>ERZ794982.2-NODE-2-length-601604-cov-16.438992_pt1 | contig 601604 bp, 519 predicted proteins | sample MGYA00433071_ERZ794982 | MGnify/ENA primary metagenome ERZ794982 (study PRJEB30140, sample SAMN00862574) | bioreactor metagenome | study: EMG produced TPA metagenomics assembly of the Bioreactor inoculated with sediment Metagenome (bioreactor metagenome)...
TTCTTATAAAAGCGGAATCCCAAAAGATTCAGCAAATCCGCCTCACGCTCTAGTCCGCGTTGCCGGATAAGGTGTTGCGACAATCAGACTGAAAAGGCCCTTTCATTATAGTGAAAGGGCCTTTTCAGTTTATGGCTATGCCGTGGTAGAGCATATTTCCGAATGCGGATGCACTTTTCTGACAAGAATATGCTTGGAAGCTATGGTTTGGACATTTTGATTAATCGGGCATTCATTCAAAACACCCTAGGTGGGTTTAAGCCCTGACATTGGTGAGGATCAATGAGAGAGCCAGAAGCCACATGATAGAGCCGATCAGAATATCAAGAAGTCGCCAGGCAATTGGTTTTTCAAACAAAGGTGTCAGAACTCTTGCACCATAGCCCAGAGAGAAGAACCAGACAAAGCTGGCCGTTATCGCTCCGATGGCAAAGGCACCTTGCGCCGCACCTCGCCATTGAGCGGACAATCCGCCGACCAGTAATACAGTATCCAGATAAACATGCGGATTGAGATAGGTGAAAGCCAGAACAGTCAATATGGCCTTTCGAAGGCTAATGTTCCCACCGTGTCGAGCATCCATGTGTTCTTGCTTTAAGGCACGCATGAAGGCCTGCAGGCCATAGACAAACAAGAAGGCAAAGCCACCCCAAGTAATGAATTGTAAGACCAGATCATAACGTTTGACGAGGGCACCCATGCCTGCAACACCAGCCAGGATCAATAAGGCATCTGACAACGCACATAAAAAGACAATGGGAAAAACATGTTGGCGCTGCAATCCGAGGCGTAGGACGAAGGCATTTTGAGCACCAATGGCAATGATCAAAGAGCCACCTAGCAAAAAACCGGTGACAGCGGGTTCAAGATAGTGCGCAAATGTCATAAAGGTAGGACCAAGGAACAAGGAGGATATCAGACATGCCTGATATCCTCCTTGTTAAGCCTAATGATCAAAAACCGCAACCTTGGAACATGGCTGGAAGATTTGAGCGTTGATCTTCTTTGATTTGAAGATTTCATTTATTCCATGCAGAGCGGAGCAGGCCAAAACCTGCAACGGCAAACAGGCCTGCGACAATTCCATCAATCCATTTGCGAAACGTTGAATAGCCAGCCATGACACCGGGAAGAGAAAAGGCAAGTGAGTAGGTGGTGTAGATTATGAAACCCAGAGCAACACATAAGATGGTCATCAAGGCGATCTGTCCTGCATGGCTGTAATCGTTGGTTCCAATGGATAATGTTGCCATCCATGCGACAACAGCTTTGGGGTTGGAGAGATTGAGAAAAAGACCTCTTTTGAGCCAGCGATCATTCGAAATCTGAGAAGATAGGATAGCCGTCTGTTGACAAGCCGAGTTTGCTGACCGGACTGCGAGCCATAATAGATAAGCCCCGCCGACAATTTTCAGAATGACCAGGGCATGGTTGGATGCCTGAAGGATTGCACCAATGCCGCTGGCAGCAATCAATCCCCAAAATGCCAAGCCAAATGACAATCCAAGCCCGAAATGCAGTCCGCTCTTTCGCCCGGATGCCATGGAGACATTCGCCAATGCAATCGTGGCCGGCCCGGGAGAGGCCGTCACCACGAGAAAAGCCAGTGCGACAGCACCCATATCTACAAAATCCACCATGGTTGCATCCTCCCACATCCTGCCAGAACACGATATTTTCATGTACCACAGAAGGCCTGTCAATCAATGGTCTGCTAGAACACCATCAGTGGAAGCGATCAATCGAACAGATCACCATTCGGGTTGGTCAGAGAGTAAAGATGACCGTCGGACAAACCCAATAGTATTTGTTGTTTGCCAGTTGGTTGTCTAATGAGTGCGAAATCCGTCGTTGGACGTGAGGGAAGAGACACTCTCCCTAAGATATTCAGGGTTTTGCCGTCCAATACCAGTAGAGCGGACTGTTTGGCGTCAGGGATGATGATGCGGCTGGCATTGTTTTTGATCACGACACTTGAGAGGCCAAGAGCGCGACTGCCAATAGAGTGATTGGAAAAGCCGTTGGCCTTGTTGCTCTGAGTCAGCTTTTTGCCGTCGAAATGCCAAATTTGTAACTGTCCTCCGATATGTGGTGTACGAACAAGTCCGATTTCGGGCCGGCCATTGCCAGACAAATCTGCCAATACAGATGGATTCAGCCAACGATTTGCCCTACCGATGGCTGGCGTCTCTGACAGCAAGCGTAGCTCATTGTCACGGATGCCCAGAATTGCAATAGCGGCACCTGCATCAAGGTAGGAGCGTACAAGAACAAGTTCATTCCGACCATCGCCATCCAGATCGGTAAGGCGCGGAACAAGATCTTCAAAAACAGAATCTTTGGGCAATTTAAAATGACGATATTGTCCGTTCTTGAGCTGAACGGTCACTCCTTCCGCTTCAATGGCATCTCCCAGCACACCGTGCTGATAGCGGCTGGTCGGTCCTGTCAGCCAGGCCACGCGGATATCTCCGTCTCTTGCGGTGGCGACCTGTCCATCCCTCAGTGCTTTGCCTTGCGATGCCGGCAAAGAAGGTGATGCTTGGGGTGGTGCTTTGATCAGGCATAGGTCATTGCTGCCATCATCGCAGCCAATTGCACGATGCCAATTTGTCCCTTGGCGCACATAGACACTCTGCCTTTTTCCGTCATTCGATTGCACCAGCAATTCTTTAACTGGTTGCTGGGTGTGCAGCTTTTGTAATGAGAGGCCTTTGCTATTCATCGCAATTGCCGGAGACATCAGAAATGGTAGGCACAATACGGAAAGATAGAGCTGACGAAAGTGCTTCAGGCTCGGTTTGGGACGTGAGAAAGCTGATTGAGGCGAATGTTGCTGGTCAGGATTTTCAGCAAAGGGCGATGCCATGAAAGAACTCCGGCTAGTGCACATACCAAATTTGACTGAAATCTATTCAGGTCTGGACATGCGTCGGGTTAGAAGACATTGCTGCCTTCTAACATTCGCAAATTCATCTGCCGAATCACCGTCTTTCACATCTTTGTGATCTGGGAAAGGGGGATGGTTTTATGGATATAGCTGCTCTTTTTCCCAGCCATCACCAGCCTGGGTGAAGACAATCCGGTCATGAAGGCGGAACGGGCGGTCATGCCAAAATTCGATCTGCTCCGGGCGAACGATGAAACCGGACCAATAGTCCGGTCTCGGTACGGTACCAAGACCAAATTTGGCCGTATACTCAGCCACTGATTTCTCCAGAGCGAAGCGACTTTCCAATGGACGGGACTGCTTGGAAGCCCAGGCACCAATGCGGCTACCACGTGCCCGAGATTGGTAATATTCATCTGCTTCCGTGTCGGAGACGATGTCCACCTGACCGCGAATACGGATTTGTCGACGCAGGCTTTTCCAATGAAATAGCAGCCCGGCTTTGCGGCTGGCAAGCAGCTCCTTACCTTTGGCGCTTTCAAAGTTGGTATAAAAAACAAAGCCTTCCGGGCTGAAATCTTTCAAAAGAACCATGCGGATATTCGGCATGCCGCTTTCATCAACGCTGGCAACCGCCATGGCATTTGGATCGTTCGGCTCGCTTGCTTCTGCATCTTTCAACCAAGTGGCAAACAGATCAAATGGTTCATTCGCTTCGATAAAGTTACCAGTCATTAACTTTCCTGACAGATGATGGAGAATAGGGTGCGTAACAAATGCCAGCGAGATGACGGCATAGTATTGATTGTAATGGAAAGGACAGGAATGTGAACTGCATTAGCTTTTCTATCTCCAACTTTCCGGCTGTTAGGGCTGCAAAATTGGCTGCTGTGATTGGGTCTTGTTTTTACCTGTCAGCATGCGCATCCATTGGGTTTGGTGGACCCGAAACCGAAATTGACACCGCGCCCACATCATCAGTCGGCACAAATCCAGCCATTCTTGCAGGGATCGATCCATCTGATTGGCAGATCCTGATGCAAACGGTTGGAGCTGTAGAACAGCGTGAGCTGAAATCAGAGCGTTCAGTGATTGCGTGGGTTAATCCCAAGACAGGATCCAAAGGGGAAATTACTGATATTTCTGCTCATCAATCCATTATGGATCAGGAGTGTCGCTCCTTTAAAAGTTCCATGCATCGTATCACCGGTGTAGAGAATGTTGCCGGGGAAATCTGCCGAAATCCAACAGGAGACTGGAAAATGACCGGTTTCTCCTCTGGAACGGCTGCCTGACATCAATTGATTTCGCCTTGATTGATCAGCGGGCGTGTTGCGCCTGCAAACGTTCCACGGGCTCCTCTTTGATGGGCCAATGTACCAGTGCAGCAAAAATACCAAGAGCGATGGATAACCACCAGATGATGTCATAGCTCCCGGTTTGATCATAGAGAATTCCACCCAACCAAACGCCCAAAAAGGCACCAATCTGGTGGGACAGGAAAACAAAGCCAAACAGAGTTGCAACATATCGGGTACCAAACATCTTGGTGATCAGGCCTTGGGTTGGTGGTACTGTGGAAAGCCATAACAATCCCATCGCAGCCGAAAAAACCAGAATGGAAGCAACGGAAATAGGCACCATCAGGAAGATGGCAATAATCACGGCCCGTGCAAGATAGATGAAGCTGAGCATGGTACGAAGGGCCATCTTGTTGCCCATGATTCCGGCAACAAAAGAACCTGCCATATTGAATAGGCCAATCAGCGCAATGGCCCAGCCACCCCATTTGGCGTCAATTCCCATGTCGCTAATAAAGGGCGGCAAATGTGTGGTGATGAATGCGACATGCCAGCCACACACAAAGAAACCAAAGACCAGCAGGATATATGATCGGTGGGTGAAAGCTTCTGTCATGGCTTCAATCAAACTCTGGTCTTTCGCCCCATCAGCACTCGTAACTGATTCCGGTTTACCCCTGAAAATCGGGGCAAGCAACGGAACAATCAAAACACTTGCTGCCAATATGATAAGTGCGGTGCGCCAGCCATAGTCGGCGATCAGATATTGAGAGATTGGGGAATAGAGGAATTGTCCAAGCGAGCCAGCAGCTGTGCCCAATCCAAATGCAACAGACCGTAAAGATGGTGGTAGCAGACGAGTAAAGGCTGCAAGAATGAGGAAAAAGGCACAACCGGCGATGCCTACACCCATCAACAATCCGGCGCTGAGCGTAAACACAGTTGGATCTGTGACAGTGGACATCCAATAGAGCGCCACGAAGTAAATCAATGCACCACTGACAAGAACACGCGCGGTGCCAAAGCGATCGGCAATCATGCCTGCAAAGGGTTGAGCAATCCCCCAAACCAGATTTTGAAGAGCAATGGCCAGCGAAAAGATCTCGCGATTCCAGCCATTCTCAACCGTGATCGGCGTAAGGAAGAAGCCCATGGTTGCGCGGGGGCCGAATGGGATGGTTGCAAGCACGCAGCCAAAGAAAATGATCAAGCCATAAGGAAGGCGGCTTTTGGGGGAGAATGCGCTCATGATTCCGGTCTCACCGCAGTTGCTGCGTAAAATTACATGGAAGGGAAGGATGAGATCATAAGGGATATGATAAACGAGCAAAAGTGATTAATTGTTATGAATACATAAATAGTTTCGATGATTCAGCTCGATTAGGCATTCCGGTACAGTTTGAAAGTTATCGCAATATGTCACCAAACTGACATTTGAGATTGGTAAAATTGTTCTAGTTAGGTTGGCAACCAATCTGGCATGTCTGAAAATCGGGATCATCAGACAACAAACTCGTTTTTCATCACCAGTTTATATTTTGCTTTTTTATCATATCAAGAGCTTGAATTATTGCTAAAGAAAAGCAGCCAAATGGCTGCTTTTTGAAACAGATCTTGTCTTGATTCTATCTTCTCACACCATGTTTACGGGCAGTTGGTAATTCGAATAAAAAGACTCCCTTATTGCCCGCTAGAGACCAATAAAAATGCCATGGACATGAATGGGATAACAGCACCAATGCCTGCCCAACTTGGTTTGTCCCGGTCAAAAATTCGCCGAATGGCAAAGCTGATCATGGGTAGTGTGAAGAGTAATAGATAGAGGCGGGTGAACGGCGTTTGCGCATCGAACATGGAAACGAGCACGCTCGGCAATGGTGACATTTCTGCCGGACGCTGCACATAGCTGACGTCAGCACCAAAAGCGGCAAAGAAGAGCAAGGTGAAAACAAGAAAAAATAGCCAGAAATTTTTGCGGCTGGCCTTTGCTTTCCAATCGAAGCTATGAGCAAAGCCATCTTTCAGCACAAGAAACAGTTTCTTCATCGTCGCCTCACCGTATCGATCCTGAGCGAAATTGCGGGATCAAAGGGATAGGACAACCTTAGGCAAAAGGCTTATGGTTAATCAATTCTAAACAACATCCAGACATTATCTTTCTCAAACTAGGGTTAATAACCACAATCTGTCTCGTTCTGAAACAGTTCGCTTGAGAAGAGCAGTTGTATTCGAAAATACGCAAAGAGTGTGGTGTACAGCTTGGCAAAAATCACGAATGTTGAATTGACTTGATCTATGTCCCGCCGTTGGATGGGGAAAAGACGTATTGTGAAAGTTCCGGTTATGTGAGCCGTGAACCGCTCACGGGACTTGAACCAAGAAGCTATGAACTTGCCTCTACACAGATCTGACAAGATGAATGTGATGTCGTTTCAAGAGTTCACGTTTTTTGGGGCATCGGAACTGACTTCGTGACGACAAAGAGCAGACTTGTATATAATGACGAGGCCAAGATCCATGGCAGATGTGAGATCATTCGCGTCAGGACGGAAAAAGCGCGAAGGTGAAACTGCCGGGAGAGGAGAGGAATACGCGTGTCGACTGTTTATATTTCCCATCAATCCTTTTTAAAGCATCAAACGCCAGAAGGGCATCCAGAGCGACCCGACAGAATGCGAGCGGTCAATGTGGCACTTGAACATGAGAAATTCCTGTTCATGCCACGAGAAGAAGCGCAGATGGGCCGACGCGAGGATATCTTGCGCTGTCATCCGGAAAATATGGTGGATATGCTGGAGGCGGTGACCCCTGAGAATGAGGGTGAACTGGTATCTATTGATGGTGATACCACGCTTTCACAAGGCACATTCAATGCAGCCATGTATGCCATCGGTGCGTCCACTCAAGCAGTGGACGAAGTCATGACCGGTCAGGTCAATAACGCATTCTGCGGTATCCGTCCTCCGGGGCATCATGCGGAAACTGATCGTGCCATGGGGTTTTGCTTCTTCAATAATGCCGCCGTCGCTGCTCGCTATGCCCAATCCAAATATGATGCAGAGCGCATCGCGGTGATCGATTGGGACTTGCATCATGGCAATGGCACGCAGGATATTTTCTGGGATGATCCCAGCCTGATGTATTGTTCGACCCATCAAATGCCCCTTTATCCGGGCACGGGTGCCTGGAATGAAACCGGCAAGGATGACGAGGGGAATATCGTCAATGCACCTCTTCGTGCTGGCGATGGCTCCGATCATATCCGCGAAGCGTTCGAGACACGCATCCTGCCAAGTCTTTATAATTTCAATCCTGATCTTGTTATTATCTCGGCTGGTTTTGACGCGCATCTGAGAGACCCCTTGGGAGATCTCATTTGCACCGAAGCTGACTTTTCGTGGATGACCGGCAAGCTCATGGATGTAGCAGACAAATGCTGCGACAATCGCATCGTCTCCCTTCTCGAAGGTGGATATGACTTGCAAGCTCTGGCTCGCTCTGTTGCGGTGCATGTTGACCGCCTGATGCATGGGTGAGTGAAAAGCGGCTAGATCGGCCTGATTTGTGAGCCGCGCAAGAAACGGGTCGCAAGCATCCCTGAAGACTGTTTGAGTTCCCTGACGCAATAGAGGAGAAAGCGTTATGGAACTCAAAGACAAGACTATCATCATTACCGGGGCATCAAGTGGAATCGGCGCTTCTGCTGCAGGTTTGTTTGCAGCAGAAGGTGCAAATGTTGTATTGGGCGCTCGGCGGGAAGACTTTTTGAAGACTCAGGTGCAAGCCATTCAGTCCAAGGGCGGATCAGCCTGCTATCTGAGTGGAGATGTATGCGATGCTGATTATGCGCAAGCACTCGTTGACTTGGCGATTTCCCAATATGGTGGTCTGGATGGAGCATTGAACAATGCTGGCATGATGGGTGATATGTGTCCGCTGCCAGACATGCCACTCGAGAACTGGAACGCAGTTCTTACGACCAATCTGACGAGTGCTTTTCATGCAGCCAAGGCACAAATTCCCGTTCTTGGTAAGCAAGGCGGCGGCTCAATCGTGTTCACGTCATCCTTTGTCGGGTTTAGCAATGGTGGCATGACAGGCATGGGAGCATATGCTGCCTCGAAGGCTGGCATGATTGGTTTGGTAAAATCATTAGCTGCCGATCATGCAAGTGAGCAGATCAGGATCAACGCACTTTTGCCAGGTGGTACGAAAACTCCCATGGCAGGCGATGATCCAGCCGGACATGAATTTATTGCCGGATTGCATCCGATGAAACGCATGGCTTCGCCTCAGGAAATTGCTCAAGCGGTGCTCTTCCTGTTGTCGGATAGAAGCTCATTTGTAACAGGATGTCCTTTGATTGCTGATGGAGGTGTGTCGGTACGTCTCGCTTAAGCATGAAGAGATCCAAATGGTGACAGAGCAAACATATCCTTGTTTGACGGATGTGTTTGCCTTTATGTAAACAAGGTAGGAAGATTCATTGCTTCCTAAAATTTCGAGAGATAGCGTCCGGCTTTCCAGCTAGCGCAGATAAACAGGTGTATCATGAGCGAGATTTCTTCTCTGACCTTTGAACAGGCTCTGGCCGAATTGGAGCAGATCGTTCAGCGCTTGGAGCGTGGCGATGTGGAGCTGGAAAAGTCCATCGAAATTTATGAGCGCGGCGAAGCGCTCAAGAAACATTGTGATGCTCTGCTGAAAAAGGCCGAAGAAAAGGTCGAGAAAATCCGCATGTCTGCAAGTGGCGAAGCACAGGGCACGGAGCCCCTGGATGTGAAGTGGGACGGTTAGAGCTCAAGCTGACTAACCACTGCTGGGCACCAAGCTATTCACTTATGATCTAACTGCATGAGGTTGCTACTTTACCGTGATCCGATCTGCGGGTTACGGTGATGCAATTAGAGATTTGCATCGGGGAAAGCAGAGATGGCAATTGCATGTGAGCATATCGGGCTGGAAATCAAAGATGGTATGCGTTTGATCCGCATGCAGCGGCCGGAAAAGAAAAATGCCCTGACACAGCCGATGTATCAGGCTATGGCCGCAGCTATTTCAGATGCGAACAGTGATGACGACACCAAAGTGACCGTTCTTCTGGGAGAACCGGGAGCTTTTTGTGCAGGCAACGATATCGCTGATTTTGCACAGATGGCCAAAGGCGGTGCTTTAGGGCAGCCAATTATCGACTTGCTATATGCCTTGGCGCGCAGTGAAAAGCCTATTGTGGCAGGTGTTGACGGATTGGCTATCGGCATTGGCACGACCATGCTGCTTCACTGCGATTATGTTGTGGCCAGCACGATCTCTCGTTTCAAAACACCCTTTACCGATCTGGCACTTGTCCCGGAAGCTGCGAGCTCTCTGATCGCTCCACGCCTCATGGGACATCAAAAAGCTTTTGAACTGCTTTGTATGAGTGAGTTATGGGATGCAAATCAGATGGCCCAAACTGGCTTGATCAACAAGCTGGTCAGTTCTGAAGAGGTTGAAGGCAATGCACTGGAAGCAGCAAACGTCATTGCTTCAAAGCCACAGGCAGCAATGAAGGCTGCACGTGCTTTACTGCGTTCAGTTAGCCAGAGTGAGGTTGAAGCTCAAATTGAGAAGGAAGCGACGGCATTCCGCGCACAACTGGCGTCAAGTGAAGCTCAAGCGGCTTTTGTGGCATTTCTGAAGAAATAGCAGGCATTGATCTGAGAAACAAAAGGCCCGATTTTCGAAACAAACCGAGCCTCTAGATAAGTGGAGTTTTTGGAGCCGCGACTAATCTTTTCCACCATCACTGTCAGCTTGATGCTCGGCGTCGCTTTGAACTTCGCTATCCTGTTTCACGATAGCAGGCATGAACAACACTACCAAAATGCCGGCCCCGAAGGTTGCGACAGAGAGAATAAACCAGATGGTCCCTGAGCGACCCTTGGCTTTTGCTGTAATTGCACCAATGATCCCGGCAAGCAGAAGTACTTGAAGCACAACCATCTCGTAACTGCCGATCTGAAAAATTCCCGGTAAACTTGGCATTGAGGTCTCCTAACAAATATCGCCCCCAGATAGGCGCTTTAAGGCCAAAAATCAATGCGGCAATTACTCAAGCCCAGCCTTCTATCAATGTCTTGCGCCATGCACCCCATTGATTGATGGCGTTTGCACATGATTGATAGCCTGCGCCTGTCGGGTGAAGGCCGTCTCCTTGCTTCAATGCGGATTGATAATCTGCATCTCCCAGCATGGCTCCGAACAGATCGAAAAAGGGAATATTGAGTTCGCTACAGATATCAGCGTAAAGCTCTGTTCCTTCGGCGCAATCGATATTGCGAAAGTCAAAGCGCATGCCATCGGCCATGCGATAGGGCATTTGAGTTTCATCGATGGGAGGAGGACCAATAACCAGTACCGGAGCAATCTCTGACAATTCCTCGACAAGTGCCCTAAAGGTGCGCTCCAGGCCACGTCGCGGGGTGCGGGGTTTGTCTTTGTAATCTCCGTCGGCAAAGCGCGAAAGATCATTAGCTCCGGTCCCGAGCACAATGAGTGGCCCCAAGGCGCGCGGAAGACGAGCCTTGCATTCGGCAGCCGCACGGTTCTTGATTTGATGCATGGTTTGTCCGCGCACGCCGAGGTTATAGGAAGCAAAGGCGGTTACATCCTCCTGATGCATGCGCCATAGCCGACCTGGCCACCCAAGTCCACTTTCATCGCCCATTCCTTCCGTAGTGGAAGCACCAACAAAGCAAATACGTCTCATCTTCAGCCCTCGTTTCAATCAAGCAAGCTATAAATCCAATAATAGCCGCCTACAAGAAGCGCAAAACCAATTGACCAAATGAGGATAAGATCCTTGCGCAACTGTTGTCTTGTAGTGCCGATATCATGAAAGCAATTGTTGCAAACCCACCAGCTTTTCATGACATACACATGGTCGTGGTCTTCTCTATGGGGCGCTTCGTGAAAATCATCACAATAGTTGCAAAACATTGTTTGCGTGCGAGTGTCTCTGGCAGTTTTGAAAAAATTGATGACCATAATATTCTGCTCTGATGACGTGCCGGCATCATTGAAATTTAAAAGAGCCAGAGCGACGTTAGGGAAGGGCATTTTGCCTGTGATCAGAATGGGGAGCAACCCTGAAGGGTGGCATATTTCTCTTGACCCTAAGAGGGTAGGGGGAAATGATGTCTGTCACCATCGACAGAAAACTTCGTTTGGTAAAGAGCCGATCGTCACAAAACTTTTGCGCAAACACCGTAGGTTTTGAGGCGATTTTCTCTTTGCTCATCCGGTATCATTGGAGGTTCAAACATAATGAATAAGCTTCTTACTGGCGTCGCAGCCCTGGCGGTAGGCGCCAGCTTTGCAGGCTCTGCCCAAGCGGATTTCTCTCTCAATATCTTGCACATCAACGATCTGCATTCCCGTATTGAGTCGATCAACAAATATGACTCCACCTGCAATGCCAAGGGTGAAGAAGAAGGCAAGTGCTTTGGCGGTATTGCTCGCGTCAAAACCATGCTGGATCAGCGTCGCGCCGAGCTGAAAGATGCTGGCAAGAATGTCCTGACCGTTGATGCCGGTGACCAATTCCAAGGCTCGCTCTTCTATTCCACTTATAAAGGCGCTGCTGCTGTTGAATTCATGAATGGCATCGGCTTCGACGTCATGGCAGTTGGCAACCACGAGTTTGATGATGGCCCGAAAGGTCTTGCTGATTTCCTGGCAAAGGCTGAATTTCCTGTCATCTCTGGCAACATCGATGTTTCTTCCGAGCCGCTGCTGAAGGGCAAGATCAAAGGCACACTCGTTGTTGAGCGCGGCGATCAGAAAATTGGTATCGTGTCCACCTTGGCAACCGATACAGCTGAGACCTCGTCTCCTGGTGACAAAGTCATCTTCATGGATTCTGCTGACTATCTGAAGCAGGCAGTGGCTGATCTGACAGCACAGGGCGTCAACAAGATCATCGCTGTGACCCATGAGGGCCTTCCAAAGGACATGGAACTGGCATCCCAGGTATCCGGTATTGATGTGATCGTTGGTGGCCATTCTCATACTTTGTTGTCCAATACAGCAAAGCGCGCTGAAGGCCCTTATCCTGTCATGGTCAAGAACCCAGATGGAAAGGAAGTGCCAATTGTGCAGGCCTACGCCTATTCCAAATATGTGGGCGACATCGAAGTCACTTGGAATGACAATGGTGATGTGATCTCTGCAAAGGGTGAGCCAATCCTGCTCGACAAATCTGTTGCAATGGATGAAGGCTTCAAAAAGCGCGTTGCTGAGCTTGGTGCTCCAATTGCGGATTTGAAAGCCAAAGTCATCGGTAATCTGTCCGCTGCCGTTGATGGCAAGCGCGAAAACTGCCGTACTGGTGAATGTGAGATGGGCAATCTTGTGTCCGACGCAATTCTGGATCGGGTAAAGGACCAAGGTGTCGATTTGGTGATCCAGAACGGCGGTGGTCTGCGTGCCTCCATTGATGCTGGCGAAGTGACCATGGGCGAAGTCCTGACTGTCCTGCCATTCCAGAACACTCTGGCTACCTTCCAGTTGAAAGGCGCTGATGTCATTGCTGCTTTGGAAAATGGTGTATCTCAGGTCGAGGAAGTCAAAGGTCGCTTCGCTCAGGTTGCCGGCATCAAATATAGCTGGACCCGAGCAAAGCCTGCTGGCGAACGTATCACTTCTGTTGAAGTCATGAAAGATGGCAAATGGATGGCAATCGACAAGGAAGCCGTTTATGGCGTTGCATCCAACAACTACATGCGGTCCGGCGGTGATGGCTACAAAGTCTTCAAGGCCAATGGTATGAAGGCATATGATTATGGTCCGGGTTTGGATGAAGTGCTGGCTGATTACATCTCCAAAAACCCTGATTACAAGCCAGGTCTGGATGGCCGAGTTTCCGAAGTTAAATAAGCATTTTCAAGGGTATATCCGAAGGATATGGATGCAAACCCGGTGCCCTAAAGGGCATCGGGTTTGTTTTTGCGCAAATGGAAGTTCAAATGGATCTTTTTTGTCGATATCGAGCGACAAATCTGATAGGTTCCGTCTTCTTGCCCCCCAACTCAAGCACGCAGAGCAAGATTTCTCTATTCTGCAAGCGGAGCTACCTATGACCACATTGACCTTTCTTGCGGTAATTGCAGCTGCGGCTTTGCATGCCCTTTGGAATGCGGTGGTCAAGGGGAGCGGAGATACGTATCTTTCCATGACAGCGGTGATGCTGGGGCAAGCTGTGGCAGGGTTGGCTCTTCTGCCATTCTTTGCCTTTCCAGCCGAAGAAAGCTGGAGCCTTCTGGCTCTGGGAGTTTTCTTGCATCTTGGTTATCAGATTTTTCTTCTGCAGAGCTACAAATTTGGTGATCTGACGCAGGTCTACCCCATTGCTCGTGGCTCCGCACCTCTGATCGTTGCTGGTTTTTCTCTTGTTGTGCTAGGCGTGGAAATGTCTCGTCTGGAATGGATTGCTATTCTCGTGATCGGGCTTGGTATCATGAGCTTGGTCGCTGTACGCAAGTCGGACGGCGCACGGAACGGTAAGGCGGGCTTGCTTGCCTTTGCAACCGGTTGTTTCATTGCTGCTTATTCCCTTGCCGATGGCATGGGGGCACGACTGACCGATTCAGCTCTGGGTTATTTTGCCTGGCTTTCGGTTCTGGATGCTCTGCTCTATATGGCTGTTATCCGCTATTTGAAACCAGGAACCATTTCGGCCGTTCCTCGCAAAGGAAAAAAGGCGTTCTTCATTGGAGGTGGAGCTTCTTTCGTTGCCTACGCATTGGTGGTCTGGGCCTTTACTCAAGCGCCAATCGCCATGGTTACAGCTTTGCGCGAAACCTCTATCATTTTCGCTCTTCTGATTGGCGTCTTTTTTCTTAATGAGCGCTTCAATTTCAGCAAGTTTCTCTCGACTATTCTGACGGTTGCCGGGGCAATCTTGTTGCGTCTGGCCCGCTAGCAAAAACCCCACACTTGAGCCTGCCAAAGCACTCTTGCCGCATTGCGTTGCTAACCGGCAGACGCTATCGTTTCATGAGCCGTATCATGACCAAATATCGTGTTTGGTTGGTATGACTGATGGAGGGAAAGCATAATGGATCTGATATTGGGCCTGGTTCTGGCTGGCATCGTTTTTCTGATGGCAAACGGGCTGTTCAAACTGCTCAACCGACCCAAGATTATACGGATAGATCCAGAACAGCGTCCTAACACTGCTTTGTTGGTAATCGATATGCAAACTGATTTCACCAAGAACCACGACAAAGCGAGCAAACACAGTGCTTTCGAGTTGATCAATAGTCTGGCTATGGAAAAACAGCGGACAGGAGTTGCTGTTATCGAGATCCGGCATGTTTTCGTTGCTCTCCATGAAAAACTCTTCATGCGTATGACTGCTGGCGGGGCAGGTGTGGAAGGAAGTCCGGGTATTGATCGGGATGACGCGTTAAGCTTTCAAGCTGACCAGCTTTTTACAAAGCACCAGATGGACAGTTTTTCAGTCCCAGCCTTTGAAAGCTATCTGGATCAGCACAAAATCGGTCATCTTTATATTACAGGACAGGAAGCGAATGCTTGCATTCAGGCGACAGCCAATGGGGCATTGGCTCGCGGATATGAAATTACCCTTGTTGACGAGGGAATTCTGAGTGCTGATCAGCATAAATGGCAGAAAAATAGGGAAAACCTTCTTCTGAAAGGAGCTCGGATCCAATAGGTCTCAGATTTGGCTGCCCCTGTTCTGTATTGGAACTCGCGATCCTTTGCGCGCATGTCGAGACGGAATTATCTAAAATTTGAACAATCTGCAAAAGGTCTGACTAAGGCTGGTTGTAGAATTCAGGAGTGCCTTAACGAGATTGAAGCGCTGTCGTTCCATTCTGTTTTTGAAAAATTGAAGAAGTTGGCAGATGCGGCGCTTGTTTGGCACGCATTGTCCGGCAAAACAAGACAGTGGGGATATGATGGAGATGCGAAAAGCTCTTTCTTCATTAGGATTTTTGGCGCTAGGTTATTGGTGCATGTTCTGGACCCTGAACGGGTTGGACAAATTTCTCAATCGAACCGATATTGGACTCCTTACCTGGTATGGCAATGATCGAGATGAAAAATTTGCCATGTATTTTGACCGGCTAGGGATGTCTGATAGTGCCGTGAATCCGGTTTTGATGTTTGCTGGCGTTTGGGAACTGGCAGCTGCTGCGGTATGTCTAATTGCAATGATTGCCTTCTACAAAGGCGCTCCAATGGCTGAAAAAATGGAAAAAGCCAATCAGGCGATCATTATCTCGGCGATCACATTCATTGGTTTTTGTATCTTTGATGTAGTTGTTGGTGATCGGGCAGAATTGTTGGAGCATTCCACCTATATCGGCGTGGTCATTGTCTCCTACATCTTGTTGGCATTGGAACCGGTTTTCTCGGAACTTCACAAAGATCTGGGCGTGGAAGAGGATGATGGGCAAGAGCTGCATATGAATCGATATCGCGGGGAAGCCGCGCCACTGGACCCGGCTGCTGTAGCAGCAGAATAAACAGCTTACGTTTGACGTTATCAAAAAGAAAAGCTGGCTCAGGCCAGCTTTTTTGCGTTGAAGCGGAACGTGTCTATTTTCGCGATTGATAGAGCTCGATCGCAGGATCGTTCGGAGTTTCAATGGCCGCCTTGAGACTATGGGCACAATCCTCGTTTTCCTGACGATGAGGATAGAGCAAATTGGGAGGATCTTGCAGGAGTTTTTCCATCTCCATCAGAGGTATAGGCCGAGAGAATATAAAACCCTGGTATTGATCACATTTGTTCTCTTCCAGCCATTGCAATTGTTCCGGTGTCTCCACACCTTCAGCAATGGCTGTGATATCCGTCAGACGGCAAAGTGATAGCACCAGATTCACCACAGGTGCCTGCTTATCGATAGCATTGATGAAAGAGCGATCAATTTTCAGGCATGAAATCGGATAGTCCTGGATATAGGCAAGATTCGAATAACCAGTTCCAAAGTCGTCAATCGAAATGGAGAAGCCTTCAGCCCTCAGTTTGGACAGGGTAGCCTTGGCATTGCGTTTGTCACCCATGAGCATGCTCTCGGTGATCTCCAGTTCGATGCGGTCGGTGGGGCAATTGGATTGTGCAAGCGCAGCGACCAATTCATGACAAAGGTCGTGATCATCAAATTGTTTGGGGGAAACATTGATAGAAACAGGTATATCAAAGCCTGCCCGCGTGAGGGTGCGCTGATCGTGACCGACTTGCTCGGCAACCCAGGTTCCTACATCGTGGATTAGTCCCGTTTCTTCCAGCGTATCGACAAAATGCCCGGGCAACAGGACGCCACGATTGGGATGATTCCACCTCAAAAGAGCTTCTATACTCCTGACTTCGTTGGTCCGACAGCAAACACGTGGCTGGTAATGCAGGAGAAACTCCTTGCGCTGGGTTGCTTGAATGAGATCGCGTTCCAATGAACGTTGTTTCAAGACCGCCATCTGTAAGGCTGGACGAAAGAAGGAGAATGTATTCCGTCCTCTGTCTTTGGAATCATACAAGGCCAGATCGGCATGTTTCATCAATGTTGCGAGATCATCGCCATGTTCCGGAAAGAGGCTGACGCCGATAGAAGCTTTGGAACTCAGTCGGTGGTCTTCGATATGGCAGTCTGTAGCGATGGCTTTCAACAGATGATGGCACAATTGATTGAGCTCGTTTTTGTCTCTCATTGGAATGAGGATGATGAATTCATCTCCGCCAAGACGGGCGATATGGCCAGCGCTCCCGACTTGTTGTTCCAGAATTTGAGACACATGCATCAATAATTGATCACCCGAAGCATGCCCCAATGTGTCATTGATGGTCTTGAACTTGTCCAGATCAATCAACATCATGGCCATATCGAGATTTGACTGTTTGGCGCTCGAAAGCAATTCCGGGAAGGCGAGCTGAACATAATTCCGGTTATAAAGCCCGGTTAATGTGTCGTGGTGTGCCAGATACCGAACCTTATGTTCATTATCCTTCAGCTCGGTTACATCAACCTCGGACAAGATATAGGCCGGATTGCCGCTCACAGCATCATGACAGTTGCGAGCTGAGATCTCATGCCAGCGTATGCCTTGTTCGGTCCAGACCTGTGAAATCAGGGTGGCATTCTGTTTTCGTTCAAGTTGTGCAACAAGATCTGTATGGGTGGATTGATCTACGAAGCGTTCTTTCAGAGGTATAGTGGAACTGCCATAAATGCTTCTGGCAGCAGCATTGGTATAGAGTGGAATGCCTTCCTTGCTGAAGAGCGAGATAGCGATTGGAATGTGATTCAGGGCTTCCGCCGAGCGCAGTCTCTCCGGTGTTTCCTGTTCTTCGGCCTTGGCTTCACACAGCATGCCCATACGGCCATCAGACATGACATAACCGCGGAACATCACCCGATAGGTATGAGGATGACCGTTTGGATAGAGCGTCCAGACTTCGCTGAATGTCTTTTTATCGGCAATGAAGTCGGATTGATATTGACGTAATCGCTCGGCGATGGAAGCAGACATATCCGCTCCCATATCACGTTTGTAGAGATCTTCCTGATTGTCTGCATGCCACAGTTCCACTGCGGCGTCGTTGGCCCATACCACATGAGAATGATCGATATCGAAAACCCATAATGGTGTCGTCAAATTCAAAACACTCTGGATATTGAAAGCATCATCTTTGATGCAGCAGGCAGTTGGGCAGATGTCGCTCATATGAAACCGAAAAACCAAAAAATCCAAAAAACTTGTTAGGCGGCGGGTTTGTAGGAAAGAATATGCTGATAACCAGATTGGTTCTCAACCCGCTCAATCCATTGACCAACAGCAGGATAGCAGCCGAAATCAAGGCCAGCTTCGTCAGCAACATGGACATAGCCAAAAATGGCGATATCGGCGATGGTGTAACGGTTCTCGATCATGAATGATCGTGTGGAAAGATGAGCATTCAGCCGCTCCATACCAATTGCAGCACGCTCTTGCCATTCAGCAATTTGCGATGCCATCTCCTCTTTGCGCTGGGGTAGAATAACCGAGAAGAAACGGGCTGGAGAAATGAATGGTTCAAGTTTGGTTTGCTCAAAAATCATCCATTGAATGGTTTCAGCTTCGCTCATGCCTGTTTCAGGAAAAAGAGCGCTGCCTTTCGCCAGATACCAAAGCATTGCATTGGATTCTGTGATGCCTTTGCCCTCGGATGTGAGCAGGAAGGGAACAGTACCATTCGGATTCAGCTCCAGAAAGGAAGGGGCTTTTTGTTCTCCTTTCAGCACATCGATCCAGTGCAATTCGTGGGGGATTGATAATTGCTCCATTATCAAATGTGCCTTGAAGCAATTGCCCGATCCGAATGTCGCAAACAAAGTATCCATTAGCCAGTCCTTGATCAAAGGTGAATTGGTCAAAAATGCCTTACATTGCATGGAACTATACTTAGGTTAATCTACGCTTAAGCAGGTATTAATCCTTATATTATGGTTATTTCGAACTGAGTATGACTCATTTGCAAATGCGCTGCAATTGTCCAAAAAATACCCCGGCAACTGACCGGACCAGTTGGTTGGTTGCCGGGGCGATATGCTGCGGTTCTTCTGATCTCGGGAAGGGAACAAAAGACAAGAGCAGCACCTATCGAGATCTGAGCAATGACATGCGATCCATAATCCCGTCCTTCTTGATGAAATGGTGATAAATCGCACCAACAACATGCAGAACAATACTGGCTACGAGTAATTTGGATCCGATACCATGGACTATTAGAGGCTTTACACTTTCTGCTGCTGTCGAATATCCGGCATAATCGCCGCTATCGACATATTCACCGAGGCCAAAAAGCATCATGGATGCCATACCGCTGGCAACCATCACAATGGGCAGAATATAGAGCAGCAGGTGGATCAGCTTGGCGAATTTGGCCTGCAAGGGTGGCCAGACTGGATCTGCTTCAGGCCGTGCATGTAGGAAGAAAAAGACCAGGCGAGCCAGAAAAATAACACCGGTGAGCAGTCCGATCTTGCGATGCAAATCGAGCAACTGCAGTTTTTCGGATCCCTGCATGTCTTCCATCATCTGGCCGACAACAATCAGGCCAATGATAAGTAGAGCGGCAAGCCAGTGCAGAAGGATTGTAGCTTTGGAATAGCGGTTTGGAGAGGCAGTCATGGTTGGTCCTGTTCTTGAAGTATAGATGCTTGGTGATGGGGCCCAACGGGAGCAATTATCCATTCTTGCTGTCGCTAGGATGCAATTCAGATGAGCAGAAAGTTACTTGAATTATTTGTTACATGTAAATTATTGTCAAGGAATGCAATTGTAACCAATCGTATCAAAATGTATTTCTCTTGCAGTAGATAGCCGGGCATGTGCCGTTAAGGAGCTAGATATCTGGCATCCGCAAACGTGAAGAGAACGTCATTTGATATTCGCTACGAACTGGTGCAATTTGATTTGCCTGCCTGGGCAGGCAATAGTCACAATCAGGAGAGTGTATGGCCAAGCAAACCACACCCACCCAAATACTGCCTTGCGATGGTCAGAAGCAGGAAAGCTTGCCGCAATCTCCTCCTTCACCCCCACATTCTCTTGGCAGCAGGCTCAATCGCGCAACTCGCTTCATCAATCAATTGGCAGAAAGCAACCTCGCGCGTCATGATTTGACGTTGCCGCAATGGGTTGTTTTGACAGCACTTTGGCGTTCCAATGGTTTGAAAATTACGCATCTGGCCGATTATTGTAACAATGGCCAGCCAGCCCTATCTCGAATTCTGGATCGAATGGAAGCCAAGGACCTGGTTGAGCGATGCGCGTCTCCGGCGGATCGTCGCGAGGTAAGGGTTTTCCTGACTGAGAAGGGACGGTCTCTATCCTATCTCAAGGAATATTTACAGCAATTCAACCAGGCCATGATGACCGGGTTGAATGAACAACAACAACAGATGCTATTTGATCTGCTTGATCATTTGCTTGTGAATGGCAAGAAGATTGAAGCGGGCGAAATAACGCTTGCTCCAATCGGGCCTGAGGCCTAAATTTCAGTCGAATTCCTCCAAACCTGTTTCCACGAGCTTCTCCCATGCCAGTGAGCGATACTATCAAAGCGGTTCTGTTTGATCGGGACGGAACCCTGCTGGATCTACAAGCAACATGGGCAGGTGCCTTCTATTTCATTATTCGTGATATGGCTGGTGGGGACGAAAGTAAGATTCAGGCTCTGGCAGACTATTCCGGTTACTTCATGGATAGTCGCAAATTTGATATGAGATCTCGTTTGTTGACCGGCGCACCATCAGATTATTGTGCTTGCTGGGCAGAGATTTGCGAACGTCCTTATGGCGAAGACTTCATGCGAGATTTCACTGATCTTTCGTTGAAATATTGCGATGTGTCGCCAACCTTTCTGCCCGGGGCGTCACAGGCACTGGATGCCTTGAAGCACGCGGGTATTCCCATGGGAATCGCCACCAATGGAACAGAGAGCAGCGCTCGCCGGCAAATGGCGCATTTGGGATATGAAGATCACTTCTGTGCCGTCATCGGATATGATTCTGGTTATGGGGCAAAACCCGAAGCCGGACAGGTTCTGGCCTTTGCGGATCAATTGCAGATTGAACCCGGCGACGTATTGATGATTGGTGACAGTCTGCATGATGTGCATGCAGGCAAAGCCGCTGGAGCAATGACTTTAGCCTTGCCAACAGGCGCTGCCAGTTCAGATGAGTTGCTGGCTGAAGCAGATCAGGTGATTTCCAGCCTTGCAGACTTGCCTCTCATGCTTGGATTGCCCTTGCCTACCTCCGCGCCACAGGCACGTCCATCTATACCGCTTTGAGCGACAGGCTGCTTATAGCTGCATGGCAGCTCTTTCGCTACTTGTTTGACCAGCTCCCGGAACCATCTATGCCGTGGTGAATGGCGATTCCTTACATGCCAGACCATATGAAAATCCATCGGTGTCAGCGCGATGGGAACCTCCACCCAGTCAAAGTCCCGAAAGACGGTATAGGCAAGACGAGAGGGTGCTGTTGCCAGCATGTCGGTTCCTCTGGCAACATTGGCAACCGAGCCAAAGCTCGGCGCGCAATATGAAACATGCCGCTCCAGCCCTTCTTTGCGAAGGGTTATGTCAATGGCGGTCGTTTCATCATTCGATAGTGCCAGAATGCCATGATGCCCGTCGGCATATTCGTGAACATCTTTGGGAGCCTCCCTCATGGTCGGATCATAGAAGGTGACCATCCGATCAGTGGTGATGGTGGTCGCGACAATATCCGGGCTCTCATAATCCTTCAGAGGGCACAGTGCGACATCAGCCATACCCTCTTTCAAACAATCCAGGCCGAATTCCTGAAAGACATGGGTGCGCATCGTCGCATTGGGAGCTTGTTCGCGAAGAGCTTGATAGATGGATGGAACGAACATGTCATGTTCAAAGTCATTGCCAATGACGGTGAAACGATGATTGGAGCTCAAGGGGTCGAAACTGCTCTTGTCATGAAGGGATTGCAGGGATGACAGAACATGGACCACCTCCTCGATCATTCCATCCATGCGTTCGGTTGGAACCATACTACGCCCGACCTTGAGAAATAAAGGATCGCCTAACAAACCACGCAAGCGTTCCAAGGAATGACTGACGGTTGATTGATTCACCCCCATTTGACGGGCGGTAATGGTGACAGAACGATGATCATGGATCAGCTTGAGCATATGAAGCGATCGCCCGTCTAAAGATAAATGATCGGAATTTTGCATAACAAAAATGATTATAATGCATTTGAACGCATGAATTCAATATGTATCTATGAGGGCAGATAACAAGCGGATTATGACCCCGCGAGTGCTAATTCAAATCAAAACATAGAGGAAATTACGATGTCCGAGAATTCTGCCCCAACTGTCGCTATCGTATATCATTCTGGCTATGGCCACACAGAAGTGCTGGCGCAGTCTGTGCTGAAAGGTGCAAAGGACGCAGGTGTGAATGCACATCTGGTAAAAGCCGATGATGAGAACAAAGATTGGGATCTGTTGGAAAAAGCAGATGCCATCATCTTTGGTAGCCCGACCTATATGGGATCCGTATCCGCTCAGTTCAAAACCTTCATGGATGAAAGCTCCAAAGTATGGATGAACCAGGGCTGGAAAGACAAGATTGCGGCTGGTTTCACGATCTCTGCCTCCCAGTCCGGCGATAAACTGAATACCTTGGTTCAGATGTCGGTTTTTGCCGCACAGCACGGCATGGTCTGGGTCGGCCTTGGTGAAATGCCTGGCAATAACAGCTCCGAAGGGAGCGCTGAAGACATCAACCGTATTGGTTCATATATCGGAATGATGGCACAGGCTAATGCCGATCAAGGTGCGGATGTCACTCCACCTACTGCGGACCATAAAACCGCAGAAATTCTGGGTGCGCGCGTTGCAAATTCTACCAGACGCTGGGCTGCTTGATTTACCTGCGCGCGATGCTTCTTGTTTCAGGCCCCTACCATTTGGTGAGGGGCCTCATTCATACCAATCCGTATGTAAATTTCTGAAATGTATCAGACATTGAAACATGGCCAAATAGCTCAAGAATATTTATCATAATTTTTTCTTATTGATTTGGTCGGTATTTGCGATTGGAATTTATTGAAATGGCTGGGTAACATACCTCCACAACAATCTTGATCAGACCGTATCAAGCAATCAGGAGGCCTGAATGGACCATTTTCAAATGCCGCGTACCGGCGGATGCCCCGTAAATCACGGTGGCAACACTTCAATGGACAAACCAGTGACAAAGTGGTGGCCCAATGCGCTCAATCTCGACATCCTGCATCAAGGTGGTGCACGTACCAATCCGATGGATCCGGACTATAATCACCGCAAAGCGGTGAAGGGGCTCGACTATGAGGCAGTCAAAGCAGATGTTCATGCCCTGATGACAGATAGCCAGGATTGGTGGCCAGCTGACTGGGGCCATTATGGTGGTTTGATGATCCGTCTCGCTTGGCACTCTGCTGGCTCCTATCGTCTTCAAGATGGTCGAGGCGGTGGCGGTTCGGGTAATATCCGCTTTGCACCTTTGAATTCCTGGCCGGATAATGCAAGTCTGGACAAGGCGCGTCGCCTGCTGTGGCCTATCAAGAAAAAGTATGGCAATGCACTTTCCTGGGCAGACCTGATCGTTTTGTCTGGCACCATTGCTTACGAGTCCATGGGGCTGAAAACATTTGGCTTCGGTTTTGGTCGTGAAGATATCTGGGGCCCGGAGACCGATGTTTATTGGGGCAGCGAGAAAGAATGGCTCGCTCCATCTGAAAATCGTTATGAAGATCTGGATGATGCATCAACGCTGGAGAATCCGTTATCAGCTGTGCATATGGGCCTGATCTATGTGAACCCGGAAGGCGTGAATGGAAATCCCGACCCGGCACGTACTGCGCTGCATGTCCGTGAGACATTTGCCCGGATGGCCATGAATGACGAAGAAACCGCTGCCCTGACTTGTGGTGGTCACACCGTCGGTAAAGGTCATGGAGCCATGGCTGGTGACAAGATTGGTGTCGAACCAGAAGCTGCAGGCTATGAGGCACAGGGTTTTGGGTGGGCAAATCCAGACCAGAAGGGGTCAGCGTCTGACGCCTTCACCTCAGGCATTGAGGGTGCATGGTCCAAGGAACCATTGAAGTTTGATATGGGCTATTTCGACTATCTGTTCAACTATGAATGGGAGCTGACGAAATCGCCAGCAGGCGCCCATCAGTGGAAACCCGTCAACATGCCAGAAAGTGAAATGCCGGTTGATGCGGGTGATGGTTCAACACCCCGTATGCCAATGATGACAGATGCTGACATGGCTATGAAAGTTGACCCGATCTACAATGAGATCTGCCAGAAATTCATGGCTGACCCAGCATATTTTGCAGATGTCTTTGCCCGTGCATGGTTCAAACTGACCCATCGCGATATGGGCCCCAAGGCCAACTATTACGGTCCAGATGTGCCACAGGAAGATCTGATCTGGCAGGATGTCATTCCTGCAGGCAGTAATGGTTATGATGTTACCGCTCTTAAGGCCAAGATCGCCGCAAGTGGTTTGACCGCAGCTGAGATGATTGCCACAGCATGGGATAGTGCACGAACCTATCGCGGCTCGGATATGCGTGGTGGTGCCAATGGTGCACGGATCCGCTTGGCTCCTCAGAAAGATTGGGCCGGGAACGAGCCAGATCGTCTGGCGAAGGTGTTGAGCATCTTGGAACCTATTGCTACGGAGGCTGGTGCCTCGATTGCCGACGTCATTGTTCTTGCGGGGAATGTTGGCCTTGAGCAGGCGATCAAGGCAGGTGGTCATTCGGTTGATGTACCTTTCACCCCGGGCCGTGGTGATGCAACTGCCGAACAGACAGATGCTGAGAGCTTTGATGTGCTGGAGCCAGTCTCCGATGGCTTCAGAAACTGGCAGAAGAAAGCCTATGCAGTCTCCGCAGAAGAAATGATGCTTGATCGTGCCCAACTTCTGGGACTGACCGCAGTGGAGATGACCGTGTTGGTCGGTGGCTTGCGTGTTCTTGGCACCAATCATGGCGGGAACAGCTATGGTGTGTTCACCGACAATGTCGGCACATTGTCAACGGACTTCTTCGTCAATCTGACTGATATGGCCTATAGCTGGCATCCGCTTGATGATGGCACTTATGAACTGCGGGAGCGGACAACTGGCGTTGTCAAATGGCTGGCAACCAGTGCTGATCTGGTGTTCGGCTCCAACTCGATCTTGCGCTCCTATGCCGAGGTCTATGCTCAGGACGACAACAAAGAGAAGTTCGTGCGTGATTTCGTTGCCGCCTGGACCAAGGTCATGAATGCTGATCGCTTTGATTTGCTGGCTTGAATCTGATCATTGAGCAGTCTGAAAACAACTGCTCACAATATTGATGTCAACTGGCTCCTCCCAATTGGTGAGGAGCCTTTTTGCTTTCAATCCTTGGGAAATTTCATGTCTTCTATCAATTGCCAAGCGAAGAGAAATGCACATTTTCCGGGGCGCTGCCCACTGTTTGGTTGATGCTTATTAATCACATGCAAGAAAACGACCTCATGCTTTCCGATCTGGAGCGCGTGGTTATCGGTGGTTCAGCCCGCCAAGGTTCATGACGCAAGCTTTCCGAGATGATTATGGTGCGGAAGTCATACATGACCGGGGATTACGGAAATGAGCCTGTTCGGCACTGTCGGTTCCATGAAGCCGGAACGTCAAGATTTGGACGGGTAAGCATTGCTGGATGTGAAGCAAAGTGCTGGAACCGATTCATTCAGTATTGAAATGAAGATTGGCGATTAGGATAACAAGTCTCTGCCTTGGTATAATATTGCCATCGGTCGCCGAAATGGCAGTGATTGCTGTCAAACATTCGAAATGGGATGAGCGACCGTTGCTGATCCTTGTGCCATAGGATGGACAGGGTATCGTCAAGGAAGAGGTTTTCTCCTATATGGATGGAAAATTGCCAAATGGTGGAAGCCCGATGATATAGATGTTCTGGATGAACTTACCCATACCGCTACTGGAAAAATCAAGAAAGTAGCTCTGCGACAGCAGTTCAAAGAGTATCGTTTTCCTTCTGATCAACAATGATGTGGCTGGATACTCCTCGCTAGAGTGTTCATTGCGTCGCAGTTTCGAAAGATACTGGCAATTGCACCTCGTATTAGGTCGGAATAGTTGTGATATGGCCGTTGCCCGCATTGAGATTGTCAGGCAACATCCTTAAACTGCGCTTCTTGGGAGCGAGACAGTAGCAAGGCGGGGCAGTCAGCTTTATGAGCGGGCATTATTCATTTCATATTTCAAGACTGGCAGTCTGGGCCTTGTGGCTGGCTCGTTTGTCTATCCCGGTTGCCCTTATTTCCTTCTTGTTGATGCGGTTTGGCGGCCTGCACCCTTCCATTGCGATATATTGCTTTGCGACCGCCATCATGCTTGCACTTTTGTCACTCTTGGTGAGCATTGCGGCTTTTCCGGCTATTTGGTTTGATGGCCAAAAGGGCGGGAGGCGTCTTTGGGGGGCATTCCTGCGCGGCCTCGTTGTGTTGGTTCCTGCGTTTGTTGTTGCATTTTATTATTTCAACCGCCCGGCCTTTACCGATCTTTCTACCAATCCAGAGGATCCTCCAGTGTTTGAGATGGCATGGCAGGAACGTCAGGATTATGACAATCGCCTCGATATTGTGAGCATTGGTGAGCGGGAAGAGCAAGCAAGAGCTTACCCGGAGCTTGCGGGTAAGGATATCGAGCAAAGCCCACAATTGATCTATCTTTTGGTGCGAGATCTCATCAAGGAAAATGGCTGGACCCTTCTTGGTGAAAAGGTACCAAGCGAAGAGAATGCTGACGGCAATTTTGAAATTGGTATCCGTTCCATTGTTACCGGATTTCGCTATGTTGCCGCTATTCGTTTGCAGGACGATGGCAATGAAGGGACGCGGGTAGATATGCGTTCGGCTGCGCTATGGGGTGACCATGATTTTGGCCAGAATGCCAGACGTATCCGAAGTTTCTATTCAGATCTGGATACGAAATTGGGTCAGGGTTTGAAGCTTTACCAATTGCAATTGGAAGAATTGGAGCGTCAGGAACGTTTGAAGCGCGGGCCATTGCCACGGAGAAAGCCAAAACAGCCACCCAAATCATCGCAGAAGATTGGTTAAGACCGCCGGTGAGCGATCAATCGTTAAGTTTGTATTTGGCAGAGAGCGACGGACTTTCCTGATTGCAGCTCACCAGACCTTGTTCGACCAGATCTTCAATATGCGCAAACATGGAAAGAGCCGCAGCTCCATGCAGCGCCTTGTCCACATCGCGATAAACGATAGAGACCATCTCCGGGATTGTTTCGTCTCCGGCTGTAAGACGATCCAACACAGACTTCTCACGCCCTTGGCGATGTGCTTTCAAGCAAGCAAGGAATGGAGCAACATCCTCGACAATTCCGCCATGACCTGGCCAATAAACCGCATCCTCGCGCGCCATCAATTTATCGAGACTTTTCATATAATCGCGCATGGATCCATCAGGAGGAGCAACGATTGATGTTGACCAAGCCATTACATGATCAGCGGAAAATAGACCGCTGCCATCGGTAAAGGCAAAAGCCAGATGATTGGCAGTGTGGCCAGGTGTATGCAACACTTCCAACTCCCAACCATTTCCCTTGATAAGGTCGCCGTCTTTCACATAGACATCGATCTCAAGAGAAGTATCTGCAGAAGCATCCAATGGGTTTACTTCGCCAAGATGCAAGGGACGAGCAGGGCGATGTCCACCTTCCGCATAGATGGGCGCACCAGTCTTCTCTTGGAGCAACCTTGCTCCGGGTGAATGATCGGCATGTGTGTGAGAAATCAATATCTTGGAGATAGTTTCGCCTTTGCAAGCTGCGATTAGGTTGGCGATATGCTCCTCATCCATTGGACCTGGGTCCAGAATGGCGACTTCTTTTTCCCCAAGGATATAGGTATTGGTCCCCATCCAAGTGAAAGGGCCGGGATTATTGCAGGTAATTCTTCGTACATTGTGTAATAATTGAATAACTTCACCATAACGAGGATTAAAATCACGATTAAAAGTCAGTTTTGGTGCTGTCATCATTTGAACCCAGTGAAAAATCTTTCCTTTTCAATATGTAACGGATGAAATGGATTTGATCCAATAATTTTCTATTTGCTGCACTGCATAAATCAAAAAAAAATAATATACGCAAAATTTTGAATATCAAATATAGCCTAATATTCAATAATATATGTCCTGTATCATGTATATATAAGAAATATACAGATGATATATATAATCAGTTTGAATGCATGATTTTAATATTTAAGAGTATGTGTTGATTTTAATTTTTATTTTGATATGTATCAAAATTTTAAATTTTAGTATACTTTTAAATTAATAAATAATTAACCCATTATTTCATGTTATTTATTTTAAACCAACTGGATTAATACTGGGTTCGGAGAAATTTAAAGTTACTTTTAATGAACTTTTAACGACAAGTGAGTGACCATTCTCCTGACTGGTGCTTCAGGGGTGCGGCACCGTGTACGATATTGTTACCATCAGTAGGATGATCACATGGGGCAGGCAGCAGAGCTCACTGGAATAGAGCGATTTTTTGAGGATGATGACATAATTGTCAGCAAAACGGACCTCAAGGGGCGTATTACTTATGCCAACAAGGTGTTCCTGGATGTGTCGGGCTACAAGGAAAAAGAAGTTCTTGGGCAACCGCACAGCATGATCCGGCATCCGGAGATGCCAAGATGCATCTTTAAACTGCTTTGGGATTGTTTGACCTCCGGCAAAGAAATTTTCGCCTATGTCAACAATCGGGCAAAAAATGGCGATCATTACTGGGTTTATGCTCATGTCACGCCAAGCTGGGACAGGAGCGGTCAAGTGGTTGGATTTCATTCCAATCGCAGAGTGCCTGATCGTAACATACTCGATAAGGAAATCGTACCTCTCTATGACGAACTGAAGCGTTTGGAAAATGACCATCGTAACGCCAAGCAAGGAATGCTGGCGGGTGCGGAACGCGTAAGCAAAATGTTGGAAGAACTCGGGATCGGTTACGATGAGTTTATGGCAACGATCGGCCAAGGTCGTCGTCGCGGTTTCCGTTGAACGGGTTCATGTCGTGGTGGTCGGCGGAACAAGGTTAAATGTAAAGGATTGTCTCTGGAGGCTGCAACATGGCACTTGGCAGTCCGGTAATATAGCTCCAGAGGAATATCGCAAGGGTGGGTAAGATGTCGTTTCTAACTTCAAAAACAGCAATCGAGAAGGCAATTCAGGTTTGCCAGGCGGTTGCTGGTGGGGATTTCGAGGCACGAATTCTCGATATTCCGGACAAAGGTGACATGGCAGAGTTGATGCATGCCATCAACTTGCTGATCGATCGAACTGATGCTTATATCAGGGAGTCAAAAGCCTGCCTGGATTATGTCTCTCGCAACCAGCATTTTCGCCTGATTGCAGAAAAAGGTATGGTCGGGAATTTCCAACAAGCAGCTCAAAGTATCAATCAGGCGACCTACTCCATTAAGCAAAAGCATGATGATTTTACCAAAATGGGAGATCGTTTCGAAAATGATCTCAATAATATCACAGCTCAGATGTCCAGCATGATTGGTGATTTACAGGGGTCTTCGGACGAAGTTGGTACTGCGTCGAAGAATGCTCAATCCGAGGCTTTGGTGGTTGCTGCCGGAGCCGAGGAAGCATCGGCCAATATGCAATCGGTAGCCGCAGCCACGGAAGAATTGACAACCTCCATTTCCGAGATCAATCGCCAGGTAAATGAAGCCGCTGGCATTGCACAGGCTTCTGTACAGAAATCTCAAGATATGAGTGAAGGAATCCTTGGTCTCTCAACTGCGTCTTCCCAGATTGGAGATGTGGTTTCCCTGATTTCCGATATCGCTGCCCAGACCAACCTTCTGGCCTTGAACGCAACCATTGAAGCCGCTCGTGCGGGAGAAGCTGGTCGTGGCTTCGCGATTGTGGCGCAAGAAGTGAAAAATCTGTCAGCTCAAACTGCTGCCGCAACAGAAGAAATTACTTCGCAGATTTCATCCCTGCAAACTGCAACACAAAGAGCCGTAGGCGCTAACGATGAGATAAGCAAAACGATTGCAAGGGTAAGCGAAATTTCGACAGCAATTGCCGCAGCCGTTGAGCAGCAAAGCGATGCAACCAAGGAAATTGCAGCCAATCTTGATGAAGCAGCCAAAGGCACGACTGATGTCAGTATCGGCATCACCTCGGTGAATGAAGCGACCAAGATAACGGATTCTTCAGCTCAAAAAGTTTTGGCTGTTTCCAATCTGATGGTTGAACAGGAGAAAAACCTGGCCCATCTGAAAGATGAGCTGGGAACCTTCCTTTGCGAAATCCGCAAAGTTGGGTGACGGTTAGGGCATATTCCCGCAAAGTGTGTGCAGTTTTCGGATAAGAATATGCTCTGGAGTTGGACTGACAAAACAAAGTGGTGAGCATGTCAGAAAAAGGGCTCCTTTTCGGGGAGCCCTTTTTATATTGGACTTTTGGTGTCACACACAGTCAATTAATTTGAAGTGCCGTTTGGTGGAACTGGACATGACCGCCCTTCTTCCCGAAGGTTTACCTGAATTGGCGCGTCATTGGCTTGCTTTTGTGCGACTTTACTCTGCATCACATCGGCGGTGAAACAATAGCCAATGCCATGGATGGTCTTCACATAGGTCGGATTGGCTGCATCAGGTTCAATCTTCTTGCGAAGACGCATGATATGAACATCGACGGTACGGTCACCTACATAACATTGCCGCCCTCGTGCCAGATCCAGTAGTTGGTCCCGTGACAGGACACTATGGGGATGCTTGACCATGGCATGAAGCAACTCAAACTCGGTCGTGGTGAGATTGACGTCTTTACCACTGATGGCATTGCGAAGTGTGCGTTCCTGAGCATTCATGACAAATTGATCGAACTGCAAGATAGGTGTGCCTTCACTGGTCTGGCGGACAGCGACATCTTCCAGGCGACAACGACGAAGAACCGTCTTGATGCGTGCCAGTAGCTCGCGAGCCTCAAAAGGTTTGGTGACATAGTCATCTGCACCAAACTCCAACCCCAAGACACGATCAAATGGATCATCGCGCCCTGAAAGTACAATGACAGGAAGGTTGGAATCCGTCCGCATGTCACGCAAAATATCGAAGCCGTCACGATCAGGAAGACCGATATCAAGGATGCAAAGATCCACAGTCTGCTGGTTCAATACTTTCGCCATTTCAGCAGCTGTGGCCGTGCAGCTCACCTGATAATGCTGCTTCTCCAAATATCTGGACAAGAAAGATGTGATCTGTGGATCATCATCCACGATCAATATATGGCCTGTTGTCATGGTCGCTCTTCCCTCGGTTGAGCGGTATTTTATCAGGCGGTCTAAATTCTGACTTGATGTCGATCAACGCAAGCCGCTTGAGAGGGGATAAAATACGTCAAAAAACGTATATGGAGTGCGTCATCAACCTGATACTGCATTTTTCCGACCATATGCACCAAGGCTCAGAAAGCGGAGAAACAATCATGTTTTCGTCCTTACAGCGATTTTTCTCCAAAGCTCCTGAACGTGTGGAGGGGATACCGGTAGGATTGTTTGCTGGTGGATTGCTGGCTGGCATCATTTTGACAGCATTGTTTCTGGCACTGGGAACTGTCACCCGCTTTGAGCAGATCAAATCTGGCTGGATTTCCTTTTCTCATCAGGCCGAGGAAAAGGGTGTCTGGATTTCGCAGATTCGTGGGCATTTTGGGTATGGGGGCATGATCCATAATTTCAAGAATTATGTATTGCGCCGTGATGATATCTATATTCAGAGTTTACGCCAGGAATTCAAGGATCTCTATCAACCTATCGATGCCTATATTGCCTCTCATCCGTCATCCGAAGAAATCAAGGCTTTGATTGCCATCAGGCGTACAGTCAAGCGTTATGAGTTGAAAATCCCGGTGGTTCTGAAAGCCACCCAAGAGGGGTGGAATGCAGAACGGCTGGATAAAGCAGTAAAAGTCAATGACACGGCTGCGTTGCAAGGTTTGAACACATTGGAGACGATCTGGTGGCAGGAGAGGCAAGACAATATCTCGGATCTGGTGAATGCTCTGTCGCGTGGAGAGCAGCTTACTCGTTACGCTTTCATTGGGTTGTTTGTGTTGATCATTCTGGCAGCATTGCTGATTGGCTTGATGCATTTTCTTATTCAGCGCATCACAGCATCTGCCGATCAACTCTCAAAAGAGCTGTCAGCCCGCAGAAAGGCGCAAGAAGCAGAGAAAAAACTGCTGCGAGCGGTAGAGCAAAGTCCAACCACCATTGCCATCTCTGATACAAAGGGCAAAATCGAATATGTGAACCGCAAATTCTGCGAGCTCACGGGTTATGATCAGCAGGAATTGGTGGGACATAATCCCAATATCCTGAAATCAGGCTATACCAGCGAAGAAGCATATAAGCTTATCTGGCAGCGGCTCAATACAGGACAGGAATGGCGCGGTATTTTCAAGAACCGAAAGAAGGATGGCTCATTTTATTGGGCTTCAACATCCATTCTGCCACTGAAGGATGAAGATGGGAATGTCACCAACTTCATTGGGATTGGTGAGGATATCACGGAAAAAAAAGCCGCTCAGCAGCATATGGTCAAGGCCCAGAAGATGGAGGCCGTTGGGCTTCTGGCTGGTGGAATTGCCCATGATTTCAATAATATCCTGATGGTCATTCTTGGCAATGTGCAGATTGCTTTGCTGGATGCCGATCAGGCGGCCAATTCCGAGGAACTGGAACATATCGAAATAGCCGCCCGCCGTGCTCAGAGCCTTGTTAAACAATTGCTGACTTTTGCGCGTCGGCAGCCTGCAAGTCCCAGAAGCTTGCATCTGGGGCAGCAGATCGACGAAATTTTGGTTCTTCTGCGTGCCTCTATTGCAAATACGATCTCCTTGGGTTTTGAGCGTCTTTGCAAGCCCGGTGAATGCACGATCATGGCAGACCCGACACAAATTCATCAGATCCTGATGAATTTGTCACGCAATGCAGCTGAGGCGATTGGTGGCAAGGCAGGCTCTATCACTTTCGAGCTCTCTCGCATGACAGTGGAAGAGGAGCATGGTTTGAGCAAACTGCCAGAGCATGCCAAAGGCGTTGTAAAGCTCTCCGTAATCGATACCGGTCCCGGTATTCCAGCTCATATTGTTGAACGCGTGTTCGACCCTTTTTATTCCACCAAGCCAATTGGCAAGGGAACGGGGCTTGGCCTCTCTGTTGTTCGCTCACTGGTGGAAGACATGAATGGTCGCGTCGAGGTCGAGAATAATCCGCAAGGTGGCACGATCATGTCACTCTATTTCCCGTTGATCGAGTCAGATGATCAGGTGGAAACACAATCTGCCCAACTTGTTGGTGGTCATGAGCAGATTCTCTTGGTTGATGATGAGGAAGAGGTTCTTTTTGTCATGCGCCGCTTGCTGACCCGCCTTGGCTATCGGGTAGTGGCTTTTACATCCAGCCAAAGCGCGCTTGCAGATTTCGCCATGGATCCTCAGCGCTATCACTTGCTGCTGACCGATCTGGTGATGCCGGAATTGGGAGGGGAAGACCTCATCAAAGCGGCAAGGGCTATTCGCCCGGACCTGCCGATCATTCTTTCTACGGCCTATATGCAAGATAATGACAAACTGACCGATATCGAAGACCTGACCATTCTGCAAAAACCGGTCGATGTCATGGAAGTAGCCAACGCGGTTCGAGGCAAATTGGATGGATAGGCTTCAGCTTTCGATATATATATGCTTCAAACCCTGCTTCCCGGTGCTACAGTAATGCATCTAGATATAGAGGTGATTGAAAGCTGCGAGCAACAGTGCCGAGATTAGGATAGGAGCAGAAAAGTATGCACCCACGATATCAAGAAGCCAAAGACATACACGGCGTTTGGTGTCCAGATGGAAGTCCCTTTTTGACCAAGGGGAGGGAACGATTGCTTCCGTCAAATTTCAAGCTATACATATTTTATCTGCATGCGTGGTAATCAAGGTGATCGGTGTTTTCCAATTCATTAAGGGAAGATATGTTTTTGGCTGGATTTGTCTGAACTGCATATGGGTATATGGGAGGACGTTAGGTTCGCCTTTTCAAAAAGTGCTGCTGTGTAGCGGCAGGGATATAGATGGATCAAATTATGATTGACTATGTTTTGTCATTAACAGCTAGGCTCTTATTGCTTTTCTGCTTTCTGGCTCCATCTTTAGCCAATGCTGCAGGATTGCCAAAGGCAGAGAATGGTTATCAGTATTATTGCGCCGGAGTAAAGGCGGATGACTATCTAGGGCAACCTAATGGCTTTATCGTTTTCAAGCTGCGTGAAAAGGATGTACGGAATGAAAAGAAGGCCTTGGTGCTTTGCAAGGCTCAAGTGATTGATGAACGCTTTGTTCTCAAACGTTTTCTTGAGCCTAATGATCCGATGATCAAGGGGCATGTCAATTTCAAACTATTGATGGAGATCAATGGTGAACGTCACCAGGTTGAGCTGACGACAGGTGGAAGCGGCTCCTATTTGAGTGATCGTAACAAGAATATTTTTGAATCAAAAAAAGAGAGTTGCGGCGCTGAGGAGCAGCCAGATGAAAATGGCCTCATACGGATAAAACGACCGAAGAAAACGAGTTGCACTATTGCCCGGTTTAAGGCTTTTGGCTCTGTTGAAGGATCGGAATCTGAGTTCGAAGTTGGTTGTTATAGGAAGCGGTTTTGCTTGTTCAGTTTCTTTTATCGAGATTGGAGATATCGAATTCGCTCGGTACCGGATAAGTGGGTTCCTCATTGGAGAGAGATCCATAAGCAAGCGATCAAAGCCATAGACGAGCGTCTGGCTTTTTATATTGCTCCCAATCAATGTGCGGGGCCGTTGCATTGCAGTGATATCGCCCGAATTTTGAACATCCCGCAAAAATAACGATTAGAAGCAAATTGGGATATTTCTCACTGGTGCAGATGGTCAAAAGCCAACACAGATAGATCCGTGTTCTACAAACACCGTATTTACCTAACCAAAATCAAGATCACATGTGAAAATCTGTGCTTCGATGGAGCATATGGAGTGCTGACGTGCCTTTTTTGCAGGGCTGATGGTTGAGCTATGTCAATCTGGCGTATGATGCAAGTCAATTGCGTGTTGAAAATTCAGATAATTATTTGAATTTAATTTGTAATTTCGTTTGTTACATCTCGTTACATCTTGTTTTGTATCGTCACGGGATTCTGCTCTTCTGGAAAAACCTGCGTTACAACGCCGCGCTATCTTCTGAGCCGTGGCTGGCTGTCTGGATTGCTGAGGACCAGTGATCATGACAAGGACTTGACCGCGCCAGCCCGACCAGAGGATACATCAATGACGAAACAGTATACTGCAAGGATTGGTCTTCTCTCCGCAGTTTCTGCCATGGCAATGGGCGTTGCTTTTGTGGCAGGACCAGCGGTTGCGGCTGATCCGGGCCCTGTACCCACAATCAAGGTAGACGCCAAGAAGGCGGCGCTTGGGAAACGGCTTTTCTTTGATCCGCGTTTGTCTGGCGATGCGGAACTTTCCTGCTCCAGCTGTCACGATCCGGAAAAAGGCTTCACCGATGGTGAAGCGCTTTCTTCCGCCTATGCAGGCAGCAACGGCTTCCGCAATGTACCAACGCTGATCAATACAGCACATAAAGCGGCCTGGTTCCATGATGGCCGTGTCGGGACCAATCTGAACGATATCACCCGTGAGTCCATTACGGAAACCTACAACATGAATATGGACATGCGCCTGATGCAGGAACGCATCAAGCAGGATCCGGTTTATGTGAAAATGTTCAAGGATGCCGGTTACGGAGAGCCATCCAACGGTTCAGTTCGCAAAGCCATTCCGGAATATCTGAAAACTCTGACTTCCCGAGGCTCCCCTTATGACAAGGGTGAAATGAGCGAGCAGGCGAAAGCTGGTTTTGAGCTGTTCAAAGGTAAAGCAGGCTGCATCTCCTGTCACTCCGGTGATCGCTTCACCGACGACAAGCCGCACAAACTCGGCGTGCCGAACAATCCAGCCATCTGGAATGAACCCGAGCGCCATATCACCTTCGTGACCTTTGCAAAATTCCAGGGCTTGGAAAATTACATGAATCTGCGTCAGGACCCTGGCGCCTACATCCGCTATCACGACGAAAAGCTGATGCCTATGGGTTCCTTCATGACGCCGACTCTGCGCGAACTGAAGCAGACTGGTCCTTACATGCATAACGGCATGTTTGACAGCCTGTTTGAGGTCGTCAATTTCTATGATCAGGGTGGCGGTCAGGACAAAGACAAAGATCCTGCGCTTAAGCCTCTCGGCCTGTCCTTCGATGAAAAGAACCAGTTGGTCGCTTTCCTGGAAAGTCTGTCTGGTGACGTTCTGAACGGCAAAGACTTCGTGCCAGAAGAAATCGATACCGAATACACGGTGATTGATGACTGGCGTAAAGCGAAAAACTAGGGGGCACGAATAAGATGAAAGCGAAATCAAATCTGTTCGCATCCGTCGCCACCCTTGCAAGTGTAGCGACACTCACACTCGGTTCTGCCTTTGCTGGTGAGGTAGCCCCTCCAAGCATCGAAGAACTGCTGAAGCCTTTCGACAAGCCTTCCATGAAAATTGAAAGCGCGATCAAAGGCGGCGACCCTGACCCGGATCCGGCATTGGAAGCTCTCGGTCCTCCACCAATCCCTGCGGACAATAAAATGACCGCCGAGAAAGTGGAATTGGGCAAGAAGTTGTTCTTCGATCCACGTCTGGGTGGCAACCCATCCACTCCATGTTCCGCATGTCACCTTCCAGAGGTTGGCTGGGACGTAGAGGACAAGGTCTCCTTCGGTTATCCAGGTGCTGTGCACTGGCGTAATTCCCAGACCATCGTCAACTCTGCCTATTACAGCAAGCTCTTCTGGGCTGGTTCTTCAGGCAACCTTGAAAAGCAGGCGCGTTCTGCGGCCCGTGGTGCTGTGGCGGGTAACGGCGAAGACGATATGATGGAAAGCCGTCTGGCCTTCGTTCCGGAATATCGTGAAGCCTTCAACAAGGTCTTTGGTGATCAATGGCCACTGGTTCGCAATGCCTATCGTGCGATTGCTGCCTTTGAACGGACAATCGTTCAGCGTGACACACCATTCGATAAATATCTGCTTGGTGACAAGAGCGCTCTGGATGATAGCCAGAAACGTGGTCTGGAATTGTTCCGCGGCAAAGCTGGCTGCATGGAATGCCACAATGGCCCACTTCTATCTGATCAGAAATACTACAATACCGGCGTACCGCCGCTGGATGAGTGGGACAATGATGCTCTGAAACAGATCACGTTCCGTTTCGAGCTCTATGCGAAAGGCTCCACCGAGAAGATGTATCGTCATACCAAGGACGATCCTGGCTTCTACTTCCGGGCCAAGAACAAGAAAGACAAGGGCAAGTTCCGTACGCCATCCCTGCGCTACACCCTCTATTCCGAGCCATACATGCATAACGGCATGATTGCGACCTTGGATGATGTGGTTGAGTTCTACAATCAGGGCGGCGGCACCAACGAATTTGCTGAAAACAAAACCAAACTGATCAAGCCTCTAGGTCTGAGTGACAAGGAAAAAGCCGATCTGGTGAACTTCCTGAAATCTCTGTCCGGTGATGAGATCATCGTCGAGGAACCAGAGCTGCAAGACTATGCTCCGCTTCCCGCGCCAACGGCCATGAAGTGAGGAGGACCCCATCATGAATGCTCCAACTGCCATGGAAATGGAAAAATCCCATACCTGCAGCTGTTCTGGCAAAGCCAAGAAAGCCTGCACCATGAACCGGCGTCAATTCCTGTTCGCTTCTGGTGCAACCACCTTCACCGTCATGGTCACCATGACGGCGGGCAAGGGTAAGGCAGAACAGGTGCCAGCTTTGGTATCGACCTATCCACGCAAGAAAATTGCCAAACTGTCCGAGTTGAAACAGGACGAACCGGTGACCTTCGAATATCCTGATGAAGGCGAATATGCCAGCTCCATCCTTGTGAAAATGGGCAAGGAAGGCGGCGGCGGCGTCGGCAAGGACAAGGATATCGTAGCTTTCAACCTGACCTGTACCCACCAGGGTGGTGACATGACAGACGGCTACAAGCCAGAGCATAAAGTGCTTGGCCCATGTCCGTTGCATCTGTCCACCTACGACCTGACCCGTCACGGGATTCTGGTCTCCGGACAGGCCTATCAGTCCCTGCCTCAGGTACTGCTGGAAGTGGATGGCGATGATGTTTATGCCGTCGGAATGTTCGGCCTGATTTATGGCCGCTATGACAACCTGATTTCTTAAAGGAGGGAGCAGTTATGACAACTCCGTACTATGTTCCCGAAACCAATGTGCCGTTGCCTCCCAAAGGGGCAGACGTTATCTCCACTGCATGTGACTATTGCATCGTAGCCTGTGGCTACAAGGTCTACCGCTGGCCAGTAACCGCCAAATCAGGTGGTACCACAGCTGACAGCAATGCGTTCAATGAAGACTTCCCTGTTGCGCCGCTTGGCCCATGGGTTGCTCCGAACCAGACCAACATTGTCATGCATAATGGCCAGCCACATCATGTGGTTATCATTCCCGACAAGGATACCAACTTCGTCAACACTGACGGTGACAGTTCCTTGCGTGGTGGCTGTATCGCCCAAAAATGCTACAACCCGGAAACTCCGACCCGTGATCGCCTCAAAACACCAATGATGCGTATCTATGGCACACTGATGCCTGTGCCTTGGGATCTGGCTCTGGAAGTGGCTGCCGAAATCGGCAAATATGTCATCGAGAAGCATGGCACCAATTCCTATGCCGTGAAGACATTCTCCTATCAATACATGGAGAATACCTACGCCATCTCCAAATATGCCCTGCGGCACATCAAGACGGCCAACTTCACGTTCCATGATACACCATCTGACGTGACGTCCACTCCGGGATTCCGTGATGCTGGTTTCGACAATTTTGGTCCTTCTTACGAAGACTGGAAAAATGCCGAAACGCTGCTGATTTGCGGTACCGATCCCTATGAAACCAAAACCATTCTCTATACCCAGTGGTTGATGAAGGGTATGCAGGAGCACGGCCAGAAAGAGATCTATCTCATTCCTCGTCGTTCTGCCGGTGTTGCTTACGCCGAGAAAATGGGCGGTTTGCATATCGACATTACCCCAGGGACCGACCTTCTGGTTGTCAATGCCATCGCCCGCGTCATCGTGGAGAATGGCTGGGAAGATGCCGAATGGATCAAGGACTGGGTCAACAACAAGTGGGAAAGCTCCTCAGGCTTCGGTCAGGGCACGCGGAACACGCCATGGCAATGGCGCACCACTTGGGGCAAATTCCAGACCAAAGGGTTCGAGGACTGGAAAAAGTGGCTGCTGTCTCAGGATGAATTCAAGCCTGAAAATGCTGCTGCGATTGCTGAAATCGATGTTCAGAAGATCTACACTGCGGCCGAATGGATGGCCAAGCCCAAGAAAGATGGCTCCCGTCCCAAGACCTCAGTGATGATCGAGAAGGGCTTCTACTGGTCAAACAACACCGGTAACACCCAGGCAATCTCCGCTCTCGGCATCATCGTTGGTGCTGGCGGTCGTCCAGGTCAGGTCATTGGCCGTGCAGGTGGCCACCAGCGTGGTGGTGTGAAGGGTGGTTCCTACCCTCGCAACAAGTCACCTGAGAAAGTACCTGGTCGTCGTCGTCGTGCGATGGATACTGATCGTTACCTCTTGGCTGGTCACACCCGTCTGGCTCACGTCATCGGGAACACCTGGATCCAGTCCATGTGTGGGTCCCAGCAATTGGCAGAGAAATTTGAGGAACTGACGGTGCGCAACCCGCATCAGATCCGCTCTTTCATGAAGGAAGAGATGATTCAGGCTCTCAAGGATCGTGTCGATAGCGGTGGTATGGTTGTCTTCAATCAGGACATCTATCTGCAAGATCCGATCGGTGCCCGTTATGCCGATATCGTCTTCCCAGCCGCAACATGGGGTGAATCTGACTTCATGCGCGCCAACGGCGAACGCCGTGTGCGTCTGTATCAGAAATTCTATGATGCACCGGGCGCTGCAAAACCGGATTGGTGGATCATTGCTCAGCTCGCAAAACGCATGGGCTTTGATGGCTTCGATTGGCAAAATTCCAACGAAGTTGCTGAAGAACTGGCGCGCTTCACCCGTGGTAGCCGCAAGGACTTCTTTGTGATCAAAACCTTGGCTCACAAGGAAGGCAAGACGCTACATCAGAAATTGGCCGAATTCGGTACAGACGGCGTGCAATGTCCTGCGATGCTTGATGACAATGACAACATCATTGAAACCAAGCGTTTGCACGATACCCAACGTGAGTTGCCTGAAATCGGTGCGGCGGGACCGAACATGCTTGGCAAGAAAGCCACGCATTTCAACAGCCAGACCGGTAAGTGCAACATTCAGAAATCCCCTTGGAACCTGTTCTCGGATTACTGGGCATGGCTGAAACCGCGCGAAGGTGAAGGCGAATTGTGGTGTACTTCCGGACGTATCAACGAACGTTGGCAGTCTGGCTTCGATGACCGTCGTCGTCCCTATATCGTTCAGCGTTGGCCTGAAAACTGGGTCGAAATCCATCCGGATGATGCGGCCGAGCGTGGCATCGAGTCTGGTGATTACGTGATGGTTTACTCCGAGCGTGTCCCTGGTCAGAAGCACACTATCGTTGGCGTGGAAGGCGATGACTTCCAATTCTCCAAACTGATGGAAAATGGCCATATCGAGCTGACCAAAGCAGCCATCACCGCCGTTGCAATGGTAACGCCTGCGATCAAGAAGGGTGTCATGTATATGGACTTCCTTCACATGTCGCAGCCTGCCAACGCACTGGAAGGCCGGGTGGTTGACTGGATCTCAGGCAACTACAACTACAAAATGGGTGTTGGCAAGATCAAGAAGCTTGGCCCAAGCCCGTACAAGACCGAATTCAGAACGATGTCTTTCGCCCCACGTGACATTGCCTGACCGGCTTAGCTTGAGGCGTCCGCTTCAAGCCCCGCTGTGAGCCTTCGCCGCATGCCATGTCGGCGAAGGTTCGGGGATGAATTTTCATCTCCGGTGAAGGGCCCCTCGCATGGGGGAGGGGCCTTTTATCCCTGCTAACCGTCCCCCACGATGCAATGGTTGGCAGTAATACCCCCCCCATGAGAAACAACATGGCAGGTCCAAACAATGACACAAATTTCTCCTTCTTTGAATGAAAGCCTTGCTGGATTGACCAGTGCTCCCATTGGCAAAGCCGAGACATGCCGGGTGTTGGAAGTCTTCGCACAAAGTGATTTTGATATCCTGCGCGTCAAAGCCGTTCAGGGCTTGCGCGACCTCAAGGCAACCGATTCCGTTCCTTTGCTCATACAGGCCCTGCACGATGACGATGAAGATGTCCGTGTTGACGCAGCCGAAAGTCTTGGCCTTTTGGGCGATACAAGTGCCATTCCAGCGCTGATCGAAAATCTCACCTATGATCCCTGTGCGGAAGTGAAGCAAAATGCAGTTCAGGCCTTGGGACTGTTGAATGCCAAGGAAGCGGCACCGCTCTTGCGCCAACTCGTGATCGGCCGTGGTGAGGAAATCCAATGGGATGAAGATGAATATCACCGCGATGAATGGGATGGCTGGCTGGATATTCAGATCATGGCTATCGATGCTCTGGCCAAACTGAAAGATGTGGAAGCCATCGAGCCCATCATGCTGGCGGTCAACGATCCGGAAAACCAGGATCTGTCCGTTCAAGCCATGAATGCCTTGGCCCAAATCGGCGATGCATCCTTGCCAAGTCTCGGAGTCTGCGCACAATCTTCCAGTCGCCGTCGCCGTTTTCATGCTGTGCGCGCCTTGGCGAGCATGTCGTCGGACAAGGCTTTGGAATTGCTGGACAAGGCTTTGGATGATCCCGATCATGATATTCGTATTCTTGCCTTTCAAACGCTGTTGAGGCGCAAGCCAAGCGTCGAATTGTTCGAGCGAGCTCTGGAAGACAATTCCGATCAGGTTCGTATGGCTGCTCTTGCCAAACTCGATCTGGATCAGATGGGTTATTTGCAACGCGCTTTGTCCGACCCAAGCCCAAAAGTGCAGCTGGCGTTGGTCAGGCGTTTGAGTGATGCACAAAGCGGCACACCGATCACCAGCAAAGAGCAGCCTTTCTTCAAGGCGCTTTATATCCTGTTTGAGAATTCCGGAGCAGAAGTTTCCTCCAGCGCTTTGGGGGCTTTGGCAGCTCTGGCACCGGAGCTGATCAAACAGGAATTGAAGGATCTGTTTGAGCGCTCCGACATGCCAAAGGATGAGCAGGAGCAGCGTCAATGGGCTGTGGTTGATGGCCTTTCCAAGCGCGATGATGTTTTTTGTCTTGAATGGCTGCAACAGGCCTGCGGCAGTGCGTCTCGCTCTGTGCGCCTGAAAGCCCTTGCATCCATCGGTATGCTTGCTGGCAAGGAAAAATTGGATGACAAGATCAAGGCACAGGCCTTGGCAGTGCTCATTGCCTTTGGGCGTTCAAAAAGCTTTGCTGATGAAGAAATTGAACAGATTGATGCTGATGGTGATACCGAAAATGAAGAGGTAGAAGTGTCAACCGATCAGGAGGAGTCCGAGGAAGAAGAGGCACAGCCTGATCTGGAAGCCATGAAGGATGCCGGTCTTGATCTGGGCCATGAGAAAGACCAGTCAGAAGGTCCAACTTCGTCGCTTGGTGCCATTCTGGGGCATGAGGCGATTGCCAAGGATCTGATCGAGGAAGCTGAGGATCAAGAAGATATTGGCGAGTTGAGCCTCAATGAACAGGCCTTGTTGAATCGTGCTCGTCGCAATCTGCGTCGCCGCAAAATTGATCTGGATGGCGATGCCGAGCAGATTGAGCAGGAACTGTGTCTCACAGCCATTCACCTGATGGGTGAGCATGATTGGACCATTGGGCAACTTATGGCACTTGCGCAAAGCGAACAGGCTGACAAAGCCTTGGCGGCGCTTGAAGCCCTGACCCGGTTGGCGGATCGGTCCGTTGATGCTCTTCTGTCAGCACAGGAGATCGTGGAAGAGACTGAGGGTGAAGAAGCAGAGGAATTTGACCCAAGAACAGCAATTGAAAAAGTGGTTTTCACTGCGCTGACCTCGAGCCAAATGACTGTGCAGAAACAAGGATTACGCCTGCTCGCCAAACTGCCACAAGACAAACTGGTGCGAGGCGATGTGTTCCGCGATCTGGTCGAAAAATGCTTGCAAGATTCGGAAAGCACGCTGCGCATTGATGCAATGCCAGCCTATCTGGTTCTGGGTGGCGATGCCAGCAGGCTGGTTTCTTACTTGCAAGATACTTCCACCTTGGTGCGCCAAGCGACTATGCGCCTGCTCGCACAAAAGGCACCAAATCTGGCGATAGACCATATCGTAGACTTCCTGCTTGGCAATCCGGAGCAGACATTGGACTCTCTTCTGGGAGAGGAAATGATGACCAAACACCTTTCTCAACAGGAAAAACAGAGGTTGGCATCATCTTTTGCAAGCAAACTGACCAACGACAAGGCAAAGGCTGAATGGACGATTATTCTGCCTGCCATGACACAGCTTTATGCATAATAGAGCCTGGTCACGAATCCTTTTCCAACCTGGTTGAAAAAGGATTCACTTATCCGTCATGGCCGGTTGGTCTGGCTCGCAGTGAGGACCAGGCAAACCTAACGCGGGTAGCTGGAAACAGCCGGTTATGACGGATCTTTCCTTCTAGTGCGCGTCTCGTTGGATTGGTTTCACGATCCAACGCAAAAGATTCGCATCAGCAATGAGTTAAACCATTCTTGGTGAGTCTGACACACCGAGAAATGGTTTAGAGGAAAAATATAAAGGTCCAGATTCCCATGCATGCTAACGATTCCGATTTGGAGCCGTCATCCGTCATTGATGTTCATGATTTTGGCGAAGCAATGTTTTCTGCCATTACATCCCGTCATTCAGTTTCTCCTAAGGCGCTTCAAGCCCCTGGACCCAGCGACGAGCAATTGCAAAGGTTGATCGAAGTCGCTGCCTGTGCTCCGGATCATGGTTTGCTGCGTCCATGGCGCTTCATTCTTTTTCCGGAAGACAAACGTCCTGTACTGGCAGATCTGTTTGAAGAGGCCCTGCTTGAGCGACATTCGCAAGCAACAGAAGAAGACAGATTGCGGGCGAGAGAGAAAGCTGCCCGGGCACCGCTTTTGCTTGGTGTTGTTGTTCATATCGACAAGGAAGATGAAAAGGTCGCCTTTGAAGACCAGATTGCATCGGCCGGAGCTGCGCTTCAAAATGTGCTTCTTCAGGTTCATGCCTTCGGGTTTGGCGCCAGAGCAACATCAGGTCGTGCTGTGCGCACGAACGCCTTCCGAAAGGCGTTGAACCTGCATGAAGATGAGGTTTTCCTATGCTTCCTGGCGATCGGTACCGCAACCAGAAAAGCCAAGACCAAGGAACGACCTGATCCGAAATCTTTGCTGACCTCATGGCCATGAGCTGAAGGGTTGCGACTTTTCAGTCCAAATTGACTTGGAGCAAGTCAGAGCAGGTTCGCTTTGAGTAATGTCACTATAAGATGATTGTAATTGTCAACTTTGGAGCTCGATACCAAATTGGCAAAATAAACGAGACTGTCATGCTTTTTTGTCACAAAAATGCTCGATCCCGCGCTTCCTCGGCCACCATTCCAATTGCTTGGAAAATGACCTTGATGTCGTTGCCTCTTGTTGCCTTGTTTTCCCAAACCGCACTGGCGGCAGGAAGTCAGCTGAAGGTTAGCCCCAAGCCAAAGCAGTCGCAGGAAAAGCTGGCAATCGCAACACCGACCGAAGTGATCGAAATTGATGTGGTCAATCAAATCATCGATCTCAATGCAAATTCTTCTTATGAAGCCTTTCGGTTCGAGCCTGACTATCTAAGCTTGAAGCCGGGTACTGTAGTCCGTTTCAAAGGCTCCACCGGACGTCACACAGTTAGTTCCGTGCGTGGTATGTATCCTGAAGGTGCGCGCCCGTTCGAGATTCGTGGCAAGCCTCAGATGGACGTCGCATTTGAGAAAGAAGGCGTGTACGGCATTCGCTGTCGCGTCCATGGTCGCCACGGAATGGCAATGCTGATCATTGTCGGCGATCCAAAGGTCAATCTGGATAAAGCCCGCTCTCAAAAGGTCGGCAAAAAGGAAGCTGTCAAATTCAAGCTTCTGTTTGAGCGCCTGGACAAGGAAATCGCAGCTAAAAGTTAAGTCGAAAAACTGCGTACGAGTGCGAGTACTTCCTTCTCCACATCACTACGAACGGGGTGAGGGACATGCGCATATAAGCTACGCTTCCATTTGTGGCCGCGAAAGGGGAGAAAGATCACACCCTTTTGCGGTTCTTCACTCATGGACGCGATGGTGATACCCAATCCGGCCCCAACCATCGCCAAGGCTCGGCCATCCTGATCGGTCCGATAGCGTACTTGAAATTCAACGCCTTTTTCCCGCATCCAGGCTTCCATTTGCGGTCGCATCTCACATTGCATGCGGGCAATGAAAGGCTCATCTTGCAGATCTTGTAGGCACATGGAATTGCGGGAGGCGAAGGGATGGTTCTCAGGCAATGCGACCCCAAACACATCTTCCTTGAGCAGGAATGTCTGCATATCACTACGGCCATCACCCAACCCCCAATCTGTGGGCTTCTTGTCTTGCAGAACCAAATTGTCTGAACCACTAGCTGAGACAGAAAAGATCATGTCAAAGATGCGATCATCTTGCGGGTCCAGACGATTGACCGGTCCAGTATCACTCACATCGAAAGTTACATGTGGTGTAGCGATGGCAAAGCCCTTAAGTAGATCGCCAAGATAACCAGCCGGGAATGAGTTGCTGGCCAGAATGCGTAAGATGCGACTGCTCTTTCGCTTGCGAAAGCGGCGCTTCAGAGCATCTACCTCTGTTACAATGTGATCTGCGGAATGTTTCAGATGACGTCCTTCTGGCGTCAGGACCACATTGCGTTTGTTACGAACAAACAAATGACATTCCAGTTCAGCCTCCAGTTTGGCAATGGAAGCGGAAAGGGCGGGCTGAGATATATTGGCCAATGACGCTCCACGGGTGAAGCTTCCGGTTTCTGCTGCTGCCAGAAAGTGCTTGAGCTGCTTGATATCCATCATCATAACTTTTGTTTATGGTAATAAGAATTATTATCGATTAGACGGATGTAAAAAACAAGGCTAACCTCATTACCAGAAACAAAAGAGATACCACAGCAAGAAGGATCAAGGCTTCAGCGATGACATGGCTCGAAACCTATCGCGGAATGGTCACCCGCCCCAATGAAGATCATATGGGCCACATGAATGTAGCCTTCTATACGGGCAAATTTGATGAAGCGACCTGGCAGTTCTTTGGCGCTATTGGTCTGACCAATCGGTATATTCGCTCAGAGAATAAAGGTATGGCAGCGCTGACGCAGACAACGAATTATAAGGCAGAAGTGACAGCCGGGGATCTGTTGGTGATCAGAACCCGACTTCTCGACATTTCGGAAAAGAAAATTCGCTTTTTCCATAGCATGGAAAATTGTGAAACAGGCCAGGAAGTGGCCACGACAGAGTTGATGGGCGTGCATTTTGATAGAAAGGCACGCAAATCCTGTCCTTTCCCGAAAGATATTCTGGAGAAGGGCCAAAGCCTTATGAGCCAACAGCCGACATAGTGATCACGTTCCTCGGATCATGATATGCCCCTGTTGGTATCCTCAGCCAGCCTTTGGCGTCACCACGCCAGGCTGGCTTTTTTCTATGTTGGGAATTTTACCGGAACTGTTCGATATTGTTGCAATCGCCGGACTAGAACCAGAAGACGCAAACCTTCTTCGGCAATCAGAATACCGAGTGCCAACACCAATGGTAACTCGAAAAGAAGTGTCAGAACCAGCAATAGCGGTATGCCAAGGCCCCATTGCAAACCGAGTTGTATACGCAAAACCCATTGTGGTTGATCAATCACTCTCAAAACTGCGCCAAGTGTCACGGAAATGGTTCGGATGAAAACCAGAATGAAGGCTAGTGGAATAAGTGTGAGGAAATGCAGGCGAACACTGCCTGAGACATGCAGCGAGAGCGCACAAACAAGCATGGTGACCAGCAAGAAGCCAAGTGAGAGCTTTGGAGTGAAGTCTTTTAAAGCTGCAAAAATTTGCGACAATGCATCTCTTAACGAAGGGCTGTAGGGTTTCAGGCCCGCGCTGCTGACAGTGGCAGATAAGGAAAGTCCGCGCCCCAATACATTGGCGATGGAAAGCCAGGGTACGAGCAGAGCCAGTGCTGCAAATTCCTGATAAGGTAATTGTGCGAAGAGTAGATTATAAGCCTGTGCACCCGCAATCAAGGCGGCAACGTTGATCGCAATTGGTACCATCAACTGATGAAACAGGGACTGCTCTTGTTGGGAAGGCCAGGAAAGACGACTCCATTGACTAGTCTTGGACAGATCCTGATGTGTGATCCAGACCAGATACATCAATCTGGCCCCTTGCGCGCAAAGGGTTGCGATGGCGGCCCCTTCAATTCCACGGGCGGCAAAGCCAAACAAACCATAAATCAGGACAGAATTCAGAAACAGATTGAGCGGGATCTCAATGGCAAAACCCCACAATTCCTTGGAGGATTGTTTGCGCACATCGAAGGAAAGACTCAATAGATAAGCAGCAAAGGAAATGGGTAATCCGTAAAGCAGAATACTTAGATATCGCTTGGCCGCAAAGCCAACGCCAGAAGTTGTGGCCAGCCAATCTACCAAAAAATTGATGTTGAAACGGAACAATAAGACGAGAATGACGCACAATCCCAGTCCAATGATCAGACAATAGGCAAGGCGACGATAGAAACTGGCCCGAGATTCTGCGTCTGCACTTTGGCTCAGCAAAATCTGTGCGGCAGATCCAAGACCGAACAAAAGCGCCATGAAAAGCCCATAGAGTCCAGCCGACAATCCCAAGCCTGCCAGAACTTCATCTCCCAAAGGAGCAACCATATTGGCGTCAATCAGGACAGCACTTGTCGCCAAAAGACCGGACAACGCAAAATAGGCCGCTTGCGCCAAAATACTCTTGGAAGAGGTTTGGATATCAGTCACGCTGGCTTTATCAGGCTCGGATTGTTGTTTCTTGGGCATGACCAAGGGCTCTGTGCTGAAGGGTTTTAATGTTTAAATTGGACTTGAGAAGGCGGCACAATAGGCTATTTTGACCTTAAACCCAAGCAAGCCTGTTTGCATTTGACATGCTTGTTCAAAAAATTCTCTTGCCGGATTTAGATTTGATGGAAAATATGTCGATTACATCTCCGCTCGCCGGTATTGCGCTTCTCGTGCTGTTTGTTGTCAGTGGTAAAGTCTTTCGCGATAATTGGAAGCAACAGGGGCCGAATTGGAAGAGGAATTGCTGGGTATCGGGACTTCTGGCCCTTGGATGTTTTTCCATCCTGGCTTTTGTTCCTTTTGCTCCGAGCGCTTAATCTGCAAGCATGGCCGGGGATTGAGATGGATAGACGGCTGTTTTTGAAGTCGGGTATGGTGTTGGGAGCAACCAATATGATGGGCCTACCAGTTTATGCAAATGAAGACCCCGTATTCATTGTCCCACCCGAAGAAGATCCGCATGAACTGACTTTCATGCAATGGCCGACGGATGCCTATGGGGATGGTGACAAGGGTGCTCTGGCAGAGTTGCAGCAAACCATCGCTGGCATCGCCAATGCCATTTCAGATTTTGAACCCGTTATTTTGCTGGCCGATGGTGCACTCCATCGCCAAACTCAACGCTTGCTGTCTGAGAATGTAGAGCTATGGGACATTCCAACGGATGACCTTTGGTGCCGCGATTCCGGTCCTCTCTTTGGCAAGAAGCCAGATGGCAGCCTGATTGTCAGTCAAATCCAGTTCAATAGCTGGGGCGGGCGCTTCAATCTTTCCAACGATGAGCTCGTCGCCAAGCGTGTAGCTGAGCGCCTTGGGTTGGAAATCGTGCCAAGTGGCATTGTTGGTGAGCCTGGCGGAGCCGAGCAAAGTGGTCATGGCCTGTTGTTTGCGCATGAAAGTTCCTGGGTGAATGATAATCGCAATCCAAATCTGTCACGAGCAGAGATCGAAGAGGGCCTATTGGCTGCTTATGGAGCTGAAAAGCTGATCTGGGCCAAAGGAGTGAAAGGACAGGACGTCACGGATTATCACATAGACAGTCTCGCCCGTTTCACCGGTCAAAATACGGTCTTGATGAACTTGCCAGATGAGCCAAATATGGATGATGTCTTCCATCTGGCGGCTCTGGAGACCTACGAGACCTTGAAGGCCGAAGGTCTGGAAATTGATGTCATCCCGGATCCGGTCGCTCATCGTGTACAAGAGGATGATTTCGTGGCGTCTTATGCAAACTATTATGTTTGCAACGGTGCCGTGATCGCTGCGCAGTTTGGTGACCGCGAGACTGATGCCACCGCCAAGCAAGCATTGCAAAAGCACTATCCGGGCCGTGAAGTGATAACGCTGGACGTCGATGCCCTTGGCTATGTCGGCGGCGGAATCCACTGCGCTACCCAGCAAATGCCGGTGTCTGGACAATCTTAGCTATGGAACAGAACCTCGAAGGCAAAATAACGTTGTCTTCGGGAGCCGACAAGATACGCCCTTGAGCCGTGGCGAAAGGATAAGCGTATTGTCAAAAAAGATACGCCCTTGAGCCGTGGCGAAAGGACAAGCGTATCGTCAAGAAATCCGACCGGATTTTCGATCCGCGCCCTCGCAGGCCCAAGCCTTAGCGAGGAATAGCCGTGAGAGATATCTTCAAACACGGAATAGCTTCGTGTTTGGGAGCCGATAGGCGACCGGACGAATGTCCGCGCCCTCGCAGGCCGCGCCCTTAGGCGCGATTAGCCGTGAGAGAAATTATGCCGTTGCCTCGCTGGCCAGCCGCTCGGCTTTTTCGCGTGCTGCTTTCTTGCGCGGGCATTCCAGTTTTTCTTTCAGCGGGCTGTTTGGATCAACCGGTGCATTGCAGACCAGACAATGATCAGCGTCCGAGATCGCATTCAAACCACCACAAGAACCCGTGATCGGCTTGCGCATGAAAATGACACCCAAGGACATGCCCAGAACGATCAGAACCAGTAGGCCAAATGCGAACAAAAAGGTGGTCATGGATTAGTCCTTGCGATGATTAAATCAGTGTCCAAAATTCCAGAAAGGGAACGCAGCCTGTCTATAGCGACAAATGAGTTCATTTGTCCATTCACTTTTGTGCCATGAGGCGATCAAACGCGCCACTGGAGCGGGTCTGGTAGCCATCCTCAATGCGGGTGATGAAATATGCCGCGATATTTTCCCTTTCAGCCACTGCAAGGCCTTCCTTCTCCCCCAATACCAATAGCGCAGTCGCCAATCCGTCGGCACGCATGCCACTGTCAGCCAAGACAGTCACAGATGTGAGGTTATGGTCAACCGGACGACCGGTGCGGGGGTCTAGTATATGGGAGAGGCGTTTCCCGCCTTTCATGACGAAATTGCGATAATCACCCGATGTTGCCATACCCATGTCTTTGACTGAAACCACAAGCTGAACGGAGCCTCCTTCAATATTCGGTTTCTCGATTCCCACGCGCCAGGATTCGCCTCGCTCATTCATGCCACGTGCAAGCAAATCACCGCCAATTTCAATCAGGAAATTTTCAATGCCATGGCTCTCCAGCTTGCGGGCGATCAGATCGGCCCCATAGCCTTTGGCAATGGCAGAGAGGTTGATGGTCACCGTGCCTTTGCGCTTTCTAAGAGAAGCAGATTGCATGCCATTCTGGCTGCGAAATTCCAGCAGCTCATCTTGTCCAACCTGTTTCAAAGCTTCATTCACTTCCAGATCGCTCGGCAAGCGCTCATCATCATTTGGTCCGAACCCCCAAAGATCGATGAGTGGAGCCAAGGTCACATCAAAGCGGCCGTCACTCAAATGATGAATACGCATGGCCTCGACCATCACTTCCGAGAATGGATCGGATATGTCCTGCCAACGAGTGGACGGACTGGCGTTGAAGCGGGAAAGCTCACTCTCCTTTTCCCAATTGGAAAAGATGTTAGTGGCCTCATCAAGGCTGTTTTTGATATCGTTATATAGGCGTTCTTTGTCCACCTTGCCGCGGGCATCCAGCGCTTTGACCATGTAGGTCGTTCCCATGACCTGACCACGCAGCAAATATTGCTCGGTCTTCGGGGCGATCAGATCGCATCCAGTCAACAGCGAACCAGTTGCGAGCATCAAAAACAGGGTAAGATAACGGACCACAAGGAACCTCTTTCACCTTAAAACCGGTTGCGGGTCGTGATGATCCGATATTGAGGTGGAAGTCAAGGAGATTTTGGAAAATTCGATGTTTATGAATATTGGATACATGAAGACATTTGAAATAGGTCGCAAATCAGACTTTGGGCGGAAAAATCGCCATCTCTGGCCATGAAATACCAATTGTGCACTGCGGAGATCTTGATTTGTTAACCGTCGCCCGTTAGTCAAAGGGCGAGATTGGGGCACGCGGGTTGAATGAGACGACTCACGTGAGCTGAAGTGCTGTAGAACTTACTCTGTTAAGGTATGCTATGAAGCTAAAAAAGGGATTGGACCTGCCGATCACCGGCGCTCCCGTTCAGACCATTCACGAAGGGCCAAAAATAACAAAAGTTGCTCTGAGTGGTCGGGACTTCATTGGCCTGAAACCTAAAATGATGGTCGCAGAAGGGGATAAAGTGAAAAAAGGGCAGCCGCTCTTTGTTCATAAAGAATCCCCGGATGTAAATTATGTGGCTCCGGGTGGCGGGACTATCGTTGCAATCAATCGCGGGGCACGCCGTGTTCTTGAAACGATTGTCATTGCACTGGATGAGAACGAAGAAGAAATCTCCTTCGAATCTTGCAACAAGGATAGTCTTCATGAACTGAGCCGCAAGGCTGTTCAGCAGCGGCTCTATGAAAGTGGGCTTTGGACGTCTTTCAAGACACGCCCTTTCTCTTACGTGCCGACGCAGGATAGTGTTCCCAACTCCATTTTTGTGACCGCAATGGATACCGATCCATTATGCGCTGACGCTGCTACTATCATCAACGAAAAGTCGGAAAGCTTCTCCTCTGGTCTTGATGTTCTGGCGCATCTGACCGATGGCTCGGTATTTGTCTGTCACAAGCCACACGATGTCATTCCAGCGAGCACCAGCACTTCTGTTCGTCAGGAAATCTTTGATGGTCCTCATCCAGCCGGTCTTGCAGGCACCCATATCCATTTCCTGGATCCTGTGACTGCTGAGAAAACTGTCTGGTCCATTGGTTATGCTGAAGTGATTGCCATTGGCGATCTCTTCCTGTCTGGCAACCTGAACACTGATCGGGTGATCTCACTGGCTGGCCCATTGGCTGTCAATCCACGCTTGGTTCGCACCCGCGTCGGTGCATCAACCGATGAACTGACTGCAGATGAGGTGGAAATCGGTATTGATTGCCGCGTGATCTCTGGTTCCATCCTGTCGGGTGTTGCAGCTCATGATCAGTTCGCTTACCTGAGCTGGTGCGCCCGTCAGATCACCTTGATCAAGGAAGATCAAGACCAGAGCATTCTCGGCTGGATCAACCCATCTCCGAAGAATTATTCCTTCCTCAATGTGCATTTGTCCTCGCTGGTGCGTTGGAGCAAGAAGTTTCCTTTCGGCTCCAACCTCAATGGTGGACGTCGTGCCATGGTACCAATTGGCTCCTATGAACGCGTCATTCCAATGGACATGCTGCCAACCCAGCTTCTGCGTGCGCTGCTGGTGCTGGATACCGATCAGGCTCAGTTGCTTGGTGCTCTGGAACTGGATGAGGAAGATCTCGCACTTTGCTCCTTCATCTGCCATTCCAAATATGAGTATGGCGCTGCATTGCGGGCAAGTCTTACAAAAATCGAAAAAGAGGGCTAAGTCTTGGGTTTGCGCAATTTCTTCGACAGCATTGAGCCGCATTTCCTGAAAGGCGGCAAGCTGGAAAAGTACTTTGCCATCTATGAGATGGTTGAGTCCTTTATCTATTCACCAAAGACCGTAACCAAGGCTGCCCCACATGCACGAGATTATATCGATCTCAAGCGTGTCATGTCTTATGTCGTGGTCGCGACGGTGCCTTGTATTCTCTGGGCGCTATATAACACCGGTTATCAGACCAACATGGCCATCGCGCAGGTAGGCTTGGAAAATGCCACCGGTTGGCGCGTATCCTTGCTGTCTGCACTGGGTGTGGGTTTCGATGCGGGCAATATCTTTGCCAATATGTTCCATGGGATGCTTTACTTCCTGCCGATCTACATCACCACCCTGGTGGTTGGCGGCATCTTCGAAGTGATCTTCGCGATTGTTCGCGGTCACGAGGTCAATGAAGGCTTCCTCGTGACGTCCATGCTCTACACATTGATCATGCCTGCCTCCACTCCGCTTTGGATGGTTGCTCTCGGCATCATCTTCGGTGTGGTGATTGGCAAGGAAGTGTTCGGTGGGACTGGCAAGAACTTCCTCAACCCGGCTTTGACTGGTCGTGCATTCCTTTATTTTGCCTATCCGGCAGCAATGTCGGGTGACAGCATCTGGACCCCGGTTGACGGTTTCTCTGGCGCTACCGCGCTGGGTATCACCGCAGCAGAAGGTCATGAGGCATTGGCCAAGATTGATCTGACTTGGTGGGACGCTTTCATCGGTACCATGCAGGGCTCCATGGGGGAGACATCTGCTCTGGCTTGTCTGCTGGGCGGCTTGTTCCTGATGTATACCAAGATCGCCAACTGGCGCCTGATTGCGGGCTGTCTGATCGGTATGATCGGTTTTTCCACCCTGTTGAATGTGATCGGTTCTGACACCAACCCGATGTTTGCAATGCCTTGGTATTGGCATCTGGTGCTGGGTGGCTATGCCTTCGGTCTGGTCTTCATGGTCACCGAGCCTGTCTCTGCAGCCATGACCAACAAGGGCCGCTTGATTTATGGCATTTTGATCGGTTTCATGGTGGTGATGATCCGTGTCGTCAACCCAGCTTTCCCGGAAGGCATGATGCTGGCGATCCTGTTCGGTAATATCTTTGCGCCGCTGATTGACTATTTCGTCGTCAAGGCCAACATCGCTCGGAGGATTCGTCGCAATGCCTGAAGCGAATGAGAAACTCAGCCCATGGGCGCGTTTTAAAGCGCTGCCAGTGGACTCAACTCCCAAGACCATCCTGGTCGCAGTCACTCTTTGTCTGTTCTGTTCCATGGTTGTGTCGGGCGCAGCCGTGATGCTGAAGCCTATTCAGGAGCAGAACAAGGTTCTGGATAAGAAGCGCAACATTTTGCAGGTTGCTGGCCTCTTCAAGGACGGCATCGACATCGAGGAAGCCTTCAAGTCTGTTGAGCCGCGCGTCGTTGATATCGCTGCCGGTACCTTCACTGATACTGTTGATGCAGCAACCTATGATCAGCCAGCTGCTGCCAAGGATCCAGCTCAATCAATCGAGTTGGCCGATGATCCGGCATCCATTGGTCGTCAGGCCAAGCTGGCCTCCATCTATCTGTTGCGTGACGAAGCGGGCGAGATCTCCAAGATCATTCTGCCAGTTCATGGGTATGGTCTGTGGTCCACGCTTTATGGCTTCATCGCCCTGAAGCCGGATGGCAACGAGATCACCGGTTTGCAGTTCTACTCTCATGCTGAGACCCCGGGTCTTGGTGCCGAGGTAGACAATCCGATCTGGCGTGCCATGTGGCCGGGCAAGAAGGTGTTCGATGACGCTGGCAGTGTTGCCATCACCGTCGCCAAAGGCGTGCCGTCTGCAGACAAAGCCCAGCATCATGTTGATGCACTTGCCGGCGCAACCCTTACCAGCCGTGGAGTGGACAATCTGGTTCGCTTCTGGATGGGTGAGCAAGGGTTCAAGCGCTTCCTTGAAAACCTCAAAGCGGGGGCCGCCTGATGTCTGAAAGCAAAAAAGAAATGCTTCTCGACCCGTTGGTCGATAACAATCCCATCACCTTGCAGGTGTTGGGTATCTGTTCCGCTCTTGCGGTGACCTCCTCATTGCAGGTGGCGTTTGTGATGTCGCTGGCAGTGACTTTGGTGACGGCTTTCTCAAGCTTCTTTATCTCGGCCATCCGCAACTTCATTCCCAGCTCCATCCGGATCATCGTGCAGATGGTGATCATTGCTTCTCTGGTGATTCTGGTGGATCAGGTCTTGAAGGCATATGCCTTTGAGATTTCCAAGACCCTGTCAGTCTTCGTGGGCTTGATCATCACCAACTGTATCGTGATGGGTCGTGCAGAGGCCTTCGCCATGAAAAATGGCCCGGTTGAATCCTTCCTTGACGGTATCGGCAACGGTCTTGGCTATAGCTTGATCCTGATGCTGGTTGGTGTGATCCGCGAGCTGTTCGGCACCGGCAAGCTCTTTGGTGTGACCATTCTCGAAACCGTCAACAATGGCGGCTGGTATGTACCAAATGGTCTTCTGTTGTTGCCACCAAGCGCATTCTTCGTAATCGGTCTTCTTATCTGGGCTTTTCGTACCTGGAAGCCAAATCAGGTTGAAGCCCGCGACTTCAAAATCATTGAACAAGAGGGAGGCCACTAAGCATGGAAGGTCTCGTATCACTCTTCGTCAAGGCGATCTTTATCGAAAACCTTGCGCTCTCCTTCTTCCTGGGCATGTGTACCTTCCTGGCCGTGTCCAAGAAGATCGAAACTGCTCTGGGTCTGGGTATCTCGGTTACCGTTGTGCAGGCAATTACCGTTCCTGCCAACAATCTGATCCTGACCTATCTGCTCAATGATGGCGCGCTGGCCTGGGCTGGTTTTGCTGATGTCGATCTGCGCTTCCTGGGCTTGATCTCCTATATTGGTGTGATTGCTGCCATGGTGCAGATTCTGGAAATGACGCTCGATCGTTTCTTCCCGGCTCTGTATAACGCGCTTGGTATCTTCTTGCCGCTGATCACCGTGAACTGCGCCATCCTTGGTGGTTCTCTCTTCATGGTGGAGCGCGATTACAACTTTGCGGAAAGCTCCGTTTACGGCGTCTCCTCTGGTATCGGTTGGGCGCTTGCCATCACTTTGATGGCTGGTGTGCGTGAGAAGCTGAAATATTCCGACGTGCCAGATGGTCTGCAGGGCCTCGGTATCACCTTCATCACAGCCGGTTTGATGGCCATGGGCTTCATGGCTTTCTCTGGCGTGAAACTGTAAGGGAGGACTGATCAATGCAAGATTTTAGCCTCGGGATTACATTCTTCACGCTGATCGTTCTGGCGCTGGTCGTTGTCATCCTGTTTGCAAAATCCAAACTGGTGGCATCTGGCGACGTCGAAATCACCATCAACAATGAACGCAAGATCATGGTGCCTGCGGGCGGCAAATTGCTTGGTGTTCTCGCTGGTGAGAAGATCTTCGTTCCTTCTGCTTGCGGTGGCGGCGGTACTTGTGCCCAGTGTCGCTGCAAAGTGCATGAGGGTGGCGGTTCCATTCTGCCAACCGAAGAATCCCACATTACCAAGCGTGAAGCTCGTGAAGGCGATCGTCTGGCCTGTCAGGTAGCTGTGAAGCAGGACATGAACATTGAAGTGCCGGAGGAAGTCTTTGGCGTGAAAAAATGGGAATGTACCGTTCGTTCCAACGAGAATGTGGCAACCTTCATCAAGGCGTTGATTCTGGATCTGCCGGAAGGCGAAGACGTGAACTTCCGTGCTGGTGGTTATATCCAGATTGAAGCTCCAGCTCACGTGGTCAATTACACCGAGTTCGATGTCGAGGAAGAATATCGCGAAGATTGGGACAAGTTCAATCTTTGGCAATATACCTCCAAGGTGGAAGAGCCTGTAGAGCGCGCTTATTCCATGGCCAACTATCCGGAAGAGAAGGGCATGATCATGCTCAATGTGCGTGTTGCATCGCCTCCTCCTGGATCTGAAGGCATTCCTCCGGGCAAGATGTCTTCCTACATCTTCAACCTGAAGCCTGGCGACAAAGTCACCATCTCCGGTCCTTACGGCGAGTTCTTCGCTCGTGAAACCGAGAAGGAAATGGTCTTTGTGGGCGGGGGTGCCGGTATGGCGCCTATGCGTTCGCATATCTTCGATCAGCTGAAGCGTCTGAAGAACAAGGATCGCAAGATCACCTTCTGGTATGGTGCTCGCTCCAAGCGCGAAATGTTCTTCGTGGAAGATTTCGATCAACTTGCAGCTGAGTTCCCGAACTTCACATGGCATGTTGCGCTCTCTGATGCGTTGCCAGAAGATAATTGGGACGGATATACAGGTTTCATCCATAACGTTCTGTATGATGAATATCTGAAAGACCATGCCGCACCAGAAGATTGCGAATATTACATGTGTGGTCCTCCGATCATGAACTCTTCCGTGATCAACATGCTGGTTGATCTCGGCGTCGAGCGCGAAGATATCATGCTTGATGATTTCGGCGGCTAACGCATCGTAACAGTAAAAACCAAAAGCCGGGTCTAGTGAATGGGCCCGGCTTTTTTGTTCTATTCAAATGCATGCATTGTCAGAACCAGCTTCACAACCAGGTGTTTGATATCAATCTGACAAAAGAGTTAGAGCAGGATCTGGAAGAGCAACAAGCTGCTATCGCATGAAGAAGGCGATGGACATTCCAAAGCCAACGGCGATCACAATTGCTCGAACAATATGAACGGGCAGCAAGCGGGCAAGATAGGCTCCCGCATAGCCACCAATGGTGGCGGCGACCATCATGATGATGGCTTCCTGCCAATAGACCAGACCAGCCAGTGCAAGGGTAGTGACTGATGCTGCTGAGAGGATGAAGGAGAGGCCATTCTTGAGCCCATTCATCATATGCATGTCACGCATGCCAAGGCCGGAGAATAATGCCAACAATATGATACCCAGTCCGCCGTTGAAATAGCCGCCATAGGTCGTTACTACCAAGGTGGCTGTCTTCTTGCCAATGCTCTCGATTTGTCCCTCAGAAGCGCTCTCAGTGCTTTCACTCCGGCTCCAGCGTCGCAAGGACTTGTCAAAAGCAAAGAGCAAGGTCGCGACCAGTAACAGCCATGGCACGATGAAGTTGAACACGCTTGATGATGTCACCATCAATAGCAGTGCTCCCAACACACCGCCAAGGATTGATAGGACCGTCAGGAGTGATAATGCGCGACGATCATAACTGAGCAGTTCTTCCTTGAAGCCAAGCGTGGATGAGAGATATCCGGGAAAGACTGCAACGGCGCTGGTGGCATTGGCCGGAATGGCAGGCACGCCTGCAAAGACAAGCGCGGGAAATGTCAGAAAACTACCACCACCAGCGATAGCATTCAGGATACCTGCCATAAAGGCAGCTATGACCAAAACCATGATTTCCATTGCTTATGTCCTTAACTCACCGGAGCATGCCGAAATTGCATATCTCCCTGTTAATAGGCTTCTGCCATAACAGGTGAGGAGATGGAATCAAACTCTTAAACACTCCCGCCAACTGGGGTGTGTATGGTTTTGAACAGAAGAAAACGCAGTAAAAATAGACAAGATATGACTTTAAGTTGGATTCTATTTTCGATGAAAATCAAATACTTATCAACGATATGTGAATCTGGATGCTACGTTAAAAGTTCGTTGAATCAGTTTCTAGGCTAAATTCTGTTTTTCGCATTCTGCATGAATCAATGTCTGAGCCAGTGCAGCTAACCGGGGCATGGAGAGCTGGGGCAATAAGGGCACCATGATCCCTTCGCATGTGCGAAGCCTTGATCCTTGCGGCGCAACATGCACAATCAGGACAACATGATTTCAAGCATGGCTGCTTTACAGCCATTTGTTTTGTAAAGGATCTATTCCATGTCTTCCCAGTCCCTGGAAATGCCGCAGCTAAAAGACGCACGCCTAACTCTTGAGAACCGTGTCGCCGTCCTCACCATGGATCGTCATGATGTGCGCAATGCACTGACAGGCACTGAATTGATCGACGATATTGGAACAGTCGCCAATTGGGTCAATCTCTGCCCGGATGTCTCTGTGCTCGTTCTGACAGGTGAGGGATCTGCTTTTTCTGCTGGTGGTAATATCAAGGATATGGCCGAACGTGGTGGAGACTTTGCTGGCAATGTTGCCGAGGTGGAAAACCGCTACCGTCGCGGTATCCAGCGCATCCCTTTGGCGCTGCAAAATGTCGAAATCCCAATTATTGCTGCGGTCAACGGACCAGCTATCGGAGCAGGCTTTGATCTGGCCAATATGTGCGATATCCGCATCGCTTCCAGCCGTGCGAAATTCGGTGAGACCTTCCTCAATCTGGGTATCATTCCAGGTGATGGTGGCGCTTGGTTCATGCAGCGCCTGATCGGATATCAGCGAGCAGCGGAACTGACTTTGACAGGCCGTGTGATTGGTGCGAAGGAAGCGCAGGACTATGGTTTGGTTCTGGAAACTCATGAGCCAGAAGAGCTGATGCCAGCCACCATCAAGCTAGCTGAAAAGATTGCGTCTCAGCCTCCCAAAGCGACCCGTCTGACCAAGCGCCTTTTGAAAATGGCGCAGCGTATGGAACTCAAAGATTTCCTTGATCTCTCTGCTGCCTATCAGGGTATGAGCCACAATGAGCCAGAGCATCTGGATGCGGTGAATGCCTTCATCGAAAAGATGAAATAGAGTTCAGTCTCTTTGCGAAACTGCAAGGCGATCAAGGATTGCCTTGCACTCCTCCTGCTTCAACGGCACCAGTTCAAAGAGCAACAAGCTTTGCTCTGCGAGATGATCTATCACCCAAATGGACGGCGAACTGTTCCGTAACCTATCCGCAAGTTCCGTAGCGCTGCAGCCATAAAGATCGCTATCGACCTTCAGGCATGATCTATCAAAGGGAAGACCTGTTGAATCGGGTTCAGTCCACGCTGTGATACCTTTGATTTCGTTTGCAGAGGTGACGAAATGATGTGCTTTTTCAGACTGTTCAGCTTTCCAGGCGGAAAGATCAAGGGATAGGCGCTCTTCAAGAGCGGCCAGTGCTCCCATCAACGCTTCTTTTGAAGCCTTCATTGCCCGACCAATACCCGCCTCTTGTGCTTTGACAGCCGCGATGTGGGATGCTTTCCCGACAATCAAACCAGTCGTCGGAGCAGCCATATATTTCTGAGCACTGATCAGAATGAGATCAGCATCAGTTTCAACAAGCTCTCTAACACGAAAATCCTGGGCAGCTGCATCAAGGATGACGGGAACTGAATAGCTGTGGGCGAGGGCGACAGCAGCGTTAAAATCTATCGCATCTCCTTTTGTAAGACGTGAAGACACCAGGAGAAGAGCTGCAATGCCATCTGCTTTGAGCGCTTCCTCAAGATCTTGCAAGCTGAATGAATGCTCTGAGCCAACAATATATGGCTTCGCCCCGGACAGGCGAATGGCCTGAAGAATGGATTGCCCATAATTCACACAATGCCCCGCCGGTATGAGGACTTTACGATGGGCCCCGTCATAATGGGGTAGTGATGCAATCGCTTCTTGGTCCGTGCTAGTCAGACAGGCGGCAACAGCTAGGGTGATGCTGGCAGCAGTGCAATGTGTCGCAAAGCCCGCTTCAGCACCGGACCATTTCTGCAAAGCACTTTCCAGCGTTATCTGAAGATCAGAGATCTTATGAAACTCACTTAGTGCGTTTGCCGTTGCGTGGGCAATGGCTGCACTGGAGCGTGAGACGCCAAGAGGCGTAAAAGTGCCTCTGGCATTGATAAGTCCCGACGAAGCTGGAGAATGTGACATGCAAGGCCTCCGAAAGTTTTGTGAAGGCTAGGGTATCGCTTTCCAGATTTCAATTCAGGACCTCAAGAGTCACTTGGAAAAAATGAAATGCTCACGCCTTGGTCATACCTGTACCCAGCCATCGTTATGTTCGGCGGCAAACAGCGCGTCGATTGCGGATTGATTGGCTTTTGAGTTCTCCAGCGAGAAAATCTCACTCTCTTTCCCAGCAGTCTGTTCCGCAAATGCTTCGACTTGCAGCTGATATTGGTCGACTTTTCTGAACTTCCAGATCTGCTCGCCACCATTGCCTTGATCATGCAAAATTACATCCGCGCTGTCATAAGCGTTGGCATTGAAGGGAGCAGTAAGTTCAATCCAGCCTTTATCGCCATGGAAGATCATGGATTGGCGAGCGGCCATTTGAGTTGCGCAATAGAAGGATAGCTCAAAATCGTCAAAGTCCAGACGACAATTGGCGGCTATGTCGGTTCCAAATTCAGGATCCCGGCGAATGCTGGCTTGCACTCTGATCGGCTCCTTGCCGGTAACAAAACGCGTCGTAACAGTTGGATAGACACCAATATCAAGAAGGCCACCGCCACCAAGAGAGACTTGATTACGCATATTGTCCGGATCCACCAGATGATAGGCAAAGCTTCCCTGAACCTGATGTAGAGCTCCAATTGCACCAGAGGCCAAGAGCTGACGCACCTTATGCCATTGCGGATGATAGGTGACCATGAAGGCTTCGCTGATCTGCTTGCCAGTACGATCCCTTGCTTCGATGAGCTGATCAATCTGGGACGCTTTCAGTGCGATAGGCTTCTCACACAAGACATGTTTGCCGGCTTCTAAAGCCTTGAGGCTCCATTCGATATGCTGGGAGGTAGGAAGGGGGATATAAATCGCATCAACGTCATTGCTCGCAAGCAGCGCTTCATAGCTATCAAAAGTCAGATCAACATCATAGCGCTCTGCAAAGGATGCAGCACTCTCTGGGCGACGGCTTGCAATTGCCTTCAAGATACCATTCTCGCTGGCCTGAATGGCAGGTACCAAAGCTTCACGTGCAATTTTGGCCGTTCCTAAAATTCCCCAACGGATCATCTGGCTCACTCCCAATAAAACTTGTTAGCGCTAACATATCTTTGTGAAGAGGATGGATGCAAGAGCAAATAGAACCGAACAAAATAGGCTGATCAAAAGATCAGCCTATCATCAGAAATGAGGCGTGGTGGACATGTCAAACATTCAGGTAAATTGACTGCTAAACCGCCGACAAGATAGGCCTTCGAGCCGTGGTGAGAAGATCAGCCTATCGCCAGGTAAGATAGGCCTTCGAGCCGTGGTGAGAAGATCAGCCTATCGCCAGGCAAGATAGGCCTTCGAGCGGAGGCGAGAAGACAAGCCTATCGACAAAATGAAGCGAGGCGGACATGTCTAGCATTCTGGTAAATTGACTGCCAAACCGCCGAGCGACGTTTCCTTATATTTGGTGTCCATCTCCTGTCCGGTCTCCCACATGGTCTTGATGCAATTATCAAGGGGCATGTAATGGGTTCCATCGCCGTGAAGGGCGAGGGAGGCGGCGGAAACAGCCTTGATAGCCCCAAGGCCATTGCGCTCGATGCAAGGAACCTGGACAAGACCGTTGACGGGATCACAAGTCATGCCCAAATGATGCTCCAGCGCGATCTCTGCTGCATTCTCGATCTGCTCATTGGTACCACCAAGCGCAGCGCAAAGACCTGCCGCTGCCATGGCTGAGGCTGAGCCAACTTCAGCCTGACAACCGGCTTCAGCTCCGGAAATGGAAGCGTTATGTTTGATAAGACCGCCAACGGCCGCTGCCGTCAGCAAGAAGGTGCGGACACCTTCATGATTGGAAGCTGGAATATGATCGCGATAATAGCGAATGACGGAAGGAAGAACACCAGATGCACCATTGGTCGGCGAGGTGACCACACGGCCACCTGCTGCGTTTTCTTCATTCACCGCCATGGCATAAACAGACAGCCAGTCATTGACCACATGTGGCATGGGTTGGTTATTGGCTCTTTGATCAATAAGGCGATCCATGATGGCCTTGGCGCGTCGCTTCACGGCCAAACCACCAGGCAATTGGCCTTCCATGCGCAAGCCACGATCAATGCAGCTATTCATGGCGTCCCAGACCGCATCAACCCTGCTGTTCAGCTCTTCACGGCTCATGCCGGTTTCTTCATTGGCTTGCTTCATCTGGGCAATGCTCATGCCCGACTGCTGGCCCATGGAGAGCATTTCAGCCGCAGAGCCAAAAGGATAAGGATAGCCAATGGCTTCCTGTTCGTCATGAAGATCATGTGGATCGTGGCTGACTTCTTCGTCCAATTCACTCGCCGTGACAATGAAACCACCACCGATGGAATAGTAGGTTGCAGTCGCCAGCAATTGATTGCCCTCTCCAAAGGCAGAGAGTTTCATTCCATTGGCATGACCCGGAAGAGGGGGGCCATAGTCAAAGACAAGATCATCGTTTGGATTGAACCGAACTTCTCCGAAGCCTTCGGGTTGAATGACCTTCTTCTCATAGACTTCTTGTTCAAGCTGTTCTGCTTCATCCGGATCCAGATTATGAGGTTCAAATCCAATCAGACCGAGAATGACGGCGCGATCCGAGGCATGACCTTTGCCGGTAAAGGCCAATGATCCGTGAAGAGAAGCGGAGAAACGCCTCACCTGTGCGGCGTCAACGCCCATGAACATGCCAGAGCGCAAATCGCTAAGAAAGCGGGCAGCAGCACTCATTGGTCCCATCGTATGAGATGAAGAAGGCCCGACGCCAATTTTGAAGATATCAAATACACTCAGGAACATAGGCTGGTCTCCTCCTCAGAACGGTCCAACACTTTCCCAGGTCATGGGCGTATTATTTTGCAGAAAGTTAAGTGTTTAACGGACCAAGAGCCTAATGAACGAAAAGCCGGGGAGCTTCGTTCAAGGTTTTCCAAAAGAAAAGGATGGCCCCTGTTTAGCAAGGGCAGGGGCCATCCAGTTGGCAGCTTTTCGCTGTCTTGTTTGATCACTCTAGCAGCCGGGTGATCTTTCTTTTTATTCTATTCCGACACCTCGTCCTCATAATCGGACATCGGAGGACAGGTGCAGACGAGGTTGCGATCACCAAAGGCGTTGTCAACGCGATTGACCGGTGGCCAATATTTGTCGACTTCGAACGCACCAACAGGGAAGCAACCTTCCTTGCGGCTATATGGGCGATCCCATTCACCAATCAGATCCTTGACGGTGTGGGGAGCATTCTTCAAAGGATTGTTGTCCTTATCGATGATGCCTTCCTCAATCGCACGAGCTTCTTCGCGGATCTGAAGCATGGAGTCGATGAAACGATCAATCTCTGCCTTCGGCTCGGATTCTGTTGGCTCAACCATCAAGGTGCCAGCAACTGGCCAACTCATGGTCGGAGCGTGGAAACCATTATCGATCAAACGCTTGGCAACATCATCAACGCTGACATTGCAGCTATCTGCCAATGGGCGTGTATCGACGATACATTCGTGAGCTACACGACCCGTGTCGGATGTATAGAGAATCTCATAAGCCCCTTGCAGACGTGCTGCAATATAGTTGGCATTGAGGATTGCGACCTTGGTGGCCTGGGTCAGACCCGCACCACCCATCAGCAGGCAATAAGCCCAGCTAACCGGCAGAATGGAAGGTGAGCCGAATGGTGCTGCAGAAACAGGACCAATAGCAGCATCACGCTCCGGGTGACCCGGAAGGAATGGAGCCAGATGAGCTTTCACACCGATTGGCCCCATGCCTGGCCCGCCACCCCCATGGGGAATACAGAAGGTTTTGTGCAAGTTCAAATGACTGACATCGCCGCCAACATCGCCCGGGCGCGCCAGACCAACCATGGCGTTCATATTGGCACCGTCGATATAGACCTGACCACCATGTTCATGAGTGATGGAGCAAACCTCTTCGACGGTTTCTTCAAAGACACCATGAGTGGATGGATAGGTGATCATGCAGGCTGCGAGATTTTCGCTGTGCTTTTCCGCCTTTGCACGGAAATCTTCCAGATCAATATCGCCATTCTCGGCAGACTTCACTGGAACCACTTTCCAACCTACCATTTGTGCAGAAGCAGGGTTGGTGCCATGCGCAGAAGTCGGGATCAAACAGATGTTACGATGCCCTTCACCACGAGATTTGTGATAGTTCAGAATGGTCAGCAAACCGGCATATTCGCCTTGTGCACCAGAATTTGGTTGCTGGGAAATGGCATCATAACCGGTGACCTGACAGAGCTTGTCATTCAGATCATCGATCATTTCCTTGTAACCAAGAGCCTGATCCTGCGGGACGAACGGGTGCAGGTCAGCAAATTCTGGCCAAGTAACAGGGATCATCTCAATGGTTGCGTTGAGCTTCATGGTGCAGGAGCCAAGAGGGATCATTGCACGATCAAGTGCCAGATCGCGGTCAGCAAGACGGCGCATATAGCGGGTGATCTCAGCTTCCGCCCGGTTGAGATGAAAGATCGGATGGGTCAGATAGTCGGTATGACGCAAGTTGGCGTTTGGCAGGCGGTAATCCTGTTCAAAATCGCTCTCGACTTCATGCTCGAAGCCACCATAGTCAAGATCGGAGCCACCAAAGGCAGCCCAAACAGCTTCAACCGTTTCTGGGCGTGTCTGCTCATCAAGGCTGATGCCGATCTTGCTATTGCCGATCTTGCGCAGGTTGACGCCTTGTGACACGGCAGCATCCATGATGACGCCTTGCAGAGCGCCAACTTCCACTGTGAGCGTGTCGAAAAAGACTTTCGGCTCAACGCTGAAGCCAAGACTCTCCAGACCTTTGGCAAGGCGAACGGTCTTCCGATGTACATATTGCGCAATGGCCTTGATACCATCAGGACCATGATAAACCGCATACATGGATGCGATCACTGCCAGCAGTGCCTGAGCGGTACAAACGTTGGAGTTTGCTTTCTCACGACGGATGTGCTGCTCACGGGTCTGCAGAGCCAGACGATAGGCTTTGCGACCACGGCTATCGATGGAAACACCAATGATACGACCTGGCATGGAGCGTTTGAAGGCATCACGACAGGACATGTAAGCAGCGTGTGGGCCGCCGTACCCCATTGGCACGCCAAAGCGCTGTGTGGAGCCAATGGCAATATCCGCACCCATTTCTCCTGGAGATTTCAGCAATGCCAGAGCCAGAGGATCGGCAGCGACAACAGCCAGTGCTTTGTTCTCATGCAACCGAGAAATCAGATCGGAGAAATCGCGCACATGACCATAAGTGCCGGGATACTGGAAGATTGCACCAAAGACAGTGCTGGCATCCAGTTCATCTGGTTGACCAATCTGCACCTCAATACCAAGAGGCTCGGCACGGGTCTGGATCACGGCAATATTTTGCGGATGACAATTGGCATCAACAAAGAAAATGTTTGATTTGGATTTGGAAGCGCGCTTTGCCATGGTCATGGCTTCAGCAGCAGCGGTCGACTCGTCCAAAAGAGACGCGTTGGCGATTTCCAGACCAGTCAGATCGGAGATCATGGTTTGGTAGTTCAACAAGGCTTCAAGGCGGCCTTGCGAAATTTCCGGTTGATATGGAGTATAGGCGGTGTACCAGGCCGGGTTTTCCAGAATATTGCGCAGGATTACCGGAGGTGTTGTCGTGCCATGGTAGCCTTGACCGATAAGAGAAGTCAGTATCTTGTTTTTGTCAGCTATCTGACGCATGTGATGCAAAGTATCGCGCTCGCTCAGAGCGTCACCCCAATCCAATGGTTCCTTGATGCGAATGGAAGAAGGAACTGTGGCATCGATCAGGGCATCCAGACTGTCAAACCCGACAGTTTTCAGCATGTCGGACATTTCCGACGGAGAAGGGCCAATATGACGACGGTTGGCAAAATCATAAGCCATATAGTCGGTCGGTTTGAAAGCCATTGCGAACTCCTTTAAGTAGCACACATGCTTGATGGTCAATCGCTTCAATCATGAGCGCCCCGACAATCAATGTCGGGACAGTCCCGGGATCCGAAACCAGCCGGCGGAGGCCGGCTGGCAGAGATCAGATGATCAACCGGATAATCCGGTTATGTCTTGCCTATTCTAATCCCGAATTACCAGAACAGAACAGTGGGCATTGCTTACAACACGTGCCAGATTCGGGCCGATTTCGTAATTGGGGAAATCACCTTCTGCCGATGCAATCACAATCATTTCGATCTTCTCGGCATGGGCATATTTCAAAATTTCGCGATAGACGCTGCCCTGACGGATTTCAACCTTCAAATCATCACAGCCTTGCTCGACCAGAATGGCTTTGATCTTGGTTTTGACATGTTCCGCAGCACCATCGCCATAATTGTCAGGCAAATTTGGCAAATGAAGGATTTCGGGAATCACCGTCAAGATGGTCAGGCTTGCACCATAAAAACCAGCCTGTTCCCGTGCCACGGGTAGAGCTTTTTCCCATGATTTGGGATCCGAATAATCGATCGGCAACAAAATAGATTTGGCCATTGATCAGTCCCCGCAGGAGTTCAGTGTTTCATTTATTGAAGATTTGCCGGACAATTGATCATCAAAACCGGCAAATCTTCTTGCGATATCTTATTAGTCTTTATCGGACCCTTCGGCGAAATAGGCCTTGGTCATGCTGAAGATGATCGGGCTAAGCAGTGCCAGCGCAATCAGGTTTGGAATAGCCATCATGGCATTCAGCGTATCAGCCAGTAGCCAGATGAAGCCCAAGTCAGCGGTTGCACCGAAATAGATCATCACGATCCATGCAATGCGGTATGGCAACAGCACCTTGTGACCCAGCAGGTAGCCAACGCATTTCTCACCATAGAAGGACCAGCCAAGAATGGTGGTGAAGGCAAAGATTGACAAAGCAATTGCAATCAGCGAGCCACCAATGCCCGGGAGAGTGGTTTCGAACGCCAGTGAGGTCAGAGCCGCCCCGGATTCGCCGGATGTCCAAGCGCCAGATGCAATGATAGCAAGACCGGTGATGGAGCAGACGATGATGGTGTCGATGAAGGTGCCGAGCATCGCGATCAGACCTTGATTGACAGGGCTGTTGTTGGACGCAGCGGCGTGAGCGATCGGAGCAGAACCAAGGCCTGCTTCGTTGGAGAATACGCCACGGGCAACACCAAAGCGGATCGCAGCCCAAACAGCCGCACCAGCAAAGCCACCTTCAGCAGCAGATGGTGTGAAGGCATGGGTAAAGACCAAGCCAATTGCATCACCAAGAGTGCCGATATTCAAAAGCAGAACCAGAAGACCTGCAACGATGTAGCTGACAGCCATGAAAGGAACCAGCTTACCGGCAACCATACCAATACGCTGAATACCGCCAAGGATAACAGCAGCGGTCAGAAGCATCAGGATCACGCCGGTAACAGAGGTATTTACACCAAAATTGCTATCCAGCACTTGTGCAACACCGTTGGCCTGTACGCCATTGCCGATACCAAAGGCTGCAATCGCGCCAAACAGGGCGAAGGCAAAGCCGAGCCAGGCCCATTTCGCGCCAAGACCGTTCTTGATGTAGTACATTGGGCCGCCAACATAGTTGCCCAGCTCATCTTTCTCGCGATATTTCACCGCCAGTACAGCTTCGCCATATTTGGTCGCCATGCCCACCAATGCGGTCATCCACATCCAGAACAGAGCACCAGGTCCACCAAGAAACACAGCCGTTGCTACACCTGCAATGTTACCGGTGCCGATGGTTGCTGAGAGTGAAGTCATCAGGGCGTTGAATGGGCTGATTTGCCCTTCGCCTTGTCCTTCGCGGCCTTTGAACAAAAGGCCAAAGCCAGTGCCCAAGCGCAGGATCGGCATGAGTTTCAGGCCAACCTGAAGGAAGAAGCCAACCCCCAGGATAAGAACCAACATCAGTGGCCCCCAAACGATCCCGTTGATCGAGTTGACGATACTTGTAAGTGCTTCCATTTAGCATTCCTCCCCGTTTGAAGACGGAAACCTGCCCGCTAAGAGGGTGAAGCGGGCTTTCCTCTTCTTCTGAAAGATACTTCAGACAAATGAGGGGAACCGGTCCCAAATCGGGTATGCCGGATTTCCCTCAGTGATCGGACCAGTCTGTAAATGACAGCACAAATTGCCTTCCCGCAACAACCGCATCGGTCAATAATCAGCATTTGAATTCACTTGACGGTCGACAGATTGGTTATTTGCAGGAATTTTGAGAGATGGCGGCCTCCATTTTCCACCAAACCTCAAGAGTGCTGCCTGCACGACTATAGTCTGATAAAGTTTCTTATAGGGGAATTTTCCCTTATTGGCAATATTGGGTGTGGTAAGAAATTTGATATTTCCCAAAAATGCTCTAGTGTCAGTCAGATAACGAGTTCTAATGGAGCAGTGAATCGATAATGGGTGAGTTACAGGCGTCGGAACTGGCAAACGCGAGGAGTGAAGAGTCTCAAGGTGGCAAACGGCCAGGACAGCCTCATGCGGGGAAATCCGCTCCCACCCAGTCTGCTTTGGGGCAAATGGTGCGAGAAGCGCGCAAGAAAAAAGGCTGGACGCTTGAAGAAACTGGCCAACGTGCCGGTATAGGTCGTTCTACCCTATCCAAGATTGAAAATAATCAGACACGTCCCGGTTTTGAAATTGTACGTCGCCTGACACAGGCTCTTGAGTTGGAAACGCCAAATTTGTTCCTCCAATCAGGAAAAAGTGATATTTCAGGCCGCCGTGATGTGACCCGCAAAGGAGAAGGGGAGCCAAAGCATACGGTGACCTATCATCACGAGCTTCTTTGCAATGAGCTGTCTTCCAAACAGATGCTTCCGTATTTTTCTACCATCAAGGCTCGCGATTTCTCCGATTTTGATGACTGGATTCGCCACCGTGGTGAAGAATTCATGCTTGTCCTGTCCGGGGAACTGGAGTTGCTGACTGAGCATTATCGTCCGCTGCCAATGAAGGCTGGTGATTCCGTTTATTATGACAGTGGTATGGGGCATTGTTGTATTTCGACGTCCGAGGAAGATGCCGTAGTGCTTTGGGTGAGCCTCGAACGTTAGAGCTATTCCGCAAGTTTAGAAATACGAGAGCAGCAATTACAATGTTGCGTATTTTGAAATTGGCTTTCGTCTTGGTTCAATGGATGGTGATGAGAACCGGCGTGTTGCTGTCTGGCCATATGTGGCAATTTCACCCATGCTCAAACACTGCAGATTTCCAGTAAAGGCACGGATGTCTTGTTCAATGGCTATAGAAAGTGATTTGTGATTATTTGGTGCATTTTCTGGATCAGTGTTGAAGGAATAGCTGACATCGACGATTAGCTGTTTTTAAGGTAGCATCGAAGAGTTCCTGTAACTGAATTGGTAATTGATCATGTTTTTTCGAACTATTGTTTCTGCAGTTTTTATGGTGATAGGGTTTGGTTCTTTCAGCGCCAAAGCTGGCAATGTCCCATATAATCCCAAAATCAAATTGAAAGTGGGACAAGCTATTGTCATGAAAGGTGTGCGTCACCGGGATTGTGACAAAGGAAAAGCTCCATCTGCAGCCGCGCTTCCAAAATTGCCAAAACTTAAAACCGGCACAATCCGGATTGGTGGTGTTGGTAAAGCTAACAGTGGACATTGCAAGGCTGTTGTGCCCGTCCGTATTATCAAGTTCCACGCCATGCGCCCGGGACGGGAAAATGTAAAAGTCTACGGTGACAAATTTTCAATTACTGTTACGAAATGAGCGCCTGCCGAGTTTGAGCAAAAAAGTGGCGAGTTGCTTCCTGAACAACTCACCACTTTGTGGGCATTGAGGTTATGAAGCTCAAGAGGGAGAAACCAAAAGCTTAAACTTTTTAATACCCTTGGAAGCTCTAGTCGCCTGCTGCAATCAGGGTCTGATGAATTTGCTGCGTTAAGGCTGGCTCCAGTCCAAGGCGTGCTGCGAGCATGGAGAGATAAGCTTGCTCCGCTGGAGTGTCCACTTCGATGGCCATAAGAGAAGCGATGTAGATTTCCATCGCTTGTTCCTGACTTCGGGAAGCAGCAACCAAACCATCAATATCCATTGGCTTGTTCAACTGGTCAAACAAGAAGGCCTTCTCGTCGCTTGAGAGGTCGAGTTCGTTAATTTTACCAAAAATGGCCTGATGTTCGTCGGCATCAATCTGTCCATCAGCCTTGGCTGCGGCAATCATCGCGCTGACCAGCACAGATCCAAGGCCGTCACTATCCGTTACTGTGTCTGTAATCTCAAAACCTGATCCCACCGGTGCGGCTGGCACATGTGATATTTGTGGAACTGTGCGGGTCGGGGCAGTGTTCCCTGGAGCGGGAGTTGTATTGGCAGAACCATCAATAGTCTGAGCACCGGGATTGTTGGATTTGTAGTCTGTGTAAGCCTTGTATGCGAGGCCGGCCACAAGGGCGAGACCACCATAAGTGGCGGCTTTCTTTGCCATCTTGCGCCCCTTCTTGGAGCCCATCATATAGCCGGCCAAGCCGCCAGCAAGTGTACCACCGGCAATGCCACCTGCATTTTGGCTGAGATAGTCCTTACCCTTTTGCATCGCGCTGGAGGCACTGCCGTTGCCACTGGCACCAAGAATTTCGTTGATCAGCTTGGATGCGTCAAACATGGATAAGGATCCCCTTTTCGATCTCTGGACTATGGTGGACCTGGCTACTTAGCCTTGTGCCTTACAACTCATATAGGCCGCAAAAAAGGCAGAACAAGCACTTGATTGTCATTCCTTGACAGGAATTTTGTATCTTATTGTGTAAGCTTGATTTGATCGGATGACGGCTCCAGCCATTTGCTTGTTGCGTGATGTCGCAAGAAGAGATAGGCAAGAAACTTCGCGAAATTGTTCTGCCAGGCTACGAATGAATGAGGAAGCTGGAATCATGTTGAAATGGATTGACCAAATTCCACTTCATATGCTGGTCATTGTTTCACTGACCTTGGGGCTTGCGCCTTTTGTGCCTGAGCCGCACATCGTTGAGAAGTTACGCATGTTGGGGCAAGGGATTTTATCCAGGCCCATCGATATTCTGGATTTATTTATGCATGGGACCCCATGGCTTTTGCTGATCCTGCGTTTGTTGCGGTTGAAGCAACCAAAGTCAGAAGCCAAAGATCAATCCTAAGCCCTATCTTGCACCCAGTAATGGTTCCAGTGATGCCACATATGCTTGAATATCGTCACGATCTTCATCAAACCATTCCAGCGACCAGTTCAATGCGCCGAGAATAGCATGTCGAAGGTGCCGTACTTTGGCTTGTTGCTCTTCTTTGGTTAACTTATGATTGGAGGCCCGAATATGACTGGTCAGCAAGTCAGTCCAGATGCGATCATAAGAACGGCGATGATCCAGCAGCTTCTGTCGAACGGCTTCTGGTACAAATGGGTAGCAGCGGATATGCGCAGAAGAAAAATCGCTGGCTGAGAGCAGAGTTCTGAGATGAATGTGCATGGCAGCCAGTACTCGATCATGAGAAGCCGTCTCGGTCGGCAAGGTCTGTAGCTCTTCGATAACGGCGGAACTGACAATATCGACTCCAATTCGCATGACTTCGCCCACCAATGCATCTTTGGAGGAGAAATGGTAGTAAAGGCTACCTGCCTTCATGTCGACTTTCTGCGCAAGATCTCTCAAAGACATATGGGAGTAACCGACGTCTCGCATCATCTTTGCCGCAACATTCAAGATTTCCTGTCTCGAGATAGAGGCTTTGTTTTGTTTGATTTTTCCTGACTTGCTTTTCGACATGCAGTGCGCGCGCTCCTTCACGGATTGTGAAATTGAGACAATCCTGACCATGTATATGCAGGAATTTCAGATTAGAGAGACTCGATTGCTTCCGCAAGCGTCACATCTCTTTCAAATGCTTAAGGTCAGATCATGCACTGATATTGTTCTTTGAGTGCAAATCCATATGGCCTGATACTGAGTATCAGGAGAGGAGTGTCAGTTGATCGATAACGCCAGCGATTGCCTTTTCTGCCGAGGTGGGCTCCAATGTGAAGCCAAGGCCTTCATTCTAAAGCTTGGGCTCTTGCACGCCATGATGACATAACGACCAATCAGCAGGATTTGGCCATACAGGCATCACTTCTTCAGGACATATTGGAAGATACGCCATTCGGTTTGAGGATGTGGAGAATCTGTTTGGCCAGCAAGTGGCGCAAGTCATCAATGCATTGAACAAGAATTTGGCCTTACCGGCAAGTAAGGCTCGGATGAAGGACAGTCTTTGGTGCATTCTACCGCGACTTCGGGTCTTGGATGGTAGATCTTTGATGGAATATTGTTGTCTTCGTCATTGATTATCGGAGTGTATTTTACAGTATTCTCCAAAGGCAGGGCCAACTCTGTGGCGTAGTGATCTGAAACAACCGATCCAGACAAGTATCATTTCTCCCAATTGATCTCAGGAAATTTCAAAAACCGCCTAAAATCCGGATATCAGCGCCCAGCCAAATATCTGTTCGTCTTGCTTGCATTTTCTCTGCTTGGATAAGTAAGTTTCCTATAGGGAAAAATGCTTCGTTTTCGGAGCGGGATAACTGCTAATATCATCATGCAATCGTTTGGAAAGTATGATTTTTTTGCCTCGATAAATTGAATGGAAGAAATGTGATTGGGTGTGGAATTGAAGGGCCAATGGGTAAGCTTGGCGATACAACCAGTCGCAAATTCCATTTGAATGAGTTCGAATTGCCAGACTGAGAGAAAAGATATGAACCTGGTCCTGAAAATTACCTGTCCGGATCAACCCGGTGTTGTGGCAGAGCTGAGCTCCCGTCTTCTGGAGCTGAAATGCAACATTCTGGAATCATCCCAATTCTTCCAGCCATCTGCAGAGGCAGGAGCCGCAAAAGACGAGGGCACATTCTTCATGCGTGTCGTGATTTCGACGCCAGAGGATCTGAATAGTGAAAAGCTGGATGAAAGCCTGAAGGCGTTCGCCTCACAATTTGGCGCAAACCTGAGCTGTAATGAGGTCGGGTGCAAGGTACCAACAATCTTGATGGTTTCCAAATTTGATCATTGCCTCATGGATATCTTGTATCGCGTGCAAACTGACACTTTGCCGCTGGATATTGTTGCCGTTGTATCGAACCATGCCAATAGTCGACCGGACGTTGAACGGTTGGGCATTCCTTATCATCTCTTGCCGGTTAATGCGGGTAACAAACGCGAGCAGGAAGAAAAGCTTGAAGAGATCATTGATCGGACTGGTGCGGGGCTGATTGTATTGGCGCGCTATATGCAAATTTTGTCCGATGAATTCTCTTCTCGCCATTTCGGCAAGATCATCAACATTCACCATTCCTTCCTGCCAGCCTTCAAGGGTGCCATGCCCTACAAACGAGCCTGGGAGCGTGGTGTGAAGGCTATTGGTGCTACCGCGCATTATGTGACCCCGGATCTGGACGAGGGCCCGATTATCGAACAGCATGCCGAGAAAGTTACGCATGCTGAAAGTGCGACAGAACTTGTGCGCCGTGGTCGGGACATTGAAGCGAGAGCTCTCTCTCGTGCCTTGCGCTTGCATGCGGAAGGTCGGGTCTTCATTGATGGCAACCGTACGGTTGTTTTTGAACACTGATCTGATGAGCAAAATATTGCGTAACAACTCTCATTGTAGTCTGACGGGAATCTGATCAAAGTCTGATCGAAATAACGACTGCAATGAGAGGCCACCATGACAAACATCGCCATTCATTGGTTTCGACAGGATTTGCGCCTTTCAGACAATCCATCCTTGCGTCACGCCTGTGAGAGCGGTGCTGTAGTTCCTGTCTATATTTTGGAAGATGAAGAAGCAGCTGCCTACCAGATGGGTGGTGCTAGCCGTTGGTGGCTTCATCAGTCTTTGAGAAGTCTCAATCAGTCATTGGATGGCAATCTACGTTTGTTCAGGGGACGAGCTGCAGATATCCTTCTTGCCTTGCAAGAGCTATATGGCGCTGACGTGATCACTTGGACACGCTGTTATGAGCCGTGGCGGATGACGCGTGACGAAGGGCTGAAAGAACAGCTCAGGGCGTCCAAGGCAACGGTGATTAGTCAGAATGGCTCGCTTTTATGGGAGCCATGGCAGGTAAAAAAGGCAGATGGGACTCCCTATAAGGTCTTTACCCCTTTCTTTCGAAAAGGCTGCCTTCAATCAGCACCTCCGCCAGCACTGCCCCTAGGTGCCCCTGAGCAAATAAGCTATGCGGTTGGCAGAAATGATGGCTCACTCGATCTTGCAGATTTGAAACTGGAGCCTCAAAGGCCGGAACCCAACTGGCATTTGCAATTGGCGCCTCATTGGAAGATTGGTGAGAAGGTAGCACAGCAAAAAGCCTTGAGCTTCTTTCAGAGTGGATTGCAGGGTTACAAGCAGGGTAGAGACTTTCCAGCAAAAGCCAAAATTTCTCTTTTGTCTCCTCATCTCCATTTTGGCGAAATTTCGCCAAATCAGGTCTGGTATGGAGCGCTAGATTACTTGAAATCGCATTCTGCGACCGAGGAGCAGGCTGCAAAAGATCTGGATCATTTTCTGTCTGAGCTGACTTGGCGCGAATTTTCCTATTCCTTGCTCTTCTATAACCGTGATTTGCCAGAAGAGCCCATCAATCCGATCTTTGGAGATTTTTCCTGGCGGGAAGACGACCGGATGCTGCGAGCATGGCAAAAAGGACAGACAGGTATCCCCATAGTGGATGCAGGCATGCGCCAGCTCTGGCAAACTGGCTTCATGCATAACCGTTTGCGCATGATTGTGGCATCATTTCTTATCAAGAATTTGAGAATTGATTGGCGGGTAGGGCAGGCCTGGTTTTGGGATTGTCTTGTCGATGCGGATCTTGCATCCAATAGCGCATCCTGGCAATGGGTAGCAGGATGCGGGGCGGATGCAGCTCCATATTTTCGCATCTTCAATCCAGTCCTGCAGGGTGAAAAATTCGATAAGAATGGCGCTTATACAAGACAATATGTGCCAGAACTATCCGCTCTACCCGACAAATATCTGTTCAAGCCATGGCAAGCTCCCAAAGCGCTGCTGGAAGAGTGCGGGATTACGCTTGGTGTGACCTATCCTCACCCAATCGTGGACCTGAAACAGTCACGAAATGAGGCATTGGAAGCCTACCAGAATTGTAGGGTTTAGTGCTTTTGCACAATTTGAGCATAAATAAATTTTGATTTAATGGGCTGAAATAAATGGGAAAATATGAATGATCTTATTTTGAGATCATATTGACCTACGAAAATATTTGACTTATGCTCATAATATGCAAAACTCCCTCTCGACAATTGAAGCCGATCCTGTCGGGGGATGGGCTATGCCTTTGTCGGTTGTTAGCGGGAGTGGTGACCTCCATCCTGTGTTTCAACTGGCAGGGGCCCAAAAGGATTTGTGTTGTGCTTTCAGAACATGAAAGCTGACCAAAACCCGTTCAGGGAGAGAGAGTATGCAAACACGCCGTAGCATTCTGGCCGGCCTTGGTGCCGTTATTCTGTCGGCTACTGCCGGTCTTGGGCTTGTGACAGATCGTGCCGTTGCAGCTGATGTGATCAAGATCGGAGAAATCAACTCCTACACCCGCCTGCCAGCCTTCACCATTCCTTATCGCAATGGTTGGCAACTGGCACTGGAAGAAGTCAATAAAGCTGGTGGCATCAAAGGCGCTCAGATCGAAGTAATCAGCCGCGATGATACCGGAGATCCGGCAACTGCAGTCCGCATTGCTCAGGAGCTGGTCTCAAAGGATGAGGTGCGCCTGCTATTTGGCACCTTCTTCTCACATATAGGGTTGGCCGTCAGCGATTTTGCCAAGCACCGCAAGACGCTTTTCATTGCAGCGGAGCCGCTGACCGACGCTCTCGTTTGGTCAAAAGGGAACGATTATACCTATCGTCTGCGTCCATCCACACATATGCAAGCTGCTATGCTTGCCAAGCAGGCAGCAAAGCTGGGCAAAAAGAAATGGGCAACAATTGCACCAAACTATGCCTACGGCAAAGATGCGGTAAAAGCCTTCAAATCGGAGCTGACCAAACTACAGCCCGAGGTGGAATGGGTCACCGAACAATGGCCGACCCTGTTCAAGATTGATGCTGGGTCCACGGTACGTGCGCTGGAAGCTGCCAAACCTGAGGCAATCTACAATGTGACCTTTGGAGGTGATCTGGCCAAGTTCGTGCGCGAAGGCTCTTTGCGCTATCTCTTTGATGATCGTGAGGTGGTTTCTATCCTTACGGGCGAGCCGGAATATCTCACCCCGTTGGGCAAGGAAGCGCCAAAGGACTGGATTGTAACCGGTTATCCTGCGGCTCAGATTGACACCGAAGTGCATCAGGCCTTCTCAAAAGCCTATCAGGCCAAATTTGGTGAATTGCCAAAGGCAGGTGCATTGGTCGGTTACAATGCGATGTTGTCAGTGATTGAGGTGCTCAAGAAAGCCAAGTCCACCGAGACAAAAGATCTGCTGGTTGCAATGAACGGCCTGACAGTCGAAGCACCATCCGGCACATTCACTTATCGTGCCGCCGATCATCAGGCGACAATGGGTGCCTATGTTGGTAAAACCGGCTTCATCGATGGCAAGCCCGCCATGATCGAATGGTCTTATGCAGATGGTGCTGACTATCTGCCAAGTGAAGAAGAAGCCCAAAAATTACGCCCATAACGAGCAAAGTGGCTAATTTCCCAGTTTTTAGACTGGCTATTTAAAACAAATTGAGACACAAGGCATAGGCGGCTTAGGTCGCCTATTCTTTTGATTCCCATATCGAGCGGGCAAGAGTTCCATGGGTTTTTATCTCGCGCAATTGCTGACAGGGCTGGCAAATGCCTCCTCGCTCTTCCTCATTGCCTCGGGTTTGTCAATCATCTTTGGCGTGACCCGCGTGGTCAATTTTGCCCATGGTTCCTTTTTCATGATTGGTGCCTATCTTGCCTATAGCTTCGTGACCTATTTCGAAGTGGGAATTTTTGGTTTTTGGGGTAGCATCTTGTTTGCGTCCCTCTGCGTGGCCGTTATCGGTGGCCTGATCGAGATGACGATCTTGCGCCGCATCTATGCATCTCCTGAATTATTCCAGCTTGTAGCGACCTTTGGTATTGTTCTGGTTATTCAGGATATTGCTCTTGCTGTATGGGGAGCAGAGGACCTGCTTGGACCGCGTGCTCCGGGACTGGATCGTGCTGTCCGTATTCTGGGCGAGCCTATTCCCGAATATGATTTGGCGCTGATTGTGATCGGGCCAGCAGTTCTCGCGCTGGTCTGGCTTTTATTTCACCGTACCCGTTGGGGCATCTTGGTACGGGCGGCAACTCATGATCGCGAAATGGTGGCGGCTCTTGGTGTCAATCAACGCTGGCTTTTCACCTCAACATTCATGGTTGGTTCGTTTCTCGCTGGCCTAGGTGGAGCTTTACAGGTGCCGCGTGAGAGTGTATCGCTTTTGATGGACCTTTCCATAATTGGTGAAGCTTTTGTCGTGGTGGTTATTGGCGGTATGGGATCGGTCACTGGTGCCTTCATTGCAGCGGCCCTGATCTCGGTTCTCAATGCCTTCGGGATTTTGTTGTTCCCATCGATTTCGCTGCTTTTGCCCTTTCTGGTCATGGCCGTTGTGCTGATCCTGCGCCCTTGGGGGCTACTGGGTAAACCCGGTTCAGGCCATGGTGCACCAGAGGCACCGCATGATCCTCTGCGTTTGCTGAATCAGCGTGCCATCTGGGCCGTGGCGCTGGTCTTTGCAGCTCTTCTGATGATACCAGTCGCAACTGACGGTTTCCTCTTGATACTGTTTGTCGATGTGTTGGTTGCGATGCTTTTTGCAGCCAGTTTGCAGTTCCTGATGGGCGTAGGGGGCATGGTCTCATTTGGCCATGCTGCCTATTTTGGTCTCGGCGCTTATGGCGCAGCGTTATGTGTCAAATATCTCGCCATTCCAATGGAACTGGCTTTGATTGCAGGCCCTGCCAGTGGTGCGTTGGGAGCGCTGATCTTTGGTTGGTTCTGCGTACGGCTATCGGGTGTCTATTTGGCGATGCTGACATTAGCAGCCGCGCAAATACTCTGGGGCATTGCCTTTCAATGGCAGGATGTGACTGGGGGCGACGATGGTATTCTTGGCCTTTGGCCATCTGACTGGGCGTCCAGCCAGACAAACTACTATTATCTGACCTTGATCCTTTGTGTGACCGGTCTTTGGATCTTGCGCCGGGTTGCTTATTCCCCGTTTGGCTATGTCTTGAGGGGAGGGCGCGATAGCGAATTGCGGTCCGAGGCTATTGGATTGAACCTGAAATTCCATCAGTGGATGGGTTTCACCTTGGTCGGCGGCTTGGCCGGTCTGGCCGGTGTGATTTTTGCGTTCTCCAAGGGAAGCGTCTTCCCGGATATCCTCTCCATTCCCCACTCGGTCGACGCTTTGATCATGGTGCTTCTGGGCGGCATCCAGTCGCTGTTTGGGCCAATTTTGGGGGCAGTCAGTTTCATCTGGCTGGAAGATTGGATTTCGCGCTTTGATTATTGGCGCTTCATTTTCGGCACTATCATTTTGGTAATTGTGATCATCGCGCCCAATGGCTTGTCTGGCCTTGTATCTCTTGTCTGGAGCAAGGCAACAAAGACAAGCAGTCAAGGAGCGGCGTCATGACCATCATGAAAGTACGTGATCTCTCCAAAAGCTTCGGTGGTATCGAGGCAGTCAGGAAAGTTTCCTTTGAGCTGAAAAAAGGAGAATTCCTGGCGTTGATCGGTCCCAATGGAGCAGGAAAATCTACCTGCTTCAATATGATCAATGGCTATTTGAAGCCGGATGCAGGATCAGTGCAGCTTGCTCAGAGAAATGACAAATGGCGCAATCTGGTTGGACGCAAACCACGCGCAATCTGGCGCTATGGCGTTGGTCGAACCTTCCAAATCACGGCAACCTTTGCCTCGATGACAGTTCGTGAAAATGTGCAGATGGCTCTGATTTCTCATTATCGTAGCAGCCTGAATATCTGGGTAAGGGCAACAAGGCAATATAATGCCGAAGCGGATCAATTGCTCGAGATGGTATCCATGCAGGATCTTGCAGATCGTGCTTGTTCTGAATTGGCATATGGTGATTTGAAGCGACTGGAACTGGCTATTGCACTTGCCCATGCTCCCAGGCTTTTGCTGATGGATGAGCCGACGGCTGGTATGGCACCGTCCGAACGAGATGCCCTCATGTCATTGGTGGCAGATATCGTGCATGAAGAGGATCTGAGTGTCATGTTCACAGAGCATGACATGGATGTGGTATTTGAGCATGCAGATCGAATCCTTGTCCTCAATCGGGGCGAGCTGATTGCCCAAGGGGATGAAGAAGAGATCCGCACAAATAAACTGGTGCAAGAGGTTTATCTTGGTGGTGGTTCTGTCTTTGGTGATGCGCCCAAACACGAAGAGGAAAGCCATGCTGAAGGTTGACCGGATCAATAGTTATTATGGTGGAGCGCATATCCTCAAAGACCTGTCTTTACAGGTCAAAAAACACGAGGTCGTAGCACTGCTTGGGCGGAATGGAGCAGGAAAGTCCACTACCATGAAGTCCATCATGGGATTGGTTCCACCGGTCTCGGGAAGCATCAGCTTTGAAGGGCAGAATATATCTGCAATGGATACGCATCTTGTCTGCCAGCAGGGCATCGGGTATGTGCCGGAAGACAGGCGTATCTTTCCAGATCTGACCGTTGAGGAAAATCTGGAGGTAGGAAAGCGCTCAGTTCGGGATGGCGTTACCCAATGGGCGCATGATGATCTGTTCGACTTGTTTCCCAATCTTGCCGAGCGACGAAACCAGCTGGGTGGCAGTTTGTCAGGTGGTGAGCAGCAGATGCTGACGATTGCACGCACATTGATGGGCAATCCATCCATGATTCTTTTGGATGAACCCTCTGAAGGTATTGCTCCGGTGATTGTAGAGCAACTGGCTGGGGTGATTGCAGATCTCAAAGCGCAAGGGCTTGCCATCCTTCTGTCCGAACAAAACATGCATTTTGCCAGACTGGTATCCACCCAAACCTATATTATCGAGCAGGGTGTGATCCGTTATGAGGGTAGTTTTTACGACCTTGATCGCAAACCGGATATTTGGAAAAAATATTTGGCAGTTTAGCTTCCATGAGCGATCCTGATTCTATCGAGTCTGCATCAGGCAATCTTCCTTGCGACATATTGACCCATATCTGGTATGTTATTTGCCTCTTTTATGTTGGTCAAAACGGATGGGTTCGCATGCATTATGTTCTCTTCATGCTCAAAGATAGCTCGATACGTATTATTTTTTGCGCATGATACCATGTAGGCAAAAAATAATATTCTCCATTTGGCAACATGGATAATCCCTATATTAATCTGGCGTTTAGTTGCTTGTATTTTTTGTAGTTGCCTCTATTTATGATGCAGAAATGATAAATTGAAAGCAGGATGTGGTCATTCAGGTTCTCAAGTCTGGCCGGGTAGGAAAGAGACAACTGTTCCGCATAAGGCAAGGATGCCGTCAGAATAGCCGGATAAGCTGATATCTGATACAGATCAATGCCATGTGGCAAAGATGTTCTACATCTGCCACAAACCCAGTCGAGACCTGACCTGATTCCAGCTTCAAATGAAGTGAAACTGAAGATCATCATCTACCCCGGATCTATGATCCAATACCAGGAATTTGGGCCGTGCCCACCTTGATTGGGTGATGATAGAGGAGAACCCGATGACACACCATGTTGAGGTCGCATCAGCAGCAGCTCCAGCCAGCGCGCCGGCCTTCCCGATTCCGACCAATTGCTTCGCCGAAACCGTAACAGAAGTAAAGCATTATACGGATCGGTTGTTCAAATTCCGTATCACACGTCCCGCCAGCTTCCGTTTTCGCTCTGGTGAGTTTGTGATGATCGGTTTGCCAAACGCAGAGCGCCCGGTGTTTCGTGCTTACTCCATCGCATCCCCAAGTTGGGATGAAGAGGTCGAGTTCTTCTCAATCAAGGTGCCAAATGGCCCTCTGACTGAGCATTTGCAGAAAATCAAGGTCGGTGACACCGTTTTGATGCGCAAGAAGCCAACCGGCACTCTGGTAAATGATGCTCTGATTCCGGGTAAGCGTTTGTATATGTTCTCCACCGGCACCGGTATTGCACCTTTTGCATCTCTGATCCGTGATCCGGAGACCTATGAGAAGTTCGATCAGGTTATTCTGACCCATACTTGTCGTGAAGTTGCCGAATTGAAATATGGCGAAGAACTGGTAGAAGCATGCAAAACCGACCCTCTGATTGGTGAATTCGCGGCTGAGAAACTGATCCATTATACCTCGGTGACCCGGGAGCCGTTTCCGCGGACGGGTCGTATTACTGATCTGATGACTTCCGGCAAATTGTTTGAAGATCTGGGGGTGCCGAAGATCAATCCTGAGGAAGATCGTGGCATGATTTGCGGTTCCATGGATATGCTCAACGACACCAAGGCTGTTCTGGAATCATTCGGCCTGGAAGAAGGTTCAAATGCCCGTCCATCTACCTTTGTGGTGGAACGTGCATTCGTTGATTAGAACGTGTTCCCAAAAAGTTGAAGCACTACTCGCGATACAGTGATTGTGAATAGTGCTGTAAGCAGGGCTGATAACCTGAAAATTCTGAACCCGGTAAGGAATTCCTTACCGGGTTTTTTGATATCTCGGGATCATTTCCTACTTCATTCTGCCTTGGAGCGTATTCCGGAAAGATATGTGTGATTTTCAGATGACAATATGCTTCGAAACAAGGCTTGGAGGAATTCGAATGACTGGAGTTTCATTCAAAATACTCCAGTATTTCCCGGTCGCACACAGTCATATGTCAGTGTTGGATTGACATGCTCATGGCGCTGTGTACAATTTGGTATTCAGAATAAATGCTGTGCGATGGTCGAATCTGGACGGGCATTGAGGAAAGACACTTGCCAAAGCCTCGGTTTTTGGGCACAGCAGGGCTATGGATCGTTCAATTTGCAAGTCAAAGCTGGGTGATTTCCATGGGCCAAAAAAATGCGACCAACAGAAAGGGGAGAGTCAATGAGCGGGCTCTCAAGCAGCGTAGATAAAATCTATTCAAAAGTACGCCAGATGGCGATCAATTTTGAATTCATGCCGGGTGAGCGGATCAATGAAAGTGCCTTGTCCAAGGAATTGGGTGCAAGCCGCACGCCTCTGCGTGAAGCATTGAATCGTCTGGTTGCAGAAGGATTTCTGTATTTCGAAAATGGTCGCGGTTTCTTCTGTCGCACACTCAGTCCGGACAAGGTGCAGAGCCTGTATGAGGTGCGTGTCGCCATCGAGAGCGAAGCTATCCGTTTGGCAGTAACGCGCGCGACCGAAGAAGATATTGTCGATTTGGAAGCATTTCTGGAACAAACATTACCAGCTTATGATCAGAAAGATGCTGCCAAAGATATTGTTGTCTTGGATGAAGAATTCCATTTGCGTTTGGCTATGCTATCCGGAAATGAAGAGTTGGAGCGCATGCTCGCCAATATCAATGCGCGTATCCATTATGTCCGCTGTATCGATATGGTGGGGAGAGAGACCAAGAGCTCATCCGATCACAAAGCGATACTGGATGCACTCAAATCTCGTGATGAGGAAAAAGCCGTCACGGTAGTACGCAAACATATCACCAAACGCAGCGAAGAAACGACCAACGCGGTTCGCACTGCGTTTTCCCAGCTCTATGTTCCGCCGGGATTGTAGATTCGCGCATGAGCAAGATCCACTTCGAGCTCTCATCTGCAACAAAGAATAACCATTCGGAAAATCAGCTCTCACCACATTTTGGTCCGTGGTAGAAAGAAGAAAGATGACAATTCTTAAAGGCGGCAAAGGTATTTATGGTGCCTCGGTCGGAATTCTTATGCTCGACGCAACATTTCCCCGTATTCCTGGTGATATCGGAAATGCTCTGACTTGGGATTTCCCTGTACAATATCGCCTTGTGCGTGGGGCATCGCCAGATAAGATCGTGCGCTCTGATGCGCGTGAACTGGCAGATCTTTTCATTCGGGAAGCTGAGGATCTCGTAGCGTCCGGAGTGGACGGCATCACGACCAATTGCGGTTTCCTGTCCTTAATTCAGGATCAGGTCGCAGAAGCTGTGCAAGTACCGGTGGCAACGTCATCTCTGATGCAGGTTCCAATGATCCAACCTCTGTTGCCAAGCTCCAAACGGGTTGGTGTGATTACCATCTCCAAGTCGACGTTGACCGACGAACATTTGAAAGCGGCGAATGTTTCTTTGGATACTCCGGTCATCGGTACGGAAGGAGGGCGGGAATTTACTTCGGGAATTCTCGATAGCCACCCGGAAATCGACTTCGAGGCCTGTCGCCTCGACATGATAGATGCCGGTCGTGAAATGGTTGAAAAACATCCGGATGTCGGCGCCATTGTTTTGGAATGTACCAATATGGTGCCCTATGCTGCGGATGTCAGAAAGGCAACGGGCCTGCCGGTCTATTCCATCTATTCCTTCATTTCCTGGTTCCAGTCCGGTCTGGCGCCAAAGCGTTTCCCATTGGAATTGGATGATCCGCTTTTTCTGTAATTTGCTGTGATGAACTTGAGGCCGGTTCGCCGGTTTTGATCAAAGGACAAAACAATGGCGCAAACAAATGGTTTGGAGAATGCAGGTACAATCTTGCTGCTGGGATGTGGCAAGATGGGATCTGCAATGCTGGATGGCTGGCTGAAGGCTGGTATTCCTCCTGGGCAGGTGTATGTGAATGATCCATATCCGTCTGATTGGCTGAAGGGGCTGAAAAACAAGGGTCTTACCCTGAATGCTTCAATCCCTGCAAATGTGGATGTCTGTATTCTGGCAATCAAACCACAGATGATGCATGACGCATTGCCAAGTTTGCAGGCTTTGGGAAATGGTAGCACCGTTTTCCTCTCCATCGCTGCTGGCACTACGCTGGCAACATTGGCGTCACTGTTGGGTGAGAAGAGCCCGATTGTACGTGCTATGCCAAATACCCCTGCAGCAGTTGGTTGTGGCATTACCGCCTTGATTGGTAATCAGCACGTAAGCGCTGACATACTTGACAAGATCGAAGCCTTTGTCGCGGTGGTCGGTGATACAGTGCGCCTGCAAAATGAAGGGCAAATGGATGCGGTTACCGGCGTTTCCGGCTCTGGTCCTGCTTATGTCTTCCACTTGATCGAAACACTTGCAGCGGCTGGTGAGAAGCAAGGCCTGAGTGCCGAGCTTGCCATGAAGTTGGCCAAAACGACTGTTTGGGGTGCTGGCCAATTGGCCATGAAGTCCGATCAAACGCCTGCGGATTTACGGGTAGGAGTGACCTCTCCAAATGGCACGACTGCTGCAGCGCTGGAAGTGCTCATGAATGATCATGAAGGCTTCCCGGCGTTGCTGGATAAAGGTGTGACCGCTGCGGTGAACAGGTCAATCGAGCTCGGCAAAAACGGTTGAGCGACCGGGTTAATCTGAGAATGATAAAAGGGTCTGACTTTCAGACCTTTTTCTTTGCCAAGCTTGCGGTTTCGGCAAGCAAGAGTTCCCATCATTTCAATAATTTGCTGAACAGGCTCAAAAAAGATCGATTCAAGAGTTTTCTTTGAGTTCAAAATAGTATATAAATCTGTATACAGATATGAATATCGCTAAATTCTGGCGAGACGACTCGCTCGGGAAATGGAATTTGGTAGATACGGCAACAAGGCAAAGAATGAGCCACGGTTTTTGACAGCAAGACAGTTTGTTGATGCAAAGATCGATAGGGAAAGGTGACAGAGTGACTGAACAGATCAATGGTGCAGAAGCCATGGTTAAGATGCTGGAAGCCCATGGAGTCCAGCATGTTTTTGGTTTGTGTGGAGATACGACCCTGCCATTTTATGATGCCATGCTCCGTCTTGATCACAAGATCCAGCATGTTCTGACGCGCGACGAGCGCTGCGCGACCTATATGGCCGATGCCTATTCTCGCGTAACCGGTCGTGTGGGTGTCTGTGAAGGCCCGTCTGGCGGCGGTGCGACTTATATTCTGCCAGGTCTGATCGAAGCCAGCGAAAGCTCCTATGCGGTGCTCGGTATTACGACCGATATTTCCGTTGCTTCTTACGGCAAATATCCTCTGACCGAAGTGGATCAGGACGCTCTGATGAAGCCCCTGACAAAGTGGAATACAGTCATCAAGCAGGCAATTCATATCCCTCGAATGGTTCGTACGGCTTTCCGCGCCATGACCACAGGTCGGTCTGGCGCGGCTCATTTGGGCCTGCCTTATGATATTCAGTATGATAATGTTGATGTCTCTGATATCTGGGCAGACAAGAAGCTGCAGAACTATCCTGCATATCCGCAGGCTCCGGAGCCAGGTGCAGCGGAGCAAGCCGTTGATGCAATTCTCTCTGCCAAACGGCCGTTGATTGTCTGTGGTGGTGGGGTTGTGATCGCTGGTGCGATGGAAGAGCTGGATCGTCTGGCAAGCCGCCTGAATATACCGGTTGCAACCTCCATTTCAGGTCAAGGGTCACTGGCGGACACGCATCCAAACAGTCTCGGTGTGGTCGGCTCCAACGGTGGTACCGATGAAACTTGGGAGCAGATGGTTGCAGCTGACATGATAATCTTCATGGGGTGTCGTGCCGGTTCCACAACCACTTCCCGCTGGGAAGCACCCAGCAACCAAACCCGTGTTCTGTTCTTTGACAATGACCCGATGGTGATTGGCTGTAATTATCAGACCGAAGTGGGCGTGGTAGGTGATTTGAGGCTCTCACTGGCTGCAGTCAATGCCGTGCTTGATAGAAAAGCGGAAGTGAATTCTGATTTTGGTGGTGCGCAATTGGTGGCCGATGCCAAGCGTCGCAAGTTCGAAATCTTCAATAAGTTTGCTCAGTCCAATGAGACACCAATTCGCCCTGAGCGCGTCATTCAGGCGATGAACAAGATGTTGCCGGAAGATGCCGTTGTCGTTTCTGATCCAGGCACCTCTTGCCCATATTATAACGCTTACTACGAACAGCCTTTGCCTGGTCGTTATTATATCACCAACCGGGCGCATGGTGCTCTTGGCTATTCTCTGTCAGCATCTTTGGGTGCATGGTATGGTCGTCCGGGCTCCAAAGTTGTTGCCATGATGGGAGATGGCTCTTTCGGCTTCACCTGTGGTGAGTTGGAAACTGTTTGCCGCTCCCGGGCAAATATCACTTTCATCGTGTTCTCCAACTCTAATTTCGGTTGGATCAAGGCGAGCCAGTATGCTGATAAGGATGCACGTTACTACAATGTCGACTTCAGCCGCACCGACCATGCGGCCATAGCGGCTGCTTACGGTGTGAAATCCTGGCGTGTGGAAAATCCAGATGATCTGGAACGTGTGCTGAAAGAGGCAATCGAGCATGATGGCCCGACTCTGATTGATATCATCAGTCAGCCATTGGAAGAAACCAATGCTCCAGTCCGGCGTTGGATGGGCTAAGGCAGATTTCATATCGCATAGGCGATAAAGCTTATAGGCGTCCGGTTGATACAAGACCGGGCGCTATTTACTGATATGCTCCATCAGCTCCTTGCCAGTGATGGTCTCAACCAATTTGCCTTTCAGGCGGAGAGCTCGATAATTGGCCCGTAAACGTTCGAACTGATTGGCAATGCGATCCCGGCGCACAGCAAACAGATCCTTTTGCGCATCCAGCACTTCCAGAAGGCGCTTTTTGCCAACAGTGAATTGCTGAGTGTAGAGCTTGGCAACTTTCTCGTTGGCGCGAACCTGATCGTTGATTGTCTTGGATTTTTTACGCGTGGTTTTCATCGTGCGAATGGCTTCGATCATATCCTCTTCAAGTTCGTTATAAGCCTTGCGATAACGATGTTTATTCTCTTTCAAACGCGCTGCAATCTGATCTTTGACAGCATATTTCTTGCCACCGCTAAACAGATTCCAGCGCATGACTACCATACCGCGATAGTCATGTGTTGCCGCATTGCGACCTGAGACATTTTCTTTGGCATTTGCTTCGCCTTCCAGATTCAAGCTTGGTAGGAAGGATGAAGTCTGTGCCTTGATTTGAGCCTCCAAGGACCGAGAATCCGCTTGAATGGAATGCAAGCGGGGACTGTTTTCCAATAATCGATCAATATCCGCACGGGTCAGGCGGGCCTGTTTGTTGAAGCTTGGTGGCATCTTCAGTTTGCCAGGCTCAATACCGGAAATGCGACGAAAGCGGCCAATGGCTTTTTGTCTTTCGGTTTCAAAATCAATGACCTGTGTACGGGCATTTTCCAGACGGGAGAAGGCACGCTCTACGTCAGCCTGTGTGCCATTGCCTTCGCCCTCACTAGCCTTCACCAATTCATAGAATTTCTGATGTGCTCGAACATTTTGTCGGCCATTGGCGATATAACGGCTCTGCTCCATGACTTTGAGATAAGCTTCTGCAATCTCCAGAATAACGCCATCAGCTTTGTCTAATAATCTTAGCTGACTGGAATCATAGAGATTTTTTGCGCGCTTTAAATTCTGACCAGTGCTACCAAAGTCAATCAGGCGTTGTTTGACCTTGACACCACCTTCGCGACGAAATGCTCCACGGGAAATTGTATTATTGTTGCCAGCATTTTCATAGCCTGCCGCAACCCTCAGATCGACGTTAGGCCTGTAAGCCGAGCGTGCAACACGCACACCATGATAGGCATCCTCCGTCTTGGCACCGTAGATTCCGATTTCAGGGCTGTTGCGTAAGGTATGTTGTGTAACATCCGACAAGCTCATGAGGTGTTTACGAGCCTTGGAAGGTTGCGTCGTCTTTGAGGGACCATATGCTGGAATAACCAGGGCATCAGCGCCATTTGTGGCTGCCGAGGTGTGGGATGCGTTATTGGCAATATCCAGAGGATTGATAAGCCCTTCACTGATCGCTTGCGCTTGTAACCCTGCGGTTGTTTCACAAAGTGAGGAAGCACTGGCTGAGCAGCCATCAATAGACTTGGAGCCTTTGGAGGCACATCCAGTCAGAGCAGCAGATAATGCTAACGCCAAACCTGTATATTTGAATAAATCTTGGGCTCTATCGCCACCAATCTTGACCAACATAACTAGTGCCCACCACACTAAGTTCCGGTATATCCGATGCCCCGACATCAGACAGACTCCTACGCAATTGAGGGCATTTAGTCTTTGTTAGGGTTAATATGGAGTAAAGCATCAGTCATTTTGCATTGAGATTTGCAAAATTAATGAACAAAGTCACTGTTGTTAACCTTTTAAATCTGTACATGCTTATACCAATATTTGTTATTCATGAAATACTTACTGTATATAAGTTATTGAAAAATATTAATAATGAATATATTCAGTATAAAAATATAACTGAATTTGACGGTTTTTTACATCGCTGGAAGGCAGTAGAAAAAGTAAAAAAACAAGCAAAATCTTTCCTAATCATTAACCATATTGCGCTTTATTGCGATCAAGCTGCAATCTCTGGTGGGGGAGATCAGGGCGTCAAATTCCAGTGTGTCATGCGTTGGAATCTGGATTGCCATGTCTTGTAGATCGCGCTTGCCGACCTCCAGATTGTATGGCTTTTATTTTTATTATTGCTATGAATTTGGTGCAGGGCATTGGCAAACGGCGACGGACAAAAAACCAGGCACAGCAAGAAGAGTGTCAAGGGTAAAGACGGTCAGGAAATCGCTCACGAGGACGTCCATGAGCAAAAGAATGGACAACCTCAAGAAGATGGTCCGGGTGTCGATACCGAAGCCACAGGTGCAATTAAAGCTCCACAAGATGGTAGCAGCACTGAGGCTACCAAAGCCGATCAACAACAAAATGCCACTCTTGTCTCAACCGGGAGCCTTGCCAGTAAAGCGGGCGACAGCGCGGGTACAATTTCGCGCCCTGATGCTGGAGAAACCAAAATTGTTTCCGTTGAGCAGAATGACAAGGTAGCGTTTGGTTTCAACATCGATAATGCCAACGTTTATCTGTCTGATGTCGATCTTGTCATTGAGTTCGATGATGGCGGCAAGATCGTGCTGCTCGAATTCGGTATGCATGCGGTGTCCGACGTCGCGCCAACCGTCGCCTTCGAAGATTATGAAAGCTCGGCGCAGGATCTGCTATCCAGAGTAGGTGAATTCAAGGCTTCTGACGTCACGCAGAAAATGAACTTCTCGACTGCGAGCAGCCAGCAGCAGGAAGAGCCGCAGGAACAAGCAACACCGCAAGAGCAAGCCGTTGAAGTTGTTCAGGTTCAAACTGTTCAAAATCAGTCGCAAAATGTTGGTCCGGGAAAATTCAAGGTCGATGCAGAGGAAGATCGCAGTGCTGTAGAAGAGCAATTGGCGGACAAGAACTCAGATGAAGATGCTTCTTCCAGCTCGTCCTCTACATCCACCAGTACCGATACCGATAGCGATAGCGCCTCGACTGATAATCCAGGTATTCTGGACTTGAGTGCAGCTGAGTTGGAGATTGAGCTCTTTGGTATCACCGAACAGACCACTACAACACTCTCGGACGGAACAACACAGATCTATGGGGCGACTGCGTTGCCACCAGCGGATACGGATTCTTCTTATCCCACTCAGCAAGCCGTTGAAACGATCACCGGAACTTCGGGCAATGATATAATTTTCGCAGATAGCCCGATTCTCGCGCCATCTGGCACCAGTGCGCGTATGTTGCAGGTTGCTGCTACTATGCCCGATGATAGCTGGACACCTCAATCTGCCAAAGTTACCGGTTTGCCCGACGGTTATTCGGTGATTGGAGCGACAGAGGATTCTGCAGGCAATTACAGCCTGGTCATTGACCCCGACAAGCCGTTGGATAGTCAAATCCAACTGCAATATGAGCTGCCGGAAGACGGTGCACCGACCAACGACGCCGGGTTCCAGGAAGAATTCACGCTCAATATCGAATATACGGTGAAGAATAGCCAAGGCCAGATCGGCAAAACTGCTGGTACAGCCAAGTTTGGCATCAAGGAGGTCAATACACCGGATGATGCGGTTCATGAAGATGAGGTTACGGGCGATACTGTCTATGTTCTGAATTCCAACCCTCCGGGCAATATCGTCAATGCTGGCGATGGAGATGACAAGGTCGTCGCAGCGGCCGGTGCGGACAATCTTTCTGGTGGTGATGGCACAGATATCCTGTCCTATCAGACTTCCAATGCTGGTGTGGATGTCGATCTGCAAAATGGAACGGCATCAGGTGGTTACGCCAAAGGTGATACCTTCTCCGGCTTTGAGGGACTGGAGGGGTCTCGCTTCGATGACACCCTGTCTGGGGATGCTGACGACAATACTTTGATCGGGGGAGCTGGGGCCGACCGTCTGGATGGCCGTGATGGTCAGGATCGTATTGACTATAGTGCATCGAACGAAGCCGTTACCATCAATCTGGAAGATGGAACTGGCCAAGGCGGTCATGCTGCAGGCGATCAGATTTCGAATGTTGAGGATGTGACCGGGTCGGATCATGATGATACCCTGATTGGTGATGGCGAAGATAATATCCTTGTGGGGGGCGATGGCGATGACATTCTTGTCGGTAAGGCAGGGGCTGATCGCCTTGAAGGTGGTGAAGGATCTGACACCGCAGACTATTCGGGTTCCAATCAGTCCATTAACATCAACCTGACCGCAAATACCGCGCTGGGTGGTGAAGCGGCCGGTGACGTGCTTGTCGATATCGAAAGTCTGGTTGGAACAACTGCGGATGATATTCTGGTAGGGGATGCAGAAGATAATCGGTTCGATGGGAATGCTGGCAACGATATACTTTCGGGTCGTGCAGGCATAGATCGTCTCGATGGAGGAGCGGGGGATGACCGTCTGGAAGGTGGTCAGGATGGCGACGTCCTGATTGGTGGAGAAGGCTCTGATACAGCCGTCTATGCAGGCGCGCAAAGCGCCGTAACGGTCAATCTGGGCTTGGGCAGTGGCTCAGGCAGCGATGCCGCAGGCGATACATATGATGGCATCGAAAATGTCGAAGGTTCCACCTTTGGTGATACCTTGATCGGTGATGATCAGGCCAACATTCTCGATGGTGGCGATGGCAATGATACTCTGCGCGGCGCTGGTGGCGCGGATACTCTACGCGGTGGAGATGGTATCGATGCTGTTGATTACTCTTCTTCTGCTGTCGGTGTGACCATTGATCTGGCCAATTCTACTGCATCTGGCGGGGATGCCACCGGCGATACCTTCTCCGACATCGAAAATATCATTGGTTCCGAGCAAAGCGATAATCTGCTGGGAGATAGTGCCGCCAACACTTTGATTGGTGGGGCTGGTAACGATGTTCTGACAGGAAGAGAAGGTGGTGACCGCCTTGAAGGTGGGACTGGTGTCGATACGGCTGACTATTCCACTTCTGCGCAAGCTGTTACCGTCAATCTGGGTACATTGGTTGGTTCTGGTGGCGATGCAGATGGAGATACCTATCTCTCGATCGAAAATCTCTCTGGCTCAGCCCATGACGATGAATTGATTGGATCCTCTGCGACCAACCGTCTGGAAGGTGGAGCGGGAAATGATACGCTCGATGGGGGTGATGGAGCCGATATTCTTGTCGGTGGTGCAGGTGAAGATCTTGCCGATTATAGTCGCTCAAATGCTGCGGTAACGGTGAATTTGACCACTCAATCCGGTGCGGGTGGTAGCGCTGATGGTGATAATCTGCAGGAAATCGAAAATTTGCTGGGATCCACCTATAGCGATAATCTGACTGGCGACGATCAGAGCAATCGTTTGGAAGGTGGCCACGGGGATGATCGCTTGATGGGTGGCGACGGCGACGATACTCTGCTGGGTGATGAGGGCGACGATGTCCTGATTGGTGGGCAAGGCGCCGATGTTCTGACTGGTGGCTCTGGTCAGGATAGTGTCGATTATTCCGATTCCGCGCAGGCCGTGACGGTCAATCTGGTTGATCAAACTGCGACCGGTGGCGATGCGGATGGCGATACTCTGTCCGGTATTGAGAATGTCATCGGCACTGCGCAGAACGACATACTGATTGGTGATAATGTTGCCAATGAACTTGATGGCGGAGCAGGTGATGATCGCCTGACGGGTGGAGTCGGCGCGGATAGACTGATTGGTGGATCCGGGATTGATATTGCTGATTATTCCGCCTCCAATGCTGGAGTCAATGTCTCTCTGCAGACCACCAGCGGATCGGGTGGTCATGCCGAAGGAGATGTTCTGACTGGGATTGAGCATCTCGAAGGATCCGCTTTTGATGACACCCTCGAAGGGGATGCCAGTGCCAACACTCTGACCGGTGGTGATGGCAATGATACCCTCAAAGGTCTGATCGGCGATGATCGTCTGATCGGTGGAGATGGCGACGATCATCTTGCTGGTGGCATCGGTGCTGATGTCCTGGAAGGTGGCGCTGGTCTGGATACGCTGGACTATAGCCAATCCAGCGGAGCGGTTAGTATCAATCTTGCCGATGAGACCGCTTCAGGCGGCGATGCAGAAAGTGATACCTTCTCCGATATTGAAAATGTCACCGGTTCCGCTGGAAGCGATACCCTGATAGGTGATGAAAATGCCAACGTCCTGCATGGCAATGCAGGTCAGGATACGCTGACCGGCGCTGATGGTGATGACAGTCTACATGGCGACGAAGGGGACGATATTCTGATCGGTGGTGCAGGAGCTGATGAACTTGTTGGTGGCCTGGGCACTGATACTGCGGATTATTCGGCCTCCTCCGCTGCTGTGAATATTGACTTGCTGAATGGGACGGCAAGTGGTGGAGAAGCCGCTGGCGATACGCTGCAGGAAATTGAAAACGTCACCGGATCGGACCATGATGATCGGCTGCAGGGTGATGCCAATTCCAATATCCTGCGCGGCGGTCAGGGTGACGATGTCCTGATTGGCGGGGAAGGCGCAGATCATCTGGTCGGTAATTCAGGTGTCGATACAGCTGATTATTCCAGCTCGCTCGGTGCGGTCAACATCCAGCTCGATGCCAATATTGCCACCGGTGGTGATGCACAAGGGGATAGCTTCTCCGATATCGAAAATCTGATCGGAACCGCCGGCTCTGATATTCTGGTTGGCAATGGCTCCGCCAATCAGCTAACCGGCGGCGATGGTGCTGATACCCTTCGCGGTCGCGGTGGTGCGGATACGTTGATTGGTGGTGACGGCAACGACATCCTCGAAGGTGGTGAAGGTGGCGATAGTCTTCAAGGTGGCGATGGCCTTGATACGATTGACTATTCAGGCTCCGCTGATGGTGTGACCATCCATCTGCAAAATTCTACGGGTGTGGGCGGTGATGCTGACGGAGATACCTATTCTTCTATCGAAAATGTCATCGGTTCCAACCGCAGCGACAGCCTGACCGGTAGCAACAGCGCAAACACCATTTCCGGTGGTTCAGGTCAAGACAGCCTGCATGGTCTGGATGGGGACGATACTCTTCTCGGAGAAGATGGCAATGACGTTCTGGAAGGTGGTCTCGGTGCAGACACATTGGAAGGTGGTGCTGGCTCTGATACTGCAGATTATTCCGGCTCCAATCAGGCTGTATCCGTTAATCTGACGGATGGAACGGCCTCAGGAGGGCATGCGGAAGGTGATACATTCTCCGGCGTTGAAAATGTCACGGGCTCCGATTTCGACGATACTCTTACTGGTGATGATCAGAACAACCGGCTGATCGGTGGTGGTGGTTCGGATACTTTGATTGGTGGCGTCGGTTCGGACGTTTTGGATGGTGGCGCGGGAGTGGATAGCGTTGATTATTCCGGTTCCAACGCTGGTGTTGAGATCAATCTGGGCACAGGCGCCGGTTCAGGTGGGCATGCGCAGGGTGACAGTCTTAGCGATGTGGAAAATGTCATCGGCTCTGGATCTGCCGATACTCTGATCGGCTCTGACGGGGTTAATATCCTGACCGGCAACGCGGGTGACGACACCCTCATCGGGGGCGAGGGTGATGATCGTCTGGAAGGTGGCAGCGATAACGATACACTCGAGGGCGGCGTTGGTGCGGATGCGCTGATTGGTGGCGCTGGCTCTGATACAGCAGATTATTCCGGTTCCGATGCTGCGGTCTCGGTCAATTTGCAAACTTTGGCAGTATCCGGTGGTCATGCCGATGGTGATACGCTGGACTCAATCGAGAATATCAGTGGATCTGCCCACTCTGATACCCTGGTAGGGTCTGATGCAGCCAACATCCTTATCGGTGGCGGTGGTGCTGATCACCTAAGTGGTGGTCTTGGCGATGACCGTCTGGAAGGCGGGGCCAGCAATGATACCCTGATAGGCGGAGCCGGAGCTGACGATCTGCAAGGTGGTGCAGGGCTCGATACTGCCGACTATTCTGCCTCCTCTGCTGCTGTAACCGTAAGCCTATCCGATGGCACTGGCGTTGGGGGCGATGCGGAAGGTGACAGTCTGACCTCGGTTGAGAATGTCATCGGTTCTGTCCACAACGATATGCTGACTGGTGATCACTTGGCCAACCAACTGACGGGCGGTGATGGTGATGATACCCTCGTTGGTGGTGGCGGTGGTGACACCCTGGCCGGTGGCGGCGGGGTCGATACTGTCAGCTATGCAGCCTCTCTCTCCGGAGTGGAGGTCAATCTTGACCAGAGCACGGCCAGCGGTGGCGACGCAGAAGGCGATACTTTCAGCGGCATTGAGAACATCACCGGATCGACCAACTCAGATGTCCTGACAGGTGATGCATCTGCCAACTTGATCGTCGGCAATGCCGGTGCTGATGTGATCTCTGGCATGGATGGCAATGACATCCTGCAAGGCAATGATGGCGCCGATCAATTGCACGGTGGTGCTGGTGACGACACTCTATCTGGCGGAGAAGGCAATGATACGCTGGAAGGTGGTGCTGGTGCCGACCATATGGAAGGTGGCATCGGTGATGACGCCGTGGATTATTCCGGTTCTTCTGTTGGCGTGCAGATCAATTTGGCAGACTCCACTGCAACAGGCGGCGATGCGACTGGCGATACCTATTCCGGCATTGAAGATGTCATTGGGTCTGATCATGCCGATACGTTGACAGGGGATACGGAAGCAAACCGTCTGGATGGTCGGGGTGGTGATGATATCCTGATTGGTGGTACCGGCGCGGATGAGTTGGTCGGTGGAGATGGCATTGATACTGCAGATTATTCCGCCTCTGATACTGGCGTGAATGTAAATCTTGATAGTGGTATTGCATCTGGTGGGCATGCTCAGGGCGATACTATTTCAGAAGTTGAAAATCTGATTGGTTCGGTCGGCAATGATGCCTTTGTAGGGAATGGATCGAACAATCAGCTGACCGGTGGTGCTGGTGATGACAGACTGGATGGCGGCACAGGCGATGACCGTCTCATTGGTGGAGATGATGACGATACCCTGATTGGTGGAGCCGGTGCTGACGTTTTGGATGGTGGTGCCGGGTCTGATACGGCCGACTATTCGACTTCGACAAGCAGCGTGAACATCAATTTGCAAGACGGCACTGTCTCCGGTTCCGATGCGACGGGCGATAGCTTCATCTCGATTGAGAATGTAACGGGTTCGCAGGCAGCCGATAGTCTGATTGGTGATGGTAATGCGAACACTCTTCGTGGTGGCGAAGGGGGCGATGTTCTTGAAGGCGGCGCAGGAGTTGACCGCCTGTATGGTGATGCAGGTGCTGACACATTGATCGGCGGATCAGGTGCCGATTATCTGGAAGGTGGTTCCGGAGTTGATACTGCCGATTATTCAGCATCCTCCGTCGGTGTAACCATCGATCTGGATGCCGGAACAGGCAATGATGGGGATGCCGCTGGTGACACCTTGGTCACAATCGAGAATGTCATTGGGTCCGCGCAGGATGACAATATACGTGGTGACCGCTTTGACAATGAGCTGACTGGTGGTGACGGGAATGACACCCTGATGGGCGGAGAAGGGGCCGATACTCTCACCGGTGGTGATGGTACGGATACCGCCAGCTATGCGTCGTCAGCATCTGGCGTAACCATCAATCTTGCGAATAATACCGCGAGTGGCGGTGACGCGACTGGAGATAGCCTGTCATCTATTGAAAATCTGACAGGCTCGTCCAGTGTCGACGATTTGACGGGGTCTGATCAAGCCAACTTGATAGAGGCGGGTGCAGGGCAAGATACGCTGCGCGGAGGAGCTGGCGACGACACTCTGGATGGACAGGCAGGCAATGATACCTTGATTGGTGGAGCAGGGGCCGATGTTTTGCGTGGCGGCACAGGTACAGACACCATCGACTATTCCAGTTCTGATACTGCAGTTACCATCAATTTGCAGAATTCAACGGCCAGCGGTGGCGATGCCACAGGCGATACCTTCCAGGACATTGAAAATGTTACCGGCTCGGATTTCGACGATCATGTAACCGGTGATGGCGGCGCCAACCTGATCCAGACAGGTGACGGCAATGATACGCTGATCGGCGGCGTGGGCAGTGACGATTTACGTGGTGGTGACGGTGTCGATACAGCTGATTACTCAGCCTCCGGTACTGGCGTACAGGTTAGCCTTGATACCGGATTGGGAACCGGCGGCCATGCGCAGGGCGACTCGTTAAGCGATATCGAAAATCTCGTCGGGTCTGCCAATCAGGATAATCTGGCAGGTAATGCGCAAGCCAACAGACTGGACGGCGGTGCAGGTTCAGATACCCTTTCAGGGGCAGCAGGGGATGATACCTTGCTTGGCGGTGATGACGACGATCACCTGATTGGTGGAGCAGGAGCTGATCATCTGGATGGCGGCGCAGGTACCGACCGGATTGATTATTCCAGCTCCAGTGCAGGCGTTACAATTGATCTGGCCAACAACACTGGATCCGGTGGCGATGCCGAGGGTGATACCTTTGCCAATATCGAGAATATCACGGGCTCATCCCATGCTGACACACTGACCGGCTCTGGCGGTGCGAACTTGCTTGACGGTGGTGCTGGCGGCGACACGCTGCGCGGCGGTGCCGGAGATGACACCTTGCAAGGAGGTGCTGGCGCTGATTTGCTGGAAGGTGGTGCCGGAGCCGATACGCTGGAAGGCGGAACTGGTGTTGATACGGCGTCTTATGCCGGATCCAGTGCGGCAGTGGATGTCAGCCTGCAATCCGGCAATGGTGTTGGTGGCGATGCCGAAGCTGACACTCTCACCGATATTGAAAATCTTGTCGGGTCTGATCACGATGATACCCTCAGCGGAAATATCTTTGCCAACCGTCTGGAAGGCGGCGATGGTAATGACAGCCTGATTGGTGGAGCCGGAGCGGATACGCTCATCGGTGGCGATGGTGTTGATACGGCGGATTATTCAACGTCTGCTACAGGCGTGACAGTTGGTCTGGATGGTTCGGGTGGTTCAAGTGGTGATGCTACTGGCGATACGCTGAGCGATATTGAGAACCTGACGGGTTCGGGGCAAGCAGATAATCTCACTGGTAGTGCAAATGCCAACCGTCTGGATGGTGGTGCAGGCAACGATACCCTGATCGGGCAGGCCGGTGCTGATACACTGGTCGGTGGCACTGGTGACGATATCTTGATTGGCGGTGCTGATGGTGACACCCTGCAGGGCGGTGACGGAGTTGATACAGCGGATTACTCCTCGTCTTCCGCCGCTGTTACAGTCAATCTGACAGATAACAGCGGCTCTGGAGGCGATGCAACCGGAGATACATTTGCTGATCTGGAAAATCTGACTGGCTCCGCACATGATGATACTCTGACCGGCGATGCAAATGCCAACCGTCTGGAAGGCGGCGATGGAGACGACCGACTAGCTGGGATGGCCGGAGCCGATGTTCTTGTCGGAGGTGATGGATCTGATACGGCTGACTATAGCCAGTCCAATGCAGCAGTGACTGTCAATCTGGCTGATTCAACCGGTTCAGGGGGGCATGCTCAAGGGGATACGCTCTCCAGCATCGAGAATGTGATCGGTTCTGATAGTGCGGATACCTTGATTGGTGACAATTCTGATAACCGCCTGGAAGGTGGCCTGGATAATGACACCATCACTGCCGGAGCGGGTGATGATGTTCTGATCGGCGGAGATGCTAACGACACCTTGGTCGGCGGCGTCGGAGCCGATGATATTCAGGGCGGGGATGGCATCGATACGGCCAGTTATGCTGGTTCTGCGTCTGGCGTGACGGTCAATCTGTCCGATGGCAGCGCCAGCGGTGGCGATGCGCAGGGAGATACGCTCTCTGGCGTCGAAAATCTCATTGGTTCATCTCAGAGCGATACACTTACCGGTTCTTCCGGTGTCAATGATCTGGATGGCGGTGACGGTGCGGATATTTTGGCAGGTCTGGAAGGGGCGGATGCTCTGGATGGCGGCGACGGCAATGACAAAGCTGATTATTCGGCTTCCAATGCAGCGGTAACCGTCAATCTTGCAAACGGTACCGGCCTGGGCGGTCACGCCCAAGGCGATACCTTGCAGAATATCGAAGGCGTGATCGGGTCTGATCATAACGATACCCTGATCGGCTCGGCAGATGGGGATATTCTGGAAGGCGGTGATGGTGATGACAATCTGTCTGGCGCCGAAGGTGGTGATACTCTACGTGGTGGTGCAGGCAATGACACGCTGATCGGTGGAGCGGGAAGTGACACCCTGGTCGGTGGTGCTGGAACCGATGTCGTCGATTATTCAGGTTCTGCTGGCGCGGTGAATGTCAATCTTGATACCGGACTGGGGTCAAGCGGTGACGCAGCAGGTGATACATTTGCCACCATTGAAAATGTGATCGGCACCACCGGTGATGATGTCATTATTGGCTCCAATGGCGCCAACGTGCTGACTGGTGGTGCAGGCGATGACACACTGCGCGGCGGCGATGGTGGTGATGAGTTGCAAGGTGGTGCTGGTAACGACACGCTGGAAGGTGGTGCAGGCGCAGATATCATTGCTGGTGGCGATGATATTGATACGGTTGATTATTCCGGTTCGGCACAAGCTGTCACCGTGAACCTCCAAGACCAGACCGGCACCGGTGGTGATGCGGATGGTGATACGCTCTCAGACTTGGAAAATGTCATCGGCTCGGCCAACAATGACACATTGATCGGTAATACTGCCGTGAACCGCTTGACAGGCGGTGCAGGGGATGACGTGCTGACCGGTGGCGCTGGAGCTGACGAGATCATTGGCGGAACAGGCAGCGATACAGCATCCTATCAAGGATCGGACGCAGCAGTTCAGGTCAATCTCTCCTCGCTGGTCACCGCCGGCGGACATGCGACAGGCGATAGTCTTTCTGGCATTGAAAACCTGCTTGGCTCGGACCATGCCGACACATTGGTCGGCAATACCAATGCCAACCGCTTGCAGGGTGGAGCAGGCAATGACAGTCTTGAAGGTGGTGGTGCGAATGACACCCTTGAAGGTGATGCGGGTGATGACACCCTGATTGGTGGATCTGGCGCCGATAGTTTGGATGGTGGTGCTGGTGAGGATACCGCCGCCTATAACACTTCCACGGCTGGCGTAACCGTCAATCTTGGTACAAACAGCGGCACAGGCGGCGATGCTCAGGGTGATACATACGCAAACATCGAGAATATTCTTGGCTCTGCTCTTGATGATGATCTGACCGGTAATGACAGCAACAACGAGCTGCGTGGCGGCGGGGGTGAGGACACTCTGAGCGGCGGCCTTGGCGATGATGAGCTGTTTGGAGATTCCAGTGACGATATTCTGATTGGTGGTGCTGGTGCCGATGCGCTTGATGGTGGAACTGGCAGCGATACTGCGTCCTATGCAGGGTCTGCCAGCGCAGTTAGTGTCAGTCTGATCGGCAATTCCGCAAGCGGAGGGGATGCTCAAGGCGATACCTTCACCAATATCGAAAATCTTCGAGGGTCAGATCACAACGATACTCTGATTGGTGATGCGGGAGCCAACCGTTTGGAAGGTGGTGACGGGGATGATGCTCTGGAAGGCGGCGTTGGCGCTGACCATCTGATCGGTGGGGACGGCGACGACACGGCAAGCTATGCGTCTTCAACGACTGCTGTGACGATTGATCTGGACGCAGGAACCGGCAGTGGCGGTGATGCGCAGGGCGATGTGCTCAGCAGCATCGAAAATGCGTCAGGATCTGCTCACAACGACACGTTGGAAGGCTCCGACTCTGACAATATTCTGTCAGGTCTGGCAGGCAATGATACGCTGCGTGGCGGTCTTGGTGCGGATACCCTGATTGGTGGTGATGACGATGATATCCTGATCGGTGGTGCCGGTGCAGATGATCTTCAGGGTGGATCTGGCACCGACTTCACATCCTATGTCAGCTCGGCCAGTGGTGTAACAGTCAATCTGGATGATGGCACGGCCACAGGTGGCGATGCAGATGGAGATACGCTCTCCAGCATCGAAAATCTGGAAGGCTCCGATCACAATGATACGCTGATCGGCAATGCATCTGATAATGCCATCGTCGGTCTGGACGGTGATGATGTTCTGGAAGGGCGCGCAGGCGCTGACAGTCTGGATGGTGGTAGCGGTTCAGATACGGCATCTTATGCAGCCTCAGACGCTGCCGTGGAAATCGATCTGCAAGCCGATGTCGCTGCCGGTGGCCATGCTGATGGCGATACCTTGACCGCGATTGAGAACCTCATTGGTTCTGATCATGATGATGATCTGACCGGGGATTCTCGCGCAAACCGCATCGAGGGTGGCGATGGATCTGACAGCCTTTCTGGCGGTGCGAGTACCGATACACTGATTGGCGGTGATGGTAATGATACGTTGATTGGTGGCTCTGGCGCTGACAGTCTGGATGGCGGTGCAGGGCTGGATACTGCCAATTATGCAGCTTCTACTGCCGGGGTAACGGTCAACCTGACCGGTGTAGCTGGTGTCGGCGGTGACGCTGAAGGCGATACGCTGACCAACATTGAAAATGTTGTTGGTTCCGCGCTCGAAGATACTTTGATTGGCAATGCCTCGGCCAACGTGCTGACTGGCGGTGGCGGTGAAGACACCTTGACGGGTGCGGCAGGTACAGACACTCTTTCGGGCGGCGCGGCGGACGACGTCCTGATCGGCGGTGCCGATGCTGATGCATTGGATGGTGGCTCGGGTACAGATACAGCTTCTTATGCTGGCTCCAGCGCCGCAGTGAATGTCGATCTTGATGGCGGCACCAGCACCGGCGGCGATGCTGCAGGCGATACCCACACCAATATCGAAAACCTGATCGGCTCTGATCATGATGACACGCTGACCGGAGATCTCAATGCCAACCGTCTGGATGGTGCCGATGGCAATGATACCCTTCGTGGCGGAGCCGGTGGCGATGTTCTGGTTGGTGGCGATGGCAGCGATACTGCGGATTATTCCACATCCAGTGGCGCGGTGAATGTCGATCTGGGTGGCGGCACAGGTGCAGGTGGCCACGCCCAGGGTGATCAGCTGATCAGTATTGAGAACCTGACCGGGTCCAGCAGCAATGATACCCTGACCGGTGATAATGAAGCCAATATCCTGACCGGTCTGGATGGTAATGATATTCTATCAGGTGGTGTGGGCGACGATACACTGATTGGTGGCGCAGGCAGTGATACATTGACCGGTGGTGCTGGCGCCGATGATTTGCAAGGTGGTGCTGGCACAGATACGGTTTCCTATACCAGTTCTGCTGGCGCGGTCACCGTCAATCTGTCTGATGGAACTGCTTTGGGTGGTGATGCTCAGGGCGATACGTTAAGCGACATCGAGAATGTCACTGGTTCTGCTCAGGGCGATATATTGATAGGCACAGCAGCAGACAATGTCTTGCGCGGCGAAGCGGGCAACGATCGCCTGACTGGTGGTGCCGGGGCTGACCAATTGGTTGGTGGTGCCGGGCAGGATACTGCTGATTATTCCGGTTCCGACGCTGCAGTAAATGTGAGCCTTGCTGCACGCAGCGCATCCGGTGGCCATGCGACGGGTGATGATCTGACCGAGATCGAAAATCTCGAGGGCTCTGCCTTTAACGATACTTTGACCGGCGACACCATGGCCAATACGCTGACCGGTGGCGCGGGCAATGATGTGCTCACCGGCGGCGATGGCGCAGACACGCTGGATGGTGGCGCTGACAATGACACCCTGATTGGTGGCACTGGTGGCGACAATCTGGATGGTGGTGATGGTCTGGATACTGCCGATTATTCCACCTCGACGATTGGCGTGTCTGTCGATCTTGCTAATGATACCGCGTCTGGTGGTGATGCCCAGGGCGATGATCTGGACAATATCGAGAATATCACTGGCTCCGGTCAGGCAGATAGCCTGTCTGGTGATGCTGGCGTCAATGTCCTGATTGGCAATACCGGTGATGACATTCTGGAAGGTCGCGGTGGTGCGGACGATCTGCAAGGCGGCGGTGGAACCGATACCGCTGATTATTCCAGCTCGGCTGCAGCGGTCACTGTCAATCTCAATGATAACACCGCAACCGGGGGCGATGCTCAAGGGGATACGCTTTCCAGCATTGAAAACATCACTGGCTCTGCAAACAATGATCACCTGACGGGGTCTACTTTTGCCAATGTGCTCACTGGAGGTGATGGCAACGATACCCTCATTGGTCTGGATGGGGCTGATGAGTTGGCTGGAGGAGATGGTGTCGATACGGCCGATTATTCTGTGTCCAATGCGGCAGTGAATGTTGATCTTTCCTCATCTTCTGGTTCCGGTGGTCATGCTCAGGGCGATACACTGAGCTCCATTGAGAATGTCATTGGATCTGACGGCAACGACACCCTGACCGGCGACAATGTAGCCAACCGCCTGGAAGGCGGGGCGGGACGTGACAGTCTGATTGGTGGTGCGGGAACCGATACGCTGATCGGTGACGATGGTGATGACACTCTCGCAGGTGGTGCAGATGGCGATGTGCTGACCGGTGGCGATGGCATCGACACAGCAGATTATTCCAGTTCCGCCTCTGGTGTGACCGTCAATCTGGATGATGGTTCGGTGTCTGGTGGCGACGCAGCAGGCGATAGTCTGACCGGTATCGAAAACCTGCTAGGCTCAGAAAATGCTGATACTCTGACCGGTGATGGTGGTGCCAACAAGCTGGAAGGCGGAGATGGCAACGATACACTGATCGGCCTTGCTGGTGCGGATGAACTGGATGGTGGCGACGGATCGGATCTTGTTGACTATTCTGCCTCAAACGCAGCCGTCAATCTCGATCTGGAGGCGGGAAGCGCCACGGGTGGACATGCTCAAGGAGATATTCTGACCGATATCGAAAGCGCCACAGGATCTGCTTTCAATGACACATTGCGAGGTACCACCGCCGCAAACACATTGAGCGGCCTTGCCGGTGATGATGTGCTGCATGGGGGCGTTGGCGCTGATACGCTTGATGGTGGTGCGGATGATGACACACTGGTTGGTGGCGCTGGTGCAGATAGCCTGACGGGTGGTGATGGCATCGATTTGGTGGACTATTCTGCCTCCTCTCTTGGCGTGAATGTCAATCTGGCAGATGGCACGGGCACCGGCGGCGATGCGGATGGCGATACGCTTGCCACAATCGAAAATGTTCTCGGGTCCTCTCATTCTGATACTCTGACCGGTGATGGAAATGCCAACCGTCTTGATGGTGGGATTGGCAATGATACACTGATAGGTGGAGCGGGTGATGACACCCTGATTGGCCAAACTGGTGATGATACGCTGATTGGTGGTGCAGGCGCTGATAGTCTTGATGGTGGCCTCAATACCGACTTGGTGGACTATTCCGCCTCAGCAAGCGGAGTGACGGTCAATCTGGCTGATGGCACCGGTACTGGTGGGGATGCGCAAGGCGATACCTATACATCCATTGAGAATGTGCTTGGGTCCGATCAGGCTGATACGCTCATCGGTAATAGCGAAATCAATATCCTGACCGGTGGCGATGGTGATGACACGCTCGCTGGCGGTATTGGTGGCGATGAGTTGATTGGTGGCGCCGGCTCCGATCTTGCTGACTATTCTGCGTCCAACGCGGCTGTAACGGTCAATCTGGCTGATGGCACTGGTACCGGCGGTCATGCGCAAGGCGATACGCTGCGTGAGATCGAGAATGTGCTGGGATCCAGTGAAGCTGATACGCTGACCGGCGACAATGCAGACAATATCCTGACAGGTGGTGCAGGGGCCGACACTCTGGATGGTGGATCAGGTGCAGACACTCTGTCTGGCGGTACGCAAGACGATATCTTGCGCGGTGGTGCAGGTGGTGACGATCTGCAGGGCGGCGACGGCTCGGACACTGCGCTCTATGATACATCCGACGCTGCCATTAGTATCAATCTGCAGACTGGTGCTGCTTCTGGCGGCCATGCGGATGGCGACAGTCTCGACAGCATCGAAAATGCCACAGGCTCTGCGCACGATGATACCATCATCGGGTCTACCCAGCGCAACGTGCTGATTGGCGGAGCTGGCGCTGATGACCTTTCAGGCGGCGCCGAGAATGACACATTGGATGGTGGTGCCGGGGCGGACACCTTGGAAGGCGGCAGCGGTGCCGACAGCCTGACTGGTGGCTCTGGTATTGATGTCGCTGATTATTCCAATTCCGCAGCTGGCGTGACTGTCAACCTGCTGGATGGCACGGGCCTGGGTGGCGACGCCGAAGGCGATAGCCTGACCGAGATCGAAAACATCATCGGTTCAGCCAACAATGACAGTCTGTCTGGCGATACGCTGACCAACGTGCTGACAGGCGGCGATGGCAATGACACGCTCTTCGGTCATGAGGGCGGCGATACGCTCCTTGGCGGCGATGGCAATGATACCCTGATCGGTGGCGTTGGTGCTGATACCATCACCGGTGGTGATGGCACCGATACGGTATCTTATGTCGGTGCAACCGGACAAGTTGTCGTCAATCTGGATACTGGTGTAAATACAGGCAGCGATGCCGAAGGTGATGTGATCACGCAAGTCGAGAATGTGGTTGCCTCAGCCAATGATGACGATATCACAGGCAGTTCTGGCACCAACCGTCTGGAAGGACGTGGTGGTGATGATGTGTTGGCTGGCCTTGGTGGCGCTGACGAACTGGTCGGTGGTGGCGGGACGGATACTGCGGACTATTCCTTGTCGGGTGCTGCGGTCACCATTGACCTGGATGCTGGAACGGGCCTTGGTGGTCATGCCGAAGGCGATACTCTCGAAACCATTGAGAATGTCACTGGCTCCGATCACAATGACACTCTGACCGGTGATGATTTCGTCAATACCCTGCGTGGTGGGGCCGGTGATGATATTCTGATCGGTGGTCTGGGGGCAGATAGCCTTATCGGTGGTGCAGGAACTGATACTGCCGATTATTCTGCTTCCAGCGGTGCAGTGGATGTGGATCTTGATGGTGGAACGGGGACAGGTGGCGACGCCAATGGCGATAGCCTGTCAGGTATCGAAAATGTCATCGGATCCGGTTCCAATGATACATTGTCAGGAAACAATCAGGCCAACCGCCTGGAAGGTGGTGCAGGTGAAGATCGTCTCTCTGGCGGAAGTGGTAATGATGTTCTGATCGGTGGCACCGAGAATGATGTCCTGATTGGTGGCGTCGGTGCTGATGATCTTCAAGGCGGCGCTGGTATCGATACTGCGTCCTATGAAGGGTCTGGCCAAGGCGTTAATGTCAATCTGCGTACAGGTGTTGTATCCGGTGGCGACGCTGCTGGCGATACTCTGACAGATATTGAAAATCTGCAAGGATCCAGCTTTGACGACACTCTGGAAGGAGATACTGGCGATAACGTCATCAAAGGTGGAAGCGGGAATGACACCCTTATCGGTGGCGAAGGCGCTGATGCTCTGGACGGTGAAGCTGGAACAGATATCGTCGATTACTCCGCTTCAAATGCTGCGATCAATCTGATTCTGGATGGTACAATCGCCAGCGGTGGTCATGCTCAAGGTGATACGGTCATCAATATCGAAACCGTCATTGGTTCCAACTTCAATGATACTGTGACTGGTACCGCCGCGAATGAGCGTTTTATCGGTGGATCTGGCAACGATAGCTTCGAAGGACGTGGTGGAGCCGACGCCTTTGTTGGTGGGGACGATACCGATACCGTCAGCTACCAGCAGTCCCTCGTTGGTGTGACTGTTGATCTGGAAGCCAACAGCGCAAGCGGCGGCGATGCGACGGGCGATACATTCGATAGCATCGAGGTTCTGGTCGGCTCCTCTTTTGCTGATAATCTGACAGCAGCAAATTCCGGTAGTCGTTTGGAAGGTCGCGCTGGTGAAGACACGCTCATCGGTGGTACGGCAAATGACACACTGGATGGTGGCCAGAATGACGATGTTCTGCGCGGTGGTGGTGGTGCTGACACCTTGATCGGAGGCGCCGGGGAAGACACTGCGGATTACTCAACTGCAACTGGTGCTGTTACAGTTAGTCTGGCAGACAATACCGGTGCGGGGTCCGATGCTCAAGGCGATACCTATACCACGATTGAGAATATCACCGGCTCCAATCAGAATGATCATCTGACAGGGGATGCGAACGAGAACCGTCTTGATGGTGGCTTGGGCGATGATATATTGATTGGTGGCGATGGTGGTGACCGTTTGATTGGTGGTGCGGGCATTGATACCGTTGATTATTCTGGTTCTGCTGCAGGTGTGACCATCAATCTTGACAGCGGCCTGAACGTTGGTGGCGATGCGACTGGCGATCAGATGACGGGTGTCGAGAATGTCATCGGTACCGATCATATCGATAGTCTGACAGGTGATGGTGAAGCCAACCGATTGATGGCGGGTGATCAGAATGATACCCTGGCTGGCCTTGGCGGGGCCGATGTACTGGACGGTGGGGATGGTACCGATATCGCGAACTACAGCGCCTCTTCCGCAGCGGTTAACGTTGGCTTGGACGGAACAACCGGCTCCGGTGGTGATGCCGCTGGAGATACTCTTCTCAATATCGAAGAAATTCAAGGCTCCAGCCATGACGATACCCTTCGGACTGGTGCTGCAGGCCATACCCTGCGCGGCGCGGATGGAAATGATACGCTGATTGGCAATGCAGGTGTCGACATCCTTTATGGAGATGCAGGTGATGATGAGCTGCGCAGTGGTGCAGAAGGCGATACTTTGCGCGGGGGCGAAGGGGATGATACCCTTCGTGGTGAAGATGGTGATGATACGCTGATCGGTGGCGACAACGCCGATACCTTGATCGGTGGTGCGGGTGCCGATGTTCTGCAAGGCAATTCCGGCATTGACATTGCAGATTACAGTTCCTCAGATGCGGGGGTGACGGTCAACTTTGACACAAACGCTGCGACAGGTGGTCATGCTCAAGGGGATACCTATCTCGAAGTCGAAAACCTGACAGGTTCAGCCTTTGCCGATGATCTGACCGGCGACATGCTGGTGAACACGATCATTGGTGGTGACGGGAACGATATCTTGGAAGGAGCTGGATCTGGAGATACCATCGACGGTGGTGATGGTATCGATACGGTTCGTTATGCCACATCCGATAATGGCGTGACGATCAATCTGGGAACTGGTGTTCATAGTGGCGGTGATGCCAATGGCGATGTGATCACGAATGTCGAAAATGTGTTGGGTTCCGGTTATCGGGATTATCTAAGTGGCGACAATAACGACAACACGCTTTCTGGTGCAGGTGGTGACGACATTCTCTATGGTGGTCTGGGCTCTGATCATTTGGATGGTGGAAGCGGAACTGACTTGGTCGACTATTCGGCGTCTGACGCGGCAGTGACTATAAATCTGACCGACAATATTGTTTCAGGTGGTCATGCTCAGGGTGATACCATCACATCAATCGAATGGGCACGCGGAACCAATTTCAATGACAGTCTGACCGGTTCTGCAGGTGGCAATTATCTCTATGGTGGTGCGGGTGATGATACGCTTGTCGGTCTTGGTGGAACGGATGTCCTTTATGGTGAAGCAGGGGAAGATCTCCTCCAAGGCGGAAGTAGTAACGATACCCTCTATGGTGGTAATGATGATGACCGATTGGAAGGCGGCGACGGATCTGATCATCTTAGTGGTGGATCTGGCGATGATACCCTGATTGGCGGTGTTGGCAGTGATACCCTTCGTGGTGACGGCGGGCACGATATCGCTGATTACTCCGCATCGGATGCACGTATCACCATCGTGATGGATGGATCGGACAGTACGGGTGGCCACGCTGCAGGGGATAATCTCTCCGGTATCGAAGAGGTGATCGCCACAGATTATAACGATCACATTCAGGGAACCGATGGTGCCGAGATTTTTCGTGGCGGTGCAGGCGATGATACGCTTGAAGGTCTTGGTGGCGCGGACCAATTGATCGGCGGCGATGGTACTGATGAAGCGTACTATCGTTGGTCTGACACTGGTGTAACCGTAAGCTTGTTGTCCAATACCGGTACATCCGGAGATGCACTTGGTGATACACTGAACTCGATCGAGGACATCCATGGCTCGCGCTATGCCGATCATATCACGGGCGATGACAATGCTAACAAGCTCGATGGGTTCTGGGGCAATGATACGCTCGTTGGCAACGGTGGCGAAGATCATCTGATCGGTGGGGCTGGTGATGACATCTTGCAGGGTGGCGATGACAATGACCGTCTTCAGGGCGGTAATGATGATGATCGTCTCGAAGGTGGTGATGGCGATGACATTCTTGAAGGTGGCGATGAGAATGATACGCTGATTGGTGGTGCTGGTGCAGATACGCTGGATGGTGGTGATAAGACCGATACCGCAGATTATTCCTCCTCTACATTTGCAGTGACTGTCGATCTGGATAACGGGACCGGTATTGGCGGCGATGCACAGGGTGATACGCTCACCAATGTTGAGAATATTATCGGGTCAGGCGAAGCGGATACTCTGATCGGTAACGCGGGCACAAACCGCCTGGAAGGTGGAGCAGGGGACGACACTCTACGTGGTGGCGATGGTCTGGATTATTTGATTGGCGGAAGCGGCACGGACACTGTTAGTTACGAAGATTCTGATGGCTTGATCCATGTCAGTCTGACTTCCGGGACAGGCACCTACAATCATGCAGCTGGAGATCAGTTATCCAGCATCGAGAATTTGACCGGTTCAAATTTCAATGATGATCTGGAAGGAAATAGTGGTGCCAATATTCTCCAAGGTGGTGATGGTGACGACGTACTGGAAGGTCGTGGTGGTGCAGATCAGCTGATTGGTGGTGATGGCACGGATACGGTCGAATATCACAATTCTGGAGCGGGTGTAACGGTCAATCTACGAGATGGTACGGGGTCTGGTGGCGATGCTGCAGGCGACACCTATACTTCCATCGAGCGTGTCCATGGTTCCAACCACAATGACACGATCACTGCAAATGATAGCGGGAATATTGTCTATGCCAGAAGCGGTAATGATACGATTACCGGTGGTGCAGGGGCTGATACTTTGCACGGTGATGATGGCGCTGATACGATCACAGGTGGGGATGGAAACGATACGATTACGGGTGGTAATCAGCAGGATCATCTGACTGGTGGCGAAGGCAATGATAACCTCAGCGGTGGTGAGGGCGATGATACCCTGATAGGCGATGCCGGAGCGGATACTCTGGATGGCGGGAATCATGAAGATGTGGTTGATTATTCTGCCTCCAATGCAGCGGTTACTGTCAATCTGGCCGATGGAACCGGTGCAGGCGGCTATGCGCAAGGGGATACCCTCTCCAATATCGAGAATGTGATTGGGTCTGCTTTCGCTGATACCTTGATAGGGAATGGTGAGGACAACCGTCTGGAAGGTGGCTCTGGTAATGATACGCTGGAAGGCGGTGCAGGGGGCGACGATCTGATCGGTGGTGATGGCATTGATACCGCCAGCTATGCAAACTCATCCGCAGGTGTGAACATCAATCTGGACACCAATCTGCATCATGGTGGCGATGCCTTGCAGGATGATTTGCAATCCATCGAAAATATCATCGGCTCTTCTCATGCTGATAGCATCATCGGTAGCGATCAGGCCAACCGTCTGGAAGGTGGGGATGGTGCCGATGTGCTGGAAGGCGGCGCCGGTGCCGATATCCTTGACGGCGGAGCAGGTATCGATACAGCAAGCTATGAGAGCTCAACTGATGCGGTGACGGTGAACCTTGGGGCTGACAGCGCCTCGGGCGGCGATGCATCCGGTGATGATCTGAACAATATTGAAAATCTCAAAGGATCGGATAATCACGATACCTTGACAGGTGACGGCTCGGCCAACGTCATTGAGGGTCTTCGTGGTCGTGACATCATCCGCGGTGGTGCAGGAACGGATACCCTGCGTGGCGGTGATCATGATGACACCATCTATGGTGAAGATGATGCCGATATCGTCGATGGTCAGGATGGAGATGATATCCTCTATGGCGGTGGTGATAATGACACCATAACAGGAGGCATCGGTGATGATGAACTGCATGGTGGTACCGGTGATGACAATCTGGATGGTGGTGAAGACGATGATATCCTGTTTGGGGATGCAGGTAGCGACACCATGGCAGGTGGTCTGGGTATCGACACCATCGACTATTCAGCTTCCAGTGCCGGTGTGAATGTCAATATCGACAGCAATGTCGTCTCCGGTGGTGACGCCCAAGGTGACACCATTTCCGGTTTTGAGAATATTATTGGCTCTGAACAGGCTGATCAGTTAACTGGCAACGATCAGGATAACGTGCTGACAGGTAATGGTGGCGATGACATCATCATTGGGGGAGCAGGTGCTGATACCATCACAGGCGGAGCTGGCACCGATGAGGTGAACTACTCTGGCTCGAATGCTGGTATTACTCTGACCATTGATGGCACTGCTGCAAGCGGAGGCCATGCACAAGGCGATAGGGTGTCTGGTGTTGAAACGGTCATCGGGTCTGATCACGATGACACCATCACAGGCATCACAGGCAGCCAGACCATCTCGGGTGGCGATGGCAATGATGTGATTGAGGGTGCAGCTGGCGCAGATACTCTGAGCGGCGGAGCGGGCACGGACACGATCTCTTATGTCTTGTCTGACGCTGCGGTGACTGTGAACCTCTCCGACAATACCGTGTCTGGCGGTCATGCCAATGGTGATGTAATTTCCGGCTTTGAAAATGTCGTGGGGTCCAATTCTGGTGATACTCTGACCGGAACCAGTCAGGCCAATACAATCACCGGCCATGGTGGCAGTGATGTGATTGATGCTGGCGATGGTGATGACACCATCATTGCTGGTGATGGCAACGATACCTTGATCGGCGGAGCCGGTGCTGACAGCCTGGACGGGGGAGCGGACGAGGATACCATCGATTATCGCGCATCCAATGCAGGTGTTACCATCAATCTGTCTGGTAGTGCGGGCGTGGGTGGCCATGCACAAGGGGATACCTTCGCCAATATCGAGAATATTGTCGGCTCTGATTTCGATGATGTGTTGACCGGTAATGGGTCGGACAACACACTTACAGGTCGTGATGGCAATGATCAGTTTGTTTCCTCGCTGGGTGCGGACACCATTGATGGTGGTTCCGGCATCGACAGTATTGACTATTCTAGCTCTACAGGTGGCATCACGCTGAACCTTGATGGCACTGCATCCAGCGGTGGTCACGCTGAAGGGGATCGGGTCTCATTGGTTGAGACAGTTACCGGCTCTTCCTTTGGTGATGTCATCAATGGCACATCTGCAGCCGAGACCATCAATGCGGGTAATGGCGATGATGTCATTGAAGGTGGCGCAGGTGGAGATAGCATTGATGGTGGTGCTGGCTCCGATACTGTTTCCTACGCAACGTCCAATGCTGGAGTGACCATCAATCTGCAGGCAGATAGTGCATCAGGTGGCCATGCCAATGGCGATAGTCTGGACAATATCGAAAATATCACCGGTTCTGATCATGCTGACAACCTGACCGGTGATGGCACTGCCAATATTCTGCAAGGGCGTGATGGCACTGATACCATTTCTGGTGGGGCGGGGAGTGATACCTTGCGCGGTGGCAATGATGCCGACACCCTCTATGGTGAAGCGGATGATGATAGTCTCTTTGGGGATGATGGCAATGACCGTCTGATCGGTGGTGCTGGTGCGGATAGTCTTGACGGTGGTGACGGAACAGATATTGCCGATTATTCCGCTTCATCTGCTGGTATCACCATTGCCATGGACGGCACCGTCGGATCTGGAGGCGATGCACAAGGCGATACACTCGCTAATATCGAAACCATTATCGGAACAGACTATACTGATAGTCTGACTGGCGATAGTAACGTCAATACCCTGACTGGTGGTGATGGGAATGACACCCTTATTGGTCTCGGTGGCGGAGATATTCTGCAAGGTGGATCTGGTACTGACACAGCTGACTATTCAGCATCCAGCGTTGGTGTGAATATCGATCTTGATACGAACACGCATACAGGTGGTGATGCAGAAGGTGATAGTCTCTCAGGTATTGAGAATATCATTGGTTCTAATCAGGCAGACACCTTGAAAGGCAATAGCCAGGCCAATGATCTTTCCGGTGGCGATGGCAATGATACCCTGATCGGTGGCATCGGAGCAGATATCCTGCGAGGTGGTAGTGGTATCGATACGGCTTCCTACATAGACTCTGCTTCTGGTGTAACGGTCAATTTGGGTGCAGATAGCGCCTCTGGTGGCGATGCCGCAGGGGATGATCTGAATGATATTGAAAATCTCACTGGTTCCGCGCAGGACGATAATCTGACCGGCGATGGCAGTGCCAACCGTTTGGAAGGCAATGCCGGAGCTGATACCTTGATTGGTGCTGCGGGCAATGATGATCTGCGCGGTGGTGACGATAACGACACTCTGATTGGCGGTACCGGCGCTGATAGTCTTGATGGTGGCAGTGGAACTGATACAGCCGATTATTCTGCTTCGGCCAGCGGTGTGACAGTCGCCTTGGACGGCTCTGCAGGTTCTGGTGGTGATGCCGCTGGGGATACTCTCACCAATATCGAAAATGTCATTGGGTCCGCTCAGGACGATGTCATTACGGGTGATGCTGGCATCAACGATATTGACGCAGGCGCTGGCAATGACACTATCATCGGTGGCGATGGCGCTGATATACTGGATGGTGGAACCGGAACTGATACCCTGTCCTATGTAGGCTCCAATGCTGCGGTAACAGTTGATCTGTCAGGTAACTCCGTGTCCGGCGGTGATGCCGATGGTGACACCATTTCCGAGTTTGAAAACGTCATCGGCTCCGATCACAATGATAGCCTGACCGGGACATCAGCAGCCAACACCCTGTTCGGCGGTAGCGGTGATGATATTCTCATTGGTGGCGCAGGGGCCGATAGTCTTGATGGCGGAACAGGCACCGATACCGCTTCTTATGCTGCCTCCAATGCCGGCGTTACCATCGATCTGGATGCAGATACCGCATCCGGAGGGCATGCAGTTGGTGATAGTCTTGACAACATCGAGAACCTGACTGGTTCCATTTATGCAGACAATCTGACTGGCGATAGTGGTGTGAACATTCTGCGTGGTGGTGCGGGCAATGATAGTCTCACTGGCAATGGTGGGGCAGATAGTCTGTTCGGCGAGGCTGGAGATGATGATTTCTTCATGGATGAAGTCTCACTCGATCTTGGAGCCTCACTGGATGGTGGGACGGGAACGGATACGCTGACATTGGCCGACAATTCCGGCACCGTCGATAATTCCAGCCTCTTCAATGTGCTGACTGATATGGAAGTGATTGATTTCCGGGGCACCAACGTTGATGCGGATCTGAATATCTCGGCAACAGATATTCAGAATGTAACAGACAGTGACAATGAACTGACATTGCGGATTGATGCTGGTGATAGCATCAATCTCACTGATCCTGTTGCAAATTACACGACAAGCACCAGTGGCGGGACAACCACCTATACGATTTTTGATGATGCGAGCCACACAACACAGCTGGCCGAATTGACTGTCATCTCGTCATAGAATTGTGAGGTTGAGATCAATAAAAAGCCCGACTGATGATCTCATCAGTCGGACTGTACTCGACCGGCAATCCACCTCAGATTTCCGAACTGCGATCACTCGAACACGGATGCGATCTCGTCAACACTGATACCTTCTTTGATTTCCCGCAAACGAGCATAGACCAGTGCTGTATTGATGCTGAAAAAGCTGTAGCCGACAGCATTAAGCGCAGAGACAACGATCAGCGCAACAATTGTTCCGCCGAAGGTAACAACAAAACCCGCCACGGTAGTGGCGATCAGGCTGACGATCACCATACAGATGAGCAGCAATACGAACATACCAACGATTGGCCAACGATAGTCTTTCGTCAGACTTGCACTTCGGCCCAGGCCACCAAAGCCCACACGCTCGATTGTAACGGCAGCAGGCATTACGTAAAACACTCCATATATCCAAAGACCCGGCACAATTAGAAACACCATCCCGATGGACATCAGGATTGTGGACACGACACTCAGTATGGAAATTGGTATAGCAACGGCCAGTGCCGTGGAGATATAATTCATCGGCTGGACTGGTCTGTTCAGTTTGGAATCATACGCAACTCGCACGATCATTGCCGTCATGATGCCGTAAACCATAACACTGAGCAGGAAAGTAATGAAATAGGAAATACCTGAAAACCCGTCCTGAAAATTGGGCTCTCCAATACCCAATGCAACATCAAAACCGATCAGAAATCCGGAAATGATCTGGGAGATCAGCGTCAGCACAAAACCAATAAGCAACACAGCTAGAAAGTTGCGCCCCAGAATTGAAAAAGTCTCGGAAATCAGATTACCTACACCAAGTTTTGGTGCTTCACTAGCCTGAATTGAATCCGTCATTTTTTACCCCGTTTTGTATATATAGATACTCAAAGACAGTTTTAGAAGAATAAACCTATGGACAAACAACAACCTTAAATTGATTCCCGCCTCTCATAATTTTCATAGTGCAGTTTTCAGAAATAACCAACAGCTTTGTCCAAATGGCTGTTCACGCGTCCCCTTGGTTCTGATCAGCATGAAACTTGTCACTGCGGCGATCGCCCATGATCTGACGTTGCTCAAGATGTTTGCGCTGAGCACTGTAAAAGGCCTGCAAGAATTCCATCCGCTCGGAAGGCGCAACCGGATCCGCATATCCAATTTTTTTGCGAATTTTCTCGACAATGACTTCTGTGGTGTTTTTCTGCCTGTTGTGGGCATCTGGCGAGCTGGCCGCCTGATTGTTCCTGAGATAGGTTTCCAGAGTCTGCAATTCGAACACACCATAATGATCCAGTTGATGCGAAAGAAAATGAAATCCGTCCTCCCGACTTGTTGCCATCTGTCCGTCAACAGCGAGGTCGCGCAAAAGAACATGTGTCGGCAAATGCACAACATGTGTCCCAGCAAGCAGGTCACCCAACCGTCTGCGATGGTGGTTGAGAAAAGGAATGGCAAAATTCATGCTTATCCAACCGAGCGCCATCACATTATAGACATGATCGATGGCGTTCAGGGTCAGAAGCAATGTGCCAGGCAAAAAGATTTCGGCTTCTTTCATGAGATTTCGCATGACCAGTGACTGCGCAGTCAGCGCCCCGCCATCATGGGCAATGACCTTGATTTTCATGAAACGCTTGCCGAGCGTCTGACCATTCCAGAGCAATTCACAAATGATGTAATAAGGTATGCGGATCACAAAAAACAAAAGGGAAGCTATTGCCAAAAGTGTATTCGGCGATGTCAGATTCAGGACCACCAAAAACAACAACAGGCTGCCAGCACCCACTATTGTAACCAATATGTCCGCAATCTGTGCAGCCAGCCGAACACCAACACCAGCAACCTTCAACCGAATGGGAACACCTTCAGGGGGAACAACCTGATCAGGAGAGCCTTTCAGTTGCCGCTTTTTCTTTTTCCGTAGCGTCATCACTTCGCTTTCCTGCAAAAAGGAACCAGACCAGCCACAGCAGACCTATTCCCCAACCGATGATCAATCGTGCATTCAAATCCTGAACAAGTTGTCGCGCAAATCCCTCAAGAAATGCAGCAACAAGCAACATAAGAGCTGCGATCAGTGCCAGTTTGACCGCATCATTTCCTGCGAGGCGCAAGGCATCGATGCGCCGTCGGTTGCCCGGAAACAGGACCGCAGAGCCCAACTGAATTCCACCACCACAGGCAATGCAAATGGCCGACAATTCCGTAACACCATGAATGGACAGCCAACCGAGAATATCGGCTCCAAGCCCTCTCTCGACATGCAGGGCAACAAATGCACCAAGCAGAAGACCGTTGTAAAATGTCAATATCACCGCAGGAATACACAGGAAAACACCCAAACCAAACACAAAAATTGCAATCCGGGTATTGTGCGAAAACAAATGCGTGGCAAATGCACCAAGGCCGGAAGCTTCCGGATTCTCGTCATAAATAACGGAGCGCAGACCCTGTGTTGTTGCTTCGGGGTTTCGCAATGCCGAGAAACCATCCGGTACGAACACATAATACCAGGCTGAATTTTCAAAATAGAGAAGGAAGCCCACAAGCGTTCCAAGACCCATGCACAAGAAACCAATCAAAACATACAACCACGAGCGACGCATGGCCTGCGGTGCACTTTGGGTAAAGAACCTGCGAGCCATGCCGCCGAGTGGTTGCTGATGGGCATAAACACACAGATAGGCACGAGCTGTCAGACCCTCCAGATAGTTCAAAAGTGATTTGTCGAGTGATATTTCCCTTGCAATCGCCAGCGATGTGGTGGCTTGCCGATAGAGGGATACCAGATCCCTTCCTTCGGAGAAGCTCATCTGTTGTAGTCCGCCCCTCTCTGCCTCGTTCACCAGATTTTCCAGCTGCTTCCAGTTGGCTTCCCGTTCTCGTCTGAAGCGAACCGAACGCATGAGCTCCTGTTGATCCATCAAATCATCTCCCTCGCCTTGATGTCGAGATAGGTAGAGATCAATTGTGCAGTGAGAGCCTCCGGTGTGGTATCGACAATGGTCACCCCCATCCGCTCTATCCGTTCCAGAACAAGCCGACGTTGGTTGAGGGTCTGATGTGCCGCTACCGTACCGGCAACATCGTCAAGAGTATCAGCAGCAGTCCTGGCCAGCTCGTCCAGCTCCGGATCCCGGATAGTGACAAAAATCACCAGATGACGCTTCGCAAGAAGATTGATATTCTCAATCATTAGCTCAGCCGATGTGGTATCAATGAAATCGGTGAAAACAATGATCAGGCTTCGTTTCGGCGATCTGGCATAGAGCTCAGTCAATGCAAGTGTGTGGTTTGTCTCACGTGTTACATAATTCATGTCCGCTGTATGACTACGCAACCGGGTAAAAGCCTTGCGGCCGGGCTCCGGCGCAAAATACTGGCGTGGTTTGACATCATAATTGAGATAACCAACAAGATCGCCACCAATGGCTGCAGCCCATGCAACCGCAAGGGCAGCCGTTACTGCGAAATCTATTTTTGCAACAGTTCCCACCTTCTGCGCCATAAGATAACCATTGTCCAAAGCGATGATGACGTGGTGGTTCCGTTCAGCCTGGGAATCCTTGGCAACAAGACTTCGAAGTTTGGCTGAACGCTTCCAATCGATCGTTCTCGGGTCCATACCGGTTACAAATTCCTGTAACTGATGAAATTCCGATCCTTCTCCAAGCGAACGGTTTTCTTTCACTCCATAGAGGGATGAAAGAACCTTGGTCGTGATCGCGCCTGATTGAACCAATCGGATATTCGGGACAACCCTGATGACTGTGCCGAGCTGAAGTCGAGGAACAAATTCCAGCAACTGAAACCGGGACTCCCATGCAATCCATACATAGTCGATGGCCCAGCTGCCCCGCCTTGTGGCTTTGAATCTTGCCGTTGCAACAGATGTTTCCCGATCCACAACAGTTTCGACCGGTCCTTTCAAACCCTCCGGCCAATCAATTCGTACTCTTAGATCCGAACGAAATCTGCCGAATTGCAGACGAATATTTGCCTCTTCCCCAATGAAAACCTCATCTGAAACATCAGTTTCAACATTTCGTGGTCTGGAAAATGACAAAAGAAGATCGACGACCAGCATCATCCCCAACGCGGCAGGTGGTAGCAACGCAAAGTCATGCAGGCTCTCTCCACCGACAATGATAAGCACCGAAACAACTGTTGCACTCATGCCGAAGATCAGCAATTTTTTGGTTGGGCGTATCAGCGTGGGGCCTCTATCTGGTTGATAATATTTTCAAGGGCCTGTTCCGGGCTTCTGCCTTCGATTTCAGCAACCGGAAGAAGCAGGATTCTGTGCCTCATTGCAGGAATGAATAGTTTTTTGACATCGTCAGGAATGGCATAATCCCGGCCATTGATCGCAGCAATCGCCCGGGTGGCCCCGACCAGGGCATCCGCTGCCCTTGTTGATGCACCATAGGCTATTTCCGAACTCTCCCGGGTTGCCCGCACAAGACGCAGGATATAAGCGAGAATATCATCCTTCAAAATGATCTTGTCGATCAGATTACGGATGCTCATTAGGTCACTGGACGTCATGACCTTGGCAATGCCATCCGTGCTGAGGCCGACATTGAGGGGACGCCCGGCATGATTTTGCAGAATGGCCATTTCTATGTCTTCCGGAGGGAAGTCGAGAATGAGTTTGAACAGAAACCGGTCGAGCTGGGCTTCGGGAAGTGGATATGTCCCCTGTTGCTCGATCGGGTTCTGGGTGGCAATGACCATGAATTCCCTGCCAAGCTCATGATCCGTTCCGTCAATGCTGACAACGCGCTCATTCATGGCCTGCAAAAGGGCAGCCTGGGTTTTGGGAGGAGCTCTGTTGATTTCATCGGCAAGCAGAATCTGTGAGAATACAGGCCCTTTTGTCAGAATGAAGCTGTTTGATTTGAAATCGAAAATTGACGCGCCGAGTACATCCCCCGGCATCAGGTCGGGAGTGAACTGAATCCGCCCGAATTCAAGGGCAAGGGCAGAGGAAAAACTTTTGGCGAGCAGGGTTTTCGCTGTTCCCGGAGGTCCCTCAAGTAACACATGGCCACGGGCGTAGAGGGATACCAGCAACAGTTCGACAATCTCATCCTGCCCAAGAACCATTTTTCCAATTTCGATACGCAGGGCATCGGTTTGCTGTCGCAAGTTTTCAAGATCCATGGGCTATGCTTTCCAATACCTGTTCGAGTTCATCAATTTGCTTCATCGCAGCTTCAGGAGATGCATGGCTTGGTAGCCTATGTATCTTTTTCAGGGCGGTACTTAGTCGATCAGCCAGCTTGCTGTCCCGTTTTCTGACATAGGTGACAAAATTGTCTTCCCTTGCCATTATCCTCGCCTGGGCCGGACCAAAAAGAGAAGATGCCACCGCTGAAATCCGCGCTGTGGCATATTCCGACGCCATCGCTCCGTCCTGACCGGAAATGCGCATAATCTTGGAAAAGGCGGCAATCATCGTGGATTGTTTTGAACCGTCATTGAAGGCTACCACTTTGGCGGGACCAAATCTGACGGCCCCTCGCCAGGTAAGAAGAACAAACAAAAAGGCGGACGCCAGCCAAAGAAACAGCAAAGGTGGTTCAAAAAAGCGCAGCAGATCCTCCCAACTGCGCTCCCGCTTTGGAATGTTTGCGGTGGATTTGATCCAGTTGCTTTCCGAATAATCGATGACAACGCGATTATCCCCGACCCGGGATTTCAGAAAATGGCGTGCAATGAATGCGTTGTCTCCCAATTTGAGCCCGTGATTGTTCAGGAGATCAGGATCTGAGAGGATCAGAAACTTGCCTGTTGCATCAACACCATCTGATTTACCAGCTTCAAATAGGCATTCCGCAAGTATCATGGCTTTTTGCGTGCCAATGACGGGATTACAATATTTGCTGGCAAACAATTGCGCCGCGTAAAGCGTCGCTGTCAAACGTTGCCCTTCTGCTCCATGATAGTCAATGTGTGTGAATGCATCTGTTTGCGGCACCAGCGCCGCCTGCTTGTCAGGTAGCAATCGCTGCAGCATGTCCGATATGCGGCCATTTTCAATCAAAAGTTCCGGATGTACGACATCCGCCAGCCGAACACCGGACCGCCATTTGGGCAACACAACCATTGTGGGGACGCTTGATTGCTTCTTGCTCAAAGGCGAAAAGCGCAGATCATACTCATCCTGCTGCTGCAAAAACTCTTCTTTTGTCTTCGGAGCAACGCGTTTCTGATCAAACCGGGAATCGAACACAGGAACGACAAGCAACCCGATCGTATCAGGCTCAAGCTGCCAGCCACCAGTGAAACTCTGCGCACTCATCTTGTTGGCAGTCAGCCACACCTGCAAACCGTCAAAACCGACATTGCTTGCCCGAAGGGCAGCCTGACGCCCGGACAAAACAATGAATAGTATGACAATAGCCGCCACAACCACACCCATAATGGCAAGGGTTTCGACGCGCATTTGTTTGAAACTGTTTGGTGCGGCTTCCTGCATATCAAGCCTCCGCCTGCTTCAGCAGAGGGTCTATTTCGGCTCTCAATGCTTCGAATTCCTGCTCTGAAATATCGCGTCCACCAAACTGAACTTCCTCGCTGGCAAACACAACCGATGAAAGCGCACCTGCGTAGGTTTGACCTTTGACAAGATGCCGCAGAGCATCTCTGCCAGTCCAACTCGGTTGAAGCAGAACGCTATCCAGTTTCGCAGCCGCGTTCAGGGCAAATCGCGACAGCTGGATGATTGCTTCACGGCGATCAGCCAGTTTTACAATGTCCTTGAGCGGCAGGATATCGTCATACAGTGACACGCCTCCGGACTTTGACCGTCTTCGCCGACTGTAAGCGTTATCAATCTCACCTCGTGAGGATAATGTAATTTTGCCACCGAATTTAACGAACAACGAGATAGTCAACGTAAGAAGCACGACTGTTGCAACTAGGAACATGGTTCTCGTAACAGTCCAGGTTTCCGAAATTCCCGCCCAGTTTTTTTGGTTGCTGTCCCGTTGCTTCGGATCCGGAAGTGCATTGATCTCCAACGCAGGCATCGGCGCGGAGGGATCGAAATATGTAATATCATGATCGATGCGCTTGAAGCGAAGAGCTTTCAGATAAGCCTCCCCTGAATCCATCAATTGAGGCGAATCGAGAGAACGACTCTGGGATAGAACAGTAGATGGAAAACACGAAAATATTATCAGGAAAATCAATGTGTTGTAAAATTTCAAATAGTCTTTCATCTTAAATACATGGCTGAAATTTATAGGAATAATGAAATGTAGAAATCGACATTATTCAAATTTGCTTTGTTTTTCAGCACTTTTTTATTTTCAGCTTTCGCCATGATGTCACAGTTGTTCAGAATATTCAGTTTCATGAACGACATCACCGAACCGTATCTCCGAGGCTAAGTGCAGAGGCTTGTTGCGCTACATTGCAAACGCAAATCTGCATGGCCATGTAGCCACCGTTGGTATTACTGGCGAAGAGCGCGCTCCTGCAGGCGGCGAACCGGAGCTAGAAGATAGTTCAGGACGGTGCGTTCTCCGGTCAGAATATCCACTTCTGCCAACATGCCGGGTACTACGGGTTTATCGGCCCCAAAGCTGCTGACATCTGCCTCTAATCTCACACGAAAATAGGGATTGCCTTTCTGATCCTGCAGAGCATCAGGTGAGATTTCGGTGATCTTGCCTTTGAGGCCACCATGGATTGAATAGTCGTAGGCCGAGATTTTTACGATACCGGGAAGACCTGGCCATATTTCTGCTCGATCCTTGGGTGACAAACGGGCTTCGATGGCGATGGAGGTCTCGCCAGGAACGATTTGCACCAGATTTTGACCAGAGCGTACAACACCACCAACAGTGGAGACAAATACCGAGTTCACGGTGCCTGAGATAGGGGCTCGCACATCCGAGCGACGGTTACGGTCTTTCATGGCCTGCATGCTGCCATTCAGCTTGGCAAGTTGTACTTCCACCTCGGTTCGTTCGTTGGCGGCAGCTTCCTTGGTGCGCAACAACAAATCCTTGCGCCGTTCCTTGATTTCGGAGAGAGATGCTTCGGTTTTTGGGATTGCCAACCGCAAACCACCCAGCTGTGTTTCAATCTGGGCCAGAGATGTTTCCAGTTTTAAGAGGTCAGTTTTGGAGACTGCCCCTACCTTGAGCAAACGGCGATTGCTATCAACGCGTTCTTGTGTCAGGGCGCGCTCCGCACTTTTGCCATTCATCAGAACTCTATGGCCTGCAAGTTCCAGTTCCTTTTGGCGGATCTGATCATCGAAGATTTTTAACTGACCAGCCAGGGTTTCTCTGCGTCGCTCGAACAATCCCATTTCATTGTCGACGAGATCGGAAGCGGAGTTTGCTAGAGCAGGGGGGAAAGCAAGGCTGCCCAGTCCGCGAATTTCTGCGTTCAATCGATGAAGACGCAGGAGGCGCGCTGTGTGCTCCAGTTTCACTTGCTTGAGTTCGGCATTGAAAAAATTGTTCTGGATGCGCAGCAAGATATCGCCTTTTTTGACTCTATCGCCCTCTTTCACATAGAGAGCAGTCATTATGCCGCCCTCCAGATGTTGTACCATCTGGTTTTGTTGCAGAGGAACAATCTTGCCGGTTCCACGGGTTACGCGGTCGATACTGGCCATGGCGGACCAACTTAAGAAGCCAGCCAGCCCTATGAGAGTGACATAGGTGAAAATCTTGTGCGAGCGCTTGGCAATATGATCAGTCTGACGCATATAGGGGCGTTCCATCCTGATAGGATCTGTGGAATCTGAAAGACCCAGCTTTCCCAAGCTTTTCTGCTCGGAACCCTGCGGATTATTTGACTTGGCCATGCGTAAAACTTACCGACTTTTCACCGCACAAAAGATTGGTCATCAAAGGAGATGACCTCATACTAGTAAGTCTGGCTTTAGAAAGTGTTAAGCTTAACCGTTTATTACTGAGGCTGAAAAAGGTGGGGGATTCTGGTTCGATGTGAACCAGTTTTTAGCCTTGCTTATGGGGACAAGCAGGCGCGAGGCGATAAGCTAGCCATGTCTAAATTTCAAAAACCGAACAATGATAATGGTGGTAACAAGGGTGAAGTCAAACGATCCTTGAAACGCCCAGCTACAAAAGACACGCCTCCTGACGCTTCCAAATCGCCTAAAGGTTCCATTCACCCAGATATGAATCTGGATCAGTTTGATCCACAAAAGATGGATCTGACTGCCTTTCATGTTTCTCATGGTCAGCATCTCTTTTTGGTGATGAGGGCTCTTGCATCGCAGTGGTCAGACCATGCACGAAGCAGATCTTACGACGCTGCTGACCTGACCGATGAATTTCCAACGTGGGAATTGATTGAAGTGGAGGCCGAGGCACAAGCCTGCACGATCTTTCGTCACGAAAAGGCGCTGTCTTCCCTCAAACAACAGCACTGCCCTGCAATTCTGGCATTGGATAACAATCTATGCCTGCTGCTCCTGGCGGTCGCTGATGATGGTTCATTGGTGATTGAGACGCCAAAAGGAGATTTCGTAAGGCTTGAAGCGCACGATCTTGCACGTACCTACAGCGGTCTTTTCTATGCTCTACAGCCAGACCGCAATCAAGAGGTGCAGCTTGATGGGGAAACGGCGTCGAAGCCGCATGAGCATACCAGTCATCAGGGTTATCGATCAGAAAAAGATGGCCTGTTGCAATGGTTGATTGAGCATGTCTGGAAAGCGAACAAGGTGCTTTTGATCCAGTTGATGATCGCAGCTGGTATCTCCAATCTTCTGATGATCGCTCTACCGATATTCATCATGTCTGTCTACGATCGAGTGATCCCACATTTTGCAACGGAAACTCTATGGACTCTGTCCATCGGAGTGTTGCTGGCTATGGCTATTGATTTGGGTTTGCGCTATGTACGTCTCAATCTTGCTGATGCAATTGGTCTGGCTGCGAGTGTGAAATTGCAATCACGTTTGTATAAGCGCCTGACTCGAATGCCATTGAAGGATGCTCCAAGAACACCGGGAGGCCTGGCGGATACCCTGCGCGAGATGGAGGGACTCTGTTTGATAGGTCCTTCATTGCTGGTTGCATTATCCATTGATCTGCCTTTCGTTATTCTGATTATCGCATTGATAGCCTATTTGGGCGGAGCTGCTGTATGGGGTGCCATAACTGGCGGTATCGTTATTGCGCTGATGCTGGGGTATGGTTTCCGCGTTTCGCGAAAGAATGGTCAGCAAGATGCCCGGTTGTTGCATCAAAAAACCAATCAGATGGCAGAAACTATTGAGGCATTGGAAGCCGTCAAGGCAACCGGATCTCAAAATCGGCTTCTCGCCAACTGGGAGCGATTGACCGATAATCAGGCGATCACATCCCACCATGCAAGGCTCCATAATACATTTGCCATGCAAGCCACGATGGCGGCATCGCAACTGGCGATCGTTCTAACGGTCATGATCGGTGTCTATCAAATTGGCAATAGCCTGATGACCGTTGGTAATCTGGCCGCTTCCATACTGTTGGTCGGTCGGGTTATCGCACCCACAAGCAATATCGTTTCGCTGCTAGGCAGGGCATCCATGTTGTCCTCAATCTTGCAAAAAGCGCAAAGGCTAATGGAAGCCAGCGAAGAGGCCGCTGGAGATACCACCCGTCAGCCTTTGAAAAAGCACGCTGCTCCAATTGCTTTCAACAATGTATCCTTCCAATTTGAAGGATCGGAACAACGCTGTCTGGATGACATCTGCCTGACAATCAAACCGGGTGAAAAAGTTGGCATCATTGGCCGTAATGGTTCTGGAAAATCAACATTGTTGCGAATGATACCAAGATTTTTGGAGCCAACTGCGGGCACTATCTTGTTCGATCATTTCAATCTCAAGCAATATGATCCGATGCAGTTGCGCAGAACCATGGCTTACATGCCCCAGGACAACATTCTGTTCGACCGTTCCCTGCGTGACAATATTTGCCTCGGAATCGGTAATGTTGAATCCTCTCGCCTGTTTGAAGTCGGTAAGATTACCGGATTGAATGAATTTATTGCCACCCATCCTCAAGGCTATGGTCTCATGGTGGGGCCACGTGGTGAGCGTTTGTCGGGAGGGGAACGACAGGCCGTCTGTCTTGCACGTACCCTGATCGATGATGCTCCTATCTTGCTGCTCGATGAACCAACCTCTGCAATGGATAATTCTCTGGAAGCGCATTTTGTGCGCGCTTGTCGCGGGGAGGTGGTTGATAAAACTCTGGTCTTGACCACGCATCGCACGCATTTGTTGAAACTGGTGGATCGAGTGATCTGGCTGGACAAGGGAAAAGTGATCGCAGATGGGCCTCGAGACAAGGTGCTTTCCAGCCTCAAGCGCAATGCGTAGCTGCATATTTCAAACGAACCTGTACCCGTTTCGGCGACAATTATCTTAAGAACGAAAACCAAGGAAAACGAACGTGGCAAGACGACAGGAAGAAGCTGAAAATCACTGGCCAGGATTCGTGGATGCGTTGTCTACCATTGTGATGGTTGTCACTTTTCTGCTCATCATCCTTGGCATCGTTATTTTCTCGTTGTCTCAGCAGATCGGGAAAAAGCTCGGCGAACATCAGGCTTCGGCCGACTCCAAAGTTGAGAGCGAACTCAAGTCAGATAGCCAAACCAATCAGACCAAGGAGTTTGCGCAAGTTGCAAAATCTTCTGAATTAGAGAGCAAGGAAGAAAGCCAGCAACAACAAGAAAGCAAATCTGAAACCCAGGCTCAGGCAGAAACGCAGAGCCAGTCTCGCGAAGTCGCAAAGTCCGAGGCAAAATCTCAATCTCAATCTCAATCTCAATCTCAATCTCAGTCGGAAGCGCAATCTCAAACCTCAGTCCAATCGCAAAGCCAAAGCAGCAGCACGAATCCCAATGATGGAAAGGCGTCTGGTCTGGAGGGCAAAGTCGGCAAATTCAAGGAAGATCTGGGTAAGGCAACAAGCGCTGACATGACAGTCGATAGCGAAACCAAGCTCGCGGTGAGAAGCCAGGAAGTGCGAAAGACCAAAGAGATAACCGTGGCCAGTGATGAGACCGATCCGGACAAGCTCAAGACCGGGCCGGTACAGATATCATCCACCCACGAATTTCTGACTTTGAAATTTGATGAAAAGACAATCAAGCTGGATGACAATTCCGATCGAGAAGTTCTCGGATTCATTCAGGGAAATCCAGATTTGCCAAAAGATGCCAAGCTGGAAATATGGTCATTTGCAGAGTCAAAAATCGGCTCGATTTCCGAAGCGCGCCGTGTTGCCTATTACCGTGCCATGAACACCCGAAACTCTTTGCTGAAGGCAAAAATCGAAAAGAAAAATATCACGGTTCGTGTGCGAGAGACCGATGATGAGACACTCAAGCACAAGGTCAAAGTAATTATAAAGCAATAACTTAAAGAGCATGTATACGGTTTCTTTATGTGAATCGATAAAATTTGATTCAAAAGTCCGCAATTTTCGCAAGTTTTTGTCAGCTCTAACCTATTGTAAAGGGAATAGCGCTAATTTGAGCCTCATATGGTGGGGTGCTGCAAGCGACAGTTAAACTGAGCGTGATGCAGCCCGGTGTTTCTGAAGTACAAGCGTTTACAGAATAGGCAGCCGGATATGATCAAGGACTTGAAGTCCCAGCTGGGGAGAATGACATTTGTCCTCTTCCTTATGGTTTCGCTGGGCGTTTGGCAGCTGGATTTCGTGATCTCAGCAGTCAAATCCAATGTTTTTCTGAATTTGACAATTTTTGGTACCTTCATCTTCGGTGCCTTTCTGATGTATCGCGATGTTATGAAGCTGGAAAACGAAATCCATGCTTTTGAAGCGTTGAAGGAAGAGTTTGAAGACACGCGCAATGTTGCAGACAAGGAAGCAAATGATCCGCTCTGGCGTTATTATCGCTGTAATGAGCTCGCGACAATCTATAAAAAGCCAACCATTCTGGGCCACGCCCATCAATTGATTTCCGAGCAGATTGCACGGCATAAGAGCCTATCCATTTCGCCTTCCACCATGTCGACCCTGGTCGATGGTGTTGACGGGCGGCTGGCGGACCAGAAAAGCCTGCAGCAATATGTGACCGGCATTCTTGTTTTCTTGGGACTGATTGGCACTTTTGTCGGCTTGATGGCAACATTGGCATCGGTCGGTGACATTCTTGGTGCTCTGGATTTGACCAATGGCGATGCAATGGCAGTTGTCGCCAAACTGATGGACAATCTGCAAAAACCACTCAAAGGTATGGCAACCGGTTTCTCTTCCTCTTTGTTCGGACTGGTTACCTCATTGACCCTTGGTGTGATGGGGCGTTTTGCTGCCAAGGCTTCCAATGATTTGCGGACCAACTTTGAAGAATGGTTGGCTGGTGTTGCTCAGATTGACGAAAATGCACATGCTGTTGATGAAGAACTGGAAGAGGTCTCCAACGGAACCAATGGTGTCAGTGCCCGGCAACTACAGCTTCTTTACAAAGTGGCTCGTCACACCATGGCCAACAATGGCCGTGTCCGCAATCAAATGGAGACACTGACCAGTGCTGTGCAGTCCATGGTGGAACAGCAGCAAAAGGATCAACGTAATAGTGACGCGATGCTGACCTCACTTTCTTCCATGGCGCAACAGCAATCATCCATGGTGCAGGTGCTGGATCGCTCATCAAGGGCCATGCAAAGTCGTTATGATCTGAAAGATTTGATGGCGCATATGGAGGACAGACTGGCGGACCGTCAGGAGCGCATGCGTAATCGCATTGATGCGGTCAATCAGAATTTGAACACATTGGCGCTGTCCATCGAAACCCAATCCAGTCTGAATGATCAGGATCGTTCTGAAGCGAATGAGTTGATCAACGAACTTGATAAAGGCGCGCTTGATTTGCATCAACAAATGCTCCGCGAGCACAAGGAAGCCCTGTCCGGTGATGAGGTATCCAACCAGTCCGACAGTGACATGAATGATCAGGATGCGGCGCTCCGCTCCCAACTCAAGCTCACTCTGAAGCGTCAAGACAATGTCACAATCAATACAAAGGATCCTCTGGAACTCGGTAATCTGAAAGAGCGATTGAGTGAAGAGTTTGAGGCAGAAATTCGTGAAGATGATCACGGCCCCAATCCATCAGATCGTTGGGATCTGCATCAATTGATGCAGGAGGAGGAGCAACAAAAGCGCATCCAGGATGGCACCTTGAACATTGCTACAAAGTCAGCGGGATAAGAGAGTGGGATTATGAGTGTTGAAGGTCTGATCAAGAAAGATACCAAGGTCTTGCATAATCGCATCATGCAAGATCAGAAAGAAAACAAGCATCTGCGTCGTCATGCTCGTCATGAGTGCTTTATCATTGCTGTCATGACGGTCTTGGAACGTTCGGTGCCTCTGGAAGGGGTGATCAAGGAGATTTCCGCCGGAGGCGTTCTTTTTCGCCCTGCAAGTACCTATTTGCTATATCGCAAAGGTGAGCGCATTTCATTGATGCTGGGTGATCGTCAATTTTCGGGCAAGATTGTTGCGGTGCGTCCAACAGGGTATGGTGTGAAGTTCCTTGATACAATGGAAGAGGATGAGATAGATTCCATACTTGAGGATTTATCAATCGATCGCCAGTGATTTCCGAGAGTTTTGGACACTGTGACCGGACAGGAAAAATCATCGATTGTTAGGGCATTGTCATTCAACTGGCAAAGCGTGCGGAGAATCCTTTCAGTCCGTGCGCTTTTTGCTTTTATTTAGGCAGCTCGATAGACTATAGGTCTTCCTCGCTGGCTGTAATGGCGCAAGGCCTGGTGAAGTCTTAGGAGCTGTCATGAAACTCTCCATCAATCAATTGCGTGCACTTGAAGCCGTGGTTCGTACTGGAAGTTTTTCTGCAGCTGCAAAAGAATTGGGTATTTCCCAGCCGTCGGTCTCCAATCATCTGCTTGCATTGGAAAAGCATTATTGCACTCAACTCATTCATCGTAACGGACGTCTCGCTGAACCGACCGAGTTATGCAGTGAAGTTCTTTCCCGGATACGTTCCGTTTTGGCCATGACCCGGGAAGTCGAGCAAATTCTCGAGGGCCGCAAGCAACTCCAAACGGGCACCATTCGACTGGGATATTCCACATATCAATTTGCTCTGCCGATAATTTCAAAATTCATGGAACAATATCCCGATGTGAATATCGAGGCCAGGGCTATGGCTTCGCATGATCTCATGCCTTTACTGCAGGATGGCAATTTTGATGTGGCCTTCATCTCGGCCAAATCCCCGCCACCTGAAGTAAATGCCTTTGAAATGCGTATCGAACAGATGGTTGCGGTGGTTGGCAAGGAGCATCCTCTGGCACAATTCGAGATGTTGCAATGGAAGCAACTGGCAGATTTGCCACTGATTCAACGAGAAAAAAGCTCCGAAACACGTCGGGTTTTCGAGGCCAATGCAATCAAGGCAGGCATCTCCTTGAAGACTGTGCTGGCATTAGGGTCGTGGGGATCGATTGTCACGTCTGTTCAGAGTGGAATGGGGGTGGGAATCGCAATGGCGGGAGAGGTGACGGAATTGGACAATCTGGTTGCCATTCCAATTGATGATAATGAGCTTACGGTCTCGCATTTTTTGATCTGTTTACCGGAAATGCAGCACATCGCCTCTATCCAGGCGATTTTCGATATTGCCAGTCAATAAGGAAATACTTCCTCTAGAAGAAATGAAATGTCCTGACGCGTTAAACGGATGTGAAGCGGAGATCCGCGTTACATGGGGAATGATTGGCCTCAGAGCGTAGAGACAATCATTCAACGGCAAGAGTATCTGCCCGCAAAAGGCAGCGAGAATGACCTGATGATCAGTCGAGGGAATTGTTAAACACGGGGTCTGAGGTCTGCCAAAAGTCCGTTTTTTTGCGTCTTAATTGTGTCTATTGATAGTGACGGATCAGCCGGTCACAGATCTTGCCAACCCCGATATGGAGAAGCAGGGTCAAAAGCGCCAACACAAAGAGCGCTGCAAACATCAGATCGATCTTGGCGCGACCGTTGGCCAGCAACATCAAATATCCAAGCCCCTTGGAAGCCCCGACCCATTCGCCAATCACAGCTCCGATTGGGGCATAGACTGCCGCCAATCTCAGACCTGAAGCAAAGGATGGGATGGCTGCAGGCATACGAATACGCCAAAGAATACGTTTCGCATCGCCATTCATGACATGCGCCAAATCCAGCCAGCCTTTCGGTGTCTGCATCAAACCGTCAAAGAAACTGGAGGCCACCGGGAAATAGATGATCAGCACTGCCATCAAAATTTTGGAGCTGATGCCATAGCCGAGCCAAAGAGTGAGCAGGGGCGCCAAGGCAAAGACTGGTAGAGCTTGCGTCAGCACCAATACAGGTTTGATCAAATAGCGAGCCATCGGGGAGGTCGCCAGATTAAGAGCTGTTAGTCCGCCTAACAGTGTACCCAGAACCAGGCCAAGGATCACTTCCCATGCAGTGATCAGACTATGTTCGAATATCAGCTCACGTGATGACCACAGAGTATTGATCACTTTTCCTGGGCCGGGAAGAATGAAGGATGGGATATCAGCAAAGCTGACCAATGCCTGCCAGATTGCAAGAATGAGAGCCGTCGCAGCAAGGGGGCGAAGCACGGAATGAAGAGATTTGGACAAGGTCATGATCTCGCCTCCCGCAATTGCTTCAAAAGCCTTCCCTGACAGGCCAGCATTGCTTCATCATCAACCGCACGAACAGCCGGGCTGGCTGGTGGTTCCACTTCGCTGAGACCTTTTTCACTCATTAGATAGATAGTCTCGCCTAACCGGGCAGCTTCTGCTGGATCATGGGTAACCAAAAGGATGGTCGAATGTTGAAGCCATTCGGCAGCCAATTCCTGCATTTCAGACCGCATGCGGGCATCCAGCGCTGAGAAAGGTTCGTCCAGCAGCACGATGGGGCGTTCTTCCATCAAGGTACGGGCGAGAGCAACGCGTTGCCGTTGCCCACCAGAAAGGGCTGATGGTTTTTTGGAGATGTGATCTGCCAGCTCAAGCTTGGCCAGGAGATCCTGCGCTTTATCTTTGTCGCCGTTGGAGCCGCGTAGTCGTGCTCCGATCAGCACATTGTCGAGCACGGTTGCCCAAGGCATCAGCAAATCGGTTTGGGCCATATAGGCCAAGCGATCGCTAAGCGGCTGACCGTCCGTTGCTTCAATGGAGCCTTCGAAAGTCACTCCGGCTGCCAGACCGGCAATAAGGCGAAGGATGGTTGTCTTGCCAATCCCGGATGGACCAAGCAGGCAGGTCCATTCTCCGGGTTTCAAGGTAAGTTCCAATTGGTCAAACAAGGGTACCGCATCAAAATGCGCCTTGCCTGTAAGAGAAACTCCAATCGGGTTCGCCATTCCATCGCCTTATTATCGTTTGTCTTTTGTGGGGTAGGGGAGTGCTTTACTTGTCAGCTCTCGCCATACCCATATCCCAAAAGCCTGCTTCCAGCTTGGTTGCCATGGTGAAGCGCTCGCACAGTTTGGCCCAACGTGGGGAAGACTCGAAGTCGTCGCCGATACGGGCGGCGACGGCGCGATCGAGCATGCTACCAACATCGCGGCAAACATTCTGAAACTCCTCACCAGCATAGGTGTCAATCCATTGCTGATACGGAGTGCCTTCAGTTGCTTCACGCCCGAGGCGTTCACCAATCTCGCCATAGCCAAGCACACATGGCATCAGAGCAGCCAGAAGATCGATCAAATCGCCATTTTGTCCTGCATCCAGCACATAACGGGTATAGGCTAGATTGGCAAATTCTTCCTCGGCTTCAAACAGCTGCTCTTCGCTGATGCCATGTTCGGCACAAATGCCGACATGCAGTTGCATCTCGAAGTTGACCAGCGCATTGACGGTGCCAGAGGCGATTTTCAACTCTTCCAGGCTTTCCGATTTCACCACTGCCAAAGCCCAGGCTCTGGAGAAGTGGATCAGAAAGACATAATCCTGGATGAGATAGTGCAGAAAGGCTTCTTTCGGCAATGTGCCGTCTTTTAGTCCTTCTACAAAGGCGTGGCGGGCATAGAGATCCCATGCCTCGCCGCTTGCCTGTCGCCAGAGCTGATATGCCCGGCCATAGTCAGGATGAGCCGTCATTATTTGGCTGCACCCAGATCGATTGCCAGATCAGAAACTGGCAGAATTTTCTTGGTCAGACCAGATTTCAGCAGGAAGTCTTCGTAGCGAGCGTAACGACCATGGTCGAGCGCCGCTGGAGACAGGGTGAAGCGTGGCCAGGTATCAACCCAGGCCTTGGCGTTCAACTCATCTTGCAGCTCTTTGGAGGTGCCAGAGAAGATTTTCCAGGATTCTTCTGGATAGTTCACGATGAATTGGGTTGCTTTCTCGGTAGCTGCCAGGAAACGCTTGATCTTGTCAGCATCCATTTTCTCTGGATTGGCGACATAGATCAGCTCATCATAGGATGGGATGCCCTGTGCTTCTGGGTAGAAACAACGACCAGCAATACCTTCAATTTCCATCTGGTTCAGCTCAAAGTTACGGAAAGCACCGATAACAGCATCAACCTGTTTACTCATCAGGGATGGAGACAGCGACCAGTTGACATTGACCATCTCGACATCGGTCATTTTCAGACCATCTGACGCCAGCATGGTGCCTAGAACGGCTTCTTCAACACCTGCAACAGAGAAGCCAACCTTCTTGCCCTTCAGATCAGAAATCTTCTTGATCGGACCGTCTTTCAGAACCAGCAGGCAGTTCAGTGGGGTGCCAACCAAGGTACCAACACGCTTCAGTGGCAGACCTTCAGCAACTTGCAAATGCAACTGTGGCTGATAGGAAACAGCCAGATCAGCTTTGCCAGCAGCAGCGAGCTTTGGTGGGTCAGCGGGATCAGCTGGAGCGATCACTTCCACTTCAAGGCCTTGCTCTTTGAAATAGCCTTTTTCCTGGGCAACGATGATAGGGCCGTGGTCAGGGTTTACGAACCAGTCAAGGATCAGAGACAGCTTATCGGCAGCAAATGCAGGCGCTGCAAACAGAAGTGAAGCAAGAAAAACAAAGAGACGCATGACTGCGATCCTTTCAAGTCTTTGTATCAATCGCGCTCTCACTCAATGACTGACAGCGCATCCGGGGGATATTGGTGGGCGTATTATTCAGCCCACAATTCATGAAAGTGGTGGGTTGGACCGTGACCGGTCTTATCCTTGTTATGGGAACCGACATTCAGATCATCAGCCATGGCGACCGCACCAGCCAGATAGGACTTGGCAGCCGCAACCGCAGCTGTGGGATCTTTTTCCTTTGCAAGTTCAGCAGCGAGGGCTGCAGAAAGCGTGCAGCCTGTACCATGGGTGTTGACCGTATTGATGCGCTCGGCCTCGAACCAACTCACTCCATCTTCGGTGACCAGAAGGTCAGGGCTTTCTTCGCTATCCAGATGACCACCCTTCATAAGAATGGCTTTCGGTCCAAGGTCGAGAAGAGCTTTGCCTTGGGCAAGCATTTCATCACGCGTTTTGGCTTCGGTCTGACCAAGCAGAGCAGCAGCTTCTGGAAGGTTAGGGGTCAGCGTGTGTGCCAATGGCAACAAGCGCGTACGAACCATCTCCATGGCTTCAGGTTCCAGCAATGGATGACCACCCTTGGCAATCATCACCGGATCCAGCACAATCGGAACATCCTTGTGGGAGTGTAAGGCGTCCGCAACCGCTGCAGCAATATCAGCATTGGCAATCATACCGATTTTGACAGCATCGACGCGGATGTCGTCAAAAATGGAGGCAATCTGATCGGCCACAAATGATGGGGGCACCAGATGAACACCGCTGACCCCTTGTGTGTTCTGCGCGGTCAATGCCGTCAATGCGGTCATGCCATAGACACCACGCGCTGAAAAGGCTTTCAAATCAGCCTGAATGCCAGCACCACCAGAAGGATCAGAACCGGCAATGGAAAGAGCGGTGGCAATCATGATCGTGCCTCCTTGATCAATTTGGAAAATTCTTCGGTCGTGGAGGTGACATCTTCCTGGCCGCAAATGGCTGAGACAATTGCAAGGCCGTCAGCACCTGCCGCAAGTGTCTGCGCAACATGCTCAGCTTTCAGGCCACCAATCGCCACCGTCGGTACGGGGCTGGCAACTGCAATCTCAGCCAATCCATCAAAGCCAATGGCAGGTTTATGATCTGGTTTGGTTGGGGTCGCAAAGACAGGTCCAATACCGACATAATCAACCTGACTTGCATCGACCTGTTTGACCAGATCGAGTCTCTCGACGGAGAGGCCCAAAATCATCTCCGGCCCAATCAGCTTACGCGCTTCCTCAACCGGCATGTCCCCTTGACCAATATGCAAGACATCTGCTTGCAGGGCATGGGCAGCTTCTACATTGTCGTTGATCACCAGAGCGACTTCGGTGCCCTTCAGCACTTCTTTCAGCTCCTTGCCAATGGCGACGAACTCTTCTGTAGTCGCTGTCTTATGGCGTAGTTGCACGGCGGTGATCCCACCAGCAACGGCTCGCCGGGTGGTCTCCACCATACCCAAAGGCTCACATAGATCTGGGTCGAGAACCAGATAGAGCGAAAGATCGATCATCTGTCTCATGCAACAACCCGATCAGCAGAAATATCTTCTGGCTGGAGAGTGGTCAGTTGATCCAGAAACTGCCAGGCAAAGGAACCGGGCCCTTTGGCTGTTTGAGCAGTCCGTGTGCCTGCTTCAGCAAACAGGGCAAGGGATGCAGCAGTGGCAAGGAACGCATCCTTCTCCACTGCTGCAAATGCCCCCACCAATGTCGTCAGTGAGCAGCCCATCGCAGTGATCTGTGGCATCAGGGCGGAGCCGCCTGCAATACGCGCCTCTCGATTGGCATCACAAACAAAGTCAATTTCACCGGTCACGGCGACTACACAATTATGTTGTTTGGCAAGGGCACGAGCAGCACCTTCAGCAGCGGCAACTTCATCACCGGCATCGACACCTTGGCCGGAGCTGGCTTCACCTGCCAGCGCCATGATCTCGGATGCATTGCCTCGGACAATGGTTGGCTTCAATGCCATCAAGTCAGCTGCTGCCTCGCGTCGAAGAGACGTCGCAAAATGAGCGACGGGATCCAAGACCCACGGCTTGCCAGCTTCATTGGCAGCATTGGCTGCATTCTTCATTCCCTCGATCCAGTGAGGAGACAGAGTGCCGATATTGACGGTGAGGGAAGACGCGATAGCTGCGAACTCACCACTCTCTTCCGGGCTATGTACCATGGCAGGTGAGGCACCAGCAGCCAGCAGCACATTGGCTGAGATATTCATGGCCACATAATTGGTGATGCAATGAACCAATGGATTGGTCGCACGCATGGAAGCAAAACAGGCCTGAATATCGGCATGCAATTTTTTGGAGGAAACGTCGCTCATATGAACACTCCCTTGGGAGGGAGTGGCTGGATAGATCCCAACACAAGCTTTGAGACTATCCGACGCGACTCCCTACGCCAGTATGATCTGGATCAGGTGATAAGGGTTCTTCTCAGCCCGACTTAACGGACGCCCCTGTCTTGAGCTTTTGACTAATCACAAAATGCAAAATTTGTCACGCAAAAAAGTCTTTATATTAAATTCAGATCTGTATTCAATTTTTCTTTGAATCTTTTTCTGAACTTGAACCACTTTAAGGAGTTAAAGTGCGGATGTTACTTTAAGAGGGTATAATTATTTATATTAATCAGTATGTTATAAGCTGGTTTAGAATCAGATTTTGAATCATGTTAAGTGATTCTCAGCTCATCTGATCGAGGCATGGCTTGTCCTTGAAACAACTCAAGAAAAGCTGTGTGTCATCAAAGTCGGGCAGTGGTGAATTTTTGATTTTCAATTTTTCCAAGGCAGTCCTTCATGACTGAAAGCAGTGACCGCCAAGCGCAAATTTGCTTTGATGAGTCGGATAGAAGAGCGCTCCGTTTTGCAATTTTGAAAGACCCTATGAGCAACAAATCCTATCATTCTCCGGTCGGAGGCCTGCCTCCTCAAAGTCAACTGACAAGTGGTCGAGCCGTCTTTACTGACGCCTATTGTGTCATTCCCAAAGGGGTGATGAGCGACATTGTCACTTCAAATCTGCCCTTCTGGGAAGGCAGCAGAAGTTGGGTTCTGTCACGTCCCTTATCAGGCTTCTCGGAAAGCTTCTCTCATTACCTGACCGAGCTATCACCTAGCGGCGGAAGTGCTAGACCTGAGACCGAACAGGGTATTGAACATGTGCTGTTTGTCGTCGAGGGTGAGGTTGAGCTGACCTTGTTGGGTGAGGTCAAAAAGCTTGGCGAAGGCGACTATGCTTATCTACCACCAGATGCTGATTGGCAGCTTTGGAACAGGAGCAAGGGCAGGGCAGTCTTTCACTGGATCAGAAAATATTATGAAGTGGTAGAAGGGATCGATATACCATCTGCCTTCACCGCCAATGAGAAGGACATAACGCCGGATCCGATGCCGGATTGCAATGGTGTTTGGGCGACAACGCGCTTTGTCGAAGGAGATGACATGCGTCATGATATGCATGTCAATATTGTCACCTTCCAACCTGGCGGCGTGATCCCGTTTGCCGAGACGCATGTCATGGAGCATGGTCTCTTCGTGTTGCAAGGGAAAGCAGTCTATTTGCTCAATCAGGATTGGGTTGAGGTTGAAGCTGGTGATTATATGTGGCTTCGCGCCTTCTGTCCGCAAGCATGCTACGCATCAGGACCGGGGCCGTTTCGATATCTGCTCTATAAAAATGTCAATCGTCATATGCCCTTCCCGAAAGGGCTTAGGACGTAGGCTCATAAATGAGCTGTATTTGGCGTCAAAATGGTTTGATATGGCTAGAAAAAGAGTGAAGGATGGGCTGGATGCCCATTCAAGCTCTTTGCCGACGCCAGAGCTTGACCATTTTGTCGTCCAAAGGATAGGGCGATTTTTTCCGATCACTACGTCGCAAGGATTTGAAAATGCAACACATTGCCTGCATCCTTACTCCTTGCGATCGAAAAAACTTACCTCTACCAAATGCACCGCATTTATGAGCCTACGTCCTAGGACGTAACAGACATAACCTGCTTTTTGCTCTCATCAGCCATATAGTCGACAAACAACCGAATCTTTGGATCAAGCAATTTGCGGTGCGGATAGAGACAGGCAAAGCTCGAAGGCATGGGAGGAGTTTCTTCCAGAATGGGAACCAGAGTTCCGCTCGCAAGATGGTTGGCGATGTCAAAGCGTGGTTTGTTGACAATGCCGTGCCCATCCAAGGCCCACTCGGTCAGAACATCGCCATCATCGCTGTCATATTGGCCAGAGACTTCGAGCTTGATCGGGCCATCCTGTCCTTCAACCATCCAGAAATACTCCGGAGAACGCGGATAGCGTAGCATCAGGCAATTATGCTGGTCTTCTACCAGATCGAGCGGTGTGTTGGGTGTGCCACGCGTTTCAAGATAAGCCGGCGATGCGGCTAGGACCCGCTCGCAATCCATAATCTTGCGCTGCTTGAGATTGGAATCCAAAAGCTCGCCGACAAAGAAAGAGACATCCAGTCCTTCATGCAGGATATCGACTTGCCGATCTGAGAGCCGCAATCTAATTTCAATGTCAGGATATTGCTCACAAAATTGCGGGATCAAAGGGGCAATGACACGCCGTCCGACCCCAAAGGGTGCGGCTACCGCAATGACACCTTTGGGGTGATCAGAAAAACCAGCCACTATGGCTTCCGCTTCTTCCAGGGTGTCCAGAACCTTGACCGCCTCCTTATAGAAAACCCGGCCAACTTCCGTTGGTGTCAGCTTGCGGGTGGTGCGGTTGAAGAGGCGAACCCCCAATCGGCTTTCCAGCTCTTTGATGCGATTGGAAGCGACGGCGGGGGTGAGCCGCAAATCTCTGCCGCCAGAGGTGATGCTGCCCAATTCCACCACACGCACAAACACTTTGAGCGAGTCGATATAGGGCATGATGTTTCTCCGTCCGGCAATTGGTTTGCAGTCCCAGACTGAAAGGCACAGCCTGCGCGTGTTACTCGCTAGCTGACCATCATAGAGGGGGTGTGGCAAGTGATTTTATAGAAAATATTGAAAGTCTTGAAAATTGCTCTGCATTTTCGTGGGAATAGGGGGCGAGTAGGCTGGATCTTAGGACCATCATGACCGGAGTCTGTTCCGTTGCCCACTATGCGTCACTGCATTCAATTTCTGCTGAATGATCAAACCATTACCCTCAATGAAGTCGGTACTGGCGATATGTTGCTGGATTTCTTGCGCCTCAATCAGCGCCTGACCGGAGCCAAGGAAGGCTGCGCGGAAGGGGATTGTGGAGCCTGCACCGTGCTGGTGGGGAGGCTGGTAGATGATGAATTGATCTATGAACCGGTCAATGGCTGCATTCGTTTTCTCTCCAGCCTCGATGGCTGTCATGTCGTGACAATTGAACATCTCAAAGGGGCCGAGGGAACTCTTCATCCAATCCAGAAGGCCATGATTGAGCATCATGGGAGTCAGTGCGGCTTCTGTACGCCCGGTATCATCATGGCGCTCTATGCCCTCTGGATGAGAACAGCAAAACCAAGCCGTGAGCAGATTGAACACGCATTGCAGGGAAATCTCTGTCGCTGCACCGGATATGAGCCGATCATCAGAGCTGCACAAGCCGTTTGTGAGGATCAGGACTGGCCAAGATCTGATCCGTTGCTGGATGAACGAGCGATGGTGAAAGAAGCACTATCAAAGCTTAAACATGATCAATCCGTTTATTTGAAAAAGCAGGGGGATAGTGGACCAGAGCAAATCTTTATCCCCGCGAACGAGGAGGATCTGGCTAATTTTTATGCAGAGCATCCCGATGCCACTTTGATTGCCGGAGCAACAGATGCAGGGCTGTGGGTGACAAAGTTTCTGAGTTCGATACCAGCCCTTATCCATATAGGTAATCTTAAGGCACTCAAGACCATCAAGCACAAGGGTGATAGCCTCACCATCGGATCGGGTGTGAGCTATAGTGATGCCATGCCAGACCTGATCAAAGCCTTTCCAATGATTGAACCATATCTGTTGCGTATTGGTGGCTGGCAGGTGCGTTCCATGGGAACAATCGGCGGTAATATCGCAAACGGCTCACCGATTGGTGACATGCCCCCCATTCTGATAGCGCTCGGGGCGGAGATCTGCCTCAAATCTGTCGAGGGAAGTCGCCAATTGCCATTGGAGGATTTCTTTCTTGCCTATGGCAAGCAGGACCGCCAACCGGGTGAATATCTGCATTCGATTCATATCCCGCTCATGGCAGCCAATAATGAGGTTGCTGCCTACAAGATCTCCAAGCGACGGGATGAAGATATCTCCAGCGTCGCCGTGGGTTTCAATCTGGTGATTGAAAATGGCATCATCCATTCGGCGCGGATAGCGTTCGGTGGCATGGCAGCAACGCCAAAACGGGCACAGGCCGCAGAAAAGACTTTGATTGGTCAGCCATTCTCTAAAGAAAGCATGATCAAGGCGGCTCAGACACTGGAAGAAGAGTTCACCCCGCTCAGTGATATGAGAGCGAGTAGTGCCTATCGCATGAAAGTCGCGCAAAATTTGTTCCGTCGCTTCTATCTGGAAAAAGCCAATGGCTTTAGTGGATTGGAGGCAGCGCAATGACCAAGGGATTGAAAGGGATCACCCATCAGGCCATCCCACACGATAGTGCTGCCAAACATGTCACCGGTTCAGCTAACTATGCCGATGATATTCCAGAGCCTGTTGGTACCTTGCACGCCTATCTGGGACTGGCAGAACAGGCTTGCGGTAAGATCGTCAATCTGGACCTCTCAGCCATCCGTGCTGCACCGGGTGTCGTGGGCGTGCTGTCAGCAGCTGATATTCCCGGCCATAACAATATCAGCCCAACGGGATTGAATGATGAACCTGTCTTTGCAACGGATCGGGTTGAGTTCTGGGGGCAACCGCTTTTTGCAGTCGTTGCCAAAACACGTGATCAGGCGCGCCGGGCAGCAAAACTGGCTAAACTGGAACTACGGGCTAAAAAGCCAGCCCTTAGCATTTCCGAGGCACAAGAGGCGGGATACCCCTATGTCTCTGCACCGTTAAAGCTGGAACGGGGCGATGTTCAACCAGCGCTACAATCTGCTCCCAATCGACTGCAAGGCAAGATGGTGGTTGGTGGACAGGATCATATGTATCTGGAAGGTCAGATTGCCTTTGCCATACCCGGAGAAGATGAGGATGTTGAGGTTTTTTCCTCCACTCAGCATCCAAGCGAAGCCCAGCATATGGTCGCGCATGTGCTGGGCATTGCATCGCATGCAGTCACAGTCTCGGTAAGGCGGATGGGTGGCGGTTTTGGCGGCAAGGAAACCCAGATGAATATCTTTGCTGCCGTTGCAGCACTGGCCGCCAAGAAATGGAACCGTCCCGTTAAACTGCGCCCCGATCGTGATGATGACATGATGATCACTGGCAAGCGCCATGACTTTGCTATTCAATATGATGTCGGGTTCGACGAGAGCGGTAAAATTCTGGCCGTTGATGCGGATTTTGCCGCCCGCTGTGGTTATTCGGCCGATCTTTCCGGCCCGGTGACAGATCGTGCGCTTTTCCATGCCGACAATGCTTACTTCTATCCCAATGTCTGCTTGCGATCTCATCCGATGAAAACCAACACTGTTTCCAACACGGCCTTTCGCGGCTTTGGTGGTCCTCAAGGCGTGATCGCAGCTGAACGAATGGTTGAAGAAATAGCTTATTCCTTGGGTAAAGATCCTTTGGAGATCCGAAAAGCAAATCTTTATCCCGCTATGGACAGTACTGAAGCCCAAGAGAATGGCCACCCCAACGCGCTGACGCCCTACCATCAGCCGGTCGAAGACAATATTCTGCATCGTCTGATCGAGGAATTGGAGCAGAATTCAAACTATCAAGCCCGGCGTGAGGCCATTCTGGCGCATAACAAAAGCAATGCTTTGATCAAGAAAGGCATCGCTCTAACGCCTGTCAAATTTGGAATCTCCTTCACTGCCACCTGGTATAATCAGGCCGGATGTTTGCTTCACATCTATCGAGATGGCTCCGTTCAACTGAACCATGGCGGCACGGAAATGGGGCAGGGACTGAACACCAAGGTCGCGCAAATCGTGGCCGAGGCTTTTCAGATCGATCTTGCAAAGATCAAGATTACCAAGACCACGACTGAGAAAGTTCCCAATACTTCCGCAACTGCGGCCTCATCTGGCACCGATCTCAATGGTATGGCAGCATTGGATGCTGCTAACAAAATCAAAAGCCGCCTTATCGCATTTGCGGCTGAGCACTGGAAAGTCGAGACCTCTCATGTGGGCTTCCTGCCCAATCATGTTCAGATCGGCGAAGAGCTGATCCCGTTTCCCGATCTGATTGAAGCTGCCTATATGGCGCGTGTCCAGCTCTCTGATACCGGCTTTTACAAAACGCCGAAAATCCATTGGGATCGCGAAAAAGGCATGGGCCGACCCTTCTATTATTTTGCCTATGGCGCTGCAGTCTCGGAAGTCAGCGTCGATCGGCTGACCGGAGAATATCGCGTGGATCGGGTGGATGTGCTGCATGATGTGGGCCGATCTTTGAACCCGGCTCTGGATAAGGGGCAGGTGGAAGGCGCCTTCATCCAAGGCATGGGCTGGCTGACTAGCGAAGAGCTTTGGTGGGATGAGAAAGGTCAGCTCCGCACCCATGCTCCATCGACCTATAAAATCCCTCTGGCCTCTGATATTCCGCGTATTTTCAATGTCGAATTGGCGGATTGGAGCGAAGCCAAGGAACTGACCATCAAACGCTCCAAAGCGGTTGGCGAGCCACCTTTCATGCTGGCCATCTCGGTTTTTGAGGCACTCTCCATGGCTGTAGCTAGCGTTGCAGACTATAAAATTTGCCCTCAATTGGAAGCTCCAGCCACTCCAGAACGAGTGCTTTTGGCTATGGAAGAATTGGGCGCGAAGGACAATGCATCATGACTGTGCTTTCCGATTTTGTCTCAGCTCATCAATCAATCATGGAAATTGAGATTTCCAGAGTGCGCGGGTCGTCTCCGAGAGAAGAGGGGGCACGCATCTATGTAAGCCCCGCGACGCAATGCGGCACCATCGGAGGCGGACAGCTGGAATATATGGCCATCGACAAGGCGCGTAGTCTTCTACGTCAGCAATCAGTTGAAATGCCTCAGATCATGGATGTGCCTTTGGGGCCTGAAATCGGCCAATGCTGCGGTGGTCGAGTAGAGTTGACACTTACGCTGATGAATCAACAGCTAAAACAACAGCGTTTGAGGGAAGAAGTCGCGGAAATCGCCAAGCGCCCCGCTATCTACCTGTTTGGCGCGGGGCATGTAGGCAGAGCGTTGGCGAATAGCTTGTCACTTTTGCCTGTGAGACCCGTTCTGATTGATAGCCGAAAGGAAGAGCTCGCGCTCTGTCGGGCTGATATCGAGACCTATCTCACTCCATTGCCGGAAGAGAGAATGAGGATGGCCGCACCTGGGAGCACCTTCGTTATCGCAACTCATGATCATGCGCTGGATTTTCTATTGGCCCGCGAAGCTTTGGCGAGACGGGATGCATGCTATGTCGGCATGATTGGCTCTAAAAGTAAGGCCGCGCGCTTCAGGCATTGGTTGGCGGGTGAGGCTCCTGAACTTTCCGCCAAAGATTTGATTTGCCCAATGGCAAAGAGTGTTGCCGTTGCTTCAGAAGATAAGAGGCCCGAGGTTATAGCGGCTCTGATCACTGCAGAACTGATCGCAGCATTAAATCAGGGGGCATTGGTGCAAAAGCCCTTGCGAAGCAAAGTATCAGAGCAGTAATTTGCCCGTCGCACAAATGCGGATGATCAATAATACCAGATAGCAAAGTCAGATATCTGAAAGGATAGGACAAGTGAAAACACTTCTGCGCGGACGTGTGCTGAGTTTCCATGCCGAACCCAAAGGCATCGACGATCAGCAATCCTATCTTTATCTGGAAGATGGAGCCTTGTTGGTTGAGAATGGCAAAATCATCGCGTGCGACGATTTTGAAGCCCTCATTCGCCAGCATAAAAGTGATCTGGATGATCTGACCCTGATTGACCATCGCCCCCATTTACTGATGCCGGGCTTTATCGATCCCCATTTGCATTTCCCGCAAGTACAGGTCATCGCCTCTTGGGGCGCGCAATTGCTTGACTGGCTGAACAATTATACCTTCCCGCAGGAAGCACTTTATGACGATCCAAGCCATTCAAAGGCTATGGCAAAAGCCTTTTTTGACGAGTTGATCCGTCATGGCACCACCTCGGCAGTGGCCTATTGTTCGGTCCATCGCCAAAGCGCGGAAGCTTTCTTCACCGAGGCCAGTGCCCGCAATATGCGTATGATTGGCGGCAAGGTCATGATGGATCGAAATGCGCCCGACAGTGTGCTGGATACCCCAAGGTCGGGCTATGATGACAGCAAGGCGCTGATAGACGCTTGGCATGGTAAGGGGCGCAATCTCTATGCAATCACGCCACGTTTTGCCATCACCTCAACGCCAGAGCAGTTGGAAGCAACAGGGCAATTGGTGAAAGATCATCCCGATTGTCATATCCAAACCCATCTTTCTGAAAATATGGATGAAATCGCCTTCACCAAGAGCCTCTATCCCGATGCCAAGGACTATCTGGGTATCTATGAAGACTATGGCCTCTTGTCCGAGAAAATACTGCTCGGCCATTGTATCCATCTGGAACCACGAGAGATTGAAGTGCTGGCGGACACAGATGCAAGACCGGTCTTCTGCCCAACCTCCAATCTGTTTTTGGGATCAGGTTTGTTTGACGATGCAGGCCTTCGGGAGAAAGGTATCACTAATGCCATCGCAACGGATATCGGTGGCGGTACCAGCTATTCCATGCTTCAAACCTTGAATGAGGGCTACAAAATCCTGCAGCTCAGAGGGCAAAAGCTCGATCCGTTGCGTGCGTTCTACTGGATAACGAAAGGCAATGCAGAAGCGCTTGGCCTGCAAAGCCAGATTGGCACGTTGGAAGAAGGAAGCGAAGCCGACATTGTGGTGCTCGATAGCGCCTCAACGCCTGCGATGGCACTTCGCATGCAAAAGGCTGAGAAACTGAGCGAGGAATTGTTCATCCTACAGATCATGGGAGATGATCGAGCAATTGCCGAGACTTACGTGGCAGGAGTGCCGCAGAAAAGCAAGCTTCAAGGAATGGATGCCTAATCAGCTTCTTCAATGCGATAGGGTTGATCAAACCAGAATTCTTGCAAATTGTTTCCTTCGCCAACTCGGTCAATCACCGCGAATAGGCCTGAGCGATGTTTGGAACTGGAAAGTGGTGTCAAAACTCCATGCCAGACGTTACGATGGAAATTGATGCCTTGGCCGGGTTCTGTGAGAAAGGCTTGGGGGTGAGCGGGGCGCCCAGCATCATCTTCTGCCACAATAACCAGAAATGGCGCTTCATGCATTGGAAGGAAAGCCTGACTGCCCAAGGGATGACGCTCCATTAGGTCCAATGAGTAGGGAAGGCTCCTTGGGGCGGCATTGAATAAACTGATCCCAGCACGGCCATCACCAATATCGGGAGAAAAATCAAGCTTGGCCAGATCATGATGCCGACCACAGAGGCCCTGATTGATCAGGAAGTCGGGTAAAGGTCCCAGCTTGATCACGTCACCGAAAGGGGCAAAAGCTTCCTCGGTCAACGGTGCGGTTTTTATCACGACTTGATTTGGTACATCATCCATCTTCCTGATCCCATAGGGCATGAAGGCGATGCCACGCAATCCGCTCCACCTGACGGCATGCCTCACTAAATTCTATTTCACTGTCATTCTCTATTCGTCTTTCAAAAGCGCTCAATATCGATGCTTTATTATGATCCCGCACAGCGATGATGAAGGGAAAATCGTGCTTCTCGACATAGCGCTGGTTCAGATCGGTGAAATGTGTCCGCTCTTCATCGCTCAAAATATCCAGGCCAGCTGAGGCTTGTTCCTGATTGGAGGCTTCGGTCAGCTGCTTGGCAGCGGCTAGCTTTCCTGCCAAATCCGGATGGGCCTTCAATATGCCCATGCGTTCTTCCTTGCTGGCTGAGCGGAAAATCCGGCATAGCGCATTATGGATCCCGACAGGGCTGTCATGGGCCGGCCCCAGTTCCAGATCAAAAGCTCTTTCGGCAATGAAAGAGGAATGCTCAAAGATATCGCCAAATTGCTTCAGGAAGCCAGCTTTCTCCATGCCAGATGGCTGTAGGGCAGACCATTGCGGCGAATGATGTTCTTTCCAATGATGGGCAACGTCGATCCGACGGGCAAACCAAACATCATCATGGCTTTGTGCATAATCGATAAAGCGTTTCAGCGCCTGAATGCGCCCCGGACGCCCAACCAGACGACAATGAAGCCCGATAGACATCATTTTTGGCTGGCCTTGATTGCCTTCCTCATAAAGGCAATCAAAACTGTCTTTCAGATAGGCGTAGAATTGGTCACCGGAATTGAAGCCCTGATTTGTTGCAAAGCGCATATCGTTGCAGTCGAGCGTATAAGGCACGATCAACTGATCCTTGCCTGTATAGTGACGACGCCAATAGGGTAGATCATCCGCATAAGAATCTGAGATATAATCGAAATCGCCAATGTCACTAGCCAGATTGACAGTGCTGGCCGAGCAGCGCCCGCAATACCAGCCCTTGGGCTTTTCACCAGTCACTTCCGCATGAAGGCGGATGGCCTCACGCATATGCGTGGCTTCGTCCTCTACGGTGAAGTCCTTGTAATCAATCCATTTCAGGCCATGGCTGGCAATCTCCCAGTCCGCTTCAAGCATGGCTTGGACTTGCTCGGGATTGCGGGCAAGGGCAGTCGCAACACCAAAGATGGTCAGGGGAATATCAGCGGATCTGAACACATCATGCAATCGCCAGAAACCGGAGCGCGCACCATATTCGTAGATGCTTTCCATATTCCAGTGACGTTGACCGGACCAGGGGGCAGCACCGACAATTTCAGACAGAAAAGCCTCGGAGGCTTCATCGCCATGGAGCAGGCAATTCTCTCCACCTTCTTCGTAATTGAGAACGAATTGAACGGCGATCTTCGCACCATTCGGCCAATGGACAGCAGGTCGAGCCTGGCCGTAGCCACGCATGTCTCTGGAATAACGCGTCATGATGCCCCTTTGAGTCGTAAACTTGGGTCAGCTCATTTTCATTCTATCGCAAAGCAATCGGCGTATATTTTCAATAAATCGTAGAAAGAGATATAAGAATTGCGCAATATACCCTCGACGCACACCATCAGAAAATAAAGATATATTATAGCCGTGAATCTTCGGTCCAGGATGGCTGAAGCTACAGGCGACCCGAGCTTGAGAGGATGGAAAAGAGCGAATGAGCGGATTTCTCACCACCCATATTCTGGATACGGCTCTTGGCCAACCTGCCGCAGGCCTGCATATCGATCTGGTGCGGTTTGAAAACGGCCAGTTGCGCCATCTCACCAGCATGGTCACCAATGATGATGGTCGCACGGACAGCCCCATCTTGCCACAGGATCAGTTCCAGATTGGGCAATATGAGCTGGTTTTCCATGCAGGAGATTATCTGCGCAAGATCCATTCCAATTTGGCCGAACCTCTATTTCTCGACCTCATTCCCATTCGCTTCGGGATGAGTGAAAACAGTCACTATCACGTGCCACTATTGCTCTCGCCATTTGGCTATTCAACTTATCGGGGGAGCTAGCAGATGGAGGATTTTGCAATTCTCTCGCCACTCCTGATGAGCTGGTTGGAGTTCGCTGTGCGTTGGCTTCATGTGATAACCGCTATGGCATGGATTGGCTCCAGTTTTTACTTCATCGCATTGGATTTGGGATTGCGCAAGGCTGACAACTTGCCCAAGGGCGCCCATGGCGAGGAATGGCAAGTCCATGGTGGTGGCTTCTACCACATCCGAAAGTTCCTTGTTGCACCTGAAGCCATGCCAGAGCATCTTATCTGGTTCAAATGGGAGAGCTATTCTACCTGGCTATCTGGTGCAGCTCTTCTTGCGCTTGTCTATTGGATGGGCGCAGAGCTCTATCTGATTGATGCTGCCAAGTTGGAGCTTGAAGTCTGGCAAGCAGTGGCGATCTCAGCCGGTTCTTTGACTCTGGGTTGGATCATCTATGATATGTTGTGCAAATCCTCCCTGGGAGAAAAGCCGACTGTGCTGATGATCCTTCTCTTTGTCATGCTGGTCGTCATGGCCTGGGGGTATAATCAGGTCTTTACCGGCCGCGCTACCATGCTGCATCTAGGGGCCTTTACCGCAACGATCATGACAGCCAATGTCTTTCTGATCATCATGCCAAACCAACGCATCGTGGTGGCAGATCTTAAAGCAGGCAGAACACCAGATGCAAAATATGGCAAGATCGCCAAGTTACGGTCTACCCATAACAATTATCTGACCCTTCCAGTCATCTTCCTGATGCTGTCAAACCATTACCCGCTGGCTTTTGCATCAAACTATAACTGGTTGATTGCAGCGCTTGTTTTCCTGATGGGCGTCACCATCCGCCACTATTTCAATACCCGCCATGCAAGGGCAGGCAACCCAATCTGGACGATCCCGGCGACTATGGTTCTGTTCTTAGCTGCGGTTTGGCTGTCTCTTCTCCCAACTCAGGAGATGAATGAGAGTGGCGAAGAAATGGAGCAGACAAGCGCGCTCACTCAAGATCAGATGAAATTGGCAAGTCATGTCAATTTTGAGCAAGTGACGGAAATTGTGCAGGGGCGCTGCTCCATGTGCCATGCTGAAGAGCCCGGCTGGGATGGTATCCCGACAGCGCCCAAAGGTGTTTTGCTGGAAACAGAAGAGCAAATCTCAGCGGCAGCGGATCTGATCTATCTTCATGCAGGACGCACCAATGCAATGCCTCCGGCCAATATCACCTATATGGAAGAAGAAGAGCGCCGGATTATTCGCAACTGGTATCACGACTTCCTGCGTGGCTAGAGCATATTCCCGAAAAGTGTGTGCGGTTTTTGGATAAGAATATGCTTGGAAACAATGGCTTAGACATTTGAATAACCGAACATTCATTCAAAATGCTCTAACAATTGAGATAGAAGAGCGAGTGATCAATAGGAGCGCTCATACCCATTGATCCAGCTATGCTTTATTTGCCAGTTCTCGGGATCAAACGCCACCAGATCGGCGTTGTATCCGCCAGCAACACGCCCAATCACTTTATCCATGCGGATATACCGTGCCGGATAGAGCGATGCCATGCGCAGAACTTCAGATAAAGGAAGGCCAAGAAGCTCAACGCTGTTGCGCACTGCTCCCATCATGTTGAGATCTGATCCGGCCAGGATGCCATCTTCGGTCGTGCATTTGCCATACTGGGCCTGAATACTCGCACCATTCAGTTCAAAGCACTTGATGCCGTCCTTGTCTGCTTCCATGCCCACGCCTGCCATAGCGTCGGTAACCAGCATCATCTTGCCTTTGCCCGCGCGCGCTTCCTTTGCAGCTATGGCCATGCGCAGGCTGGCGGGATGAACGTGAAAGCCATCGACGATCAGTCCGCAATAAGCTTTCTCATCATCCAGAGCAGCACCGACAACGCCGGGTTCACGACTGCCAAAAGGTGTCATGGCATTGAAAAGATGCGTGAAACCACTAATGCCTGTCCGTAAGGCCTTATGGATTTGCTGATAGTTGGCAGCACTATGGCCTGCACTCACCAGAACACCACGCTCAACGAGTGATGTGATGAAAGAGGGGCAAACTTTTTCTGGTGCCAGTGTGACCAACCTAACCCCAAGATCGGGATGAGACAGCAAATCCAAAGCTGCGTCAGTGCCATCCTCTTCAACAAGGCGAATGATCTCGGACCTATGCACACCCTTTCGCTCTACATTCAGATAGGGGCCTTCAAAATGTACGCCCTTGATGGCTGAGAGGGAGCTATTCTCGCCCCAATGACGATGGACCCGGCGTATAAGATCGGCAACATGCTCCATGGCGTCCCATCGATCACTGATCAGAGTTGGCAACATGGAGGTGGTTCCGAAGCGACGATGAGCATCTGCGATCTGCTCCAATCCAGACAGATCACATTGTCCACCCAGCATCACGCCACCTCCGCCATTGATTTGCAAATCAACAAAACCGGGACAGAGAACAAGGCCGGAAAGATCATGAACTTGCACATGCTTGTTGTGATAGCTGGATAGATCGGTAGGGCAGTCAAGGATATCGGCAATATGAATGCCATCCAGCAAAACGGCTTTGCCAGCATGAAACTGCTCACCATTAAACAATCGGGCATGCACCAGGAGCTGTTTCATTCGAAATTCCTTATCACCATGCCATCAGAAATAGACATTTCTACATAGCGAGTCACTATGCTATTGAATGCAAGCTGAGCATCTCTGGCAAGGGCCAGACACAAAAGATTGAAACTGGCACACACCTCTTTCATTGACAGAGTAGTGTACTTTTTCTATTTTGTGATCACAAAATTACAAGATGAGCCATTCCATCGGTTACATCTGACTATCCAGCAGGAGCCAATTGACTATGGGTGAGCAATTCACAATCGGAATTTTGGAAACGGGTCTTGTGCCAGAAGAACTGGTCGAGAAGCACTCTTCCTATCCTGATATGTTCACAAATCTCCTGCAGAGCGACGTGCCAACAGACTGGAAGTTCAGGGCCTATTCGCCCGTGCAAGGAGATTTTCCTGGTGACGTGATGGATTGCGATGCCTGGCTGATCACTGGTTCAAAGTTTGGTGCATATGAGGATTATGACTGGATCCATCGCTTGCGCGGCTTTCTGACAGAAGCCTATGAAAAAGATAGAGCGATTGTCGGAATCTGCTTTGGCCATCAGATTTTGGCAGAGGCCCTGGGTGGAAAAGTGATCAAATCCTCTAAGGGTTGGGGATGCGGTGCTCATGTCTATGATTGGACGGACAAGCCTGACTGGATGCAAAAGGCCGAACAATCCTTACCATCCAGGGAAGAAGGCTCCTTTGCTATCCAGGCTTATCATCAGGATCAGGTCGTCGATTTGCCACGTGATGCGAATGTCATTGCTAAATCGGATTTTTGTTACTATGCGGCGCTTGCGTATCAGGACAAGGCCATTTCATTTCAGGGCCATCCGGAGTTTTCGCCCGACTATTCCAGTGATTTGTTCTCCTTGAGAAAGGGCGTAGGGCTACCGGACGATGTTGCTGATGCTGCCATTGCCACAAAAGAGCATCCATTGGATCGGGAAGTTTTGGCCAAGGCCGTCGTGGAATTTTTGCTTGTCTATCAGGCAAATCGCACTGAGAGTGAACCTGCAAAGAAGGCAGGCTAGAAGTTTAAGTTGGAAGGAGCACGTGTGAACGTGCTTAAGGGAGGAAATCGATGTCCATTTTGGATAAACGTCAATTCTTCATCAATGGAGCCTGGGTCGATCCGATTCAAGCAACAGATTTTGATGTCATCAACCCGGCAACGGAACAATCCATTGCAACCATCTCCATGGGCAGTGAAGCGGATGCCAATTCTGCCGTTGCGGCTGCAAAAGATGCATTTCCTGCTTTCTCCAGAACCACAAAACAAGAGCGGGTCGAACTTCTGGAAAGTATCATGGTAGCTTACAAAAAGCGCTACGATGAGATGGCAAGTATCATCACGCAGGAAATGGGTGCTCCCAAGGTGCTTTCCGAGCGTGCGCAGGCTGCTGTTGGTATTGGCCATTTGCATGGTTTCATTGATGCTCTGAAGGAGTATGAATTCCGGCAAACCATGCCTAGTGGAGATATCATTCAGCGTGAAGCGATCGGAGTTTGCGGTCTCATCACGCCTTGGAATTGGCCAATGAACCAGATGGTGCTGAAAATTGCACCGGCTTTGGCTTCTGGCTGTACCATGGTGTTGAAGCCATCCGAGCTCACTCCGCTGTCTGCGATGCTTTATGCAGAAATCCTGCATGAAGCTGGTGTTCCATCTGGTGTCTTCAACCTCATTAATGGCGAAGGTCCTGTGGTCGGTAGTGCTTTGTCTCGTCATCCCGATGTGCAGATGATGTCCTTCACAGGGTCCACACGTGGTGGTGTGGCTGTATCCAAAGATGCAGCGGAAACTGTCAAGCGCGTGGCGTTAGAATTGGGTGGCAAAAGCCCCAATATTATCTTTGCGGATAGTGATGTTGAGAAAGCGGTCAAACGCGGTACTCGCCACGTCTTTAACAATACGGGTCAATCCTGCAATGCCCCAACTCGTATGCTGGTTGAGCGCTCAGCCTATGATCAGGCAAAGGATATCGCGGCCAAAGTAGCGGAGCAGACTGAAGTTGGAGATCCAGCGATCGAGGGGCGTCATATTGGCCCATTGGTCAGTGCTTTGCAGTATGAGCGTGTACAGACTTTGATTCAGAAAGGCATCGATGAAGGTGCAACTCTGCTGGCTGGTGGTACCGGAAAACCGGAAGGCCGCAATGTCGGCTATTTCTGCAAGCCAACGGTTTTTGGTGATGTCAACAACGACATGACCATCGCTCGGGAAGAGATTTTCGGTCCTGTGCTGTCCATTATACCGTTTGATAGCGAAGAAGAGGCGATTGAAATCGCCAATGATACCCCTTATGGCCTTGCCGCCTATATGGATACCGGTAGTGAAGAGCGAGCAGAGCGTGTTGCTAATCAACTGCGTGCTGGCATGGTACGCATCAATGGCTCGGATATCAGCTCAGGCAGCCCATTCGGTGGTTACAAAATGAGTGGTATCGGTCGTGAAGGTGGCCATTTCGGTATGGATGACTTCCTGGAAATCAAAGCTATCTCAAGACCTTGAGGCACGCGATCCTGAACAACAAAGAAAAGGGCCCAATCGGGCCCTTTTGCATTTCTGAACTATCAAAAAAACTCAGTCTCCCATTGCAACACCTTCGCGGCGTGGATCGGCTGCACCAATCAGCATGCCACCCTTGATCAGAATGGCATGTAGGCCAGAATTGAGATCTCTGATCTTGACTTCATGTCCTAGGGCTTCCAATCCATCTTTCAGCTCTTCAGCGCTTGTGCCTTTTTCCAGATCTGTGGCACCATTGCGATTGACCACATGGGGCTGATTCAAGGCGTCTTGTGGATCCAAGCCAAAGTCCAGAATGGCCACAAGAGCTTGCGCCACATAATTGATGATGCGAGACCCACCGGGTGAACCGATGGCCAGAATGGGTGCACCATCTTTCAGCACAATGGTTGGTGCCATGGACGAACGAGGTCGCTTGCCACCATCAACCCGGTTGGCGATTGGCTTGCCGTCCTTCTCAGGTGTGCGAGAAAAATCGGTCAGTTCATTATTTAGCAAGAAGCCACCAACCATGACGCGCGAGCCAAAACCTGTCTCGATTGTCGTGGTAATGGACACCATGTTCCCTTCGGCATCAACGATGGAAAAATGGCTGGTGCCTGGGCGTTCCAGTTGAGTATCTGGTGCGAACCTGGCTTGGTTTTTAGATGGTGGAGTTCCTGCCGTTGCTTTGCCCATGCTTTTCTCTGAATTGATTAACCAGGCCCGTTCCTTCAAATAAGCCTGATCCAGCAAGCCTTCCGGCATATCGACAAAATCGCTGTCGGCCATATAAAGCCCACGATCAGCATAGGCGAGACGTGCTGCTTCGGTAAAGAGATGGCTGCTTTCTAAACCGGGGCCCATTGCCTTCATATCAAAATGAGAAAGCATGGAGAGGATTTGTCCAACTGTCAGCCCACCAGAGGATGGCGGTCCCATGCCGCAAATCTCATAGCCACGATAGGGGGCACAAACAGCTGGACGTTCTTTGACCTCATAGGCTTTCATGTCGTCCATGGTGAGAATGCCAGCATTGATTTCGGTCTTGACCCCATCAACGATTGCCTGTGCCAATCCGCCTTCATAGAAATCCTTGGAGCGATTTTTCTGAATGTTTGCCAGATTTGCGGCAAAGGCCGGGTTCTTCAAAAGATGGCCCGCCTTGAGCGGTTGCCCTTCTAGGTCAAAGAAGTAAGCCTTCGTGGGACCGAACAAATCAAGTTTTCGCTTACCAGCGGAGCTTTCAATCAGGCCCGCAAGCCGTGGAGAAACCTTGAAACCATCTATCGCCATCTGACGAGTTGGCTCAATCAGGCCTGCCCAATCGCTCTGGCCATAGCGAGTATGCATATCATCAAGTAATTTCAAAGTGCCCGGCACACCCACAGAGCGACCGCCAACGACCGCATCAAACCATTTGACCGGTTTGCCATCGTCGCCCATCCAATAGTCGGGCGTTGCCGCCATCGGGGCTTTTTCGCGCCCATCAAAGCTGGTGAGTTTTTGCTCCTTGGCATCCCAATAGAGCGCAAAGGCTCCGCCACCAATGCCAGAACTTTGTGGTTCGACGAGATTAAGCGCGAATTGCACGGCAACAGCCGCATCCATGGCGTTGCCACCAGCTTTCAACACATCATGGCCGATTTGGCTGGCAATCGGATTGGCCGAAGAAACCATGAAGCTTTTGGCGGTTACGCTCTTCTTCTGTTCAACTGCAACCGTTTTTTCCGGTTGCATGGTCTCCTGCGCAATGGCAGAGCCAGAAAGTAGGACGAGAGCGGCCAGACTGGCCAGGGTGAAAGAATGCCTCTTCTTGGATATTTCTATATACCGCATGATCAATCCTCCCAAATTGAGAGGAAAGAATGCCGCAAGTCAGCCGATTTGGGAAGTGGTGAGATTTATAATTTATCGCGCAAGCTGTAATAGAACATGCCTAACACCATGAGCGGCCAACGCAAATGGCGTCCACCGGGGAAGATATGAGTTGGTACTTTTTCCATCACATCAAAGCGGCTGGCCTGCCCATCAATGGCCTCAGCAAGGATTTGGCCAGCTTGAGTGGCCATGGCGACCCCGTGACCGGAGAAGCCACTTGCATTCAGAATATTGGGTTCAATCTTGGTGATATAGGGCATGCGGTTGAGAGTGATGCCCAGTGTGCCGGCCCACGCATAATCGACTTTGACATCCTTGAGCTGCGGATAGATTTCCAGCATCGGCTTGGTAACAAAGGCCTTGATATCGGAAGGGAATTTGAAGCTGTAATTTTCTCCTCCTCCGAACAGCATGCGCTTGTCGGCAGAGAGGCGAAAATAGTTGATGACGAACTTGCTGTCTGCGACCGCTACATCATCCCGTATCAGACTTTTTGCAGCATCATCAGACAATGGCTCGGTTGCCAGGATGCAATTGTTCATCGGCATAACTCTAGCCGCGACTTTGGGTATTAAGGCTTCCATATAGCCGTTGCAGGCCATGATGACTTGAGAGGCTGTAATAGAGCCCTGTGCGGTTTCAAGCTTGACCTTGTTGCCAGCCAAGCCTTTGTGAATATTCAGGACTTGGCTATTTTCGAAAATCTCGGCCCCTAGAGATCGAGCTGCGTCTGAGAGGCCAAGCGCGAAATTCAACGGGTGAAGATGCGCTGCATCCATATCTAAAGTGCCGCCATAATAGGCATTTGAGCCCACCATCTCACGGATCTCTTCACCGTCCACAAAGCGAATATGCTGGTAGTCATATTCTGATTGCAGCTTCTCAGCGATCGCCTTCGAATGTCGAACATATCGCTTTTTATGATCCGCATGCAGAATGCCTGATTTGAGATCGCACTGGATGTCAAATTTTGAAATCAGTGATTTAACGGTTGCTTTCGATGCTTCCGCAATATCCCAAAGCTGACGGGCATGGTCCAGACCCACGAGATCTTCCAATTCGTCCTGCTCCTTGCGCATACCCGAACCAACCTGACCGCCATTGCGGCCAGATGCCCCCCAGCCAACACGATGGGCCTCTAGGACTGCCACTTTGTACCCACGCTCGGCAAGATGAAGCGCTGAAGACAGCCCCATATAGCCTGCGCCCACAATGCAGACATCGAATTGCAGATCCCCTTGAAGATGGGGAAGGGTATCATGCGAATTAGCCGTGGCATGATAATAGGAGGGAGGATATTTCCCTTGCTGATCATTGCTATGAAGAAAGCTGCCGGACAAGCTCATGATACACCTTGGCGAAAGAACATAAGAATGAAAAGAATGGCCAGAAACGAAGGTCCGGCCACTAGTCACCCGAATCTGAAGTTCGTCAAAACTATCAGAGAGCACTGAACGAACTTCAGATTCAAACGGGTGACTAGCAAATCTGTGCTTCTAGTGTGGTTTGCGGAATTGAAATAGGCAAACACGCCTGCGGATAAATGATACCTATTTCAATTCCACCACACTAGAGGGATCACTTGTAAAGCCCTTGAGCTTTCAGATCTGCGAGAGTCAGATCCAGACATCTACCGGCTTTCTCAACCAACTCATCAATCTCGTTATTGGAGATGACAAGCGGAGGAGAAATGATCATGGTATCGCCTACATGGCGCATGACCAAACCATTGGCAAAGCAGTGCTCACGACAAATCAGACCTGCGGTTCCGGCCTCCGTTGCGAAGGGAGCACGCGCTGCTTTGTCTGGCGTCAGCTCAATAGCACCAACCAGCCCTTTAGAGCGCGCCTGTCCGATCAAGGGATGGTCACCAAGCTGACCCCATTTTTCAGCCAGGTAAGGCGCAGCGCGGCTGGCTACATCGCTGACAATATTTTCCTGTTCCAGAATTTCCAGATTGGTCAATGCTGCTGCACATGCCACCGGATGGCCGGAATAGGTATAACCATGGGCAAATTCACCACCATCAGCAATGAAACCTTCCGCCACGCGGTCCGAGACCAGAACACCACCAATCGGTAGATAACCGGAAGAAAGGCCTTTGGCGATCGGCATCAAGTCAGGCTTGATATTGTAGGTCTGTGAGCCGAACCACTGACCGGTCCGGCCAAAACCACAGATCACCTCGTCAGCAATCAGCAAGATCTCGCGCTCATCACAAATACGCTGGATTTCTGGCCAGTAGGTTTCCGGTGGAATGACCACACCGCCAGCCCCTTGAATAGGTTCGGCAATGAAAGCGGCAACCTTGTCTTCGCCAAGACGATCAATCTCTTCTTCCAAAGCGCGAGCTCGTGCAAGACCGAACTCTTCCGGGCTCATATCTCCGCCTTCCTTATACCAATGCGGCTGGTCGATATGGGTGATGTCAGGAATTGGCAATCCACCTTGGGCATGCATGAAGCTCATCCCACCAAGGCTGGCACCGGCCATGGTCGAACCATGATAGCCATTCTTGCGAGAGATGATGACCTTCTTGTCTGGCTTGCCTTGGCTTGCCCAATAATGGCGAACCATACGGACAACCGTATCGTTGGCTTCTGATCCGGAGCCGGCAAAGAAGACGTGATTGATATGATCAGGTGCCAGTTGCGCCAGCTTTTCGGCCAGAGCAATCACTGGAGGGTGAGAGGTCTGGAAGAAAGTATTGTAATAAGGCAACTGTTGCATCTGGCGGGTGGCGGCATCAATGATCTCGTGACGACCATAGCCCACATTCACGCACCAAAGTCCAGCCATGCCATCCAGCATCTTGTTGCCTTCGGTATCCCAAAGATAGACGCCCTCCGCACGAGAGATCACACGGGCACCTTTGGCGTTCAAATCGGCCGTATCAGTAAAGGGATGCAAATGATGGGCTGCATCCTTTTGTTGCAACTCTGCGGTAGGGGGTAGATTGGCCATGAAGGTCATGTGACTATTCCTTTCCTGACGGCTGAAAAGCCAGTGACGCGCCCGGTTGCAGGGCTTTGATCTGGGTTTTGTTCTTGATGTTAAGGTTGGTCTGGCGATCAATCGCTAGACGGTCAGCAAGAGATGTTCCCGCTCCCACGGACTGATCACTTGCATATATTCTTCAGACTCGGCGTGTTTGATCTGGCTGTAGATCTCAACGAAATCCGGTCCTAAAAGCTCATGAAGCTCACTGTTGGCTTGCAAACGCTCCAATGATTGATGCAAGGAGCGCGGCAAGCTGAATTCCTGATCATGGGCATGGGTCTTCAACTCATCACGAGGGGCAACTTCATTCTCAATTCCCAGCAAGCCACAGGCAAGGCTGGCGGCGATGGCCAGATAGGGATTGGTATCGGCCCCGACCAGTCGGTTTTCAATACGGCGATTATTGGCATTGGAGTTTGGAATGCGCAGCCCAACAGAGCGGTTATCAATTGACCATTCCAGATTGATGGGCGCTGAGTCGCCTGCCAGCAAACGGCGGTAACTGTTCACATAAGGCGCAAAAATGCTCATGGCGTCAGGCAAATAGGCCTGCTGACCGCCAAGGAAGTGATAGAAAATCTGGCTCGCTTCGCCATTCTCGTCCGAGAAAACATTTTTCTTGGTCTTTGCATCCACCAGGCTTTGGTGAATATGCATGGCGCTGCCCGGTTCATTATCCATCGGCTTGGCCATGAAAGTGGCATAGCAATCGTGACGAAACGCAGCTTCGCGGATCAGGCGCTTGAAAACAAAGATCTGATCGGCAAGATTCAATGGATTGCCATGGATGAGATTGATCTCAAGTTGCGCGGCGCCGCCTTCTTGAATAACCGTATCAATCTCCAGCCCTTGCGCTTCGGCAAAGTCATAGATGTCTTCGATCACGCGGTCATATTCATCGACGGCAGCAATGGAATAGGCTTGACGGCCAACTGACTGACGACCGGAACGACCAACAGGTGGCTCTAGCGGATCATCTGGGTTGGTGTTGCGTTTCGTAAGGTAGAATTCCAACTCGGGTGCAACGACGGGCTCCCAGCCTTTTTCCTCATAGCGTTTCAACACACGCTTCAATACATTGCGCGGCGCCAGCTCCACTGGCTCACCATCAAGAGTATACAGGTCGTGGATCACCTGAAGGGTAGGATCATTGGCCCATGGCACAGCGCGCAAGGTTGCCAGATCCGGTACCAGCTGAATGTCCTTTTCCATCATGAAATCATCACGATGGTCCATTTCAATATAATTGCCGGTAATGGTCTGGAAAAAGATGGAGGTCGGTAGATAGGTCGGATTGAAGCCGGAGAATTTCGATGCAGGCATGGCTTTACCACGTGCGACCCCGACCAAATCAGGGACAACACATTCAACCTCGTCAATATGGCGTACGCGCATCCATTCGCGCATTTCTTCCGGAGTGGAAGGCAGGGCGCCAAGTGTAGCATTGTCGTTCGATGTCGAGGTCATGTGAGATCCATCTGGCTCGCTAAAGGGCATTTGAAATGTGATAGGGCGATCTTATCCCAATTCAGGAAGAAAATCTGTGATCACAATTTGAGATATTTTGTGATCACATTTATCTCGATGTCAACACCCAAAATGCACTGATTGCGAAAATCAGGACTGAATCTGATCGCCAATGAAGACCATTCCTTGCCGAACATCCTCGGTTATGGCTGTGCGTAACGCCAAGCTATCCCTGTTTTGCAGGGCTTCGATTGCCTGTTTGTGCTGGTCAACCAGATTGGCGGTGCCATGGCGCCCGTAAACTAGACGCATGAAGGGGCCAAACTGCATCCAAAGGCTCTCGACCAAATTGGCCATAACGTGAGAGGAGGCAAAGGAATAGAGGTGAAAATGGAAGTGATAATTGCCGCGCATATAGCCTTCGACATCGCCATTTTCCAAGCAAACGTCGATTTCCTCATCGATGGCGATAAGTTCGGAAATCCGCGCTTCATCAGCATTTTGCATGGCCATAATGGCAAGCTCTGGCTCCAGCAAAGAGCGTGCAAGCATAATCTCGCGGTAATTTTTTTCGCTCATTTCGGGAATTGAAACTCGGCGATTGCCATGAAGTTCCAAAGCGCCTTCTGCAATGAGGCGTCTCACCGCTTCGCGAACTGGCATGGGGCTAACGCCGAGGTCATCGGCAAGTCCGCGTAAGGTAACAGCTTTGCCGGGCAGAAATCCACCAAACAACAATTTTTCCTTCAGAGCGCGATAGATGCGCTCATGGGTGGTGTTGGGGGCGGAATCCTCGCGTAGGACCGAGGAAAATGTGCTGGATTGGTCATGTTTCATGCCTTGGTTATAGCCGTTTGGGAGGGGAGAGGAAAGACAATTTGATCGAAGGGGCTTGCGAAGCTTGAAATTTTGTGATCAAATTTTGGAAGTGAAAAATAAAAGGATCCGAAAAAGGTCCATTCGCAATCACCGATGAAACAACACTCCGGCAAATGGGGAGAGAGACATGGATGTGAAAGCCAAAAAGCTTTGCTCCAAACTAGGCATCATTACGGCTGCACTTCTGGCGACCAGCGCAATCGCGCAGGCAGAAGATAAGGTGCTGCATGTCTATAACTGGTCAGATTATATTGATGAGAGCGTCATCAAGGACTTTGAAGCCGAAACCGGTATCAAAGTTGTTTATGATGTTTTTGACTCCAACGAAGTGCTGGAGACCAAACTGCTGGCTGGGTCTTCCGGTTATGACGTAGTGGTCCCGTCCGGCACATTCCTGATGCGCCAGATCCAGGCAGGTGTCTTCCAAAAACTGGACAAGCCGAAGCTCTCCAATCTGAAGAATATGTGGGACGTGGTCTCCGAGCAGACTGCCAAATATGATCCAGGTAATGATCATTCCGTCAACTATCTCTGGGGCACCACTGGCCTTGGTTACAATGTGGGGGAAGCCAAGAAGCGTCTGGGTGAAATGCCGGTCAATAGCTGGGATATCATTTTCAAGCCAGAACTGGCTGCCAAGTTCAAGGATTGCGGCATCCATGTGCTGGATGCGCCGACCGAAATCATCCCGACTGCTCTCATGTATCTGGGCAAGGATCCGAACAGTCATGACAAGGCGGATCTGAAAGCGGCCCAGGAGCTGCTCGAAAAAGTTCGTCCGTATGTACAGAAATTCCATAGCTCCGAATATATCAACGCGCTAGCTAACGGTGATATCTGTCTGGCAGTTGGCTGGTCCGGCGATGTGTTCCAGGCTCGCGACCGTGCTGCCGAAGCCAACAACGGTGTTGAAGTGAACTATGTCATCCCGCAAGAGGGTGCTCAGATGTGGTTCGATCAAATGGCCATTCCTTCGGACGCCAAGAATGTAGAGGGCGCGCATAAATTTATTGACTTCATCATGCGCCCGGAAGTTATCGCCAAGGCATCCAACTATGTGGTCTATGCCAACGGCAACAAAGCCTCTCAGCCCTTGTTGGATAAGGAAGTTCTTGAAGATCCCGCAGTTTATCCGGATGAGGCGACAGCCAAGAAGCTGTTTGTTCACATGCCATATCCGCCTAAAACCCAGCGTCTCGTGACGCGCGCTTGGACTGCAGTCAAGTCCGGTCAATAAGCGCAACAATGAGCAAGATAAGTCGAGATACCAAGCTGGTGTCTCGACTGCTCTTGTATATGGGTTTTATGGTTTTTATTCAGCGAACAGCGAGAGCATCATGAGCAATAACGGAGCAGCTGTGCCTGCCTGCGACTTTGCCCCTTGGGACAAGCCGAACGAGACACCATTGGTGAAATTTGAAAATGTCACCAAAAAATACGGCTCCTTTACCGCCATCGACGATCTGACATTGAATATCTATGAGCGGGAATTCTTCGCCCTGCTGGGACCATCTGGCTGTGGTAAGACGACCATGATGCGTATGCTGGCTGGATTTGAAACGCCGACAGAAGGCTCGATCACCTTGGGTGGTGAACCTCTGAGTGCTTCTGCTCCCCATGAGCGACCTGTCAATATGATGTTCCAGTCCTATGCGCTCTTTCCGCATATGTCTGTTGAGCAAAATATCGCCTTCGGCCTCAAGCAGGAAAGGCGACCCAAGGCTGAAATCAAGGACCGTGTCGAGGAAATGCTTTCCCTCGTCCAATTGGAACAGTTCGCCAAAAGAAAACCACACCAGCTTTCCGGTGGTCAGCGTCAGCGCGTTGCCCTCGCCAGATCGCTTGCGAAACGCCCCAAGCTCTTGTTGCTGGATGAACCATTGGGGGCACTGGATCGCAAATTGCGTGAGCAGACCCAGTTCGAGCTGATGGATATTCAGGAAAAACTCGGCATGACTTTCGTGATCGTGACCCACGATCAGGAAGAGGCCATGACCGTGGCCAGCCGTATCGCGGTGATGGATCACGGTAAAATCATTCAGGTGGCAACACCTTCTGATATTTATGAGCATCCCAATAGTCGTTACTGCGCCAGTTTCCTTGGTGACATCAATATCATCGAAGGCCGTACGTCTGGTGGCTGTGATAGCGAAAATGATGTCACCTTGCTCAGCTGGGCGGAAGGTCAGAAAGATATCCGTATTCGTTTGCGCAATGACGATCCGCATCCACCAAAAGACAGCCAAGCCTGGCTTGCCATTCGCCCTGAGAAAATCCGCATCTCCAAGGATGAGCCGCTTGACGCCCATAATTATGTGAAGGGTAAGGTGCTCGATATAGCCTATACCGGGACCTTCTCCACCTATCACGTGAAGTTGGGCAACGGACAGGTTATCAAAAGTCAGGAAGCCAACGTTCAGCATCTCTCCAAGCGACCGATTACCTGGGACGATGAGGTCTTCATTCACTGGCGCGCCGGTTCTGGCGTTTTGCTGGAGAGGTAGGACACTATGCCGAATTCTGTCTCTGATAATGATAGAGGGCCATCATTTACAATGATGCTCAGCGGGAAATGGGGCAAGCGTCTGCTAATCGCCATTCCCTATATCTGGCTTCTGGTTTTCTTCCTTGCGCCGTTCTTTATTGTCGCGAAGATCTCGCTGTCTGACATCGCAATTGCGAAGCCACCTTATATTCCGACATGGGATCCTGCTGCAGGGTGGGAAGGTCTGAAAGCCATGTTCGCGGCTTTCGATCTTGAAAATTATATCTGGCTGACTGAGGATGACCTTTATTGGAAATCTTATCTCTCCAGCCTCAAAGTCGCGATCATCTCAACGCTTTTGACACTGCTGATCGGATATCCAATTGCTTATGCGATTGCCCGAGCTCCAGATGAATGGCGTCCGACATTCCTGATGCTGGTCATTTTGCCCTTCTGGACATCTTTCCTGATCCGCGTCTATGCATGGATTGGAATCCTGAAGAAAGAAGGTTTGCTGAACCTTCTGCTGATGTCGACCGGCATCACCGATGAACCTCTGATCATCCTCAATACCGATTTGGCAGTCTATATAGGCATTGTTTATTCTTATCTGCCCTTTATGGTGCTGCCACTTTACGCAGCTCTTGAAAAAATGGATAGTTCCCTGCTGGAAGCAGCCCAAGATCTGGGTTGCCCACCAATCAAAAGCTTCTGGGCCATCACCATTCCGTTGTCGATGCCAGGTATCATAGCGGGATGTTTTCTGGTCTTCATTCCGGCAGTGGGTGAGTTTGTCATCCCGGATCTGCTCGGTGGTTCCAATACGCTGATGATTGGCAAAACGCTCTGGGTGGAATTCTTCTCCAACCGTGATTGGCCAGTATCATCTGCCGTAGCTGTCATTTTATTACTGCTGCTGATCATCCCAATTGTCATGTTCCAGAAGATGCAGGAACGAAATGCGGAGGCTGAACGATGAAACGCTTCTCGCTGTTCAATGCAACCTCGCTCACGCTTGGATTTGTGTTCCTCTATCTGCCAATCCTGTTGCTCATTATCTTCTCATTTAATGAGAGCAGACTGGTTACTGTCTGGGGTGGTTTCTCGACCAAATGGTATTCGGCAGTCTTTCAGAATGAAGGCTTCATGGATGCTGCTTGGGTGACTGCTCGCGTGGCTTTCCTCTCGGCATCCATTGCAACCGTCCTCGGCACAATGGGCGCGCTCATTCTGGTGAGGGCAGGGCGCTTTCATGGCAGAACTCTGTTCTCAGGCATGATCTATGCGCCTTTGGTGATGCCCGAAGTGATCACCGGTCTATCCCTTTTGTTGCTTTTCGTCTCCATGGGGCTGGATCGAGGATTTTGGACGATCATCATCGCTCATGTTACCTTTTCCATGTGTTATGCGGCGGTGGTTGTGTCGTCCCGTCTGGTTACCTTTGATCAGTCTTTGGAAGAAGCAGCGCTTGATCTTGGGTGTACGCGTCTTTCTGCCTTCTTTCAGGTAACGCTGCCCATCATTCTGCCAGCGGTTCTGTCCGCCTGGCTCTTGAGCTTCACCTTGTCATTGGACGATCTGGTGATTGCTTCCTTTGCTTCCGGACCAGGTGCCACCACCTTGCCCATGAAGATTTACTCGCAGGTGCGTCTGGGTGTGACCCCTGAAATCAATGCCCTGTCCACCATCCTTGTCATCCTCGTCTCAACAGGCGTGATCATTGCCTCTCTCGTGACCAAAAATCAGGAAGTCAGACGGAAACGAGAGGAACAGGCAGCGATTGCCGAAGCCTAAAGCGAAAAACCGTGAAAGCGGACAATCCAATGATTGAGACACAAAGTGAAATTGCCGGAAACACAAACGAAGATCCGATCATCCATGATGAATATGGCGAGGCAGACCTCGCCATAACCCGGCGTTCGCCCTATGGCACGCTGGCCGAGGCGACCTATGCAGGCATTTTGTCCTTCATGCGGCGTCAATATAGCAAGGACTTGGACGGAGCGGATGTCGCCGTCTTTGGCGTGCCCTTCGATATCTCGGTTTCCAATCGCCCCGGCTGCCGTTTTGGCCCGCGGGCCATTCGGCAGGCCTCAAGCATGTTGGCTTGGGATCGCGCCTGGGGGTGGGAGTTCGATCCTTTTGAGCGCCTCGCCGTGGTGGATTACGGCGACTTGCAGTTCGATCCGGGCTATCCGCGTCAGATTGCCGATCGTTTGCAAGAGCAGATCAAGGAGATGGTGGATCGTGAGGTGGCAACCCTGATGCTTGGTGGCGACCATTTTTGTACCTATCCTGCGATAAAAGCTCATGCGGAGAAGCATGGCCCCATGGCGCTCATACAGTTCGATGCCCATTCCGACACTTGGCGGGACAACGGCAAGCGACTGGACCATGGCACCATGTTCTATCACGCGGCGCAGGAAGGTGTGATTCTACCGGAAAAATCCGCGCAGATCGGTATCCGAACCAACAATCCGGAAAGCCATGGCTTCAATATCTTCAGCGCAGATTGGGTGCGCGAGAATGGTGTGGAAGCAACAATCAAAGCGGTTCGTGAAGCGGTTGGCGATCACCCTGCATATGTAACCTTCGATATTGATGGACTGGACCCGGCCTTTGCTCCAGGTACCGGAACTCCTGTGGTTGGTGGTATGCATACCGGCGACGTCCGCGCCATCATCCGTGGCCTGCAGGGTTTGAATATCAAGGCAATGGATGTGGTTGAAGTTTCGCCCGCCTATGACGTGGGAGAAGTAACAGCTCTTGCCGCTGCCACTTTGGCGCTGGATCTGATTTGCCTTTATGCATCGCAGTTTCCAGACCGAAAAGCCAAAGCCATGCTGTAAAATGAAGTATGGCTGACAGAAAACAACACCCCCGATAAGTAAAAAAGTAAGCGAACAAAGAGGATATTATGCTCGCCACCAATCAAGAGCCCAGTCAGGCTGATCTGTTTCGTTCTGAAGCTGAAGCCTTTCTGGCAGCAAACCCGGACATTGTGAAAGTCGAATTGCTGTTACCGCGATTCTGCGGTCCACTGATGGGTAAATGGCTACCAGCAGATTCCTTGAAGAAACTTGCCGATGGCGGCGTGCGTATGCCGTTGTCAACTGCTGCGCTGGATATCTGGGGGGATGATGTCCCTGCCGTCGGTATCGCTTTGGAAAAAGGTGACCCTGATGGGATTTGCATTCCTGTTCCTGGGAGCCTGAAGCGCGTGCCATGGGCAAGTGAGCCAACGGCACAGGTGTTGGTCACCATGGCCGAGATTGATAGCGGTGAGACTTGTGGTTTCGACACCAGAGGCGTGCTCTCCCGCATGGTAGATCGCTTTGCCGAGTTAAAACTCACGCCGGTTGTCGCAACAGAGCTGGAATTCTATCTGATTGATCGCAACACCACAGCGGCTGGGCATCCGCAAGGGCCAGTCATTCCAGGTCAGACAGATCGGCTGAGTGATAGCCAAGTCTATAATATGGATGTGATCGCAAGCTTCGAACCGGTGCTGGCCGAGATCTACGCCGCCTGTAAGGAGCAGGGCATACCGGCAGAAACAACCATTTCAGAATTTGGCCCGGGCCAATTTGAGATGAACCTGCTGCATGTGCCGTCTGCGTTGGAGGCTGCCGATCATTGCATGCTTTTCAAGCGTGTGGTGCGTCACGTTTCCCGAAAACATGGTTTTGACGCCACTTTCATGGCCAAACCCTATGCCCAGACCACAGGCAATGGCTTCCATGTTCATATGAGCGTGCTGGATGAGAAGGGCGACAATATCTTTGATGGAGGTGAAGCCGGCCGCGCCAATGAAACCTTGCAACATGCTGTCAGCGGAATGCTGGATACCATGCGTGATATGCAGGTGCTGTTTGCGCCTCATGCAAACAGCTATCGTCGCTTCCAGCCAGAGAGTTACGCGCCGACCACACCATGCTGGGGCTATGATCACCGTGCTGTTGCCATTCGCGTACCGTCCAGTTCCGGCCCAGCCGCTCGTTTTGAACACCGCGTCGCTGGTGCAGATGCCAATCCATATCTGGTTATCGCGGCGCTGCTCGCTGGTGTCATGCAAGGGTTTGAGAGCAAATCCAATCCAGGTGAGCATATCGAGACACTGGAACAAGTTGATGCCAAAGAGCCATTGAGCCCGATTTGGCAGGAAGCCATCAAACGCTTTGGAGGGTCAAAACTGGCAGAAGAGATGTTCGGCCATGACTTCCACAATTGCTACACCAAGTCACGCGAAGCCGAAGAAGCGATTGTTTCTGCGACAATTACAGACTTTGAATACCGTTCCTATCTTCGAACCGTTTAAGCGCGATTGATATGCTGGATCAGGAAATCTGATCCAGCAATCCCATCCCCAAAACGCCTGCTTTCAGATAGTTCTTGCGCAATGAAGGCAAGGGGAAGGCCTTGAGTGGTTGGCGAAAAGCGGCGGGCAAAGCATCATGCCGCATCTTGGAGGCCAGAATGTCAGCTGCCTGGGCTCCGGCCCAACTGCCCATGGCAAGACCATTACCATGATAGCCAAGAGCGGCCCAGACATTGGGAGAGCCTTCGATGGGACCAATATAGGGAAGGCCGGAATAGGTCATGCAGACAAGGCCAGACCAGAAATAATCATGTTCGACACCCGCCCAAGTAGGAAACATACGATTGAAATGCTTGCGTACTTCATTCTCGAACCGTTTTAATCCACTTTCGGATGCATCCCAACTGCCACGCATCCCAAAAAGAAAACGTCCATCCGGCATCAGGCGAAAATAGTGCAGCAAATTACGGCTGTCGTAAGCCATCTGACCCGACCACCATCCTTGCGTTGTTTGCTCATCTTTTGTGAGTGGTCGCGTCACAATGATATTGGACATGACAGGCATAGTTCGCCCCGCCATGCTCAAGGGTGCTCGTTCGGAAGCATAGCCATTGGTGGCAATCAAAACCCGCTTTGCCAGCACGGTCCCATTGGTGCAATGGACACGAACGCGACCGGTTGGTTCGTGAGATAAGGCCACCACATCACTCTGTCCGCAGAGCCTCGCCCCAACTTCATGACAAGCTGTTGCGAGACCGGAAGTATATTTCATGGGATGTATGGCAAAACCAGCTTTGATATGCAGACCGCCGAAACCGCCTGCCAAATGTTCGCCACGTTCCTTGAGCTCGGAAGCCGAGCGATAGTGGGCTTCAATATCGAGTTTTTGCGATAGAAGTGGAGCTTCTTCTTGCAAACTGGTCGCTTGCTTTGCGCTATGGGCGATCACCAGCTCACCATCACTATGCCGGTCCACATCCAGATCAAGCTGATCAATGATTTTGGCAACATGATCGATGGACTGCAATTGTGCCATCTCAAATCGATGGGCTTCATCAACCCCGAGCCTACGTGCAATGGCAAGCTCTGACAGGCGGCTACCTCCCATGCAGCAAAATCCGCCATTGCGTCCCGACGCTCCCCATCCTGGATAACTGCTATCGAGCAAAATGACAGATTGGTTGTGGTCCTTGGCAAGGCGCAAGGCCGCATTCAGGCCGGTAACGCCACCGCCAATCACTGCAATATCGCTGATTTTATCGCCTTCCAGCGGATTATAGAGAAATTGCGGAACCGCACAGCTATCTCGCCACCAGCTCATGGGTTCGGCTTCGATATCATAGGCATGGGCATCATAAAGGCGGTTATGTAGCTCTGCCATATGGAACTCCTTGATAAGGCGATTCAGACGTGGGTATTGGGTCTTGAAAGCTTGACCTGTTCTGCTGTGTAGTTTTGGATGCATACCAAGTTCAAGAAATATGGCTTGATACGCTAAAAATACGCACCAGTAATTTGTGATCACAAAATTACAAGCTGTCAAGCCAAAGACTTAAATCCGATTTGGGCAATTGCACCACTCGCTATAAATGGAGTCCGTCATGTTGAAATTACGCGATCAAAGCCTCTTGGAAACCCGTGCTTATGTGAATGGTGAATGGGTGGAAAATGGCAAGACCTTTGACGTGATCAACCCGGCGACGGGTGAAGTGGTGGCAAAAGTTACTGATCTTTCCGCCGAGGAAGTCTCCACTGCTATTGATCATGCTTATCAAGCGCAAAAGAGCTGGAAGAAGCTGACCGGCAAAGAGCGCGGTGCTTTGCTGCGTCGCTGGTATGACTTGATGGTCGAGAATGTTGACGATCTGGGCACCATTGTCTGTGCCGAAATGGGCAAACCTCTGCCGGAAGCAAAAGGCGAAGTGCTCTATGGTGCCAGTTTTATCGAATGGTTTGCAGAAGAAGCCAAACGTATCTATGGCGACGTCATTCCTGGCCATCAACAGGATAAGCGTATTGTGGTGCTGAAACAGCCAATCGGCGTGGTTGGCTCCATCACACCTTGGAATTTTCCTAATGCCATGATTGCACGTAAGGTTGCTCCTGCTTTGGCTGTGGGATGTTCTTTCGTCGCTCGTCCGGCTGAGCTGACCCCGTTGTCTGCCAATGCCATGGCGGTGTTGGCTGAGCGGGCAGGGATCCCGGCTGGTGTCTTCAACGTGGTGCCAAGCTCTGATTCCTCAGGCGTTGGTCAAGAGCTCTGCGCCAATGAGAAAGTCTCCAAGGTCACCTTCACCGGCTCCACCCGTGTTGGCAAAATTCTCATGCAGCAATGTGCGGATACGATCAAGAAACTCTCATTGGAACTGGGCGGGAATGCCCCATTCCTTGTTTTTGATGATGCAGATCTCGATGCTGCCGTCGATGGAGCGATGATCGCCAAATATCGCAATGGCGGCCAAACTTGTGTCTGTGCTAACCGCATCTATGTTCAAGCAGGTGTTTATGAGGCCTTTGCAGAGAAGCTCGCAGCCAAAGTGCAGAGCCTGAAACTGGGAGATGGATTTGAAGAGGGGGTAACCACCGGCCCACTGATCAATCAGGCTGCTGTTGACAAGGTCGAGCAGCATGTTTCTGACGCCGTGCATAAAGGGGCGCAGGTTATGGTTGGTGGCAAGCCTCATGAACTTGGCCACACCTTCTTTGAGCCAACTATCCTCACAGATGTGACGACCGATATGGTGGTTGCACGTGAAGAGACATTTGGTCCGGTTGCACCATTGTTCAAATTCGAAACCGAGGAAGAAGTTGTGGCATTGGCCAATGATAGCGAATTCGGCTTGGCTGGCTACTTCTATTCTCGCGACATTGCCCGCGTTTGGCGTGTTGCAGAGGAGATGGAAACCGGCATGGTTGGTATCAATACGGGGCTTATCTCCACCGAGATGGCTCCATTCGGTGGTATCAAGCAATCTGGTTTGGGTCGCGAAGGTTCTAAATACGGTGTTGAGGATTTTCTGGAGATGAAATACCTCTGCTTCGGAGAAATCCATTAAGATCGGCATGAAATCGAGCCGGTTGAATTCATGGCAAACAATAGCTATGACCAGACAATACTTCCTGTGCGCCTTTTGGGGCGCACAGCTCACCAAGGCGGTGGAACAAAGACGCTGTTGGTTCTTGCTGCAAAATGGAGCATTCTGAAGTGATCGCAATACACTCAGTCGACTTTTCCTTGCAGGAACGCCCCATCCTGTCCAATGTGACCTTGGAAATTTCGGAAAAGCGTGTTGGCTTGATCGGCTGCAATGGCTCCGGAAAAACGTCACTTTTGCGTATGATCGCCGGTCTTCAGGAACCCGACAAAGGGTCTGTTAAGATCAAAGGCGTTGATGTTGCCAAAGATCGGCAGCAAGCCATATCGACTGTTGGTCTGATTTTCCAAAATCCCGACCACCAGATTATCTTCCCGACAGTGGAAGAGGAAATTGCCTTCGGTTTGGAAAGCCAGCTTGGCGACAAGGCAGAAGCTATTCGTAAAGCCAATGAGATTTTGGAAGCCTTTGGCCGAAGTCATTGGGCAGCTCTTGGCACTCACATGCTCTCACAAGGTCAGAGACATCTCGTCTGCTTGATGTCTGTATTGGCGATGAAGCCATCTGTCATTCTGCTGGATGAGCCTTATGCGGGCCTTGATTGGCCCACAAGTTCAGCACTTTATCAATGGCTAGAGGGGCTGGATCAGCAAATTGTACTTATCACCCATGACCTTGAGCATTTGCGGAACTTCGACCGAATTATCTGGTTGGATGACGGAAAGCTTGCAATGGATGGCACTCCAGAGACAGTGCTTACTGCCTATGTCAAGGAAATGAAACTGCGAGGTTATTCCGATCTGACCCCGGAAACTATGCAGCGATCTGAAATTTCGAAGTTAGGGGCATAATCATGCTCTCTCTCTCAATCCCCGGACAAAGCTGGCTTCATAGGCTTCCGGCCGCGATCAAGCTAATCGCACTGTGTGCGGCGACTATATTTGTGTTTTCTTTAAAAAGCTGGGTACTTGCGTTTTTCGTGCTGGTAATCGTGTGTCTGCTTTATCTGTCGCTCGGGCTGTCATTTGCCAAAACCGGGTTGCAGCGCCTTAAACCGCTAATCTGGATGATTGCTGTTATCATGCTCTATCATATTGTGACCGGACGGTTTGAAGAGGGGTTGGTAATCACCTTGCGTCTATGCGCAGCGATTGGTATCGCGACTTTGGTCACCATGACCACCCGTCTGGATGCCATGATGAAGGTGGTTGATTGGTTGGCAGAACCGGTTTACAAGCTTGGCTTACCACGACGCACGCTTGGACTGGCAACAGCATTGGTTATCCGCTTCACACCGGTTTTCATTCAGCGTGGGGCAACGTTGGCCGATGCCTGGAAAATGCGGAGTACGCGAAAGCCAAGTCATCGTTTGTTGGTACCACTTAGTCTGGCTGTTTTGGATGACGCAGATAGAGTGGCAGAGGCTTTGAAAGCCCGTGGTGGATTGGCCCATTCCAAAGTTCGGGCAATAAAATCTGCCGAAGAATAGACCAAATACCAAGGGACCTAAACTTATCGGGCGCTATTGAGCCTGATGCGATGCATCTTTGCAAAGGAAGAAAAAGTGGAAAGAAATCTTGTTTTCATCGCCCTGTTTGCAGCCTTGATAGCGGCATTGGGGCTGATCCCGAAAATTGATCTGGCCTTTGGCGTTCCCATCACCGCTCAAAGCCTCGGTATCATGCTGGCAGGAACTGTTCTGGGCGCAAAGCGTGGCTTGCTGGCCGTTTTGCTGTTTCTGGCATTGGTAGCACTTGGATTGCCCTTGCTTTCTGGCGGTCGTGGTGGCCTTGGTGTCTTTACTTCTCCAACAGCAGGGTTTCTTGTCGGCTTCCCGATCGCTGCTTTCGTTGCCGGTCTGATCATGCAGAGCTGGAAGCATGACAATATTGCTTTGGTCGCAACTGTTGCTGCCGTCGTTGGCGGGATCATTTCACTATATGCTTGCGGTATTGTTGGTCTTTCGGTCGTACTTGGCAAAGGCTTGATTGAATCGGCACTTCTTGTCACACCATTCCTGATTGGCGATGCCATCAAGGCCGTGATTACAGGGCTGGTGACGCAGGGCATTGCAAAAGCACGCCCGGCAATGCTGCTTTCAAGGACCTGATGCAGCTTCAAAATTTGCTGAGAATTTAAAAAAAATGGCCGCTGCGCGGCCATTTTTGCCTCTGGTATACAGCAGCATCTATCAACGTGATGCGACTGCCTTGCCATCACTCACAGCTGCCGATGGATAGAGGATGATGGCATCACCGATATCCAAGCCTTCAAGAATCTGGGCTTTCAAGCCATTATTCCGGCCAATTGTCACTTGCTTCTGCGTTGCTTTTCCCTCAACCACTGCAAATACGGCCCAATTTTCGCCCATTCGGAAGAGGGCATTGGACGGTACCACCAGAGCATTGTCATCTTCCCAAACTACGATGCGGGCAGTAACGCGAAAACCATGACCAAGAGCGTCACGCTTGACCTGATCACCTGTGAATTGGATCACGCCATTTACCCGTTGCTCTTCGACACCGAGTGCCGAGATTTTGGTGAAACCGAGTGGGTCAATTCGGCTTACTTTGCCGCCAAGAAGCTCTTCTCCCCCCCAATCATCAATGATAACCCGATTGCCTTCTCTGATCTGTACCGCATCGCTAGACAGCAATTCGACGACAATCTCCAGATCGCCTTCAATATTGCCGATCTCCATGACGGGAGCTCCGGCAGGCAGTGTGGTTGCAGAACGTTGAACAATCTTCAATATGCGACCATCTGTTGGGGAATAAAGGGGAATCTCCTTCTCAAGTGGTGCATTGCCCCCAGCCTTGGGATCATCAAATCCAATTAGACGAGCCCGGGCATTGACCAACTCCGCTTCACGCATCGAAATAGCTGCCTCTGCTGTATCTCGCGTTGCACTGGCACGGCGGGTTTTACTCTGTGCCCGCTCCAAGGTTGATTGGCTGACCGTGCCTCGCTTGGCCAAGGACTGTGTGCGTTTCAATTCACTCTGTTCGAGCTCAAGATCAGCAATCGCCTTGTTCAAATCTGCCTTTGCCACCCGGAGAGCAGCCTCTGCCGCCGTCACAGCAGCGCGTGCTTGTTCGCGTGTGCGGATGTCCAATGCCGCTGGATTGATCGGCAACATCTGTGCAACGACGCTTTTGCCTTTTTCGACGACATCGCCAGGTTCTACTTCGACACGAAGCAGTCTTCCAGCCACGGGTGTAGAGACGATGTAAGCATCATGCACTCTGGTGCGACCGTCTTCATCGATGGTTACAATCATCGGCTCGCGCTGAACGTTGCCAATATCGACCATCAATGGGCGTGGCCAAAAGGACCAGGTCAGCCCGGCCCCCAACAGTGCAACTACAAAAAGGCTCAATATGGGGCGTGTATTGCGTTTAGCCATAGGATTATTCTCTCGTCTTGAGCGCTGTGACAAGTTCCAGATTGTCGGCATCTCTCTTGACCAGCCAACCAGAGCAAATGGCCGCCAGCACAACAGAAAGACCCGCCAAGCCAAAGCTGCGCGGAGAAAAGGTGACAGGAATTTGATAAAGGTCCGTTGAGTAACCATTGGCAATGGCAAAGGTTAGAAAATATCCAACCAATCCTCCAACAGGCAAGGCAACAAGAGTTACGACGGCAAGCTCTCCTAACAATACAAAAGCCGTCTCACCTTTGCTAAGGCCTATTACGCGCAGACTTGCCAGATCACGCTCGCGCTCGGCAAAACCGATGCGTGCAGCGTTATAGACAATGCCAAAAGTGATAATGGCGGCAATGGCGATCATGATGAAACGGGTCGAACCGGAGCCTTCATTCAGCATTTTTACAAAAGAGTCCCGCGCCTCGGATTTGACCGAAACACCAGCAACACCAGGCATGGCTTTCAAGGACCGATAGATGTTCTCTTGTTTTGAAGCATCGATGGTCAGGAAGGCTGTTGAGATTCTGTCAGGTTCTGACAAGACCCGATTAAGTGCGGATAATTCCATATAGGCAGGAGAACCTATCAGGCTCTGTGCGAGCCCTGCTACTGGAATATCGAGCTTGGGTTGCCGTCCTTCGCGAATTTCCAGAGTAAGTATATCGCCGGGGCGAATATCCAGTTTTTTGGCCAAAGCTGTCGAGAGGATCAGTCCATCCTGTCTCAAGTAAACAGGAGACAGATCTCGCTTGAGTGCGCGATTGAGGCGCGGCGAGGCAATATATCCTTGCACGGCCCCACGGCTGGTCTTGACCCCGTTTCGAAAAATAACGGAAACGGCACGGGCGGGCTCCACTGATGTGACCCCATCCAGTTTCGACAATTGAAGAGCAGCATTTTCATGCACTGGATGAATGAATGTTACAGTGACATCCGAGCGGTCCAGAACATCAAAAGTCAGTTCGATCGTGCGGTCAAATCCAGCGAGAAGCGATATCATGGCAACGGACAGTGCCATGCCCGTCGCAATGCCGACCATGGATCCCAGCATCCGTCCAGGCGCGCGCGTCAGGCGTCGCAAAACCATGCGGCTGGGTTGATCCAGCATTTGACTGAACCTTGCACCCCATTGACCTCTTTTGCTGTAATCAGGTGGAGTAGGAGGACGCATGGCTTCTGAGGGTGTCAGGGCAAAAACGGCGCGCAGAACCAAAAGTCCTCCAAGAGAAGCCGCAAAAATGCTGACACCAAGACCGATGACAAAACTTGACGGGTCTAGCTGAAAGACGAGTGCAGGAAATTTGAAATAGACAAGATAGAGCTCCATCATGCCTCGTCCGGCAGCAATCCCAAGAATGCAGCCAATCAGAGCACCAAAGCATGCAATGACCAGTACCAGTTTCAGATAATGCAGGCCAACTTCCCAATCATTATAGCCAAAAGCCTTGATCAGGCCGATTTGTTCCCGCTCTGCCTGAACCATGCGCGAAATCACGATATTCAGCAAAAATGCCGCAACCGCCAGAAAGATTGGTGGTACGCTTTTGCTTGCGTCACGCATGCTGGTAATTTCCTGAGTGGTGAAATGGTCGGATATCTGATCAGATCGCCCATAGGCACCAAGTCCACCATAGGGTTTGAGCACCAGATCCACTGCTTCGATGACAGCGGCCTCGCGGGCCTGCAATCCAATGGAAATCAAAACATCATTAAAGGCACCGCGCATGTCAAAGGCAGCAGCAAGGGCGGTATTGCTCATCCAGAAAACGCCAAAGCGTTTGTCTTCACTAAACAATTCGCCTGGAGGAACGCTATAGAGAAATTCTGGAGATTGGACCAGACCGACGATGGCCAATTGGCGGCGATTGCCATTCATGGTCACTGATAAATAATCTCCGGGTAGCAGATCATGAGCGTGGGCAAAACTGCGTAGGAGCAGGATTTCATCCGGTTGATCTGCATCCACGAGGCGTCCGTCGGTCAAAAGAGGAACATTGAGGCGTGGCAAATGCAGATCTGGCAATGATAAAGCTTGTGCCCTGATAGGAACAGCCTGACTGGGCATGTTGATCAGAGCTGAGCCGGCCACACGTCCTTCAACAACTGAAATGCCGGGAATGGCACGCAAGTCTCTCAGAACAGAAGCGGGAGCGCGTTTGAGCGAGGTAAAAACATCTGCAAAATGATTGCGTTCATAATAGGCTCGTTGGGTCTCTGTCAGCGATGTTACCACACCACTCATCATGACGAGCAACATGACACCAACTGCAATGACAGCAGCAATCGCAAGCGATTGTACCTTCATGCGGTTGAGATCTCGCCATAATTTTTGGTTCAGAACACTCATGATGCTACCAGACAATATCTTCCGGATTGGCACGGTGCTCATTCAGTTCAATTTTACCAATCGTGCCATCTGAGAAATGAATGATCCTGTGTGCCATGCTAGCCGTATCTGCCGCATGTGTCACAATAAGCACTGATGAGCCGATTTCTTCGTTCACACGCTTCAGAACACCTAAAATGCTGCGTCCTGTCTGGCTATCCAATGCTCCCGTGGGTTCGTCGCAAAACAGAACTGTTGGCTTCTTGGCGATAGCTCTGGCAATGGCAACTCGCTGTTGTTCACCGCCAGACAATTGAGCCGGAAAATGCGATTGTCGGTGATCCAGTCCAACAAGTTCAAGTGCTTTCTTCGGATCCATGGGATGATCAGCAATCTCGGTGACCAACTGGACATTCTCGAGCGCGGTCAGGCTGGGCATGAGGTTATAGAATTGAAAGACAAATCCTACATGATCACGGCGATACCGGGTAAGGTCGGCATCATCCATTTCACTCAAGCTCTGATTTCCGAACCAGACATCACCATTGCTGCCCCGATCCAACCCTCCGAGAATATTGAGCAAGGTTGATTTGCCACTTCCCGATGCGCCGAGCAGAACTACAATCTCGGCTGGTGGAATATCCAGATTTACCCCACGTAGCGCATGAACTGCCGCCTCTCCCTCGCCATAAATCTTCTCCAGATTTCTGGTGCGAAAAACCATCTGCGGGTCAGATGCTGGACCTTGTGAAGCAGAAGTCTGGCCGGACATGGAAGAGGCTCTCCGATCTGGGTGGTTTTTGAAGCAATCAGTTAAAGCTAGATTTAGTTTGGGTACATGATAGCAAAATTGCTTTGAGAGAGGTCATGTGCTTAGAGCAATTACGCGCGTTGATAGAATAGGGGATGGATTACACGATACCAAGCGTTACACTGAGTACGACTGCAAAGGCAAGGTTTGAAGATCTTGAATGAATCTCAGGTCTGGATAACAAAAGCAATAGTGTGGAGGAAAGTATGAAAATTATATGGTTGGGACATGCCAGTTTTCGGCTGGAACTGGCGGGTAAGGTCTTGTTGATTGATCCCTGGTTGGCAGGCAATCCAATGCTGACCGAAGATCAATATGAAGCTGCTACAAAGGGCACAACCCACATCCTGCTGACACACGGTCATTTCGACCATTCTGATGATGTTCTGGACCTCACCAAGAAATTGGGGGCAACGCTGGTTGGTCAGTTCGATCTGCTTTCTTATTGGAGTGAAAAAGAAAGCATCGAGGTTGTTGCTTTCAATAAAGGTGGCACTGTTGATCTGGGTGATATTGCTGTCACCATGGTCAATGCGGTCCACTCTTCTTCTCTCATGAGTGAAGATGGTCCCAAATGTGCAGGTAGTGAATGCGGTTATATGATAGCGACCCAAGATCACGTTATCTATGTTTCCGGTGATACCGATGTAACAACTGATATGGGCATTTTCAACGATTTGCATGCGCCGGATATTGGTATTTTGGCAGCGGGTGGTCATTTCACTATGGATATGGAAAGGGCGACTTATGCGGCAAAGAAGTTCTTCAACTTCAAAACCATCATTCCTTGTCACTATCGGACCTTCCCAATCCTGGAACAATCGGCTCAAGTCATGAAGGATGGACTACCGGAAGTGGATGTGATCGAGCCGGAAGTGATGCAGCCAATTCGAATAGACTGAATATATTCAATTGAATGTCATGAAAGCTTCAAATGAAGAGGGCATGATCCCGGCAAGCCATCTTTTCGGGATCATGCTGTTATGTCTACTTACTCACCACGCCAAATGGAAATTCTCGCTCAGGTACGGGAAAATGGTACGGCAGGCATTGACTATCTCTCCCGTGAGTTTGCAGTTTCTACGCAGACTATTCGTCGTGACGTCAATCAGTTGTGTGAGTTTGGTGAGTTGAGACGGGTTCGGGGAGGCGTCACACTGCCACCGCCCAAATCACACACTCAATTGAGCATCAATGCGACACACCTCTCAGGAAAATATCACGAACTGGCTTCAAGAGTAGCATCGCATATTCCGGATCATTCCTCTCTTGCAATCGTCTCATCGCCCTTGATGATTTTGGTAATTCAGGCATTAAGGGAAAAGTCAGGCCTTAAAATTTTCACCAACGACTTGGCTGTAGCATTATTGGCATCGCACCAAAAGGATTGGCAAATCGTAATTGCTGGTGGTCTTGTCGTCAGCCCAAAATCAGAAGAAGCCCCCCTTCAGGCCAAACCGGTCAGTGGCTCGAAAATTGCCGATTTTTTTGCTCGTTTTGAAGCTGACTTCGGATTGATACAGGCGACGGCAATCTCGCCTCAAGGAATGTTGCTGGAAACAGCGGAAGAAGAAGCAGAGATCATTCAAACAGTTCTATCTCACGCAAACAACGGGTTGCTATTGTTGGATTCGGATCAGTTGGATCGATCTGCCCATGTCAGAGCAGGAGATCTGAATCAGATAGATCGAATTTTCAGCAATAAGACACATGACAATCCGACAAAAGATATCAACTCAGTTATGTCTCAACCGGCATGCAACGACAGATATAGCAGATCTGTGAGCCTATATTGATGGAATGAGATAGTCGGGCTTGATTCCGCTGGAGGCAATATAGTCATTGATATCATGGCCTTTGAACAGACCATGGTCAGTGACGAGAATACCTGTCCAGCCACAAGCTTGTGCGCCAAGAATATCGGTATGCAAGGTATCCCCCAACATTGCAATACGGCTTGGATCTGCATTGTTCTTGTCGCCCAACCGCTCGTGAATATGATCATAGACACTTCCATAGGGCTTGCCATGAAATTTCAAGGATAGGTTTGGCAAGGCATCTTGCAAATCGTGGGCGAAGTAGCCGGGCTCCAAACTCAAGCCATCCTCTCGAGGGGCAACCAGATCAGGATTGGCGACCACAACAGGGCGAGGATTTGCCGCCAGACTGTGCAACAGCATGGTTTGCTTCATTCGTGACCATCCTGCGGATGATAAGAAGAGGAAACCATCGACCCGGTCATAATCGGCACCATCGATGCCCAATGCACTATTGGGCAGGGTAAGTTGACCGGCATGATAATCTTCCGGTCCGATGACACCCCAATGTCCGACATCGGCATAATCATCAAGATGCATTTCGCATACTGCGCGGCTGGATATCAACTCTTCAGGTCTGAAATCAAAACCAAGTTTTTGAAATTTTTCAATTGTTTGCGGAAATGTGAAAGAAGCAGCATTGGTCAGGACGAACAACGTCTTACCCATATCTCGTAAAGCGTCAATGCGCTCACGTGCTCCGGGAATAGGGGTCTCTCCTACATTCAAAACGCCAAATGCATCAAAGACAAATACATCAAATTTGTCCGCCAATGCACCAAGGTTCGGAGCTTCAATGTACTTTTCCGCCTGAGATTGCCTTTGATTGTAAGAAGAAGAGGAGGAAGCATCCTGTCCAATATATCCGGGCAAGCGAGCACGAATGGCCTCATATCGTGCAAAAGCGTCCTGAGTGGAAAGGGCAGGATACATGGTAGCTCCTCTTCTTCAATTCTCTATCAATATTTGAGTGATCTAGCGCTGATCTTCCGGCAACCAATGATAGCCTTGGTCCAATAGCAGTCTTTGGACGCGAGAAGGATAGTCCGAAATGATGCCATCCACGCCTAATTTTATCATGGCTAGGATGTCCTCGGTCTCATTCACGGTCCAGACATTGACCTTCAGACCAAGTGAATGGGCCTTGTCCAACTGCTCCTGATCCAGATCCTTGAAAAAGCTGCCCCAAATCGGAATGCCAGCTTTTGCAATCATGGTCGGGATACATCCATCAGAAGCGGTATAGTCAGATGAGCCAATCCATGGAGAGCCATCATAGACAGTCCCTTGGGCACCTTTGCCTCCATCGGGAATGTCCGGATTCTGCAATGTCAGGCAAGCGCGCTGAACATGCGGAGCCAGCTTGGTCAGTTCTTCCATCAAAGCCCAGTCAAAGCTCTGCAACAAAACCCGATCTTCGAAGTCATGATCTTTGATCAGTTTGACGAGCTTTTGAGCGACATCCACGACGCGATCCTGATGTCGAGCGAGACTTGCCTCGCTCTTGATCTCGATATTGAGGATCTCATCACCAGCTCCGACATCCTTGAGCAGATTGATGACCTCTTCCAGTGATGGAATGGTGACATCGCTCATGAAGGCCTGATCTGGAAAACGGGAAGCATATTCACTGCCCGCCTTCAGACCACCTACATCATAACGTTGTATGTGCTCTTGTGTCAGAGAGATGACTTCGTGATCATCACTTAGCCAAGTTCCTTGCTCATCACGAGTACCATGCTTGGCAAGGACCAGATCATGGGTTGCCATGAAAACATCATCGCTGGACAATTGGATATCAAGTTCAAGGATCTTGACCCCGATACCCAGAACATAGGCGAAGCCTTCCAGAGTGTTTTCAGGCAATATTCCGCGGGCACCACGGTGACCGTGAATTTCGATCACCCGTCCTGCGCCATTTTGTAAATTTTCAGTCATGGACCAAAACTTTCAAATCGCGCCTAGTTTACGCGCTGGGTGGTTTCAGGGTCGAACAGATGCACATTGGCCGGATCAACGGACAGGCCGATGGAGGTGCCACGATCCAGCTTTTGAATGCCATCAAGACGTACGGAAATCTGCTCTTCTGTGTTCAGCAAAGTGCCATGAACAATGGTATCTGCTCCCAATTGCTCAACCACATCAACGATGACGGTGAACTGGGCATCATGGCTGCCAGAGAGATGCAGATGTTCTGGGCGGACTCCAGCCTTGAGGGTCTTGCCAGCCTGATTTTCGGCACCACAGGCTACTGGGATGACCTCGTTGTTTGCCAAGGTCACGCTCTGGCCATCACTGCCGCAAATGCCATCCAAAATGTTCATGGCAGGGGAGCCAATGAAGCCTGCCACAAACAAGGTTTGAGGCTTGTCATAGAGATCAATTGGTGTGCCGAATTGTTCAACGTTACCGCCGCTCAGAACCATCAGTCGATGGCCAAGAGTCATTGCTTCCACCTGATCGTGGGTCACATAAACGGAGGTGATACCCAGACGTTCCTGCAGTTTCTTTATTTCAAGTCGCATCTGAACGCGCAGTTTGGCGTCCAGATTGGAGAGCGGTTCATCAAACAAGAAGACGCTAGGTTCGCGAACGATGGCACGGCCCATGGCGACACGCTGGCGCTGACCACCAGAAAGCTGGCGCGGAGCACGTTGCAAATATGGACTCAGCTCCAGTATTTTTGCTGCTTCCTCAACGCGGCGCTTGATCTCATCCTTGGGCAGACCGCGAATTTTCAGGCCATAGGACATATTCTCAAACACGCTCATATGCGGATAAAGAGCATAATTCTGGAACACCATGGCGATATCACGCTGGGATGGTTCCAGATTGTTGACGATCCGGTCACCAATGCGAATGCTGCCTTCGGTGATGGTTTCCAGACCGGCGATCATCCGCAAGAGGGTGGATTTGCCGCAACCTGAGGGGCCGACTATGACGACAAATTCGCCAGCTTCAATTTCTCCGTCAATGCCATGAATGACCTGAGTCTGACCATAGGCCTTGCGGATATGTTCGAGTGCAATTTTAGCCATTGCTTATACCTACTTAATCTCAATGCGCGCTGGCGCTTATTTCTCGGTTTCCGTCAGGCCTTTGACGAAGAGTTTCTGCATTCCGATCACAACAAAGACCGGCGGGATCATGGCGAGCAGCGCGGTCATCATGATGATGTTCCATTGCGGAGATTGCTCGGCTGCTTCCAGCATCTGCTTGATGCTCATCACGATTGTGGTCATGGAGGTATCGGTCGTGACCAGAAGAGGCCACAGATACTGGTTCCAACCAAAGATGAACATGATGACAAAAAGAGCTGCGATATTGGTGCGCGACAGGGGAAGCAGAATGTCCCAGAAGAAGCGCAACGGTCCGGCTCCATCAATCCGCGCACTTTCCAAAAGTTCGTCTGGAATGGTCAAAAAGACCTGTCGGAACATGAAGGTTGCGGTTGCAGAGGCGATCAACGGAATGGACAATCCCCAATAGCTGTTCAGCATGCCCAGATTGGCTACGACCTCGAAGGTTGGCAGGATGCGAACCTCTACTGGTAACATCAAGGTAATGAAAATCATCCAGAAGAAGGTCATCCGGAACGGGAATTTGAAATAGACGATGGCAAAAGCGGAGATCAGGGAGATGCCGATCTTTCCAATGGAAATCATCAAGGCCATGGCCAGACTGTTCAAAAGCATCAACCAAACTGGTGCATTCTCTGTACCGCTGAGGCCTGCTCCAAACAGGGTGCGTTCCAAGTTAACGAAAAATTGGTCACCCGGCCAGAGAGGCAAGGGGGTCTGAACCATGCGGATTTCGTCATGGGTCGAGGCTACAAAGGTGATCCAGATTGGCAGTGCAATAATCAGGATACCCAAGATAAGCATCGCATGCGTGAAAAAGGTCACGATTGGTCTGTTCTCAATCATTAATATTCGACCTTTCTTTCAACATAGCGGAACTGAACTACGGTCATGACGATTACGATGAACATCAAAATGACGGACTGTGCTGCGGAACCACCAAGGTCAAGACCGACGAAACCATCATTGAACACCTTGTAAACAAGGATGGTTGTGGAGTTGGCCGGGCCACCCTGGGTCACCGCATGGATGATGCCGAAGGTTTCGAAGAAGGCATAAACCACATTGATCACCAGCAGGAAGAAAGTCGTCGGCGAGATCAACGGGAAGATAATGGTGGAGAATCGTTTGATCGGTCCCGCGCCATCTATGGCAGCAGCTTCTATCACGGATTTCGGAATGGACTGCATGGCAGCCAGATAAAACAGGAAATTATAGGCAACCTGTTTCCAGGCTGCTGCCATAATTACCAGAGCCATTGCTTGGGAACCATTGAGATAATGGTTCCAGTCAATGCCAAAGAAACGCAGGAAATACGGGAAAATGCCCAAGGTCGGGTTGAACATGAAGACCCAGAGTGCACCAGCCAGAACTGGCGCAATTGCATATGGCCAGATCAACAGCGTGCGGTAAAAGGTTGCCCCTCTGACAACGCGGTCGGCAAAGCCTGCCAAAACCAGTGCGAAGGACATGGACAGAAACGCGACAGCTGCCGAGAAAAAGGCTGTGCGCCAGAAACTGTCGATATAATGACTATCTTCAAACAGAAGCTCGAAATTTTCGAACCATACAAATTCGGAACCCAGACCAAAGGCATCTTCAATCAGAAAGGACTGATAGAGTGCCTGACTCGCGGGCCAGATAAAAAACACAATTGTAATAAGGATTTGCGGCGCCACCAATAAATAGGGAAGGGGTGACGCGGGAAAATGTACGCGCTTTATCATGAAGGGCTCCAGATATGCAGGAGCACCCCGGCGCAAGCAGCGCCAGGATGCGTTATTCAGATAGCGAGCTTATTTGGCAGAACGCTCGAATTTACGCAGCAACGCATCGCCACGCTTCTTGGCATCATCCAGAGCGGTTTTTGCATTCTTGGAGCCGTTCCAGAGCGCTTCCATCTCTTCGTTGATGATGTCACGAACCTGAACGAAGCTACCGAACCGCAGACCGCGAGAAGCAGCAGTTGGCGTGTTCAGGCTCAGCTGCTGAATAGCAGTATCCGTGCCCGGGTTCTTGTCGTAGAAACCTTGTTTCTTGGACAGTTCGTAAGCAGGAGTGGTGATCGGAACATAGCCGGTTTCCTGATGCCACCAAGCCTGTACTTCTGGAGAAGACAGGTAGGTCATGAATTTGGCCACGCCTTTATATTCTTCACTCTCATGGCCTTGCAGAACCCAAAGAGTTGCACCGCCGATGATGGAGTTCTGTGGCTTGTCAGCAACCTTGGTATCCAGAGGCAACATGGTCTGACCGAATTCGAATTTGGCCTGACCCTTGATGGAGCCATAGTAAGCGGAAGAGTTCATCCACATGCCGCATTCACCATTGGTGAACAATGGCAAGGAGTCACCACGACGACCGCCATAGACAAAGGATTTGTCTTTGGACATGGCAGCAATATCGTCGAGACGGTTTGCAACCTTGTCATTGTTGAAGGTGAACTCGGTGTCAAAACCGGCAAAGCCATTTTCCTTGGTGCCCATTTCGATATTATGCCATGCGGAGAAGTTCTCGATCATGACCCAGGACTGCCAACCGAACGACAGGCCACATTTCATGCCGCTGTCGACAAGCTTCTTGGAAACAGCTTTCACATCGTCCCAGGTTTTAGGAACATCAGCACCAGCCTTTTTCAGGGCGTCTTTGTTGTACCACAGAACCGGAGTGGAGCTGTTGAACGGCATGGAGAGCAGTTCGCCTTCAGGGGTCTGATAGTAAGAGATCACTGCAGGCAGGTATTGGGATTTGTCGAAAGCTTCGCCAGAGTCGGCCATTAGTTTTTCAACTGGATATACGGCGCCTTTGGCAGCCATCATTGTTGCAGTGCCAACCTCAAAGACCTGCACGATATGTGGTTGCTGTTTCGCACGGAAAGCAGCAATCGCGGCAGTCATGGTTTCGGTGTAGTTGCCTTTGTAGACAGGTACAATTTTATAGTCAGACTGGGTTGCGTTGAAATCATTGGCGATTTTGTTGACGCGTTCACCATTGGTGCCGCCCATTGCGTGCCACCACTGAACTTCGGTAGCAGCCAATGCAGGAGAAACGAGACCGGCGAGCATGCTGGCTCCCAGCAGACATGCAACTTTGCGAGACATTTTCATCTTCATTGTCCTTTGCTCATTCGAGACAAATGTAAATTCACTCTCCCCCCAGAAATGTCTTTCGCTAGTGTTCAATTGGCAGCTTCCAATTGATCAAAGGCGGGGAGGTTAATCTCATCAACCATCCCGCAGTTGGCTTGCGCAGGAGAGAAGCGCTTCAGCCAGGCACATGTCCTTGGCCAGCCATACCAGACAGTCACAAGCTTATTAGGTGAGAAAAATAATTCAAATGAATTTTTTTCGCAATCGTCATAACATTGTGTTATAGAAGCGGGAAGTTGTAAAGATTCAAGAAGATACCTTTGGGAATAAGTCGGGAGATTTCGACCAATGCTTCAAGTCAGACAATTGGAAGCCTTCCGTGCAGTGGCGCTCACAGGCAATGTTACCCTTGCTGGTCAACAACTTGGCATCTCTCAACCCGCTGTGAGCAGGTTGATCAATTCATTAGTCCAGAGCCTTGGGTTTCCTGTTCTGGTGCGTGAAGGCGGGCGGCTGGTACCCACGCATGAGGCGCGTTTCCTTCTTGATGAAATTGATCGTGTCATGGCCGGCTTGCGCAACATCGAACAGATGTCCAAAGAGATCCATGAACGTAAGGTTGGCCATGTTCGCGTTGCCTGCCTTCCTGGTTTTGCGACTACCCATCTTCCTGGCATCATCGCTCAGTTCTTGAAGGAACGCCCTGGCGTTACCTTGGCACTGGAACCTGATCGTCCTGAGAGGATCCTCGATTGGATTATCTCGCAACAATATGACTTGGGTATTACAGCCGACTATCACGATCATCCGGTGATTGAATCAATTCCGCTCATGATGCGAACGGTTGCGATACTGCCCCTCAATCATCGATTGAAAGACAAAGAACAAATCACCCCCAGGGACCTGGATGGAGAACCTTTCATCCATACAAGACGAGCCAGCAGATTTTTCAATCTGGTCAAAACAGCCTTTGAATCCTCTGGTGCAAGGCTGAACTCATTGATTGAAACACGGCAGTTTGGTGCTGCGTGCAGGATTGTTGCCAATGGAGTAGGGGTGAGCGTAGTCTCTATTATTGATGCTCTGGAATATGAGAAGGAAGGTTTGATCATCAAACCTTTTTCTCCGGTGATCCCACATGAAGTACATATTCTCTATCCAACTCACACTCCGCGCTCCATGGTTACCATGGAATTCATTGATATGTTTGTGAGCAGTCTGGATGATTATCAGGTCCGAACGACCAGAAAATAGCGGTGCTCCACGATCGTCACGAAGCCGAGGAAAAAGCGGATGCAATTGGATTATGACCTTTGGCAAATTATTGCGATAATCCTGACATATTTGTCAGCGGCATTTGCGAAAGGTATTTCTGGTCTTGGCTTTTCAACTATGTGCCTGCCATTCCTTGCAATGACAGTGGGTCTCAAAGACGCTCTGTCGTTGGTGATCATTCCTTCCGTCTTGGCCAATCTCATTATCATGCATGGTGCTGGTCAGTTCACGCAAACCATACAGCGGTTTCATCTGATGTTGCTGGCGACGATCCCTGGACTATTGATTGGTCTTTGGATTTTGGACGTTATTGATGGTGGCATGGCTGGAGCTCTACTTGGTGGTATTCTGATCATCTGGTGTCTGGTTTCCTTTGCGAAACCCGATTTCCGCTTGAAACCTTCTTTGGAAAATCCGTTAGGTGTCATCAGTGGCTTTCTGACCGGCGTCGTGAATGGGCTAACCGGATCTCAAGTCATGCCTTCTTTACCTTACCTGATGGCTCTCGGGTTGAACCGTCAGATGTTTGTACAGGCAATGAACTGTAGTTTCACGCTCTCGAGCTTCGTTATGGCTTTGGGTTTGATGAAGTTGGACTTGTTTTCAATAGATGCGGTTCTAGTCTCACTTATTGGAACATTCTTTGCATTCCTCGGTCTTAAGCTTGGGGAGAGCTATCGAAGCCGCCTATCCACCGAGATGTTTAGACGAACAGTTCTTGTGATGCTTTCAATGATGGGCGCTAGCTTGATCATACGAACGATCTTTTAATCGGTAGACAATATTAAAAATCAGCAATGAAGTTGCAACTTAATTGCAACTGGATTGACGTTGATCAAAATTTGATTGTAAGTTTCATATTATAAGACATAGCCAAGGCCTGACCAGCCCACATTCCTTCATCGAGGACCATAATAACGTTGATTTTCCAAGGAGATCATCATGATCACTCGTCGGTCCTTGCTCGGCTATACTTCATCCATCATCGGCTCTAGTCTGCTTTTGGGGGCGGGCAGTTCTATTGCAACTGCAGCCAATGCTGCCAGTGCGCTAACCCTTTATGGGCCTCCAGTTGGGCCATCTGTCACGCTGGCCTATATGGCCAAACAGGGTTTGCTGAGCAAAGCTGCAGGCGGTACGGTTGATTTCGAAATCTATAAATCCCCTGATGTATTGCGCGCCAATTTTGTTTCTGGTGATTGGAAACTGGCGGTCACTCCATCTTATGTCGCTGCCAATCTGGCCAACAAAGGCCTTCCGGTAAAAATGCTCAACATCATGACGTGGGGCATGCTCTATGTTCTGAGTTTTGATGAAGCCATCAAAAAGCCGGAAGATCTGGTGGGCGAGACTGTAGGCATGTTCTTCCGCAATGATATGCCGGATCTGGTCTTTGGCAGAGTGATGGAAGAAAAAGGGCTGAAGGTCGGAACCGACTATAAACTCCACTATGTTGGTACTCCGTTTGAAGCTCTGCAATTGCTGCTGTCTGGCCGTATCAAACATTGCGTTCTGCCTGAGCCTGCAGCGACTGCAGGCATGGTCAAAGGTAAGAAGTTAGGCAAAAAGCTGTATCGCTCGCTGGATCTGGCCAAGGAGTGGGCATCTGTGACTGGTGGGGAAGGGCGCTTCCCAATGGCAGGCGCCATGGTGCATCAGGATTTGCTGGATAAGAATCCGGCACTGATCGAAGAATTCCAGAAACAGGCTATGGAAGGCACCAAATGGGTACAGGGCAATCCCATGGAAGCGGCCAAGGTTGCGGCCGAGACCATGCCTCTGCCGGCACCTGTCATCGCCAAATCTATTCCTCATACGCACCTGACCATGGAGCGGGCTAGCGATATCCGCAATGAGCTTGAAACCTTCTATGGTCTGCTGGCTGAAAAGAACCCGGCCATCATTGGCGGCAAGCTGCCTGACGCCAGCTTCTATCTGTAATCTGGCAAGGGAGGGGGAGCGAGCATGATAGCGAAAACCGGCTCATTCATTGCCCGGATCTGGTCCGGCTGGGGAACCTTGGCTGGGGTCTTCATGATCATTGCATTGTGGCAAGTTGGTTATGAGAGCTTCGGCGCGCTCGTTCTTCCTGATCCCCTACAGTCCTTCTCACAATTGTTGACGATCTTTCAGCAATCCGAAGGGCTGGACTATATCGCCATTACTGCCCGTAGAGCCATGACCGGCTTTGCATTGGCCAGTTTGATTGGTGCTTGCATCGGTTTGCTTGCAGGATGGTCCAATACATTGGCCATCCTGTGCCGCCCATTTCTGACTGTCATGCTGGGCGTGCCGCCCATTGCTTGGATCGTGCTGGCGCTTCTCTGGTTCGGCGGCAGCGATGGTACGCCTGTCTTTACTGTTTTCATTTCCACTGTGCCCTTGGTTTTCGCCGGAGCTTTGCAAGGCATCCGAATGCGAGATGCAACATTGGATGAGATGGCAGACAGCTTCGAAATTCCCTGGTGGGATAAGGTCTGGCATGTCCAGATCCCACAAGTCATCTCTTACTTGTTCCCAGCTTGGGCTACTGCACTCGGTCTCAGCTGGAAGGTGGTTGTTATGGCAGAGCTTCTCTCATCCAGCGAAGGTATTGGTGCAGGCCTGGCTGAGGCGAGAGTGAATATCGATACAGTCACGACCATGTCCTGGATCGTTGCTGTTGTTGGCCTGTTGCTGTTTCTGGAAGGCTTCTTTCTCAATCCCATAAAAGAGCATGTGGAGGGTTGGAGAAATGATGTTTGACCCTGGAAGACTAGAGACAGCGCAGGATGTTTCATCGCCCGATTTCGTGAGCAGATGCTCATCAGATCCTGTTTTGAAGGTGAAGGTAACAGATCATCGCTATCACCCGTTGCAGCAGGTGCTGGCTGAATGTGCGCTTGATATCAATAAAGGTGAGATTGTCAGTCTTATTGGGCCCTCGGGCTGTGGTAAATCGACATTTCTCAAAATTGCTGCAGGCCTCTTGGAGCCAAGTGAAGGTAAGGTGGTGACCAAGACAAAGGACAGTGCAGTCCTGTTTCAGGAGCATCGCCTTCTGCCATGGAAGACTTTGAGCGACAATATGAGTTTTGGCTTCAGAGGGCGCACAATCCCTTCCGATGAGAAAGCAAGGCGTCTCAGAAAAGCCGCCCAGATCATGGGCTTTGCTGAAGATGATATGGTGAAATATCCATCAGAACTATCCGGTGGGATGCGTCAGCGGGCAGCTCTTGCAAGAGCATTGGTAATTGAGCCTGATCTGCTTTTTCTGGATGAACCTTTCAGCGCGCTCGATATTGGCAGACGCCGGGAAATGTATCGTTTGCTGTTGGGTGAAGTGCGCCAACGAGACTGCACCGTCTTGATGGTGACACATGATGTATTTGAGGCACTTTCCTTGAGTGACCGCGTTGTCGTCATGTCTCCCGATCCGGGTGCCTTTCTGAAGGAAATCAAGGTCAGTATCCCGTTGGAAGAGCGAACACGCCATATGGTCGCGGATCTGGAAGCAGAATTGCTGTGTGATAGCGAAGTGGCGGAATTGTTCAGAATGCATGATTGGGATCAGGTGCTATGAGTGAAGGTATTTTGCAGCCAACGGAGCAGCCACAAGAGCAGATACGATTCATTGATCATCCGGTTTTCTCTGATGGCTTTCGTGTCTTCTTTCCTCTCGCTGCGCTCAGCGCCCTTGCTCTCATCCTTTTTTGGGGACTGAGCTTATCTGGTCTGATCTCTATTGAGGCTTCTCTAAGTCCACTGGCCTTGCATCGCTACGACATGATCTTTGGTTTTCTGGTTGCTGCCATGGCGGGTTTTTTGACCACGGCTGTTCCTTCCTGGAGCAAAACCTCTCCGGTTACTGGTTGGGAGTTGTTTGGGCTGGGGCTGCTATGGATTGCAGGACGTCTCGCTTTCTGGGCGTCTGATTGGGTGCCTGCATGGCTTACCTTCAGTTTGCATTTTCTGTTTCTGATCGCCTTGGCAGCCCGTATCCTGCCACCACTTTGGACTGCCAAAATGCGTCATCTGATCTGGCCTGTGTTATTGCTGGCTATCGCACAAGGTATCAGTGTGGTGGGATATGTCTCTGATGGAATTGAGATAAGCGGCAGCTGGATCCTGAACTTCGATACCGGCCTTGCTATGGCCGAAGGGGCTTTCGCCATCATGGTGCTTACCGCCCTTGCTCCAATCTCAACGGTTATTGTCAATCATGCGCTGGATCAGCGCGATGATGGTGTGAAGTTCATTCCGCGCCCGCCATTTCGCCGCGCTGCCATGCTCTGCCTTGGTCTTTATACGCTGGCACGCATGGGACAGGCTTCTGATGGATTACAAGGATGGCTGGCACTGGCGGCAAGCTGTTCTGTTCTCAATATCCTTCAGGACTGGCACATGAAAGGGGCTTTAGGCACCTACTTTTCCAAAAGCCTCTATCTGGTCTATTGGTTCCTGGCTGTTGGGTTGGCGTTACAAGGCCTGAGTCTATTGGAATTGGTACCTGTAGAAGCTCTGGTTGCCGGGCGGCATATGCTTTTCATCGGTGGGTTCTCACTGGCAACCTTGATGGTGCTGATCATTGCCGGAACCCGCCATACCGGCCGTAGTCTTGCGACTTACCCACTTTTCATTGCATCCATCCTGACTTTGGTCATGGCCTGTATTGCGAGATCGGTGCTACCGCTTGTCCTGCCGGATATCGACTGGATGATGCTGGCATGGATCTGTTTTGCTTTAAGTTTTGCCTGCTATCTGGGGCAAATTACGCCATGGATTTTGGCGGAGAATGTGAATGACTGACACCACCCGAAAATTTTCAACTGATGCGCTCTTTTCCTTGGGCTTTCGGCCTTTTTATCTGGCAGGGGCATTCTATGCTGCTGCGAGCCTTCTTATTTGGGTGGCATATCTATTCGATTTTGTGGAATTGCAGGGACCGTTTGAAGGATCGCTATGGCATGCCCACGAGCTGATTTTTGGCTTTGCTGTTGCCATTCTGGTCGGTTTCCTCTTCACTGCCGTTCGCAACTGGAGTGGCCTGCCAACGCCCAATGGCAAAGCTCTGGCGGCCTTGCTTTTGCTCTGGGCAATAGCACGGATCATGCTGATTTTTGATGCCGGCCCTTGGGTGCCAATTATCGATCTTCTTTTCCTGCCATTGGCGGCATTGGGTATCACAGTGCCTTTGATTAGAAGTGGCAACAAACGAAACTATTTCACATTTCTGCTGATGCTTTTATTGGCACTGGCCAACGGTGCCTTTTATGCCATCGCCTATGACTGGATTTCAGTAGACCCGAATACGGTCTTTTTGATTGCACTGGATGTGTTTGCCATCTTCATTACGGTGATTGGCGGGCGGATTATCCCGCTCTTTTGCAATAATGCTACAGGAAGCAAACGAGCACAGCGTCACCAAAATCTGGAATATGCCATTGTCACGGGCATGGTTCTGTTGCTGCTCAGTGATCTTGCCTGGGGGCTTACAGATGATTGGGCTATGCCAAGAGCAGGGTTTCTGCTTGCACTAGGATTGCTTCATTGCACCAAAGTTGCTCTTTGGAGACCTCAAATCACCTTGGCAAATCCTATGCTATGGATTTTGCCTCTTGCCTATAGCTGGTTGCCCATTGCATTGCTGTTGCGTGCGGCCTCATTAGCAGGGGCACCGATAGATCAAATTCTTGCGTTGCATGCCTTAACGGTTGGCTCCATGGGTGGCATGATGTTGGCTATGATGACACGGTCTGCATTAGGGCATACTGGACGGCAAATTATCGCCAGCAAAGTAGAGACCTTCATCTTCATTTTCGTCACATTGGGGGCGATGGTTCGAGTTTTCGGCCCCATCGTCATGCCTCAGCTCTACTTGCTTGAAATAGCAATCTCCGCCATTTTCTGGAGCCTTGCCTTTGGCCTCTTCTTTGTCAGTTATTGGAAAATTCTGACTCGCCCACGCGCGTGACCATGAACACGGATGAGCTTCACTCGACTAAAGTTGAGTGAAGCTGAATGCGCGATTAAATTTCTGAAATATATAGGCTTTTGATGCGTCAATTTGTCGTCTGACTCGCTTTGATTTTATTTTGAATCTATTATACAAGTTTATAAAACTTGAATATAAAAATCATGATATAAAATGATGCTTTCCCGATGAGCGAGATTGAGATGTCAAACCACGTGCGACTGAAAAAACATCAAATGATGCTAATAATTGGCATTAGCATCTTTGGTGTCATTGGCCATTCCGATAATGCAACAGCAGCAGATTTCATTGAAACACAGAGTATGATGCGTCATGCGGCGGGTGGGCCGCCAGCTGTTCCTTCTCCTCTTGAGCTTCTGCTTGCAAAGCCAGCGATGCAGTTCCGACATGATGATCAACTGCCGATGACAACGGGCGTGGAAGGGGACGTCGCCAAAGCCAACCGCATGGTCAAGGTCATGGGCGGCTATAACGGTGATGGCAGCGTCAAAACCGGTGCTGCTCAGGCACGTTTGATGGCACCCGGTATCGTGGTTCTGGCTGGCATGCGTTACGATCAGGCAGATGATTACGACGATGCCGATGGCAACGAAGTCAAGTTCGGTTACAAGCGCGATACCGAGCAACTCGTTATTCAATGGATGCCAAATGCAGGTGGTAAACTGAAGCTGGTCGGCATTCGTGATGTCATCCAGGATGATATTCAGCCGCATCACGCGATGGATGTGCCAACCACCACCCGCTATGTCGGGAAGGCCAGTTTTGAACAGGCACTGGAAGGCGATGTACTCAAAGGCTTCGGACTGAATTTCGCATCAAAGAATGTCGAACGTGAGCCTGATAATTACACCAACCGCGATGACGGCAATCCCGGCAACAATATGCGAGCGCTTACCAAGCGACATATTCTGGAAGGTGACGCAAACGCAAAGCTGAATCTGGGGGGGTGGGCAACGACTGCCGCAGTGAGTGGTGGATGGGACAATCATGACGCCCGTCGGTATCAGGATTCTCAAGGCGGCATTATCAACGCAATCAAACTGCCAGACATCACCCGCACGATGTTTGGTTTGTCATTGGATAGCAAACGCAACTTCGAGAATGGCTTCAAATTGCAGGCCGGTGTTCGCTATGATTATATCCACGCAGACCCTGAGGCCGTGAATGAGACCGGTCAAGTTGTGAACCCTCCACCGGCGGCTCCGGCATTTAACATGTCACCTGCCGCACTCTATGGCCAATATTACGGCGCTAGCGGGGATTTTAAACGCGATGACCACAATATCTCAGCCCGTTTGCGAGTCAGCAAAGCTGCGATGGATAACAGATTCTCAGTCTTTGCAGATCTGAGCCGTAAAGTTCGCTCTCCGGATAACATTGAAGCCTACCATGCGGTCACGAACCCGACTGCGTCAGCTCGCTGGATTGGCAACCCTAATCTGGACCCGGAAGCGCATCATAAAGCCGAACTCGGTTTCATATGGACTGGTGCCAATTACAAAGGCTATGGCCAACTGAGCCCCAATGCTGAGGGTCCATTTGATGCGGACAATATGAAAGTCAGCCTCTCCGGGTATGTGGATGCGGTCGATAACTTTATTGCGTTTGATCGCGCGCATGGTCAAACCGGCATTCTGCAGAATGACAACGCACTTATCTATCGTAACATCGATGCGCTCTTCGCCGGCGTGAACTTCGAGGCTCGTTGGAATCTGACCAATAATTGGTCCACCGCAGTCAAAGCCGCCTATCTGTGGGGCAACAATGAAAGCGATAACCGAGCGCTCTATCAGATTGCACCTTTGGAAGCCAATTTCCTGATTGATTATCGTGACATGCTTGGTTCCGTCGGTACTTGGAATATCGGCGCAAAGCTGCGTGTGGTTGCAGATCAAAGCCGTGTTGATACCAACGTCACAACTGGCCTTGGAATGGATCAAAGCGAAGGCAAGGGCTTTGCCACAATTGACGCTTATGGCGGCATCCAGATTGGCAATCGCTGGTCGGTTACAGCAGGTGTGAACAATCTGCTCAACGCTGATTATCAGGAGCATATTACCGGTACGCACGTAGCTGCTGCCACCAAAACCAAGATCAATGCACCGGGCCGGAACTTCTTCCTGCGCTCGCAACTCAATTTTTAGAGCCTATCCCCGAAAAGTTGTTCGACTTTTCGGACAAGGATTGGCGTGAACAAGAACCCATCCCCGGAAAGCTGTTCGACTTTTCGGATAAGGATATACGTCAAATAAACTCTAGGTATTCGCTATGCTTAATCGTCGTGACTTTCTTGCCTGGTCGGCTGTGGGCCTCAGCACCACTCTTACGGCTGGTGCAGTCAACTCACTCTTTCCTGCTCCAGCCATCGCACAAGGCTTGGACAGTCTGACCATCTATGGTCCTCCAGCCGGACCGTCCATTGCTCTGGCCCATTTGGTCCAGTCTGGGGCTCTGAAAGACCATGCCCAAAAGGTGAAGTTCGAGCTATGGCGCAATCCTGATCAACTGCGGGCGGGGGTGCTGTCTGGAAAAATGCAGATTACTGGTACGCCAAGCTATGTGGCGGCCAACCTCTATAACCGTGGTGTCGATGTCCATATGGGCAGCATCGTGACATGGGGCTTGCTCTACTTGATGTCTCGCGAAGGCAAGGTCTCTTCTATCAAGGACCTTCAAGGTAAGACGATCCTCATGCCATTTAAAAATGATATGCCGGATCTGGTCTTCCGTGCCATGGCGGCAAAAGTTGGTATGAAAGCAGGTCGCGATTTCAAACTGCAATATACCAGCACGCCGCCTCAAGCCATGAAAATGCTCATTGCTGGCAAAGCCGAAATGGCGGTGCTGCCAGAACCTGCTGCAACTGCATCCCAGATGATGGGCATGAAAAGCGGCGTTGGCATCACTCGTGCACTGGATTTACAAAAAGAGTGGGGTAGCACCATCGGTGGCGGATCGAAGATTCCACAGGCGGGTATGATGATTTCTGGTAAGCTTGCCAAAGAACGCCCAGAGCTTGTTGATGCCTTCAATAAAGCTATGGTCACATCCGGTCGTTGGACATGCGATAATCCCGCAAGTGCCGCTAAAATTGGCGCAACCTATCTTGGCCTGAAAGCACCAATTATCGAGCGAGCCATTCCATTCAGCAACATTGATGTGAAATCAGGCAAGGCATCTCGTTCAGAGCTGGAGCGTTTCTATAACGTGCTCAAAGGCATGTCTCCAGCCATCATCGGTGGTAAGCTGCCTGGTGAGAATTTCTACCTATAGAATACCTCTTTGCAAGAGTTGGCACTTTGAGAGCATATTCTTTGCCCCCTGACATCGAGTTATGTCAGGGGGTGTTTTTATGGCAAGATGGAATTCCTGAATTGTGCTTCCCTTTTCTGGAATAGGGTTATTCCCAGCTATGAAGTTTTGTAGAAGTTAGTTGCCTGAGATGACTTTCCTGCAACCAATTGCTGCGCTGCATCAATGCCAATTTAAGACTTTAGTGCACAAGTGCTGGATTAAATTAAATTATATAATACAAATGGTTAAATGAAAAATTATTTCTACTAATTTTTTAGTTTGACAATTTTAGTTGGTTGCCGGAACAATAGCCGGACCAGATTTTGATAGAAATCGCATGTATCTATAAAACTACTTTGGGAGGAGTAACATATGCGGAAAATTCTGCTATCGGCAGTCGCCATCTCTGCAATGATTGCCTCATCATCTGCTGTTCTGGCAGATAGTGCGGCAGCCAAGAAATGGGTCGATTCCGAATTCCAGCCATCTGTTCTGTCAAAAGACGATCAGATGAAGGAAATGGACTGGTTCATCAATGCAGCCGAGCCTTTCAAAGGCATGGAAATCAACGTGCTGTCTGAAGGCATCCCGACCCATTCCTACGAATCTGAAGTTCTGACCAAAGCCTTCTTCGAGATCACAGGCATCAAGGTCAATCACCAGATTCTTGGTGAGGGTGAAGTGGTTCAGGCCGTTCAGACCCAAATGCAGACCAAGCGCAATCTCTATGATGCCTATGTCAATGACTCTGATTTGATTGGTACTCACTCACGCTTGCAGCTGGCTTACAACCTGACCGACTGGATGGCAGGTGAGGGCAAGGCCGTAACCAACCCTGGCCTCGATTTGGGCGACTTCATGGGTACCCAGTTCACCACTGGCCCTGATGGCGATTTGTACCAGCTGCCAGATCAGCAATTTGCGAACCTCTACTGGTTCCGTAAAGACTGGTTCGACCGCCCTGATCTGCAAGAAAAATTCAAAGCAAAATATGGCTATGACCTAGGTGTTCCTGTCAATTGGTCTGCTTACGAAGATATCGCTGAATTCTTCTCCAAGGATGTGAAGGAAATTGACGGTACCGCAATTTATGGTCACATGGATTACGGCAAGCGCGCTCCTGACCTTGGTTGGCGTATGACTGATGCCTGGCTGTCCATGGCCGGTGCTGGTTCCAAAGGTGAGCCAAACGGTGTTCCAATCGATGAATGGGGCATCCGTATGGAAAAAGGCTCCTGTAATCCAGCTGGTGCATCTGTCACCCGCGGCGGTGCTGCCAACGGCCCAGCGGCTGTTTACGCGATCCGTAAATGGGATGAATGGCTGCGTAACTATGCCCCTCCAGGTGCTGCTTCCTATGACTTTTACCAGTCTTTGCCTGCACTTAGCCAAGGCAACGTAGCTCAGCAGATCTTCTGGTACACTGCCTTTACCGCTGATATGGTGAAGCCGAAGTCAGAAGGCAACAACACTGTTGACGATGCAGGCAAGCCACTATGGCGCATGGCTCCATCACCACATGGTCCATATTGGGAAGAAGGCCAGAAAGTTGGCTATCAGGACGTGGGTTCCTGGACTATTCTGAAATCCACTCCGGTTGATCGCGCCAAAGCGGCTTGGCTCTATGCTCAGTTCGTGGTCTCCAAGACCGTTGACGTGAAAAAATCCCATGTTGGTCTGACCTTCATTCGTGACAGCTCTGTAAATCATGAGAGCTTCACCGAGCGTGCAGGCAAACTTGGTGGTCTGGTCGAGTTCTACCGCTCTCCTGATCGTGTTGCATGGTCCCCAACAGGCATCAACGTGCCTGATTATCCAAAGTTGGCTCAGTTGTGGTGGCAGCAAATCGGTGACGTGAACTCCGGAGCCTTCACCCCTCAGGAAGCTATGGATCGTCTTGCATCCGAGATGGACACCATCATGGCTCGTATGGAGCGCGCGGATAAAGGTGCCAACGTTTATGGCGGCTGTGGTCCACGCCTCAACGAAGAGAAAGACGCCGAATGGTGGTTCAAAAACGGTGGTGCCAAGCCAAAGCTTGCCAACGAAAAGCCACAGGGTCAGACCGTCAACTATGACGAACTGGTCGCACGTTGGGCCAAGAACTAATCCTGACGGAATGACAAGAACAGGTCGGGGCCTCTAGCCCCGCCCAGGGCCGGGAGTGCTGAGCTTGGCACTCCTATCCTCCAGCCCTGCACTGGACCGAGCGCTGAAACTCCCCAAACGTTCAGTTGCTCGGCCTTAGTGCGTAAAGCCGCACCATGAACTGACCATGCGTGTATTAGCTGGAGAGCGGGATATCTGGAACTGGCCACTTTCAGAAGTGAGACAGATAAGACAGAACCCGATAGACAGGGCAAGGTAACTTCGAAATGACATTAGAACTCAAGGGCATCACGAAGCGAGTTGATGGTCGCCTCCATATTAAAGAGACATCTCTACGCCTTGAGCCAGGGCATTTCAATGTTCTGCTCGGCGAAACCGGGGCAGGCAAGACATCGCTGATCAAATTGATGGCAGGTCTTGATCGCTGTGCGTCCGGCTCCATCCTGATGGAGGGGGTGGATGTGACAAAACAGAATACCCAGCAACGCAATATCTCGCTGGTGCATCAGTTCTTCGTCAACTATCCCCATATGAGCGTTTTTGACAATATCGCATCCCCTTTGAAAGTTGCGGGTATGGCGAAATCTGAGATTGAGGGACGGGTAGAGGAAGCGGCAGACTTGTTGCAGCTACGTCCAATGCTGCATCGTCGCCCGCATGAGCTATCAGGTGGCCAGCAGCAGCGTACTGCGTTGGCCCGCGCCATTGCCAAGGAAAGCAATGCAGTTTTCCTTGATGAGCCTTTGGCCAACCTTGATTACAAATTACGCGAGGAACTGCGCGCACAATTGCCTGAATTGTTTGCTGGTCGCGGGGCTGTGGTCGTATATGCAACATCCGAACCCGAGGAGGCGTTGCTTCTTGGAGGGCAAACGGCCTTGATGCAGGACGGCAATGTAACCCAGTTCGGCAAAACTGCGGACATCTATCGCAATCCAGCAGATCTTGTTTCTGCAAGTGTATTTTCTGATCCTCCAATCAATTCAGCTCGGGTTACCAAGAAAGGCGATGAAATTCGCCTTGATGCCCATGTGAAGTGGACTGCAACTGGTGAAGCTTCTGAGCTCGCTGATGGAGAGTATGATGTTGCAGTTCGTCCCCACTATGTCAGCCCGGTACGCATTGCAGACCGTCATGTTCCCATGACCGGAACAGTTCAGGTGACCGAACTGACTGGTTCAGAATCCAGTGCTCACTTCAAATTGGGTGATCAGAGCTGGGTTTCTCTTTCACAAGGGGTACATCCCTATCAGGTAGGAGAGGACCATGAGTTTTTCATGGATCCAGATCACTGCTTCTACTTCCTCCCCAATGGCCAACGGGCACGATAGGAAGGACCAAACGAATGGCAAAAATTACTCTTTCGAACCTGCGTCACTCCTATTATCCCAATCCATCAAAGCCGGATGATTACGCGCTTAAGCATCTCGATCTGTCTTGGGAAGATGGTGGTGCTTATGCGCTGTTGGGCCCTTCGGGCTGTGGCAAGTCTACCCTTCTTAACATTATTTCCGGCCTGCTCGTGCCATCTGAGGGGAAAATTCTCTTTGATGATAAGGATGTTACGCATCTAAAGCCGGCCGAACGCAATATCGCTCAGGTTTTCCAGTTTCCGGTCATCTATGACACCATGACTGTGTTCGACAATCTGGCTTTCCCGCTTCGCAACCGTCAGGTCGATGAAGCAACCGTGAAATCCCGCGTCGAAGCCATTGCCGACATGCTGGAAGTTACCGACATGTTGGGCACAAAGGCAGCTGGCCTGTCTCCTGACAACAAACAGAAAATCTCCATGGGCCGCGGTCTGGTGCGCGATGATATCAATGTTGTGATGTTTGACGAACCTCTGACCGTGATCGACCCACATCTGAAGTGGAAGTTGCGCTCCAAGCTCAAGGAGCTTCATCAGGAGCTTAAAGCCACCATGATCTATGTGACCCATGACCAGACAGAGGCATTGACCTTTGCCGATCAGGTAGTGGTGATGCAGGAAGGCGAGGTGGTGCAGATTGGCACTCCAGTCGAACTGTTCGAGCGCCCAACCCACACCTTCGTTGGCCACTTCATCGGATCCCCGGGCATGAATATTCTTCCATGTGAAGTGTCTGGCGGCAAAGCCATGTTCAATGGCCAATCAATCACCTTGGAAGGCGAAATTGAAGCAGGCGAGGGCAAGAGCAACGAAATTGGTATTCGCCCTGAACATGTAACAATTGCCGACAACGGCTTGGAAGCGGTGGTGAGCAAAGTCTCCGATGTCGGTCGCCATAATGTGGTGGAAGCAATGGTCGGTGGAACCAAGGTTGCATCCATCACGGAAGAAAGTGCGCCCAATCCAGGCGAGAGCATCCATTTGCAATTCGATCCTGCCAAAACACGCCTCTATCGCGATGGCTGGATTGCAACCAAAAGTACGGGAGCTTGATCATGAAAACCGAAAATCAAAAAGCCTGGTTTTTTGTGCTGCCTGTTTTGCTTCTGGTAGCCTTCAACGCCCTGATCCCGATGATGACCGTGGTCAATTATTCGGTTCAGGAAACCTTTGGCGATAACCTTTTCTTCTGGCAAGGATTGGACTGGTTCCAGCAGATCCTGAATTCAGAGCGCTTTCACAATGCTCTGGGCCGTCAGTTCCTGTTCACCGGCCTGATCCTCGCGATTGAAATCCCACTGGGTATCGCGATTGCGCTGGCCATGCCACGCAAAGGCTTCTGGGTACCGGTTTGTCTTGTAACCATGGCACTACCTATGTTGATCCCTTGGAACGTGGTTGGTGCGATGTGGAACATCTTCACCTTGCCGGATATCGGTCTGCTGGGGTATTTCATGAACCACACACTGGGCATTGACTACAACATGACCCAGGATCCATTTGCGGCATGGGTGACCATCATCGTCATGGATGTGTGGCACTGGACGTCTCTTGTAGTGCTGCTGTCCTATGCAGGTCTTGTTTCCATCCCGGATGCCTTCTATCAGGCAGCGGAAGTGGATGGAGCATCCCGCTGGTCCATATTCCGCTACATCCAGCTGCCAAAAATGAAGCAGGTGCTGACCATCGCAATCCTTTTGCGCTTCATGGATAGTTTCAACATCTATACCGAGCCCTTCACTCTGACCGGTGGCGGACCGGGCAATTCCACCACCTTGCTTTCAATCGATCTGGTGAAGATTGCCCTCGGTCAGTTTGATCTGGGCCCGGCTGCCGCCATGTCACTCATCTATTTCGCAATCACCCTGCTGGTTTCATGGCTCTTCTATACGCTCATGAACCGCGATGTGCAGAAATAAGGAGAGGATAGGATTATGAAAAAACGCTATATTATTCCCATTGTCTATATCCTGTTCCTCATGCTGCCCATCTATTGGTTGGTAGCAATGAGCTTCAAGACAACGGGTGAAATTCTGGCTGGCTTCTCACTTTTTCCGCAGACCTTCACGCTGGAGAATTACAAAGTCATCTTCACCGATCCCACTTGGTATTGGGGTTACATCAACTCCATTCTCTATGTGGCCATCAATACCGTGATTTCCGTCGTCGTCGCTCTGCCAGCCGCTTATGCTTTCTCGCGCTATAAGTTTCTGGGTGACAAGCAGCTTTTCTTCTGGCTTCTGACCAACCGTATGGCACCAGCAGCTGTGTTTGCTCTGCCATTCTTCCAGCTCTATTCAGCAATCGGCTTGTTTGACACCCATTTGGCTGTGGCATTGGCTCATTGCCTGTTCAACATTCCGCTGGCGGTATGGATCTTGGAAGGCTTCATGGGGGGCGTGCCGAAAGAACTGGACGAAACAGCCTTTGTTGATGGCTATTCGTTCCCACGCTTCTTCGCGACTATCTTCCTGCCAACCATTTCCTCCGGTGTCGGTGTGGCTGCGTTCTTCTGCTTCATGTTCTCATGGGTCGAGCTGCTATTGGCAAAAACACTGACTGCTGTTGCTGCCAAGCCGATTGCAGCAACCATGACCAAGACGGCCTCAAGCGCTGGTTACGAGCTTGGTTTGTTGGCCGCAGCTGGCGCTCTGACCATCATTCCTGGCGCCATCGTCATCTATTTCGTCCGTAACTATATTGCTAAGGGCTTTGCCCTGGGGAGGGTATAATGCTTAGCTGGATGGCATGGACCTGGCCAACCGCATTGGTCTTCATCGGAATTTTCTCTGCAATGACGGTTTTGACAGTCTTGGAAATCCGTCACCCAGGTGGAGCAGAAAGACTGGGAGCCCTCGGGCTGGTAACCACACGAGGTGATCGTCTGTTCATCTCGCTCCTGGGCTCGGTTTACATCTTCCTTGCCTGGCTTGGTCTGTTTGGTATGCCGCTTTGGATCCCTCTGGGGTTGGCAATCTGTTGGGGGATTTTCTGCTTCTGGAAAGTTTGAAATGATCTGAAAATACCACACATTAGTGGCGAAATCCGGCCGAGCAGGGTGCTTGGTCGGGTTTTGAGAGAAAAGACTTGGATCTGCGAAAGTTTTAGTATTTACTGTCCTTTCATGCATTGCTTGTCTGCCAGCGGGAATTTTTATGCGCAAAAAAAAGAAAAGCGAATTTCTTACCGAAGTCGAGTTGGAATTCATGACCCGACTATGGGAGCTGGGTGAGGGGACTGTGCGTGATGTCATGGCTAAATTGGCGCCGGAGCGCGATCTGGCCTACACGTCCGCAGCAACGATCATGAGGATTCTGGAGCAGAAGAGTTTTGTCAGCAGCAGAAAAGAGGGCAAGACACATGTCTATAATGCCCTGCTGACAAAGGATGCGTACCAGACACGGTTCTTGAAGGATGTCTCAGCAAAGCTGTTTGACAATACGCCTGCAGCGCTGGTGGCTCGATTGGTCGACGATGAAGACCTGTCCGAGGAAGCGCTGAACGAGATCCGTACTCTGTTGGAGAGGAGGGTGAAAAATGCCAACGATAGGAACAATATTTGATGTTTATCTGAACATTAATATTCTGTTGCTTGTCACAATAGGGGTTTGGGCGATTACGCGCCTGGCTATGCAAGGGATGGGGATGTCCTTTGCCTATGGCTTGAAACTCCGATTGATCAAATCACTGGTTCTCACCTGCTTCATCGCCCCTGTCTTGGTCGTGCTCTATGATGTCTATGTGAGGCAAAATGGTGTTGCGACGAGCTATTCTCTATCTATTTCCGATCTGATTGTCTCTCAATATCTGCAAGGCAGTTTTGATATGAAGGCCGCTGATCTGGAGGTGTTTCTTGCTCTGCGTACACGATTGACCGAGGATGTTTTGGCCGCCGATAGCATGTTCGCCTTGGCTCTTTTGACTGCGCTGGCAACCGGTCTCACAGTTGGAGCCATTCGTCTTGCTGTCAGCATGGTGAAACTCGCCAATATTTTGTCGAAATGCTTCGAATGGCGTCAGTTCGGCTCTCTTCATCTGCTGCTGTCTGACAGCGTTACAACACCATTCTCTACGCGCGGTTTGATCAAGCGCTATGTCATCCTGCCCACCAGCATGTTGGAAAATGGCAAGGATCTGCAAATTGCTCTTGGTCATGAGCTTCAGCATATTCGTCAAAGAGACACCGAATGGGAAATTGCGTTGGAATTCATGCGTCCATTCTTTTTCTGGAACCCGGCTTTTCTGGTCCTCAAGCGCCAGATCGAGCGCTTGCGCGAGCTAAGCTGTGACCAGCAAGTGATTGTACGCCGGAATATCAGCGTGCAGGACTATTGCGAATGCCTGCTGCGAACCTGCGAAACTGGCCTGAAAAAACGTGAACTCTTCCTTGGTGCCATGCCAAGGGTCGCATTCGTTCAACTGGATAAATCACCGATTGGCAGCAACTCAGCAAAGTTCCTGCACCATCGTTTGGTCTCTCTCCTGGAAGGTGAGAAGCATCAGCGCCATGCCTTTACGTTGTTGGCTTTCATGGTGCCAGTTCTGAGTCTGGTGGGGCTTGCATCCATCCTGATGCAAAAACCCAATGACTGGAGTCATGAACGCATCATGTTCTCAACGGTCCTCAATCTGGACCGTTTGGCCGAAAGAAGTCAGCGATAAATAGTGTAGCTTAAAAGGCTCAATCAGGACGTCTGATATTGGGTAGGGCGCGCAATTGATCTGCAGTTGCAGCAAGCTCTTGATCGCTATTCTCTTTACCGGTGATCTTATGCAAAAGATATTGCCAGTGTGCGCCTGACAATTGCGGCAGAGCCCTGCCATTGTCACGACGGCTTTTCCAAATTGTCGAAGAAATCTGACTGACGATAGCTTTGCGTGCCTCAGCTGATATGTCTTTCTTCAAAAATGGCAACAGAGAGAAGAAGCGGTCGTGATGCTGCTGCATGACATTGGCGGATAAGTTGCTGTCATCAGCCGGTCTTAGAAAATAGACATAATCCTCAATATAGGCGATTTGCTCTGCTTTGGCGCTCAGACGAAGCGGCAAGGATTGATCCTGAATGAAGATACTCTCATCAGCCCCACCAGCTTCCAGCCAAAGCGTGCGCTCCGCCAGAATGCCCATGCGCACGATTTTTTTCCTGGCAGCGAAGGCAAGAGGATCGGCAGGTCGCTGAACATTCGCATCATAAGGGATCTCAACCACATCCAGGCTGCGCTTTGATTTGCCAAATACCAGCTGAGCTTCATTGGTCAAACACTCATTCAGCATGACTTGAGCTGCATTAACCGGCAGAATGTCGTCAGCATCCAAAGCCAACACCCAGTTGCCTTTTGCTGCTTTTGCAGCTTGATTGAAGCGGATGGCAGGTCCCATGTTCTTGCCATCGGAGATGACAGTCACCCGGCTATCTTGTTCAGCTTCTTTTTGCAGGAATTCAAGAGATCCATCCGTGGACTTGTCATCGACAAAGACGAACTCTAATTCGTTGACGGAAAAGCCGCGCTGGGTTCTCAAACATGCCAGCGTCTCGGCAAGAACATCGGCTTTGTTATAAACAGCACTGATGAAGCTCAGAATTGGTTTGGCCATCGAATATCCCATCCAGCAGGTGAAATCCCAATCAAGATCGGCAGATCATACCGATCTGAACTAACTCATATCGAATGTTTGGAGAGGAGACAATCGCGGTGTTCACTGCGAATTGCTCGTTCCATTGGTATAAGATCAGAAAGCTGAAAAGCTTGATAAGCTAAGTATTACTTCTTCGCCTCACCAAACCAGCGTTTGAACCAGCCTTTCAGGCCCTTCTCGACATTTTGTGCTTTTTCCTGCGCGGCTGAATGGGTTTCCTCGGCATAGCGGCTTACATTGTCTGCGGTCTCTTCAATGCTCTCCAAAACAGGGTCTACCTGACGTTTCTTGATGGTCGCCATAAGGCGATAGACGCCATAGAAGATGGCACCTAGGAGCAAGAAGAAGATTGTATTGAACCACGGGAAGAGGAACTCATTCGGACCCGACACCTGTTTGATGCTCACGGCATTTGGGAAAATGGTGAAAAGCTTGATGCGCCAGCCATAATGCCTTACCGCAACCCAGACATCGTCTTGTTTGGCAAGTGATTGGGCTTGTGCGGTCACTGTCCCGCTGTCGAACTTGAAGTAAGGCGGCCAGCTCCAGTCGGTATCCTCATTGCGGTAGACAAAGGGTTTTCCATCTGGGAAGGCGACATTGATGAAGCGAACATCGCGAGTGGATTCTTTATTGGTGCCTGCATCTGGTGATGCCCAAAAAATAGAATTTCCGATATCCATCCGTTTGACGTCTGTTCCAACGATCTGAACGATATCGCGAGAAGGCAGGGTATAGTGAAGAAACAATCCCAGCATCACCGCAATCAGGATGCCCACCACCCATTTAAAAATGACCATGATTTTTCCTATTGCTCCATCGATGCTGGTCCCCACGGACCTTGCCAGATTGCTGGTTCTATCTCAGGCTCGTTCTCTTCCATAGCGGGCTCAGGACCAAAGAGCTGCATGCGCGCTCCGCTCTTGTCCAAAATATATTCCTCTTCAAGGAACCGAGCCACATAGCTCTTCTTGGCATCACTCCATGACCGATAGGCAGAATAGAATGCGTCTTTGTGGCAAATGAACAATTGGCGGAAATCCAAAGGTGTCAGCTGCGATAACAGCATATTGACCAATCGCTTGTTGGCATGGTTTTTGGACCGCAACAGATAAAAATAAGCAGGGTCATGCGGCTTCAGATCAAAATGCTGCTGCCCGGCAATGATACTTTTCATCAGTTTCTCAAGGGAATGATATGCTTCTGGCAGATCCTGACGATGCTTGCGCCGCAGATCTCGCAAATCACGACGCGAGACGTTGGATAGATCTTCGTCATTGCTTGCAGCAGCATCAATGACCAGAAAATCCATCTTCTGTTGCAAGACGGCCAGACTGTTGGTCATTAATGTTGTGTTGGTGATCTGCTCCACCAGGTCATTGATTTTCAGAAATGCAGCAATCTCGTAATGATTGTCGAGGGAGCAATTATATTCAAGCGACAAGTCGGTCAGATCATGAGCGCCATTGACGTTGATGATGCCGGGTTCCTGTACATCACGGAATAAATAGATGCCGCCGAAATGGCTGGTATAGAAACTCTTCTGCTCAAAAGTCTGTCTGGCCAGATGGATCGGATCACGCAGGATATTACCGGTGCGTTTGGAGAGTTCGATCATCTCTGCGATCAGAACATCATCCCACCAGCCATCCTTGTGCTTCATGAATTGCTCGATCTTCTCGGACAATTCCTCGCTGGCTTCCACGTCCGAACCAATTGTGTCTGCTTCGACTTCAATGGTGCGAATGGTGAAGAGATCGGACGGGCTGTCGACGGAATAGACTGAATTGATCAATTCCCCGACCACCGCGTCCCGTGCAGTCAGAACAAACAATTGCTCTTCATTCTGTTCGATATAGCTGCGCAGAATATCCTGCGACATGGAAAGGCGGACATTCAACAGCGGGCATTTTTTCTGGTCAATGGACAGCAGGATGAATTTGCGATTGAAACCATCGGGGTTGAGATAGAATTCGTCATTGAACTCATCCCCAATCTCAGGCGAATAGCCCGAGATGTCGATATGAAATTCTTCCAGCTTGGTACGTTTGCCAGTCAGATGTTCCAGCGCGCGGTTATAGCGTGCCACCAGAGCAGGTGCTCTGACCTCGAAGAGGTTGCCAAACATCAAACCACGTGTGACCAGTCGCATCATGGGGTGTTCGTCTCCACATAACGGCGTTTTGCTTCTGCCATGCGCTGCATGTCACGCACGGCGTCTTCAATGGCCACTTCATCGGATTTGTCAGCATAACGGAATTCACTATCCGCATAGCGGTTGATTTCCTGCAAGGCCATGTCGACGGTAATGGGCTGAGCCAGTTCCGCAATCATGTTTTTCTTGGTGTCATAATCTTTGGAGAGGAACAAATCCGGTTGTTCCATCCATTCGTCTGGCAGCTCGAAATCCATTGCCCTAACCTTGATGGCATCGGTGATGTTCTTGATGGCACGACCTGTAAAGCGCTCATCTGCCTGCTGAATGGCTTTCAAATAATGGCCAAGCTTGGCGATGTCGGTTAGTTCTCCGATATCGGACTGAACCCGATCAAAGACATTGAGCAATTGCGCTTCTTGTGGCTTGGAATGTTGATCATAGGAAGCGGCAACGGCCTTTTTGATTTCCTGTGCCGAGTAGAGCTCGTGATCACCGAGAGGGATATCGTGGTTCTTGCCCATCAGAAGATGGAGAATATCGATATAATCCTCACGCGTTTGCGGACCATCCACCAGGAAGCGGGCACCAGCACGTTGACGTAGGGCATCATCGACATTTTCCGGATAGTTGGAGAACATGCCAAAGGTGCAATTGCCACGTACCAAGGTATTGGCACCAGCAAAGCTTTCCATCAAAACGGCAGTCACTTCCAGCTGACCAGCCGAGGATTGTCGATCTCCGCGCTTGCCAGCCAACTGGTCAATATCATCGACTGTGCCAAAGCCGATGATATTGGGATCAATGATGTTGCGAATGAAGGCCTTGGCGTTTTGTGCCGACTTGCCCTGATAGCTATCGATACTGTCAGTCGATAGGTTCTGATAGCGAAAAGCGTAACCGGCATTGTCGCAATAATCACTGATCAGTCCGGCCATCATCTGAATGAGGGTGGTTTTACCAGTGCCTGGCTTTCCATCCCCCATGAACGTGAAAATAAAACCACCAAGCTCGGCAAACGGATTAAGCTTGCGATCAAAATCATAGGCCATCAGCATCTTGGACAATTTCATGGCCTGATATTTGGCAATATGGTTGCCGACCACCTCGTTAGGTTTCTTGAAGGACATGACCAGCGTTGAGGACCGCTTGCTAGACGAGGGGACGAAGCCATTAATCTCGAATTCGTCTTCTTCTACTCGATAGCTGAAATTGGTGAAAGGAGCTACATGGGTATTGGCTTCTGCCCGCCGTGCAACTTTCTCCATCAGCTTTTCGCAGAAGCTTTTCAACACGGCAATCAATTGCTCATCAGATTTGGCAAATTGTGCCAGCTTCTGATCCAACTCCCAAAGGGTGCCATGCAGAGCCAGTTGCGGATTATCGAGAACAATCTCTTCCACTTCACCGATATCGGTTTCCGTCTCATTGTCCATGGAAGCGACATTGGAGATCAAAAAGTCGCTCATATTGGCAAAAACATGCAACGAGATCAGAGAGGCGGCTCCGAGCAAATCTTCAAAGCGCCTCTTTTGACTGGCAGCGAGGGCCCCGGCCAAGTTTTCCCGCATCAAATCGGATAAACCGGTCTGATCTGCAAATTGGTCGGAGACGGCTTGCGCGACGGAAAGAGCACGCCGCATGGATTTCATGACGGTAGCCTGAACCGGACTGGTCAGCGGATCATCTTCATCACATTGGGTGATGCGAGTGCTAAGCTGGACACCTTCCGGCCTTGCGGTTGGGCGGGTGACAAAACCAGGTGTGGTGGATCGGAAACGACGTCTTGTTCCAATGCCGGCTGAACGCTCAATCTTGGCAGGCTGCTCTACAGGTTTGGCAACGCGTGGAGTATGGTCAAAGCCGGCCAGCATGGTCTCTGACGCGGTATATTTCTCGCGAACCAGCTCTTCTTTCAGTTCCATCAAATCATTAGAAAAAGTCAAAATAATACCTATCGATAGCTTAAAACACGGCCATGAGGGCTGACGACATATTTGCGAATGTTGGTAAAGCCAGGCGGGTTCATCTCTTCCAAAATCTGGTAAGCGCGCTGTGGCAAAATAAGGGATCGCTGATGCGCAGTTGCACCACTCAGGCCTCCATGTGGTAGCTTCATCAACGGATCAAGTTGATAGATCTGCCGTTCGACCTGTTTGAAAAATCCTGTTCTCTGCATTTCGGTGCGCGAGGCAATGAGTGTTTCGACACTCCATGCCAAGGCCCAATCCCACTCAGGTTTGCGGCTGGCCTCTGACAATACATCCCGTAAAGGCCCGCTTTGCTGAGTGAAACTATGGCTGTACATCGGTCCGACAAAGATCCGGCGCAGCTTCTTGGGATGCAGGTCATCAAAATCCTGATCAAATCCTCGCGCAATGGTCACCAACTCAAGAAGAGCAGAAGATTGTGCCATCAAATGGGTTTGAACCTGTGGCCAGCGCTCGCCATCACGGGGTAGGGCACGATAGCCGCTATCCTCAACATCCATCAGATAGATGACCGGGATATTGAGCTGGCTGTCATAGACTGCCCAGTGAATGTGATATTTGCGGCGTCCTGACGAAAGATCTCCATCCCAACTGCATTGCGGGTCATTTTGAGCCCAAAAGAGGTTCTGATCAACAAGGCATTGGTAATAGAGGCGCTGCGAGGCTGCGAACTGTAATTGCAGAGGAACCTCATGCTCATTGAGGATATGTTGCACCATTTCCTGTTTGAGCTGCTTGAGGCTGGGCAGAGATTGCAGATGGCGGTTTGCCTGAATGGCGTCATTGGCCATTTGCAGCAATTCAGGAAAGATTGGAAAGCCGCTCTCCTGCCGGTCAATATTGAGAACATTTGCCATCAAGTTCGAGACACGGCCAGCAAGCAAATGCTTGTAGGAAAGCGCCGTGAATGTCGCCGACAGGCTGCTCAAATAATCCTGCAGGATAGGAACTTCGGTATCCAGCACAATTTTGTTTGACGTGGTATTCTCGGCCACCTTTGTCAGGTGGCCGATGATCTGGTCAAACTTGGCAAAATAGCGCCGGGTCTCATAGGCATCCTCAAGGGGTAAGTGATCTTTGGTCAGATCTACCATTCAGACCTCAGGCTCCGTAAGCGTTCTTGTCGTGCTTTTCGACGATCTTCTCGAAGCGGCGGGCAAATCTCTCATCAGACTTGGCCTTCTCTTCCAGAACCTTGCGTGCAAACACCATATGGTCTTCGTGTTTTTCCATCATTTCGGCCATACGCTGATTGGTCGCCGATCCAATGGCTGCCATCGCTGCCTGCGCTTCCTGATCGGTTGCAACTCCAATCTCATTGATACGGTGAGCTACATCTTGTTGCTGTGCAGTCTTCAGAGATTTGCTCAAGGCATCATAGAGAACAACGCGTTGTTTGGTGTCTGTCTGAAGCTTGTTGATGAGAACCATCTGGGTAGCGGCCTGGTTTTGCAGACTATCGACCCAGGTTTTACCCTTCTCAATATAGCGCTCCAGAGTCTGGCTTTCGGCTACTTTGACCTGCTCCTCCTGTACGAGCGCGTTATATTCGGTATTAAGAGCAGCCAACTCTGTTTCCAGCTTGGTGCGGGCTGCGGCATCGGTCTCGACGGAAATTTTGTTTTCCAAAGCGATGATCTTAGGATCGATATCAAGAATTTTCGCCTTGATGTCTTCCAATGTAGCAACAGTTGCTTCGCGATCAACGAGTGTGCTCTCCAGGTTCTTCTCGACCCGCGCGGCATGTTCGTTCAGCGTATTTAACTGATCTTGCAGCAGATTGGTAATGACATCTGATTTGGAAATCAGGTCCTGAAGCTTGTCTTCAATGGATGCAGTGCGCATACGTTCCTGACGTAAGCTATCGGCACGCTGTTTGGAGAAGAAGCCGATGAAGCTTTCCCAGCCGGAATAGGAGCGCATGGCGTCGAAATCTTTGGAGAAACCCGCCGTTACATCATCAAGACCCATGATCAGCTCAGCAATATTGGCGCTCATCAAATCGGTGTGGGCATTCACATCATCAAGGCTTGCATTTTCGATGTCGATAGAGAGCTCTTGTCCGGCTTCAAACTCGCTTCGCGCCTGTTCAATTTGATCGGTGAATTTGGAAAGCTTTTGTTGGGAAGTCGCAACTTCTTCTACTGCTTTTTTGATCTGGCTTTCTAGGGCAGACATTATTTCCCCTTTTTGAAAAGTGTATATTTAAATAGTAGGTACTAGGTGGCGGAAATCAACCACACGAATGTGATCAAACGTTGAAGCAATTTCTGATAATCACAGAAAATCAAGCATATAAGATCTAGAAAAGTCACTTATGGACAAAAAGTCAACGCATTCTAAGTAGTTTCAATTAGCAAGGGTGGATGTGCTTGATCTGACAGTTTTGTTGAAGCTATGGATGAGCGGGTGGATCTGCAGAGTTGATTCTGCGAAAGCCAAAACAAGCAGCTGAAGAGTGGAAAAAATTGATTTGATCCGATCTTCACGTCTGATCCTGATTGAGGATTGGAAAGTTGTGCGATCTTTTCCTCTTTTGGAGGTCGGTCAGCCGGTCTGATGAAAACTTCATTGCCTCTCCATATTTGTTATGCAGACTGGAGAGATGATGAAGATAAGACAATCTCTGGCAGGTAAGCTGTTTCTGGCGATGGCTGCCCTTTCCTTTGTGATCGTGGCTTTGATGGCAGGTTTCATTGCCATCAACATTCGCTCGGGATTCTCAGACTATCTGCTTGAGATTGAGCTGGAGCAATTTGATGATCTTGCTGGTGCATTGGCACTGCAATTTGCCGGTTCGGGGGATAGTTGGAAGAGCTTTGCCTCCAATCCTCGACAATGGCACGACACAGTCAGATCGAATGTGAGCCGCCTTGGTCCGCCTCGGGACGAAAGAGCAGGGCGTAGACCACCGCGAGATGAGAGAGCAGGGTTTAGACCGCCTCCACCTCCACCGCCTCCTACAGGTGTGAGACCTCCTGGACCTGAAGACGGTGCACGGCGACCGCTTCCTCGCCATCCAGATCCACGCCAGCTGGGAACAAGACTGGCGCTTTTGGATGTCGATAAAGACCGTGTTGCTGGAGCGAAGATCATTTCTCGCAATTTTGTGACACAAGCCATTTTCGACGCGAGCGGGCGTGGGCAGATCATCGGCTATTTGGCCTTGGCCCAATCACGTGCTGCTGCAGATGGGCGGGATCAGTCCTTTGTCTTTGATCAGCTCAAAGCTCTGGGATTAGCTGCGCTGCTGGCATTGGCTATTGCTGCTTTAAGCGCTTGGGTTTTGGCTCAATACTTCCTTCATCCCATCCAGGAACTGATGCAGGGCACGATGCGTCTGGCAGCAGGAGAAAGTGGTGTTCGCACAAAAGCGCAACGCAGTGATGAAATCGGTACGCTTATTACGCGCTTTAATGAGATGGCAGAAAGTCTTGAGGTTGCAAAACAGACTGAGCGCCAATGGGTATCGGACGCATCGCACGAACTGAAAACACCGCTTGCGGTTCTGCGTGGCAGGATTGAGGGCCTTCAAGATGGTATCTACAAACCTGACGATGCATTCCTCAGTGATCTCCACACGTCCGTCATGCGCCTGACCGCGTTGGTGAGTGATCTGAATATCCTCGCACAAAGCGGGGAGGCGAAGCTTTCTTGCATCTGGGCGCAGGATGATCTGAGCGAAATCATCCGGGATAGTTTGGAGAGGCAAACTGATCGCTTGAACAATGCAGGCCTTGAGTTTGATCTGAACCTGATTGAAGACGCGCCCATTGAGTGTGATCGTGGGCGATTGCTTCAGCTTCTCGATAATCTGATCGAAAATTCACGCCGTTATACGTCCTCGCCCGGCAAAATTGCCATCACCCTCGGTGAGTTAAATGATGGCTACCAAATCATAATTGCAGATACCGCGCCGTGCCCAACAGAACTGCAATTGCCAAAATTGTTTGAACGCTTCTATCGTACTGAGAGCTCTCGTAATCGCCAGCACGGTGGGTCAGGATTGGGGCTCGCTATTTGCAAAGCTATTGTCGACGCACATTCCGGTGATATTTCGGCAACGGCATCAAACCTTGGTGGATTGCAAGTGGGTATCAGCTTGCCAAAACAACAGGAGGCTCAATCATGAACTCCAACGAAGAGCCGTTCATTGTTGTCGTTGAAGACGAACCTGCATTGGCTGAGATCGTAAAAGACTATCTGGTTCAGTCAGGTATGAATGTTGACCTTGTGGAGGAGGGCAGAGGTGCAACGGAGCACATTCTGCAATCTGATCCCGATCTGGTGATTTTGGATATCATGCTGCCGGGAAAAGATGGATTGACCATATGCCGTGAAGTGCGGGCTCAAAGTGATGTGCCAATCATCTTGCAAACGGCAAAAGTCGAAGAAATAGACCGGCTGCTAGGTTTGGAGCTCGGAGCGGATGACTATATCTGCAAGCCTTTCTCTCCTCGCGAAATGGTTGCGCGTGTGAAAGCAATTTTGCGTCGCACCAAAAGGACAGTCGGCAATACCGCCCCAACGGATGCAGCTTCAGAAACATTGCTTACCATCGATGAAGAGCGTTGGACGGCGGACTATAAAGGCCAACCGCTGAACCTCACGCGGCGGGAATTCCAGCTATTCAGCACGCTCTATAACCGGCCGGGCCGCGTTTTCTCCCGTGCTCAATTGCTGGAGCTTGCCTTTCCTGATGACAGCGAGGTGTTTGATCGGGTCATTGATAGTCATGTGAAGAATATTCGTCAGAAGGTGCGCAAGATTGATTCCGAGTGCGATATTATTCGTTCCGTCTATGGGGTCGGCTACAGTTTCGAGATGCTCTGAGCCTGGATCATAAAGTTACCCCGCTGTCTTCACGGCTTCTCCATATTTCCCACCTCATCTCTCCTTTTTTGAAAGCCATTCTTTCCTTACAACCCGCTTCATCACCAAAGGCTTGCGACACCTGGATGCAGCGGAGGAGACCAAGGAGAACGAACATGAAAGCTTTCCGACTGAAGTATCCGGCGGCTCGACAAATTATCAAGGCCTCAGGTCTGATGGTGGCGACCAGTCTTCTGACACTGGCGGCCAGCTCTGCTCAAGCGCATAACAATAAGGTGACGATAAAGGATCAGGGGAACAAGCGTTGTATTTTGTCCAACGGCTTGCCCGATCACTCAACTGGTTCATTTCCAAATCGTGGAAACCCGCACACAATGTCGGCACAGTCCATCCGGTTATGCGTGAACAAGAACCCGACAAAGAGATCTCGTGCTACACCTATTCGCGGATCAATCGGCGTGGCTCTCAACGGGGTGCAGATCCGTCCTGGTACTGCTGACTATTACGATCCGAGTGGCCGTCGTGGCTTCAGTCGCAACCGCAGCTCTGGCTGGAATTTGGAAGGTATGGGAGCCCGCACCCAGTTGGGTATGGATCGCAATAATGCTCATGTCGATGAACGAGGCCTCTATCACTATCATGGCCCTTCCAGAGCTCTTTCAAAATCAGGAAAAGGCACTCTGATTGGTTATGCGGCTGATGGCTTTGAAATTCACTATGTTGGTAAGCGGAAAACATCCAGTTACAAACTGAAGGGTGGCAAGCGCTCGTCTGGTCCGGGAGGGCGCTACGACGGTACATATGTGCAAGATTGGCAATATGTTGCGCGATCAGGCAATCTTGATCAGTGCAATGGTGGTACCTTGAACGGCAAGTTCGTCTATTTCGCGACCGATACATATCCTTTCTTTCCGCGTTGTCTGTGGGGCAGTGCCAGCTCTGACTTCAAGGTCGGCCGAGGTCGCGGAAATCAACGAGGCCAAAGGCCTCAGTTTGGTCAAGGCGGCCAGCGTCCAAACAATGGTCAATTCGGACGATCCAATCAGGCAAACAATCAGAACTTCGGTGGCCAGCGCCCACAAGGGCGTGGCATGGGGCAGGGACGTTTTGGTCCACCTCAGGAAGCCCTGCAGGCTTGCACTTCCAAAAACACTGGACAGCGTTGTGGCTTCAATGCACCGGGAGGGCGTCAGATCAGCGGAACATGTGGTGTAACGCCAGATCGGCAATTGGCTTGCATGCCACGTGGTGGTCGTCGCCCTTAGAAGCGATATTCTTACATATCCGGTAATTCGGATCTGGTCGGGCGCAATTTGTGTGCGGGGACGCTCGACAAGGAGACTGCCGCCTCCTCTGGCCGAAAAACTGGATAGGACGGAGCGTCACCCCTGACGCTCCGTTTTTGCGTGTGAGCTATCAGGCGCAATCAAGTCTTGTTTGCTTGAGCGCAGCTTGAGCAATTTCCACGTCCTCATAATCCTTGGCACCGGAAACACCGATCGCTCCGATACAGGCCCCTGCTGCGAAAAGTGGAATGCCTCCGGGAAGCAACATGATATCCGGCTGGTTGGAGAAACCTGTTTGCAGGCTTGGTCGTTCCAGACTTCGTTCAAACAATTGTTGTGTCGCGGTGCGGAAATGGAGGGCGGTTACTGCCTTTTGCTGACAGATCTGTTGAGCTGCTGGGATTGCATCATCATTGCGCAGGAAAACCAACAGCTCCCCTGATGTGCCCAAAATGGCGACACAAATTCTGAGTTCCCGGTCTTTGGCAATCTCTGTTGCCGCTTTTGCTAGCGTAAGCGCCATCTCACTATTCAGGCTGGGTCGATGAACTAGCATCATTTAATCCTGTTGGTCATTGATATTGAGTGTTACGAGAAGTGGACCTTCTCTCAGCCATCATCCATTTTCAGTAGGCCTGTATCTCGATAAGCATCCGCAGCTTCGCGGATGTAATTGCCAGTCAGTTCAGCATCAAACTGACTGGAGATCCATTGCGATAACGATAGAAGCTGATAATAGGTTGAGCGACCAGGGCGCAGAGCTTCATACATATCCAGAATTTCATCATCTGGAATATTCGTCATCTCAGCAGCCCGCAGTAGATTTTCGGCAACTTCAGTATAGCCTGCCTCTGTCGCGACTTGCGCTTGGGCTTCCAACGTGGCTCTTTGAATGGCCAGATCATCCGGGCTGACTGTACCGGCCAAAACATTGTCTACCTCAATATTATCGAGGGTTTTGCCGCTTCTAGAAGGGATCTCAGAGCGATGATGTTTCCCGAACGGATAGGTCAGATTTTTTGTGGGTTTTTTGTGTGTCATAATCCCTCTCCGTTATTGAAATGAAACAGCCATCTCGACAAGGCCGCGATCTTCATCGATTTTGTTGACCTCGCGAGAATGTAACAATGTCGTCTGCACAATCAGGCGGAGACGGGCGGTATTGTCGATCTTGACCGGAACCGGGTGAGGGGGCTTTCTCTTGGCATAGCAGGCGGCATTGCGGCCAAGAGCCTGATAGGATTCCAGTGTGAGATTGGGCGCCTGACTGAGCAACTCCAGATTATTGAGCGGTGCCAGATTGCTTTTGTGAATGAGAGCGGTGCCCTTTGATTGCAAACCGATGCCAATGCCAGATCCGCTCACTTTTGCCCCGGAAAGGCCAATGGCTGCGAGATCTGCGCTTGTAAAGGCCTTGACCACTTTCCAGTTTGCCCCTTCCGATTCAATGCCCGCAATGATGGCTTTCAGAACATCTGTGTGGGACAGTTTGGCGAGGGTCTCATCGCTTGATGTCGCAAAGGCAGGACCAACGGCGATAACCACTTCGTTTTCATCACCTGCCTGTGGCTCGCCTTTTGGGGTGAGTGTCAGTTTTGCATCGGCCTTTTCGTCGGCGACCAGCGACCGGGGATCAATCACTTGCGGAAGATTTTGGATCTTGTCCCAAAGCTCTCCCTCGACGCGAAAGCCTGTGCCAGGGCCTTGATAATTATTGGGGGTGTTCACCGCGCTCAAGACATTGAACTCTTCATCAAAGATGGCTGATGTTTGCAAATAGTCACCCAGAACGCGCTGGCGCTGCATCTCCAGAACACTATCAGCAACATCGTCAAAGCCGGCTTCTGATAACGCTTTGACCACGTTGATTGCAGTCAGATCAGAGTTCAAAAAATCATCAGCAGCTGCCAGGTCTGCAACCACATCTCGGTCTGGCATGTCGTCACTGGTATAAGCTATTGCTGCTGCTTCGACTTCCTCGTCCGTTATTTCGGGGAAGCCTAAGTCCTTGAAGACTGCTTGCATGGCAAGAGCGGCCTTGCGCCTGTGAGCGACGGTCTCATCTTCTCGCACTGGGAGCAGGCCAGCATCAACACGCATGTCTCGCTGCAGGACCAGCCAGTCATCAAGATCCTCGCCGTCGAAGTTACCTCCACCGAACAGGTTGTCCTTTTTGGGGATCAAGCTGTAGCCGGAGGTGATGAAATCTGTACCCGGCAGGAACTGGAGCATCAGTTTTGCGGTTTTGCGGATATCAGAGTGCGAAGCAAGTGCATCATTGCCAGAGGCGACTTCAAGGCCCAGAGATGCTGCGATCAAATTCTCTGCCAATACACCGAGAACACCTCCGGGCAAGGATTCCGGTAGGGCAATGCAAGAGATGGAGCCATTTTGAACCCCTTGGCTGCCAGCGCCCTTGACCATCAAGAGGCAGCGCACTTCAAGGTAGAGCATGGAGCAGCCTTGTCCATGTCCCATCAAAGCTTCAGAGCCCGATCCCGTCGTAAAGCGTGATTTGACGCCACGAGAGGCATAGGCGGACGCAAGAACACCTTTTGACCAAGGCGTGTCATCACCATCCACGAAAGAGGGGATAGTGCCATAGACAGACAAGGTTTCTGCGTAAGAAGACAGCCCCTTCATGGCCAGCTTCAAATTCAGAGCTTCTTCGACCGAGATCTGGGTTAAGGTGCCAGGGCGACCGACTTGCGCTCCAACCATCAGGGCGAGAGCGCTGAAGGGCGCATAGCGGGCAACACGGACGGTCGTCTCGGCTTCTGCAAAGCCACGAAGCCCTGCCTCGGCGGCATCTGCTGCGAGTAGCGCCGGGTTTTCTTTCCAGTTGGTGACATGGCATTGATTGGCAGGTTTGAGGCGTTGCCGCATCTTTTGCAGCGCCATCATCATTTCCACCACATTCAGATGTTGCATGACATCGACAATCTTGGCGGGGGTGCAGCCGGACAGCACGCGGCGAACATTTTTTTGCGGCACATTGATATCAACGAACAGACGAGCAATGCTCTGAGAGTCCTGCGCCATGGATGTCTCGGACTGCTCAATGTCGATTGCATATTTCGCGATGAAGCGATCAATGCCATCAAATTCATCAAAGCTTCGCCCATCCATTTCAACGATCACGCCATCCTTGAGCTTGATCGAGGGTTTGGGGTCAGATGGGCTATTCATCACACAAAGGCCCAGCTCGGGCAGCTCATGAATATAGCTCTCTTTATTGATGCCACGTTCGGCCCGCTTGGCGAAACGTTTTGAGCGTTGTGTCATGTTTCACTCCAATCCAGTTTCTGGGTGAGCAGGACAGGATCCCAACCCATGACCCTGTACTGCTCATGAGAAGATTGCTGATCGATACCGCTCTCCATGTCCCTATCCTTTTCAGCAACCGGGTGGTGAGGGGCAATATCAGTACAGCAATCTCCTTGAAATCTTCATTGCCTTACTACGCCATTCCCGGATCTTCCAGAAAAGGAGAAAGACGAGTTAGTGCATCAGACAATTGCTGCTCTGTTTGCGCAAAGCAGAGACGGAACCAACCAGGCTCTCCCACAAGAAAGGCATCACCCGGTGCCAGGCCAACCTTGGCTTTGTCGATCAAGGTCCGAGCAAATGCGATGGAATCGTCAACGCCGTCAATTTTGAAGAAGGCATAAAAAGCGCTATCTGGTACGGGGCATTTGATCCGCTCATGAGAGAGTAGCGCTGAACAAACCTGATCACGAGCTGCTTTATAGGATTGTGCCGTCTGGCGGATGAAGTCTTCACCATCTTGTAGCGCAACAACCCCTGCACGCTGAGCAAAGGGCGGGGCACAAGCGACAGAAAATTCGGCTATTTTCTCAATGATTGGCGTAATACTTGGAGGAAGAGTGAGCCAGCCAAGACGCCAGCCGGTCATGGCCCAGCTTTTGGAAAAGGAGTTGATCACAATCAATCGATCTTCTGCTTCGCTGACATCCAAAAAGGAAGGAGCGACTTTGTCATCATAGACTGTGCGAGCATAGACCTCATCCGAGATCAACCATGTTCCTCGTTCGCGCAAGACGGACATGATTTTTCGCATGTCCTCACGTGGCATCATGTAACCGGTTGGGTTCGATGGGGAATTGATCAAGACGACTTTTGTGCCTTTGGCCGTTTCCAGAAATGCGTCGCAATCCAAATGCCATTGATCATCCTTGATCTGCAACTTGTGGGGCACCACATTGGCCCCTTGCAGGCTGGGAATAGCAAGAAGGTTCGGGAAGGCTGGGGTAAGTGTCACCACCTTATCCCCTTGTTCCAGCAACGCCTGAAACGCCAGATTAAGCGCATTGCCGCCGGAAACGGTCACTGCAATTCGATCTTTACCGATGGATTTGCCATAGAGATCGCTCATATATCCTGCAATGGCTTCTCGCAAATAGGGGCGTCCGAGTCCTTCAGCATAAAAGGTCTCGCCTGCGGATAGAGATCTTGCTGCCTCATCACAGATAAACTGTGGTGTTGGTTGGTTTGGTTCGCCAAACCAAAGCGGGATCAGCCCGTCGACATCCATGGCCGCATTGGCCAAAACACGCGTGATGGAAGGTGAAACAGATACGGCGCGGCTTGCAAGTCCTTTGCTGGCATTCATGATCACTCAGTTGTTCTCCCACCGGACTGGTTGAATTTAATTTGTTCATATTATGGACAAGTATCCATAAATTGGATATTAGGAAAAGTAGAGCAAAAGTGTCAAGGCGTAACTGCATCATTTCATGGAAGGGTGCTCTATGGCTGGCTTGGAAGCCGACAGGCATTGATCTAATATCGCGACAAAGAAAAAGGTGGATAGAAGAGAATGGTACAAGGGGCTCAAAGTTTTAGCCGTAGTCTGAATGTCCTTCAGATGATCGCAGATTACGACGGAGCGCCGACGATTGCAGATCTGCTATCCAGGACAGATCTGACGCGTCCCACTCTTTATCGCATTCTTGGATCATTAGAGGCAGAAGGTCTTGTCCAGCGTCAGCGAGACAAGTCCTATATTTTGGGCATACGCCTTGTCTCCCTTGCCCGTAAGGCTTTGGCTGATAATGATTTGCGCAAAATAGCGCGGCCTTGTCTGGAAAAATTACGAGATGAAACCGGTGAGACAGTCCATTTGGCGCTACGTAGCGGTGATGAGCTGGTTTATGTTGATAAAATCGAGAGCACAGCGACAGTACGAATGACTTCGACCATCGGTACTCGTGTTACTTTTCACTCCACTGGGGTCGGCAAAGCGTTTCTGTCTGCAATGGAGCCGAGTGATGCTGATGAGCTGATTGATCGGCTGACATTGAGCAGAATTACTCGTTACACAACCACAGATAAGAAAGTGCTGCGCGACATTGTGGCGCAAAGCCGCCAGCAAGGCTTCGTCTTCGATGATCAGGAAAATGAAGAAGGGATTGTTTGTTATGGGGCAGCAATCTGCTCTACGGGTGGCGGACCAGTAGCAGCGATCAGCGTTTCCATCCCTACTTTCAGGCTTCAATCAGATCCAGACTTCTATACAGCACCGCTGCAGAAATGGTCCAGACAGATATCTGGTTTGCTCGATTGAGACGAAAAATCTCATAGAACATTGAAAAAACGGATGTTTGTCTATTCGGTTGAGATGTAAGTTTTAAGGGAAGATTGTGGCTGGGGTGGTAGGATTCGAACCTACGATACACGATACCAAAAACCGATGCCTTACCACTTGGCTACACCCCAACACGACAGTAGATCAGCGATCCACCGTGAAGTAGGGCCTTCTATAAACAACCCAATTCAGCGGTGCAATGAAAAAGACGCCTTTTTCACAAGCTGATATCCTGCCATAGCAAACTTTTGAGGGCAAATCTGATTGCTGGGGAAAGAGTGACCTTTATGACAAAAACTCTGTGAAAAGGGGCTTGCGCTATAAAAATTTCACCGCTATAAGCCACTCCACCGATGGAACGGAGCGTAGCGCAGCCTGGTAGCGCACCTGATTTGGGATCAGGGGGTCGGAGGTTCGAATCCTCTCGCTCCGACCATCGTTAGATCAAATCCTCCCAAAATGATCTAAGATCTACTAAATCGCCGCAAGGCGATTTTTTTGTTTTTAGGTCAGGCAGATAAGCTGCCCTTAAAGTGCAGCCAGTCTTTCTTTCGCGCTTTCATATTCTCCTGCCAGTCGCCTCACGATCTCGGAAACGGATGCGATTGATTTGACCGAGCCGATACCCTGACCGCTACCCCAGATGCTTTTCCAAGCCTTTGCGCTCTCATTGTCATCACTGTCAGCTTTGCCAAAATCCATTTTTTTGCGATCTTCATGGGCCACACGCCGAGGATCGATGCCTGAGGCGACCAGAGATGGAATCAGATAATTGCCATGAACACCGGTAAAGCGGTCGGTATAGATAATGTCTTCTGCTCCGCAATCGACAATCATCTTCTTGTAGTCTGAATCGGCATTGGCCTCGTGCGAAGCGATAAAGGCTGAACCGATATATCCAAGGTCAGCCCCCATAGCTTGGGCTGCCAATATAGATGAACCGGTGGAAATGGCACCAGAGAGAAGCAGGGGCCCATCAAACCATTCACGAATCTCTGCAATCAGGGCGAGGGGAGATTGAACCCCTGCGTGGCCACCAGCACCTGCTGCGACCGCGATCAGACCATCTGCGCCTTTCTCAACTGCCTTTTTGGCAAAGCGATTATTGATGATGTCATGCAGAACAATGCCGCCATAGGAATGCACGACCTCATTGACTTCTTCTCGTGCCCCGAGAGAGGTGATGACGATAGGCACTTTATGCTTTACGCAGACTTCCAGATCCTCCATCAGGCGTGAGTTGGAGCGATGAACGATCTGGTTGACGGCATAAGGAGCGGCAGGTGCGTCTGGGTTGGCTTGATTATAGGCGTCCAGTTCTTCTTCGATCTGAGTAAGCCATTCTCCCAATTTTTCCTGCGGTCGTGCATTCAGTGCGGGGAATGAGCCGACAATACCTGCCTTACATTGCTCGATCACCATTTTCGGATTGGAAATGATGAACATGGGAGAAGCGACAGCAGGTAGACGCAAATGATTAAAAAGAGGAGGCAGGCTCATGAAGAGGTGTTCCGATCTGGAAGACATGATTGACGTATGCGTAAGAGCCTAGGCCTACATCAAAGACCTGTCCAGATCACCTTAGGGTAGCTATGTGAATAATGACAGGATTAGAAGACCAAGCGTACCAGTCCCAGAGAGAGGACAGGCAGAGCTACCAAGAGAGCCACACGAACGATGTCGCTCATCACAAAGGGAAGAATAGCACGGAACATTGAACCAAGTGCAATATCTGGGGCAAGGCGATGAATGACAAAGAGATTGAGCCCTACAGGTGGAGTGATCAGGCCGATTTCGACAACAATCAAAACCAATATGCCAAACCAGAGACCGAACTCACTTGGACTTAGCCCAAAATCAAGCGCAGAAACAATCGGGAAGACCAGCGGAACCATCAGCAAAATGATGGACAGGCTCTCCATGACACAGCCAAGTATGAGGAAGATGCCAAGCAGCAATAGCAGAATGCCATAGGCCGAAAATCCGCTATTCACGACATAATCTGCTAGCGCTTGTGGGAGCCCACATAATGCCAGAAAGGCATTGAAGAAGCCTGCTCCAAGAATAATGAAAAAGACCATGGCACTGGCGCTTGCCGTGCTGGCAATGGACATTTTCAGGCTACCCCAGTTGAGACGTCCGGATTTCCAAGCGAGCAGTCCGGTGCCAGCGGCACCAATGGCCGCGGCCTCAGTCGGGGTAAAAAAGCCACCATAAATTCCCCCAACCACGATTAAAAAGATCAACAGAACCGGCCAGACGGTACTCAAGGCGATCAGTCTTTGCTCCCAGTTTTGCTTCGATTGTATCGCGATGGCATCTCTTGATGCCGAAACCTGAAAACGGGCAATGATGGCAATGGTCAGTATGTAGCCCAGCATCGCCAAAAGACCTGGCACAAGTGCAGCTACAAAAAGTTTTGCGATATTTTGCTCGGCCAAAATGGCATAAACTACCAGAACGATGGAAGGGGGGATGAGAATGCCCAATGTTCCACCTGCCGCTAAGGTAGCGCTTGCAAGTCCTCCCGGATAACCAGCTTTGCGCAAATCAGGTAGCGCGACTTGGCTCATGGTGGCTGCGGTCGCAAGAGAAGAGCCGCAAATGGCACCAAAGCCACCACTGGCACCAACCACCGCCATGGCAAGGCCGCCACGATGGTGACCCACGAACGTATTGGCGGCATTCATCAAGGCACCCGACATCCCGCCAAGGGTTGCGAACTGCCCCATTAGCAAGAAGAGTGGCAATATGGAGAGAGAGTAGCTGGAAAATTGTCCATGGGGTGTGTGCTTGAGCTGCGCCAGCGCCATCAAAGGCGAGCCATTGATCAACCACGATCCGCCCAATCCCAGAACCAGCATGGCCAAGCCTATGGGAAGGCGTAAGAAAATCAAAAGTAGCAAGACTGGGAAAGAGGCAATCCCGAGTTCAAGATCTGAAAGACCGAAGATGACATCACTCATATGCCACCTCCAGGAACGTCCGGTTCTGCTGTCTCTGTCGGAGCATCTGCCTGTGTGCCAAAGCAGGTGACAATCAGCTTGATCAAAGCGATCAACGTGAAAAGAGCAGCTCCAGCACTAGCAGCTGCATAGCCCCACCAAAGCGGGATTTGCAATATGAAGCTGGTCTCATCATAGCTTTGTTTATCCAGCATACCCAGCCAAAGTTGCCGCATGAACAAGACAGCAATGATGAACATCAGAAGATCGTGCGCGATCTCAGCCAGTCGATTGAGTAGGCGACCGAAATAAGGCTTTAGCAAATCCACACTGGCGTGACCATTGGTCCAGTGGGCCCAGGGCAAAAAGGCAAAGATCGCGAAACCCATGCCGAGTTCGATCAGCTCATAATCTCCGGGGATTGGCCCAACAAGATCGGACAAGAATGATAGAGCTGCCAGCTCCCGCCCCAGAATGGATAGAACGGTCAGCAACACCAGCAGCAACAAGACCAATCCACCGGCAAGCGCAGAGCCGAGAGCAAGACGGTTCGTCCATTCCATTAAGCGCTGGAAAAAAGAAGCGATCATGAAAGTGCCAATTGTCCTGCTTGCATCGGTCTTCTTATGGTTTGCGGTGAGCCTTGATGCGCTCTCGTGCTTTTTCAATCAATGCTTGGCCATCGATACCTTTCTTGGTCATATCGGCAATCCAGCGATCATAAACTGGCTGTGCGGCTTGCTTCCATGCGTCATAGTCTTTGCTGGAAATCTCATGGAAGTCATTGCCAGCATCTTGGGCAATCTTCCGGGCTGCGCCATCTGCTGCATATTGCACACGACCACCAAAGCCGGAGAGTTTGGCACCGGATTCAGCGTCCAAAATCGCCTTCAGATCATCGGGAAGATTGTTGTAGCGTGCTTTGTTCATCACTAGCACGAGTGTTGCGGTATAGAGAGCTTGCGGACTTTTCAGCTCGCTATGATTGCCAACTAATTCGGATAATTTTACCGCTGGTGTCACTTCCCATGGAAGAGCCGTTGCCGAGATCACACCACGAGACAGAGCCTCTGGTACTGCGGGCAGAGGCAGGCCGAGAGGCACAGCGCCAATTTCCTTGAAATAATCATTGATCACGCGGGTAGGGCCGCGCAATTTCAGGCCCTTCATGTCTTCAAGAGAACGAATAGGCTCCTTTGAATGTAAAACGCCGGGACCATGTACCCACGCGCCAAGAACCTTGACGGACTTGAATTCGTTTTTTGAGAAATCCTGTTCAACAAGATCCCAGAAGGCAAGGGATGTGGCAACTGGATCTTCCATCAGGAAGGGGAGCTCGAATACTTCAGAACGAGGAAAGCGTCCGGGTGTGTAGCCAAGCAGGGTCCAGGTTATGTCAACAACACCGTCACGTGCCTGATCCATGAGGGATGGAGGTTTACCACCCAGTGCCATGGAATCAAAATGCTGGATCTTGATCCGGCCATCAGAGGCTTCTTCCACCTTTTTTGCCCAGGGGCGCAAAATCTGCTTGGGAACCGTAGAAGAAGGCGGCAAGAACGAGTGCAGTCGCAAGGTTACGTCAGCAGCCTTGGCTGGGCTGGATAGCCAGGAAAAGGTTACCAACATCACCGCCAGCAGCAGTGTCCAGATCAGAAAGCTCCTGTTTGATTGCTCGGCATCATCAGATTTGACAGCCACTAGGCTTCGCCGGGAAACCTGCGTCTTGGTGTAGACATCATTATAAGAAGAATGAACCAAGGGTTTGGAAGCTTTTCTGTAAGACATGGAAAACTGATCGAACCTCTTATGACTATCTGGCAACACATTAGCCATGCTTTTTCTTCCAGCATAGTGCACAACGACAAAGTGATTGAATTTTCCCGACTTGTGAGACTCTTTTCCCCTCGCAATACAAAAATGAATATGTAAGATTGCCTAGAAAAATCGCCTTATAACAAGCTGAAAAGCATAAGTATTTTACCGGGGGAGACGATGGCTGAGCAAGGTCTGGAAGAGGGTTTGCCTAAAATTCTGGTGACCAGAAAGCTGCCGCAGGCGGTGGAAGATTATTTGACATCAAATTTTAATGTGACCCTGAATGCAAGAGATCAACCGCTCAAGCCGGAGCAATTGCAAAAAGCCCTCCATGACTATGATGGAATTCTGCCCACTGCTGCTGACAGATTCGGTGCGCAAATGCTGACTGAGCCAGCTATCAGATGCAAAATTATCGCAAACTTTGCCGTGGGATACGACAATGTAGATGCCGAAGCTGCGGCAACAGCAGGCATTGCCTTGACCAATACACCAGGTGTGCTAACAGATTGTACAGCTGATATCGCCATGACATTGCTGCTCATGACAGCTCGACGCGCCAGTTTTAGCGAAGGATATCTGCGAGATGGGGATTGGAGTGGTTTCTCCCCGACCTTCAATCTGGGAACCAAAGTCACTGGTAAGACTCTGGGAATCATTGGCATGGGCCGTATCGGCAAAGCTATGGCCAAGCGCTGCCATTTTGGTTTCGACATGCCTGTTGTCTTCTATAATCGCTCGCGCATGGAAGTGAATGAGGCCAAAGCTTACGGCGCTATCCAACTCGATAGTGTAGATGACGTCCTGCGTGAGGCAGATTTTGTTTCACTTCATTGCCCAGGCGGTGCTGCCAACCGCCATTTGATCAATGCGCAGCGCCTTTCTATGATGAAACCTACGGCTCACCTGATCAATACTGCACGAGGAGAGGTCGTGGATGAAGCAGCGCTTATCGCCGCCCTGCAAACCGGCACGATCGCAGGTGCTGGGCTGGATGTGTTCGAGGAAGAACCAAAAGTTCCAAAAGCGTTGAAGAAACTGGACAATGTCTCCCTTCTTCCACATATCGGCAGTGGAACATTGGAGACCAGAACCGATATGGGTATGAAGGCTGCAGAGAATATGGTGATTTTCTTTTCTGGTAAAAAACCACCCAATCAGGTGAACTGATCAATCACCCTTAATTCTGCGGAACGGCCTTGTAGCCTTTGATGATCATGGCAATTCCCACACCGAACAGGCCCAGTGAGCTGAGCACATCAGCGCTGAGCCATCTTGAGGCCGTACGCTTCAAGGTATGCATGGTCAGCAAGGCATAGGCCAATATCGATATTGCATCCAGAACGAGAAAGATCGCTCCATAAATTATGCTTTGCAGCAATATGCTGTATTCTGGCGAGATAAAGGCCGGAAACAGAGCAACAAAGAAAACAATAGCTTTGGGGTTTGCAACGCAAGCAAAGAAGCCTGCCCAGAATGTTGCTTTGTCTGATGTGCTTGTCGAGCCAGTGATGCCTTTTCGTGCAGATTGAAGAGACCTATATGCCAAATGGAGAATGAAAAGGCCTCCTGCTATCTGCAGCAAGGGTAAGACAAGTGCAGATAGATTCATAAGTACCGACAGACTGCTTGCTGCAATTGCAATGTGAACGACAGTGCCCAAAGCATCGCCAGCAACAGTAACGCAAACACCACGGGTACCATGTCGAAGAGCCTGGGCTGTTGCAAAGGCAACAGACGGGCCAGGCGCGGCAACGAACAACAATGTGGTTGTCAAGAAAGCAAGAGTTAACGCAAAGTCCATTCAATCAGCTCCCTTCATTGAAGGATGGGTTCACTCTATAAAAGCTGCTGGTGGGGAAAGGTTCAAGCATACATCTTGAGATAAGGTATGGCAGGGCATCATCAAAGAACGATGATGCCTTGATGTTCCGCCTTGCTTTCTGGTTCCACATGTATGGTTACCGCCATGCCTGGATTGTGATCTTTCAAGGCATGTTCGATCCGATCACAAATATCGTGCGCATTGTGAACGCTCATTGTGCCCGGTACAACCAAATGAAAATCCAGAAATGTCAATTTTCCTGCATGACGCGTACGAAGATCATGGGCTTCTATAGCTCCATCTGCATGCAACGAGATGATTTGACGGATCATGTGCAATTCTTCATCGGGAATTGCTTCGTCCATCAGTCCCGATACCGAACTGCGAATAAGCTCCCACCCGGTATAAAGAATGTGCAATGCTACAATGATTGCGACGATCGGATCGAGTTCACTGATACCTGTCAGATAGGCAAGTGCAACGCCCGCCAATACCCCTACTGTTGTCAGAACATCTGCGAGTAAATGCTTGCCATCTCCCACGAGCGCGGGGCTCTTGAGTTTTCTTCCCTTGCGAATCAAAACCATCGCCCATAGGCCGTTGATCACGCCTGCTCCTGCATTCAGCATGAGACCTGAGGCTGGCATTGTCATGGGTATCGGGTTGAGCAAGGCGTCATAGGCTTCCTTGAAAATGGCAATCGCTGCCAGTACAATCAATACACCTTCCAAAACAGCAGAGAGATATTCTGCCTTGTGATGACCATATGGATGATTGTGATCGGCCGGTTTCTGACTGAGCCAGATCGCTGCGAGTACTGCACTTGACGCCACCAGATTGACCATGGTTTCCAGAGCGTCGGAGAAGAAGGCGATACTGCCAGTTGCCAGATAGGCATAATATTTCAATATCAGAACAAGCGTGGCTACCAATATGGAACCCAGAGCCAGACGCATGGCGACAGACATTCTTTCTTCCTTCTTGTTCTGGATCAGATGCGCTCAGTGTCTCTCATGACATATCTGAGTAGAAAAGCCCAGCATATCGATTGGCAAAAGATTGCTTTTATCTGGACAGTTTCGTAACACTATCGCAAAGGATCTGGGGACTGGGTGTTTAACGGCCTGTTCCTTCTGAATTCCCTGCGCTATCCTCAGTTTTACTTCCAGCTCTACCCTCGCAAAACAACATTGTCTGCATAACGAGTATCCCAAGGAAAGGCAAAGTCATGTCTCGTGTGGTTTACGTGAATGGTGAATTTCTGCCCGAAGAAGAAGCCAAAATCTCCATTTTTGATCGTGGTTTTCTGTTTGCCGATGGGGTCTATGAGGTTTCCACCATTCTGGATGGAAAGATGGTCGATAATCCGGCTCATCTGGAACGTCTTGGCCGGTCGATGTACGAGCTGGGGATGACCCCACCATGCAGCATGGAAGAGATTGAAGTCATTCAGCAGGAAATGTTGAAACGCAATCCCATTCAGGAAGGTGGTCTCTATCTTCAGGTAACGCGCGGCGCTGCGGATCGTGATTTTGTCTACCCAGATGAAAGTACACGATCTTCATTGATCATGTTCACCCAGGAAAAGCCGGTCGTAGAATCTGCTCTTGCCAAACGAGGGATGCGCATTTCGTTCCAGCCGGATATTCGCTGGCAACGGCGTGACATCAAGACCGTAGGCCTCTTGCCAGCCTCAATGGCCAAAGTTGCCGCTCAGGGTGAAGGGGCAGATGATGCCTGGATGGTCGAAGATGGTAAGGTCACCGAAGGAACTTCCAACAATGCCTATATCATCACGCAGGACGATGTATTGGTAACCAAGGCTCGTTCAAACAAGATCCTGCATGGTATCACCCGCAAAGCTGTTCTTGCCCTTGCCAAGGAAGAGGGCTTGACCATCGAAGAGCGGGATTTTACCCCGGAAGAAGCCAAACTCGCCAAGGAAGCTTTTGTGACCTCAGCCTCCACCTTTGTAACAGGAGTGGTCAACATAGACGGTCAACAGCTGGGGAATGGAACGCCAGGGCCAATGACAATCCGCCTGCGCGAAATATATATTGATTTTGCGCGACAAAACTTGTCTTGAAAAAGCTTCCTCAAGTTTGCGCCTTTATCAGCAATAGCCCCGCCTGTTCTGAAGGGTGGGGCTTCTTCTGTAAATGTTAACCTAAACAAGAAAAAACAATCTGATTGTTTTACAATATTGCTATTTACCATGGGTTTTAACACATTTAATAGCAAGTCTGCCTATAGTCTCGTGCGTGGAGTAGTCGATCTGAGGTGAAAGATTGGCAAAAAGGGCGAAGATGAAGCTGTCAATTCAAGTAAAATGTATTCAGTCTTTGGATGACGAGAGCCTTTGGCCATTGTGGCAGAGGTTGGAACAGGATGCTTATCACACAGTGTTCCAATCCAGCTGGTATATGAAGCCATTACTGGAAATTGTTGCACCGGCCAATGACGCCCAGCCCTGTATTGTTATGGTGTTTGAGCAAGGGCAGGAAACTCCGTTCATGTTGATTCCATTCGTCCGTTTACGTCGACACGGTCAACGCGTCGTTACACAGGCCGACTTTGATCTGTGTGATTATTGTGCACCGATCCTCAGGCGTCGTGACGATTGGGAGCATGTGGATATTCATGCGATCTGGAAACAGGTGTTGGCTGCCTTGCCAGCCAATGATGTTCTGTCCATCAAGAAGATGCCTACTCATATCGAGACGCTTGCAAATCCTTTGTCGCGCTTGTCGGAGGCCGAGTTGATGGGGGTTAGCACCATGCGGCTCCAGCCTGGTATGACCGAATTACCATCCAAGGTATTGCGTGAAGTGCGCTACAAGTTGCGAAAGCTTGATCAGGATGGTGGTTTGGAAGAAGTGATCGCCGAACGTCCTGAGGATTTGCGCGAGTTGCTGGATTGCGCGATCAAGCAAAGAGCCGATCGGTGTGAAGAACTCAAGATCGAGAACATTCTTGAGAACCCGGAAATCAATGCATTCTATCGGGCTTTGATTGATAGCTCGGGTGATGGGGCGGCTGTTGTTGGCTATGGCCTGAAGCAAGCTGACAGTTTCGTTGCCGTCTCGCTTGGTATTGTCGTAAACAACATATTCAACGGTCTTATCCTGTCAATTGGTGATCACACCACGCGGCGTTACAGCCCTGGTATCTGTGTAGCAACACGTCAATTGCAGTGGGCGGCCGAGAGCGGCTGTAACTATTGCGATATGGGCGTCGGTGGCTCCGCCTATAAATCCAAGTTTGGTGGTGATGTAACAGAGCTTATGGAGTTGGAGTTGTCTCTATCTCCGATAGGTGTGGCCGGAACATCATTTCTTAGAGCCCGTCGAAAACTGAGAATTGGTCTCAAATCCTATCCGCAACTGAACCATCAGGTGCGCCGGCTGATCGGGAAGGTCTAGAGGCACAAGATCGGCAATCCCGGTTGATCTTATTAATTTCGCGAATCCAGCAAATTAGATTGTCTGATCTCAATCTGACATTCATCATGATAGGCATCCAGACGTTCCTGTTGAATGGTGAAGACATGATGTGATCGATGCCGCCTCATAGGCTGCATTGCATCAGTGCCCAGCTGTGTTTCGATAGTATTTTCCAACTAAATCGTCATAATGCCAAATAAATCCGTGAATTTGACGGAATGATTTAGAAATCCGGCATAACATCGGAATTGTGTAGCGACTGTACCTTTTCTCATTGCGAGATTTAGCCCGAACTGCACAGAATATAGCCCCCGATCTCTGCAAAATCGATCTTTGTTTGTCCAACTATAAAATCTGGTGATTGAAATTGCCGACGGTATTGTATACGATTTGGTATACGAGATGGAAGGCGTGGTTTTCTGCCACATTTACTCTCCTGCGTTTGGCGTGACCCGGCAGAGGAAATTACATGACTTATTCAGTTGTACAGGTGCAGAAACCAATTTTTTCAGATCAACGGTTTACAAACTAACAAAATATCGGCAAAATGTTGATAAATTATCAGCATTGACTGATTGTAAGATCGCCCATTCTGACCAATGCATTTGAGCATGACGCCAGAACAGGAGAGAAGGCTAAAAGCCTCGATCAGATAAGGGAGAAGATATGTCTGTCGATCAGAAGATCACGGCTATGGACGTGTGGCACCTTCAATTGCCCGTCAATGCGCGTAGAGATCACGGTATCGGTTCGGTAGAGCACGTCGTAGATATTGTTGTGGTCGGTTTGACCGCAGAAGGCGGCCAGACAGGTTATGGCGAAGGGTCCAGCTGGTCCGTCTTTACCGGATCAGCCGAAGCCAGCTTCGCCGCTCTTGATCGCTATATTCGCCCTCTGGTCGTTGGTCGCTCTATCGGAGATCGCGCCGCCATCATGGCAGATGCAGCTTACGCAGTAGCACATTGTACTGAGGCAAAAGCAGCACTGGAAACAGCTCTTCTTGATTTGCAGGGCCGTATTTCCGGCCTACCTGTCTGGGCTCTTTTGGGTGGCAAATGTCGCGATACGATTCCACTTTCATGTTCCATCGCAGACCCGGATTGGGAAGCGGATCTGAAATTGATGGAGCGTCTGCGGGAAGATGGTGTGCGCATCATCAAACTGAAAACAGGCTTCAAGGGTCATGCCTATGACATGATGCGTCTGGAAGAGCTGCGCAAGAATTATCCTGAATTCAAGATCCGCGTCGATTATAATCAGGGCCTGCACCACGACAATGCAATTCGTTGCGTTCAGGAAGTCGCAACTTTCGATCCAGATTTTATCGAACAACCAGTCAAAGCGCACCTGCGCAGCCTGATGGCTCGCATTCGCGATAGCATCGATATTCCGCTTCTGGCTGATGAGAGTGTTTTCGGCCCGGAAGATATGCAAACGGCCATTGCCATGGGATTGTGTGATGGCGTTTCCATCAAGATCATGAAAACTGGTGGTTTGACCCGTGCCCAAACCGTAGCACGAATGGCTCATTCCGTTGGCCTGTCGGCTTATGGCGGTGATATGTTCGAGGCAGGTCTGGCACATTTGGCCGGGACACACATGATCGCCTCAACGCCGGAAATCACGCTTGGTTGTGAATTCTATCAGGCTAGTTATTTTCTGGTGGAAGACATTCTACAAACGCCATTTGAAGTGAAGGATGGTCAAGTCATTGTGCCGCAAGGTGCGGGTCTGGGAGTGCTGCCAGATCCTGACAAACTGACCAAATACACACTCACCCATAGCAACGGATCAAAAGCATGACTGCCACCAAGAAAGTTGTTGTTGTCGGAGCCGGTATTGTCGGTGTATCCAGTGCAATCTGGCTGAAGCGTGCTGGCCATGACGTGATCTTGATCGACAGGGGTGAACCGGGGCAGGGAACCTCATATGGCAATGCCTGCGTTTTGGCCTCCTGTTCCATGATACCCGTGACTGGCCCGGGCCTTATTCTCAAAGGTCCGAAGTTGATGCTGGATCCGAACTTCCCGCTCTTCATGCGTTGGCCTTATCTTCCCAAGCTGTTGCCTTGGCTGGCCCGTTATTTGAGCCATGCCAATGACAAGGATACCCGTCGTATTGCGGCTGGCCTTGCTCCGATTGTTAGCGACAGTCTGCAACAGCACAAAGCTTTGACCGATGGTACAGATACCGCAAAATGGGTCCAACCAAGTGCTTACAGCTTCGCTTATGCTGATCGCGCAGCTTTTGATGCTGATGCCTATATATGGGATTTGCGTAAGGATCATGGCTTCGTACCAGAATTGATCGAAGGCGCCGAAGTGCATGAGTTTGAGCCAGCTCTGGCGTCCGATGTCAATCTGCTGGCGAGCTTCAAAAGTGATCATGGTTTTATTCACGAGCCTGGTGGTTATGTTGCGGATCTGAGCAAACTGCTGGTCGAGATGGGTGGTACTTTTGTTCAGGCCGAAGTGCGTGACTTCGACCTGTCTGGCGGTGAAATCTCGGCCGTAGAGACGGACCGGGGTCGCTTCGAATGCGACCAGGCCGTCCTGGCAACGGGCGTTTGGTCCAAGCCATTGATGAAAAAACTGGGCATCAACGTTCCGATTGAATCCGAGCGCGGCTATCACATCGTATATAAGAATCCGGAAAACGGTCCCAAGAGCCCGATTATGGTGGCGGCTGGAAAGTTCGTCGCCACGCCAATGGCGCAGGGTTTGCGCTGTGCCGGTATTGTTGAATTTGGCGGACTGGAGGCAGAGGCCTCCAGTGCTCCGCTTGCCTTGATGCGTAAGAAAGTCAAGGAAAGCTTCCCCAATCTGATCGCAGAGTCAGAGGAAGAATGGCTGGGACATCGTCCTGCCCCAAGTGACAGCCTGCCGTTGATCGGTGAGGTTGGTGCAACCGGGGTCTATGCAGCCTTTGGTCACCATCATATCGGTTTGACAGGCGGTCCAAAAACTGGCCGAATGGTAGCTGATATGATTTCCGGTAATCTATCCAATAACAACCTTTCACCTTACTCGCCTCAGCGTTTCGGCTGAGGAGGAGTTAATCTTGCTTCAATCCAGAGGGAGACTGAAAATGAAAGCAAAAACCTTGAAGCTGACAACCGCTCTGACCGCAGCAGCCTTGTTGAGCGTTAGTGGCGCCGTTGCGGCCGACAAATGGGATATGCCAATGGGCTATTCCGGTTCCAACTTCCATTCCGTGACAGGCGCTGAGTTCGCAAAATGCGTCACCAAAGGTACCGGTGGTGAATTGGAAATCGTCACCCATCCAGGCGGTTCCCTGTTCAAGGGCAACGAAATCAAGCGTGCAGTTCAGACAGGTCAGGCTCAGATCGGCGAGCGTATTCTTTCTGCTCACCAGAATGAGAATGCTTTGTTCGGAATTGATTCCATTCCATTCCTTGCGACTTCCTTCGAAGATTCAGTCAAACTCTGGAAAGCAGCAAAACCAGAATTTGACAAGCTGTTGGACAGCCAGAACCTCGTTCTATTGTATTCCGTGCCATGGCCACCACAGGGATTGTACTTCAAGAAAGAAGTCAACTCTGTTGCTGACATGAAGGGTATCAAGTTCCGCTCTTACAATACTGCAACTGGCCGTTTGGCCGAGCTGACCGGTATGTTGCCAGTTCAGATCGAAGCGGCGGAAATCTCACAGGCCTTCGCAACGGGCGTTGCAGAATCCATGGTATCTTCCGGTTCCACTGGCTATGACCGTAAGGTTTGGGAAAGCCTCACTCACTTCTATGAAGTGGATGCCTGGCTGCCACGTAACTATGTTTTCGTGAACAAGGACTCTTGGGGTGGTCTGTCTGACGGTGTGAAAAATGTCATCAATGGCTGTGCTTCCATTGCTGAATATGCAGGATATTGGCGCTCTGTCCAATACACCGAGTTCACCATTGGCCAGCTGGCCAAAAACGGCATGACTGTTGGTAAAGCTGGCGATGCCCTGAAAGGTGAATTGCAGGAAATCGGTAAGAAAATGACTGCTGAATGGCTGGAAAAAGCTGGGCCAACCGGCAAAGCCATCGTAGACGCTTTCAAAGCTTCTCAATAAGTAAAATAAAATGCACTCCGTCCCGTCAGGGACGGAGTGTCTCATATCTTTAGGGAGGTGACATTATGGCGGCTATTCGCAAGCTGCTGGACGGGCTGTACCTTGCCGGGGGAATTTTGGGGGCGCTCAGCCTCGTTATTATCCTCATACTTGTCGTCCTGCAAATGGTTGCTCGTTGGAGTGGGGAAGTCGCTCCAGGTATTCCCGAATATGCCGGCTACTTCATGGCATCTTCGGCTTTTCTTGCCTTTGCCTATGCGCTGAATAAAGGCGCTCACATTCGTGTGGGGCTTCTGCTGCAGGCACTGGGTGATAAACGCAAATGGCTGGAGATCTGGTGCTTTGCCATCGGCAGCGGTCTGGCCATCTATTTTTCCTATTATGCCATCAAGGCAGTCTATTGGTCACAAAAACTCAATGACATCAGTCAGGGGCAGGATGCTACACCACTTTGGATACCACAATTGTCCATGGCCGTTGGTGCGGTTTTGCTGGCAATTGCGATGCTTGATCATCTGGTGCAGCTGATCTTCACCGGCGAACATGGCATTGATTCAGATGCGCTGGAAAGTCACGCGGAGTAGGAACAAATGGAAGAATTTTACCTTACAGCTATATTCCTCTTCGTTCTGTTCCTGATGTTGGGAACTGGCGTCTGGGTGGGTCTTGCTCTCTTCGGCGTGGCATTCGTTGGTCTGGAACTGTTTACAACACGTCCAGCGGGTGATGCGATGACGACCGTCATCTGGTCGGGTACATCCAGTTGGACATTGACGGCGCTTCCGCTCTTCATCTGGATGGGAGAAATCCTCTATCGAACGCGATTATCGGAAGATATGTTCCGTGGTCTGGCACCATGGATGTCTCGTTTGCCAGGTGGCTTGGTTCATACAAACATTGTGGGTTGCACTATCTTTGCTGCTGTATCAGGCTCTTCAGCAGCCACTCTGACCACAGTCGGCAAGATGTCGATCCCAGAGTTGCGCAAGCGCGGCTATCCAGAACGCATGATCATCGGCACATTGACTGGTGCGGCAACGTTGGGGCTGATGATTCCGCCGTCCTTGACGCTGATCGTTTATGGTGTGACCGTCAATGAATCCATTTCCAAGCTCTTCCTGGCAGGGGTTTTCCCTGGTCTGACCTTGGCATTGCTCTTCATGGGCTATGTGGCATGGTGGTCCTTTACAAAACCAGAAGAAGTGCCGGATATTTCAGAAAAATTGACCTTTGGTCAGAAGCTTTGGGAATCTCGCTTCTTGTTGCCTGTGATCGTTCTGATTTCGGTTGTGATCGGTTCCATGTATCTGGGGATTGCCACGGCAACCGAGGCTGCAGCCTTTGGTGTGATCGGTTCGCTCATTCTGGCGGCCTTGCAGAGTTCGCTTTCCTTATCCACTTTTCTGGATAGTCTGATCGGTGCAACCCGAACCTCTGCCATGATCATGTTCATTCTGGCCGGTGCGGCAGCTCTATCGCTGGCAATGGGCTTCACTGGCCTTCCGCGTGCATTGGCAACATGGATTGATACATTGGGTCTGTCACCATTCGCCCTGTTGATGGCATTGATGGTTTTCTACATCATCCTTGGTTGTTTCCTCGATGGTATTTCCTCGGTCGTTCTGACTATGGCCATCGTGGAACCAATGATACGCCAGGCTGGTATCGATATCATCTGGTTTGGTATCTTCATCGTGGTTGTCGTGGAAATGGCCCAGATCACCCCGCCAATTGGCTTCAACCTGTTCGTGATGCAAGGCATGACCAATCACGGCATGGGCTATATTGCCAAAACGGCACTGCCAATGTTCCTGATCATGGTCGTGATGGTCTTCATCCTGATCTTCTTCCCGGAACTGGTGACCTATCTGCCAGAGAATATGCGCGCCACCCCCGGTGGTTAGCGAAGCTGGCCAAATTGAAAATCGAAAGGGAGCCAAATGGCTCCCTTTTTGATTCCAACAATCTACTCAAGTTCAAATGGAATTCAAATAACGCCCGATGCCAGTCGCTGCTTGATAACCTTGAGACATGCAGCCCGTGAGCAGATAACCACCAGTTGGAGCTTCCCAGTCGAGCATTTCCCCAGCGATGAATAGACCTGGCTGGCGCTTGACCATCAATTCATCATCCATCTCGGACAAGCATACGCCGCCAGCGGTGCTGATGGCTTCTTCAATCGGGCGTGGACCGATTGCCGTGATAGGCAAGCCTTTGACCGCTTTGGCAAGTTTGCCCATATCACTCATCACATCCCGCTCTGTGCATTCTTTCAAAAGAGCTGCCTGAACACCCTTGAGATGAATGCGCTTGCGAATGTGATTGGCAAAGCTCTGCTTGCCGCGCGGTTGGTTCAGACGACGCTCCACTTCTGCAAGATCATGATGGGAGCGCAAATCAACTTGCAGCTCAATTGGACCGCATTCGGCAATGGCATCCCTCAAAGGCGCAGAGAGGCCGTAAACAGCGCTGCCTTCAATACCATAGTGAGTGATGACGAAATCACCTTGTATGCTGTAGGGACCGAATTTGAGGGTTACAGATTTGACTGGCTCGCCTGCCCATTGGGCAACAAACTGCTCTGACCAATCCACCTCAAAGCCACAATTGGCAGGGCGATAAGGTTTGCAGGCAATGTCTTTTTCTTCAAGAATTGAGAGAAATTTTCCATCGGTCCCAAGACGTGGCCAGCTTGGTCCACCAAGGGCCAGCAATACTGCATCAGCTTCAACGGTTGCTTGTCCGTCTGGTGTGTCGAACAAAAGCGCGCCGTCATCGCTCCAACCAATCCAGCGGTGACGGGTAACCATCTTCACACCGCGGCTTTCCAGATGCTTGAAATGGCTGCGAAGCAGCGGAGACGCCTTCATGCTCTCCGGGAATACGCGCCCGGATGATCCTTCAAAGGTGGACTGCCCCATGGCATAGCTCCAAGAGCGAACCTCGCGTGGACCGAATTCGCGGATCATCGGTTCCATCCAGTCCGCATAATCACCATAGGCAGCAATAAAATCATCAATCGGCTGGGCATGGGTCAGGTTCAGGCCACTCTTGCCTGCCATCAGGATTTTACGGGCCGGGCTTGGCATGGCATCATAAAGGGTGATCTGCCAGTTCTGCTCCTGATCTTGCGCCAGCTCTGTGAGATGATCAGCTGCGATCAATCCAGCGGCACCTGCACCAATGATTGCGATTGTTTTTGCGGATTTATCTGTCATTGGCTCAGGCTTTCTTAGAGCGCGTTCCCAAAAAGTTGCAGTACTTTTCGGACAAGAACTCGCTTGAAACAAAGATGTAAAGTCTTGCCGGTAATTCAACGATTACCAGAAAGGCTTTAATCGAGGGAGCCTTCTCATAGGCTGCTTTGTTGCAAAGAGAAAGAGGGCATCACGCCGGACATCGAAAAAAGCGCAAAAAAAGACCATGAAGAGGGATACTCTTCATGGTCAAGGAGGACAGTCAGTGTGATGAGCGTCCTAGCTCAGGATGTATTCGTCTCCCTGAATGCAAAATGGCATTCTCACCCTCGGGAGGAAGGGGATTTCATCGGACAGGACGACCAGTCTGACGAGAAATTCAAAATTAGTTTGACCCGCGAAGACCGGCAACTGGTCCGCCGGACTTGCTTTTCGGTGCTCCGGCAATGCGTAACCAGACTTGAGGATTGCCGACCGCCTGACGTTTGTTCCAGCGATAACTCACCTGTTGCCAAGGCAGAATGGATGGATTGAGATTGTCGAGAATGAATTCGCCCCGATCAGTTCGCACCACCAGGACTGCGTGGTAGACGCCGTCAGGCAAGTAAGCCGTAGTGATGAGCAGTGAGTCAGATGGCCAACCTGCTCGTAACAACTCTCGCTGTTTGGTCAGCGCATAATCTTCGCAATCGCCTTGCGTAACATAAGGTTGCCAATTGTCTATCGGGCCGTCATCAACCGGTTTTATCTGCTGGTTCACATGAGCATTTATGGTCACCAGTGTTTGCCAGGTGGCTGGAGTGAGCTTCACGATACCTTTGCCATAGCGAAGGCAAGCCTCGGGCTGATTGGAACAATAGTAGATATGTCCCGCCGGCGAGCTGGTTTGCTCCAAAACCCTCATGCTGGAACCAGCCGCACCAAAAGCCATGGCTTCCATTGGCAACAGCCCCATTGCTGCCAAAGCCAGGCCACCCATCAACTGACGGCTCAGGTTCTTTTTACAAGATGATTTATGAGATCCAGTAGTGAACAAACTCAGTCCCCTTCAATTTGCTTGAAGGGAAAGCTACGCTCCTCTTTTAAAGGATGCGTTCTGGAATATCGCCGTTTTTGGTCTATCGATTTATGGCTTGTTTACCCTGAGATATGCGAGGTTCCAAACAAATATTGTGCTTGATATTCAGGAAAAGCTAGCCAATTGAATTTATGCATTTTTTGGTTGTGTGAGGCGATTGCAAAAGGAATTTGTTAAGGCTGATACGCCCTGTGCGTGCTTCAAAGTTTTGGCAAATTAGTTAGATTTGTTGTGTGCCAACGAGAAGCAAGGTTAACAGCTTTTGCATCCAATCCACGAGCATCCGTGATCACCATTTACGAATTGTTAGGAAATGGCCCGAACGAGAGCGATTTTGTTCAGATATGACGTAAAAAACCGGCAAATATGCGGTTGTAAACATTGGCACTGGCTAAGTGTTTGGAGCTATCAGTTAAGACTTCAAGAGATAGGAAGCAAATTAGCCGACAGCTTGAGCCGTCGGCCAACATATCAATCTGCAAATGTCTCACAGATTACTCCGCAGGGGCGGCCGTAGCCGGGGTGGTGGAGCCACTATTGCCAAGCAACTTATCTGTAAGGCGCAACAAAACCAGATAGGTTTTGATCTGCAAATAGACGACAGGCAGGTAAAGGATAAAATAGGTGATTGAGAATTTCTCGATCAGACCAATACCAACCAGCCCCCAGTTGATGAAGAAATTGGCCATGACCACCAGAGCGATACCAGGGCAGACAAGAGCCAATGAACCGGGGGATTTGCCACTGCCTGTTACAAAGGTTTCGAAATAGCCAACCTGTTTCATGATGGCATAGCCAAGCAGACCAAAGATCAATTGCAGCGCCAGCAAGGTCGTTAGCAGGGCAAAAATACCACCAGCAGTATGAGGGGCACCAAAATTATGATCCAGACCCATGGTCAAACGGAACAGGCCAATACCTATCACGGTTAGAATGGGAATGATGATCCAGAGCGTTGGGGTGGTTTCTTGATTGACGCCGTTATTCATCATGGATCGGAAACCAAGGATCAGTTTGATCACCCCAAACACAATGGCAGCGGTCAGGAAGAAGACTGCGCCGATGAAGCCGATGGCTGCGGTCACCTTCACGTGGCTCATGGCCGCCGGGGCAGAAAGACCGACACCAACCATGGAGAGCGAGAAAACGGATAGCATCTGAGCCAGAGAATTATTTTTTTCGCAATCGAAATGTCCATGCACCAAGGCATTGACCATGAAGCCGGTGAAGATCTTCAGAGCGAAATAACCAATCACCAAGAAGCCGACAATGGCCGCAGGGAATAGAAATTCGGACAAATCCCAGAGGCGGGGAACGAAAACGGCACCGACGATGAAGCTGGCATTCAGGCTCATGGCAAATGTCAGCGGTAACGCCATCAATTGGATGCCATTATTGGATTTCAAGAAGCCTTCATAGGCTTTACTAGCCTTGAACTTTCTGAATTCTGAAATATTCCAGATCAGAGTCCTGATATGCAGGTAAGTAAAGAAAGCGATGCCGATCAAAACGATCGGGACCATGACCTTGTATCCGACTTCCGGTCCGTTGAAGGCAGCCATCCAATCAGCAAAAGTAGCAAGAGGGCGACCTCTGTGAGGGACCCAGAACATCAGAAACATGAACATTGAGACGATTGCACCGCCTGAGCCCAATGAGGCAAGAAAGAGCAATGGGCTGTAGCCCTCTTTTAAATTGCGGCGAAAGACCATGGCATAACCCTGGATTAAGTGTAAATCTATGTGTAAATTAGAATATACTAATATTCGAAAATATCAAAATAAATTCTAAAACCCATATAGGACAAAATGGCGCATCGATAGATGTGAGGTATGACAAAGGATTAAAATGATGGAATCGGAAAAAGATTTCTACCGTAACTAATGAGTCGCTTGGATATCTGATTGTATGATCTGTAGAAATTACCCTGAAATATTAGTTATTTCGGCTATATTTTCCGGCATTTACGGTCCAGCCCTTGCAATCTTGCGGCCAAAAGGGCAATCTGGCATAAATTTAGTTGCTAAGGAAACTAAAATGGCATCTGCATCCAAGCTACCAATTTTGTATGGATATTTTCGCTCTTCTGCAGCCTATCGTCTGCGTATTGCCCTGAATCTGAAAGGTTTGGCACATGAGCATAGAACGGTGCATATGCTCAAGCAGGGCGGAGAGCAACTGCAGCCAGATCATCTGGCGCGGAATCCGCAAGCTCTGGTTCCAACTTTGGAAATTGATGGCCTGATGCTCAGTCAATCATTGGCTATTCTGGATTATTTGGAAGAAACCCGACCCGAAAAGCCACTGCTTCCTCAATCTCCAGCGTCAAAAGCACAGATGCGGGCATTCTGCCAGTCTATCGCTTGTGAGATCCACCCGGTCAACAACTTGCGTGTCCTGAAATATCTTGTAACGGAGTTGGGCGCGAGTGAAGAGCAAAAGCTCGACTGGTATCGTCATTGGGTGGAAACTGGCCTGCAAGCCAGCGCCAAGATGCTGGAGATGCACGGCGCGACTGGTGACTTCTGCTATGGTGATGAACCAAGCCAAGCTGACTGTTGCCTGATTCCTCAACTCTATAATGCGCGTCGTTTTAATTGCGATCTGACCGGTTTGGAAAGATTGATTGAAATCGAGCAAAATGCTGCGAAGCTCCCAGCATTTCAGCAGGCACATCCTGATCAGCAGCCGGATGCAGCCTGAAACCGTTATTGTTCATTCCGAGAAGGGACTTTCTTCTCATCAACACCGATAAAGAGATGTTGGCGGAAAAGCCAGATCATGAGAAGGGGTGGGGCCAGAAGCAGAAAAGTCTGGCTATCGTCGCGGTAGCAACTGGTACAGAAACTACCCTTGTCGGAAAAATGAGAGAAGGTCTCCCAGAAAAAAAACAGCAGCAGGCAACCGAGTGCCAGCAATCGTTTTCCGAGCATATAGGTCATGCTATTTTCCCTGTCTCAATGCAGTTGAACAAACCGAAATGCTGTTCAGTTCTGCCAGATGCTCGCCCCCAAGCCTTGCCAACCTATCAAGATATTTTTCAAATGAGCTTAAAATGATTGTTAAAATTTTAGAGGCTCAAAAATGCCACTACCTTTCAAAATATAGTGGCTTTGATTTTCTACAAATTCATCAACGTTAGCGAAGGCCGTCAACCAAACGGTCCCATTCATCGGTTTGATCACGTTCGACAATGTGCCAGCTCTGACCATCTTCAAAGACCAGAAGTTTATCAGCCAGTTCTGCCTCCGCCTGTTTGTGCGTGACAAATAGCAGTGCCTTGTTTTTGGTGGCCTCGCGAAGAGTCTCGAGTACGGCCTGAGCAGTGTTCTTGTCCAGGCCTTCCGTCATTTCGTCCAGCAACCATAGATCGGGTTTATAGAGAAGCAGGCGGGCCAATGCCATGCGGCGGCTCTCTCCACCCGACAAGCCCAGGCCTTCATCTCCCAAGATCTGTTCCAGACCATTGGGGAGGCGCTCAATCATGCGCTTGAGCTGCGCTTTCTCAACGGCATCATCCAGCTCATCAGATGATGCATCTGGTGCGCCCAGAATCAGGTTTTCACGGAGGCTCTCACGGAAAAGTTCGGTGCGTTGGGTCAGCAGTCCAAGGCGAGGCTTGCGACCATCCTGATAGGTATCATAACGCAACAGGATGCCACCATCTTGCGGATCCAGCAAACCTGCCACAAGGGAGAGTAGGGTGGATTTGCCAGCACCAGATCCACCAATGATGCCGATGGCTTCACCACTTTGCAGGTTGAAGCTCAAATCATTGATGATAGGGGCGGCCTGCTTTGAATAGGCAAAGCGAACATCATCGACCTTCAAGGTCACCGGACCCAGATCGAACAGGCAGGGTTCTGGTAAAGGTTCCGGTTCCGCCATCAACGGTAGGATCCTCTGACCGGCATAAAGCACTCGTCCAATGTCCAGTAAACCACGACGGATAGGAACCAGAAGCTCAGCCATGGCGAAGACACTGAGGACCGCCAACAGAACCATTGGTCCGCTCAGATTTCCGGCCTCAAACGCAAGAGCACCCATTGCGAGGGTTACTACCAATGCGGCCCCACCAGCGAGCGTGATCAAAGCGCGGCCCTTCAGATCGTGGGCAGCCAATTCAGCCTGCAAATCACGGATCCGGCTAGCTGCCTTGGTAATGGAGGACACTTGATCGCCAATGCGGCCTGCCATGACCAATTCCATCTGACCACGTAACAGATCGATATAACGAAGTCGCAAGGCCTCAGACGTGAAGGCAATGCGACGGCCAAGTCTGACACCAACTTTGCCTGCTTGTATCGGTAGAATGATCAAAGCCAAGAGCAGAATTCCGCCCGCTGCAAAGGCGATAGGGGCGTTGAAGCCATGGAGAATGAAAATCAAAGCCAAACAGGTTAGAACAGCGGTGGAAAGCGGCAGAATGACCCGCAAATAAATGCCGTCCAGAGCATCAATATCAGCGGTTAAACGCGCTAGAAGTTCGCCTGAACGGAAGTCGCGCAAACGACGGAACGGCAATTGAGAGATGCCATCGAAAACATACAGTCGAAGGCGGGCCAGAAACCGGAATGTGGCGTCATGAGTGATGACCCGTTCCGCATATTTACCGGCCATGCGGGTGAGGGCGGCGGTGCGGATCAGGAAACCGGGATAGACAGTATTGAAAACGACGGCTCCAGTAACTCCAGCAAGAGCTGTAGCGCCCAAAAACCAGCCAGCGGTTGCCATCAACGTGATGGAGGCAAGCGCCGTTACATAGGCAATACCAATTCCGGCCATGAACCAGCCCGGATAATGCTGCCAATACAGCCGAAGGATCGCAAAAATAGTCTTCATGATACGACCTCCTCGGATTTTGTTTCGCCTTCAATTACTTCCGAAGTGGAAGGCGCTACAGGCTCATCGGATAGCAGGTTTTCCAAATCTGCAAGATCGGGCTTGGAGATTTCGGATAGGGAACCATCTTTTACGAAATAGATATGGTCGCATTGTTCAGCGACATCGCGGTCATGAGTGGCAATGACGAGCAAGCGCTCCTTGGCCATTTCCAGAAGGCTCTGAGTTACAAGCTTTGCTGTGTCTGCATCCAGATCGGCAGTTGGTTCATCGCAGAGGATAAGACTGCTATCACCAAGCGCTGCTCGAGCAATGGCAAGGCGACGTACTTGACCACCGGAAATACCAAAGCCGGTTTCACCAAGAATTGTGAGCAGATCACGCGGCAATTGAGCGACAAACTGGTCAGCGTGAGCCTGGCTCAAAGCTTCGTCAACAGCTTCTCGTGATGCGTCCGGATGTGCCAAGCGAGCATTCATCAGCAAGGAGCCATGGAAGATGTGCGGCTTTTGACCGATCCAGCCGATAGATTGGCGCCAGTTGACCCATTCCTCCCGGGAGTTGGAAACCGCTTGCTCATTCAACAACAGGCGTCCTTCCAAGGGCTTTAACAAGCCGCATAGCGCCGCCAATAGGGTTGACTTTCCAGACCCGGAACGGCCAAGAATGGCAATTCTAGATCCTGCGGACAGTGTTATATTGACATTGCTGAGAATGGCATCTCGTCCGCCCTCATAACCAAAACTGCAATCCTCAAACGTGATTTTTTTGATAGGCGAGGCCACAGCACTGGCCTTTGTTGTCGATGAGGTATCTGCTTCACTTTCCTCAGCGATCTTGTCTTCAGGAAGAAGAAGCATCAGACGTTCGGCGGCAGACTGGGCAGAAGCACGATCATGATAGGCCGCCGCAAAATCACGCAATGGTGTGAAAAATTCCGGTGCCAGCAACAGCATGAATAAGCCGCTGGACAGTGTTATGGGTGAGTCATAGCTGCCAAAGGCAGTGAAGCCAAGATAGTGATAGCCAACATAGATTGCGATGAGAGCGATGCCGAGAGCGGAGAACAGCTCCAGTGCAGCTGATGAAAGAAAGGCAATGCGCAGCACTTTCATGGTGGCCTTGCGATAGTCGGTTGCGATGCCATCAAATAGATCACGTGTGCGACCAACAGCTCCGAAAAGGCGCAGGGTCGTCATGCCTTGCAAACGATCCAGAAAGCGAGAACTCATGGTGGAGAGAGCTGCCACCTGTTTGTCAGATGCTTTTTTGGCGCGAATGCCGACAATGGCCATGAAAACCGGAATGAGCGGGCCGCAAAGCAAAAGAACCAGAGCGGAGGCCCAACTGAACAGGGTAACAGCGATCAAGATTGCAAGGGGGATGACAGTCAACTGAAGTCGCAAGGACAAATAGCGGCTGGTATAGGGATCCAGATTTTCGATGACATCAGAAGCCATTGCCGCCACTTCACCAGCGGATCGCCGCTCAATATCCAATGGAGACTGGGAAGCCAGAATGGATGCCAGCTTTTGCCGAAGGGAAAAGCGCAGATCGGCGGAGATGGTATGACCAAGTTTCCCGGCAAGATAACTGAGAGCCGTACGGGCGAGAATGGTGATGATCAATCCGACAAGATAGGGCACAAGTCCCAGAATGCCGCCACCGTCTTCAATCAGAGCACCGATGCCAAAAGCCAGAAATCCAGCTTGGGCGATGGCCAGAACGCCGCTCAGGGTTTCCAGTCTGGCTTTATGCTTGAGCTGGCCCTTATATGGATCGACGATCTTTTCCAACCATTGATCAGCTGGATTCTTCTGACGTGGCTTGCGCCCCTTTCGCCCTTTGGGGGCCTCGGTATCAGAAGAGTGGCTGGTTTCTTCCGACTTGTCCCGTGTTTCCATACCCGTCATGAATGCCTGCGCTACTCTTAACTCATAGTTTGTGAGAAAGGTATCTGGAAGCAGAGACCTTTCTCAAGACCTGATATGCAAGTTTATTATTAATTCTTATTCAGGCTTGCAAACTTGATCATTGGCAATTGCTTTGGCGGTTCTCGCCAAAAGTCCGATAATTACCAATGTTAGTAGCGCAAACAGCCCCATACCTGCAATCTCGTGTGTGCCGGATTGGGCTTTTTCAGCATATAAAAAGGTCGCAATGGTTAGCGCAGCCAATGGAAAGGAATAGGCCCACCATGATAGGGCAAATGGAATGCGAGCCAGCTTGGGCACCTGAATGAGAATGATCAGGAAGAACATCACGCCAGTATAATAGATAATGCGCGCAAATGGATCGAGATCTCCAACCATGGTGACGTATGCCACAAAGCCAACGCCGGGAGGAGCGATGAGGATCATCAAGGTTGGGAGTAGACGCTCGGGCAGAGGATTGTGAAAAACAAGTCGGTTGAAGACCAGTGTGAGCAATACGATCCAAAAAACCAGGCCAACCGAGAAATAGAACCAGGCGAACTCCATCATACCAAAACGCGCTCCGGCAATTGGAACAATGATGTTTCCGACCACCGGGATGAACCACGCCGGGTTCAAATGCAGTGGTTCAAAACAGCGATGGCCAATCCACGCTGTCAGCACTGCCAAGGTTCCTATCAGATGAAGAACTGCGCCGAGTCCCCAAATACCTATGGCGAGGTCATTTGAGAAAGGTCCCATGGCTGTGCCCAGCAATATCAGCCCAATGGAGGCAGCTGGAAAAAAGCACATTCTGACCGGGTGATTCCATTCCCACTTGATCATATGGGGGTAGCGGGCTGCTTTCATGGCGTAGAACCCAAGCAGGATCGCGAACACGATTGTGGTCAGGACAACAAGGATGAGACTGCCCTGATGCGCAACGCCGACTGTTTTCTCCAAGCGTTCAGCCGCCAATGTGAAGCCTGCAAGGCCCATCACCATGGCGAAAAAAGCATTTGGAAAATGCTCCAGTTTGGAGTGAGGCTGTGTTTGTTCGTTTTGCGCATCAGAGCCTTGCCCCACGCTTTGTTCACCAGCGCTGGCGTTTGTTGTTCCATGCGTCATTGTGCCTCTCCTATTTCGGCAAAAATCTAAACAGGTATACTTGATGCTTCTTATCTAACCTGTTACTCATTGGATAACAAATCAAAGCCATCGAATATATGCAAAAAGTCAAAGATAGGACAATTTGCCCATCGGTGAGAAGGACCAAACGGGCTCTGACCAAGCTCATCAAACCTTGCGGGATTGGAGACAATCCCGACCTTCTTGTCCAATGATGTCTTTGTGAAGTCATCGCTTTCCAACGAGGAGTGGCGATGGTACTGCCGCCTGAGCCGATCACCCCGGTCTCTAAATCGGCTCGGGCGGCAGTTCTTTATTCTTTTCAAGGCACTTTGCTATTTTGCTGCCTTGTCGTACCTTTTGTTTTAAGGGCCCTGCAATGAGGCATGCGAGTGGGTGTTCTTTTCCGGATGGTCGCAAATTTGATGTTGTCATGTGGTGGGCAGGCACTTTATTCGATACTTTATTGAATATTGGGTCTCAAAACAGATAGATCGAACAGATCTGAGATCTATGGACCGTTGGAGCAGGCCAGCCCAACACCAGACAGGAGAATGTGATGCGGCTTACACAGCATTCCAACTATGCTATGCGTTTGCTTATGTATTGCGCCTTGCGACCTGATCATCTGGTGCGCTTGGCGGATATTGCCGAAGCCTATGATATTTCCTGTCATCACCTGAACAAGATTGCCCAGCGTTTGGCGCATATCGGCATTATTCACGCCATCCGAGGCCGCAATGGTGGCATTCGTCTGGCTAAAGACCCAAGCGAAATCAATGTCGGTCAAGTATTGCGTGCGACAGAAGAAAATTTGATCATTGTCGAGTGTTTCGCCGAGACCACCAATACCTGCCCATTGATCAGCGAATGCAAATTCAGAAAGCTTCTGCAACGGGCCTTGAAGGCATTCTTGGATGTGCTGGATGACTGCACGTTGGCCGATATGGTGGATGAGCCAGAATGCCTGAAGCCATTGCTGGGGCTGACAGACAATATCACCAGCTTCATGAGCGAGCAGGAACCGCCTCAATGTGTGCATTGAGACAGTTCTCCATTTGATTTCAGTGTAAATTCAAAGCTTTGATGAAACGTCCGGTCGGGCGTTCGGCTGGCTGTGTCGGTATGCGTGTCAGCCAAATACCTCCCGCCACGACCAATCCTCCACCAAACAAAGCCCAAGGGGTCGGTATCTCGGCAAAAACAATAAAGCCGAGCAATGTAGAAAACAGGATCCAGCTATAGTTGATGGGGGCTAACAGCGAAATCTCCGCCAGACGATAAGCTCGCACATTGCAATATTGCGCTACGATAGCAATTGGTCCGAGCACGATGAATGGGGCAATGGCCATCAGGCTGATATCCTGAGAGATGGTCATATAGATGGCAGGGCCTGCCAGCAGCAAACTGCAAAGACCTGTGACATGGAGTATGAGACCGATTGCACTTTCCCTGCGTGCCAGAGTTTTCAGAACCAATAACTCCAGCGCCAAAAAGATTGCCCCGACAAAGGCATATCCCACACCACTCAACTGGGAGAAGTTCAACCCGTCTTGGATTCGCGAGAATAGAACCAGATAAGCTCCGGCCAAGCATAGCATTCCTGCCAGCCAGTGAGAGCGGCTGACACGCTCTCCAAGCAACAGGGCGGCAAGCCCCACAACGATGACACCTTCGGTGAGCCCAATCGCGGTTGCTTCATTTAGTGGAATTAGCGTTGCCGCATAGAGGGTGCAAAATCCCCCACCAACAGAGAAAAAGGCCCGCATCACATGTTGGCTTGGTTTGGGAGACATAAGGCCAGACAGGCCTTCACCGCCACGTAACAGGGAAAAGCCAAGAACCAGAATGAAAGCGCTGAAATAGCGCATGAAAACCACCACCAAAACTGGCACCGCGCCATCTGCAAACTTTGCTGCAGCGAAAATTGGCGTGAAAAGCGCGGTCCCGCATAGGGAGAACGCAACGCCTTTGACATTGTTGGATAGGGAGGGGGAGGTCTGGGACATGCTCAATCCATCTGGTTGCACTAGGCGTTGACGATCAAAGCGCGGTGAAAAGCTTTTGCCAATGTCATCAAAAAATAACTGGAAAACCAGCCTCAAATTTAGCATGATGGTTATGCATAAATGCATTTCATTGATTAAGGTGATGTAATTTTGAAATGGGATGATCTTCAGCTATTTCACGCAGCAGCGACCGCAGGTTCCATGAATGGAGCTGCAAGGAGGTTGGAAATCAGCCAACCGCAGCTGTCTCGTCGCCTTCGGCAGATGGAAGAGAGAATTGGCGCACGCCTGTTTGAACGAACGCCGCAAGGATTGCGTTTGACAGGGGCCGGCGAGACTTTGATGCCTCTGGCAGAGCAAATGCGAAGCACAGCAGACGCGGTACTTCGGTTGCAGCCGAACCTGTCGGATCAGGGCTTGCGGCAGGTGCGCCTATCTATTGATGATCTACGCACGCGTTTTCTGACAATGCATTTGGAAGAGCTGAGATCATTGATTGGTGAGATTGAACTGGATTTCATTGCCACACATCAGCATTTGAGCCTGATGAACAGGACCACAGATATCCAGGTCAGGACATGTTTGCCGGACAATGATGGTGTGATTTTGCGAAAACTGGCCGATCTGAGCTATCGGGTTTATGCGCACCGAAGTTATCTGGAACGCTTTCCGCGAGATGGCCTTCAAGATCATTGTGCAAAGGGCTATTGGATCGGCATCTGCGCAGAACCTCTATGGTATCCAGATCAGCTCAGATGGCTCTCGGATCATGTGCGTGGTCCTATCCAGATGCGCTTCAACTGCATGATAGATTGCTTGGCAGCGACAAAAAGCGGAGCGGGATTGGCTTTGCTTCCCACATTTTTGGCCGACCATGAACCCGACTTGGTTTGTTTGACACCTGATCAGCCACAGACCGTGAGCCCCGAACATCTGATCGTCAACCGAGATGTTTTGCGAGAGCCCGCTATCCGAACCGTGATGGATGCCCTGATCAAGATTTATAAACACATGTATTGAAAAGCTTATGGCTTTCGGTAGATGGCAAAGCGATGCGGAATGTCTTTGCGACGGCCGCCATCGCGCAAGAAATCCACTTCATGAACCTTGATGAGGCCTGCTTCTTCAAAACGCAAAAACTCGCTTGGCATTACCGGCCAAGGGGCCTGATCCCAATCTGATCCGTCAGGCCGAATACGGGCATAGACGAGTAATGTCCCACCAGATGCAACGGCGTCGGCAATTGCCTTGAAAGCTCCAATGCGTAAATCATCAGGCAGCGATTGAATGGTGTAGCATTCATGCACCAGCTCGAACTGACCCCATTCTTCAGGCAGATTGAACAGATCTGCACCGACATAAGTGACCGGGTTGTGTTCGGGCATGTTGGGAAAGCGGGTTTTGGCCCAAGCGATGGCCTTATCCGCTAAATCGAAGGCCGTCACCTTATAACCAGCCCGTGCAAGTGCTTGCGCATGCTCACCAAGGCCCGTGGCAATATCCAGCGCCTTCGCATCATTTCGAGCAGGATTATCTTCCAACCAGTTCAATACCTCTGGCTTGGCATTTTCACCAGACCAGGGAACCTGACTGTCATCACCGTCCGCGCGAATATAAACCGCATCAAAAAAGGCTTTGCGCTCTTCCAGAGTTTCGCCGTCAATCAAATCATCAATCATGCTTTGTCCAGTGGTTCTGATACCCAAAGGTGGTGTGACGGCAGAGCCGCTTTTCATCCGTTGGCAAATCCTATATTGCTAAGCCGACATATAATTGGTGCGCCGATCTTTGCAAGAGCAACAATAGGTTGATCGGGCTCGCACAAATGAGATTTGGCATCGCCGGATCTGATAAATTGCAAGAGGGGACAATCAGCGTGAAAGCGACCAATTCCATCTATACCGGGATGCCAACCACCATTTTCGAGGTCATGTCCCAGTTGGCCAGAGAAAGCGGCTCCATCAATCTTGGTCAGGGTTTTCCAGACGTCGATGGCCCTCTTGATATTCGCCAGAAAGCGGCTGATGAACTGATTTCCGGCTATAATCAATATCCTCCGATGATGGGCTTGCCTGTATTGCGCCAGGCTGTAGCCGACGCCAATAAACGTTTCTACGATTTGGATATCGATCCTGCGAATGAAGTGGTGGTCACTTCCGGCGCGACAGAAGCAATCTCTGATTGTTTGACCGCCTTGATTGAAGAAGGTGATGAGGTCATTCTCATCGAGCCGCTTTATGATTGCTATCTACCTCTGGCCAAGCGAGCTGGGGCAACGGTTAAGAGCATCCGTATCGTGCCGCCCAAATGGCAGATTGATCGCGCAGAGCTGGAAGCAGTATTCTCGGACAGGACCAAGTTGATTGTTCTCAACGATCCTCATAACCCGGCGGGCAAAGTCTATTCAGATGAGGAAAAGGGCTGGATTGCCGAATTGCTGGAAAAATATGACGCCTATGCAGTCTGCGATGAAGTCTATGAGCATATCACCTTTGATGGACTGCCCCATAAACCGCTGATGGCCTTTGATGGCATGCGTGAGCGTTGCCTGCGTATTGGCTCTGCTGGTAAAACCTTCTCACTAACTGGCTGGAAAATTGGCTATATCACTGGCTCCAAAGAGCTTCTGGATCCGGTTGCAAAAGCCCATCAGTTCAGCACCTTCACGACAGCTCCCAATCTTCAAGAAGCAATTGCTCTCGGGTTGAACAAGGACAACAGCTATTACGAAGAGCTGTCCAGTGATCTGCAAAGCAAGCGCGATAGATTGGCTGCTGGCTTGCGGGATGTGGGGTTTGAAGTCATTGATAGCCAAGGCTCCTATTTTCTGACCACAGACGTTACCGATTTGTGCGCCAAGAAAGGCTTGCCATTGGATGATGCTGCTTTCTGCCAAACCATCACGGAGCAAGCCGGTGTGACTGCCGTTCCTGTTTCTGCATTCTACATTGAGGATGAGAACCACGCAGCCGCACCAAAGCAGTTTGTTCGCTTCTGCTTCTGTAAAAAGGAAAGCGTGCTGGATGAAGCGATCCAACGCTTGAAAAACTGGGCGGTGCAATAAACTCAGTTCGAGTTGAATTGAACGAATAAGGGTGAGGAAACCAAGCCTTTTCTATATTCAAGTGCACCTGTCAAAAAGCGCAAAACCAATCTTGCGGTCTTTACCTAATGCTAATGGCGGGCATGACCTTGCCATCAACTAGCGATATTATCCTGACGATATTCAAAAGACTTCATGTCGTGTCTCTGGTCATCTGTTTTGGGCACGTAAAACCAGCAGGGCTTGGTCCTTCAAGTCCGTTTCTCGGCCAGACAATAACAAGATAAAAACATGATGGAATGGCCCGGACAGTGATAGCTGCAGTGGTCAGCTAGGTGGCGAAGGATGCGCATTTTGGTCCTTGGAGGCTACGGCCTCATTGGTGCGGAAATTTGCCGGACTTTTCTAAAGGCCGGACATGAAGTGGCAGGGTTGGCAAGAACGCCAAATCTGGCTGCACGTCTGTTACCGCAAATCGATTGGCATCATGGCGATATGCGCCAAATGCTGAAAAAAGAAGATTGGGAACATCTGGTCTCAGATGTCGACATCGTGGTCAATGCTGCTGGTGCATTACAGGACGGCTTGATTGATGATCTGGAAGCCGTTCATCATCTGGCTATCAAGGCCTGTCTCATTGCCTGCGAAGAAAGTGGCGTGGCACGTTTTGTCCAGATTTCTGCCACTGGTGCCAGCCGAGAGGCGGCAACGCCTTTCATGCGCACAAAAGCGGCGGGCGATGATGCGGTCATGGCCGCCAGTATGGACTGGGTGATTCTGCGCCCTGGTCTTGTGCTTGCTCCGACGGCTTATGGTGGAACAGCCTTGTTGCGTCTTTTGGCTGCTGTTCCCTATATACAGCCGCTGATCATGGCGGACCGAAAAATGCAGACGGTTCATGTAAACGAAGTGACTGAGGCGACGTTGATGGCTTCCGAAGGCCGTATCCCGTCTGGCGCTGATATTGATCTAGTCGAAGAGGAAAGCCAAAGTCTGGCAACTCTGGTTGCTGGAATGCGTTCCTGGCTCGGGTTTGAACCTGCAAAAATGCAGATCAATCTTCCGCGCTGGCTGGGCAATGTCATCAGTAAAGGTGCCGACCTATTTGGCCTTATGGGATGGCGGTCTCCCTTGCGCTCCAATGCCTTACAAGTTTTGGAAGGGCATGTGACAGGAGACCCTGGCCTTTGGCAGTCCATTTCTGGTCGCCATTGCCGTTCCTTTCAGGAAACGCTGGCCTCCATGCCTAGTACGACACAAGAGCGTTGGTTCTCCAAACTGGCGTTGATGTTACCGGCGCTGGTTGGCGTCCTTTCGCTGTTCTGGATAATGACCGGAGTGATTGCACTGGCGCAAATGCAGGCCGCAGCCGATGTTTTGGCAGATTCGGGTACTTCCGCTTTGCAAGCTCAGTTTCTGGCAGCTACGGGAGCAATTCTGGATATTGGGCTCGGCATGGCCATTCTAATCCGCCCTTGGGCAAGGCGAGCTTGCCTTGGTATGGTTCTGTTGACGCTCGTCTATCTGGCTTCTGCGACCATTTTGGTGCCGGACCTGTGGTTTGATCCTCTTGGTTCCTTGCTAAAAGCCGTCCCAGCCTTGATGCTGGCTTTGATAACCAGAAGCCTGCTGACGGAGCGATAGAAAGGGCACCCCTTGGAGCTGGAAGCAATTCTGCGATTTGTGCATGTCCTTGGTGCCATGACACTCATGGGCACCGGGGCAGGGATTGCCTTTTTTATGCTGATGGCTCATCGAACCGGTGAGCCAAGGCTAATTGCCCATACTGCCAGCATCGTTGTTATCGCTGATACAATTTTTACTGCGACAGCTGCGATCCTTCAGCCGATCACCGGTCTGTGGCTAGCCCATGAGATAGGTTGGCCATGGACTGAAGGCTGGATCCTGCTCTCCATTATGCTCTATGTCGTTGTGGGAGTGTGCTGGCTACCTGTGGTCTGGATCCAAATCAGGCTGCGGGACATTGCCAAAGCTAGTGCAGGGCAGGGCAAGCCACTTTGCTCTCGCTATCAAAAACTCTTTCGCATCTGGTTTGCTTGCGGTTTTCCTGCCTTTGCGTCGATGCTTGTCATCATCTGGTTGATGTTGATGCGTCCGGAGATTACGCTTCTTTCCTAAGCTTGCGGCTGATCAAGCTTAGGCCAATAATCCGCCAAGGAATGACGAACGCGTTCATGCTTGCCAGTGGTTGTCTTTGAGGCAAAAAGACAATTGATGATCGCCTCTTCAGTGCTTTCAATCGTTGCCCTGAAAAGAATATCCAATTTGTCCTCATGGAGAATTTGGCAATCTTGATGACCACTTTCAGGGCTGTAATGTGAAAGGCGATTAGCGGTAGAAACACCCACGACAATGTCACCGCTACCTGAACCGAACTGTGTGCCGGTACGGGCTAGACCAGCTCCAGCCCGCCGGCAAATGCGTTTTAGTTGGCGAGAGGAGAGAGGTGCATCAGTGATCAGCAACATGATGATGGACCCAAGCTCAGCTGATTGTTCTGCTTCATGCTTTTTCAACTCGGCAATCTCGCGTCCAACCTTGCGACCATCTACCAGGAGATCATCCAGCAATCCCATATTACAAAGGGTGAGAGCACCCAAATGATAGCTCTGATCGCCAATTCGGAACTTGCGCGAAGCAGAACCAAGACCACCTTTGAGGCCGTAACAGCTCATTCCAGTGCCTGCGCCAATGGCTCCTTGAGGACAGGAGTCTTGTGCACTTGTCAACGCAGTTTCAACATCGCCTGCCTTTACATGCAGGCCGCGGATGTCGTTGAGATAGGCCCCATCGTTGCATTCCAGAACCAGAGGATTGACCGACCCTGTGGTCTCACCAATTGCCGGATTTCGATCCAGCATATAACGCACCAAGGCATCTGATGCGGTTCCAACGGATAGGGTATTGGTCAGCACAATCGGTGTTTCCAATTGGCCCAGTTCATCGAGCTGAAGCAATCCGGCAGACTTGCCGAAGCCATTGATCACATGCCCGGCTGCTACACATTTGTGTTCAAAGATATTGTCATCAACCACATGTATGGCGGTGACACCTGTCTGAATGGCACCATCACTCAAAGTGATGGAGCCAACTGACACCCCTTCAATATCGCAGATGCTGTTTGTTGCGCCTACTTCCATCTGCCCAACGGAGATCCCCCGGTCACGCGCCCTTGTGAAAGATGTGTCATCACGCTGAGTATGCTGTTGGATATAGGTCATTGGGGCGAGCCTCGTAGGAATGTGCTGGCATTAGCCAAAAGGGCAGGTTGGCATTCATGTTCTTATTGATGGGGCATTCTTGCAGCTCAATCAAGGCACTAGCGATGGCTGTTCCCTGCATTTCATCATGAACAAGTCTGTTCAGCACCATCATCGCATATTTTTGTTTTGACGTTTACGTCAAAACGGGGTTGGATAAGACAAATAGAATCTGGAGTTAGGTCGATCTGTGAGAGTGGCCGTGACAGGAGATAGCAATGACTGCATGTATCGTTGGCTGGGCGCACATGCCCTTTGGAAAAATTCAGGACAAGACCGTCGAGGACATGATTGTCGAAGTGGCAACTGACGCATTGGCTCATGCCGGTCTTGGCCCTGCTGACATCGATGAGATCTATCTTGGCCACTTCAATGCCGGTTTCTCTCGTCAGAACTTTACAGCCTCGTTGGTGTTGCAAGCAGATCCTGCTTTCCGCTTCAAGCCTGCGACCCGCGTCGAGAATGCCTGCGCCACGGGCTCTGCTGCAATTGCTCAAGGTATCAAGGCCATTCAAGCTAATCGTGCGCGCAAAGTGCTTGTCGTTGGCGTTGAGCAGATGACCACCACTCCAGGCAAGGAAATTGGTGATAATCTGCTGAAAGCATCTTATTTGCCAGAAGATGGTGACACTCCAGCTGGTTTCGCGGGTGTCTTTGGCAAGATTGCACATCTCTATTTCGAGAAATATGGCAATCAGAATGATGCGCTTGCCATGATTGCTTCCAAGGCGCATTCCAATGGCATGTCCAATCCATATGCGCAAATGCGCAAGGAAATGCCGTTTGAATTCTGCCGTGACGAAAGCGAGAAAAACCCAATCGTTGCCGGGCCGTTGAAACGTACCGATTGTTCTTTGGTCTCTGATGGTGCTGCTGCTGTTGTTCTCTCAGACGTCGAGTCCGCCCAATCTCATGATCAGGCTGTTCTGTTCCGTGCCAACGAGCAGGTGAATGACTTCCTGCCAATGTCCAAGCGCGACATTCTCCAGTTCGAAGGCTGTAAAGTTGCCTGGAAACAAGCCTTCAGCAATGCTGGTCTGACCATTGATGACCTGAATTTGGTGGAAACTCATGACTGCTTCACCATCGCCGAGCTGATCGAATATGAAGCAATGGGCCTGGTGCCGGAAGGTGAGGGCGCTCGCGCCATAAAGGAAGGGATGGTCACCAAGGATGGTAAGCTGCCAGTGAACCCATCTGGTGGTCTGAAAGCCAAAGGTCATCCAATCGGTGCAACCGGTGTTTCCATGCATGCTCTGATGGCCATGCAGCTGACCGGCAATGCAAGTGATATGCAGATCGCTGATGCCAATATCGGTGGTATCTTCAATATGGGGGGTGCTGCGGTTGCCAACTATGTCTCCATTCTGGAGCGTGTAAAGTAAGCGCCGTTCAGATCTGTAGAATAAGAAACCCCGCCATGCATTTGCATGGCGGAGTTTTTTCTTGGCTCTTTTGGTGTCTCAAAGAGGTTATACCTCGTCGGTATATTCACCGCGCGCGGGATAATTGTTCGCAATAGCGAAATCCAATGCGCCAACCAGCTCAGAAAAATGCGGACGAACAAAAGGCATGGTCTGGACAGAGCCGTAATAAAGTGTTTGGTCGGAGTTGACCATGAACAGGCCGGGCTCAGAGAAGAGAGCGGGTTCTTCAATGCCAATAGAGGTTTTGCCGCGTGAGGTGGAGATATACAGACCCCATTCGCGCGCCTTTTTCAGATCCAGATCATAACCAAAGCGCAGTGCTTTCGCGCCAATTTTCTCGGCCATCGCCTCGGTGCGATCCTTACCATCAGAGCTGATTGCAATCGTTGTTACACCGCGCTCGGCAAATGCTGCGGTCTGCTTTTCCAGCTCCTTCAGATAGGTCGCACATAGCGGGCAGTGCAGGCCGCGATAGAAGCAGATGACGACACCGCGTTCGCTATTCTCTTTGTTTACATCGAAGATCGTACCATCAAGGGTTGGCACAGCAAGGGATGGAGTTTTTTGACGAGGGATAAGCATACTGGTCTCCGTTTTTCAAAATCCGTAGATTGAAATATCTGTTGTGCATTCTGTGTATCAGACTTATGATAAGGAAAAATCCGAATATTCTTACCTAAAGTCCAAAATGATGCATCCAGATCGCCTCACTACCTTGATCTCGCAGTTTGAGATTACTGCAAAACGTCTTCCCATACATGAGGGAAGTAATCTTGCTTTGCGGCAAGTGGATGGAAAGCTCGAACGGCTCTATCTGGTGTTCGACAGCAAATCATCGCTTGATTTCACTGGTGCTGAGTTCGTTAATTTGCACTTCGATCTTGGTGGGAATGACAATCCGCTTGTGCAAGCCTTGCCGCCCGTTATTGAAGTGAATCTGACCAATGAGAAGGCTATCGCATCCATCACGCAACTGATCCTTGCGGAGAGTGCGACCCATCGCTGTGGCGGAGATATCGCGCTCAATCGTCTATGTGAGTTGCTCTTTGTAAATATTCTGCGTCACCACATCGAAACGCATGGTGCTCAAACTGGCATGTTTGCGGGACTTGCTCACCCCAAGCTTTGTCACGCCGTGGTAGCCATGCATGATAATCCCGGAGAGCGGTGGCAGATAGACGATTTGATGCGACTTGCCGGAATGTCCCGATCTCAGTTTATGGCTGAATTTCAGTCGATTGTCGGTAAAACCCCCATTGCCTATCTCAAGCAATGGCGCATGGTACTGGCGCGAAATGAAGTCCTGAAAGGTACAAGGGTCAACGAGATCGCCCGCCGCTTTGGCTATAGCAATGGTGATGCCTTCTGCAGAGCATTTGCCGCTACTTTCGGCTCAGCGCCGACCAAATATGTGAATGGTTAGGATATCCAGCTGCATGTGGTTCTTTGTCATGTATGATTCCCGAGATCCCTGATTTACTGATAAGGAAATGTCGTGCCTCTCATTGAAAAAGATGCCAATCTCTTCACTATTGATCTCAATTATATAGTCCCGATTGAACAGGTGGAGCCCCACATCTCGGCGCATATGGATTTCTTGCAGCGCAACTATGATCAAAAGCGCTTTCTCGCATCTGGCCCCAAAGTGCCCAGAACTGGTGGCATGATCATAGCTGTAGGCTCATCTCGTCAAGAAATTGAGAACCTCATCAAGGAAGATCCGTTTCATATTCATGCGCTTGCTGCCTATGAAATTACTGAATTTGTTCCACGTATGAAGGCGGATGGTGACTTATAAAGGCCGCCTCTTGCTCTATCGGAGGGGAGTGGCTACTTTCTGTCGGACTAAAGTCGTATAAAGCGATATTTTATAAAATATACTGGGAGAGGTGAATGGCTGCATTGGTGGAAGTGACCCGTGGGAGCTGGGTTGAGAGTTGGCATGATGGCGCCATTGCCATTGTAGATAGCAATGGCGAGATGGTGCGTCAGATTGGTGACATTGAACGTCCGGTTTTTCCTCGCTCTGCCATCAAGGGATTGCAAGCTCTGCCATTGATCGAATCTGGTGCGGCGGATGCTTACTCTCTCTCTCAGGAAGCACTGTCTATTGCCTGCGCGTCTCATAACGGTGAAGAGATCCATACAAAGGTCTCTGCTGCAATGCTGAAAGCCTGCGGGCTGGACGACCATGCGTTGGAATGTGGTACTCAAGCTCCAAAGTTCGAAGTTGATCAGGCCCATTTGCATCGCGCCCACCTACAGCCTTCTGCCCTTCATAACAATTGTTCCGGCAAGCATGCTGGCTTTTTGTGTTTCTCTCAAAAAGCAGGATTCGATCATCAGGGCTATGTCAATCTGGATCATCCGGTGCAGCGAGAGATAAGGGCAGTTCTGGAAGATCTGACGGAGGTGAAAAATCTCGAAGATGGTGCCTTACATGCTTGCGGTACCGATGGATGTTCAATTCCAACCTACGCACTGCCTCTGAAAAACTGGGCGCATGCCTTTGCCAAATTTGCGACCGGTATCGGCATGCAAGCAGAGCGAGCGAAAGCCTCAGAGAGACTACGTAAAGCGGTTGCAGAGGCACCCTATATGGTCGCGGGACATGATCGTTATTGTACTGATGTTATGAAGATTTTTGGTGAACGGGCTTTTGTCAAAGTCGGCGCAGAAGGTGTGTTTTGTGCGGCATTGCCTGAGCTCGGCTTTGGAGTTGCCCTGAAATGCTGGGATGGTTCATTCCGGGCCGCCGAAATGATGATGACCAGCGTGCTACAAGCCTTGTTGCCAATGAGTGAGGCAGAGCAAAAGGCTCTGGCTGATTATAATTTGGTACAGATGAAGAACTGGAACGGAATCCATGTTGGTGACATCCGTCTTGCTGACGGAGTTCTGGAACAATTGCGCAGATAGAGTGAGTTAGATGAGGAATGCATCATCGTCTTCAGCATTGGCTTCCTTTGCTGCAGGCGCTGAGACTTCCTTCTGTGGGAAGAGAATAGCCTCCTTGCCAATGCTGGGAGGTTTTAGCCCCATGATCTCGTGCAGGATCATGTCGACATCATCGGGGTAGAAAGGTTTCTTCATGAAACCTGCCAACCCGTTGGTTCGGGCCTTTTCTATCACCTGATCGCTGCCATCAGCACTCATCAGGATGATCTTGGCTTTGGGTAGGATTTTCATTACTTCCCGTGCCCCCCGAAGTCCATCAAAGCCGGGCATATGATAGTCCATGAAAATGATATCATAGGGAATGCTGCGGCAAAGCTGAATGGCTTGCTCACCAGAATCAGCCTCGGAACTGTTGAGCGAGAATTGGCTCTCATTCAAAACCTTGAACACCACACGACGAACCACTTTCGAATCATCGACCACCAACAGAGATTTTTGGTGACGGATGCGTTGCTGATAGCTCAACAGTCGCTTGATTTCGTCAAATTGGAAAGGTTTTTTCAGATAGTCATAAGCGTGAAAGCGCTTGGCTTGTGAAATGAGTTGCGGGTCAAAGTGGCCAGACATCAAAACCACAAAGGTATCCACCCCGGCTTTGCGCGCAAGTTCCAGTGCTTCAATTCCGGACATACCGGGCATATTGACGTCAATGAAGGCCATGTCGACGACATGGTTTGCCAATGCTGCTGCAGTCTCTACGCCATCCTTGGCTTGGATGATTTCGATTGTCTGATCAATCTGTTCAATTGCCTGACAAAAGGCAGTGCGAACCGTTGAAGAATCATCTGCAACGAGAATTTTGCGCAAGGCGACCATCGTGCCCATCCCCTCTAATTTCCCCGCGCGAATATTAGGGCAAGTCTGTTAATGAACGATGAGTGAATTAGACATTTGTATGGAAAATTGCTGTTAAGGCCTTCATTGAAGCCAACCGCATTAAGGTCATGTTTTAACTGATTATGCTATTTGATTGTTGTTCAGACGAATATTGGCAGGGACTTTGTCAGGATTGCCCAATAGCTCGCCGGTGGATTGGTCTCGCCAACGGAACCCAGCAATGGCAGTGGTGACATCTTCAAATAGATTGCTCTCAATCAGAACACTGCCAGCTTTTGGAACAATGCTGACCGCCAAGCCAACCTGAGAGCCACGAACCAGATTATTGCTAGCCACAATATTGCGCATATATGGGCCAAATCCCAATATCATGCCCTTGCTTGGGCAGCCTTCGATGTTGTTGCCATTCACAACCGCATCGGCCTCAACATAAAGGCCATAATTGTTCAAACGAGGCCCTTGATGTGGTGTGGAATTGGTCATATTGCGGATGAGATTGCCTGTCACCGTGACACGCCGTCCACCACGATTGAAATTGGCGATGGATATGCCGGCTGCCCCACCTTCAATACTGTTATTGGCAATAATCGCACCGTCAAATTCAAATTCGCTAAAGAGCGCCACTTCCCCTGACCCAAGACAATGATTGCCGATGATATGGCACTGCTTGGCACCATTGGAGCGGATGGCGGAATATTGGCAGTCGGCAATGTGATTGCCCGATATCAACACGTTGTCAGAGCGAAAGATATTGATGCCGTTACCATATTGACCAGAGCCGCCCCGAGCAGCATGTATATTAGAGATACGGTTATTGAGAACCCGAGTGCCATCAGGGCCGAATTCTCCGCGATGGATCAGAATTCCACCGTCACCAATGTCATCAATTCGGTTCTTTTCGATCCAGAGTCCTTTGGCATGGCGAGAGAAAATGGCATAGCGGCCCAATTGTCGGAATTCACAGGAGGTGATTTCACCAGAGCATCCCTCCAATTGGATGCCGGTTCGTCCACCCTGCACGAAGTGACAATTGTCAATAACCAGACGCTGGCAGTTCACGGCTTCCAATTGAGCGGTGATTTCTGATGAGATTGTGGCACCTATGCCACGAAGGGTAAGACTTTCAAGGCGGATATTCTTGCGCGCATTTGCCCGGAGTAAAAACCTTGCGCCCGACCTCATGATCAACTCGCTCTGCCCCAACGCTCCAATCATGTGTAGATCGGAGGGAAGCTCCAGATCTCGTACCACATAGCGGCCAGCAGGCAGGAAAAGCGGCCGCTTCTCATGAGCAGCACGGCTCATGGCCTTTCTCATGGCTTTGGACTGATCTTTTCTACCGTTGGGAATCAACCCAGACTTCCCGCCATCCAGCCAAGATGAAGCATGTGCAGGTGTTGCAGAGGCCAATCCAACACCGCCAAGGCCAACAAGGCATCGGTTCAAAAATGAGCGACGGGACAAGTGAGACGACATGGAACTCCCTTTCAGCGGCATGCAGATTTGAAAGGTAAATCTGACAGCAGCATGTGAAAGGCGAGTTAAGAGCACAGCACAATTGTACGGCTCAAGTCGATGTTCGCAGATTAAACAATGGCAGGAATGAGTGAGGGTTTGCTTATTCCGCCCGAAGGCTGGTCAGCAATTGAGACATGATCTGCTCGACTGCGACAGAGGCTGGCAATTGTCCATTTTGGACCTGAGCCTCAACGTTAGATAGCAATGTTGTAACAGCCGGACTGTCATGAAGGAGGGCACGCATGCGATCTTCAACCATGGACCACATCCAGCGAACTTGCTGACCCGAGCGCTTGGCTTGCAATTCGCCTGTAGCATTCAGCTTTTGTTGATGGCTTTCCACCTGTTCCCACATCTTGTCGAGGCTTTCATTGGCAAGACCGGATATGGTCATGACGGGAGGTGTCCAGCTTGGGCTGGCCGGGGTCATGATATGCAGAGCAGCACGATATTCAGCAGCTGCTTTGCGGGCGCGCCGTGCACCGTCGCCATCCGCTTTATTGACGACAATCATATCGGCAATTTCCAGAACACCCTTCTTGATACCCTGCAATTCATCACCAGCACCGGGAAGCATCAGAACCAGAAAGAAATCCACCATATCGGCAACGGTGGTCTCAGATTGACCGATGCCTACCGTCTCCACCAGAATGACATCGAACCCGGCTGCTTCACATAAGAACATGGTTTCGCGGGTGCGGGCAGCTACACCGCCCAAAGTACCAGCGGAAGGAGAGGGGCGAATGAAAGCGTTGCGATCAATGGACAACTGCTCCATGCGGGTCTTGTCACCCAGAATTGAGCCGCCCGTGCGGGTTGAAGAGGGATCTACCGCAAGAACGGCGACCTTCTTGCCCATGGCTGTCAAATTGGAACCCAGCTGATCAATGGTTGTCGACTTGCCGACGCCAGGCACTCCGGTGATTCCAACCCGATGTGCGCCACCGCTATGGGGTAAGAGGCGGGTCAGAAGATCATGAGCAATCGCACGATGGGCAGGCTTGCGGCTCTCGATCAGAGTGATGGCTCTTGCCAATGCTGCACGATTTCCATCCAGAATACGATGAGCCAGATCTTCGGCATTTAGGTTGGCAGGGGCCATGGGCATCATTCCTGTATTCGCTGAAGCAATGCATAAAGTCCGTGAGCTAATCTCACTGTTGCTCATAGCGCAGTTCACCCCGGATGTCTTGTCGCCATAAGGTTATGTGTGAACTGTCGCGATCTGCGAACAGAAATAATGACTTAATAAACCACTGACAAGGAGATTTGATCCTTGACCGGATTCGGCAGGGTCAGGGATTTTTGAGGATCGCAACCATGCCCCTTTTTTAAGACTGCTTGCCCATCTTGTTGTTCAACCTGATAGGGTTCGAATGTCAGTCTTCCCGGATTGCCACCCTCTCCATTGACATCCATTTCCACTCGAAAACGGATCATGCCATCCACGAGACCGAAACCCTGAAGATTGGGTTCCATTGTGACCGCACCCTCGGAGACGATCTCATCACCATCCAGTAAGGTCACATGTAGACCATTGCACCAGTTTTGCGGCACTTCCCCTTCAATCACCATGGAACCGGCAAGCTCATCTCCTTCTTTTAAGTTACGTAGGTGTACCATGGCTGAGGAGAGCCCATTGGATGCATACGTATTGACTTTTAGTGCCTCCCCACCAAAGTTGGCGGCATAATCGGGCTGAAGACTGGTGGCGAAAATGGAGGAAGGGACATAAACGGAATAAGCGCCATCGGCCTCAGCACCTAAAAGGCCAGGATTGAAATAAAAAGTCAGGCCAGCAATCAATCCGTTTTCTGTTGAGGGAACCAGATTGAAGGTGGAAAGCTTCTCTTCTGTTGGGCTGAATTCTTTCAGCCAGGCATCTTGGTCAGGTGTGATGGATGATCCCAAACGCAGAGATTTCTGTCGGGCGATGTCGGCACGAATATAGGCGTTGAGCAAATCCAGCAATGCGCGATAATGATTATCATCCTGACTGCCCAACAGATCTCGCAATCCGATAACCTTTTCGCTCTCATGATCATAGGTGAGGGTATGAATGGATAATGTGCCGGATGCGTCACCAGTCTGTTGCTCTTCCTGCCAATAAAGGGACGAATAATGTGAAGATTGGAAGCGGTCTTCAACTCGTGAGCGCAATAGAAAAGGAGAAACGGAAAAAGCTGGAAGTTTGCTACGAACCTGACGCGATAGCTGCCAGAAGTCCAATGCCCGATTTTCCAATTCCGAGCGTAAAGCCAGATCCAATCCGGCTCGATGAACAATAGCTCCCGGCATCAGATAGGTAATGGTTGCATCCTTGGAATGCAGAAGAAAGGGCTTCAATGGACCTAATATGTTGGAGTTGGATTGGGATTGAATCGTAACGGTTTCTGGCTTGTTCCGCGTGTCATGAGTTGTTTCACCGGAGGCTGCATTGGCGGTGGATGAATTCGTCTGAGCCATTCGAGCAATATTGGATGATGGCTGGAATGTGAAGTCACTTGCGATCTGAGGAGCCATAACATTGGAAATTGTGCTTTGAGCAGCGACGTCGAATGCAGTGGTCGCAAAAATGCCGACCAGACCAAGAGCCAAAATCCTGCATGACATAGTTTTAAGAGCTCGAGATTGTTGGCTCGGCATATTTATTTTGGTCCTATTGAACAACATCAGTGTCTTTGATGCATTCGCCATCATATTTACTTCCCTCTCATCCCCTAAAGGAAAGGATCAAGCCTGCTCAGTGTCAACGAGCTGGTGACCAAAGAATGCGCTGCAAGGTTGCACCACCCAGTTCCCTGTCGGCTGGCAGTCGATCAAATGGACCCGCATAACCCGAAATTGCAAAGACCAGCGATACAGACCGCGTGTTTTTGGCACTGCAAATTGCCATGCCACGCCACAAACTCTTGCCGACACGACATGCAGAACGAGGGAGCCCGGATTGTGAGAATGTCATGCCCAGGCGCTCCCCATTTGGCCCTGCAATAGCGTCTCCTACACCATGAACGACACCAATTTTCCCACTGGTTCCTTTGAAAACCTGAACCATTTGCAGACCGTCCAGAAAGGCCGCATATGTCCATTGGGTGCCATTCTCCCCGGCGGTTTGAATGGTCTCGATATTGTATCCGGGTAATGCAGCCCCGATTGCTTTGGGGCCATAACCGGTCTCGTCTCCCAGACCACCGACACCTTGATCGGTAACTTGCAGAACAGCAGCAGGTGGTGGTGCACCTGCCGGGTCGCTGAGAGGCGTCATTGAGGAGCCACAACCGGACAAAAATACTAAAATTCCCCCAAAAATTACTTTGGAAGCAATCCGAGACAGCGCACAAGGCATTGAAACGTCCATCTATCTATCTGTCACGCCATCGACATACGGCGTTCCCATTTTGTTATTTCCAACATCTCAAAGGACGTAGAAAGAGCGGCAGAAGAACACTCTAATCAAAAAGGCGCAATAGCGGACTGCGCCAAATCAATTTCACAAAACTGATGTTTCTGCCAAATCGCACCGGATGAGACCCTAACACCCCATTGAAGGGAACGAAAGTGCTTGATTTGGGGTTTACAGGCAAATTGGAGATACCTGGGTTCTCGAGTTTGGTAACGATTTTTCCCAATTTTGGACCGAAAGTGAAATTAAATAGCTGGATGTAAATAAGAATGATTTTCATTATTAAGTATATTTGAGAATGATTTTTAATTGTAAGTATATCTGTTGATTTTTACTTTTATTTCAGGTTTTTGATTTTGTTTTTATTTTGAAAGGCATAGATTTGTCGAGAGGATCAGGAGCTGTTCCCATTTGGACCAAGTGAACAGACGCCAACAAAACAATGCGATAAATCGTTTAAGGAGCATAAAATGCTGAATGCCAAAGTAGCGGAAAAACTCAACGCACAAATCAATAGCGAACTGTTCGCCTCACATTTGTATTTCTCTATTGCTGCTTACTTCTCCTCCCGTGATCTTCCTGGAATGTCCTCTTGGTTTCAGGCTCATTCTGTCGAAGAGCATGAGCATGCCAAGAAATTGTTCGACTTCATGCAAAAGCGTGGTGCGCGGATTACAATTACTGAGCTTGAAGCCCCAAAAACAGAATTCACGTCGCCTACAGATGCCTGGGAAACGGCTTACAATCACGAGAAGCTTGTAACCGCAGCTATCCATGACATTTTCGAAGTGGCGGCAGAGGCAAAGGAATATGGTACCACGGCTATGCTGCAATGGTTCCTTGATGAGCAAGTGGAAGAAGAAGACACCTTCCGCCGTAACTTCATGCTGGCTAAAGCTGCTGGTGATGATGAATGGAATTTGCAGGATCTGGATGCACGTTTGGGAAGTCGTAGCGCCTGATATCTTTGCAGATAACAAAAGAGCTAAAAAGAAAATGGTCGGGCAGTGCCCGGCCATTTTCATGTTGCGATCATTTCAAAGCGAAAGAGCTAGTCTTTTGCCAGTGCATCCAGAACCCGCACCCAAGACCGAATGCCCTTGTGGTAGCTCTCAATGTTATATTTCTCATTGGGTGAATGGATATTGTCATCATCCAATGCAAATCCGATCAGCATGGAATCCATGCCAAGAATGTCCTTGAATTCTCCAACGATCGGAATGGAACCACCCATACCCATCATCACCGCATCCTTTTTCCATTCATCTTTCAGCGCCTCTGCGCCTTTCTTGAGTGGAGGGTAATCAGGTGAAAGACTGTGTGCCGGGCCTGCACCGTGGTCAAGAAACTCAACGCTACAATCAGCCGGCACCCGCTCACGAACGAAAGCACGGAAGGCTTCGCGAATTTTAAGCGGATCCTGCTTGCCAACCAAGCGGCAAGAAACTTTAGCCGAGGCTTTTGAAGCAATCACGGTCTTGAAACCATCACCACTATAGCCGCCAGTGATACCATTGAATTCGCAGGTGGGGCGAGCATTGACCAATTCATAGACGCTGTAGGCTGTTTCTCCAGCCGGTATCGAAAGACCTATATCACCGAGGAAAGCTTGCGCATCAAAGGGCAGGGCATCCCATTGCGCCTTCACTTCTGGTGTCAGCTCTTCAACACCATCATAGAAGCCCGGGATAGTCACGCGACCATTTTCATCATGCATGTCTGCAAGGATGTTGGTCAGGATTTTGATCGGGTTGGCTGCAGGCCCACCATACATGCCGGAATGCAAGTCGCGATTTGCTGCTGTGATTATGATTTCCTCGCCCAAGAGGCCCCGCAGCATGGTGGTGATGCTTGGGGTGGTAGGATCGAACATGCCAGTGTCGCAGACCAGCGCCAGATCTCTGGACAGTTCTTCCTTATTCTCATTCAGAAAGGGAACAAGGCTAGGAGAGCCGCTTTCCTCTTCGCCTTCAAAAAGGATGGAAACAGGGATGGGCAACTCGCCATTGATCGCTTTATAGGCGCGGCAGGCTTCCATGAAGGTTAGTAGCTGTCCCTTGTCATCGGACGTGCCGCGGCCAGTCATCACTTTGATGCCATTTTTCTCGACAATTTGAGGATCAAAGGGATCAGCATCCCACAGCTCAATTGGGTCAACCGGTTGAACATCATAATGGCCATAAAACAGCACATGCGGACCAGCTTTGCCTTCATTTCCCTCAGCATGGCCAACCACCATAGGATGGCCAAGTGTTACGCGAACATCCGCTGCAATGCCAATTGTGTTCAGCTCGCTTGCAAGATGATCAGCTGTCTTGCGGCATTCTTCCTGATAAGCTGGATCTGTAGAGATGGATTGAAAGCGCACCAGCTCCTTCATGCGCTCGATGGAAGCATCGATATTTTCGTCGACATGAGCCAGAACGGCTTCAATATTGGACATGCAAGGATCCTTTGAATGGAGATCAATTGGCAGGAATTGAATATGAGTTGAACTTTAGCCTAACAGGGTGTTTGAGGCCGTACCAGACCCCAACCAAGGCTTCCACAGACAGGGTGAAAGAGCCAATGTGAGGAAATTTCGTACTGGTCTGGTTCTTGTAAGGAGCGCAAGTGTTGCAGATCATCAGGAGAGTTTGTCATCAATGCAATGATAGGGGGCGTTACTATGACATCCAAAACTGCTGCCTTACCAGAACTGACGCGTGACAATTGCGTCAACGAAACTTGCCCTTGGTCAGGCAAGGCGGTCTCAAGTGATAGCCTGACTTACTATCGTGGGCATGTGGTAGGCTTCTGCAATCCCGGTTGTAAAGACAAATTCGAAGCGGCAACCGAGGCATTTGATGCGCGCCTTGAGGGCATTTGACCGGCCTCAAGCATGCGACCATTATCGCTGCGTCGATGTGTCATAGCTATAATTGCGTAATTTCGAACTAATTGAATTTAAAATATGATAAAAAGGTCACGAAGATAGATGTGGCCTTTGGGACTGGGGGGTGCCCATCTGCAAGGGGATCGCATGATCTGTCACCCAACCAGATCTTGTCATCTTGCGCAAATTTCGCGCAACTGGTCTCTTTGAAATACCCCCGCTTTAAGCCGTTTCCCAAAAGGCATCCATCTGTCTCGGTTCACTCATGACGAGAAAAGATGATAATGTCCGATTTGAAAGATGAGCTCATTCGCCCCTCTCGGCGAGATATGCTCAAATTGGCTGCAGGGTCTGGTTTATTAGCCAGTGTTGCTGCCCATTCTGGTGCGAGAGCGCAGACGAAAACCAAAGCCCATATCGTGATTGTCGGGGCGGGTGCCGCAGGGCTTGCTGCCGCCAATCGTTTGGCAAAGCGTCTCGATGGCGTGAAAATCACCCTGATTGACGCCCGTAAGCGCCATCTCTACCAGCCAGGTTTTACACTGATCGCGGCAGGGCTCAAGCCAGCCAACTACTCGGTTTCAGCAACGAAGGATTGGTTGCCCAATGGTGCAGAACTGATTGAAGAGGCTGTCGCTGAGTTCGATCCGGATGCCAACAAGGTGATCACCACCTCCGGTAAATCAATATCCTATGATTATCTGCTGGTTACTGCTGGTCTGAAACTGGATTTTGATGCAATTGAAGGCTTCGAACGTAACCTTATTGGCAAGAATGGTATCGGTGCTGTCTATGCGGGTCCGGAAGAGGCGGAAGCCACTTGGCGTGAGATGGATCGATTTACCGACACAGGTGGTATAGGTCTCTTCTATCGTCCGGCAACCGAGATGAAATGTGCCGGAGCACCACTGAAATATACGTTCCTGACCGATGACCGTGCACGCCGCAAAGGTAACCGTGGCAAGATCGAAGTGCATTATTGCGCTCACGGGAAATCCTTCTTTTCGGTGCCGATCGTCAATGAGAAGGTTCGTATGCTGTTTGAAGATCGAGATGTAAAATCGGTCTATCATCACGTGCTCAAGGCCATTGATCCCGGAAAGAAAATCTGCACCTTCTCCACTCCGGACGGAGATCAGGAGATGCCATATGATTTCACAAACGTGATTCCGCCAATGCGGGCTCCTGATGCAGTTCGTACCTCTCCCTTGGCTTGGCAAACAGGCAAATGGGCAGCAGACGGTTTTGTTGAGGTAGATAAATATAATCTGCGCCATGTGCGCTATTCCAATGTCTGGGCCATAGGTGATGTTGCGGGTGTTCCGAAAGGGAAAACTGCTGCGTCTGTAAAATGGCAGGTGCCAGTGGCGGTGGACCATTTGGTGGCCGATGTCGAAGGCAGGACCTCTGAGGAAGTTTACAATGGCTACACTTCTTGTCCGCTGATTACCAGGATCGGCCGGGCGATGCTGGTCGAGTTTGATTACAAGAACAACCTGACACCCTCCTTTCCTGGTGTAATTGCACCATTGGAAGAGCTTTGGATCTCCTGGTTGATGAAAGAAATTGCTCTCAAGGCCACTTATCTGGCCATGGTAAGGGGCCGGGCCTAAGGCCGGAGTAAGGAAACATTGCTATGAAAGAATTGACATTTTCCACTATGCTGGCTGTGTTTGAAGAGGTCTTCGGTATAGGCTTGTTCTGGGGTATGGTTGTGCTGGCGATCTTTGGATTGTTGGCTTTTCTGTTCGTGTTGATGCGCGAAAAAACAGTTGTATCAGCCCGCTTCCTGCGTTCCGAGATTATTGGTTTGATCGGTGGCTTTTTGGCCATCTGGTTTGTGCAGACCATTACTTCATCCGGTTATTCCGATATCGGAGGACCAATAGATCTGATTATTTTGTTTATGATCTGGTTGGCGGGTGCCATTGGAACAGTGATGGCAGCCTACACGGTGCAGGGGCTCTTTTTGTCTCATCAGAAGGGCAATGAAACAAAGTGACGAAGAGGTGGATAGTGTAAGCTTCCTCTCTTCAAAACAGTGAAAGGCTGGCAAAGAAATGAGGATCGTTGCCAGTCTTTTGAAGTTTTCCCTGACGTAACGGAAAATAGCGACATTGACCGGTCAAACCTACTTGCATTAGGCCATAGACTCTGCCTCTACTGATCTTGGACTAGCGCTCCAGTAAGGTGGGATAGTGGGTATGCTGAAAAGCAAGATAATTGGGTTTATCGACACCTTGAATTCAGCGCAAACGGAAGAAGAAATTTGGAAGGTAACAGAGAACTTCTTTCAAAATCGCGGTTTTGAGCGTGTTGTATATATGGACCTGCAGCCAGGTCGCCATGTAATGCACACCAATCTTCCTGATTGGTGGATGAGCTATTATCTGGCGGAGGGTTATGCAGAGCATGATGCGATCTTTGACTATTGCGGCTCTTCTTGTCAGCCGCAGGTCATTGGTCGGGAATTCTTGAATGAAAAGTTTCGGAACTTCACACCGATCCAAAGAAAGATCATTGAAGAAGCGGGAGATGCGGGCACCGTTGCGGGATTTATCTCCACGGTAAGGCCAATGGGTGATGATGGTATCGCTTGTTGGGCCGCCGCAGGTGATATGACCAAAGAGGATCTGCGCAGGATATGGCAGGAGAGCGGTGAAATCCTCAACTTGGTGACACATCTGTCCTACAACGCCATGCAAGCAAGAATAGGCTTTTCTGCGACACCTGAGCTTAGTGCTATCGAACGAAAGGTTATGCAGCAGCTGGCGAGCGGTTTCTCGCCAAAAGAAATTGCCTTGCGTATCAGCTTCAAACCGGAAGAGGTCAATTACCATCTGGCAATGGCACAGCAGAAAATGGCCAATCAATCCAAGAACGGGGAATTGGCCAAAGTCTTCGCCAAAAGGGTGATTGGGTTTTGATTGAGTAGTTAGAGAAAAAAGACTTCCTCATCGGCGGATGCTCCGGAGCGACCGGGAGCAGTGCCTGCATCGAAGTTGTCATCAGTAAGGCTGGCCTCTTCTTCTGCCCAAGCCTCATCCAGACGGTCCTCCTTGGATTGAGCGTCGGAAGGTGCTACTGGCGCTTTCCGTATTGTTCTTTCAGGCTGATCAGGCATGGCAGAAAGGCCTTCGGCAGCATTGGAAATGGAGTCGGTAGCTAAGCTGTCTTGCGCTTCATTTCTTTGTTGAGGAATGGGAGAAGCATCATTGCGTGCCTGTTTGGCTTGTAATGCAGGATCATCCGCAGCATCTGGCAAGGCGGGTAGATCTTTTTCTTCTTTTTTGACCGGTATAGACCATCCCAATTCCTCATCAGTAGGTGGAATATAGCGGGCTGCCAATTCCAGGTGTTTCCGCACCGTATCGGTAGAGGCAGGCAGAATAACCAGTGATGCAAATCCAAGGCGTCGCGCATTCAGAACATCTGCAGCAGTTGCCTTTTTGGAACACAGGATAAGACAGACGCCGCGACCACCTGCAAATTCTACTCCACGTGACGGGATGAGGACGTTGGCAATTCCAGCAGCACCATAAGATTCATCAACAAAAACAACGTCGGCCTGACCTGAACCAATGAAATGAGCCGCCTGCTTGATATCTTCCATGGAAGTCGGGTGATTGATCCCGCAGTTTTTCAGCAGATCAGCCCATAACTTGCTGTCATGGCGGCGGGGCGCAACGATCAAAACACTTAAATCTTTGACTGCCTTAAGGCGACGCATGAGCAATGCCCCACTTGTTTGACCAGCGATAGATGCACCACTTCTGACCCTGGTTTCTTTTGTATGCCTGAGAGCGCCTTTCATAAAAGAAAAGGCCGGTCCTAACAGACCGACCCATCATCCATGATATTTCCTTGCAATAGGTAAAAGTACAAATTGCATTTAATCTAAGGTAAACAAAATCTTACCGTTATATTAGAAACCACGCTTGAGACTTCCAAGAATACCTCTCACCAATGCTTTGCCCAAAGATGTGGCCACCGAACGAGCAACCGACTTCATCGCTGCTTCTGCCACGCTCTGCCGATTGGAGTTGCGTCTGCGGGTTGATTTGCGGCGGGAGGAGCGAGTGGGGCGATCATCGCGACCAAAGTCAGGCAGAGTGAAGCCCGTGCGTCCTTTACGCATGCGGCCCTTGTCCTCGCGTTGGCGGTCTTCCTCGGCACGCTGCTCTTCTTCTCGACGAGCCTTTTCCTCAGCTCGTTCTTTCAGGACTTCAAATGCACTTTCTCGGTCTTTTGGCTCATCATAAACGCCATAGACAGGACTGTTTTGGATGATTTCTTTCCGCTCAGCCTTGGTGAGAGGGCCAAGGCGAGAGCTTGGAGGGCGGATCAAGGTCTGCTGAACAATGGATGGTACACCCTTTTTCATCAGGGTTGAGACCAAAGCCTCTCCGACGCCCATCGCCATGATGGTCTCGCGGGTATTCAGGCCCGGATTTGGGCGGAAAGTTTCAGCAGCGACACGAACAGCTTTCTGATCACGCGGTGTAAAGGCACGCAGGGCATGCTGAATCCGGTTTCCCAGTTGTGAAAGAACGCCATCAGGAATATCAATCGGGTTCTGGGTTACGAAATAGACACCGACGCCCTTGGAGCGGATCAATTTGACCACTTGCTCGACTTTCTCAACCAGGATTTTGGGGGCATCATCGAAGAGCAGATGTGCTTCGTCAAAAAAGAAGACTAGACGTGGACGATCTCTGTCGCCAACTTCAGGCAATTCTTCGAATAGTTCAGACAAAAGCCAAAGCAGGAAGGTGGCATAAAGGCGAGGGGACTGCATCAGTTTGTCTGCCGCCAGTACATTGACCATTCCACGACCATCACGTGTCGTACGCATCAGGTCCATGATATCCAGAGCTGCTTCCCCGAAAAAATGTTCGGCACCCTGTTGTTCAAGGACCAGCAATTGTCGCTGAATTGCCCCGATGGAAGCTGTGGAGACGTTGCCATAGGCGGTGCTCAGTTCTTTCCGGCGCTCTTCCATATTCACCAGAAGCGCGCGCAGATCTTTCAGATCCAACAGCAACAAACCTTCATCGTCGGCCAGTTTGAAGGCTATGTTCAATACGCCTTCTTGTGTAGCATTCAAATCCATCAGACGAGATAACAACAAGGGACCCATATCGGAAATGGTCGTGCGGATGGGATGACCCTGTTCGCCGAAAAGATCCCAGAAGATGGCGGGCATGGCTTCATATTTATAGTCATCGGTAAAGCCGATGGTCTCTGCGCGTTTGGCAAGGAAATCCTTTGGTTCACCCGCTACGGCCAGACCGGACAAATCACCCTTGACGTCCGCACAAAAAACCGGAACCCCAGCAGCAGAAAATCCTTCAGTCAGGATTTGAAGTGAGACGGTCTTGCCTGTGCCTGTAGCACCTGCGATCAAGCCATGTCGGTTTGCCAGTTTGAGATTGAGATATTCTCCCTGACTGGATTGGTTGCCATCTTTATCGATAAGGAAACTTGTCCCCAAATAGACTTGTCCGTCTTTAAGCATTCCGCCCTCTATTCTTTTCTCGCACAACCAAATGACTTCTATTCGCCCATCTTCTGATTTGAAGACTGTCGCCCCTTACAAATCAAATGCGTCCAAAAGCCCTTCCCATCCAATAAACAATGCTGTCGATGATGCCTTATTTTCTTGCTCATTCACACTGTGTTCAGGCATCATTGATTAGAAAAAAACAAGTTATACAAGTCTTTTCAAGGCAGAAATCGATCTATGGAAGCACTGACAAGCAAATGATACGCTAGGGTAGGTATCATAAAAGTGCTATGAGAGATTGCCAAAGCAAAGATCATAGGTTGTCACCTTTGCTGCCAGGTGGAAAACTGCTTGAAAGCAAGAAAGAACCGAATCGGGAGACGATTATGGACGAGATTATTGAACGTATTGCCTCGGCTGCTGGCATTTCACCTGACATCGCCAAAACCGCAGTGCAGATCATCCTCAAATTCCTGAACAAGGAAGCACCCGATGACAAAATGAGCATTCTGTTCGATGCTTTACCTGGTGCCAGCGATCTGGTGTCAGAGGACGAGGGCTCCAGTGGCGGAGGCTTGCTGGGAGGTTTGATGGGCTCAATGGGCGGTATGGGCGGTGCCATGGCGGCTATGAATGAGCTGAACTCTGCGGGCCTCGACATGGGTCAGGTTCAGTCGGTGGCGTCCGAGTTGATTGGAGCTGCCAAAGAAAGCGTAGGTGAAGAAGTGGTCGATGAGATCGTGTCTTCAGTTCCTGGTCTTAACCAAATTATCTAATCCATTCTAGAAAGCGGCCTGATGGTCGCTTTTTTATTTGAAATCCGGCCCTGTCGCATATGGGCTGTTCGTCGTAAAGGAGGAACGAATGTCATCTTATCCGATCGCAAAAATCGAAGGTATTGGCCCGACTTATGCGGAGAAACTAAAAACTGTTGGAATTTCCAATACCGGAGCTTATCTGGAAAAAGCCAAAGATCCTGCAGGTCGAAAGGCGCTGGAAAAAGAGACCGGCATTGACCATAAGCGTATTCTGAAATGGGCCAATATGGCCGATCTGATGCGGATTAATGGTGTCGGTGAAGAATATTCCGAGCTTCTGGAAGCTGCTGGCGTGGATACGGTCAAGGAATTGCGCAATCGCAATGCCGCAAATCTGACTGTTGCCATGAAAGAAGCCAATGATGAGAAGAAGCTCGTGCGTCAGGTTCCAGCACAGGGCAATGTCGAAAAGTGGGTTGCCGAGGCAAAAGAACTGACGCCAATGATGACATACTAAGCCATGAAGAGCTGGCTAGTGTGTCAGACAATGGTGGACTGAATAAGGGCTCTTGCCAATTGCCGGCAAGGGCCCTTTTGTTTGGCCGAACTTGGTCATACCAACCAATCCTGATAGAATGGACACCCATTCATTTGCAATATCATACCGACGTAAGCCAACCATCGATAATGCGGGGAGGATTAGTTCCTGTTGCGGCCTCTGCCAGATCCCTGACCACGTCCACCACCGCGACCGAAGTCAGCAAGAGTGACATCGCCATCATTGTTGCGATCCATTCGAGCCAACCAAGGTTCGGTCTGATCTACAAATTCCTGCTCTGTAACTGTGCCATCTTGATTGAGGTCATTAAAATCCAAGCTCATGCCTACTATGGCTCGCTTATGGCCAGCTCCTTCTTCCGCGGCCTGATCTTCCTGACCTTCCAGAAAATCTTTGAATTCTGCATCATCAATCAGTTGATTGTCATCGCCGTCCAAGGCAGCAAACAGATCGGCACGGCGTTCTTTGGCCTCGAGCAGGCTGACAATGCCATCTTCATTGCTGTCCCATCCGGCCATGAAGGCCGGCATATAATCGCTATCAAAGGCTCGGCCTTGGCCATCTTTTCGACCCCGGTTTTTTCCCTGATTCATGCCGAGACCTTGTCCCATTCCTCGGCCTTTTTTGTAAGGCTGGCCTTGTTCCACCATTTGTCCATAACCCTTGCCCTGACCTTTCATTGCGGGGCTGTTCCCCTGACCATACGCCAAGGTGATACCACCCAAAGCAATAGCGAGAACAAGGACAGTGAGAGGAGTGGTAAGTTTGAGAGTTTTCATGACATTAGCTCCTGTATTTGTATGTATGAATTTTAACACATACAGGGCGTTTAAAGGCTCCAAACGGTATTACAAGAAAAGTTGATCCCAGCTATCGTGTAATCAATTTTATCAGATCAGTTTATCGATACGTTTGGTTACATTTACAAGGGGTATGGAATGGCATAAAGGTTAGTAACGCTACTGAACGGGCATATTTGGAAGTTGGAAAATGCAGGCACAGATGCGCTGAACCAGGGCGGAACAACGCCGATAACACAGCAACAATCGAGCCAATATTCAATTTATGGTGAACCAGTCGTCTAGCTCAGTTCGATCTGCCCATAACGTACGGCTTCAATAACTGTTTGCGTCTTGTTGGAAGCTTGTAGCTTTTCAGATGCATTTTGAAGGTGGGCATGAACCGTGCGTTGAGAAATACGCAGCTCTTCAGCAATATGGTTGGCAGTTTTACCCTGAGCAGTTAGCGCAAGGACATGACGTTCCCGATTGGACAGTTCCCCGGAGCGTGTTTGTTCAACCCGGCGAGCGCTATCCAATTCGAACATCGTGACCTGGCATTGACAGCTCAGGAAATACAAGTCCGGTTCTGACAATCTCAATGTCTCACCCGCAGCAATGATAGCCATTTGCACACGATTGAACCGATGAACATGAATGCCGATTATATTGTTTAAGCTTTTTTGATCTGCCGGATTTTCTGCCAATATCTCGATCAATCGAGACACCTCCAGCCAGGATTGAGCTTCTTCATATTGCCAGAGCTGCGGTGTGGCTAAGCCAGCGATCTTGCGCAAAAGAATGTCGCTACCGAGTATATCGCAAATATCACAATTGTCTGACTCCGAGCGACCCCATTGATTGCGATAGATCAGCTCGCCAATTGCCTTGCCGGGCAATGGTAAACCCGTGATCAATATATGCTGGGCCCCTTTATGCCTCAATATTGCACAGACATAATCGAGAAAACCGGTCAAGTCTTCAGGTTTGTGTTCTATCAGAGCTGTCACTGGCAGCTCATCCTTGATGTCTACTTGCTGGGACATGATTTGCTTTTCTTGTTTATGTCTTTGCGAAAGTGCCAGATATGAGGAAGGTGGGATAATGAAGGTGGGTGTCTAATCAGGGTCTTAAGAAGTCTCCACGAACCAAGGCAGCCTGAATGGGTTGATGAAAGCACGCCCTCCAACGTGCGGCGTTACGATGACGTAAAGAGAATTTTCGAGCAACAAAAACTAGGCGATCCAACCCAATTAATTGTTTTTATACAGATTAATCCAAAAGCTTTTCACGGAATATTGTTAAAGTTGACAGGGCTGAGCAAGAAATAATCTGTCTTGGTGAGATCCGGGATTGCTCGTGGAAGAGTGCAGGCTTCCCTAACGAGAGTTTTGATTCGCGTCGTTTGGTCTAAAATCGACATGTAGTCGTGAAATTACGAAAATTGGCCAGATGGCTTATGCATATCGCCATTTGACGGGCTTGCGGTGCCCTGTTTGTCGGCTTAAACCCTAGATCAGAGATTTATTATGTGGCGGAGCTGATGTCGAAAATACGTGCTTATCGTCGCGAGAGAATTGAAAAAGGCGATAGCCGCTTGGTGATTGTATCCACAATTGCATGAAAAACAGTGTGCTTGCCCCGGCGTATGGAAGCGGACCTGCGTCTCAGATAGGAGCAAATAGAATGAGCGATGCTCTAAAGATCTCGGATACCTTTCCTGGTTATTCGCGCAAAGATTGGCAGGATATGGCGGAAAAAGCCCTGAAAGGAGCCCCGCTGTCCCGTATCTCCACGAAAACGGCCGATGGTCTGGTAATTGATCCGATCTATGGTCGCGGCGAGGGTAAGGCCCCTATGGCAATGCGTTCAGCACAAGCTCCTTGGGATGTCTGTCAAAAAATGGATCATCCCGACGCTGCAAAAGCCAATGAGCAAGCATTGATCGACTTGAATAATGGAACCAACATGTTGGCCATTCCATTTGCAGGTTGTTTGTCGGCGCGTGGTTATGGACTTCAGGCTGATACAGAAACCCTTTCCAAGGCTCTGGATGAGGTTCTGCTGGACCTGATAAAAATTCGTCTGGAAGGCGGAGTGACTGGGCGTATCGCAGCCAGCGCATTTACAGATGTTGTTGCACAACGTGGCTATGAACCAGAAAATCTATCTGTTTCCTTTGGTCTTGATCCGATTGGTGCTTTTGCGTCTACCGGCATTTTGGCTCCAAACTGGCCAGAGCGCGTAGCAAAGATGATCGAGAGCATCAAGGAACTGAAAGAAAAAGGCTTCAAAGGTCCGTTCATCACTGTTGATGGTCGCCCTTATCACGATGCTGGTGCAACCGATGCGCAAGAACTCGCAGCGGTGTTGGCATCTATCGTGGCTTACTGGCGTGTACTGGAAGAAGCTGGTTTTGACGCATCAGAGGCATTGCCTCTGATTGATGTAACCTTGTCAGTCGAAGCGAACCAGTTCGGTTCATTGGCCAAGATCCGTGCCATGCGTCATCTCTGGGCGCGTTTGTTACAGGCTTCTGGTATTGATTTTATTCCACTTGCAATTCATGCGGAAACATCTTGGGCGATGATGAGCCGTCTGGATCCATGGGTAAATATTCTCCGTGTGACAACAGCGAGTTTTGCAGCCGGTGTTGGTGGTGCGGATAGTGTCTCCATCTTGCCACATACCGCCGCTTTGGGGTTGCCTGATGGGTTTGCCCGCCGCATCGCTCGTAATCTGCAAACTCTTCTATTGGAAGAATCCAACCTCTACAAGGTAACTGATCCTGCTGCTGGTTCCGGCTTCGTTGAAAACCTGACGTTCGAGATCGCCCAACAAGCCTGGAGTATGTTCCAGTCGGTCGAGAAAGCTGATGGAATGATTGCTTCACTTGAGGCTGGACTGATTGCTGAATGGGTTGCTGAGGCCAATGAGGGCCGTGCCAAGCTTTTGGCCAGCCGCAAGAATGCACTGACGGGTGCCTCTGCTTTCCCTGATATTCATGAGGCAGCTGTTGAGGTGGAAACAGTTTCCTCTGTTTCGGCACCAGAATTGGCCAAAGAAGGCATTACTTGTCCCGCACTGAAACCTCAGCGCCTTGCCGAGCCATATGAAGCTCTGCGTGAAGCAGCCAAGGTCGCTGATAAGGCTCCATCCGTGTTCTTCGCCAATATGGGCAAAATCGCTGATTACACTGCGCGAGCTACCTGGGCGAAGAACTTCTTTGAGGCTGGTGGCGTTGCTGCTCAGTCTGATCAGGGCTTTGAAAACTCAGATGCAGCCGTCGAAGCCTTCAAGAACAGTAAAGCCGAGATTGCTTGTCTAGTGGGGTCCGATGCTCTGTATGAAGAGTTCGGAGCAGACTTTGCCAAATCACTGAAAGAAGCCGGCACCAAAATGGTATATCTTGCAGGACGTCCTAAAGACCTGATGGATGCTCTGAGTGCAGCCGGTGTCGATGCTTTTGCCTTCGAAGGCTGTGACGTATTGGCCGAGCTTTCCAGAATTCATGCCGAGCTGGGCATTCAACCAGTGGCTCAAGGCTAAGGAGAAAAGTGATGACCAAGATCCCTAATTTTGCCGACATCGCTTTTGAAGCGGTCAGCCCTGCAGCAAACGGTTCCGACGCGGTCTGGACCACGCCAGAAGGCATTGATGTAAAAGCTTCCTATAATGAAGCCGAGATCAAGGATCTCGATTTTACCAATAGCTGGCCTGGTTTGGCTCCATTCGTACGTGGTCCTTATCCGACCATGTATACCCAGCGGCCCTGGACTGTGCGCCAATATGCGGGCTTCTCTACTGCGGAAGATTCCAACGCATTCTATCGCCGTAATCTGGCTGCGGGTCAGAAGGGCCTATCCATCGCTTTCGATTTGGCGACACATCGTGGTTATGATTCCGATCATCCGCGTGTGCCAGGCGATGTGGGTATGGCTGGCGTGGCGATTGACAGCATCTATGACATGCGCACGTTGTTTGATGGTATCCCGCTCGACAAGATGTCTGTCTCCATGACAATGAACGGTGCCGTGCTGCCGGTGATGGCTCTGTATATCGCTGCGGCGAAAGAGCAGGGCGTTAGCGAAGACAAGCTGTCCGGCACTATTCAGAATGATATTCTGAAAGAATTCATGGTGCGGAATACATATATCTATCCGCCAGCACCATCCATGAGGATCATCTCGGATATCTTTGCTTACACATCAGAGAATATGCCGAAATTCAACTCCATCTCGATTTCCGGCTATCATATGCAAGAAGCCGGGGCGACAGCTGATCTTGAACTGGCTTATACTATTGCAGATGGTATCGAATATATTCGTGCTGGTGTTGCAACCGGTCTGGATGTCGATGCTTTCGCGCCGCGTCTGTCCTTCTTCTGGTCCATCGGCATGAATTTCTTCATGGAAATTGCCAAAATGCGCGCGGCGCGCCTGTTATGGTCCAAGCTGGTGAAGGAAGAGTTTGGTCCAAAGAATGCCAAGTCCTACAGCTTGCGCACTCACTCCCAGACTTCCGGCTGGTCTTTGACCGCGCAGGATGTCTTCAACAATGTAGGTCGCACAGCAATTGAAGCCATGGCGGCAACGCAGGGTCATACCCAGTCTCTTCATACCAACGCACTGGATGAAGCGCTGGCGTTGCCGACCGATTTCTCTGCTCGTATCGCTCGTAACACCCAGCTCTTCTTGCAGCAGGAAAGTGGCACAACCAAAGTTATCGATCCTTGGGGTGGTTCTCATTATATCGAGAAGCTCACCCATGAGCTGGCCGAAAAAGCTCTGGCGCATATTCGTGAAGTTGAAGAACTTGGCGGTATGGCAAAAGCCATCGAAGCCGGTATTCCGAAACTGCGTATCGAAGAAGCTGCAGCGAAAACCCAGGCTCGTATCGATAGTGGCACGCAAACCGTTGTCGGCGTGAACAAATACAAGCCAGAAAACGAAGCAGCGATTGATGTTCTGCAGGTGGACAATTCTGCCGTACGTCAGCAACAGCTCGATAAGCTCAAGCGTCTGAAGGAAGAGCGAAACCAGGCAGAAGTTGATGCGGCTTTGGACGCATTGACCGAAGCATCCAAGAACGGTACCGGCAACTTGCTGGACCTGTCAGTCAAAGCAGCGAGTGTAAAAGCAACGGTCGGTGAAATCACCTTTGCCATGGAAAAGGTCTTTGGCCGCCATCGCGCCGAGATCAAGTCCATTTCCGGTGTCTATCGTCAGGAGGTCGGACAAATGTCTGATGCTGTTCAGAAAGTCCAGAAAATGGTTGAGGAGTTCGAGGACAATGACGGTCGTCGTCCTCGTATTCTGATCGCAAAAATGGGTCAGGATGGTCATGATCGTGGTCAGAAAGTGATTGCCTCTGCTTTTGCTGATCTGGGTTTCGACGTTGACATCGGCCCATTGTTCCAGACACCGGAAGAAGCTGCTCGTCAGGCGGTGGAGAATGACGTGCATATCGTGGGTGCGTCTTCATTGGCTGCCGGTCACCTGACCTTGGTACCAGCCTTGAAGCAATGCCTGAAAGACGAAGAACGGGAAGACATCATGATCGTAGCGGGTGGCGTGATCCCGCCGCAGGATTATGATGCTCTCTACGAAGCCGGGGCCTCCGCCATCTTCCCTCCGGGAACTGTGATCGCTGAGGCAGCCGTGGATCTGCTGAAAGAACTGAACCAACGTCTCGGTTATCAGACAGCAGCAGTTGAGTAAGCGAGCTTTTTGGGTAAACATGCAACAAAGCCGGGCTTTTTGCCCGGCTTTTGTCTTTGGTAAAACGCATTGACAATGCTCGAGCCCTTGTTTCCAGAAATATCTTTGTGTGAAAGCCGTGTGGATTTTTCAGAAATATGCTCTAACTGGCTGTTTTTTCCAATTTTTCTTGTGTAGTCAAATGATCGGAACTTAGATCAGCCAAGCTGACAGGGCGCCCAATATAATATCCCTGAGCCTCGTCACTTCCCATTTTTCTGAGTTCATTGAGCTGTGCTTGATCTTCTACTCCTTCAACCAGAATTGAGATGTTGAGATTCTTTGCCAACTGGATGGATGCATCAACAATAGCCCGCGATTCATAGCTGCTCGTCATGTCGTCAACAAATGAGCGGTCGAGTTTTATCTTGTCGAACGGAAAGGTCTTCAAAACCTCGAATGATGCATATCCTGTACCGAAATCATCCAGCGCAATCTTGACGCCAAGAGACTTGATTTTATGCATCAGTTCCATAGCTGTGTTATTTTCCTGAATAAGGGCTGTTTCAGTAATTTCCAACTCCAATCGCTCGGCAGCCAGTTTATTTTGGACAAGCGCCTCGCGAATGATATGAGGCAGGCTTTTGTCGAGGAGTTGTATGGCCGAAATGTTGACAGCTATACAGGATCCATCTGGAAGATGCGTAACGTCACTGCAAGCCTGAAAAATGGCCCATTTTCCAAGCTCGTGAATAAGCCCGCTTTGTTCAGCTAGCATGATAAATTCATCGGGGCGGATGGAACCCAAGGTTGGATGATTCCAGCGGGCAAGGGCCTCGTAACCGATTATTTGGCCCGACTTCAGATCAATTTGTGGCTGATAAAAAAGATTTAGGCTTTTGACTTTCAGTGCGACTTCCAGATCGCGAACGAGTTTTCGTTGACGGCGAATTTTCTCTCCCAGCTTATCGTTGTAATGAACAATATTGGTTATGGCGTTCATTTTTGCGGCTTCAATTGCGAGGTGAGTATTACGAACCAAGCTGCGATAATCCCGGCCATTTTGCGGGTAGCTAGCCACTCCCAATGCGCAATTGATGGTAAGGTTGGTCTCTCCAATCTTAAGCTTGGTATCCAGCGATGCTTTTATCTCGTCAACAAGAGCAAAGGTATGCTCGTGATCAGGGCTTGGGACCAGAAGGCAAAATTCGTCACCACCAACACGAGTGATATGGGCGCGTTTGCCTGCCAATTCCCTTAAGTGATTAGCAAGAAATATCAGGACGTTATCACCAAAGAAATGGCCTCTATAGTCATTGATTTCCCTGAATTTTTTCAGACTGATACCCAAAATGTAGAAGGGTTTCCCGGTCTTGATATATTTTGACAATTCCAGATCGAAGGCAGAACGGTTGGGTAGACCAGTCAGGCGATCTGTGTTCGAAACCTCTGCAATTTTTTTGTTTGAGTCGCTGATCCGGTCATTGTCAATACTGTAGCTGGCGATACCGACGCCCATTACCAGCAAGCATAAAACTGAAACAAGTCCGCCGACGACAATTAGGGAACTGTCATTCAGGCTGGGATCAATACCTGGCATCGGCGTCACCTGAAACGCTGTCATTCCAGTGAAATGTAGGCTTACGATAGACAGAACCAAAGCCAAAATGGATTTTGCAAGTATCGATCTGTTGGTTGGGCGTGCAGCGATTTGCATGGAAAGTGCAGCCAGCACAATGGCGAGCAGAACGGATATTAGGACATAGGTACGGTCCCAGGAAACCAGACCATCAACATGATAGGCCATCATGCCCGTGTAATGCATCGCTGAAATAGTAAGACCGATCGCGAAGCCCCCTGCAATGGGTGCGAAGGGGTGCTTCATACCTATCGTGATCCAAGTCGATAGATAGATACCAACTATCGCGATAAGAACTGATAGAACAGTGAGAACCAGATCGAAATAATAAGGCGCGTCAACCTCATATCCAAGCATCGCAATAAAATGAGTGGCCCAGATAGATGATCCGCCAGAAACTGCGGTTAGAAAAAACCATCCATGACGACCATAGCTTTGTGCTTTTTTTGCTTTGTTCATGGATTTGATGGTGATCGTTGATCCTGCAAAGCAAAATAGTGCAGCAATAATTACCATCCATATATTATGACTATAAAATATACATCCAATAACTTTCACGACAAATTCCCGCCTGTGACGTTCTTGACCTGAAGGTTATTATATATAGTGATAGGTTAATTATAAATGATATGGGGAGTTTGTTTTGTTTTGGTCATGGATACATAAATAAAATGTATTTAATAGCAGGTTGACCTGGTTTCGATGCTTACCCAAATTTGCTCATGGTTGGAGATTGAGTGAAAAAAGCTCCCGCGAGTTTTTGCAAAAAAACAAGTCATGGAATTTTTCAGGAACCCAACTGGCGGCTAGATCAAGCAGGCTGGCATCACAGGGATAATCTTCGCTTCTTGCTGCCATATTGTGAGGGAAATTTGTACCCCAGATAATGCGCTCCGGAGCGTGTGTGGCTATCACTCTGGCCACTGCACCAATATCACGATAGTCAGGCCCACCGGAGTGCGAGGATTCGTAGCATCCTGCAAATTTGAACCAGCAATTGCCTTTATCAATCAACCTCTTCAAGGTATCAATCTGGGCGCTGTCAGGCTTGACACCACAGAAAAACTTGCCGTGATGATCAATGACATAACGGCTTTTGATATTGAGCAACCGTTTCTCATGATGGCAAATATTACTGCCATCAAATTGAACTGCCATCGCCAGATCGAAACAATGGCAACGAGTGTCTACACCTTCAAGATATTTCAATCCGTAGGCTCCGCCGGGAAGGTCCATAATGCGGGCGCCTACAATGCCGTTATCGCGCAATTGGGTGATTTGGGCATCACTCATATCCTCGGAAATGGCCGCGACACCAGCTGCACGAGTGCCCACCCGGCGTAGAACTTCAAGAAGACAGTCATTGTTACGTTGGTAGGCATTGGCGACAGTCACAATGAAATTATCGACGCCGAGCCAGTCACAAACGCTCAAATAATCAGAAATATCCGGCGGGTCAGGAGGCAAGGCGGGACCGTCTTCCTGTCCTTCAAATTCCGGCAGGTAGATGTGTAGTTGGGAATCAACGGAACCTTGAGGAAGAATTGTTTCAGGTTTTGCTCCTGTCAGTTTGCGCTTCAACATCTCAATCATTCTTCAGGCGCCATTGTGAAAGGGCACCATGATCAATCTCAATGCCGAGACCGGGCCCGCTGGGAATGTGAACAATGCCATTTGCATGCTCAAGTGGTTTGGTGACGATTGCCTGTCGAAACGGGTTTTCAGTCCGATCAAATTCCAGAATGGGGTCTAGAGTGCTTGGACGTGGAGGATTTGGCGGAAGCGCTGCCATGAATTGCAAGCTGGCAGCGATCTGAACGGCGGTGCCCCAAACATGCGGAATGACACGGACGCCATGCAGGGCTGCCAGATCGACAATGCGACGGCCTTCTGTAAAACCGCCGGTACCACAAATATCTGGCTGTAAAATATCGACCCGGCGTTGTTCTATCGGATCCTTCATCCCCCAGCGCCCATGCCAGGTTTCACCTCCGGCAACCGGAATCGGCTGTCGGGCCTTTACTTCCGAATAAGCGTCCAGCAGCTCCGGCAAGACAGGCTCTTCAAACCAATCCACTTTGTAATGAGCTGCCCGTCGACCGACCTCAATGGCTTCCAGTACATCATAACCATGATTGGCATCGATCATCAGGCGCATATCGGGACCGATGGCTTCTCGTACAGCAGCAATGACTTGCAAGTCTTCCTCGACATCAAAGCCGATCTTGATCTTGACCGCATGGAAACCTTCCTTGCGATAACAAGCTACTTCTCGTGTAATATCTGCTACACGGTCCACACCATCCTTGCGGAAGGAGCCGGTTGCATAGGCTTTCACGCTTTCCCGGAACCGCCCACCCAGAAGGGTAGAGACAGGAACATCAAATTGTTTGCCCTTGATATCCCACAGCGCAATATCAATGCCTGAAAGAGCGGTAACCGTAAGGCCGCGTTGTCCTTGATCACGTAGAGCATTATAAAGCTCAATCCAGATCTTCTCGGTCTCAAGAGGATTCCGGCCAATCAACATTGGTGTGTAGGCTTGAACTACAGAGGCATTGGGCAGTGCAGGCCCAAGGCATTCCCCCCATCCGGTCAAGCCATTGTCGCACGATATCTCCACCAAAACATGTTGTCGACGGTCAAACCTGGCCGAGGCGCTTTCAAAGGCAGTTTCCAATTTGAAATCCAGAATGTGGGTCTGGACGGATATAATCTTCATGATTGATGTGCCTCGATCAGAGCGGCTAATGCAGCCGTCTCTTTTTCTGTAAGATCAGTCAATGGTGAACGAACTGGCCCGACATCGAAACCTGCGATGCGAACACCTGCCTTTATGGCGGACACTGCATAGCCACGTTTGCGATCGCGAATTTCCATGAAAGGATAAAAGAAACTTGCCAGCAAATCTTCGCATTGTGCACGTTCATCCTTACGTAACGCATTGTAGAATTGTTGAGCCAGTGCAGGAACAAAATTGAATACTGCAGATGAATAGGTAGTGAAACCAGCACCAAGATAAGCCTCCGCGAACAATTCTGCGGTGGGCATGCCGCCGAGATAGGTCAGACGATCGCCAGCCAATGCGGTTACCTTCCTGACTTCGCCGATATCACCTGTTCCGTCCTTGAAGCCAATCAGATTTGGGCATACATCGCAAAGACGTAAAAGTGTTTCTGTCTCCAATACCGTAACACCGCGATTATAGACCATCACGCCTATGCCCACCGCATCGCAAACCGCCTTCACATGATGATAAAGGCCCTCTTGAGGAGCATCGATCAAATAGTGTGGGAGCAGAAGAATGCCGTCTGCTCCGGCTTTTTCTACTGAGCGCGCCAACTCGACAGCCATGTTGGTGCCATATCCGCAACCGGCGATGATGGGGGTATTTCCAGCACTCGCTTTGGCACTTGTGACGATTTCCGGGACCTCGTTGGGAGAGAGCGAGAAGAATTCGCCAGTTCCTCCCGCTGCAAAGAGTGCGCTTGCGTCAAACCCGGAAAGCCAATCCATATGTTTTTCGTAAACAGCCCGATTGAAGTGTCCGCTTTCGTCGAAGGGTGTCACCGGAAATGACAGTAAGCCGGCACCTAGGGCCTTTTTGAGCAATTGTGGATCCATATCCGATATCTCCATTCGAATAAATATTGGAAATTAGCATATGGATCAGTGAAAAATTGTCAATAACTTATCATACAAATTTTATAATTCATCTGAGCAATTCACGATATCGATTGCTTCCGCCTTCCAGGTGCAGGCGCATTGCGTCGCGGGCGCCTTGTTCGTCCTGAGATGAGATTGAGAGCGCAATTTTATCATGTTCTGCAACGATTTGCTGTAAGTATCTGCTGGTGGCTACCTCTTTATTGCTGGAGACCAATTGTTGGCGCGGAATGATCTGGTTTCCCATCATTTCAAGAAATTCAGGAAAGCGTTTGTTGTTTGTGGCGTCGGCTATTGCCTTGTGGAATTCGAAGTCTGCCTTGACGGTTAATGCGCCTTTTTGTGCAAGTTCCTTCATGTCATTACATGCTTCCAAAATAGCTCCTTCCTGGGCTGGAGATCGGCGCCTGGCCGCCAGGGCCGCAGCTTCAATCTCGACCGCCATGCGCAATTCCAGCACTTCTATAATCGATGATATCTTATTGGGAATAAAGGATTTTAACATATTATTGGAGGGCATGGATTGGCTGATAACAAAAGCTCCGGCACCTTGTCGTGTTTCGACCAATCCATCGGAGCGTAGGGAGGCAATGGCCTCGCGAACCACGGTACGACTTACTTTGTATTCCTCTGTAAGGGCGGCTTCGCTGGGAAGTTTGGTTCCCAATTGAAAGGCGTCACTGAGGATTTCCTCACGTAGGGACGCGGCTAGATTCTGTACCAAATTGGCTCGTCCGCCTTGAGGTTTTGCAGGGCGTTGTTGCTCTTCGGTCTTTCCCATGATGTGCTATCATTTCTTCTCAGGTTGTTGGTTGTTTTTTGATGATACCTCAAAATGAGTCAAAATGGCATTGACAAAAGTTGTCATATAAATTTATGTTAACTTTGAAATATGTACGATAACTATTTCAAGCCAATGGGAGGGCTCAATGAAACTTATGAAATTAGGTACAGCAGCAGGCGCCATACTTGTTGCACTCGCCTCACTGGCATCTGCGGCGGAGTTGCGTGGATGGAATACACATGTACCGGATTATCCGGTATCGGTTGCGATGGATAAATTTGGCGAATTGGTTGCACAGCGAACAGAAGGGCGTGTCAAGCCAAAGACCTATCATTCCGCTCAGCTCGGTGAGCAGGACGATGCCATTGAGCAGATGCAATTTGGTGGATTGGATTTTGCTGTTTTCAATCTGGTGCCGTTGAACAATCTCGTTCCGGCAACGCAAGCAACAACCTTGCCATATGCTTTTAAATCCATCGATCACATGCATCGCGTTATGGATGGTAATGTAGGTGAGGTCATCGGAAAGCATATGGAAGACGTGAACATGGTCGCGCTGGCATGGTATGACAGTGGTGCGCGGTCTTTCTATGCAAACAAACCCCTCAAGTCACTGGCTGATCTGAAAGGGTTGAAAATCCGCGTGCAGAACTCCGATGTCAATGTGGCGATGGTTGAGGCTCTTGGTGGCAATGCGACGCCAATTCCATTTGGTGAAGTGTTCACGTCCATTCAGTCCGGCGTGGTTGATGGCGCTGAGAATAACTGGCCATCCTATGAATCAACGGGTCATTTTGAAGTGGCACGCCACTACCTGCTGGATCAACACACCATTGTGCCAGAAGTTTTTGCCATCAATAAAACCACTTGGGACAAATTGAGTGGAGATGATCAGAAGATTGTCCGTCAGGCTGCGATTGAAAGTGCAACATTGCAGCGCAAGCTATGGGCAGAGCGCGAAGCCAAATCCGAAAAAATTGTGCGTGATGCAGGTAATACCATTGTGGAACTGGAAGACAAGTCCGACTTCATTGCAGCTATGAAACCTGTCTACGACAAGTTTGCCACCAATGCGGTTGTGAGTGATATCCTGAAGCAAATACAAGCAGTGAAATAACATTCAATAGTGAATGCAAATAGGAGCAAACGACATTGCCGTTTGCTCGCTTGGAGGAAAGCATGCATTGGAAGTTGTTTGATAGGCTGGCGAGCATGGTGATTGTGCTTGGCGGACTATCCTTGATTATTCTGATCTCGATCATGGGCTATCAGGTTTGGGGTCGCTATGTACTCAACGATACACCGACCTGGGCGGAAAGCCTTGCGCTGCTTTTGATCTTGCTGGTGTCACTCCCCATTGCCGCGATTGGGTTGCGAGAAAATTTCCATCTTGGTCTCGATTTCCTTACGGAGCTGCTGCCAAGGCGCATTCAAATTGCTTTACGGGTCATCAATACTTTTGTCCTTCTAACATTCGGTCTGGCAATGACCTGGCATTCACTCAGTCTTGTGAGCGGTACCTGGAACCGCAATATTCCACTGATTGGGGTGCCTCAAGGTTTCAAATATCTGCCGCTTGTTTTTTGTGGCATTCTCATTGTTCTGTTCATGATCGAACGCCTGACCGGTATGTGGTCGCATGGCGTCTTGATTGGCGAAGACATATCTGACGAAGGAAATTGATATGGGCCTCACAATTCTTCTGAGCGTCTTTGCCATTACCATGTTGTCTGGCATACCAATTGCCTTCTGTCTGGCCATTGCTGCTTTTTGCGCTGCCATGATCGAAGGACTGCCAGAATTGATCGTGTTTCAGCGCATGGTGTCCGGCATGAGTGGCTTTACACTTCTTGCAATCCCTTTCTTTGTTTTTGCTGGCGAACTGATGATGCGTGGTGGAATTGCCATGCGTCTGGTGCGCTTTGCTGAAACCTTGGTAGGGCAGGTGCGAGGCGGACTCGGGGTTGTCAACGTGCTCAGTTCAATGCTGTTTGGTGGTATCTCCGGTTCCGCTGTCGCTGACACATCCGCACTTGGATCTGTGATGATCCCCATGATGCGAGAGCAGGGATATGACGATGATTATTCAGTTAATGTGACCGTCACATCTTCCATCGCCGGTATCATGATCCCGCCGAGCCATAATATGATCCTCTATGCTCTGGCGGCTGGTGGTGGTGTGTCGATTTCATCGCTGTTTTTGGCGGGGATCGTGCCTGGTATCATGATGTGCCTCATCTTGACCCTCGCCACTTATTGGATTGCAGTTCGTCGTCACTATCCATCGCAGAAATTTCCTGGTTGGCAAGCTGTATTCTTCGCCGCTGTCTATGCGCTACCCGGTTTGATGACCGCAGTTGTAATTATTGGCGGTGTTTTATCCGGTATTTTCACGGTAACGGAATCGGCTGCCATTGGCGCTATCTGGGCCTTGTTGGTCACGATCTGCGTTTATCGCTCTTTGACCTGGCAGGCTTTCTGGCAATCTGTCACGCAAGCCATTCGCACCACAGCATTGGTGATGATTTTGGTCGGCGCAGCAACCGCTTTTGCCTATTTTCTGGCGCTCTATCAAGTGCCGGACATGATCCTGGGAGCCATGACCGCGATCTCGGACAACAAGTATTTTGTGTTGCTGATGATCAATGTCGCGCTACTTGTGCTTGGAATGTTCATGGATATGGCAGCGTTGATTCTGATCTGCACTCCGATCTTTCTACCTGTCGTGAGAGAATTTGGTATGGATCCGGTTCAATTTGGCATGGTTCTGATGATGAACCTCGGTCTGGGCTTGACCACCCCTCCGGTTGGTGCATGCCTGTTCGTTGGGTGTGCTGTAGCGAAGGTGCGAATCGAAAGTGTATTGAAAACCATCTGGCCTTTCTATCTGGCAATTTTTCTGGCGCTATTGCTGACAACCTACGTCCCGGCCATTTCTCTGACCCTTCCAAGACTGTTTGAGTGAGGCACCAAATGCTTGAAAAACTGCTGATCACTGGAGCTGCTGGTGCATTGGGAAAGATGATACGTCCTCGACTCCAAAAGATTGCAAAATCCCTCAGGGTCAGTGACCTTCATGAATTTGCCTTGAATGGCGATCATGAAGAATTGATGATCGGCGATCTGGTAGACACCGAGTTCATGAACCGTCTTCTGCAGGATTGCGATGGTGTGGTGCATTTGGGTGGGATTTCTATCGAGCAACCCTTTGAGCCGATCTTGCAGGCCAATGTTATTGGTATACATAACCTTTATCAGGCCGCCAAAAAGGCGGGACAGCCCCGCATATTGTTTGCCAGTTCCAATCACGCCATTGGGTATCACTCCGTGAGTGAACGTCTGGATGCCCTTTCACCTATCATGCCCGATGGTTTCTATGGGGTGTCCAAGGTTTTTGGTGAGGCAATGGCTAGCATGTATTTCAATAAAGAGGGGCAGGAAACGGCCATTGTTCGTATCGGCTCGTGTTTTCCCGAACCCAAAGATCATCGTATGCTCAGCACCTGGTTCAGTCCGGATGATTTTATCTCGCTGATTGAGATGGTTTTCAAAGTTGAAACGCTTGGCTGTCCGATCATCTATGGGGCATCGAACAACGATGAGGGCTGGTGGGATAACAGCAAGACAGAAAGTCTTGGATGGAGGCCAAAAGACAATGCCGAAGAGTTTCGTGCCAAGCTGGATGCAACAATACCCAAACCTGCTCCAGATGATATCGCTACGTTACATCAGGGTGGCAGTTTTGCCGCTGCTCCATTGATGACGAAGTGATCATGTAGGGCTGCAAAATTATGTTGAGTGGAAAAGTCGTTTTCTCCTCGCAATCATTTGCTTCCATCATACCCGTAGGAGGTGGGGATGGAGCAGAAGCATAAAACGTCACTTTCAGGAAAACAGGCCACTGTGTTTTAAATTGTCATCTCGTCGCCTTGCCTGAGTGGTATAAGTTCCTATCTGTGAAGGAGCAAATACGACTGAAGGAATTGACATATGCTTATTACCACGACAAACACCATCGAAGGCCGGACCATTCACGACTATAAGGGTATGGTCAATGGCGAGGCAATTTTGGGGGCGAATGTCTTCAAGGATTTTTTTGCAGGTATTCGGGATATCGTCGGTGGTCGTTCCGGCGCTTATGAGGGTGAACTTCAAAAGGCTCGTGAAATCGCTCTGGAAGAGATGAGCGAACATGCTCGTCGCCTTGGTGCCAATGCCATCATAGGCGTTGATGTAGACTATGAGACAGTAGGGCAGAATGGCTCGATGTTGATGGTCGCTGCTTCTGGTACAGCTGTGGTGTTTGAGTAATAATTTTCCTGTAGCATTGGGCTTTCGTCGGTGATTCTTGCCGCGCATCCCCGAAAAAGATTCAGACTTTTCGGATAAGGATACGCGCCCAAAAAATTAGAGCATCTCATTGCTCGACCAGCCAATGGGATGCTCTGAAGCGAAGGCCCTAACATTATGAAATCTATTTGCATTTTTTGTGGCTCCAACTGGGGCAATCGGGAAGAATATAAACAAGCTGCCAGCGCAATCTCCCGTGAAATTGCTCGGCGTGGCTATACCCTTGTTTATGGCGGCGCAGGTGTTGGATTGATGGGCGCTTGCGCTGATGCCGCATTGGCAGAAGGCGGCAAGGTGATCGGCATTCTACCCGAAGCCTTGAAGGAGAAGGAAGTCGACCATAAGGGTCTGACCGAATTGCACTTGGTCTCTTCCATGCACGAGAGAAAAGCCATGATGGCCGAATTGTCGGATGGTTTCATTTCCATTCCCGGCGGTGCCGGTACCATGGATGAGATGTTCGAAATTTGGACCTGGGGCATGCTGGGTTGGCATGACAAGCCATCAGCCTTGATGAATGTTGAAGGTTATTATGATGACCTCATCAAGTTTTTGGATAAGACCGCAGACGAAGGGTTTGTTCGCAAGGCTCATCGAGAAATGCTGATCATCGATACCGATGCAGAATCCATTCTTGATCAGATGGAAAATTATCAACCACCTCAAGGCTCCAAATGGATCAAGCAAAAGAGCGAGACCTGATGATGTCTCAGTTCGAATTTGCGCGTCTGAGTGATCTTCCGGATTTGGCCGAGCAATGTGCACGACTGAATGATGCGGAATGGGGTGATGGTAGCGCTGAGTCCATTGAAATGCGTATCAGCAGTTTTCGTCGATTGGCATTGGCGGGAGAGAATGAAGATGTAATTCTCTGCCTTGGTGAAAAAGGCGAGTTGGCTGGTCTGTGCGTGTTGATTGACAATGAGTTGCCTGCTTATGAAGATCTCAGCCCTTGGCTCGCCAGCCTGATTGTGGCACCAGACTTTCGAGGTCGGGGATTGGCACTGAAGCTGATTGCTGAGCTGGAAAGCATGGCCAAAGAAATGGGAGAGGGGGAATTGTTCCTTCACACTCGATATCCCGAACTTTACAAGAAAGCTGGATATGCCGAGATTGAAACTTATGAGCGGGATGGAAATATCCATGTCGTGATGGGCAAAGCTCTCTAGGCCTTGCTCTAGGCATGCCGTCAACAGAATTCAGTACGGGAAAACCAGCGTTGATTGGCTGTCACTGGTTTTCCCGGGCTTTTGCGCTATCGTGGGTGGAAATACAGAGAATCATTCTTCCTCGACCATATCCATTAATCAAATCCCATGATGAAGACAGATCACCCAATCGCTGCTCCGACACATGCAAATGGCCACAAGCCTGCAAATGAGGAAGTGCATTCAGAACAAGAGAAAAAAATATTGCGGGTCCTGGTCTATTCGTCAGAGCGGAATGGCGGCAACATGCCAGCAAGACAGGCCCTGTATCTTGCTGCCCTTACTGAAAATCCAAATATCAAGCTGACTATTCTGGCGCCGAATGGAGCGGCTCTCAGCCAATTGGCGAAAGAGCAAGAGCTTCCGCTATTGCCGATTTCCGAGTTTGGCCGTTCACTCTTGCGCCGAACACCTCAGCTTTGGCCGATCTTGACAGCCATGAGACGGCACAGTTTTGATCTTGCCATTACACATGATGGATATGCAGCGCGCGGTTTGTCTTTGATTGCCAAGCGAGTCATCGGAATTTGTCATGATGATCAGTTTGAGCCTTTCAAGACCGTCGATACGCTGCTGACCCTTTCTTCCAGCGCGGCTGACAAGGCCAAGTCAGTGCTCGATAATGATTGTGATATCCAAAGCCTTCCATATCCCTATCAATGCACTAGCAAGGTCATGAAGCCCGAACCGGAACATCAGCGATTGACAGTCGGAGCTTCTGCTCATTTTATCGAGAAAAATGGTGCGGCAGTGTTTCTGCATATGGCGCAATTGATGGTTCAGGAACGTCCCGATATTCGGTTCATTCTTGCAGGAGATGGTCCTGATGATCAGGATCTCAAGCAATTGGGGGAGCAAATCGCTCCTTTTGTGGAGTTTCCGGGGAGACTCACACCAGCTGAACTGGCGCGTGAAATAGATGTTTATTGCCAGACATCCAGGGATGAACCGTTCGGTTTGACCCTTTGCGCAATGATGGAGAATGGGATCGCTTGCATCTCTACCTGTACAAACGGGGCGATGGATATTCTGAAAGGCGGCATGGTGGCACCTTTGACACCAATTGATGATGCGCTCAGCCTGACTGAGCGTCTTCTGGAGATGATTGGAGATCCAGATCGTCTTTCATCCGTCAAGAAAGCCTGCTTCATTCGTATTCGAGAGGAGGATTTTGATGTCCATTCGTTTGTGGATCGACTGAATGAGATCGTGGATAAGCAAGCAGTGCGCCATGCGAATTAATCCTCATTGCTTGTGAATACCTGCAGTTTCAATCCTTATTTGTTCCGATCGTCTCTTGCTGTTCCGCAATGCAGTGCCTAAATTGACATAAATCAAGTCAGCAGGTGTATCCAACCAATTTCTGGCCACTCAATCCTGCCATACCTCCATCCCTCCCAAAGGAGATAGTCCATGTCTTTTGAACTTCCTGAACTGCCTTATGCCTATGACGCACTTGGTGATTTCATGTCCGCTGAGACTCTGGAATTCCACCATGACAAGCATCATATGGCTTATGTAACCAATGGCAATAATCTGCTGAAAGAGTCTGGTCTGGAAGGCAAGAGCCTGGAAGAGATCGTCAAGGAAAGCTTTGGTACCAATGCCGGCCTGTTCAATAATGCGGCACAGCATTACAACCACATCCATTTCTGGAAATGGATGAAGCCGGTTGCCAATGAGAGCAAGGTTCCCGGTGCTCTGGCTGCCAAGATTGATCAGGATTTGGGCGGCATGGACAAGTTCCGGGCTGATTTCATCAATGCTGGTCTGACCCAGTTCGGCTCTGGTTGGTGCTGGTTATCCCTGAAGGACGGCAAGCTGGAAGTCACCAAGACCCCTAATGGCGAGAACCCACTGGTTCATGGCGGCACACCGCTTCTCGGCTGTGATGTTTGGGAACATTCCTACTACATCGATTACCGCAATGCGCGTCCTAAGTATCTGGAAAGCTGGTTCGATAACTTGGTTAACTGGGAATATGTTGCTGAGATGCTGGAAGCTGCTTCCTAATTCAGTACCATAGTTGATATAAAAATCCCCGCTGGATCCTGGATCGAGCGGGGATTTTTTATGAGGCGAAAACTAAATGATATCAAGTCACTACCGCTGAGTGTTGCCTAAGCTTACAGGCCTCTGCGGCAAGGCTTGTAATATGTGGAATGGGGAAAATCGGTACGCATCCAGTAAAGCCAGTTTTCGCAGGATTTGCGGGTTTTGAAACAACCAATCTGATTGATATATTCCTGTTTGGGACCCCAATTGAACATAGGTTCCAAATCCCGCTTCCCGACATGACGTCCCCACCAGACTTTGGACGGTCCGATCTTCTTGGCAAGATCCAGACAACGTTCCGGGCGAGGCTTTGGGCGTTTATTGCTACCGGCATTTACAGGGGAGGGCGCCACGAGCAAAAGCGGCAGCGTGAAAGCTGTCGCAAGCAGTGTCACAGACACTCTTTGTCTTACCATTGGCATGGTCTCCTGACAGTCAGCGGATGCTCCCATTGAGAGAAGCAAGAACAATCCGACCGGATAGGGGATTGAATTGCGAGGACAAATCTACCCGGTCAGCGTTGGGAATCAGTTTACCCATCAAAATGTCAAAAGAGGGGCAATGCCAGCGGAAAAGTGCGAGATGTGCAAAATATCGTATATTTTGATCAAAGCCCATCAAAATGACCGCTGGCATACCATGACCCAGGAATGTTTGCTGTAATTTTCCTAATAAAATTAGGATGATCACAATTGGTCGTGGGCAAAGCTCCAGTAGAGCTCTTTGGCCTTTTGTGCGATAGGTCCAGTTCCATATTCGCTGGTATCATAAGCAAGAACGGAGGTCACCTTGCTATAGTTACCTGTGGCAAAAACCTCATCTGCAGTACGGAAATCATCAAGGCTCAAGGTCTGCTCTTCCACTTGTAACCCAGCGTCACGCAGAAGCTTGATAACCCGTTGACGGGTGATGCCATTAAGGAAAGTGCCATTTGGAACAGGTGTTTTGACAATTCCATTCTTGACCATGAAGATGTTGGCTGTGGCCAGCTCCGCCACATTGCCCAACATGTCGCATACAAGTGCATTGTCAAAACCCTTGGCGATGGCCTCGTTCAAGCAACGCGAATTATTGGGATAAAGGCAACCAGCCTTTGCGTTGACGGGCATACATTCCAATGTTGGACGGCGAAATGCTGTTGAAGTGATGCGGATGCCAGGAGCTGTTGGCATTGGTGCTTCAAACATAGTCAGACAAAAATCGATCTCATCAGGATTAACAGAGATAACACCGGCACCTTCGCCTACGCCCCAATAAGTAGGACGAACATAGATGGCATGATCCTTGTTGAACTTGCTGGCACCTTCGTTGGTGAGTTCCATCATCTGTCCCACTTCCATCGTGGGATTCATACCTAAAGCCCGAGCAGAATTATTGGTTCTGGCGCAATGCAGGTCCAGATCCGGCATCACCCCTTCAAAAACCCGGGCTCCATCAAATACGCTGGATCCAAGCCAGAATGCGTGTGAGCGAGGTCCCATGAGAGGAGGGTTTCCCTCGTGCCAGTCACCATTATACCAAGTCCAGGTCTTTGAAAAGTCGGCCATTATAGTCTCCGAGGGTCTTGTAGATATAGTTAGTTTGAGCAGGCATGCGGGTAGCCATCCAGAATGAGATGGGTAATCGAAACGCCTAACGAGATCAAGGTCAAGATTTTCCTTGATACTGTACGCAATTAGGATTGAATAGTTCCAAATATGACCAGTTCTGTGAATTTAATTCCGAAATAGGTCGATTTGGAACATGGTGGGGTGCATTCTGCTCGATAGTATTGTGTAGAGACAAAGAGGAGCAAGAGACTATTTTCAAACTGCTATCTTTTAATGGGCTTCAATATTGGGCAGAGTGAGAAGAAAATGATTTGCCCAATGGAAAGCAGGAGAGGCCAATGTCCCAATTATCAGCATGTTCGGTTTATGTGTTTGATGCATATGGCACTCTGTTTGATGTCCATGCTGCCGTGCGAAAGCATGAGCAATCTCTCGGGCCCAATGCCGCGCTTTTGTCTGAAATTTGGCGCAACAAGCAATTGGAATATAGCTGGGTGCGCAGCTTGATGGGCAAGTATAGAGATTTTTGGACTCTGACAGAAGAAGCACTGGATTATGCCTTTGCCAAAGTACCAGATGCAGATATGAGCAAGCGCACGGATCTGCTGGATGCTTACTTTGCGTTGGAAGCTTATCCGGAGGTGCGCTCGGTTCTGGAACGGCTAAAAGCCCAAGGCAATGAGTTGGCCATCCTGTCCAATGGATCTCCTGATATGCTGAAAGCGGCAGTCGAGGGAAATGGACTGACCGATCTTCTCGATCATGTTCTCTCCGTTGATGAATTACGGACTTACAAGACTGCAGAAGCGGTGTATGAACTGGTTGGAACTGTCTTTCGCGCGTTCCCGGAAGCGGTCTCGTTTCAATCTTCCAATCGCTGGGACATTGCCGGGGCAACGGCCTATGGTTTTCGCACTGTCTGGATTAACCGTACCGGGCAGCCTGACGAGTATGGAGATCTTTCCCCAGCAGCTCAGTTGAAGGATTTAGAGGGTTTGTTGCTGTTATAGGAGTGAAATTTATTCGCAAACGAGATTGATCTATAGAATTTTAAAGGTTGGGTTAACTCTAACTCGCAGAAAAGCATGAATATAGCTATTTTCCCTCATATATTGCCCTTCTGAAACAATCAGATACAGAGTGAAACAATCTATTTTTAAGATAGCTCTGCTAATGATTGTCTCAACAAGATGTGGGTGAAGCAGAAATAGGGCGGATCGGTGGTTTATAATATTGCAGTGCATGAGAGTTTTGATTTCCACTCTGCGGAATATGAGCATCTGTTTGCGGAGAGTAAGGCAACAGCCTTTCAGAGCCCAATATGGTTGACGCACATCTATGCTGATCTGGTTGATCAATTAGGAGCCGATCCTCTTATCATCTCAGCTCGATGCAAGAAATCCGATGAGTTGAAGCTGGTTCTTCCGATGGTGCGTCGCCGCTACAATGGTTTGGCCGTTATCGAACCTGCAGATTTTGGAATTTGTGATTATAACGCTGTCGTGGCTGCACCAGGTGTACGGAGAGCGTTTTTTGAAGATCAGGGGCTTCAATCCAAAATTGGATCCGTTCTCAAACCTTATCAATTGATCTTTTTTCGAAAAATGCCAGAGGAATGCTCATTCCTGATGACCGCATTCGACCAGCCTAAGGTTGGCGAGATGGATACCTGTACTTATGATACGGAAATTTGGGGGCCATTTGAAGAATGGCAGCAGCAAGCATTGTCTTCCAGTTTTCGTAAAGAATTGCGTCGCAAACGTCGCAAACTGGAACAACATGGAGAGGTACGCTTCGAGATTCTCTCAGATGCTGATGAAATTCGACAGGCAATCGAGCTTCTTTCGGAAATGCGCTCACAGAGATTCGATGATGATCTCTTGAAACAGCAGATTTATCGAACCTTCTACGCCAATGTAGCAGTCGAGGGTGCCAAAACCGGAGAGTGTCAAACGGCACTGCTTTATGCAGGGAATGACATCACGGCAGTAGAGTTCGGTTTGGTCCATGACAATTGCTACCATTTCCTGCTAGGCGGTTTTGATGGGCAACGCTTCTCCAAAAGTTCTCCTGGCATGTTGATGATAGAGCATGTGCTAAGAGAACGTATCCAGCAGGGAGATTCCCGGGCTGACTTCACCATTGGTGACGAAGCCTATAAGGCAAAATTCAATGCAACACCGCGCCCATTGAAACATGTTGCCGTTTCTGGCGGCTTCCTTGGTCAGTTAGCGCATCTGGCATACGAGAATGGTGGTCTCTTGAAGAAAGCAGCAAAAACCCTTGCAAATTATAAAGTTGCAGGTTGAATGCATGAAAGATCAGATTGCTGTGATGACGTATGATCAAGAAACTGAATAAGAAAAGGCCTCGTTGGGGCCTTTTCTTATTCAATGATTGTGTTCCGAAATATTCTAGGCTTTATCCAGTTTGCCTGTAACTTTCAGGGCAAATGCCCATTCCAGTGCTGTTTCCTTCAGTCGATCAAAGCGTCCTGAAGCTCCTGCATGACCACTATCCATATTGATTTTGAGCAAAAGTAAATTCTGATCCAATTTTTTCTCACGTAACTTGGCGACCCATTTTGCCGGTTCCCAATAGGTGACACGTGGATCGGTCAGACCGCCGACCGCAAGGATGGCAGGATAATGCTGCACACTGACCCGATCATATGGAGAATAGGCCTCAATTGATTGATAGTCTTCTTTTGATGCAAGAGGGTTACCCCATTCCGGCCATTCCGGTGGAGTGAGGGGAAGACTTTCATCCAGCATGGTGTTGAGCACGTCAACGAATGGTACCAGAGCCAGAATACCGCAGAAGAGGCCCGGATCCATATTGGCGACGGCACCCATCAACATGCCACCAGCCGAACCGCCTTCGGCCACGATATTGCCACGGCTGGTAAAGTTGTTCTCGACAAGATAATTGCCTGCAGCGATGAAGTCTTTGAAAGTATTGGGTTTCAGGCCTTTCTTGCCATTCTTGTACCAGGCAAAGCCTTTTTCCTTACCGCCGCGAATATGGGCGATGGCATAAACGAACCCACGATCGACCAGCGACAATGCATTGGTAGAGAAACTGGCAGGAATGGAAATACCATAAGATCCATATCCATAAAGCAAACAGGGAGCACTACCATCTAGAGGAATGTCCTTGCGGTAGAGCAGGGTGATTGGTACCTGCTCACCGTCATGACTGGTTGCATGTAGGCGGCGAGTGACATAATCCTCGATCACATGCCCGCTTGGTACTTCTTGCTCCTTGCGCAGAGTACGGGAGCGGCTGGACATGTCATAGTCATAGATCCGTGACGGTGTGGTCATGGATGAATAGCTGAAGCGGATCACGCTGGTGTCAAATTCCAACGAACCTGATAGTCCTAGTGCATAGGCTTCTTCGTCAAAAGCGATAGAATGGACAGCACCGGAGGTCAGATTTTTGATCTGAATCCGTGGCAATCCTTCCGCGCGCTCCATCCAGGTCAAATAATCGCGATATATCCCGTGAGACAGAAGCAAAGTACCTGCTTGATGTGGAACCAGGTCGACCCAGTTCTTACGACCTGGCGCCATGACAGGCGCCGTTACCAGTTTGAAATCCTCGGCGCCATCTGCATTGGTCAGAATATAGAGAAGGCCAAGGCCTTCATCGACGCTATATTCTATTCCACTCTCACGAGCAGAGATCAGTTTGGGCTTGGCCTGATCATCTCGAGCATCAATCAGATAGCACTCGCTGGTTTCATGATCGTGGCAATCAATGATAATGTGATTGCCAGACTGGCTTTTGCCAAGACCGACAAAGAAACCTGGATCTGTTTCTTCATGGATTAGTTCATCGTCTTTTTGATCTTGACCCAATTTGTGCCGGAACACCTTGCATGGGCGATGATTGTCATCCAGCCAAGTGTAATAAAGATGGCTGCTGTCCGCGCTCCAAACCGCGCTGCCGGTGGTTTCAACAAGGCTTTCATGGTGATCTTTGCCACTGGTTAGGTCGCGAATGTGGATTTCGTAATACTCGCTTCCCTTGACATCGACTGCCCAGGCCAACATGGAATGATCGGGGCTGTGGCTCATACCAGCCAGGCGGAAGAAAGCTTGACCTTCAGATTCCTTGTTACCATCCAACAAGATCTCTTCCTCACCACCATCGCGCGGAGTACGCACCAGAAGTGGATACTGTCCGCCCTTGATATAACGGCTTTGATAGGCAAAGGCCCCGTCAGGGGAGGGGACGGAGGAATCATCTTCTTTGATACGGGCCTTCATTTCTTCAAACAAGTCGGCCTGAAGCTTTTCGGTATGGGCCAATTCTTTGGAAGTATAGGCATTTTCCGCTTCCAGATAATCACGGATATCGGCAGGCAGAACATCCTTGCCTTTTTGCATGACCTCTTGCCAGTTATCTGCCCTCAACCATGCATAGTTATCGCTCAACTTGATATCGTGAAAAGTCCTGATAACAGGTCGGTTGTCAGCCTTGGGCGCAAGGGACGGATAAGCGGCTTGGGATGCTTTTGCACTCATTGATATTGTCCTGAAACAAGCGAAGGGTCACTAGATAGCTCTTTCTAGCATCTAGGAGGTTAAGCAAGCCTTCTCAAGAGCACAGGTAAAAAAGCCCGACTGAGGAAACTCGGCCAGACGCGTAGTATGTAATGATAGATGCCGGTTATTTCTGAGGGCGGCGGAAGCTGATGAAGAACAACGCCAGACAAACCAGCCCGATACACAAGCCAGCGGAAATGGCCTGATAGGCTCCAACGGTGTCGGAAGAACGTAGCACGGCCTGATCGGGATCGTTCGGGTTGTAATAAACCTTTATCTTGGTTCCAATTTGATAGGGTTCCAGTTCTGTCAGGGCAACACCTTTAAGTGTTCGCTCTGCCGGATGTAGGGACAAGTTGGCGCCAAGATAGAATTTACCATTGATTTCATAGCGATATCCGGCCACGGCCTTATAGGTTTTGAATGTGGACCCATCACTTCTTTTTCGTTCATACTCCTGAACTTCATTAGTGACAATTTGGCCTTCCACAGTTGGCCAGCGCTCATTCTGAGTTGCTTCCGATAAAGAGACAAAGCCAAGTCCGGCATAGGTTAATCCACCAAGCGCAATCAATAGATAGAGATATCGCAAGAATGGATTCTCCTGTCTTTTGTGATGGGTTTCTTTCGCTGGAGGAATATTCGCAGGAGAACTGTCAAGGTTGGAATGGGACATTTAATTACCCTTGATTGGCCAAAAAGCGGCTGGACCCGGCTCTAAACTGGTCGAGCCAGTTCATTCTGTTGCAAGCAGTTCGGACCATAGGGTGAATGGGACGAAAAGCAACTCCAAAGCGCAAAAAAGCCAAGCGACCCTTTGCCGCTTGGCTTGAACTCTCAAACACAGGATTGATTAACCCGGACGACGACTTAGCTTTTGTTTTCAGGTTCGAAATCCAGGGCCAGCCCGTTCATGCAATATCGTAGTCCAGTCGGGGCAGGGCCATCATTGAACACATGACCAAGATGAGAAGCGCAATCGGCACAGCGAATTTCCACCCGTTTTATGAAGAATTTGCGATCCTCGTGTTCAGTGACTGCATCGTCGCGAATAGGTTGGAAGAAACTTGGCCAACCACTGCCAGATTCATATTTGGTACTTGAACTGTAAAGAGACTTACCACATCCGACGCAATGATAGATGCCATCGCGTTTCTCGTGATTAAGAGGAGAGCTGCCTGCTCGCTCGGTCCCGGATTCTCGGGTAATGTGATATTGCTCAGGAGACAATTTGGCATGCCATTCTGCGTCGCTCATTGTTATTTTCGCCATTACGAGCTCCTTTCTGTTGAAGCGACAGTCTATGCTCAATATAGGAAGCCCGCCTGCAATTTAAATTCATCTGACATCACGTTTGCGCTAGCTGTAAATCGGCCCTTGCAAGAATTTGGTAAGCATAACTCAAACAACAGAGTAAGTTTTTTCCCTATAATTTTGGTCAAATTCGAATGATCCGATTCATTAGGTATTTATAAAGCCCGGATCCATACCATATGAACTGATTAAGGGTGGACGGTAATCAAGGCGCAACAACAATTATGCGCGGGACAAATTCACTCACGAAAACAAGCTGAATGAGGATTGGCGGATGGCGCTTGATTTCAGTGACTACACATTTTGGGCGTTGGTTGCGCCTTTTGCGGCAGCGGCTATTGCTCCGTTGGCCAAAAAATGGCTCGGTCACAATGCTGCATGGCTTCTGGCTTTGGTACCAGCGGCCATTTTTTTGCATTTGTGGAACTATATACTTCCGGTCTCCAACGGCACACCGGTGGTTCTGGCCCAGGATTGGGTTCCAATCTATAATCTCAAGTTTTCCATCTTCATTGATGGTCTGAGTTTGCTATTCGCCTTGCTAATCTCAGGCATCGGTACCTTCATCATTCTCTACGCCGGGGGATATTTGAAAGGTCACGCCGATCAGGGGCGCTTCTTCTCGTTCCTCTTTCTTTTCATGGGGTCCATGCTAGGCGTTGTTCTGGCCGACAATCTGATTACGCTCTTTATCTATTGGGAACTTACCTCCATCACCTCTTTCCTGCTGATTGGGTTCAATCATAAGCTGGAAGCCTCGCGACGCGCTGCAATTCAAGCCTTGGTTGTGACCGGTGGTGGTGGATTGGCGCTGCTTGCCGGCTTTATTCTGATGGCCCATACCGGTGGCACATGGGAAATGAGCGAGCTATTGGGCAATCGCGATATTCTAAAAGACAGCCCTATTTATAGCGCAATATTATTGCTGGTGCTTGGGGGAGCCTTCACCAAGTCCGCACAATTCCCGTTTCACTTCTGGCTGCCCAATGCCATGGAGGCCCCGACACCTGTTTCTGCCTATCTCCATTCCGCCACGATGGTAAAGGCTGGTGTTTATCTGCTCATGCGGGTTAACCCAATCCTGGGCGACACGGTTTTGTGGTCCATCATCCTGCCAACGGCAGGTGGACTGACCTTGCTGATCGGGACCTGGATGGCCTTGCGTCAGCGGGATTTGAAGCTGGTTTTGGCGTTTACGACCGTGGCGTCTTTGGGATTGCTGGTCATGTTGGTTGGTACTTCAAATGAGACAGCCATCACAGGTGCGGTCATGTATCTGTTTGCCCATGCACTCTTCAAGGGCGGTCTCTTCATGATTGTCGGCACTGTTGATCATGAAGCGGGGACACGTGATTTGACCAAACTCGGTGGACTGCGCAAGTTGATGCCGATTTCTTTCATCACAGCTATATTGGCGGCACTGTCCATGGGCGGCCTATGGCCGATGATCGGGTTTGTGGCCAAGGAAGAAGTCTATGCTGGTATTTTCGGCACAAGTCCGCATTTCATCGCAATCACTGCAGTAGCTGTGATAGGAAATGCAATGATGTTTGCTGCAGGTTTCATCGTGGCTATTCGTCCATTCTTCGGTCACGAAAAAAAGACACCCAAGAAAGCACATGAGGGGCCAGCTCTTCTTGTTGCCGGGCCGATCGTACTCTCAAGCCTTGGTTTGATTTCGATGATCTTTGGTGGCTTTACCGCGCATAGTCTCTTGGCTCCGATGGCGTCGTCTGTTGCTGGTGTTCAGGCCCATGTGAAAATTGGTTTTGGCCTTCACTTCAATGCAGCGCTGGCTTTGTCAGCCGTTACAATAGTTTTGGGTATTCTCTTCTATCGCAATGCAGATCGCATCCGAAATGCCAAAGGATACGTGATTGAGTTTCTTGGAAGTGGACCGGACAAAGCGTTTGACTATGTTATTGCCGGTTTGGTTCGTGGTGCAACAGGTGTGACTCGTATCTTGCAGAATGGCAGCATGGAAGGCTATCTGACCTTTACTTTCCTGATATCCGCAGCTGCATTGGTTCTGCCATTGTTGATGTTCAACGAATTGCCCGCCATACCGGACATTCCTCGCCTCCATTTTTATGAATGGGGTGTTCTGGGCCTGGCCGTCATAGGATTGATTGCGATCCTTATTGCCAAGACACGACTTACTGCAATTGTTTCTTTGGGCATCCAAGGATTTGCAGTTGCATTGATTTTCATGATGTTTGGTGCTCCGGACTTGAGTTTTACCCAGTTCATGGTTGAGACCTTGTCCGTGGTGATCATTGCATTGGTCATGACCCGCTTGTCATTGAAGGAGCGTGATCCAAGGCCAATTTATCAATTCGTGCTGGACTCGATTGTTGCGGTTTCCATTGGCGGTGGCATTGCATTGCTGCTGATCGCCGTAACTCAAACAACTTTCGATCCAAGCCTGTCCAACTTCTTCACGGAGAATAGTCGTCTCATTGCCCATGGCCGCAACATCGTCAATGTGATCATCGTCGATTTCCGCGGATTGGATACGCTGGGTGAGATTGCTGTTGTCATGATAACCGGCCTGTCGGTTGCTGCGCTTATCCGTGGCACCCGCAAGGCATACAGAAAAAATATCGATCCCATTGATGATATGTTGAAAAGCGAGGGGGCAGACAAATGAAAACCCTGATTTTCCGAACCATTGCTCCCTTCCTGGCCGCTTTGATGGTGCTGTTCTCTGTCTTTGTGACCTTACGTGGTCACAATGAACCAGGTGGCGGCTTCATTGGCGGTCTGATTGCAGCCTCCGCTTTTGCGATCCACGGTATTGCCGCTGGCGTCCATTCAGTTCGGCGCACACTCTACTTCCGTCCTTTGTCTCTGGCGGCTTTCGGACTTTTGTTGGCAGGGTTGTCAGGTCTTCTGTCAATCCTGTTTCAAATGCCATTCCTGACAGGTCTTTGGGCTTTCCCGAAAATCTTTGGTGTTGAGCTGGCTCTCTCGACGCCCATGTTCTTTGACATCGGGGTGTATTTCGTAGTCTTGGGGGCATTATCCTCCATTGCCCTGACGCTGGAGGAGTAGAACATGGAAACCTTGCTAGCTTTGCTTGTTGGTGTTTATTTTGGTGTTTCCGTCTATCTGATGATGTCACGCTATATCATCCGGATCCTGATCGGTGTGGCCGTTCTGGGGAACGGGGTGAACTTGCTGATCTTCACATCAGGACGTTTGACCCGTGAAACACCACCGATCATTCCTGAAGGTTCTATGGTGCCGGAAGTGGTGACTGCCAATCCATTGCCACAGGCTCTGATCCTGACAGCAATCGTGATTTCCTTCTCATTCCTTGCATTCCTGCTGGTGCTGGCCTTCCGCACCTATCAGGAGCTCGGCACAGATGACACTGTTAAAATGCGTGTTGCCGAGCCCGAGAATGAAGCCTTTCCACCGGTAAGCTACTAAGAGGACATAGAATATTATGGCTGGAAGCCCATCCCATTCTGTTGATCTGTCCCAGGCGATGATCATGGCGCCAAGCTCCCCGTCGGACTGGCTGATCATCTCCCCGATCATCATTACAATTCTTGCTGGCGCAATCATGGTGATGCTGCGCTCAAAACCCAATATCCATGCCTATCTGGCAACAATTGCCATGGCCATGGTGGTGACGTGTGAACTTCTGCTCTTGCAAAATGTGCTGGAGCAGGGACCGCAATCCATGACCATGGGACGTTGGATGCCACCCTTTGGCATTTCCTTCACCGTTGACGCCATGGGTGCCTTGCTCGCTGCGGTCTCCGGCATCGTGGCCTTGGCCGTTTGCATCTACTCCTCACTGGATATCAATTATACTGGCCGTCGCTTGGGGTTTTACCCATTCCTGATGCTTCTGATGACTGGTGTGAGCGGCTCGTTTCTCACCGGTGATATCTTCAACCTGTATGTCTGGTTCGAAGTGATGCTGATTTCATCCTTCGGCCTGATCATTCTTGGTGGTGAGAGAGCTCAGATTGACGGTGCATTGAAATATGCCATTCTCAATCTGATGGCGACGACTTTGTTCCTGGTTGCTACCGGCCTATTGTATGGTGTCACCGGCACCTTGAATATGGCAGATATTGCTCTCAAGACGACACTGCTACCACCGGGTGCTCCAATGGGTACCATCGGAGCGCTTTACTTCTTGGCCTTTGCCATGAAGGCGGCAGCATTCCCGGTCAACTTCTGGCTTCCAGCGTCCTATCACACCCCACGGATCGTGGTCTCTGCCGTCTTTGCCGGTCTTCTGACCAAAGTTGGCGTCTATGCGCTGATCCGTACATTGGTAATGATTTTGCCGGAAAGCCGTGAACAGCTTAGCGAAATCATGGCCATTGTCGCAGCTCTGACCATGCTGGTTGGAACATTGGGTGCTCTGGCACAAAATGATGTGCGCCGTATTCTCGGGTACCTCGTTATTGCTGGTATCGGCTCGATGTTGGCGGGTGTTGCAATCGGAACCGGCACTGCGATCATGGGATCCATTCTTTATGCAGTGCATTCCATTCTGGTGATGACCGCACTCTATCTTTCCCTCGGTGTGCTTATCCGTATGTCTGGTGGCAAATATAGCCTTGCTGAACTGGGGGGAGGCTACAAAGCATCCAGTTTGCTCTCGATCCTGTTCCTTGTGCTGGTGTTCGCAGTGTCAGGCTTGCCGCCATTCTCCGGCTTCTGGCCGAAATTCGTGCTGGTTGAAGCAGCTCTCAGCGAAGGTCATCATTGGCTGACTTTCGCGATATTGATATCTGGCCTGTTGACCTCAATTGCCATGGGTCGTGTATGGGCTCACGCATTCTGGAGAGGTGGTCCAATTGGAACCGAAGATGGCCGTGATGCAGCGCCGCTAAACAATCTTGTCGGCACGGTTCGAGCACGCGCTTTCATTCCGATTTCAGTTCTGACGGTCTTCGTCGTCATCATGGGTGTGATGCCCACCCCGTTCTTTGGTATGGCCCAAGCCGGGTCTTATTCCTTGCTTCGTCCTCAAGCCTATACGCAAGCTGTCTTCGGTGAAGTGATCAAGCAAAAGCAGGAACAACACAAGATCATGAATAAAGAGGCGGAGAGCAAAAACGAAGTCGACAAAAAAGAGGAGGGTAGCCACCAATGAGTTCCCTGTTTCTTATAAATATATTGCTGGCACTGGTATGGGGTGCAATCAGCGGCTCATTCTCCGAGTTGAACCTTCTGTTTGGCTTCGTATTGGGCATGATCGCTCTATTCCTGATCCGCGAACAAGTTGGCACGCTGTCCTATCTATCACGGGTCTATAAAGTGATCTCCCTCATTTGGCTCTTCCTGTATGAGTTGGTCCTTTCCGCGGTAAGAGTGGCCAAAATCGCGATGCAGCCAAAATTGAACATCCGCCCCGGCTTTTTCATCTATGAGTTGAAAACGGATCGTGATGCCGAGATCACCTTGCTGGCGAACCTCATCACACTGACACCGGGAACCCTTTCAGTGGATGTATCGGACGATAAAAAGCGCCTGTTCATTCATGCAATCGACATAGACGATATCGAGGCCATGCGTGTTGATATCGAACAAGGCTTCGAGCGTAAAATCATGGAGGCCCTGCGATGAGCTATCCTACGAGTTTTCTGGAAGTGGCGATCTTGCTCTCGTTGGTTATCCTGACCGTCTCTTTTCTCTTGATTGCCTGGCGTATCATCATTGGTCCCAGCCTTGCAGACAGAATCATGGCGCTTGATATGTTGGTTGCTGTGGGATTGGGTTTCATTGCTGTTATTGGTGTGAAAACCGGGTTTTATCTCTATATCGACATCGCCATTGCTCTTGGTCTGATCGGGTTTCTGGCAACAGTTGCTTTCGCCCGATTTGTACTCAGCCATGGGGATGATTCCGAATTTGCAGATGAAGAAGATGCAGCTGAAGCTCGTGCCAAGGCAGATGAGGCCTTGCAAGAAGCAGGAGGACAATCATCATGATGATCGAAATAATTGTTGGCTGTATCTTGATTGTGGGGGCGCTCTTCGCCTTACTGGCAGCAATCGGTATGGTTCGTTTCCCTGATCTCTATACCCGGATGCATGCTGCCTCCAAGGCTGGAACGCTTGGATCAGGTTTGATGCTGTTGGCATTGGCACTCTATTCTTCAGAATTCAGTGTCGTTTCCAGGGCGTTGGCAGGCATTGTCTTTTTCTTGTTGACGACCCCGGTCGCTGCCCATCTTCTGGCTCGGGCTGCCTATGTTACCGGAACCAAGCCATGGTCAGGAACGGTGATTGATGAATACAAGGATCATTGTTCCGCACAAAAAGACTAGGTAAATTTTACAGATCTGGTTCAAATAATAAAAACCTGGCAACAGCCGGGTTTTTTTATGGAAACTGTTTTGATGTGCGGGAATAGTTGGATGAAACGCTAAGTTGGTGTTCGATAACTAAAGGAAAAGTGTCGATATCAGTTGTTGTCAAAGGACAATCAGCAGGTTGTATATGTATTTGTTTCAAAATTTTGGCGTTTAAGGAAATTTTTGGAAAATCACAGGGTTCTTATTAATTTACTTGAAGTATAGAGGGAACCCTATTAGGAAGGGTACAAGATTAGCGTCTTCCAAATCAAATTAAAGCACTCTCCCCCGGAACCCCCGCCGACATATGGAAGATGCCGTTTCCATAAGGATCAGGAAGAAGAAACAATTATGACCGAAAATGCGAATAACAACGTTCTTATTGAATTGACTGCCGATATCGTTTCTGCTTACGTGAGCAACAATGCTGTCCCTGTGAATGATGTGTCCGGCCTGATCGGTGATATCTATAAGGCACTTGAAGAAACCAGCAAGCCAGAAGCAGAAGAAGTCGTAGAAGCGCCAAAGCCTGCTGTTTCAATCAAGAAATCTATTACTCCCGATTACATTATCTGTCTGGAAGATGGCAAGAAGTTCAAATCTTTGAAGCGTCATCTGCGCACCCATTACGATCTGTCCCCTGAGGAATATCGTGAAAAATGGGGTTTGCCTGCGGATTACCCCATGGTTGCTCCCAGCTATGCCGAAGCGCGCTCCAACTTGGCCAAGAAAATGGGCCTTGGTCAGCAGCGTCGTCGCAAGGCTCGCAGTTAGTCACTTCACGATACAGAAAATAAGAAAGCGCCGGACCGGATTGTTCGGCGCTTTTTTTATGGATGATCAAAATAGATAATGTAGCGTGATCTACACTATTTGAGGGCTTGATCATCTATGACCAGAGAGCGAAACAAAAGTTGGCTGTTATTCCCCTTCGCTGGAATTGGACCTACATCGCTTTACGAGCGTCTGATTTAATTCTCTCCAGCATAGCGGTGAGGCCGTTGGAGCGCTGAGGGGTCAAATGATCTCGTAACCCGATCTGCGCAAATACCTTTTCTGCGTCCAGAGATTGGATATCTGTTGCTGAGCGTCCAGAGAAAATGGATAAGGTAATGGCAACCAGCCCCTTCACAATATGGGCATCACTGTCACCACGGAAAGTCAGAATAGGGGAACCGTTATCTGCCCGATGTTCGGATACCAGCCAAACTTGAGAAACGCAGCCCTGGACTTTATTGACGTCAGATTTTTCTGCATCGCTCAATTCTTCCAAATCACGGCCCAGCTCGATCACATAACGATAACGCTCTTCCCAATCATCAATAAAAGAGAAATTCTCTATGATCTCGTCAATGGTCAGGGTCATGATGGTCTTCTTCCTGCAATCATCTGGTTAGAACCGGGTTTCCTAGCTGGCTGCACCCTAAAGAAGCACAAAACAGGCTGCAACCGACAAACATGGAAATCGGCGCCAACCACGAAAAAAAACGCTGAAGTGACTGGGCAAAGTCGCTTCAGCGCCGGGGAAGGCCCGAGAGTGGGACGAGTACGACCAGAATGAAGGATCATAGGTGATGAGGTGGTTGTCTATGGATGGACAAACAAGATCCGCTCACTCCGGTCTGGGGAAACGGGGCCTGGCAAAATACCTGGACGCCCGAATTAGGTTGAAAACTTTGTTCTTCTTTCTTCTCTAATTGTTCAATTCTTGTCGCTCACGCTGACTGATCTATTCACTGCCTTGTGCCAACATGGTCAGCTCTTGTCTATCAAGTCCCTGTCCCTCTGAGAGAGCCGGAGCTTGCCTCAAACCGCTATTTTCATCGCGATCTGTCTGGTTCTCCTGTCCGTCCAGATAGACATACAATTGTTTGGCTCCATACTTGGCTTTGGCGGAAAATGTTTCCAATGCGACTTCTCCTGCTGCACAGACATCTGGCTGGCGCGAGCAGAAGCCGGTAAAATCATTCAAGGTTGCCTGAGCAACTGTTATGGCCTCCATTGTCGAAAGCCCTGCTTCCTCACGGGTGGTTCCCGGTTCGCGTGGCAAAATCATGATTACCAGCGATAGCCAAAAAGCAGCCCTGATTAGAAATCCGAACATAACGCCCTTTCTCCCACTGACCGACCTTGTGTAGGTCAACTCGTCCTGTATTGCGGCTTCGCATTTTGATGTGATCCTTCTTGATGAAGTGATTCTTGCGACGCTCGTTGTTGTTATCAAACACTGTAATCACAACCTCTCACGGCGAGATTGAGAGAAAGAGTCAAATTAGCGTCAAATCTGGAGCTTAAAAAAAACTTTGATTAACCATACCTCGAAACTCGCAGAAATCCGGCGTTTCTGCGGGAAGTCGCTCAGAGAGCCAAGAAGGGTGAAAGAAAAAGGGATCAGCTTCTGTTTGCCTGCTCACAGGCTCACACGATCTCTAAGGCAAGGAAAAAACAATGTTTTTCAGATTGGGAATGGAATTTCTACATTCCCTGTTAACCATAACCCGGCTTTTCAGCCCTTTTGAGTGAAAAAATGTTTGGCTTAGGCAAAAAAGCCGAATGTAGGGAGTAGTTTTTAGCGTTCCTTAAAACACTGCATGGCAAATTGAATTGAACAAGGATCCCCTCTCATACCTCGTTGGCGATGAGAGACCTGTGTCAGTATTGCGTAGAGAGTTACGTTCCAATGTGGACGTAAATCAGGTGAGGTTCAACAGTGTTAAAAGGTGCTTCCTATATTGCGCCCTTCCGCTCGGTAGTTGATGGTTTGGTACATCCTGCCATGCGCGAGCAAGGGGAAATTGCGGACAATCACCGTATCTTTATGACCGTACATTTGTTGATCGGGGGCTTGGCCTTGGCAGCATTGCCGGTTTTTTTGCTGTTGGCACCTGCAACCCACATTGTTGAAGCCGTTGCTCCTGTTTGGTTCCTGGCACCCTTCCTGCCCGTTGCGTTGCTGTCGCGGCAAGGAAACCTGTCTCATGCATTGATCTTCAGCGCCTTGTTGGCCGCTTCGTTCGTCTGTTGGATGGCCATTCTTACAGGTGGTTTGAAATCCTACCACCTGATCTGGCTGATCGTGATTCCAATGGAAAGTGCCTTGGCTGGTTACCGGTCTTCGCAAGGCAAGACCTTTGCAATAGCTGCACTGGCATTCCTGTCTGTTGCCGTGACAAGCATGTCAGGGCAGATTTCTCACTGGCAGGCCTCTGATAGTTTTGCATCAACCCTTACCTATCTGTCCGGTATGGCGGCACTGCTTTATGCAGCCACACTGATATTGCGTATTGATGCGCTCCAACGTGGACGCTTACGCTCAGCTCGCCAAGGGGAAATGAGGTATCGCAAGATCGCCGATACAGTGACTGATATGATCACGCGCCATAACAGTAATGGTGATGTGACATTTGCATCTTGTGGTGCATTGGCATTGTTGCGTTTGGGATCCGACAAGTTGGAAGGGAACGGCCTTTTTCAGCGTATTCACATTCCCGATCGCCCTGCATATCTTCAGGCCATTTCCGAAGTGTTATATAAGAGTGATGACGATCACGAGCCCGTAACGGTCGAACTTCGCATGATGCGCTCCATGTCCGATATCTCGGATTCTCAGGAAATGCTCTCGGATAAAGCGTTGATCTGGACCGAAATGAAATGCGCACCGGAACGCGATGCATCTGGTGAGATTGTAGGAGTGGTAGCCGCCACCCGAGATATCAGCGTCCGCAAGGAGCGCCAGGAAGAACTGATTGAAGCACGAAATGAGGCTGAAGCTGCCAATCTGTCCAAAACCCGGTTCCTTGCAAATGTGACACATGAGCTGCGTACACCTCTCAACACCATCATAGGTTTTTCCGAGCTTCTGCTCAATCCGCTTGTTGTGCAGGATCAGCAAGAACGCCAGCATGAATATGCGGAATTGATCAACAAAGGTGGCAATCATCTTCTTTCACTGGTCAATGCCTTGCTCGATATGTCTCGCATTGAATCTGGCAACTTTGAAGTGCATCCGCATCAGTTCGATATGAAGGAACTGGTTGAAGATTGCTGTAAGATGATGCAAACCGACGCCGAGAAAAAATCTGTGGCGCTGTACGCAAATATCGATGACAAGGTTCCTGATGTGAATATGGATCCACGAGCCTGTCGCCAGATATTGCTGAACCTTATGTCCAACGCTATCAAATTTAGTGATGAGCAAGGTCAAGTTGCAGTTTCTATCGGATGGGACCGAGATGAGGACAGCAATATTCTGTCTGATCATATTCGTCTGATTGTCAATGATAAAGGTATCGGGATTGATGCGGATGATATCCCGCGTCTTGCTACCCCGTTCGTACAGGCAGACAGCTCTCATCAACGTCGTTACGAGGGAGCAGGTATTGGTTTGTCCATCGTGAAGGGGTTGGCAGAACTGCAAGGCGGCTCTCTGACCATTGAGAGTGAGTTGGGGGCAGGCACATCCATGATCATTCGCTTGCCAATCGATATGGAGAAACAGCTGCCAGCCAAAGAAGCCGAAGAGTCTGTAGTGGCATTGAAAGCCATTGCTCAAGGGGAGGTGACCCCGCAAACACGCCAGCCGCGTGTAGCGATCACCCGGCACAAAGATGGCAAATGTAAAAGCTATGTAGCTTGAACAGCTACAAAGGTTCTTGGAGCAGCAGGCTCCATCACAATAAGACCAAGATATCGGAATAGAGAACCATTCCACAGAACCAAGAGGCTATGACGCTCATGTCAGAAATGTATGACGAGTATAAAGACTGGGATGAAGGTGGGCAGGATAGCCCATTGGCATTGGTCGGCATCATGGTCATGGCATTGACTGGCGCAGCTATCATTTCCAATGCTCTGTTTTTTCAGCCCAAATCTGCTGAACTCGCCATGATGGCGGAAGCGCGTAAGGCAGAAAAGCAAGCGCGATTGTCTGGCCATGCGCAGCCGGTGCCAACACCGCGCGCCAATCAGAAGGGACAGTTTGTTTCCCAACCAGAGGGCAATGATCAGCTAGTTGCGCAGAACCGGGTTTTTGCCAACAACCGTACCAGCACCATTTTGGCGGTTCAGACCTACCTTACCCAAAGTGGCTATTATATGGGGCCACTGGATGGACGGGAAAGTGCTCTCACAAGAGAAGCTGTTAGTGCATATCAGGAGGCAATGGGGCTTCCTGCAACAGGTGCAATCACCGCTGGACTACATGATGTATTGGCTGGAAACCAGACCATTGTTCAATATGCTGCAAAGCTGGCTCAAAGAGGCTCTTATGCTGGCATGCCCAGCGAGGCGGTCAAGTTGGCAATTTTGCCGAAACGTAAACCAACGATTGCCTCTCGCCAGACCGTCAAGCCTGTTGTTGCCAATAAACCGGTTCCACCGGAAGGCATTCCAGCTGCTCCAGATCCGACCTTGGCAAAGGTTCAGAACGCTTTGACTAAATGGGGCTATGCGCAACTGACTGTTGATGGCCGGATGGGGCAGAAAACGGCAGCAGCAATTCGTTCCTTCCAGCGCTCTCGTGGGCATCCAGAAACAGGTCGCGTCAATGATCGTCTTCTGAAAGACATGATCATGATGGGCTATCTGGATTTGGGATAGGTATAGTTCTGATGCGCACAACGTCAGAATTTTGGGTTTCAGCCTATATTCGCTATCGCAATGACCAGGGCAAGCCAACTGTTCTCATGAAACGTGGGGCATTGGAAGCTGGTACTATCTTTATACGCCTGGACCGGTTGGACGGAAGCTATGATCTATACGGGCCCGCCTCGCAAATCGCTTATAGCGATACGCATATAAGGGATGGAGAAAGGCTTTTTAGTCCTGTCATGCAGCAGGTAGATGTTTTTCAGGTCATGGACAAGATTGAAGCTGAAATGAAGTTTGATAGTGATCTATGGCTTATCGAAACGGAATGTGTGGATGCCAGCCATGATTTGCAGATCGCCAAAGACTGATCTGACCGATAATCATTCAAAAAACAAAGGGCCTGGCAAATAGATTGTCGGGCCCTTTGTTTTCATTTCAACAGCCCTAATTTTTTCCGCTATTCCGACGCCCAAATGTAATGGTTGGTTCTCTTTCGGTCGTCGTTTCAGAACGACCCCTATCAGTTCTCAGTCTTGGAGCATAGGCACCATACCCATCATCATGAAGGGCTATGTGCTCGGCTTGCGTGCTGTCCTTGCCTGACAGGGCTCCCAAAAGCTGCTCGACAATGGTAATGCAGGCAGCTGGATGCATCTGATCAAACAAAGTCATCAGTTTGGAGACTTTGTCATAGGAATGTGACAAGGAGTCAGGTGCATGAAGAACCATGGAAAGGGCGCGGCTTTCATCAAGGCCAATAGATGCCAAATAGGCGATGAGGGCTTCTCCACCGGCATCTTGCAACAGCTTGGTCATGTCGGATTTGGGATGGCCAGAAATCTCGTGCATAACCTGTGCGACACTGTCATTATCGGACGCAAAACGTGCCATCAGCAGAGCGGAGGATTGTTTCTCAGCCAATTGCGGACGCCCCTGTGGCCAACGCTGAAAACGTTCAGCGCGATCCATGGGAACTGTGGCGCTGATGAGAGATTGCAATATGGCAAGGCGTGTTTCTTCGTCAAATGCAAGAAACTGGTCCATTGATCCGGTTTGGCGAGCTGCGGGTCTCAAAGAGACTGAGATGGTGCGTGACGACGCCACACTATCCGTACGCACATCAATTGCTTGCTCTTCGGTTTTCAGAGCTACCAAGTCTTCTGCTTCAACGATTTGATGGTGAGAGAGTTCAGGCAAATCCGTTAGATCACCTGCTTCATTCAGCAGTTCGTCGACTTGTTTGCGGCGAATGGAAATATGAACCTTTGCTGCTTCTTGCTGGAAGGTTTCTTCCTGTTGAGCTTGTGCTTCCGCCTGAACTTGCAAAACAGGATTGGTCGTAGCATCGCCTTCCTCTGAGATAACAGAAACATCGCTTAGTACGCGTTCATGATCCAATGCCAGTGTGGTCTTTTCTCGCTCCGCCTCAATTTGGGCAGCTACCACCATCATCGGCGAAGATGTACTCTTCGCATCTGCGGTTTCATCATCTGCAAAATAGAGCTCGATTGGTTCAACCAACTCGATTGCGGGTGTTGCGCGTTCGATCTGATCCATCATTGCTTCGCTGGCAGATGGCATATCTGGGATTGCCTCTACCAAATCCAGCTCTTCCAGATCAATCATGCTAGGCATGAAACCAAGCTTGGACAGATCAGCTGCTCTGTCACGCGGGGTTTGTGCGACTGCATCTGTCTGCATTGTGGTAGCACATAAGGCTTCTGGAATACCTGTTTTTAGTTGTGGTGGCTCAATCATGCTTAAATCGCTGAGAAGAGCAGACACATCGGGTCTGCCAAGATCAGCCTTTTGAGCAAAAGCATCCAATGTATCTTGAGCCGGCAACTGGACGCCTTGTGGAACCTTGTTCTCTAAGTGGGCCGTGAGCAGTTCCGGTTTGGCCAAAGCTGCTTTGTTGGCAAAAGATTCGACAGTTTCAGCATTTGGTTCGGGATTTTCTACCAGTACACATTCCCTGATTTGGGAGGCGTCAAATATAGTATGGTTTAACACCACCTCCGGAAGGGATGCCCTATCCGCGAAAGTTTGCTGTGTTCCAGCAGATACCTGTTGAGGGGTAGGAGTTACAGGCATATCGAACTTGCTGTCTACATTTCCCGATTGAGATGGCCCAGCTGGAAGCTTGATGCGGGCATCTCGCTCCTGCTGTTTGACATCTAGCGATGCGACGGGCTCTTTTCCCTTTCCCGTTTCAACGATGGGTTGAGAAGGGGCTTTTAAGGTGATAGGGGCTGACTGCATGCGGGTGAAAGATACGGTTGCTTCCGCAGGCATTGCGGGTTTTGAATGTGTATCGGCTTGTGGGGCAACTTGGGGCAATGCTGTTCGTTCCCGTTTGGCCGATGTACCACGATCTGCTGGGCTTCGAACACCAAAGCGGGTTTGGGCTTTAGCCTTCTCATCAGCAGGCTTGGATAGATGCGCAAGTGCCTGCTGCCAGTCATCATCAGATGCAGTTTGTGGAATAGCACGTGGAACAAAAGGTGCAGGAGCGGGGCCGAGCTGTGGGTTTTCACTCCGATCTTGCGTTTGAAGAGATGTGCGTGCTGGCAGGATTTCGGTGTCGGATGAAGGCATAATCGCTTCTTCATCTGCCTTGCTGGCACGGATTTCAAAAGTTATCCGGCTACGAGACTGCTGATGTTCTTCTTCATGTGATACCGGAGAGGTGGTTTCTTCGAGAGAAGTGGCAGGCGTGCCCTGATTGTTATCTTGCTCGGAAAGAGAGTTCGGTTTGAACTCATGAGCAGACAACTCTGCTTGTTCTTCTTGTTCCAAAGCTTTTTTGAATTGAATGCTGGCAGACCGGACATCTTGGTCATTTGTCTCCAAAGGGGGAATGGGTGCATTCCCTTCATCCTCGGCGAAAATGGAGAAGGAGAAACGTTTGGGAGATGCTTCCTCTTCGAATTCAGCTTCAGGATCACGATCATCTTGGGTGGAAGTTGTAGCAGATGATGCCTTTTCGGAAGCGCAAGCTGAAATGCCGTGGGGTTTTTCAATCGCGTCAGCCAACGCATCGTCGGTTGCGCTTAACATCCGTTCCTCGGCTGCTACCAGTTCTTCAGGATGATAATGCTCATACCAATCCCGTTCCATATCGGAGACCAGTTTGTCATAGTCTGGATCATTTGGCTCCATCGCGGTGGACCCCTGTTGAAGCTCAGCCATCTCTGATTCGGCTCCAAGTATATCATGGAGACGCGCTGCTATTTCAGGTAGCCTGTCGATATGCTGCTCCAGATCCATTAGAACACTGGTTTCAGAGAAGGAAATCAGCTGAGATGCAAGATTGAAATTAATGTCTTGCCGATTTGCAATGGCTTGTCTTTTAAGCGTTGTTCCTTGCAAAATCTGGGTGATCAACGTCTCTTCATCCAATAAAGGAGAGTTCTGCAAGATTTGACAAGCTACACTCTCCTCGTCACAGCAAAGGAGTAGCAGAACTTCTTCTGGAACATCAGTGTTGGTTGCGATCAGGCGGGCAATGGCCTGTCGATCATCAAGATTGGTCTTCGGGAAAAAATGCCTGAACAGCTCGTTATATTGCTTGCTGGAGCGACGATCATGAAGAGGCATTGTGACAAAAGCTTGAGTGGCGGCCAGCAAAGTCCGGCTTCCTCTCTTTTCGATGCGATTTTTCGCCAAATCGTCAAAAGCCTGAGATGAGGACACTGTAAAAGACCGCATCGAATTACCCTTCAAGCACACAAAACTACTCTGGCTTGATGCAGAACCACCATAAGGAATGATCATGCATACCGAGCCACAAATTTAAAATAATTCCAGCCTGTTATATGAGGCCAACGACAAGATTTAATTTCCAATAGGGTGACGACAGAAGATCAGTACTAAAGTGTCTTCCCCCCAGAAGAGATTGATCTTTTACCCTATCCTGAATCTCAAACTTTAATATGCTATTAACCATGATGGCTTCGTTGCCTCTTTCCAGACAATCCTTTGGCTAAAGTCACCATACCGGTCAAAGGAGCTTTACCCGTTTGGCGTTTCCTCCTACATCTTGATGAATGAATGTGGCTTTCGATTCGGGTGTTTGCCTGCATGCGGGCGGGAAACATCAGGAAAATTCGGAAATTAAGGGGCCGATGATCGTGCGCATGGATGTGCCAAAACAAACGAGTTTTCCTGATCTGGCAAAGCGGGTCCGTATCATAAGCTGTCTAACCGTTTTCTGTTTGCCTTTGATTGCTGCATGTACGTCCAGCACAGGTGATTTGGGACGACCGGAAAAACCTGGAATAGGGGAGGGAGTTCTATCGGCTCTCGGTCGGCAGCGCGCGCGCATGAACAGCGAATTGGTTTCCAGTTTCAATGCGACTGATGAAGAAACAGAGATGCGCAACAAGGCGTGGGTACTGATCTATCCGCCTCATGCAACAGATTGGACTTCGGCTGGCTTGCGAGACTTCCTGCCGCACAATTTTTCATTTGGTTTGCACGTTTTTACAGAAGCTCAACGCTTGCGACTCACACCAGCCATTGACGAAGCATTCGATTCGCGCATGTATTACGATATCTTGCGCGCAAAAAACTATCTCTCCCATCACACCCGTTATGATCGCGTGATCGATGATATCGAGAAAGATCGTGAAGCTCTGGCCACCTTTCTGCCCGCTGCGCGGAAAGTGGTCGAGATGGACGAACACCGCATGCAGGCTCTGGGTAGATTGGCGGATATGCGACCGGGAGAAATGCAAGGGGCCTATGCAAGGGTAGATGAGAATCGGCGCTTTATTGGTTGGGTTTGGCGCGCCTTGCAAAACCGAATGCGAGCTTATGCCCATGCGATCAAACGGCTGGAGGTGGAAACTCCATCCCACAAAGTCAAAGACGCCAATTTTGCATTGAAAGCGCTCTATCGTGAAGTTCAAGAACAGAATGGTGCGTTGGAAGCCCAAACAACGATGCCCGATCAGACGATCAGACGATCTCGTCTGAGCCGGAAGCAATGGGCGAAGGAAAATCCCAATCTTGTGAAATAGAGCGATTGAAAGCTTTTGATATGCTCTACAGTGTCGGGAAAGGTTATGACTCCAAGCAGCAGGCCTTGCGAAGTGTAACGAGTGTATTCTGTTCAGAAGAAATAGTGAGGCTATTGTTCAACCTGACTTTCCCAAAGGGGGGAACAATCAAGCTTTGAAAGTGAGCGAGCAATGGCGTTACGTTCGGTTTCCTGCTCTACAAAGGCTCTTAGTACCAATAGTCCTTGATCTTCTTTGGCAGTTATGACGACGGCGGTGTCATCGACCAGATCCCGACGTTCGGAAAGCAGTCGTTGTTGAACCTTGTTTGCCAGAACAACCTGAACATCTCGTCCTGAGATCTGATTTGTCAGGCTGAATTGAACGCGGTTCTTGACATCGAAATAGGCAAGGGACCAGAAGCCGCTATCCAGAGATCCAGTCAGTTGAGCAGGAACATTACTCACATCAACCCGGCACATGGCGTAGGCGAAAGCCGGATCCAACTCGGGGAAATCGTCCAATACATCCTTGGCTGTTTTGATTATATGCAATTGCCCAAGGCTGGCAGTGCGGACATTCCGATGCCACACGTCGTTCACAGCCATGTTGGGAACGGCCAGAATGGTGATGATATGAATGATGATGGCAGCAAAGAGAGCCGCCAGAACGACATAAAGTGTTCTGATCATCGACAACTCTCCCAGCGAATGGATGGCAGTGCGATATCGCTAAGAGTACCACCAGAGGTCAGCGGTGTCTCATATAGACGTAGAACCAGTCGGAATGTTCCGTTTTGCGGGCTCTGAAGCCAATTACCCCCAAGAACCTGAGGACCGACGACGATATCAAAGGCGTCACCTGCATTTCGCATGATGGATTGGCTATGGAAGCTATAGCGAGAAGACGGGTTTTCAACGACCTTGCCCTGCTCATTGAGTAAAGAAAGCGTCCAGAGTCTTGCAGGCAATTGTTTGCCGCTCAGACGATATTGGCAAGCGCCATCAAGAGGAGTGCCATCGTCATCATGAATTGCCTCAAATGCCAATCCTTCACCGGCTCCCAGAAGCAGGGCACCTTGGCGGGCTTGTTGCGCGCGCGTATAAGGATCAGCCTTTGGTGAAGTTGCTTCCGGCCAGGCCATCCAGGGCCCAATCTGGTATAGGCCGAGCTTGTCTGCATGATTGATCGCCGTATATGCACTTCCAAGTCCGAGCCCGGCAGCGACAACGACAAACAGCAAAATATCCCAGATCAAGCGCACGCTTTGTTATCCTGTTGCCTTGCCAAGAGCCTCCAGGCTCTTTTGTTAGTGACCACGGTCGTCCGTTTGCAAGCCTGTAATTCGCATCCCGCCAAACACAAGGCCAAAGCTGCAATTCATGTCGCAACAGATCAATTTTTCCGCTGCAAGGGACAGAAAAAAGAGCGATACCGGCGAAGAATCGCAATGAGCTTACTTGGTACAATGATTCCTGCAAAGGCTCTTGATGATTGTTATGTGCTTTCTTTCAATCAGATGATTGCTTGAACGTGGAATATTACAAGAGATTGCGCATGAAGAAAGATCAACATCTACAGGGAGCTAGCGTAACATGGTAACTTCAACCAAACCTTTGCCGGCTGGTTTTTTCATTTCTGTCAGTCCGCGTATAGGTGAGTGTTCTCTTGCCTTGGATTGAACGGAGCCAGGACGATTGCTGGCCGGGACATCCAGCAGATTTCCAAGATCACCCAGTGCTTCCACAGTTTGCGGAGACAGGCGCTGTAAACCACGTTTGGCTTTCAAATCCTTGATGCGTCCACCTTGTGCAACCTGAACATTGACTGGCTGTCCGGGAAGGGGAGAAAGGAATGGGATTGGTTTGATGTCAACTCTATCATGGGCAGCGGTCATGATGGCATTCCATGTCATGGCAGGCAAATTGCCACCTGTCAGTCGATTGGTGGCGCGGCTGCTGTCATTGCCATACCATACTGCAGCTGTGTAATTGCCAGTATAACCGACAAACCATGCATCCTTGTAGGCCGAAGTGGTTCCTGTTTTGCCGGCTGCGCGAATTCCGGGAAGTGCTGCCCGGCGTCCGGTGCCCGCTTCTACGACTGTCACCATCATCTTGTTCATGTTGGCAATGGCTTTTTGAGGAATGATCTGCTCGGGTGGATCCAGTTTGCGCCGATCATAGATAACCTTGCCCTTGGAATTGACAATCTGCAAAATCGCATGAGCATCGACTTTCTTGCCACCAGAAGCAAAAACTGAATAACCGGTTGCCATATCCATCACGGTCACTTCAGCTGCACCAAGAGGAAGCGAACGAGTAATCAGCAGCTCGGATTTCACGCCCATCTTATAGGCAGTCTCCACAATCTTGTCTCGCCCCATTGCCTGAGCCAGACGAACCGGAATGGTATTGATGGAGCGACGAAGGGCGTTTGTCAGTGTCACGGGACCAGCATAGGAGCGGCCATAATTTTTGGGCGACCAGTTGCCAATGGTGATGGGGGCATCCTGAAGAACCGAACCTGGTTTATAGCCATTCATCATCGCTGTTGTATAAACAAAAGGTTTGAATGAAGAGCCTGGTTGACGTTTAGCGTCGGTTGCACGATTGAACTGGCTTTTGCCATAATCGCGTCCACCGACTATGGCCACGACGGCCCCCGTTGGTTCCATCAGGACCGCAGCGGCTTCATTCACACGCTTCTGCTTTCCATATTGGCGCAAATTGCTCTCGACGGCCTGTTCGGTTTGCTTCTGCAAATTAACATCTATCGTGGTTTTGACCGTTAGTACGCGATATTTGGAGCCTGCAATGCGTTTGACCTCTTCAAAAGCCCAATCGAGGAAGTAGTTTGGTGTATAAATCTCGCTTTGATCAATGGGGGTGGCTGGATTGCGAAGTGCGGCCACAATCTGGCCCTCAGTCATGAAGCCCGCTTGAACCATATTGATCAGGACTTCCTTGGCGCGTGCACGTGCTGCCGGGAGGTTGATATGGGGGGCATATTTGGTTGGGGCCTTGAAAAGTCCGGCGAGCATGGCGGCTTCTGCCAAGCTCAGGTCTTTTGCCGATTTGCCAAAGTAATATTCTGATGCAGCGGCAATGCCAAAAGTGCCAGCGCCCATATAGGCCTTGTCGAGATAAAGTTTCAGGATTTCTCGTTTGGTGAGGTTCGCCTCAAGCCATAGAGATAGAAAAGCTTCATCAATTTTCCGTGTCAGTGTGCGTTCGTTGGTCAGAAAGAGATTTTTGGCCAGCTGTTGGGTGAGGGTGGATCCACCTTGCACCACGCCGCCAGCTCTTGCATTTTCAACAATGGCACGTGCGAGGCCAAAAAAGTCGATCCCGAAATGCTCGAAGAAGCGACGATCTTCCGTTGCCAATACTGCTTTGATGACATGATCGGGGAGCTCATCCAGTTCGAAGGAGTCATCTTGTAAAATGCCGCGCTTGCCAATCTCGTTGCCATAGCGATCCAGAAAGGTTACGGCATAGTCGGTTTGGGTGGTCAAGCCATTAGCGGTGTAATCAAAGCTGGATAGCGCGAGTGCAAGAGCCAGAAAAGCTCCGAAAACGGCCATATTCAATCCACCGGACAATCCTTGAAACAACCAATATGCAAAGCCGGTTACACGGAAACGGCGCATGAAGTTGTTTGCATGATCCATGCCATTGCTCAAAGACCCGCGCAATTGATAGAAAAAGCTATCGAATATGGCGTCAAGTGCCAAAAGCTTTTGCTTGAAATTGGAACTGGTCTTATTTTGAAACGGATCACGCACGAAACTGGTTCATCCTTGTACAATTGCCAACGGGCAGACCTTCTTTCTTAATCATTGCTTAACAAGAAGCAAGAGTGGGGCCAGAGTTTGACCCAACAAAATGTTTATCATTATGCGGAGGGTTAATATGGTTCTGGTTGGTGCACTGAGCTTGCCTTTTTAAGGGCGTAGCCCGAAATGAGCCACATTTTCCTTGAATTTGCGGTACCTGATCTTAGAGTGCCTGTTTAGCCCGCTACGGGTGACCATAGAAGGACCAGACCAGAGTGACTGACAAACCGGCCAATGTCTCTGACACCGTGAGTGATTCCGATACGGAAGATTTCCTGACGACCCCAACACCAGTTGGACGTCCTTTTTGGCAGGTGAAAAGCCTGGAAAATATGAGCCGCATGGAATGGGAAGCTCTGTGTGATGGGTGCGCGCGTTGTTGTCTGAACAAGCTCGAGGATTGGGAAACAGGACAAATCATCTGGACCAATGTGGCCTGTTCATTGCTGGACGGAGAAAGTTGCAAATGTGCCGACTATGACAACCGTCTGGCAACCGTTCCTGATTGCGTTCCGCTTGATCCGGAAAAAGTGGCTACCCTGACATGGTTGCCTCCTACTTGTGCTTATCGCCTGTTGGAGGAAGGTTATGATCTTTATTGGTGGCATCCTCTCGTATCCGGCGACCCTGACACTGTCCATCAAGCAGGGATTTCTGTGCGTGGGAAAACTGTCTCGGAGGAGGGAATGGAAGTTGAAGACTATGAAAATCACGTGGTTTTCTGGCCTGGTGAAGATGGAGAAGATGAGCCCACGCTCATGCCCGCGTTGGGGAAGTGAACGCCGGGGCGTTTTGGATACCCAACGATCTGGCTTGGCAGGCCATTGGAGCATTGTTCCAACCGGGCATATGAAAATTTGATCGAGATGAAATTAGCCCGCGCCGTCGGACGGGGACGACGCGGGCTATAAATTGCCAGTGAACGACGAGGAGGGGCTCGGCCACCGACGCGTCCCGGCAGTGAAGCAAGCTTCTTAGTCTCTTAATGATCAGCCCCCGGCGCTTCACAATAAAAGATATGCTGCTAAGACAGACGAACTATTCCATGTGACTTAGTCACTCTCCTTGATCAAGATCAAAGCTCAAGGGTCTATTTGGCTTGCACGCGAGAGGATTTTCAATGTGCAATAAGGGTTTCTACGGTGAGGTGGCCGTTGTGTCATACCTATGCATGCTTGTTGTATGCGCCATGCTCGGGGGCGGTGTACATGAATAATATTGTAATTGCTTTTACAAGATGGGCTGATCGCAGATTGCTCTAATTTTGCAAAGAATTAACCCGGTTTGTTAATCAAGAAATATTGGGTGAAAATGAATTCTATCCAAGATTTTCATTCATGTAAGGTTCAGTGATTTTTCCTATACTTCATGTGATGAAAATTTGGAACCGCACATATTGGCTTTGGATGATACTGGCGTTTGTCTTGCTATTCACAGCAAGTGGACTACAGGCATCAAAAGCGGCTTCTTGTCTTTCTCAACAACAAATTCGTGAAGCAATAGACAAGAAACAGATCAAACATCTGGCTGCCATCAAAGCAGCCGTGCGTAAGGTCGTGCGCGGTGATGTAGTGCGGGCTGATGTCTGTAATGGCAACAGTGGTCTGGTCTACGAATTAACAATCCTTTCCAGAACCGGTACTGTGACACGTGCGATCGTCGACGCGCGCACAGGCTCTGTGTTGTCCAAGGGGTTTTGATCCAAATTTCGAAATAGACGAAATGCGGTGATGGGCCGCTTTTAAAATGGGAAATGAATGATGCGCGTGCTGGTGGTGGAAGACGAACCTGAACTGAATCGTCAACTAAGAGAAGCTCTGGAAGAAAATGGCTATGTTGTCGACGTCGCAACCGACGGAGAAGAAGGGCATTTTCTAGGAGATACCGAACCCTATGACGCTGTGATTTTGGATATTGGTCTTCCAAAAATGGATGGTATCAGTGTGTTGGAAGCATGGCGACGGAATGAGCGGACCATGCCAGTTCTGATATTGACTGCGCGTGATCGCTGGAGTGACAAAGTGCAGGGAATTGATGCTGGCGCTGACGATTATGTTTCCAAACCGTTCCATATGGAAGAAATCATCGCCCGGATCAGAGCTTTGGTCCGCAGAAATGCTGGCCATGCGTCCAATGAAATTACCTGTGGTCCAATCCGTCTGGATAGCCGGTCTGGCAAGGTGACGGTAGATGGTCAGGCGATCAAGCTCACCTCCCACGAATATCGCTTGCTATCCTATCTCATGCATCATCAGGGAAAGGTGATTTCCAGAACAGAACTTGTCGAACATCTCTATGATCAGGACTTTGATCGGGATTCCAATACAATTGAAGTTTTCATCGGTCGGTTGAGGAAAAAGCTGGCGGTTGATGCAATCCATACCGTTCGCGGCCTTGGATATAACATGGTGGTACCAGGCTCACTATAATGTTCAAGTCCTTATCAGCTCGCCTGATGGCCTTTGCCGGTTTATGGGTGACGATTTGCATATTCATTGCGGGGATTCTGATCACGGATAATTTCCATCAATCGATGGAGAGGGATCTGGATCGACGCCTGGATGTTGCTGTTAAATTGCTTGTTGCTCAATTTGCAGGGCAATTGACACAAGATAGTCCATTGACCGCCAGTGGAAATCTTGGCGACCCGCTTTTTGAACTGCCGTTATCTGGCTGGTATTGGTCCATCACCAAGGCAGAAGGTCAGGTACTTGCCTCCTCTTCTTCACTGGCAAGCGGCGAATTCACGCTGAGTGCAGATACAAATGCTGAGTTCAATGACGAGAATATACGCTATGGCTCTGGTTTGGGACCAGATCAAAAGCGTCTTCGGATTTTGGAGCGAAAAATCAGCATTGGACCGAACCGGACGTTTCTGTTTCGGATATCCGGCAATGCTGACGAATTGAAACGCCGAAGCGATGAATTCAAAACTGATGCATGGCTGACCATGGCTATTGTCGTGGCATTGCCTCTTCTCTCGGTCTTTTTCGTTGTGCGGTTGGTCCTGAAGCCTCTATTCGAGTTACAGGACCGCCTGCGAGAAGTAAGGCAAGGGCGTGCGTCTCAAATAGCCGGGGTCTACCCAAGCGAGATCTCGGGACTGGTTGAAGAAGCAAATGCCTTGATCACTTCCAATTCAGAGCTGGCTGAAAGAGCAAGAATGCAAGTGGGTAATTTGGCTCATGCGCTCAAGACCCCATTGTCAGTGATCACAAATGAAGCCAATGATCTGGATGATGAGATTGGCGAGCGTCTTCACAATCAGGCCAAAACCATGGGCGATCAGATCAGTCTATATCTCGAACGAGCCCGAATGGCTGCCCGGTCCAATGTCCTGGGGTCGGCGACCAAGATGGAACCTGTTCTTGAGCGTCTCACCAACGTAATGAATAAGATCTATTCTCATCAGTCATTGAATATTGCACTGACTGTAGAAGAAGGCTTGTATTTCCGGGGTGAAGAGCATGATCTCGAGGAGATGGTCGGAAATCTGGTCGACAATGCTTGTAAATGGGCACGAGACACTGTGATCATTCACGCCAAATCTGTCCCGTCTAAAAGCCAGAACGGGCCCAGTCAAACCTTTCTGCGTATTTCCATTGAAGATGATGGACCCGGTCTTACTGAGAAAGAGCGAAAAGAAGTCAAACGCAGAGGATATAGGCTGGATGAAAGTAAACCAGGCTCTGGCTTGGGATTATCAATTGTTGATGAACTGGCTCATCTTTATAAGGGTTCATTCACTCTTACCGTGTCAGAGTTGGGCGGACTCAAGGTTGAGCTTGATTTGCCTGCACTTTAGCTTGGAAAATCTGTTGATGGTCCAATTTTCGCCAAACTCAGGCAAGACAATCCGTCCAAGAGTAGAGTGATTAATGGATAGAAATATCTCGCTCAAACCCGCCTTCAATGATAATCTTTAGTGGGTTTTATGTGATCTGCGGTTTCTCATAATGACCGCTATAAAAAATGAGGCTTCCAATGAAATTCAAATCAATGGCTGTTGTGGCAATTGTCGGGCTGGCTTTGGCAGGATGTCAGGGCACAGGACCAAAGCAAACATTCGGCGGTCTGGCCGGAGCTGTTGCTGGTGGTGCCATCGGCAATCAATTCGGTTCGGGAGAAGGCAAGGCTGCGGCAACTGTTGCTGGTGCTTTGATCGGTGCCTTGGCCGGATCTCAGATCGGTCAGCTGCTTGATGAGCGCGACCGTCAATTGTCTTATGGTGCTGAGCAGAATGCACTGGAATACGGGCGCTCAGGAGCGCCTGTATCGTGGCGCAACCCCGATAGTGGCCGTTATGGTCAAGTTGTCCCTGCACAACCGCGTACGGTCAACAATCTGACTTGCCGTGATTATACCCATACCATCTATATTGATGGACAGCCACAGACTGCGCGTGGACAGGCTTGTCGCCAATCTGACGGAACATGGAGACCGGTAAGTTAAAATTACAACTACAGGTTTATCTGATTGAAAAGGGAGAGCTCAAGGTGCTCTCCCTTTTTTGTATTTTGTATTCGGACGACAATGAACACGGGCAAAAGTCCTTAGGTTCAAGGAAATATTAAAGTTTTTTCTGTTTTAATCATAAGGATATCGAGTTTGAAGTGATGGTGGAGTCCCCTGATATGAAGAGTGCTGAAGAGTTGAAGGAAAAGCTCTCTCTCTATCTTGCGTCCTTGTCTGAAAGCGCGCAGCAACTGTTGTTGCGCACATTGAAAAAGAATATGGCGAGTGGAGACATGGATCCTTCGTCACAATTGATTCTGGAAGCATTGGAGAAAGTCCTCCCTGATCAGGAGCCTGAGGCTACTCCTCCGGTCAAAGTTGCGTTGGATCCCTTGTTGAAAGACGCTTTCTTTTCAACTGCAAAACCATTTACTGCACCGTTGAACCTTGCAAGCAAATCGGAAGGGCGATTGAGCCCTGACTCGTTGGATGCAATCTGGGTTTGGATTAAGCGTGACATCGCGCAGCCTGAGCATTTGGCTTTGATTGATCAGGAAATTGTCGAACCTGATAAGTCCGAAATTCAAACAAAAGCAGAGCAGTTGAAGTCTGTTTTTCTTCCGAAAATTTCGCAGGTAACCAAGAAAATTCTCTCTGAATTGGGCGGCGAGCAGAAAATGGCCAACCAACTGGGATCCAGAGAAATCTATGAAGATCTTCGGGATTTCATGGTATCCAAAGAAAAGGCCATGGCTCTGCAACCGTTTTTGAAACGTATCGACCAACCACTCGCATCCTGGGGCTCACCACAGGGTGAGGAGGTCTACGCGCACATCAGAAAATTTGTGCAGCAGTTTCCCATGCAGACCGCCTGGTTGTTTTCAGGTTTGACATCAAAGTTTGCAGACCCGAAGCTTCTCGTTCAATTGGCGACGAAACTGGCAGGATCAGAAGATGCAGTGCAGATTGGCGCTACTGTATATGCACCTGCGATTACACAGATTCTGGTAGAGATGGAAGCGCATATTTTCCAATTCAAGGCCAAAGTAAATGATCCTGAAGGACTGGATCAGGCACTATATTCTTTGGCAGAATGGCGCAAGTTGGTGCGGGCAGTTGATAGCGAGCTGGAAATGCCTGTGCAATGTCCATGGGCGAAGTCCCTGTCTGCAATGAAGACTGAAATGTCTGATATCTTGGAAAAAGAAATCTCCTCGGTTGCAGGTCTCATCCGCAAAGCGTTGCGTGCTCCGAAAGAAGGTGCACAGGAAAGTGCAGATGAAAATCTTTTGCAGGATGCTACTCGTGCCGCCCAGATTTTCCATCATGCCGAGCGAATGAAAGACAGTTTGGCGATCAATGAGATCGTCAGAAAAGTTCGCAAAGAATTGGATCAGACATTTGAGTTGCTCACCAAGTCTCTTGTCGAACGAACGCGCAATGCTGAGGGGCACGATGTCGAAACGTGTAAAACTCTTGGAGATGCCGCAGCAATATTTGCGACCCATTTGGTGGACGACGATTATGCAAACAGCTTCCGACGCCAATTACGCGCTGCAGCCTCGTCTCCGGAACTAAAGGCCGCAGGCTGATCTGATCTCCAGTTTTTAAATGCGATCTTCACGAATTGGCATACATAGATCTGTCAGTGCATTCTCTATTCCTACCTCATTTGGGTTATTGAGATAAATCTCCAGAAATGGGCGACTGTAATCAGGGACTTTGTCGGAGGAAGGAAGCCATTCCTCATGCATTTTCATGAAATATTGTGGCATATCCTGGTAGGGGCCTTTCATTTGATGAATTGCATATCGTCCACCAGGAATGGATAATTGTCCCATGGAAGCAGGAAGATCATTCTGTAAATCTTCAATTGCATCCATGTCCAATTCCATGCAGGCATAATAACGCAACATATCAGCTGGAATGATCCTCGGACTATCCAAACCATAGCCAACGCAGCTTTTCATCGCTGGCGGGTTGGGCAGACCAAAATACCAGTCCCATAGATTATTCCATGCCTGCTTGGCTTTCTCAGCATACGGGCCGACCTCCAGTGAATAAATGACATTGCGAGAAGAGAGGTCTTCAATCCTGATATCCATCGTGTGATGTCCTGTGTTCGAGAGCGGTTGCAGGAGAGCAAATGAGCATCCTCAAATCCATTAAACATTAAAAGTTAGTAAGGTTTGCTCGAAATTGACAAAACGCATCTTGGTTTAGATGAACATGAGTTAATTTGACATTCCAGTCAAAAGTGCAAATTTTTGACCAGAACCAGTCAGAATGTGGACCAGTATGTTTTGGATTTTTGCAGCCCTGCTTACGGCGCTTGCGGTTATGGTGATTTTGTACCCATTATCTCGCAAACAAAAGAAACTTGATAGCGCAGAGGCTTATGACTTGACCGTCTACAAGTCTCAGCTCAAAGAGATTGATGCAGATGTAAAGCGCGGCTTGATTGCTGCCAGTGAAGCGGACGCTGCTCGGGCCGAGGTTGCTCGCCGTCTGATCTACACTCAGGAAGCCTTGGATGCGGAACAGGAAAATACTTCATCGCATTCTGGTGCAGTCAAAGTTTCCAGCCTGTTGGCCTTGCTGATCGTTCCTGTCGTTGGGCTGGGGCTCTACTATCATATGGGAAAACCTGAAATATCAGGTCAGCCATTGGCTGAGCGATTGACCAAAGATCCGGAACAACAAACATTGATAGAGCGGGTTGCGTCAGTCGAACGGGTTTTGAAAGCCAATCCGGATGATATACGCGGATGGAAGCTGATTGCGCCGATTTATCTGACCATGCGTCGGCCTGATGATGCCATTCGGGCTTATGGCAACGTCGTGCGTCTGGAAGGGGAAACCGCGAAAAACCTCTCAGACCTTGGAGAAGCCTTGGTGGTGAAAGAGGGCGGCGTCGTTTCGCAGAAAGCGATCAGCTTGTTTCTTCAGGCAAACAAGCTGGATAGAATTGCTCCAAAACCTCGTTTCTTTCTTGCAATCGCTTTAGGGCAACAAGACAAGATCCCTCAGGCAATTGAAGCATGGGAAGCACTCATCAGCGATTCCAAGCCGGATTCAGCCTGGGTACCTTTTGCCAAGAGCCAAATTGCTGCACTGAACAAGAAGCTGGGCGACACCAAAGTGCCAGCAATTTCAGAAAGCCAAAAGGCTTCAGCAGCAAAAGGTCCGACCCAGGAAGATATCGACAATGCATCTCAATTGGACGCCAAAGATCGCCAGGCAATGATTGAGAATATGGTTTCCACTTTGTCAGAGAGGTTGGAAAGCGAAGGTGGGAGTGCAGAAGAATGGGTACAGCTTATCAGAGCCGAACTGGTTCTTAAGCGCCCGGATAAGGCAGCCAAGACGGTTCACAATGCTTTGGATGCTTTGCGCTCCGATGTTCCAGGAATGGAAAAAGTCAAAGCAGCGGCTCGCTCATTGGGTCTGTCGATAAACCAGTGAGCCAATTGAATACAAACCGAATTCATCTGCCGGATGTGAAACCGGCGCTGAAACTGAGTTGAAAGAAAAAGGATCCCTCTCATGACAAGAAAGCAACGTCGTATGACAATGATCGGTGCAGCAGGGGTTGTCCTGTTTGCCGCTGTTGGTCTGATTTTGTTTGCTTTGCAGGATCAGATTGTCTTCTTCAATTCTCCCTCTGACGTAGCAGCCAATAGCGTCAAGCCAGGACAGCGTATTCGTCTGGGTGGTTTGGTGAAAGATGGAACCATCAATCGCGGTCAGGGTACACAGGTTTCCTTCGTTGTAACTGACGGCGGCGCTGATGTGACGGTCACTTATAACGGAATTCTGCCTGATCTGTTTCGTGAAGGGCAGGGCGTTGTGACAGAGGGTGTTATGAATACCAACGGAACCTTTGATGCTGATACCGTCCTCGCAAAGCATGACGAAACCTACATGCCAAAAGAAGTTGCAGATGCCTTGAAAGAGCAAGGGCATTGGCAAGGCGACGAGGCAGAAGCCAAAACCTACTAGAATTTTGGTGTAAACCGAATTCGAAAATATTCCCGTCTTCGGACGTAAACAACCCGAACCAGTCGGGTGTAACAGACCAGTTATTCAATTGCCGCTTGGCGGGTAATTGATGGGAGTGACCAAATGATCATTGAGCTTGGCCATTATATGCTGATTTTGGCATTCGCCCTGTCTCTCGTTCAATCCGTGGTGCCGATCTGGGGAGCTCAGATTGACGATAATCGCATGATGTCGGTGGCAAGCCCTATTGCCATCACGCAATTTCTGTTCGTTGGATTGGCTTTCGCGGCGCTGACACATGCCTATGTGACATCGGATTTCTCCGTGCAGAATGTCTGGGAGAATAGTCACTCAACTCAGCCTCTTTTGTACAAATACACTTCTGTTTGGGGTAACCATGAAGGTTCAATGCTTCTTTGGGTTTTCATTCTGGTTATCTTTGGTGCGATGGTTGGTGCTTTTGGGCGCAACCTGCCACCAAAGCTGAAGGCGAATACGCTCGGAGTGCAGGGATGGATTACAGCCGCGTTCCTGTTGTTTGTACTGGTTACGTCCAATCCTTTTCACAGAATTGCCGATGCCCCGATTGAAGGGCGTGATTTGAACCCGATCCTTCAAGATGTCGGCTTGGCTATTCACCCGCCACTGCTTTACCTCGGCTATGTCGGGTTCTCCATCTCGTTTGCATTCTCAATTGCAGCTCTTCTCGAGGGGCGCATTGATGCGGCATGGGCTCGATGGGTTCGTCCATGGGTTCTGACAGCTTGGGGCTTCCTGACCCTTGGTATCTCCATGGGGTCATATTGGGCTTATTATGAGCTTGGATGGGGTGGTTACTGGTTCTGGGATCCAGTTGAAAACGCTTCCTTCATGCCTTGGTTGTGCGGTACGGCATTGCTTCATTCAGCAATCGTCATGGAAAAGCGGGGTGCATTGAAGGTCTGGACAATCCTGTTGTCCATCCTGACATTCTCGCTGTCTCTGCTCGGCACTTTCCTCGTGCGTTCCGGCGTATTGACTTCAGTTCATGCTTTTGCGACCGATCCGGGCCGTGGTGTTTTTATTCTCATTCTGCTGGTAGCCTTCATTGGAGGCGGACTGTCTCTCTTTGCATGGCGCGCGTCCATGCTCCGTCAAGGAGGTGTTTTTGCGCCAATCTCCCGGGAAGGATCTTTGGTACTGAACAACCTTTTCCTCTCTGCTGCGACAGCTGCAGTTCTGGTTGGAACGCTCTATCCGCTGGCATTGGAAGCGACGACAGGAGCAAAGATTTCGGTTGGTGCGCCTTTCTTCAATCTTACCTTCGGCCCAATGATGATCCCGCTGTTGATCGCAGTGCCTTTCGGTCCGCTTCTCGCTTGGAAACGCGGTGATCTGGGTGCAGCCATGCAGCGCCTCTGGACGGCACTGGGTATCGCTATCCTGACCGTCATACTGGTTTATGGTTATGTTGAAGGTGGACCAGCACTGGCGCCACTTGGCATCGGCATCGGTGTCTGGCTGGTGATCGGGTCCTTTGCGGAAATCCAGTTGCGTTCGGGTTTCTTCAAAAATTCCTTCTCCAAAGCCATCTCTCGCATGTTTGGTATGCCAAAGTCGGTTTGGGGGGCAGCTCTGGGGCACCTTGGCGTCGGCATGACCGTCATTGGCATTGTTGTTGCCTCTTCCTATCAGCTGGAAGACATTTCCATCATGAAGGTCGGCGATAGCCGTACTATTGCAGGTTATACCTTTACCTTTGAAGGCATGAAGGAAAGTTCTGAGCATAACTATTCAGATGTTGCAGGCACGTTCAGAGTGACTGAAGGTGACAAGCTGGTGACCACTCTAAACCCTGTCAAAAGGGTGTATAATACCCGCGGAATGCCTACGACTGAGACCGATATCTACACCATCTGGGGCGTTACCCAGCTTTATATGTCGCTTGGTGACAAGCAAGATAATGGCGCGATGGCTGTTCGGATCTACTACAAGCCTTGGGTGACCTTCATCTGGTTGGGCTCCCTGGTGATGTTCTTCGGTGCATGTTTTTCACTGGCAGATCGTCGCCTTCGTATCGGTGCACCTGCCCGTAAAGGCCGTGCCAAGCAAGCTGCAAGTACAGCCTAGAAAGGAACAAGGTAATGAAGCTTATTTCAATTCTTCGCCTCGTTTTTCTGTCGGCGTTTCTGGTTGTTACCTTGCAAGCTGGACCATCCTTGGCGGTCAGCCCTGAGGAGATGCTCAAGGATCCCACGCTTGAAGCACGGGCGAGGGAAATTTCCGCCGGACTGCGGTGTCTTGTCTGTCAGAACCAGTCAATCGATGATTCGGACGCTCCATTGGCTAAGGATCTCCGACTTTTGGTGCGAGAACGGATAGTGAAGGGTGACAGCAATGACGAAGCCATGGAGTTTCTGGTAAGCCGGTATGGAGAATTCGTGCTTCTCAAGCCACGCTTTACTATGAAAACACTTTTGCTTTGGGGATTTGGGCCAGCCATTCTGCTTTTGGGGCTCTGGGCGGTCCATCTGTTGTATCGCAAGAATAAAAGTGTTGCGGCAACTGCACAGGCTACCGGGGCAGTCGAGTTGAGCAAGGAAGAGCAAGACAAGCTCAACAAAATTTTATCATCCGAGAGCGATAGCTGACTGGCTTTTCTCTTTCTCTGGCTTACATTGATAAGCAACCAGGCGCGGTACCATGCTGATTGGTGACCGCGCCTTTCATTTGCAGCAATGATTGCCCGTATAGGGAAGGGACCGATAGAATGAACAAATCAACATCCACTACCCAACCCTTGAAATTTGCCGGTGCACTAGGGGATGAATTGCAGGCCAGATTGGACATGCCAGCGGGTCCGGTGCGTGCAACGGCGATCTTTGCTCATTGCTTTACATGCTCGAAGGATTTATTTGCGTCGCGCAGAATTGCTTCGGAATTGGCTGGCCGAGGATTTGCAGTATTGCGTTTTGATTTCACTGGTCTGGGGGCTTCTGGCGGCGATTTTTCTGATACCAATTTCTCTTCAAATATCTCGGATCTGGTGCATGCAGCCGATAGTTTACGGGAGGTTTTGGAAGGTCCAAGCCTTCTGGTCGGTCATTCGCTAGGGGGTGCGGCAGTGTTGGCTGCTGCCAGCCAGATCCCCGAAGTAAAAGCTGTTGCGACCATTGGAGCTCCCGCCGATGTGAAGCATATTGAGCATAGCTTCAAATGTCAGCTCGACGAGATTGAAGAAAAAGGCGAGGCCGCGGTCAGTCTTGCTGGTCGTCCTTTCACGATCAAGAAGCAATTTCTGGATGATTTGAAAGCTCATAGTCAGACCGACAATATCGCCAATATGAAAAAAGCACTGATGGTGCTGCATTCCCCATTGGACGATACCGTGGGAATTGAGAATGCGGCCGAAATCTTTCAAGCGGCCAAACATCCCAAGAGCTTCGTATCTCTTGACAATGCAGATCACCTTTTGACCCGCAAGGAAGATGCGATCTATGCGGCGAATGTCATTACCGCATGGGCGACCCGTTTTTTGGATCTTGATCATGAACCAGAAAGCGTTGTGCCGTTGGGGGCTGTGGTCGCTGAAACAGGTCTTGGAAAGTTCCAGAACTATGTGCGTGTAGGTCATCATACATTGTTGGCTGATGAGCCAAAATCGGTCGGTGGTTTGGATACTGGCCCAACCCCTTATGATTATTTGGCCACGGCTCTGGGGGCTTGTACCACGATGACCTTGCGCATGTATGCTGATTTCAAGAAACTTCCCGTTGAACATATCGAAACAGAAGTACTGCACAACAAGGTTCACGCAGATGATTGCACGGATTGTTCCGATGATGACAAAGCTCAAAAGGCCAATCGTAAAGGCAAGATTGACCGATTTGAACGACGCATAACCATCAAGGGTGACTTGCCGGAAAAAGAACGGCAATCTTTGCTTCGCATTGCGGACAAATGCCCGGTGCATCAGACAATGGAACATGGTTCGGTTGTTGTCACAAAATTTGCCGAAGAGGTTTGAGCGTTCCAAAGCCTCGGAACGCCGATATCGTGGAAGAGCAAGGATGATGTTCGCTTTGCTCTTCCCATTCTTGCAAGACCATGATAAATCCGCCAGCTCGCAGTTATTTAGAGCGCGTTCCTGAAAAGTTGAAGCATTCTTCGGACAAGAATTCGCTTCAATATAAAGGCTTTAAGGGCAGATATTATGGCACATCCCTCCTATTGCGGTCTGGATTTTGGGACCTCCAACTCTACAATCGGTCTCATGAGTGGTGTGCAGGCACATCTGGTGCCTGTTGAAGGGAATGACACGACTATCCCATCGACCCTGTTCTTTGATTTTGAAGAAAATAGTGCTCACTTTGGCCGTGACGCGATCTCAACCTATATGGAAGGTGGGGAAGGGCGCATGATGCGTGCGCTCAAGTCTGTCTTGGGAACATCCACGATGGAAGAGAGCACCATGATTGGCAAGGAACGAAAGCCATTTAAAGCGGTGTTAGGACTGTTCATTTCTCACCTGAAGAGAAAGGCGGAACATCAGTCACAGCAAAACATAGACAAAGTGCTCATGGGGCGGCCGGTGCATTTCATCGATCATGATGAAAAAGCCGATCGAGTTGCGCAGGACACTTTGGAAGAGATAGCTCGTGACTGCGGATTTTCTCACGTGGAATTCGAATATGAGCCAGTAGCCGCTGCCCGTGATTTTGCGCAATCAGTGACAAAAGAAGAGTTGGCTCTTATCATCGACATCGGTGGTGGTACCTCGGATTTCACCATACTGAGGGTATCGCCTGATCATGCTTTGGGACAGCAGGATATTCTGGCCAATACCGGTGTCCATGTCGGCGGAACAGACTTTGATCGTTGGCTGGGTCTGGCCCGTGTCATGCCGTTGCTTGGCTATCAAAGTCCAATGCTCAAGGAAGGACGCCTGATGCCTGTTGGCTATTACCACGACTTGGCGACCTGGCAGAAAATCAATTTCCTTTATGATCACAAAACAAGAAACGATCTTCGCAATCTCAGACGGGAGGCCAGACAACCGCAACTTATAGATCGTTTGATAGAGCTGTTGGATTTGCGAGAAGGGCATCGATTGGCACTCGCAATTGAGAATGGCAAAATCGCCCTTTCGGAGAAACCGATGACCAATATCAATCTGACCTTCATCGAGGCAGGTTTGATGGCAGAGATGACACAGACTGATATCATGATGGCTCTGGATGATGGTGTTGCCAGAGTACGTCAAACCATTGAAGCGGCTTTGCAACAAGCCGATGTCGCGGGGGAGCAGATTACCGCAGTCTGTCTGACCGGGGGATCCACAAAGGTGCCATTCGTTCGCCAATCGCTTCTGGGGTTGTTACCCGAAGCGGAGGTTGTTCAGCGCGATGCATTTGGTTCTGTTGGAACGGGTCTTGTCCTGGAAGCTCATCACAGATTTGCCTGAGGGATATGGCTTGAAGCATACATGATTGAAGCGAATGTGGCGAAAAGGTGCCGGAATGGAATTCAGCTTCGTCACAATTGTGCAATCTATCCATCAGTAACAGGAATTTTATTTTTTTAATATATTGAAATAAAAGATGAATTTTAGAAAATTCAACATTACCGATCTTTAATGCCTCCGGCCATCTCCGCATCTCATTGTGATCTCTATATGATAATTATCAGACAGTGCTTGTTCTTGAATCTGAAAAAGACGAGGACAAGATCAGATAGAAAATTCAACCTTCTGAGACATGATGCGGCCTCGGAATGGTCACCATGAAATGCTATTTATCGAGCCCGAGCGGAGAGATGAACCTATGACCAATAATGCTAGTCACCAACCTTCAAAAAAAGCCCCGGTAAAAAAGACCTTGTTGGCTTCTGCTTTGGCTTTGGGTGTCGTTGCAGGCGTTACCGCCCCAACCTTGCTGAGTGGTCAGCCGACTGCTTCAGCTGAAGCTGTTTCTGTCACAACGCCGGCAGCTCCTGTTGATTTTTCCGACGTTGTAAAAGCCGTTAAGCCTGCGGTTGTTTCAGTACAGGTCAAAACCAAAATCAGTGACGGCAACGGTTCGCGCAACTTTGGTATTCCCGGTATTCCAGGCTTTGAAGATCTTCCAAAGGATCATCCGTTCAATCGCTTCTTTCGTCGTTTCGGAGAAGGCCAGCAAGGTCAGCAAGGGCAGGAGGGCAATCGACGTCCGGCTCCCAAGCCACGATATGGTCAGTCTCAGGGCTCGGGTTTCTTCATTTCCGAGGACGGTTTTGTTGTCACAAACCATCACGTGATCGACAAGGGATCAGAATTTACGCTGGTCATGGATGATGGTACTGAGCTGGAAGCCGAATTGGTGGGTTCCGATGCACGGTCTGATTTGGCTCTCTTGAAGGTCAAGGATAGCAAGAAGAAGTTCACCTATGTGAAGTTTGCTGAAGATCTGCCTCCAGTTGGGCAATGGGTTGTCGCAGTTGGTAACCCGTTCGGGCTTGGTGGTACCGTGACCGCAGGTATCGTGTCTGCCCATGGTCGCGACATCAATGCTCGTAATTATGAAAGCTTCATTCAGATTGATGCTGCCGTGAACAAGGGGAACTCAGGTGGCCCGACCTTCAACCTCAAAGGTGAAGTGATCGGCGTTAACACCGCTATCTTCTCGCCATCTGGTGGTAACGTAGGCATTGCATTTGCCATCCCGGCGGAAGTTGCATCTGACGTTGTCAAAGATCTTAAGAATGGTGGCAAGGTCAAACGCGGCTGGCTTGGTGTTCGTATTCAGGGTGTTAGCGAAGATATCGCAGATAGCTTGGGGCTCTCTGATGCCGCAGGTGCTATGGTTACCAGCCTTGATGATAAATCTCCGGCCAAGACAGCAGGTGTCGAACCTGGTGACGTGATATTGGCGGTAGATGGAACTATCGTTAAAACCACTCGCGAACTGGCGCGCGAAATTGGGCGCAAAGATCCTGAGACCAACGTGAAGCTGACCGTATGGCGTGATGGCAAGGAAAGGGAAATTTCTGTCAATCTTGGTTTGTTTCCAGAGCAATTGGAAGCCCAGGCAAACGGTGAAAAGGCACCACAAGAGCCAGTTAAACCAGCCATGATGGAAGAGTTTGGTCTGGAATTGCAAGCGAACCCGGATGGTGATGGGGTGCTGATTGCCAAGGTGGAACAAGATAGCATTGGTGCTGAAAAAGCTCTGCGTGCAGGTGACATCATCCAGTCGGTCGCAGGCAAAAATGTCAACTCTGCTGCTGAAGTGAAAAAACAGATTGAAGCGGTAAAAGACGATGGTCGCAAAACGGTTCTGATGCGAATTCAGGCTCGTAACGGTATTCGTTTTGTTGCACTGCCTTTGAAGAAGTAGGGGCGAGCCAAATCAGATTGAGCCGGCCAAGCTTGGTTGAACGCGATGCTGTCGGATTAATCAAATAAAATCATAAGGGAAAGCTGCAAAGCTTTCCCTTTTTTAATGGATTTTTCCTTCATTTCGATGGATTAGTCGATATAATTCGAGCATCAAATCAACCCTTAGCCAGAAATAGGATAAGCCATGCATGTTCTGATCATTGAAGACGACACAGAAGCTGCTGCTTATCTGATAAAAGGCCTTCAAGAAGCCGGGCATGCCTGTGATCATGCTGCTGATGGTGATGAAGGCTACAAACTGGCCTCCGGTCAGAGCTATGATGTGATGATCGTTGATCGCATGCTGCCAAAACGCGATGGTCTATCGATCATTGAGCAGCGTCGGGCGGAAGGTGATGAAACCCCGGTTTTGATTTTGTCGGCTTTGGGAGAGGTGGATGATCGGGTAACAGGTCTTCGTGCTGGTGGAGACGATTATCTAACCAAGCCTTATGCTTTTTCCGAGCTATTGGCGCGTATCGAAGTGATGGCACGCAGGCGTAATCCGGGTGAGGTAGAGACCACCTATCGTGTGGCGGATCTGGAGCTGGATCGTCTGGCCCATACCGTCAAACGAGCAGGGGAGCAGATCATTCTCCAGCCCCGTGAGTTCCGCCTTCTGGAATATCTCATGAAAAATGCCGGGCAGGTAGTCACCCGCACCATGCTTCTTGAAAATGTCTGGGATTATCATTTTGATCCCCAGACGAATGTCATTGACGTCCACATTTCACGTTTACGATCAAAAATCGATAAGGGGTTTGATCCTGCCTTGCTGCAAACCATACGTGGCTCCGGCTATAGCCTGCGCGAACCGGCTTGAATCAGCATAAAAGAGCAGTATCGTGGCTATCAGTTCCATCAATAAGATCATGCGTACGACAGCATTCAAGCTGTCGGCTATCTATCTGATAATTTTTTCGATCTTTGCTACTTTCCTGATTGTCTATATCGCCTTCAATACTCAGGTACTGATGACGCGGCAAATGAATGCCACCATTCAATTGGAAGTCAGAGGACTTGTTGAGCGTTATCGTGCTGGTGGCTTGAATGCTCTGGTGAAGGTGATCGAGGATAGGTCCCGCCGTCCCGGCGCTAGCCTTTATCTGGTAACAGATTTCCGAGGTCATTATGTTGCGGGCAATGTCGCTGCCCTTCCCAAATGGGTCATGGATAAGCGGGGTGCAGTGGATCAGGCTGTGACCTATCAGCGTCTTGGTGATGTTGACCAGAGAAAACAATATAAGGCGGTGGTCAATGTTTACGAGACCTTTGGCGGATATCGCCTTTTGGTTGGGCGGGATATTGGTGAGCGTGAAACCTTTCGCAAAGTCGTAGAACAGGCATTCATCGTTTCCGGCTTTCTGCTTGTCTTCCTCGCTCTTCTGGCTTGGCTTTTTGTATCTCGGAAGGTTTTGAACCGGATCGATATGATTGCGGTGGCTTCCCGCCATATCATGGCCGGGCAGTTGGATGAACGCTTGCCGGTTACACAGGCTGGTGACGAGTTTGATCGCCTGTCCGACAGTCTCAATGTCATGCTATCTCGTATCGAGGGCCTTATGCAGGGGCTGAAGGAGGTCTCCGATAATATTGCTCACGATTTGAAGACACCGCTGACACGTTTGCGTAACCGTGTTGAGGTAACGCTCGCGAGTGAAGAAGCAGGTGCCGAGACCTATCGAGATGCGCTTGAGCAGACTTTGGAAGAATCTGAGAGCCTCATTCGTACCTTTGACGCTTTGCTGCGTATTGCAAGGGTGGAAGCCAAATCAACACAGATTGAAAAAACAACGCTGGATATTGGGGCCATCGCAGCCGATATGGCCGAGCTTTATGAACCTGTGGCCGAAGACGAAGGGGCTGTCCTGACCTGGAATTCTCCCTCTCTGCAATTCATTGATGGGAACCGCGAGCTTGTGAGCCAGGCTGTTGCCAACCTCATTGACAATGCTCTGAAATACGCCGTTCGTCATGTGGCAGAACAAAGACAGGCGCAACAAGATCATGAGGGTGAGCAAACCGAATGCACTCTGCCTGAACAGGCAAGAATTGATGTTAGTGTCGCCACAAATGAGGGCAGAGTGATATTGACAGTGCGGGATAACGGGCCAGGCATTGCGAAAGAGGATCGACAGCGTGTGCTTCAGCGCTTTGTAAGACTGGATAAAAGTCGTACTCAGCCGGGAAGCGGCCTTGGTTTGAGTCTGGTCAATGCTGTGGCCAGTCTGCATGAGGCTAATATACAACTCGACGATAATGAGCCAGGTTTGGTATTTTCCATTGGCTTTTTACAAATGAAGCCGAACAATCAGGGCACCGAAGCCCATTAGCTTTCAGCTGTGGGGCTCCCCTGATGTTTTTCCGGCTCTGCATATTTTAAGATCGAGTACTGTAAGGCTCGATTGAGTAAATGACGGGGGAGCACATGACTGCTAAGCAGCCATCCATTTCAGCACTTGCGCAAATCTGGACTGGAGCCAAAGCCATCCCGCATCTTGCAGATGACCAAGCGCTTCTTGTTCCTCTTTATGAGAAAATAGGCAAGGTCGAGGAACGTGATGAAATCTCTCTCAATATTCTTCGGAAATGCTTGAGTGATGAAACTCTCAAAGGATTGCTGGCGGGTATCTTTGAGACCTCTTCATATCTATCCGATCTGATCTTGAAAGATCCTGCACGTCTGGAGCAGATCCTGACCTCAGATCCCAAGAGGCATATTGAGGTTTTGGTCCAGTCCGCAATTTTTCATGAAGCCTCCAGTGAAGCCGAGATTATGCGGCACTTACGTCTGATCAAGCAAGATGCTGCTCTCACATTAGGACTTGCCGATATTGGCGGACTCTGGAATGTCAAGCAGGTCACCAATGCACTCACTGATATTGCCGATGCGACTTTGCGCGGCGCCATTCGTTTTTTGCTGAAGGATAATCATCGTCGTGGCAAATTGCATCTTCCCAACCCGGAGGAACCGGAAGAAGGCAGTGGTTATTTCGCTCTTGCCATGGGGAAGCATGGCGCAGGTGAATTGAACTACTCCTCGGACATCGATCTGATTGTTCTATATGATTCCGACATTGCACCATGCAGGGACAAGTGGGAAATGGGCACAACCTTTGTGCGCCTGACCAAACAGCTTGTCAAAATCATGCAGGACAGAACAGCAGATGGCTATGTTTTCCGTACAGATCTTCGTCTGCGGCCTGATCCGGGCGCAACCCCACCTGCCATGTCGGTTCTGGCGGCTTTGCAATATTATGAAAGCATGGGGCAAAACTGGGAGCGAGCAGCGCTGATCAAGGCTCGTGCCTGTGCCGGGGATATCAAGGCTGGCAGGTATTTCCTTGGTGAGGTTGCTCCCTTCATCTGGCGTAAATATTTCGACTATGCGGCTTTGGCGGATGTGCATTCCATCAAACGTCAAATCCATGCGCACAAAGGGCATGGTCAGATTGCTATCAAAGGGCACAATGTCAAACTGGGGCGCGGTGGCATTCGGGAGATCGAGTTCTATGTCCAGACGCAGCAACTGATTGCAGGTGGTCGCAATCCGGCTCTTCGCGGGCGAGAAACCATTCCAATGCTCTCCGAATTGGTCAAACTTACCTGGATCGAACCTGAAGCACGTGATCAACTAACGAAGGCCTATGAGTTCTTGCGCAAGGTCGAGCATCGCATTCAGATGCAGCGTGACGAGCAGACCCATAACATGCCCGAACAGGATGAGGGTGTGGCCGAGATTGGCCGAATGATGGGATATGCTGATCTCGACACATTCAAGACAGATCTACGGTCCTGGTTGGAATGCGTTCAGGGGAATTATGCTGAATTGTTCGAGGAAGAGCAGGCTTTGGGTGCCGAGAGCGGAGGGAACCTTGTCTTTACCGGTGAAGATGATGATCCCGAGACCCTGCATACTTTGACGGAAATGGGGTTTCAAAACCCAACCGAGGTTACCAAGACCGTTAGAGCATGGCATTTTGGTCGCTATGCAGCGACACGTTCAACCAAATCAAGAGAGCGCCTGACGGAGCTTACTCCGGCTTTGTTGCAAGCACTGGCTAACACGGATAATCCCGACAAGGCCTTCCTGTCCTTCAACAGTTTCCTTGGGGCCTTGCCATCCGGTATCCAGTTATTCTCGCTTTTGAAGAACAATCCTCAAATGCTGGAAACCTTGGCAATCGTGCTTGGAGCTTCGCCTCGTTTAGCCCAAACTGCGAGCCGTCGCCCGCGAGTGATTGACGCACTCCTGGATCCAGCCTTCTTCGGTGACATGCTCGAGCGCGACAATCTGGATGCGCGCTTGTCGCGTATGCTGAAAGAAGCCACTTGCTACGAGGACGCGCTGGACGGCGCCCGAATTTTTGGGCAAGAGCAATTGTTTTTGATTGGTGTGCGCATTTTGATGGGTGCGATCTCCGCCTCTCAGGCCGGTGCAGCTTACGCCATGCTAGCTGGCGTTATCATTCGCCATTTACTGAAATTCAGTCAGCAGGAGTTGGAACGTCGCCATGGCAGAATTCCAGGCGGCAAAGTTGCGGTTATTGCACTTGGTAAGTTGGGTGGTCGGGAAATGACGGCCGGCTCAGACCTTGATCTGATGCTGCTTTATGATCATGATCCGGATGCCAAATGGTCAGACGGCGACAAGCCGTTGGCTCCAAGCCAATACTACACACGTCTGACCCAGCGTCTGATTACAGCTTTGTCTGCGCCGACAGCAGAAGGGGAATTGTATGAAGTGGATTTCCGCCTGCGTCCTTCGGGCAATTCCGGACCTTTGGCAACATCACTCAGTTCTTTCCGTTCCTATCATGAAAAAGATGCTTGGACTTGGGAGCATATGGCCCTGACAAGAGCGCGTATTGTGGCGGCGGATGAAGGTTTCTCAAATATTGTGAGAAAAGAGATTGTTTCCGTCTTGGCGCAACCTCGTGAAGCGGAAGCTGTTTTTGCAGATGTGACTGACATGCGCGCGCGTATAGAGGACGAAAAACGAACCTCCAACCCCTGGCATATCAAGCAGGTAGCTGGAGGATTGGTCGATGTCGAGTTTATCGCCCAAGCGTTACAGCTGATTTATGCAAACAAACATCCTGAGGTCCTGCATGCGAATACGGCAGAAGTATTGCGTCTCTGCGTCGATGAAGGATTGATCGATCACGGAGTAGCGGACAAACTTCTTCCGGCAATTCGTCTCTATCACAATTTGACGCAAATCCTGCGGGTATGTCTTGACGGTAATTTTGATCCGCATTCCGCGTCGAACGGATTGAAACAGGCGATTGCAAGGGCAGGGGAAGAGCCCGACATTGCTCAATTGGAGCTGAGATTGCGGCAATATCAAAGTGAAGCACGAGACTGTTTCACGCAGCTCATAGGATCGGTTGAAGCCCGCCAGGAAACAGTTTGATCAATAAAGTTCTGCACAAAACATATCAATGTGGTTCTGGAAAAAGCGCAAAAAATTGCCCCGGATACTGCTCACACTTCCGGGGCAAGGTGCCAGTCATTCGGAGGCGGCTGCATTGCTCAGTTGGCACTGGTTACCGCGTGAGCTGCCTCCTCGGGAGAAACCTCTAGCATCGGAACATCCAGATCAGGAGAATCCGAGCTAAAATCGGGCGTTTTGGAAGCTGCTATTTCTTCTTTCAGGGCATAAGCAGCTTCCTTGCTGCAAGTCTGTGGTAGGCGAATGGTTATGCGTGTTCCCTGACCGATCCGGGAGCGAATTTTCATCGTTCCGCCATTCAGGTTCACGAGTGAACGTGCGATGCTCAAACCAAGGCCTGAGCCCTTGTGGGTCTTGGTAAACTGGTTTTGGACCTGTTCAAACGGATGTCCTAACCGGTCAATCGCATCCTGCGGAATACCAACGCCTGTGTCTGCAATTGTCAAAGCGGAGTAGCCTGCTTCCTCAAATCCATAGAGCGAAATCTCGCCGCCTGACGGGGTAAATTTCACGGCATTGTCCAGAAGATTTATCAGAACCTGGCCAACCAAATCCGGGTCGGCAAAGGCTTTCAGATCGTCGGGCAGTTTATCGGTAAGCGTCAGGTTCCGCGATTTTGCCAGCTCCATTATCGAAGCGTCACATGTAGTGCGAGCAACTTCAGCCAGATCAATGGTCTCAGCTTCCAGCTCCACCTCTCCGTCATCCAGACGTGACATGTTCAGGATGTCATCGATGAGACCGAGAAGATAAGTGCCACTGCCATGAATATCGTTGCAATAGTCGCGATATTTATCGGTACCAAGTGCGCCAAAGATCTCCTGCTTCATGACTTCCGAGAAGCCGATAATGGCATTGAGCGGTGTACGCAATTCGTGGGAAATGTTGGCGAGGAATTGTGTCTTCGTACGGTTGGCAGCCTCCGCGTTATCCTTTTCTTTGGCATATTGCTCGGTCATGACGACCAACTGTTGTGCTTGCAACTCAAGATCCTGGCGTGATTGACGAAGATCGGTCACACTTTCCATAAGTTGTTGTTCGGAATTCAGGAGACGTGTTTCCTGATTCTTCATGGCGGTGATGTCGGTGCCAACAGAGACAAAGCCACCGTCCGATGTTCTGCGTTCACTGATTTGAAGCCAGCGACCATCTGCAAGTTGTGCTTTGTACTGGCGTGCCTCAGTCGCTGAATGCTCCTGGCCATCGCTCATCAGTGAGTTCAATTCGTTTGCGGATTCCTCTTCAAGGTGCACCACCTGCGGCTCACCACAATCCATGACTTGTTGATAGCCAAGACCGGTTATGTCTTGATTGGACGGCAGACTGTAAAGCTCGCGATACCGCTGGTTGCATAGAACAAGCTGGCTGTTGTGGTTCCATAAAACAAAGGCTTCCGAGATGGCATCAATTGCGTCACGTAGGCGTTGATCAGCCATACGCCCCATTTCGTCACGCTCGATCTGTTGGCTGACATCCATTGCGATGCCAATCAGGTGCAAGCGATTTGCCCCGTGGGTACCTGAAGAAGGCTCGATAGCTGCGTTTGGTTTTGCGGAAAGCTCGGCGCGGATGCGGATCCAAACCCAGTGACCTTCCTCATGGAGCATTCTGAACTTGCGATCCAATATAGTCTCATTTGCTTGCAAAAGCGTCTCGATATGAGATTGAAGATCGCCATCTTCAGGATGTATACGCTCTTTGACGGCTGCAAATCCAATAAGGTCGGTCCGTGGTGGCATGCCAAGCAGATCATACATGCTTTGGGACCAATAAAGATGTCCACGGGCTAGATCCCAATCCCATAGACCGGAGCGACTGCGTTTCAAGGCGGCATCCATGCGATTGGTGCTGGATGTATGAATATCGTCAGCTTCTCGCGCTCGAGCCCCTTGGCTGAAAAATGCATAGACGATAAGCAGAATAATTCCGCTCATCACCACAAAAGCAATCACATTGCGAGAGACATCCCGACGCCAAACGGCAAACAGCTGATCTGTACTGCGCAACACAGTGATCGAACCGCGGCCACCACCAAGATGATGAACCGCGCCCAGTGCTGTTTCTTTATTGGGAAGGGTAATTTCCAGAACACCGGCACTTGCACCAAATGTGGACAGGGCTTGAGAGCGTCCCAGCAAGTCGATCAGTGTTTTACGCATATCGGTTTCATTGCGAGGAATGCTCGCCACGATCATGCCATTCTCATCAGTCAGGAAAATTTGATAGTCTTTTGCCAAGTCCATATTCGGCAATGCAGAGAATAGCCATTCCTGAAATGCCTCTTTACCTGGAGCATCAATAGCTGGAACTGTCGTTGCTGCAACTGCATCGTTTTCAAGTTTGTCCGCCTTTTCGGTTTTTGTTTTTTTTGCGCTTGCAGTTATCTTGGATTTGGTCTCGGCAATCAAGGTTTCCTGTTGGACGACATGCCGGTCATATTGATTGGCGACGCGTTCCGTCAATAACGTTGCCAGCATCTGAATATCCTGACGAGCATCAAGATCAAGACCTTCCTTGCGCTCAAGCAAGTCAGATGCGCGCCAAAAGACGACAATGCCAAAGAATATTAGAATAACGACGGGTATGACCTGTCGAAGCCAAGGCTCTTCTTTTGCAAATTTGAAATAGCTAGGACGGGCCAGTAGGCGAACTTGACCGTTTGCCACATCTTTGGGGCTATTGGTTCCGAAAAAACGGAATCGTCCCTTATTGGGCGCGCTGGCAAAATCAGCCTGCGTCATACCCTGGCCTCCTGATTGAATTGTCGGTGGTTCGGAAGAAAATGCCGCGCTTCCGAATCAATTCCATTTGAATCGACAAGAGGCATTTTGTCTAGAGTCTGACGAGGATTTTTTGGTTAACGAAAGGTTAACGAAAGTAAAGAGTGAGGCTGATCCTGTGATTCTGTTGAAGAATCAGCCTCATTTTCTTAATGCAAGCATCGATTTACAATATCTGCGACATCCTTGGATAGTGGATTTGCTGTAGCGATTCTCTCCAATTCTGTCCGAGCTTTTGCCTGTCGTCCTTCTTCCAGAACGCGCCAGGAGCGAAAATTGTTAAGCAGCCTTGCTGCGGTTTGAGGGTTTTTATCATCCAGTTCCAAAATGATATCCGCAACAAGCCGATAACCTTTTCCGTCTGCTCGATTGAACTGGCAGGCATTGCTCATGGCAAAGGCGCCTATCAACGCACGGGTTCGGTTCGGGTTGTTCAAGCTGAAGCTAGGATGGTCAAGCAGGCTTTGGACAGTTGCAAGGCAGTCTGATTTTGGAGATGTTGCTTGCAAGGAAAGCCATTTGTCGATGACCAGAGCATCATCCTTGAACTGTTCGTAGAAAGAAGCAAGCAGTGGTTTGGCTGCATCCTTGCCATGATGGGTGAGGCTGGCAAGCGCGGCGAAGCGATCCGTCATGTTGGTTGCAGTATTGAATTGTATCTGGGCCAGTTCAATGCCGCTCTTGTCAGGGAGCATCACCAAAAGATCGAGAACTCGATTGCGCAACGCACGGCGGCCGGAACCTTCTGCATCGGGTTGGTATGGGCCGTGTTGCTGCAAGGAGTGATATAGCTTTCTCAACTGAGTTTGCAATCGTTCCGCCAGCGACTGACGGAATGTTTCGCGTCCGTGGTGAATAGCATCAGGGTCGACATTTCGACCAATCTCGCGTGCGATATCTGTTTCACTTGGAATGGCCAGAATTTCCGCGCGGAAGGCCATGTCCAGCTGAGGGTCAAAAATGACCTTGCCCAAAGCTTCGATCAAAGTCATATCGCGTTGGTTGACTTCAATGGGATTGTCCTGTTCGCTCTTTCTGATCAGTGTGCGTATCAGCAGATATTGTGATGCTTCCCAGCGATTGAAACTATCACTATCGTGCTGCATCAAGTGCAGGATGTCGTCATCGGTCAGATTGGAGCGCAAGCGCACAGGAGCAGAAAAGCCTCTTAGCAACGAGGGAAGGGCAGGACTCTCGACGCCTTCCAGAACGAAGCTCTGCTTACGCTCACGAATATGCAGAATGCCTTCCATGCCATGAAGGTCAATGTCGCCCCCACGAGTATTGGTGAATGAAACTTCCTGACCGTTCTTGCCGATCAGGCCAAACCGAACCGGTATATGCATGGCGCGTTTGGTTGGCTGTCCGGGGGTTGCAGGGCAAGATTGTTCTACAGCAAGTGTCAATTCTTTATGCTTGGCATTATAGGTGGATGTAACAGCAACATCTGGTGTACCAGCCTGACTGTACCAAAGGGAGAATTGCGATAGATCTTTGCCGGAGGCATCTTCGAATGCTTTGAGAAAATCCTCGATCGTCGCGGCTTCGCCATCATGACGCTCGAAATAAAGATCCAGTCCACTGGAAAATGCATCGCGACCCAATATGGTTTTGATCATTCGGCAAAGCTCGGCGCCCTTCTCATAAACAGTTGCTGTATAGAAGTTGTTGATCTCGGAATAGCTTTCAGGACGAACCGGATGAGCCAGAGGGCCGCCATCTTCAGGGAACTGACGGGAGCGGAGCTGGCGGGTGTCCTCAATGCGTTTCACGGCGCGAGAACGCATGTCGGATGAGAATTCCTGATCGCGGAAAACGGTTAGACCTTCTTTCAGACAAAGCTGAAACCAGTCGCGACAGGTAATCCGGTTGCCTGTCCAGTTGTGAAAATACTCATGTGCGATGATGGCTTCAATCAGGGCGTAATCGGTATCAGTTGCTGTATCCGGTTTGGCTAGAACATATTTGTCATTGAAAATGTTCAGGCCCTTGTTCTCCATGGCTCCCATATTGAAGTCTGATACGGCCACGATCTGAAACAGATCCAGATCATACTCGCGGCCATATACTTCCTCGTCCCAACGCATGGAGCGTTTCAGGGCGTCCATGGCATATGACACGCGGTCTTCCTTGCCATGTTCGACATAAATATGCAGATCTACTTCTCGGCCTGAGGAGGTGGTGAAGCTATCTTCGATACGTGCCAGATCTCCGGCAACACATGCAAAGAGATAAGCAGGCTTTGGGTGGGGATCATGCCACTGTGCGAAATGCCAATCAGATCCATCTCTTTTCTCCGTCAAAGCTCCGCTATCGATTAGATTGCCGTTGGAGAGCAGGTGCGGGTTGCCTGTGACTGGGGCTTCCAAGCGGACGTCATAGACGGACAGGCAATCCGGGCGATCATAGAAATAGGTGATACGCCGAAAGCCTTCGGCCTCGCATTGGGTACAATAGGTATTGCTTGTTCGGTAGAGGCCTTCGAGACGCGTATTGGCTGTTGGATTGATCTCGGTTGTAATGGTCAGAGTAAAGGCTTGCTCTGGTGGGTGAGGAATTGTGAGATGTTTGTCATCAACATGATAATCATCAGAGAGCAATAATGAGCCATTCAGTTCTACTGAGAGCAATTTCAAGCCTTCACCATTCAGGATAAGGGCTGGTTTCTCGCCTGCGCTTTCCTTCGGCTCAATGTGCATTTCATTTCGAACGCAGGTTTTCTCAGGATGCAATTCGAACGTCATGGCAAGACGGGGAATGGCATAAGGAGTGGGGCGGTAATCTTCCAGACGAATTACGGAATAATCGGTTCGCATCATCATCATTTTCTTCTTCTTTTTCTGTCTTCTTCTTGTTGAATGTCAGAGAGGCTGCTCATTGGTGCGAGGTAGCCTATCCATCTCTCCTTGGTCATGGCAAGTGAGAAAAATGGGGCTAGGAAAGAATGTCGATTTCGAGCCGTTATGGCATTATTTATCCGGGCATGATCAAAATGACTCAATCTCTCAGCTTCCTGGTCTAACATTCTGAGCAGACTCGTATATTTCCTGTTCTTGAACCGCTTTGTCAGGTGAATTGCAAGTTGAATCAATTTGTTAAGTAGACTTCAGCGAAAAAAAGAGGTGCACTGGTAGGGCGTTGACGTCTAGCCAAGGTCGAATGGAACGAATTGGCGCTTGTTCGGATCGACAATAAGCTTGCGATCAATTGGCGGTACGGCGCGCTGATGACAGCGTTTGCGTTCGCAGATACGGCATGAAACCCCAATCCCGACAACTCCGGCATCCGATTTTAAATCCAGCCCGTCGGCATAGATGATCTGATCGGCAAAGGAGAGCTCACAGCCAATGCCGATCGCATAGCGGCGAACAGGGGCGCGATAGCCAGCACCAAATTTGGTGACACTGGTGGCTACGCACAGGTAACGGATGCCATCTGGCATTTCTGCAATTTGTACCAGATGTCGACCTGGAGCCTCAAAAGCTTCATGCACGTTCCAGAGCGCGCAAGCACCACCAAATCGAGCAAACTGGAAGCGGGTAGCTGAATGACGTTTTGTGACATTGCCAGCTCGATCAACGCGTACGAAGTAAAATGGAATACCACGAGCGCCAGGGCGTTGTAGGGATGAGAGGCGATGGCCAACTTGTTCCGGTGATGCCCCGAAATGATGACGAAGACGGTCAATGTCATGTCGTGTCTCTTGGGCAACATCCAAAAAGCGTTTGTAAGGAAGGCAGAGGGCTCCAGCAAAATAATTGGCCAAACCAATGCGGGCGATGGATTCGGCAGCTTCAGATCGAAGGCCGGACTTGGTGATGCGATTGTCGATGAGATCCGAATAGTCCAGAATTGCAATCTGGTGCGCGAGCAGGAATGAGATGGATGGAGTGTCTTGGGCAGCGTTGATGGAGAGAATGCGTGTCTCCTCATCGAATTGGCGCATGGTCTGATCTTGTGTGGGTTTCTCTATATAACGCACCCTCACATTATGTCGATCTTCCAGATAGCCCTGAAAGGCGCTGATACGATTGCCATCCAGCATTCCGTGACGTTTGGCCAGATCTTCGGCAGCTTGATCGAGCTCATCAATATAGTTGTTATGATAGTGGAAGTAGTCGCGTACTTCCTCGTAAGGAAGAATGGAACGTTCTTCCCCCTCATTGGAATGGGCGGACAATGCGTCATCCAGCATCATCAGGCGATCATTTGTGCGGCGATTTGCTTGATGCAAAGCCAGGAAAGCTTGGGTCAGCCAAGGAGAGTTTGAGGCCGCCATCTTCAATTCCTGCAGTCCCGGGTTGGTATCCCGGAACAAAGGGTCGGCCAGTGCTTCTTTCAAATCGGCCAAAACCCGACTGGTGTCCGCTGAAGCCAGATCGCTCAAGGACATGTCATAGTGATGGCTGAGAGCCAGTAGAACAGGAGCGGTCAGCGGGCGCTGATTGTTTTCTATCTGGTTGAGATAAGAAGTTGAAATTCCAAGGCGTTCGGCAAAGCTGGCTTGTGTCAAGCCATGTGTCTCGCGTAATGACCTGACCTTTGGGCCAACAAATAATTTCTCTGCCATGATGTGGTCCTGATATTTGCAAATTTTGCATTTTGCAAAGTTAAGTTTGCAAAAATATTTGCAAATTAACTCAATAAAATCAAGACATTCATTGACTTTTTTGTGTAACTGATCGAATTATGCTTCACGAATTGCCCTTTGGACTAGTTTGGGTGGATAAAAGGCTAAGACTGATCATTCGGTTGAAAAAGCTGATTGATGATCCTCCTAAAGGTGCAGCCCCCATCAATATACGGGTGTTATTTCCCCGTCATTTGATTGGGTGAAGCTGAGTAAGGGCAAGGGAGAACCGGACTTAACGCCGATGGAATGCGAAAGCGTCATTCGGCACTTGATACTTAGGGGGAAGACAAATGTTGTTGCTTGAGGATGTAGGTGGTGAAGTTCGTCGTGGCATGACCCATCAGGCAGAGCAGGGGATGGTGACTTACCGTACCTTGGTGTTTGCCGAGACGCACCCGATCTTCACGGAATGTCTGCTGAACATGCTCGGCATCAAACGTGAATATACCCCGGTATTGGAATGCGCCGGACTGGACCAGCTGCTCAGCGCAGCTCCGGACCGCGAAGACACTCTGCTGGTTCTCAATTTGTCGGCGACTGCCAGCCGGGGTTCTGCTGCGATTGCGGATGTGCGCAAAGCTTATAAACATGCGCGTCTGGTTTTGATTTGCGATGAGAATGATAAAGGTCTTGCTCATTTTGCATTGGGCCATGGGGCTGATTGGGTGATCAGCAAGACTGCTCCTATTGCCGAGCTTCGTGCTGCTGCTGCCCGCGTTCAAGCCGGACTGGCTGATGAGGCACCGGTTGTTGAGGGCGGGGAAATATATGAGCGTTCGGATCTCTACTCCAAGCTGGCCAATTTGACACCAAAACAGATGACCATTCTGCAATATCTGCGTGATGGTTTGCTGAACAAGCAGATTGCATATGAGCTGGGTTTGACTGAAGCGACCGTCAAACATCATATTTCCTTGATCCTGAAGAAACTTAATTGCTATCGCCGGACACAGGCCGTTGCCATCGCCAACCGGATGATGTGATCTTTGCCGGATGTACATCAGGTGATTGTCTTCTGAAGGAAAGAAAAAGCGAGCCAATGGCTCGCTTTTTTTCGTTCCAGGTTTGCTTTCGCCCCCATGGACTGGCCAGTGGATGCGAAGGAGGGATATAAGTGATTGCCATCAGGAAGATCATTAGTTACAAAAATGAATAAAGATATATAATTTATGTAACGTGTCGGTGAGGAGGCATCATAAGATGGACCAACACAATCATCCTAACCCGGTCTCTGTCATAAAAGCAGAAAATGGGATTGCGGTCATCCAGATTGATAACCCGCCGGTCAATGCTCTTTCCCATGCAGTTCGACTGGGCTTGAAGCAGGCAATAGAGCAGGTCGAGGTCGATGAAAGCATCAAGGGAGCAGTTCTGCATTGTCTTGGTCGCACCTTCATCGCTGGTGCAGACATCAAGGAATTGGGAAAGCCACCAAAACAGCCTTATCTGCCAGATGTCATCGCATATCTGGATGCATGCAGTAAACCCCTTGTGTCTGCATTGCATGGCACTGCGTTGGGAGGTGGATTCGAAGTGGCTATGGGGTGCCATTATAGAGTGGCTTTGCCACAGGCCAGGGTCGGTTTGCCAGAAGTAAAGCTGGGCATCATCCCCGGGGCAGGTGGCACTCAGCGGCTTCCTCGGTTGATTGGGCAGGAAAAAGCCGCAGATATCATCACATCGTGCCGCCAGGTCAAAATGACCGAGGCACTGGAAATCGGTTTGATCGATGCTCTGATCGATGAGAATGATCTGCTTGAGGGTGCAAAATCCTTCCTGATCAAGCAATTTGGGACCGGAGAGGCACCGGTTTCCATTTCAAAGCGTCCGATCATGGAGACCAATGAGGAGAGTTATGCCTCATTGAAAGCAAAGGTGACGAAGCGCGCGCGAGGTCAGATTTCACCAATAAAGGCATTGGAGAGCATTGATAATGCCGCAACCCTGTCATTTGAGGAAGGTATGGCGGCGGAACGCGCAATATTTCTGGAGTTGGCAAGCAGTGATCAAGCCGCTGCGTTGCGTCATGCATTTTTTGGAGAGCGTACCATTGCCAAAGTACCCGGTCTGGAAAATATTGATCCACGCTCTGTGACTGATGTTGCCGTGATCGGTGCTGGCAATATGGGATCCGGAATAGCGGCAGCATTTGCTGATGCTGGATACTCGGTCACGGTGGTGGAGATGAGCGAAGCCGGACTGGAACAAGGAAAGGGCCGGGTTGCCGGTATCTATCAAGGTGGTGTGAAGCGCGGGAAGTTGACGCAAGAACAGGCCGAAAGAAAAATAGCGAGCTTTTCCTTTACCACACAGCTTGCAGATCTCTCTCGGAGTGATCTGGTGATCGAAGCAGTCTTTGAAGATATGCAGGTAAAAAAAGACCTCTTCACCAATCTCCAATCTGTTGTTGGCCCGGATTGTATTCTCGCGACCAACACGTCCTATCTGGACATTAATGAGATTGCTTCCGTTCTTGAGAAACCGGAAAATGTCGTTGGTCTTCATTTCTTTTCACCCGCTAATATCATGAAATTGCTTGAGATTGTCGACGCGGAAAAAACGGCGCCTGAAGTCTTGGCAACTGCTCTGGCAGTTGGTAAAAAACTGCGAAAAATTGCCGTCATAGCTGGTGTTTGCGATGGCTTTATCGGCAATCGTATCTGGGCACGCAATCGCCAGCTGCTGGAGTTCTTTTTGGAAGATGGTGCAGAGGTAGAAGACATTGATAAGGCGATGCTCGAATTTGGTTTCCCGATGGGGCCATATTCGGTCTTTGATCTTTCAGGTCTGGACATTGCTTGGGCACAGCGCAAACGTAAAAAAACTTCTATGAAACCCGCTGAGCGGTATGTCGAGATCCCCGATCTATTATGTGAGCAGGGACGGTTGGGCATCAAGGCAGGCAAGGGTTGGTATGACTATGAGGATGGAAGCCGTAAACCTCAGCCATCTTCAGAGGTTGCCAAGCTTGTTGCTTCGGAGCGTGTCAGGAAAGGCATTTCGCAGCGAAAGCTCTCCTCCGAAGAAATTCAGAAGCGGGTGCTTGCTGGTATGATCAATGAAGGGTGCAAAATTCTGCAGGAGAAGATTGCATTGCGACCTGTTGATATAGATATGGTACTTCTCAATGGTTATGGCTATCCCGTTTGGCGTGGTGGACCGATGTTTGCCGCTGATCAGTTGGGCCTTGCTGACATTGTTCGAACCCTGAAGGAGATGGAAGCTGAGTACGGAGAGGGGTGGGAAACCTCGCCGGTATTGGCAGCTTGTATCGAACGGGGCATGAAACTGGCCGAATGGCAGTGTACGGAGTAAAAACAAGAATAAGTAAGCTTTTGAACTCAGTTGTACATATCAGGCAATCAAATTGGAGGATGGAAATAATAATCCATCCCCCAGTTTTGGTTTATGTGCGAACTAATTGAATTATTCACTTCAATTATTTGGTATAAATTACAATGACAGGGGCGGGTTGCGGGAAAAAACATTGCACTAATAACAATATTGAACGGAAATATTCAATTAGTTATCTCTTTATCGCTTCTGTTTACCAAACAGCAATACTAATCCCGAAAACTCTGGGGCAAGATAAAACAGTTTTCGAGGATTCGAGATGTCAATTTTGCCAAAACGCCTCGCAACCAAATTACCAGTGATCATGGTGCTATCGGTCACTTTTCTGGTTGCTCTTCTCGTTTCTGTTGCGTCCTGGATGGGTGGAAACACGTCAGTTCAACTGACTGAAACAGCATTGCAGAATGCTGCCAGAGGACGAACGGATACGGTCACATTATATCTGGAGCAGCTTCAGGGCAGTATGCAAACTCTGGCCAGTCACACCGATGTTGGTGATGCAGCGACCGAGCTTTTTGGTGGCTGGAAGGTGCTGAAGGATGACGCGCCAGGGAAGCTAAAGGAAATCTATGTAGACAATAATCCAAACCCGGAAAACCTGCGTCATCAGTTCGTCGATGCAAAGGTTCAGGGTGTCTACTATTCCGCCGCTCACAAGAAACATCAACCTCGTATCACAAAGCTTCTGAAGGGTGGCATGTTCCGCGATGTTATTTTCTTTGGCAAAGAGGGTAACGTCTATTACAGCTACCGCAAGGGTCCTGAATTCACGACCAATATCAGTCAATCAGGCATTCTCCATGAAGAGTTGATCGCTCAAGTTCAGCCGATCCTCAAATTGGCCAAGGAAGATCCGGAAAGTGGCTACAAGGGCAATGGCTTTACTGGATTTGTTCCGGTCAACGGAGAAATTACCGCATATATGGTGACACCAATCGCCAAATGGGGACGCATTCTGGGTGCAATAGCCTTCGAGGTGAACACCAAGGAACTGGCGTCTATCATTGAAGATAAGACAGGGCTTGGCAAGACCGGGCACATTGATCTGGTCAATGCAGATTTGCGGGCTATTTCCTTTGCCAACAAAACCGTTGAAGAGGTGCCAACCTCGGAAAATGAAATCGCCTTGGCTGCTCTGACGGGTAAGACTGCCATGGATGATGTTGCTTTTGATGGCAATAAGTATCGTGCAGTTGCCGTTCCGATGGAAGTTCTGGGGACAGCTTGGGCTATTGTGGTTCGGCAGAATTATGAGGAACTGCTGGCGCCAGCTGCGACTTTGCGTAACAGCCTTCTGGCTCTTGGACTTGGCATGCTGGTTGTTATAGGTGGTCTCGCAACCTGGTTTATTAGAAGTGCCATGGCGCCATTGAAGACACTGAACGATGGAGTTACTCGCATTGCGAAAGATGATCTGAATGTTCAGTTGCCTGATGCAAAACGCAAAGACGAAATTGGCGAATTGTCACGGGCCGTTGAAGTGCTGCGTAACAACGCCATTGATCGCAGACGTCTTGAGGAACAGGCTCGCAGCGAACAGGAGGAACGTACCACTCGACAGCGTGCTATTGAAAGCATGATTGATGGTTTCCGTTCCTCTTCCAACGATTTGCTCAATGACGTGACCCAGAATATGGACACCATGCAGCAGACTGCCAATGGCTTGTTTGGTATGGCTGAGAATACTGCAGCCCAGGCAACTTCTTCTGCATGTGCATCTGAAGAAGCATCATCCAATGTTCAAACAGTTGCATCTGCAGCTGAAGAACTGGCGAGTTCCATTGAGGAAATCAAGCGCCAGGTTGATGAAACAGCCAATGTCGTCAATCAGGCTACAGAAGCCACTCGCCATACCAATGAGAAGGTTTCCGGCCTGTCCAACTCTGCTCAGAAAATCGGCGATGTCGTTTCCCTCATTCAGGATATTGCCGAACAGACCAATCTGCTGGCGCTGAATGCCACCATCGAAGCTGCCCGTGCTGGCGAACATGGCAAGGGCTTCGCGGTTGTCGCATCTGAAGTCAAGGAACTGGCGAACCAGACCTCCAAGGCGACCGAGGAAATCTCCTCACAGATCAACGAAATTCAGGGAGCGACCAACGAAGCCGTTCATGCTATCGCTGGCATCGCAACAACAATGGAACAGGTAAACGAATACACCAATTCCATTTCTGTGGCAGTAGATGAACAGGGGTCGGCAACGTTCGAAATTTCTCAGAATGTTACCCAGGCCGCGAATGGAACGCAGGCTGTAGCTGGCAATATGTCAGGCCTTCAGGAATCGGTCACTCAGACCACTCAGTCTGTCGAGCAGGTCAAGGAAAGCTCCTCTAATGTTGCTGAGCGGACAGACCGTTTGCGCAATGAGGTCGACAGTTTCCTCAAGAATGTTGCATCTGCCTGATGTGGCACGGTTATGCCTGCCACTAAAGAAACTGATCATGGAAAAGCGCCCCAGGGGGCGCTTTTTTCATTGTCGCATATTGTAAAATCGGTTACACCCGTTGGCATGACTTACTTGATTGCACAAAATTGGTGGTGGTGGCAGACGCAATAACGGCGGCTGACCCTTTGCTATGCAATCAGGCAAAACATGAAATTGGGATCTGGCCGTCGGTTTACCGGCGGCTTTTGTGTATCTGGGCAAAGTTGCAAACCGTCGGGCGATAGATGGAACGACCCGCAGATTTGGAACAAAGGTGCTATCCTTACAGGCACAGCACAAGCTAGGGACATATCATGACTGTTCATCAGACAGACACTTCATCCATTGATTTTATAGAAGATGGTCTCTACCTGACCGAAGGTGGGATCGAAGTGATCCGGCAGGTCGGCAAGGATGATTTCGCTACCGCTCTGGATACCATCCTTTCGCAATTGGATGAACGACGTGGGGTCGTTCTGTCCTCCAACTATGAATATCCCGGTCGGTATACTCGTTGGGAAGTTGGTTTTGTCGATCCTCCGTTGGCCGTTACAGCCCGTGGTCGTTCAATGACGATTGAGGCGTTGAATGACCGTGGTGTCGTACTTGTTCCAGCGATTAATCGAGAGTTGAAAGACCTGCCGGAACTGAAATCCTACATGGCGGATGACACCAGAATCGAGTTGGTCGTTAGGGAGCCCGAAGGTAGTTTCACAGAGGAAGATCGTAGCCGCATCCCATCCGTTTTCAGCATCGTGCGAGCACTGATTGGTCTCTTTAAATCCGGACAAGATGCGCAACTTGGGCTCTATGGAGCATTTGGTTATGATCTTGCTTTCCAGTTCGATCCCATCGAGATGCAGCTTCAGCGTCCGTCGGATCAGCGCGATCTGGTGCTTTATCTTCCAGATGATTTGCTGATCGTCGACCTCTATGCTGAAGAAGCCTATCGCTATCGCTACGACTTCGCCTATGAAGGCAACACGACGGAAGATATCGAGCGGCAGATCACAAGCGAGCCATTCCAACGGTCTTTTGAAAATCTTCCACGTGGCGATCATGAAAAGGGCGAATATGCAGAAGTCGCTCGCAAGGCCGTTGAGTATTTCAAACGTGGCGATTTGTTTGAATGTGTGCCCGGCCAGACTTTCTATGAGCGGGTAGACTGCAACCCTTCCGCTATCTCGCGTCGCCTGCAGGAGATCAACCCATCACCTTACGGCTTCATGATCAATCTGGGTGATCAGGAATATCTGGTGGGCGCCAGCCCTGAAATGTTTGTCAAAGTCAGTGATGGTACATTGGTCGAGACTTGCCCGATCTCGGGTACCATTAAACGAGGTAAGGATCCCATCGAAGATAGCGAGCAAATCTTGAAGCTACTCAACTCCAAAAAAGATGAGAGCGAGCTGACAATGTGCTCAGATGTGGATCGTAATGACAAAAGTCGCGTCTGCGTTCCCGGGTCCGTTCGTGTCAAGGGGCGTCGTCAGATCGAGCTTTATTCCCGCCTCATTCATACTGTTGATCATATTGAAGGTCGCTTGAGAGAAGGGTTGGATGCTCTTGATGCATTCTTGTCTCATGCTTGGGCGGTGACGGTCACAGGTGCACCAAAGCTATGGGCCATGGACTTCATCGAGAAACATGAAAAATCTCCGCGAGCCTGGTATGGCGGTGCCATAGGCATGATTGGCTTCGATGGAAACATGAATACTGGTCTGACCCTGCGTACCATTCGCATCAAGGATGGTGTGGCTCAGGTGCGGGCCGGGGCGACTTTGCTCTATGATTCCTGCCCGGAAGACGAAGAGGCTGAGACAGAATTGAAGGCTTCTGCGATGCGAGCGGCAATTCGCGATGCAGCACGACCACAAAGCGATATCGGTGCTGCCGAAGCTCCCAAGTCTGGAGAAGGCTTGAAAATTCTGCTCGTCGATCATCAGGACAGCTTTGTCCATACACTTGCCAACTACTTCCGGCAAACCGGTGCCGAGGTCGTCACGGTGCGATCTCCTGTTGCAGACCAGGTGTTTGAGAAGGTGCAGCCTGATTTGGTGGTGATGTCACCAGGGCCGGGTAATCCGCAACATTTTGGAACGAATGAGACCATCACCAAGGCCCGGGCTCGCAAGTTGCCAATCTTTGGTGTGTGTCTGGGATTGCAAGCTATCACCGAAGCCTTTGGAGGTGAGTTGGATCAGCTTGACATTCCGATGCATGGCAAACCTTCTCGTATCGATGTGGAGCCAAAAGGCGTGTTCGAAGGTCTGGAAGATCAGATCGTGGTGGGGCGTTATCATTCTCTCTTTGCCAATCGTGACAAATTGCCAGACGATCTGCGTATTACCGCAAGCACGGAAGATGGCATTATCATGGCAATTGAACATGTTAGTGAGCCAATCAGCGCCGTTCAGTTTCATCCGGAATCCATCATGTCTCTTGGTGGCAATGCTGGTATGGTCATGATCGAGAACGTCGTGCGTCAGGCAAAAGCCTTTGCGAAAAAGAGTTGATATTGATGGCTTGATATAGGAAATCCCCGTCAAAGATGCCCTTGGCGGGGATCTTCTATGCATATTTCTACATCATCCACATCCCGTGCGGAAAACAGGACAGAGTAGTAATAAGTGCGCTAACATACTGCCTATCTATGTGGCAAATGCCTGAGTCTGGTTGAGAGCCTCAACCAATCGGTGCGCTGCCTCGGATGCGGCAAAATTTGCGGAGAGGATAGAGGTCATGACCCAGACGTGGACAATTGCGTCAGCTCGAAAAGCCTTGGAAGAGGGTCAGGTAAGCGCCGTCGATCTGGTGAGCAATGCCTTTAGCGCCATCGAACGCGAGGAAGGCGAGGGCAGCCGAACCTTCATACGAACCTTCAAGAATAATGCAATCACGCAAGCAGCGGCCTCTGATGCTTTACGCAAAATGAATGTGCCGCAAGGCCCACTTGCTGGTATTCCAATTTCGATTAAGGATCTCTTTGATATTACTGGTGAAGTGACCACTGCTGGTTCCAGGGTTTTGGCCGACACAGAGCCTGCGAGCAAAGATGCGAAGGTGATAGAGAATCTGCGAGCGGCTGGAGCCATTTTCCTTGGTCATACCAATATGACTGAGTTCGCTTATTCCGGTCTTGGTATCAACCCGCACCATGGCACTCCTTTGAATGTCTGGGATCGCCGGATCGGACGTGTGCCAGGTGGGTCTTCTTCTGGTGCCGCCATATCTGTGGCCGAGAATATGGCCATTGCTGCCTTGGGATCTGATACTGGTGGATCCATCCGTATCCCGGCCGCCTTTAATCGGCTTTATGGATTCAAGCCCTCTCTAGATCGGCACTCCATGGATGGCATCTTCCCTTTGTCCAGCTCGCTTGATACCATTGGTGCTATTGCAAGATCTATGGAATGTTGCCGTATTCTGGATCATGTCATGGCTGGTTTGCCCGTACCGGAAGCCAATATACGACCACTTGCCGGGATGCGCTTTGCCATTCTGGAAACCATCGCTCTGGACGGTCTGGATGTGGAAGTGGCCGGCGGTTTTGTACGCGCACTCGAAAAGATGTCTCAGGCTGGCGCGAGATTGGAGAGGGTAAAGATCGATGCAATCAATCGCTTCTCGGATATTGCAGAGCTTGGTTCCTTGGCTGGGCCGGAAGCCTGGCATCTGCATAGAGATTTGATCAGCTCAGATGAGGCAGATTTCGATCCTCGCGTGGCCAGCCGCATTAAGGCGGCTCAATCGATTTCAGCCGCTGATTATATCGAGATGCTGGCTCTGCAAAGAGATATGCAGGAGCGTACACATCTGGCAACTCGTAATTATGATGCAGTTTTGTTGCCTTCTGTGGCAGTTGTTCCGCCAGAGATCAAACCATTGCTCTCATCTGATGATGCTTACATTGAGACCAACCTGAAAGTTCTGCGCAACACTGCCATAGGCAACGTGCTGGGGGTTCCTGCTGCGAGTATTCCGGTGGGAGGAGAAGATACCGCACCAGTGGGCATGATGGTCATGGGTGAGATGGGGCAGGATGCACTGGTACAAGATATTGCACAGAGCATTGATATGGTACTGAATGCAAAATGACGCTGCTACATTTGAAGCGCATTTTCAAAAGTTGAAGCATTCTTCAAACAAGAACTCTCTTCAAAAAGCAATGAGTTTAAGCCTTTCCTGTGATTCCAAAATCACGAGAAAGGCTTAAAGTGATAACGCCATTTCGGTTTTAAATTATCAAACAAGCCGAATGTGCATTCATCATTGCGCTGGATAGCCTGTTGTTTGCTGATAGATCGTCTGGCCACCATAGCCGGGCTGAGCCGGATAGGGCTGAACAGGCATTGGTGGAATAGGTGGTTGTACCGGATAAACCGAACGTCTTATCTGCTGCTGGACAGGTCGGTTGATGCCTGCAGTCGTAATCGGATCAACACTGCCACCTGAGCAACCTGCCATTAGTTTTTGTTGGCCGGTAATGTCATAAGCGATGGGCAGTCCGGTCAACCTGTTCGTGATAACAAAGCTCTCCCTGCCCAGATTTTCCTGCATATACCCCTTTGTGCCGCGTGGGATTACGATCCCCTCATTCGTGATCTGGTCGGCTGTCAGGCACTGATTGGTAGCAACCTTATCCACGCCGAGACTGTTGGCGGTTATGATATCTGAACATCCAGCAATTGAGGCAAGGATAATTCCAGTTGCCCACCAACGCATTGGCTGGTGATTGGCAAAAATAGAGTGTAACGTCACAATCGTCCCCACAATTGTAATGCGCAACTTGGCGCATGAAGGCGGTCCCCAAAATTTCAGCTTTCTATAGGGCAAAGGGGTTAAAGAGGAGCAAAGAGACTCGTATTCTTTTGCATAAGTGTCAAAAGGTGCATAAGGATTTTTACAAATAGAATTGTATATGTTTCAAAAATGAATATACTTTATGAAATTTCGTAACATAAAATCGCGCAATCAGAAGTAGACGAGCTGATCCTGAGAAGGTCGTCTGATATACAAGGAACTACGGGGACCATGACGCAAGCATTCATTTGTGATTATATCCGCACGCCTATTGGCCGCTTCGGTGGCGCTCTTTCTACCGTACGGGCAGACGATCTCGCAGCTATTCCGTTGAAAGCACTTATGGAGCGCAACAGTTCTGTTGATTGGGAAGCCATTGATGATGTGATCTTGGGCAATGCCAATCAGGCAGGTGAGGACAATCGCAATGTGGCCCGTATGGCCGTATTGTTGTCTGGAATGCCGCAGTCTGTTCCCGGTACAACAGTCAATCGTCTCTGTGGCTCTGGGATGGATGCCATCATGATGTGCGCCCGTGCCATAAAGGCGGGAGAAGCTGAGATCATGATCGCAGGAGGTGCAGAATCCATGTCACGCGCTCCTTTTGTCATGCCAAAAGCAACAAGCGCCTTCTCTCGCAATGCTGAGATCTACGACACCACGATTGGTTGGCGCTTTGTAAACAAGCTGATGAAGAAGCAGTTCGGGATCGATTCCATGCCTGAGACCGCAGAGAATGTTGCAGAAGATTTTGCAGTTTCGCGCGAAGATCAGGATGCATTTGCAGTGCGTTCCCAAGACAAGGCAATCAAAGCTCAGGAATCAGGTCGTTTTGCCGAAGAAATCACTTCGGTCACCATACCTCAGCGTAAAGGAGATCCTGTTGTCGTAGAGCATGATGAGCATATTCGTCGTGGAACAACAGTGGAAGGGTTGGCAAAATTGAAAGCACCATTTCGCGAGGGGGGGACTGTTACCGCCGGTAATGCGTCCGGCGTTAATGATGGCGCTGCAGGCCTGATCATTGCATCAGAACAGGCCGTTGAGAAGTATGGGTTAAAGCCGATAGCGAGAATTCTGGGCGGAGCGACTGCTGGTTTGGCTCCACGTATCATGGGGTTTGGCCCGGCACCAGCTTCGAAAAAACTCATGGCCCGCTTGGAACTGACAATTGATGATTTCGATGTCATCGAGTTGAATGAAGCCTTCGCCTCTCAAGGCTTGGCCGTGATGCGTGATCTGGGACTGCCGGATGACGCAGAGCAGGTCAACCCCAATGGAGGAGCCATCGCGTTGGGGCACCCCCTTGGAATGTCAGGGGCCCGGATTACAGGCACAGCCGCTCTGCAATTGCGTAAGAATGGCGGAAAACGGGCGTTGGCAACGATGTGTATCGGTGTGGGGCAGGGGATTGCGATTGCTATCGAAGCAGTCTAGTCAATCATTTCCTGCATTTTCCGCATTATACTTTCGGATTATCCACAAGATTTTCCTGCATTGCAAAAACACAAAACATCCCATTTGATCAAAAAAAAGGGGTGTTTTTTCTATTTTACCTCCTAAATTTTGTAAAATTTCTTGCTTTATACTAAAATCTGTAAAGTTAAGTAGTAATACGCATTAGTATAGTTAATGTGGTTATTGCAAAGCTGCATGAGTTGGATTAACAAGGCCCGACCATTGAGGTGACAGGGTCGGGTTTAAGATGTGGCTAGATTAAACCCGCCTCGGGAAATGGTACTTTTCTCAGAGTCAGTGCTATCAGGTTTTTTACTGATTTTTGCATGATATGTTGATAATGATGAAAAGACAGGTGCTATCCTTATTTCCTGTTAGGTCAATGGGTTGGCTTGGTTTCAAAAAGACACAGCATTTGATACCAAACCCGAATGTAGGCAATCAAGTATCATTGAAGTGAAACCAAATTTTGCGATCTAGTCGTGTTCTTTCCCGTGAGAAGAAGAATACGAGAACGTATAATTGGTATGGTTGTCTAAACTTTTACTCTCAGAGCTTTACCGAGTTCAATGGGGTAGGAAATCGCTCTCTAACAGGCTTGTGTCCTCCTTACGGCCTGTAGATGAGAGCAACGAAGCGTCCAGATGCGTTTGCGGCACGTCCCCCACTAGATGCCGCAATGCACACCCTTTGGGTGGAAAGTCTGGCGTAGGGCGAATAGCCCGTTTGGCGATTCTGAAACCAGTTTTCGCCAGCTGGCCGTCGTTGTCCCCGCAGCGGCGGCCAGCCCATGGGGACAATATTGTTCATTATTGCCTATTATTTGAAATAATATTTGGTTCTTGAACACTGGAGCGTGTGTATTTGGGTGTGAAACGGGACAATCTTGTGAATTCACACAGATACTATATCTAACGCTTGCATTTTTAACCATGTTGTCTGCTATAGTCATATCATTGGAGACATGGGTTTCTTAATCATGTGTCCTAGATCTGAGCAGACGAGTAAGCCTGAAATTGCAGGTGAATTTGCCTTGACGATAGAAGAGATATGCTGGTCAACACAATTCTGATCAGCAAAGATCGCCGGTCCGGTTAGGCGAGCTGATGGTGGGGACCTGTCAGTTTTGGGGATTGCTTTTGTGGGGGTCGCAAAAGCATCTATCATGATTTCATGAGACAGCAAGGTAGTCCGTCAGCTTTGACGGATTTACCTTTGTTTGTTATCGGCTGAAACAAATATTCCATCCATATATTCAGTTGGAAGCCAATGCTTGAAGCGGCATTCAAAAAGCGCCAGTGACAACCCCGGCGCTTGAGCGATGAATATGGAAGGCTTACGCCTAGAATGCTTGTGAGACATTCAGTTTGGCGAGAAGAGCCTCAGACTGAAACTGTTGAAGCTTCGGGCATTCATAGTCGCCTTGCTTGCCGTTATTGAATGCTTTGTCACGCGTGCTGTGATAGGCATTTCCAAGCTTGGCCCGGGTCGCTTCGTCCATATGATGTTTGTCTGCGACCTCAATTACCACCTCCTTAAGTGGAATCGCTGCATCGTGATGGCCGCAGAAAAGGCCAATACCAGTCAGTTGGCCAAGCTTTTCAATGGCATTCATGCGCTCTGGAGTGAGAATATTGCCAGCCAAAGCATTGGATGAGCTAACTGTCATTACCAATATGGTCGCGATTAGAAGGTTGGATCCGCGAGGTTTCATGACGTTTATCCTTGTCATTGCAAATCAGGAAAGATTTAGCTGCCCTAAAGGCAGAAATATACGAATCAGAGTGTGTCTACAGGTCTTGCTGTACCTGGTTTGATCAAGCTTTGTCCGATGTAAATGAGGCCCAGAATCGAAATGTTCATTACGAGGGCATAAATTGAAGCGGGAACCATCAGCGCACTATTGCCAAGCAGTAGCTGGCAAATGACCAAGGCCAAGGCGACATTTTGCAACCCACATTCTACGGCGATTGTGATCGCTTCCGAAGCGGTTAGAGAGAAGAATCTCGACATTATCAGGGCAGAACCAATGGATAGACAATTCAACAAGATCACGGCAGGTCCGACGACTGACCAATGGCTGGATATTGATCCCCATTCCGTCACAAAAGATGTGACGACAATAGCGCCAAAGATAGCGGATGCCACAAAACGAGCTTGTCTGACGATCCGTCCCGAAAAATCGGGGAAGAAATGCCGAATGGTCATTCCCAGAGCAAGAGGTAAGGCAGAAATCACAAGAACACCAATCACCATACGTCCAAAGGGAAGGGCAAAGAGGGATTGAGTTGATTGCTCACCAAGAGATGGCTCTGCGATTGCCAAGAGTGTTATGGACAAAACAACGGGGATAGTCACAAAGGCCAGCATGTTCGTCAGCACGGTCAGGGAAACAGACAGCGCCACCTTGCCGCGAGCAAGAACAGAAAGAAAATTTGATGTGATCCCTCCCGGTGCTGCAGCCAAAACCACAAGGCCTATCGCATACACGGGATCAAGTTTTAGAACCAGGCCAATGCTCAACGCCAGCATTGGCAAGATCAGAACTTGTGCGATAAGTCCTGCGGAGACGGCTGACATGTGCTTGCGCAAGGCTCGAAAGTCTTGCATCTGTACCGACAGGCCGACAGTAATCATGATGATTGCCAGCCCCAAAGGAATAAGGGGAGTGTTCACGTTTGGACCTTTTTGCTCACCTCACCAGCTCTTCAACGGGAGGCAAAAGAACTGCGACGTTAAGCCTTAGCATCGGTGACCGGAGGGTGTTCGAGCCTTAACAAAAGTCAAGGCTGAGGCTTGCTTGCAGTTTTACCAAAATAAGAAGTGTCAAAGAATGACTGCAATCATTTTTGGCGAGCAATCAGAAAGTTACGAGGGTATTTTCTGATCTGCCTATCAGACAATTCTTTCTGCGACCCCGTGCAGGCAAAACCATGGTCCATACTTCCAACTTCTTACGTTCACTGTCGAAAAAATGGACGAGGCATGTTGTGCTGTCAGGTGTGGTGGCAAGCATGGTGTTGACCGGAATGCAACCAACCCAATCTGTATCTCCAGCAATGGCAGCCCCTCAGCTGATCCTGGGATCTGGCAATGTCGATAGCGACAAGCCACGCCGTCCATTCATGCTGGAAACCGGGATGGGGGAGACGTTCGGTGATCAGGATTTGTTGGGCAAGTTCACCCTGATTTATTTCGGTTATACGTTCTGCCCTGATGTTTGCCCGACATCCATGATGACCATGACGGACATTCTCAATCAGTTAGGGGATGATGCCAAAGTCATCACGCCCATCTTCATCTCTGTTGATCCAGATCGCGATACTCTGGCTATCTTGCGCGATTATGCGAATGCATTTCACCCAAAGATCATCGGTATGACCGGGCCAAAAGTAATGGTCGATGCTGCGGTCGATGCCTACAACGCCCGATACAAGTTCATTCCAAGCGAAGATGGAGATCCGATGGGGTATTCGGTCGACCATACGGCTTCCATCGCCTTTGTCGGTCCCAATGGTCGCATTGTGACCCGCTTCGGTCATGGTAAACCGCTTGATGAAATCCTCTTCGAGATCAAGGCAACGCTTTCCCAGCATCAGAAACTGGTCAAGATTTTAAAAGAAAAAGCCAAATAGTATGAAATTTGCGAGCCGGATCGAAGGACGGATATGATGGTTCAAACCAAACCAAATACAGGTTTCAAAGCCCTGATAGCCTGCGGTGCAATTATCATGACTTCTGCCTGTGCAAGTGCGGCAGATTGCGCGAATCCTGCACCCAATGACGATTTGACGGTGTGCACAGAGTTGAAAGGCAAGGTCTTTTCCAATTGTGATCTGTCCGGCGCGAAATTTACTGGCATGGATTTACGCAATACGCGTTTTGAGAAATGCAAACTGGATGGGGCAGATTTCTCGGCGGCTACTCTGAAATGGGCATCCTTCAAGCATAGTTCGCTTGTTGGTGCCAATTTCACCAAAGCTGATCTGTTTCACACCAACATGAATGAAACGGATATTTCCAAAGGCATCTTCATCAAGGCATTCATGTTCGGCACCAATCTTAATTTTGCAAAGGCACGTGACGTAACGTTTGATACGGCCAATATGAAAGACATCAATATGGAAGAGACTGATTTCTCGGGGTCGACTTTCAAAGATGCTTATATGCTGCGTGCAGTCTCTTATCAGGTCAATTTCACTGACGCGAAACTGGATGGGGCAGTACTGACAGGTGCTACCTTCGAGGAAGGCAATTTTACGCGCACCAGTATGGTCGGCGTCAATCTTGACGGAGCAAGTCTTGAAGGCTCCAGGTTTGACAAGGCAATTCTAAAGGGTGCAACATTTAAGAATGCTGTATTGGACGATGTTGTCTGGCAAGATGTCGTTGAGCCACCAGCACATCTCAAACTGCCTTAAATTGTCCGGCAATACTTATTGATAGGGTCCAATATGAGAGAGATAATCACCACTCGTCGTCAAACCCTGGCCGGGCTATTGGCATCCTGTGCAGGATTGGCCATCGGCTTTGGGTCACAAGAGGCACAAGCATCCAGCATCATCAGTCCGTTGAAAAAAATGATCGAAGGGTCGACCGCCTATCAGAGCGATAAGGTGATTGAACTGATCAACGAGAAGGGCGAGGAAAGCACACTGGATAGCTATCAGGGGCGCTTTGTGCTCGTTAATGTCTGGGCCACATGGTGTTTCTCTTGCCGTCAGGAAATGCCGGATCTGGACGCCTTGCAAGGCAAGTTCGACCCAGAAAAGCTACTTGTCATGCCAATTTCAGTGGATCGCAAAGGTATCGATGCTGTCATGCCATTCTATGATCGCACCAATATCAAACATCTGCCAATTTTTCTTGGTTCAGGCATGCAGGCCATAACCACATTTGGTGAGCGCGGTATTCCGTTTTCCATTTTGCTGGATCCTGAAGGCAAAGAGTTTGGTCGTATCCTGGGGCCGGTCAAATGGGACGCCGAGGATTTTATCGCCTATCTGCAGGATAAAATAGATCATTGGAAGCCTGCTTGAAAAAGACCTTTTAGCTATATCAGACGAAAAAAGGCTCGTTGTGAGCCTTTTTAATGCTTGAGTGATTGACTTATAGGCTAGAGCCTATTCCAGAAAAGTGTGTGCGGTTTTCGGACAAGAATATGCTTGGAAATAATAGCTTGGGCATTTTGAATGACCGGGTATTCATTCAAAATGCTCTAGACGAGATCTCCCGATCGCATGCGCCAGAAGCCAAGAGCAGCAAAGATCAGGCCCAAGGCGCTTGGGTAGGCCAGTGCCCAGAAAACATAGCCTTGTGATCCGAAATTGTCCAAAATCAGGAAGGCTGCAGGGCCAAGCAGAACCAGCTGTGGGTCAAAAAGGATCATGGCGGCCGTACGGAAGGTTTGCAATGGATTGGCAAGTGCAATCGCAAGCACGAAGTCCGGATCAAAATTTTCTCGGATCAAAACACCAATCAAGATCAGATCAAGGAATGCGACCAGCAAGAGCCAGGTGAGTAGCGACAGGCCAAGTGCAAATTCTGTGCTCTTGGCGATAGATGAGAGGAAGAAGGCAAAGCCAAGAAAGCAAAGAGAGAGTGAGACTACCAAGCCGCTATAATAAGCAATCTCCATATAGGGTAAGGCATGGCCTTTGATCAGACTGAAACCAGCAGCGATGACCAGAGCGATACCAATTGGCACCACCACCACGAACAAGCGGCCCAGCAACTTGCCCCAATACCAGTCGGATAGTTTGATCGGGAAGGAAAGGAGATATTCCAGCGTACCAGCCTCACGATCTCCCACCAGAGAACGCACGGTGGTAACCAGAACGAACAAAGGCAAAATGGCCATGGTGAGCTGAATGAAAGTCACCAGCAGGCGTGACAAGCCGGTAAAGCCCAGAACACGTGATTCGGTGATGCCCATGGAGATGAGAAGGACCATCAGGCCGGTAAAGACCAACGAGTAGATATGGAACCAGCGCGAGCGCATGGCCTCTTTCAAATCCAGACCAGCACTGAGCATCAAGCCGGAACGAGCTTTGGCAGACATAGTGTCGTCCTTTTGTTTTTATTCTTCTTCGATGTCTTCGAGTGGGATTTCACAACGCGCTGACAGACCTTGAGCCAAAATGAGTTTCTTCATCTTGGCAAAGCCAAAGGCGCCATCGCGATTATCCTTGATAGCCGCGATGCCGTAATCCATTGGGGTGAGGGCTCCAGCGACATAATAGGATTTCTTGGCATCCAGCCAGTCTTTGGCTGTTTCGCTGTTCATCACCCAGATTTCTGTCTCTGGCTCATCTTTCCAGCTTCGGGTCTCCAGCCAATGTATGGCGTCACCAATGTCATCAAACTTGTAGAGCTTGCGTTTTGGTCCACCGCGTACTTCGGTCGCATACATGGGATCAGAAATAATCATGCGGCAAATCTCGCACATATCCCGACCATATTTGATGGGTTCCGGACCGGTAGTCTGTTTCTGACACGCCGATAGGCCCAATGAGACGGCGACGGTCAAACCAATGAGGATGGAACGGATCATGCCCCCACTCCTGTCAAAATCAACTGGTGTAAGCCTAAGGGTTTTTGCGCAATGCAAACTTGCCCTTGGTCAAACGTGACCATGAAAGATTAGTCTTCGCCCAGGTTTTCAAAACTGATGTCCGAAAGCAGACCACCATAACGAGAGAGGGTGGACAGAAAGCGGATCATATCTCCCCCTGCTACCTGGCCGCTAGCACTCAAGCCATTGCTGGCAATGGAAAAATCCCATTCGGACAAGGTCTTGGACAGGGCCTCGCTTGGCACCGCCAGTTTCAGCGTGCAAAGACGGCGATCTCCTTCTTTCAAACGGTCGGAGATACGATCATCCAGCACGATCTTGCCCTGGTCCATCTCGATGACTCGATTGACCAAGGACGCAATCTCTTCCAGTCGATGACTGGCGATCAGCATCGCGCGGTCCTTGTGTTGGGCAAGAAGGTCGAGAAATGCAGAGCGGGCGGCGGGGTCGAGGTTTGCAGAAGGTTCGTCGAAAATGAACAATTTCGCCGGGCGAGCCAATGCAATGGAAATCAGTAATTTTTGTTTCTGACCGCCTGAAAGTCTGTTGAACGGAATAGACATCAGGATCGCCAGTTCCAATCCCAGCTTGTCGGCAATGTCCCAGATCTTGTCTTTGTCCGCCTTGCCAGAGGCGCAGGAGAATTTGATCAGATCAGCAACAGGCATCTTCAGAGGAGGAGGAAGCTGGGGCACAAAGGCGATGGCTTCCAGCATGGAGCGGTTATGGGTGGAAACCTTCTCTCCTGCCAAAAGGATATCTCCCTTATGGCGATAGTGGCCAAGCAGACAGCGGATAAGGGTTGTCTTGCCTGCACCATTCGAGCCAATTAGTGCAATGCGATCATCTGATGCGATATCCACATCAAGAGACTGCAGCACAGGACGGCGAACAAAGGTTTTTTCCAACGCGCTTATTTGGATAAGTGGACCGGTCATTGGGTTACCTTTTAAGTTAGTGGGCATCTTCGGCCAGCCAAAGCTCGCCGAAGTGTTCAGTGATCAGAGCAGGGAGTCGGAGCCACGAATGTGGAACTTCAACGCCCCTGTCGGACAGGCATCAAGGCACATACCGCAACGCGTGCAGTCAGCGCCCATATAGTGGAATTCCTGATCGGCAAAACCGAGCTTGGTAGGTTCCAGAACATGCGGCACCATGCAGACATCGCGGCATTCGCCTTCATGCAAACATTTGGTGGAATCATATTTGATCTGAACCGGCGAGAGAGCTCCGGCAAAGCCATAGGTCAGGCCAATCGGACAGACATATCGGCACCAGAAACGGCGAGAATAAAAAATCTCTATCAGCAGCAAAATACCCACAATGACAAGGGCAAAGCTTGCTCCATAGGTGAAGGCACGGGACAGAATGCCAACTGGAGATATATATTCAAACACCGTGTAGCCAGTGACAAAGGCCAATATGGCAAAGATGAAATACAACACCGTACGCATACGGCGGTCAAACGTGTGATCCTTGACCAGACCTTTCGCGGCAAGCTTCATATGTATCATCTCTGCAATCTCAGCCAGCAGATGATAAGGGCAGGCCCAGGCGCAGAAGGTACGCCCCCCAAGCAGCCACCAACCAAATAGAACAGTTGCCGTACCAATCAGCAAATTGACGACGATATGCTTGTAAGCCAGCATCACTTGCAAAGCAGAGTTCAGGTCCGCCATATGGAAGCCGACAACGCGGGAGCCGGTAAGAGCTCCTTCAATCAGTTGAATATCGAGCCAGAAAGACAAAACGAACAACAGATTGACGATGATGACCGAGGCCCAGCGACGTTTCAGCCATTTGGTGCCTGGTTTGAACCAGACTTTCTCTTCCTTGATCAGGCGAATGCGTTCTTGCACTGCTTCCTTGGTTTTCTTGCCTTTGAAAATCTCAAGAGCTTTGGATGAAAACTGATCACGGGCAGGCCTCGCTGCGTCTTTGCCAAGCATCAAGAGGATGGAATGGACAATCTTGCTCATGCTGCCGTCTCCATTGATACTTCGGGTTCAATGATGATCACTGCCGGTTCGACCGGGCACATCATTTCGCAAGTGCCACAGCCCACACAGCTTTTATGAATGATTGGTTCGCGACGCTTGTCCCCTGGATCACTGGAGATAGGTTCGAGTGAAATTGCCCCTTCAATCGGGCATTCCCGAACGCAGAGATCGCAAAGCTCCAGATCATAGTCATGATCCGCGATCTTGATGGGCGTCCAACGATCAATTTCCTCGTAACGTAGCAGGCCTTCAAAATCAGGACCGCGCGCAGTACCACTGAAACCAAGCCCTTGCATGGCAAGGCAATTTTCAGGCTCCACCAGCTTGGCAAAGCCCATCGTGACTTCTTCTTTCTTGGTAATGACATGGTCCAATGCGCCAGTCGGGCAGGCCAGAATGCACTGGGTAGCGTCACAGGAGAAATCACAGGCCTGAGTACGGGCATCAATATAGGGCACTCCAATGCCCATACCCTCATCGACATCAGCGAGTTTGATGGCCTCTACCGGACAGACCTGCACACATTGGCCGCATTTGATGCAAGCTGCCAGAAAGGCATCTTCATCAATGGCACCAGGTGGACGCAAACGCTCTTTCAAGCGTTTGAGAACAGGATAAACACCGCTCAAGGCTGCTGCCAGAATGACAGAGCCAAAGCCGATGGAGCGCAGGAACCGACGGCGTGCTTCCCTCTGCCGTTCGGACATCTTGCGCTTCTTGGGAGGCGTAGCCTTTGCGGGAGCTGCGCTATTATCGGATGGTGGGTCCATATCTGCGTTCGCCGGGGGAGGCGATGCATTGTTAGTCTTTGACTGGTCGGATGTCATTGACTTTGCCTCGCTTTTAGCAGGAGTTGCAGGGCAGTTGAGGGAGGAGAGTGAACAACCTTTGGCGCCGGTCCCGCCTCAGCTCGTTTGGTCTCTGCCTCATTCTCAAAATCCCCTTCCGGTTCTGGATGGATGGTATTGGTCTTCAATTCCACCGGGTCCAGACCGGCAATCCGCTCCATCATGGGCTGTTGGTCGCGGATAAGATGTTTTGGTTCGGAGAAAGGAGCCAGTCTTTCAATGAAGTCGAGTGCTTCCAGGCCAGGGGAGCCGCGGAAGAAGGAGATGGGCATGATGTCCATCCAAAGACGGTCGGCATAACTCCAGAGATCAAAGGGGGATTCGCCTTTTCCATCTTTGTTTTTGTCGAAACCTTCATAGGAATCCCAATGATTGCTATCCCAAAGGTGTCGCCTGGCGGAGCCACCACCGCGCACAACGATTTGGGTGAAATTGGAAGCAAAGTCATTATGGACGATGCGATTGCCTTTCCAATCACTGTGGAATTGTACGCCGATACCATTGAAGGAGATATTGTTGTCCGAGATCAGGTTCTCGCTATCAGGCTGATAAGGAGAGACATCAAGATACAGTCCTACGGAATTGCCCAGCACATCATTTCCCGCAATGATGACATCTGAGGTTTCCTTGAAGCCAATACCCATTCCGGATGAGCCGGAGCTCTCAATAATCTTGTTGTTGAGCACTTTGATACCGTCGGAATACATCAGAAAGATGCCAACGGTATTGTTGCGAATGTCATTCTTCTCGACCAGGTTATACTGGCTGTACATGAAGTGAATGCCATATCGACCGCGTCGGATCTTGTTGCCTGCAATACGGTTATTCTTGGAATACCAGACCACCACATCACGACTGTCGGTGATAATGTTGTTCAGGATCTTGTTCTCGGTCGAATACCAAAGGCGGATTGCGTCGCCTCGCAAGGGTAGATCGACATCACGGCTGTTGATCTTGTTGTTTTTGACGATGTTGTTGTTGGATTGCTGGATATCAAAACCGAACAATACATTTTCCATCGTCAGGTTTTTGAGAATATTGAAATCGCCGCGTACCTGAATTCCGCTATCCAACTCATTATGTAGCCGGCCGGAATTACGTAGGATCATGTCCTGAACTGTCGCTCCAGTGGTCTTGACCAGAAGGACTGTTCCTTTGCCCTCAGCATCCAGTATCACACCATTGGAACCATCAAAGGTAATGGCGTTCGTGATGGTAAAATTACCTTTATAGATGCCAGCAGGCGGGATGATGGTCTCACCTGGCTTTGCTGCATCAATGGTAGCCTGCAGATCATATGATGCAGATGCTGTGGTGGACGCCGAAGACAGGGCTATCCATAGGCAAAACAGGGACATGATTTTGGCAAGATTATGCATTTTCTGGACCGTTTTTCGCACACTCATTCATGAGTGATCTGAAAGAAAAATGCTGATAGAGCATCAAGTTGGCTCTAGTGTCTAAAAAGGTTGGTCAAGTTTCCTTGACCAACCTCATTTTTTAGGGTTTTACGCAGTTTTATGCCTGCTTGATGGTTGGGCCCGCAGAAACAGAAGCCTCAACTTTGGGAGCTGCCGCATCCTTGCGGATTTTGCGGCGGATCAAGCCAGCCAGAGCTAGCAATACAAAGCTCGCCATCATCAAACCAAAACCGATATGCGGATAGGAGTGGGTGGTAAACTGTGCCACTTTGCCATCACCGAATACAGTTGGCATGAATGGCTTCAAAGTGAAGGCACCCATGGTGGAAAGGCTATGACCATACCACCACAACCAACCGGCATATTCGACGATGAAGGCGAATGGAACAATAGCCGGGATGATGACCAGCAACCAGAACCAAGGCTTGTCTTCACGCCAGGAAAGGGCGGTGAGCACGACCATTGCCAGAATAATGATAACAAACAATGCCTGAGCCACCCATGTCATGGTAGCAACCAGTGGGTCATTACGAGCGGGATCCATGAACCAGCGACCAAGGCTCTTCTCATAATGCCAAAGCATTGCCTGCATACCAGACGCATTCCATTCGACGCGTTCTGATGCCGGCAATTTGGATTGATCGTTATTGTAAACTGTTGCAAGTTTGGTGATTAAGGAAGCACGATCCAACTCGGTTGCTGGAGCATCGGGCACAGCTGTAATGCCTTGAGCTTCTTGCTGTTTGGCATAGACCTCTGCCATTTCCTCACGAAGGCGTTTGACCAGCGGATGCAGCTCCTCCTCTTCATCCGTCTCCTCATCGCCCTGACCTAACGAGACCACCATACCGGTAATATAGCCTTTGGAATGCAACATCAGTCCGTCCTTGGCATACATGACATGCCCCATCCAGACTGCAACCGTACCAAAGCCTAGAACCAGAACAACCATGCGTGACTTTCGCCCAGGAGCAGCAAATCCAAGCAGCATCACGACCAAAAGACCGATCATGAAGGGAGAGAAAGCTTTTTCGACCGGACCACCAGAGGCAATCGGGAACATACCCACAAAGTGGTTGATCGTATCCATTTCGTGGACACAATCCAGCGCTTCCTTCTCGTCAACCTCGGTGGATTGACGTAAGGCGCAGCCATTGCGAACACTATCAATGTGGAAGTGGATTTTTACACCATCCGGGAAGGTCTGTTTGGGATAGTTGACTGCTTCGAGAGACACCCACCAAAGGGGAGCAAAGAAATAGCCAATCACGCAAACCAGACCGGCCAAGGTCAATATACGATAGATCCAGACCCGTTTGTCTTTGTTTTCATCAATCACGGGGTGGTTGGCAGTATCAGACATGGGGTGAACGCCTTGTCGTTGGAAGATGCCCCATGGGTCTATGCGTAGAACAAACAAGCCCAGGCAGCTTCACTGTGAACCGGGGAGACGCATCAGGCACGAAGCAAGAAGCGTGCGTCTTGAGGATTGGGGCACCCCAACGTGCCCCAATCCAGTCATTTGGGTGTTACCAGTCAAAATCTGGGTTCACCCAGTCAGGATCGGCCAGTTTTTCTTTTGGTGGCGTCAGACGGGATACGTAATCCATCACGGCAACCATATCCTTGTCGGAGAAGCCTTCGATCTGCTTGACCATGTCAGGGTTGGCGTTACGGCGCTTGCCATCACGGATCCACTCGAACTGACGCAGCAAATAATTGTAATGCTGGCCTTGAATCAGAGGGTAGAATTTATCTGGCTTGCCTTCGCCACGCTCGCCATGACAACGAACACAATTGTCTTTGTAGAGTTTTTCGCCCAACTCCAGATCTTTGCCCGGTCCTTTGCCGTTATTCGGGTTCATCGGCAGTTTCTCGATATAGGCAGCAACGTCTGCCAGAGCCTGTGCACCACCGATTTCACGAGGCAGAGCAAAAGGATACATGGTTGGGTTGTCACGGTTCTTGGCACGAATATCAGCAAGCTGCTTGATGGTTACAACTGCATGCTGACCAGCCAATTGAGGGAAAGTACCGTCTTCCAGACCCCAACCATTGAGCTGGTGACAGGCAGAGCAAACTTCGTAAGTCTCAATGCCACCTTCATGATTAGGTTTGAGGTGCAGGGCTTCGTCCTGCTCTTCGTTGCCCTCGTTCCAGCCACCTGCGGCATAAGCAGCACCGGACAGCATGAGAGCTGTGCAACCAACTGCTAGAAATTTCATATACATTTTCATAATTGACTCCAATAGTCAGGTCCGTGGATCAGGACGCGGGCCTGTTCTGGTCTGGGGCCGCGTCTTGAATTCTTCTATTTCTTCTTCTTTGCTTTACGCTCGACCGTGGACAGATAGTCGGCGATCGCTACGATCTGTTCATTCTTGGCGCGTTTGATTACGCCATACATCAGCTTGGATTTGCCATTCACACGCACTTTTTCACGCATGTCGGTCATCTGATTGATCAAATAGGCTTTCTTCTGGCCAGCAATGATTGGATAAGCTTTGTTTGAGGCTTTGGTGCCGTCCTTGCTATGGCAGGCTTTGCAACCGAGCTTCTTGTAAGCTTTCTTGCCCGCGGCAATTTGCTCTTCAGAGACAGGCTCTTCTGGTGGGCGCAGTTTCGCAGGAGGTAACTCGCTCAGCCATGCTGCCAGATCCTTGATCTCATCCTTGTTCACCAGATGCATGATGTCCGCCATACCTTTGGTACGCGGATGACCAGTCTCTTCCTCGACACTGGCAACACGCTTGCCAGACTGGATGTCCAGCATTTGCTGTGTCAGATATTTGGCATTCTGGCCTGCGAGGTTTGGATAATCGCGAATTGCTTTGGCCCCATTGCGGCCATGACAGGCCATGCAGGATTTGGTCCGGTAAATTCTGGAGCGTGGGTCGCGCTTTCTCTTCTTCTTTTTTTCGACTTTTTTCTCGGCCGTCGCAGCCTGTGCATTTGTCTCGGTTGTCGAGACAGGCATGGCGATTACAGCTGCAAGGGCAGCTACGCTCAAACCTTTCAACAAAGTAGGAATAAAAGTTCGCATGTCTGGTCACTCCTCATCGAACCCTTTTCGCCCTGGACCTTGAAGCTGGCTTTTTCGAGTTCTTACCAATTGGCGTCTTTAATAAGTAATTGCCATGCCGGTTATGGGCTGGCCTTGACCTTCGTTAATTACTTGCGCAAAGAAGAAATAACTAAAAGGTATAATTACTTAGCTGTCGCTCAATGGTGTTGGTCACATGGGAAAGAAGGGGGCGCGAGGCCCCCTTTCCAAGTTTGTCAGATTTGAAGTTCAGCTTACTTCTTCACGACAGCGCCGTGCTCTTCCAGATAGGTTTTGGCTCGCAGACCAATGTCAGCGGCTTTAACCTGGAACTGCCACCACTGGTTCGCCCAAAGCATGGCGTTGTTCCAGTCTTCCTTGGCAGCTGCTTCTTCAGCTTTTTTCTTCACTTCCTCGATGCGGCCGAGCTGATCAGTCGCGTCTTCAACCAGTGCTACGACATTGTCGAAGTCTTTGAAGTTGGTGGACACGATGTAAGCGACAACAGAGTCGATGACTTGCTGAGTCTGCAAGTTGGTCTTGTACTGCTTGTCATAGTCAGCTTTGGTGTAGGTGGTACCAACACTCACTTCGCCAGAACCAGCTTTGGTGCCTTTCGGACGGACAATCAGGTAACCCTGCATTTCCAGATGAAGGGCAGAGCAGAACTCGGTGCAGAAGTATGGGAAGACGCCTGCACGGTCAGCCGTAAAGGTCGCAGAAGCAGTTTTGCCTGGTTCCAGTGACAGGTTGACGTTGTAGGTGTCCACTGCGAAGCCGTGGGTTTCATCCTCTGCACGTTCAGCATTGGTGAAGTGGAAGGAGACAACATCACCCTGTTCAACTTCAACAATCTCTGGTGTGAGGTGTGAACGAATGGCGGTGCCGTAGATGTCAACACGACCATCGGTGCGAACAATCTTCTCACGACCTGGACGTACAGCTGCTTCATGACGTTTGCCGGTACGGCTGTTTGTGCCATATTTGTAGCGAACAAGCGGCTTCAGTTTGTCAGCGGAGATAGCGACCACATAGTGAGGCTCACCAAGTGGAATTGGCATATCATAGAGCAATTCCATCTTGCTATTGCCGATATCAATCAGCTGGTGGTTCTGCGGATGCAGAGGACCAACTGGGTTGAAGCGGTCAATCGCAAGCTTGTTCAGGGCAACCAGATATTTGCCTTTAGGAGCAACGGTGTCGCCTTCCATGGTCATCAAGTGACCAATGTTGTAGTGAACGGAAACTTTGTCGAGGATCTTGCCTTCACAATAATTGTATTTGGCAACCTGACTGTCCACATACAAGGAGGTGTAGGCGATACATGGAGTGCTGTCGAATTGGGTATGGAGAGGTCCAAGGCCCAGATCGATTTGCTTGTGAATCACAGATTCAAGATCAAGAATTGGAATGCCGTATGGGTCTTCGCCAGCATATTTCTTGTCTTTGATAGCCTGCTGCAGTTTCTCGAAGGAGTAAACGGTGACCTGGGTGTCCAGTTTACCGGATACGATGAGGAACTTACCGTCTGGAGTAACGTCCACGCCGTGTGGAGACTTCACTTCAGGAGCCAGGAACAGAACGCCCTCAGCAACAGCAACATCCATGGTCAGAACCTGATGACCATTGATTTCCTTGCCTTTGCCTGCAGCAATCAGCTCAGCAGCTTTCTTCCAGTTCACGATATGCAGGAAGTCGGTGTCGTTTGCAGAACAGCCAGCTTCGAATGGAGGGCGACCGGACTCGATGCCGCCAACATAACGCTCGGAACAGAATGAGTTGGTGAAGGACCAACCGTCGGATACCAGTTTACCAGCATCGGACAAATCCTGAGAATATGGAGGCATTTCGACGGTGAAGGATTTGGACGGATCAATGCGGCCAGCTTCACGGTCAAATTTCCAGTAGGTCACACCACCGCGGTATTTCTCGTTGAACTCGGACAGTGGAGCATATTCGCCACCCAGAGGCGCAGCATATTGTGCGGCTTCCAGAACATAATCGGTGTTTGGCGTAACAAATGCACCACCATGCTCAGATTGGAAAACCGGATTGGCAACAATCTGCTGGGTTTCGAAGTCATGCAGATTGATGACTGCGATACGGGGGTTGGCCTTATCGTTGATGAAGAGCCATTCACCGTCATATTCACCATTGGTCTCGGAGATTGCAGGGTGGTGAGTATCACCCCAGGTCAACACGTTGCCCTTAGGAGAACCTTCTTCAAGGATTTTTTTGGATTCGTCATCAAAGCCGAAGCCCTGCCATGGTTCCGGTGTAAAGGCGGAAACATATTTCAGGATGCGCATGGACGGGATGCCGTAAACGATGACCTGGCCAGACTGACCACCGGAGGAGAAGGCAACAAATTCGTCGCGACCGCCGGTCGGGGTGTAGGTCTTGGCTGCGGCCAACAAGTCTTTCTGGGAAAGACCACGCCGCTTCATGACATCGTCCAGGGATTCAGCGGAATAAGCAGCTCCAGCAGCGCCAAAACCGATAATGGCAGCTGTGGAAGCGCCCAAGATACGCTTCAGAGATTTCATTGTAAGTGCCCCTTACATTTGAGCGCGTTCAATCGGGTTTCAGAGCATGGAGAAATCTGAGATTTGATCGAAACGCGAGAGAACATTACGTCCAACAAATTCGTAATGTGCGAAAACACGCGAGGACATATTGGTCGGGGCAGGGCATTTCCTACTTGACGATCATCAAGGAAGAAAAAGTTTTGGATCGTCATGCTTGAGCCATCTTGTCACAGGTCTCAATCCGTTCTAGCTTAGCTGGGCGGCATAAGATAGTTTGGCCAAAATAAAGAGCGAGATCGATTTTTTAAATGTTTGATTTAAAAAAGACATTTAAGATGATGCATTTCTCACTCTCTCTTAAAAAGGGAGATGGGCTGCATGCATTTGCGCTCGCTTTGGTCCTATTCGCACTCACCTTGCGGGCCGCGCTGCCTCTTGGCTTGGCCGTTACCGTAAATGAGGACGGAATTCCCCTGGTTATTTGCCAACAGGTGGCGACCGTCGCCAATTTGATGGCCGATGAAGATGGGGAAGAGCAGCCAGTCAATACGGCGTATAAATGCCCATATTGCATGGTTCTGAGCGCTGATGGCGCACCCTTGGCTAATCTTCTTGAGACCCCTGCAACTCCGGATTGGGTTGCGTTCTTGACGCTGAAACCTCTCAAACGAGAGCGGATTGTTCATGCAGCTCCAACACTGTCTGACAATCTCGGCAGAGACCCACCAAAATACGCTTGATCTCTTGATGATGCGCGTACGCGCTCACCATTCAGTCTGGCTATTTGCGTCCTGCCCCTTCGCATTCACCCTTTCGAATTTGGTTTGTAGCTTGTTCGTGTAGCTTCAGTATTTCATGGAATTTGCAAAAATATCTGTGAATGAATTCCTCTCAGAACAATGATGCGCCAGTTACGCCCAACTGAGGAGCGTATGCACGTGGTCTGAGTCGTGCCTTTTAAACCCATCACCGAGGGTTTGGCATGGTGCCAAATCCTCTCATTTCTCACGTTGATCCTTTTTAGAGACAGGAACTTCTTATGAAAAAGACTCTTGCTGGTGCCCTTATTGCGTCTGTTATGGCACTCACCCCCGCTCTCGCTGATGTGATGTCTGGCGATCTGACCATTTCCGGTGCCTTTGCCCGTGCGTCTGCTGGTAAAGCTACCGCAGGCGGTGCCTTCATGATGATCAAGAACAAAGGTGACGCAGATCGTTTGGTATCAGCCAACTCCGATGTTGCCGAACGCACCGAGCTACATACGCACATCAAGGATGGTGATGTGATGCGCATGCGTGAAGTAAAAGATGGTATTCCAGTGCCTGCCAAAGGCGAAGTCGCCCTGAAGCCAGGTGGATATCACGTGATGTTCATGAAGCTTCACAAGCCATTGAAAGCCGGTGAAAAATTCCCTGTCGAGCTGACCTTTGAGAAGGGCGGCAAAGTGACCGTCGAGATCGAAGTTGGCAAGGTCGGTGCCATGAAGGCCATGGACCATTCAAAAATGGATCATTCCAAAATGAAACATGGTGATATGAAAAAAAGTGATATGAAAAAATCGAACTAACGCGACACCCTCAAATTAGTCACGTTGGTAGAAGGTCGGTTTGCTCCCCGGCCCAATCCCTGCCAGGTTCAACTTGGCAGGGATTTTCAGGTGCTGAATAGCCAAATGCCGAATATTACGATCCACATAAGCTGAAACGCTGCTGTCTGGCTCAGAATTTTGTTCAAGGATTGGGCATCCGCTGCGTGCCACAAGGAGCGAATGGGCAAGGTTAGAGCTATGACAAAGAGCAGCGCGGAAGCCGCTATTGCTGTGACTGATCCGTGTCCAAGATGGAGTGGGCCAAGCGAAGAAACGCTCATAAGGGCAGTGTAAAAGATCTTGGTGGGTTGAGGGCCAAGAAGGATGGCTAGCGTGCGACGACCGCCTTGTTCATCACCAATGCGATCTCTGTGATTGTTCATGATCAATACGGCAGCGGCTGGCAAGCCAGCATAGAGCCCCGCCACCAGCGCCATTTGGGACCAGAAACCGGTCAGTAGATAATGACTGCCTGCGACCGCAAATAGGCCAAAGAAGGCTAATACAAAAGCTTCTCCGAAAGGGGATGCTGCAATGGGATAGGGGCCACTGGAATAGGCCAAAGCGCAGATGATACCAGCCAGACCAATGGCAAGAATGGGCCAACCGCCTGCAAAGACCAGAAACAGTCCGCATAGTGATGCAATTGCTAGAAATAAGAGCGCGGCGAGCCGAACTTGTTGCGCACTTAATAATCCCATTGATGTCATGCGAGCTGGGCCAAGGCGCGTGGTTTGATCGTCCAGCCCACTATCGGAATCAGCTGCGTCATTCCATAGGTTGGTTGCGATCTGTATCGCCATTGCAGCAAGGGCTATAATGGGAAATAAATACCAGTAGGTGAGGGATCCCTCACGGCCGCCAATAAGAGCTGAGAGAATGACAGGGCCAAGGGACAGGAGCAGTGTTTTAGGTCGAATGGCAGCAAGCCAAATGCCAATCATGCCTGATGGCGCATTGTTTGGGGCTTGCTGTGGGGCCATGGAATTCTCCTGATTGATCCATCAAACTCAATTTGAGCTGCTCGACTAGCATACGGATCTTTAAGCGTCCACTTTCTCGGCAATATGAATTGCGGCGATCCCGAATAGCACTTTCTCGGTATGAACGACCTCGAGACCGGAAATCTCAAGCGCTTCGCTGACCACCTCAATAGGCGGAAATCCTGCGATTGATTCAACCAGATAGCGATAAGCACCGCGGTTGCCTGTCACCAATGCACCGATTGCCGGAATGACCAGCCTCGCATAGAGGCGATAAAAGGGAGCAAGCCAAGCGTCAGGCTGAGAGAATTCGAGAATATGCAGTCTTCCACCGGGCTTTAAAACACGAGCAATCTCGGTAAAAGCGAGACTCGGACGCGTGAAGTTTCGAAGGCCAAAGGAAAGGGTAGCACCTGAGACACTGCTAGCAGGAAGAGGCCAGTCCTCAGCTTGAGCCTCAACGTAGGAACATTTCTCTCCCAATCGCTCTTTGGCCACGGCCAGCATCTTGGACGAGGGATCTAGGACGCAAATTTCACGTCCGGGCAATTGTGTCAGTAGTAACTTGGCGATATCACCAGTACCACCAGCAACATCATAGATGGGACCCTCGGGAAGATCTTTAACCCGCGAGACAAAACGTTGCTTCCAAAGCCGATGCATACCGCCGCTCATCAGATCATTCATAAGATCATAGCGAGAGGCGATGGATTGAAAGAGGGATCGAATATTGTTCTGCCGGGTTTCTGGCGTCACATTTTGTGTACCGAAGGCCGTGCTGAGCTCATCTAGAGTGCAAGGAGGAGGATTGGGCTCAGCCATATCGGGTGAGCCCTGGATCTGTGTGTCCTGGGACATGAAGGTCCTTACTCGGGTTAACCCGTTCGGTATATTTGATGTATCAATCTTTGACTATTGGCGAATGAGAATATCAAACTCGTCAGATTTCAATTCACCGGTCTTGTAACCCGTGATGCAATAGCCTTCACTATTGATGGTGCCGACGGTAATGGTGTCTTCATAATCGATTCGGCACATATAGAGTTTGCGATCACCACGAAAGGTGCCAGCGCTGACATCTTCGGCATTAGCCGGAAGCTGACGACGTTTTGCAGAAACCCAGTCGGTATTCTTGGCAAAGATCAGCACTTCATATTCGCTATAAGGGCGGCTCATGCCATCGCCACCAATCTGACAACGCAAATCTTCAAGATAGCCGATTTCGAAATCCTTGCGATGACGCACACGGCAAACCCGCACGATCTGATCTTCAGTTTTGCCTGCGGAATAAAGGCTGTCAGGAATAGCTTTGCCAGCGAGATAGATCCATTGCATGTGGGCAGGGTCCTCAATCTTCAAGGCATGCGCGGGTGATGGTACCAGTCCCATTCCTATAAATGGGAGCAGGAGTGCCATGGATGCCAGTTTGGACCTTTTTTTCATTGCTTTACCCTTCCATAGACACATCTTTGATGTGCTACTGCCCACGTTTGGGCTTGTACTGTTTAGAGAATTTCCTCAAGCTTCTTCGTGATGCGCTCCGGCGGCGAATTATGCGTGAAATGTGCCACATAGCGACCATCCGTCCCCATCAAATAGAGGATGGAGGAATGGTCCACGGGGTAAAGCTCGGGATCCTGAGATTTGTCGATCTTGTAATAGGCCTTGTAAGCCGCAACCATGCTGTCAATTTGCTCTTTGGTGCCAGTAACGCCAATAAATGTGTCATGGAAGGTCTTGGCATAATCTTCCAGGTCTTCCCCCTGATCGCGGTCCGGATCAACGGAGACAAAGAACGTCTGGGTTTTCTGTTGCTTGTCCTTTGGCATGGCATCCAACGCCGTAGACAAGGTCGCTAGCGATGTCGGACAGACATCAGGGCATGATGTGTAGCCGAAATAGATGAAGGTGAAGCGGCCATCCAGGGCTTGCTCGGTGATAGGAGAGCCGTCGGCCATAACCAACTCAAACGGCCCGCCAATAGTCGGGCCATCATCTTCTTGCCCCATCATCAAAATGGCGAAGGCTGCTGCAATCAAGGGCATAAGCATGACCCAGGTCCAAAGCATTCTGGACTTTCGGGAAGACTTTGATTTCCGGGGAGAAGTCACGATGTCTCCTTTTGTTGCAAGGTTGTGAAGATAGTCTGCCAATCACTGGTCCAAAAGCCTTGACCAAGCTCAAACATCTGGATCTATCAGACGCTTATGCCCGTCGAGAGATGTATTTGTCAAAAAGAATGCCACAAAAATCAAAGATAGGTTTTGCCTCCTCGGAAGAGAAAAGGAAGATCTCGAATATGAGCAATTAGCAGATGAAAGCAAGGGCAAAGCTTAACCAAAGTCAAGGGTTTGCAAGGTCGGATTCGGCTAATCTGTTGCTAATTGCAGAGCGTGCGTAAACGGTCCATTTATGTGCATTGCCTTGCTTTTGGGGCTGTGATTACAGTCCCATGCCCCGGCAGTTACGCTTGGCCTTGTGTCGCTTGGACCGGGCAAAGGGTCGAGTAGCGCTGCTGGGGCTCTCCATGTTTTCTCAAAATTCGTAGTATTGATGCGTACATGGAATCATATAGGCCATGTAATCTGCAGCGTTTGACGGATTTTGGAGATAAGTGTATCGGCAGTTATTGGGCAGCATCTTGACAAGCAATTTGATGACCTGACCCAAACAAGGCTTGTTCAATATCATGGGCGACTATATCTGCAACCCATTCCTCACCACCAACGGGAGGCAGGTAATGAACGCCATTCGGACTCTTGATTCTCAGTGCGCTCATATCATCAATACTGTGGGAGCCAAGCCCATTGAAAAGCGGCAGAACAAGACTTTGAGGGTTCAGATCCGGTACGATATCTTCGAGATAAGGTGCTTCATCGAGAAAAGCACAATGGACTTCCGAAAAGCGCCCGCTTTCAGACAAATAGTTTGCCAATTGATTGGCGCGCAAGGATGACTGTTTATCGACGGATGCACCATGGGCGGCAATAAGCAGGGGAGGTATCTCCGCTTGTCTGCCTAGACCCGCCAGAGTCCGTTTCAGATTGATCAGGAGAGCAGGACCAAGCTGTGGGGAGATGCCAAAAGGGGCCAGCATTGTTAACTCGTTGCCATGAAACCCGACTGCCTCGCGTATTTTTTTTGGCAAGATGCGGGAGACGAAAAATCCATCGCTCATGAAAAATGGATAGATATAGCGATCCTCAGCAGAGAGACCGTCCCAACCTTCAGATAGAGACGGCTCGCCTTTCAAAACACCAGCTTCAATTTCCACGCCATCTAGCCGATCACGAATCTGGTCAACCAGATCAAGCAATGCAGCATTGTTCAGCCGACCACCCCGTTCACCATGGGCGACCATCAACACGCCTTTACCGAGAGTGAAGTGGAATCCAGAGTTGGAAAAAGGGTCGGTCGGTATGTGGTCCATCAGTGACTGGTTCCTTCGGAGAAGGTGATCTTGTTCCATACGTTATATTTGCCAGACGGTTTGCTCATCTTCATACGCTTGACCTCCTTGAAGGTCTTCGCGTCATAAATGATGATCATCCCGTCTTTTTCCCAGATCGACATGATGGCATGTTTGCCATCTCGGTCAAATTCGATATGGGCGGCGGTCTTGCCAGGAATCGGCTGGATGGTCTTGACGATCTCCAACGTCTTCTTGTCGATGATATGCATCTTATCCTTATTCGGACCAAAGAAGACACCGGACCACGCATAAGGAGAATTTTCATGACTGCGCATGAAAAAACCGGGTCCTTCTGTCTCGATGGTCTTCACAATGGACCAATTATCCATATCAACCACGCTGACTTTGGCTTCGCGCAGATGCGGCGTCGCCATGACGGTCTTTTTGTTCCACTTCCAGCTGATACCGGATCCCAGATGCGGAAAACCCGGAAGCGGTATCTTGCCCAAGACGGAGCCATCTTTCATATCAATGGCCATACCGGTTTTTCCGTCTCGTGCAGATCCCATAAGCTGGTTATAGGACTGATCAAAAAAGAAATCATCCAGTGGTTCGGGAACTGAAATGCGTCGCAGATCGAACAACTCACGGCTGCCGTCCTTGGCTCTTTGCGACGCGATGTCCCACACTTCAGCGATATCTTTAAAGGCCACTATGAATCTACCATGGAATGGATCCTGATAAACCGCTGAAACACGAGAAGAATTTCCATTCTCTGCGCGAGCGTCGAATATTTTTTCTACGCTGAGGTCTTTTGTAGATAGCACTACAAGGTTGTGCGGGAGGTAGCTTGCGACCGCCAAATGTTGGCCATCGGCTGACATCGCAATATTGCGCGAATTGATGCCAACTCGAATTTTGGCCACGACCTGCAGAGACCAGACATCATATTTCATCACCCAGCCGTCGCGGCTCATGAAGAAGACATAATGTCCGTCCGGAGTATATTTCGGTCCCCCATGCAAGGCATATGGGGTCTCAAAGCGGTCAAGGCGAGTAAAGGTATCGCCATCCAGCACAGAAGCATGATGGTCACCGGTTTCCACGACAATGAAAATATTCATCGGATCGCCGGTAAAGACCGGTTTGTTCGCGGGTTTGTAGTCTTCGTTGAACTCGCGGGTCGCCATGATGTCGGCTTCATCCCATTTCGGGACATAGCCAAGTGGTTGCTTGATGTAATCTGCCAGTGCTGCGATCTGCGCTTCGCTCAGATCCTCGCCGAACGCAGGCATCTGTGTTTGTTCCAAACCAGCGGAGATGATTTTGGAGAGATGCTTGGCTTTTTTGCGCTTCAAAGTCTGGGGAATGAGGGCAGGGCCAGTTCCACCCAAGCGCTCAGCTTGATGGCATTCTGCACAATTGTCGGCATAAAGCTTGGCTGCATCAATCACCTCGGAAAGAGATGGACTGGCAACACTGGCCATCAGCGCAGAGCCGATAGCAACAGACAGGATTGAATATTTAGCCATAATTATGCTTTGCCTCATTGCGAACGCCGGTGAATGGACGCGTAACCAGACGATCAGCTGATGGGGTTTCCAGCCCGATCTCTTCATCAGTGAGATAACAGGCAGGATCTTCCGCCCAAGGATCGCCGGACAGCTGCAAGGCCCGAACACGCGTATTGCCACCGCAAATGTTCATGTAGGCGCATTGACCACATCGTCCTTTGATGGCACGCGGGCGTTGTTTCAAACCGGCAAGCAACGGATCGGACAAATCAGTCCAGATATCAGAGAAATTGCGCTCTTTGATATTGCCAAGAGTGTAATGCCACCAGAAGCTATCCGGATGCACATTGCCCAAATTGTCGATATTGGCGATGTTGATGCCTGTCGCATTGCCGCCCCAGCGGATAAGCAATTCGCGAAGATACTCTTCCTTCTCGGGCATGCGCTCGCGTACCCAATGCAGAAGGAACACGCCATCGGCATCATTGTTGCCGGTCACGAATTCCTTGCTCTCACCATTCTGGACAGATTGCCAAGCACGCTCAATGAGATCTGTCATCACATTTCGGGTCATTTCCCAATGGGCATCGTCACCGCGGTTCTTGTTGCCACGACCTGCATAAACCAGATGGGAGAGATAAATCTTGTCGACCTGTTCTTTCTCACAAAGATCCAGATAATCAGGTAGCGTATGGGCATTGTCCAAGGTGACGGTAAAGCGCAGACCGACTTTCACATTGCGTTCGCGCAGCAGGCGCACAGCATGCAGGCTCTTGTCAAAGGCGCCAGCCAACCCGCGAAAATCGTCATGGACCTTGCCAAGGCCATCCAGTGAGATGCCGACATAATTGTAGCCAATCTCGGCCAGTTTATCGACATTGCTTTCATCAATCAGCACACCATTGGTCGAGAGGCCGACATAGAATTTCATGTCTTTGGCGCGCTGGGAAACATCATAGATGTCAGGCCGCATCAATGGCTCACCGCCAGACAGGATCAGGACGGGGACACGGAATCCCTTCAGATCATCCATCACGTCATAGACTTGTGAGGTTGACAATTCACCTGGGAAATCCACATCACCAGAAGTCGAGTAGCAATGCTTGCATTTCAGGTTACAGCGGCGGATCAGGTTCCAGATCACCACTGGTCCGGGAGGCTCGCGATGAGGCCCCAAGGGTTTGGGATCTGCAATGGCTCTGAGATAATGCGTCAAGCGGAACACGGTTGGACCTCCGTTTTGCGTGAGCGAGCCGCATATGCATAAAAGTGGCCTGGAATTGATTGCCCTCCCATGGTCGGTGGAAGGGCAAAAGCCTAGCTTTTAGCAAGCCTTAGCCCGGTCTTCTTCAAGATGGCGCTAGAATAGAGAATGTCCCAGCTTTGACACTTGTCGCTGGTCAAGTTCTCGATAATTTTCGCTTTTTCCGCCACTTCATCCCGATTACTGCCATGGATCATGGCAAACAGGTTATAGGGCCAATCGGGCAGAGCGCGCGGACGGCGATAGCAGTGTGACACAAAGTCCAAGGCACCGATCTGCTCGCCCAGCTCATCAACAAACTCATCATCAACATTCCACACGGACATGCCATTGGCAGTCACGCCCAACTTGTAATGGTTGGGCACGCCAGCTACACGACGGATGACACCGCTTTCCTTCATGATGCGCAAGCGTTCGATGATTTCCGACTCAGCCAACCCGAGATCCAGCGCCAGATCCAACCATGGGCGAGTGGTCAGTGGCATGCCACTTTGAAGCGCAGTGACAATCTGACGATCAACAGCATCCAGCATGACTAAACCTCGATCTTCAGCGAGATGAAAAATTCCCGCTCTTTAGGAAACAGAAGCACTTCAAGGCCGGTTTCAGTCTCAATCTTGCTGGCGACTTCCTCAATGGCTTCCTGACGGTCGCTCCCAACCACGAACCACATATTGAGCTTGTGGTCGCGCTTGTAGTTATGGGCAACTTCGTCGTGACCATTGACGATCTCGGTAACCTCATCATATCGGACCAAAGGCACCTTCATGGCGCAAAGGCAGAATTTACCACCCATCCTGTCGGCATCGAACATGGGGCCAAAGCGCGAAAAGATGCCCATATCGAGTAGGCGCTGAATACGATCGAACAATTCCGGCTGAGACAGGCGAAATTTCTTGGCGATTTCACGATAGGGTTCTTCGACCAGATCAAGACCATCTTGCAGACAATTGATCAGGCCTTTATCGATCTCATCAAGCTCCAGCATCAGGGCTTTCACCTGTCGCTGGCGTTCTTGCTCGTGAGTGAATGGTCTTTTTTGGGCTGTTTGCATTGGCCCATTCCTTTTATTGTGCTGCCACAGTATGAGGAGAGGGACTACGGGCAGCGGGTCCTAACTGGGCTCCGCGCTGTTTGAAACAGCGGCGTGAAAACAAAATGGTGTGATTGCGGGCATTAAGGCCAACCTGGCAATTGAGGCGATCAATCACGCACTTGGCTTCCTCACGACTGGAGGAATGCACCATGCAATAAAGGTTATACGGCCAACGACCTTCATGACGATTGCGTCGGTAGCAAAGACTGACACCGGGATCTCGCGCCAGCTTGGGTGCAATTTGATCAACCATATCATCGGCGATATCCCACACAACCATGGCATTGGACTTGAAACCGACGCGCCGATGAAGAACAACACAGCCAAACCGGCGAATGATCTTGCCTTCAAGCAGATCGGTAAGGCGACCAATCACACGAGCTTCGGTCCAGCCCAGTGTCTTTGCAAGTTCCATATAGGGACGTCCGACCAGAGGAAGGCCATCTTCCAGGGCGCCCAGTAGAATGCGATCTTCCGGTTGAATGCAGGACATATCAGCTTCTTCGGCGCGAACAACCTTGGTATGGCTGCGATTGGGGCGAATGCTGAAGCCGAGATCCAGATGATAGGCTTGCTCCAAGCGGAAGGGATAAACCTGATAACCGGTAGTGGCCTCGATATCAGCCAGTATCTGATCAACATTCTGCCGGTCAGACGCAGTGACAACGAACCAAAGATTGAGTTCATTCTCGCGTTCATAATTATGGTTCACACCGGCAAATGAGGATATGCTGGCCGCAATTTCGTCCACCTGGTCGATTGGGACGGCCATCGCGGCCAGCACGCTGGCACCAATTGTATTCGGTGCCAGAATTGTACCGATCCGGGAAAGAATTCGTTGTTCTTTCAGCGCTTTGTAGCGCTCAAGAACATAAGATTCCCGAACATCGTTTTGTTTTGCAATAACGGAGAAGGGCCGTGGCACCAGAGGGAAGTTCCGTTGCCAATCATCGACAATGGCCATATCCAGTTCATCAAGCTCCGCGAAAGCTCCTGTTGCCACATTGCTCATCTCAACCACTCCTATAGCCCGATTTTATGTGCGCGGGCTGTGAAGAAGATGCCGCTTGGTTTTTTGGCAGGCAAGGAGCTGACTTTCTTCAAGGTCTGCGTATCATAAACCTGAACCTCATCCGCGCCGCGAACACTCATCCAGACCTCATGGCCACGGGGGGTGAATTCCATATGCAGAACGGCAGGGCCGGGTTTGAGGGTTTTGATTATTTTACGGCTTGGCAAATCTATCACTTGAATGGTGTCATTTTTCGGAGGGGCAAAATTCACCCAGATCTGCCGGCCATCAGGTCGAGCCATGGCAAATACAGGCTGGCCATAAACCTCGATGCGGTCGGTCTCGGTAAAGCTGTTGCTGTCCATCAGCAAAACTTCATGGCGACCAATAGCAGGCAGCACAAACTGGCCAGATGCCTTCGCCCATCCTTCCAGATGCGGCATCTTATAGACGGGTAGCTTCTTCTCGCCTTTGCCATACCCTTTCAGGATGCGCTCGCCTTTGAGCTCAGTCGCCCAAAGGTCAATATGGCTCAAACCGTCTTCGCCAAACAAGCCGGTGATGTAATGACGGCCATCACCGGTTACCAGAGCGTCATATGGATATTCGCCCATATTCGGGATTTTCTGGACTTCAGGTTTGTTGCCTCTGGAAAAATCTGCAATCCAGGTCTCGCCAGCATCCCATAGAGTGAAGACGAATTTGCGACCAGGCAGGTCGACAAGGCCAACAGTCTTGGATAAAGCCTCATCGTTGCCATATTTGGCTGGAAGGTCAGCTACCAGCTCCAACGTCTCAGCGTCAAAGACTTTCACGCCACCTGGCTCATAATTGGAAACAGCAATCAGCTTGCCATCGTCAGAAATTGCGCCACCAATGGAGTTCCCACCTTGTACGATGCGCTTGACGATTTCGCCCTTCAGCATGTCAATCTTGGTCAGGCCGCCATCACGTCCAAAGATATAGGCATACCTCTCATCGCGGGAGTAAACGGCAGAGGCGTGGGAGATATCACCCAATCCTTCAACACGCTTCAATGTCGTGCGATTAGTGGTTTCAACAATCAGAATGGACCCCGTTGCTCGTTCAATGATCAAACCAAGATCACCGGTGCCTCGCAGCATCTCCTCGGCAGATGCACCAGCTGAGCCAAGCATGATAGGAGCGCTCACTGCGCAAACCATTGCAATATTTGAAAGGAATGACTTGCTCATTCGATGTTTCCTTCTTTCAAAGCCTTGGCAATCTGTTTGGCTTGCGCCTCATCCAGAATTCCGCGCCAGGGCGGCATCGCAGTATCTGGTATGCCGTCCAGAATGATTTCTTCCAAAGTCTCCAGATCGAAGTGATCCAGATTTTCCTTCAGCAAGGGGCGACCGAGGCCACCTTTCAGGCTGAGGCCATGGCAAGCCCCGCAATCCTGACGAACGAATTCGGACATTTCCGAATGCGTTTCGAAGTCATATTCACCCGCTTGAGCAGCGGAGAAGATAAAAGCAGAAGCTATGCAAAGGCCGATTATCAGTCCGGCCTTGGCCAGCATTGCGACAAAAGGCTTAGCCATGAGCTGCCTCCTTTGCAGGAGTAGCGATGGGAGTGCCTTCGTCGACATGTAATTGACCGGTAAAGGAGGCAACTTCGCCGATGATGAACAGGGTAGGAGCTTTCAGTTCAGCTTGTTTTGCTACTTGATGAATGCTGCGTAAATCAGCCAGCACATGACGTTCATCCTTGGTTGTACCCTTGGAGATGGCCAGAACCGGGATGTCTGCTCGCATGCCATTCGCAATCAGTTCACGAGAGATCTGCTCGATCGCTGCCAGACCCATATAAACCACTAACGTGGTGGCCTCATCGGCAAGGCTGGACCAGTTCAGATCCAGAGGAACATCATTGCGACAATGGCCGGTGACATAGCGCACACCGGTTGCCATACCCCGATGGGTAAGGGGGACATGCAGACTGGTAGAGCAGCCTTGCGCTGCTGTAATGCCCGGCACCACCTCAAAGGGAATACCAGCTTCCACCAGACGTTGTGCTTCTTCCGACCCACGGCCAAAAATAAAAGGATCGCCACCTTTCAGGCGAACAATTGTCGTTGCTTTGTGCGCATGCTCAACCAACAATTCATTGATGCCTTCTTGTGGCACCATGTGATGTTTGGGAGCTTTGCCAACTGGTACCAGAACAGCATCCTTGGGAACCAGCTCCATAATTTCATCTGAGACCAGACGATCATAAATAACCACCTCGGCAGACTGCAGGCAGCGCAAGGCTTTTACGGTCAGGAGGTCTGGGTCTCCTGGGCCTGCGCCAATCAGAAATACTTTGCCTGTTTTTTCCATAAGGTCTCTCCGGGCGGTCGTTTGGTCTGGTCCTGTCAGTCTGATCGCATTCGGCGTTTGAGCAATTGACCAAAGCCAAAAACAATCTATGGAATGAATATTTTTACTCACTCCAGAGCAGAAGATTTAGAAAGGCGCACATATCTGGAAAGGCTTGTTCAGCATCACTCGAATAAATGAGTGAAGAATCACAAGTGAGGAAGATTTGGACCTTTTCAGACAGCGGTATCGGCCCTCTGTCTGGCTAAAGCATTCAAATATCGGGCTCTTCTTACATTGACTTTGGTCAAGATTTTTTCTTGCTCTCTGTAACAGTATGCAAACAAAGGAAAATTTAGCTGATATTGGTTGTATGAATGAATTTTTTATGACTATAAATTTCATGAATGAAAGTAATTTTATTTTTTTATTCGATTTTATTTTGTTTTTCTTATTATTGTTTTATTTTTGGTTTTTTAATTTCATTTATATTTATGAATACTTGATTTGCGGGTGATTGATAGTGGTTGAAGTTTGAAATTGGAATGAATGATGAGGACGGGAAAGAGCAGTAAATGAACCATAAAATGCAGCGATCATCGATCCCCGTCGTATTGACGGAAGGGTTCCGGTTTTTCTTTCTATTTTCCAGTATGTTTGGCCTTCTTAGTATTTCTGCGTGGTTGATCAGTCTATACATGGAGGATGGCGTCTTTTCTTTCCTGAGGCCGAAGTTGGCCATGGCGGCGACTGGTTGGCATGCCCATGAAATGATCTATGGGTATGCTGTAGGAGTGGTGTCTGGCTTCTTTTTGACGGCTGTCCCAAACTGGACCAAAACAGAGCCAGCCAAGGCGGCTTATATAGCTACAATTGGAATGGTCTGGTTAGCTGGTCGCTTGGTCATGTGGTGGTCGGATCTCTTGCCTGCCGAATTTGTGGCAACTATTGACCTTGTTTTCCTACCTCCGCTTCTAGTGCGTCTCATCATTCAAATGCGCAACAATCCGCAGCCCCATAACCTGATTTTCATGGGTCTTCTTGGCTTGCTTTGGATGTCCAATCTGCTTTGCCACTTGGAATGGATGGGCTGGACCGATGAGACCGCATCGACAGGCCTTCGAGTTGGTCTCTTCACTGTTGGTATGATGATCTTTGTACTCGGTGGCCGAGTTGTGCCAGCCTTCACACGCAATGCCCTGCGCCGGATGGAGGTGAGTGAGGAGGAGTTGCCTGATACTCATCCTGCGGCTAATAAATTGGCCCTGCTCACAACAGGATTGTTCACGCTTGCACTCTTTTTTCCGGTACCAGAAGCTGTGCTGGGGACGTTGGCCTTGCTGGCGGCGCTGGCAAATGCGTGGCGTTTTTCTGGTTGGAAGGGGCTATCCATCCTTGGTTACCCGATTCTCTGGAGTCTGCATTTGGGTTACGCCATGCTGATTCTGGCCTATGCCTTTTATGGCTTGGCTCTGTTAACCGGAGTTGCGATGGAGAGTGCAGCCCTTCACATCCTCGCCATAGGTGCTGTTGGTTGCATGACGTTGGCTATCATGTCGCGTGCATCATTGGGACACACCGGACGTCCGCTGACGGTGCGGCCGATACTCGGTGTAGCCTATCTTCTGGTGGCTGTTTCCGCTCTGACAAGAGCAGTTCTGCCTGGTTTGATGCCTGATTCCTACGATCTTTGGATCTATCTGAGTGCGGGGCTATGGTTGGCAGCTTTCGCAATTTTCGTAATCGCCTATTTCCCGATTCTGACCCGCCCCAGACTACAAAAATAAGGTTGGAAAACTTGCTGTTCTTCATTGGAAAATATGAAGGATAACAATTGGTTGATATGGAAAAACCCAAGAAATACAAAAGATTGACGTTGGTCAAGGGGAGGGCGGTGCCTTCCCCTTAGTCTTTTCCATGTTGGGAATTATCCCTCGCTGGAGGGCGTTATGAGCGAAATGATGACGAAGTCCAAGGCCCGCAATATCTTCTACGGCGGCTCCTTGTTCTTCTTTATAATCTTCATTGGACTGACCGCGCAGAGCCATCTTTATGTTCTGAACGAGTCATCAAACAATGATCAATTGAGCGAATCTGTGGTTCGCGGAAAACATGTGTGGGAGAAGCACTCCTGCATCAACTGTCATACCATTTTGGGTGAGGGAGCATACTTCGCTCCTGAAGTCGGGAACGTATTTGTTCGCTATGGCGGCAAGGACGATCCTGAGGGAGCCAAAGAATCCATCAAGGAATGGATGAAGGCTCAACCAACCGGTATCGAAGGGCGTCGTCAGATGCCTCAGTTCAACCTCTCTGAGGAAGAACTGGATGATCTTGCAAACTTCCTGGAGTGGACCAGCAAGATTGATACCCAGGGCTGGCCACCAAATGAAGCCGGCTAAGGGACAAGGAGACTAAGCTATGAAATATTCAAGTCAAAAAGTCGCCTTGTGGTACTTTATCGTTGCAATGGTTCTCTTTGCAGCGCAGGTGACATTCGGTCTGTTGGCTGGTTACATCTATGTAGCTCCGAACTTCCTGTCGGAACTCGTGCCATTCAACATCGTACGCATGATCCATACGAACGCATTGATCGTGTGGCTGATATGCGGTTTCTTCGGGGCAGCTTACTATCTGATCCCGGAAGAGGCAGAGCGCGAAATCCATTCTGTCAAACTGGCCTATATCCAGCTTGTAATCTGGGTCGTTGGTTCCGCAGGTGCGGTTATCTCCTACCTGTTTGGTGTTCACGAAGGCCGTGAGTTCCTGGAACAGCCACTGTGGGTGAAACTCGGTATCGTCGTTGCTGCATTGATGTTCTTGTACAACATCTCCATGACTGTGCTGCAAGGTCGCAAAACCACCATCACCAACGTTCTGTTGTTGGGCTTGTGGGGGTTGGCTGTCTTCTTCCTGTTCGCATTCTACAACCCGGGTAACCTGGCGCTGGACAAAATGTACTGGTGGTATGTTGTTCACCTTTGGGTGGAAGGCGTCTGGGAACTGATCATGGTTTCCATCCTTGGCTTCCTGTTGCTGAAACTGACCGGTGTGGACCGCGAAGTGATCGACAAGTGGATCTATGCCATCGCCGCACTGGCACTCTTCTCTGGTGTGCTGGGAACGGGTCACCATTACTACTGGATTGGTACCCCTGGTTATTGGCAGTGGATCGGTTCCATCTTCTCCACCCTCGAAGTGGCTCCATTCTTCGCAATGGTTGTGTTCTCCTTCGTCATGGTGTGGAAGGGTCGTCGCGACCATCCGAACAAAGCTGCGGTCCTCTGGGCTCTCGGCTGCGCAACCCTTGCATTCTTCGGTGCTGGTGTCTGGGGCTTCCTGCATACCCTGTCAAGCGTGAACTATCTGACGCATGGCACGCAGGTTACTCCTGCTCACGGTCACTTGGCATTCTTCGGTGCCTATGTGTCCCTGAACCTGGCGATTATCAGTTATGCAATGCCAATCCTTCTGAAGCGTGAGCCTTACAATCAGGTCCTGAACATGATCAGTTTCTGGATGATGACTAGTGGTATGGCATTCATGACATTCGTACTGACCTTTGCCGGCGTTGTTCAAACGCATCTGCAGCGCGTCATGGGCGAATACTTCATGGACGTACAGGATCAGCTCGTATTCTTCTACTGGATGCGTCTTGGTTCTGGTGTGGTTGTTGTTCTTGGTGCCTTGCTGTTCATCTATGCAATGGCTCGTCCTCAGAAAGAGCTCATCGAAGCTGGATCTGAAGAAGCAGCACCTGCTGAATAAGATCAAACTCCTTATCTGGCCCGGTTGTCCGGGCCAGATAACCCAACGAAGCCGGTTTCCGCGACCAGATCGAATGATGAAGGAAACCCAAATCAGGCTTCATTGATGGATTGCCTTTTCTGTCCATCCAGATTGATACCCAAAAAATCCGTCTGAATGATCACAAAAAGCAAGAAACACATCCCCCAATTATTGGAACATCATCATGTCAAATTCGGTCCAAAAACATGAGAATACCCCAATGAACACACTTCCATTCTATGCCGCACAAGGTGATGAAGTGTCCATCTTTGAGGCAGCCTTCAAGAACAAGATGCCTTTGTTGCTGAAAGGTCCAACCGGTTGCGGAAAAACCCGGTTTGTGTCTCACATGGCGGCGAAGCTTGGTCTGCCACTGCATACGGTGTCTTGTCATGATGATCTGTCTGCTGCTGATCTGACTGGTCGTTATCTTCTTCAAGGAGGCGAAACGGTTTGGTCAGATGGGCCACTTACCCGCGCAGTTCGTGAAGGCGGCATCTGCTATCTCGATGAGGTGGTTGAAGCCCGCAAGGACGTGACCGTGGTCATGCATCCGTTAACGGATGATCGCCGTATCCTGCCATTGGAACGTACGGGCGAGTTGCTGGAAGCACCTGATAATTTCATGCTGGTGGTATCCTATAACCCTGGTTATCAGAATGTTCTAAAGACCCTCAAACCATCCACCCGCCAGCGTTTTCTGGCGTTGGAGTTCGACTTTCCAAATCCGCAACTGGAAATGCAGGTCGTAGCGCGTGAATCAGGATTGGATGAAGACCGTGTTTCGCTGTTGGTCCGCTTGGCAGCCAAGCTGCGTGATCTGAAAGGTCAGGACTTGGAAGAGGGGATCTCCACTCGTCTGCTGGTTTACTGCGCAACTCTGATTGCGTCAGGCATGAAGCTGGAAATGGCCGTGAACACTGCCATGATCGAGCCTTTGACCGATGATGAAGATGTCAAGGCGGGTCTGCGTGATCTGGTGCAAATCACCTTGGGCTAATTCTTACTTTAGCCCCAGCTCTGACGGATGAGGGTGAACTCCTGCTCCCATCCGTCTTCGGTCCAAACAATGCTGCCAAACATCGCTGTCTCGATGAGATGAAAATACGCGGATCCTTCATGGATATGCACCGCTATGATGGCAGATAATAACGGAGTAAGATCATGGGTGAGTCCAATTTTGTCTTTTGGGAACCGGAAGAAACCGTCGGAGCCTATTGGCACGATATGATCTCCAAAGCCGGGGATGCTGATCACTTTCCGGAAGCAGAAGTTACCTTTGAGCAGATGGTTGGCCGCATCAGTTTGCTTTTTCGTGCGCTGGGCGGTGACCAATCGGTCGAACTCAAGGCAGCTAGTGCAGAAAAAAGTAAGCACCGCCTTTCGTGGCTTCGCCGGATGGGCAATGTTTATGAGCAAATCCAGCGACCAGCATATGATGGAACTTCACTCAGTTTGCCGTTAAAGGTGGATGCTTTCCCGGAAAAACATCTGAATGAAGATCTATATAAATGGCTTGCTGTCTTTGCCATCTACTTACCGGAATATCACGAGCCTAACTCTGATCCCCTGAAAGCAGATTTGGAGGCGATAAAGGCTTCCTGGCAACTGACACAACAGATGCTGGAGGATTTTCCTGCTCTGAAAAACCTCTATTGGCAGCTTTGCGCAGTGGTGCTGAAGCAGCGCCCCAGACAAAGCCTGCCGCGCATGGAACAGGCGGTCGAGGAAGCAATCCGTGCCTTGCTGGGTGATGATGAGCCGCCATCCGATGTCGGCCGGGAAATGCTGGGCATGATCAAGGATCCTGGCCGGACCTCAGGTTCATTCCCTGCGCCTAAGGATTACAAGCCACATCGATCTGTTCCTCTTTGGATCGATATTCGCCAATCCCGCTATGTCAAAAGCCGTCCGTCTGATGCACAGGATAGCCAACCGGAAACTGGCGATGGTGAAGATCAAAGAGAGCGCGAAGAGGGGCGACATAAAGCCACGCGTCGTAAGAGCGACAATGCCGATGATAGAAACTCATTGCTGCTCGCGCGCTTCGAAGCCATTCTGAGTTGGACGGAGTTCCTCAATATCAAACGTCATGTTGAGGACGACGACGAAGACAATGCCAAAAAGGCAAAGGATGATATGGAGGAATTGGGGCTAGCGGATATCAAACAAAAGCCCAATACTCTGCTAGCCTTTGATTTGGACATGGCACCAGAAGATATGGAACGTGTCAAATCGTCCGGTAAGGTGTTGTATCCTGAATGGGATTGTAAGACATCAAGCTATATTCCTGATTATTGCTCGGTACTGATTGATGAAAGCGATCAGGAAGAAGCGGAAGCCGATTTCATGAATGATCCTGAAATCTGGCGTCGGGTTAATGCAGTCAAGCGACAATTCGAAGCTTTGCGTCCCAAACGTTCCAAAGTCTATCGACAACTGGATGGCGATGATTTGGACATGGAAGCGGCTATTCGCTCCTGGGTGGATCTGAAAGCCACGGGTGAGAGTTCAGATCGCGTCTTTACCCAATCCCGCACTGTCGCGCGTGATCTGGCTGTTTGTACATTGATGGATGTCTCTCGGTCTACCGAGTCGGTGGTCGAAGGGCGCTCTATCATTGATATTGAGCGAGAGGCTTTGGCGGCTTTGGCCTACGGGTTGGATATGACTGGTGATGATCACGCCATTTATACGTTCTCCAGCCTGAACAATGACAAGATTTTCATGCGCCCTTGCAAGACCTTTGAAGAGAAGATGAATGATCAGGTGATCAAACGAATTTCAGCTTTGAAACCGGGTCATTATACTCGCTTGGGGGCTGCGATCCGTCATATGACAAAGGTTTTGGAAGAACGTCAAAGCCAGAAACGGCTGATGCTCGTGATTACTGACGGTAAGCCGAATGATCTCGATCATTATGAAGGTCGTCATGGAATTGAAGACACCCGTAAAGCGGTGTTGGAAGCCCGTCGTGCTGGTCATTCTGTCTTTGGTGTGACGGTCGACAGCAAGGCTCGTGCCTATCTTCCAAGAATTTTCGGACAAAATGGCTATGCCATCATGTCCCATCCATCACGGCTAACCAATGCATTGCCGATGATTTACCGCCATCTGGTGACCTGACAACAGAAGTGGCCAGATAAGAACTGGACAAAACAAATGAACGACACACGCGCTGATGCCGTACCGGTTGAGGGACCGGTTCAAGCATCAAATCCCGGGCGCAAAGTTGCTGCTAAATCTCCGTGGTCGCTGGACAGTTTGCCCGGCGACCCTATGATGTGGATTTTGATCACCAGTGAGATTTTCGTCTTTGGTGGAGCCTTATGGGGCTTTGCCATTTCCGAAATGCTGCATCCTGAAATCTTCAAGGAAGCCAGATCTCATCTTAATGTTCCCATTGCGACCATTAATACCCTTATCCTGCTGACCTCCGGCTTTATAGCAGCAATTGCTGTGCGCTATGCTAAGGTGGGCAATGCAAAGTTGGCGCGCCTGTCCTTGGCTGGAGCAGGGGCCCTGGGTGTGGTCTTCATGATCTTGAAGATCGTGGAATATCAGCAGAAGTTCGAGCTCGGAGTAGGACTGGAAACCAATTCCTTCTACACGCTCTATTTCCTCGTTACCGGATTTCATCTGGCCCATGTGGTTTTTGGTCTGATCATTCTGGCCATTGTTGCTATATGGCCAAACGAGGACAATCTGGAAACCGGCACTGCCTTCTGGCACATGGTCGATTTGATCTGGGTGATGATTTTTCCTGTCTTCTACCTGATGGGAGTAGGGTTATGAGTGGACAGAAAAACAACTCCCAATCTGTTGAGATTGCTGATCTTGCCAAAGCCTGGGTGGTCTTGGTGGGCTTCACTCTTGCGGGCTACGCCTTGAGTTTTCTGGAAGGCGATATCCTCTCCAAAGCAGGGCCATTGATCATTGCAGCTTTGATATTGCTGAAATCCCGGATCATCTTGAGGCAATATCTTGGGCTCACCTCCAGCCCGGCTTGGTACTCCATGCTCTCCAGCACAATTTTTGTGATCATGATCGTCTGTGCCAGCATCCTGATTTTTGTTTAGGCAGTGTGGACGGATTTGATCAAGAAGAACATTGCTGCATACCAAATGATTGATCTGTAATTCTGTTGGGTCTTTTCGCATCAGAGTGCAACGCGCTTGAAACGTTCGAGTTTACCAAATATCCGCTCAATACGGACTCTCGCCTAATAAAAACTGTAACAGGCCCGCGTTTGCAGTGCATGTTGATGACTATTGGCATTACCGGAATAGCTATTGTCACCAAGAGCGGCTCTGGGCCTGATATTGAGGTCAATACTCCGAGGAATTGAAAAATGAGATCTGTCCCTTTTCCACTCATCGGTCAGTTCAAGGGCAAGCAAATGGTGTAGTGAGCTCCTTTTCGGACCGCCGGAGTTAGATTTTCCAGTATTCTCACTGTGATGGGCTGGTTTCGCTATCGGGATTATGAACCTATAAATAGTGAATCGCTTTGAGGAAAACGCTTCTACTCTGGGAAATAAAATTGCAATCGTGTGAGGGTCGGTCCATGTTGTTAGTCAACGAGCAGATCGGGTTGAAATTCAAATGCAACCCTGGCCAAGTTCTGAAAGCCACTTTCTCTTGTTTTGTGCGTCGATCATCCGAAATGGCATGCCTTCGAGTGGTCGATCGACTTCTTGGCAAACAACGAGCACGTCGTGAGTATTTCACAGGCTCTACTGATGAACGCATTGATCCACTTGGGGTACAATCAGTACTTAAAATACATGTTCTGGATAGATGATTTAGAAACTTTACGTAACGCCATTCCTTTTCAAGGGAACAATAAAACTCCAAATGTCATTTAAGCAAGCACAGGATATATGGTGAGTAAATAGAGTGACTTGGCAAAAGACAGCTGAAAAATTGAAGCGCGCATACAAGCGTAGCATTTTGCGCGACGAATTTCTTTTGGCCCATAAGGCCTGGAAAAAAGCCAAAGGTGACAACACACTACGGCTTGATTATCCTCTCAATCAAAGCAGTGTTGTTTTTGATGTCGGCGGTTATCACGGTGATTTTGCCGCTCAGATACAGGACAAATTTGGATGTAAGGTTTTCATTTTTGAACCATCGCAGGCTTTCTTCACTCGTTGCCAAGACCGCTTTGCGGACAACACAATGGTTCACATCTTTCCCTATGGTCTTGCAGACACAACACAAGATGTTTTGCTGAGCAATGACGATGATGGATCCAGCGTTTTTCTTGAACAGGGAGAAGGGTCTGAAAAAATCTCACTTCATGATGTAACAGATGTGCTTGAAGAGCTCTCCGTTAACACGATTGATCTTATGAAAATCAATATCGAAGGTGGTGAGTTTCCCCTTTTACAGAAGTTGATTGAATCAGGCTGGATTAGCCGCATCCGTCATTGTCAGATTCAGTTCCACAATTTTGTTCCAAATGCGCGGGCAATGCGCCAAACAATCCGTACAGAGCTTGCAAAGACACATGACGAAAACTGGAACTATCCCTTCATCTGGGAAAGCTGGTCGCTTCGTGATAGCTTAAGTGATGAGTAATCGTTCTTAGACCTCAGGGAGTTCAAGATCAAGAAAGTGTAGAGATACAATCATCAAATATGGTTTACCTTCTTGTAGCAGATTGGTTTCAGGCATTTTCGGTGAAACAGCTCAATGATCTTCAATCATATGACTAGATATAGCCAACTCTCCAAATCAGTTGGCTATCTATTAATCACACAATAAAAATTTAGGAAAATACCTAATCCGATACATGTGACCCAATTCGTCTACGCTGCCTAAAAAGTCAACAATGCAACGGTGTCATTCTTTGGCCTGTTCGGCGAGTTTGGCTTTGGCTGCTTCAATCGCGGCAATAATACCATCTGCCAATGGCAGGGTAGCTGCAAAAGTGTGCGCCTCTGTGCTCATCTTGGGTAGTGTTTTGGCGATGATATTGACCACCTTTTCGCTCTCATGACTTTTGGCAAAGTCTTCAGCGTAATATTGCAAGAAGACCAGACAGGCGAGGTCTTCGACAGCTTGGGTGCGATCATCACGCTTCAGATTTTTCTTCAGCAGGATATTGGAGACGATCTCGCACTCTTCAGCGCCATAGCTCTGAGCCGCCATAATTTCGCTGACACGTTTGGCATGATGCTTCTTGAGGGCATTGCGCCAGCGGTGATAGCCAGGGCGATCGCGAGGATAGTCATCGCGTGGAATGATCCAGCGTTCGATATGCTGACCACGCGCCGCGATCTGGACCAGTTCGTCTGCATCGGGTGCAAAAGAGCTGCACATTTCGCTCATGCGCAGGCCATAGATAAGCTCAACCGGGATCGCAGCCATGCCTTCGCCACCAACTGGAGTGGAGCGTGGATCAACGGCGTTGGCTTCATCAATGGCATCAAAGACCGCTTCTTGTCTTGTAGAGCTCGACATAAGATAACGTTCCTTGTCTTAGCGTTTTTGCTGCATGACGACAGCACGTTCCTGATCGACCAGATCCTGCAGAACTGCCAGGTTTTCAATCTGAGCAGTGTTTTGCTTGACCATAACGCCGTAGGAACGGAGCTTTTGGAAGGCGCGAGACAGGCTTTCCGGTTTGATACCCAGGCGGCCGGCAATCAAGGCTTTGTCGTAAGGCAGCATCAAGGTGCAGGCACCATCTTCCAGATTGGTGAGAGAAAGTAGGAACTCGGCGACGCGTTGCGCGCCAGTATGCGCTTTCAACGCCTCAATCTGCTTGATCAATTCATGCAAATGCATGGAAGTTGAGACCAGCATGGCAAGGCCGACTTCGGGATTGCTGGCAATGGTTTGATAAAGCTGACGAGCAGGGATCCGCAGGAAACGACCGTCCGTCACCGCCTCACAGGTGGCGGGAAATCTGCCATTGGTAAAGGCGGCCGCTTCAGCAAAGGACTGACCGCGGGTAAAAACGCCAACGACTGCTTCTTCCCCGGCCTGAGTGATGCGATAAACCTTCGCCCATCCTTCAAGCACAACATAGAATGCATCAGCTTCGTCACCTTGTAAAAACAAGGTCTCGCCACGGGAGTAGGTTTTGGTTACAGCAGTAGCGAGTAGGGTTTTCATGGCGTCATCGTTCAACCCCTGGAAAATAGGGGCCATACGAAGGGCTTGAACTTCTTCGTCGTCAAAGAGACTATGCATGTTTTGATCCCAAGATATGCCGGCAGCCTGTTTTGGGGACGGTGGTATTCTTCTGCACTTGCATCTTAATTGATTTTGGTCAAATCAGATTAAAATGTACGCATTTCCCCAGATAAACTATTTTTTTAGGTCTTTCAAAAGCTTGTTCTGATCTTGAAAAACAAGGCTTCTGTGTTGCGATGACGTTATCCAAGCAAGATCGTCTTTACAATCCCAATTCGCGATGCCCTTGATATTTTAGACGGCGATTTTCTTCAAATCCATATCAGGATTTGCAATTGCATCCGGACTTGGCGTCTGGCCTTTTTCCAACCAGCGTTTACCCATCATATAGGCACGAGGGTCATTGATGGATTCAACGCAGATCAGACCGCCTTTTCGATAATACCAGTGGGAACAGGAACGGTCACCCTTGCCGGGGCGCCGGATTATCGTATCATATCCATCAAACAATCCGGCAATCTGTAATTTTATATCATACTGGTCGGACCAAAACCATGGGTTGGGGCGATAGGCCTCACTGCCACCCATGATCGTCTTGGCAACAATCATGGCTTGATCGATTGCATTCTGCACACTTTCCAATCGAATGCGGTGACCCTGGTAAGGTAGAAGACAACAGTCACCAGCGGCAAAAACATTATCATCACTGGTACGGCCAAATTCATTCACGATGATGCCATCATCGATATTCAAACCTGCCTTCCGCGCAAGTTCTATATTGGCATTTCCACCAATGCCAACGATGATCAAATCGCAGATAATAGTTCGACTATCGCCAAGAAATGCCTTGATGGCATTGTCTTCTTGTTCCAATTGCTCCAATCCGACACCAAGTCTAAGATCAACGCCTTGGTCTTTATGGAGCCAGGCGAAATAATCCGAAGTTTGAGGACTGGTGACACGAGCAAGAAGACGCTCCTGCAATTCGACCAGAGTAACCTCCAAACCCATTTGTCGGGCAACTGCCGCAGCTTCCAGCCCTATATAACCACCACCAAGCACCAATAGCCGTGCACCGGCTTTGAAATGTGGTTGCATGCGATCAATATCAGCAAGAGTACGGATGGTGAAAAGTCGATCTGGGTCAACATCCTTCGTCATATGGTCTGGTAAAGTACGAGCCTGTGACCCTGTGGTCAGGATAAGGCGATCATAGCCAAGATGTACACCGTCGTTAAACGTCACCTTTTTACCAACTCGATCAATGGATTGAACCTCTTTTCCCAAGTGCAAGGATATATTCTGATCCGAAAAAAAAGTGTCATCCCGGAAAGAGAGGCGTTCTGCACTCATTTCCCCCAACAGATATTTTTTGGACAGCGGAGGACGCTGGTATGGTAAGTGCTTTTCGTTGCCAATAAGATCTATCTGCCCTTCGAAGCCTTCTTTGCGAAGAGTTGAAGCGGCGGAAAATCCGGCTTGTCCAGCGCCAATGATTACGATGCGGTCCATCTGCTGTACCTCTCGAACGATCCTAAGAAAATGACTTCTCCGCATGGAGTTTTGAATATTGGATGTTTGATCCCGCCAGACTGTCTTATAGGCAAGTATATGATCAAGGGCAAAAGGTTTTGAAACATCAATAAACATCAATAGCGAGATGAATTATTTTCTCGAATGCGGAAACAGGAGCGAGTTCATATTTCGCCAGGGGTAATCTTCACCAGAGGCAATCGCTCAAAAAAAGCCCACACGGCAGGGCCATGCGGGCTATGAAGTTACAGATCAATCTGAACAGCTTGACCGGGTCCAGCTATCCGGCAAGGTATAAGTCGATTTATATGCACCCCCGCAATCTAAACCGACAGCAGATTGTCCTTGGATATATTGAGGGTCATTTGGGTTGTATTTCAACTCTTTTCACGCAGAGAGTTTCCGTTACCCCCAGCTTTCCGACTTGCGTACCTCAAAGCATGGCATTGCCTTCCGTAACCTATTCTGTATGATGAAGAAAATAGATATAATAACAAAAAGTTAGAGTTGGAAATTGAAGCTTGTCTACTATCGTTGCAGAGAGTATTCGGGCAATAAACTGGCATTTGAGTCCTTATGAATTTTCAAAAACGATTGCCCACGGATGTTGTTCAGGAACATCTCGATATTTTCCTCAAAGCTCCCAATTCGATCTATATGGGACATATTGCCAGTGCAAGCGTACTTATTTACATCGCAGCACAAAATAACTCGGTACCAGTCTGGTTTCTCTGGGGATGGGCTGTCGCCCAGATTGTTGGCTATCCAATTTTGATGGAAATTTGGTCTCGCTGCTGCAAGAAAGCGGATCGTAGCGCACCGGATAATCACCGCTGGATTGATTACATGGACCTTCTGTGTGTTTTTGTAGGAACCACTTGGGGAATAATGTTCTTTATCAGTCTGAATGAGGAAAATGCGGCGCATTTTGCCATTCAATTGTCGATTGCAGCTGGTGCATCATCGGCAGCGGTTCGGTCTCTTGCAACTTTTCCTCGTTCTTTTATCGTGTATTCAGTGCCCATGTTGGGCTTGCTTGTTTTGCGCCTATTGCTGATGGGTGGAGAATTCGTGCTCCTTGGTGGATTGGTGGCGATTTTCTTGTTCATGCTTCTCGTATCGGGTGAGGGCGTGATGGAAGCGGTCTCACGCTATATTGCCATCAAGAATGAGAACCTTGATCTGGCAGATCGCTTTAAAAAAGCAGCAGATGATGCAGACCACGCGAACCGAGAGAAAACGCGGTTGTTGGCTGCTGCCAGTCATGATTTGCGACAACCAATCCACGCCATTGGTCTCTATATGGAGACTTTACCGATTGCCAAAATGGATGGGCATAGCCGTCAAACGTTGGAGCGAATTCGTAATTCCCTGCAAACTCTGACGAAATTGTTCAATTCTCTTCTTGATGTCAGCTTGCTGGACGCTGGAAAAGTGAAAGTCAGAACCTCGCATTTCAATCTCAAGCCAATGTTGAATTCTATCCTGGATGATTATGAGCCGTTGGCGGAAATTGCACATGCCACGCTCCTTCTGGAATGCGATGATGCAGGAGTGGAAGCCGACCCGGTGCTTTTACGCCGAATGGTGCAGAATTTACTGTCCAATGCTATTCGCTATTCCAATGGGGGAACAGTGAGGCTGTTGGCAAAAGGAAAGGAAGGCGATTCGCTATCCATTGTCGTCTCAGATCAGGGACCAGGCATTCCAAAGGAGCACCAAGCTGTTATCTTTGAAGAGTTTTCGCAGCTTGCAAAACAAAAGGATCCATTGGCGGATCATAAGCAAGATGAAATGGGGCAGGACAAGGGATTGGGCCTGGGGTTGGCCATTGTAAGGCGTTTGGCAGATCTGCAATCCTTGACCATATCAATTCAGTCCAGTGACAAAGGCACCAGTCTTGCGATTGAAGGGTTGAAGCAGGTGGCCATACCCGGAAAAGAGGTAACCCAACAGAACCCAATGGCCCGCATTGACGCCTTGTTTGCGAGGAAACATATTTTGGTGGCTGATGACGATCCGGCAACGTTGGAAGCAACAGCAAACTTACTGCGTACATGGGGATGCAAGGTCAGCCTTGCCAGTGGGCTTGATGAGATCGTTCCTATGACGCAATGTCCGGATCTGCTCATCAGCGATTTTAGCTTCGAAGGTCAATGTACCGGTCTGGATATCATTGAAAAAGCACGTCAGATTTTCGAACCGGCATTGCCTGCGATGATCGTATCCGGAGATTCGTCAGCTCAGGTGCAGAAATTGGTCGAGAATGCTGGATTGTTACTGGTTTATAAACCTGTGCAGCCCGTACAATTGCGCTCTGCTCTGCTTGAAGCCTTCATGTCGTCTCAGGGCGAAGATGAAGATGCTGCCGATCGAGTGAAGCAGACAGCCTGACCCGCCAAGGACGCAAACTGATATTTTTCGGCGATCGATCGCTTGCCTGATCACGACAATATGCTAGATCATCCTCTCGGAGAAAAATGGCAGAGCAAAGACTGCCTGACAAATATGAGAAGTGACCGGGATGAGTGAATATTGCGAAACCATCGTGATTGGAGCTGGTGTCGTTGGCCTTGCCGTTGCAAGAAAACTGAGCCAACAAGGGCATGAAGTCATCATCATTGAAGGTGAGGACCAGATTGGTTCGCAAACCTCCTCGCGCAACTCCGAAGTCATTCATGCAGGCATCTATTATCCAAAGAACTCTCTGAAAGCGCAGCTATGTGTGCAAGGACGTGATCTGCTCTATGCTTATTGCGAGAGTCACAATATTGCCCATTCCAGAATAGGAAAACTGATCGTTGCCACCTCGATGAATCAGATGACACACTTGCATGGTATCAAGGTACGCGCAGAAGCCAATGGTGTGATGGACTTGGCATTCCTCTCCAAGGTCGAAGCTGAGCAAATGGAACCTTCCTTGCATAGTCGTGGCGCGCTCTTCTCACCATCAACCGGTATCATCAACAGCCACTCTCTCATGTTGGCCTTGCAAGGAGATGCAGAAAACAATGGCGCTATGCTTTCGCTCAACACACCGGTGATGAGCATGGAGAGATGTGATGACGGTTTTTCGGTGGCAACAGGTGGCACAAGCCCATTTACCTTGCGTTCCAGGAATTTGATCAATGCAGCAGGTCACGGTTCCATCAGTTTGGCAAAAACCATGATCAGTCAGCAAAGTCATGAAACAGATCGAAGCCTGGCTGCATTGCCTCGGGCCTATATTGCCAAGGGAAGCTACTTTCAATTGGCCGCACGTGCTCCCTTTCGTCACCTGATCTATCCGGTTCCTGAACCTGGCGGCCTTGGCGTGCATCTGACATTGGATCTGGCGGGACAAGCCAAATTTGGTCCGGATGTGGAATGGGTGGCTCAGATGGACAGTCAGGTGGGCGAGGAACGTTCTGAAAAATTCTATTCCGCCATTCGTAAATACTGGCCTGATCTGCAGGATGGTTCACTGTTGCCGGACTATGCAGGTTTTCGTCCTAAAATTTCCGGGCCTGGCGAAGAAGCTGCAGATTTTGCTATCCATGGAAAACAGCACCATGGAATGCAAGGATATATTGGCCTTTATGGCATTGAATCTCCAGGGCTTACATCTTGTCTGGCAATCGCTGACTATGTTGCCGCCATGCTGGAAAGAGACCAGGATTGTTGATTTTTCAGAGCATATTCCCAGAAAGGGCAATTTTCGGATAAGAATAGCTTGGAAGCAAAGGCTTTGATGTCAAGAAATACCGTGGCTGGCAGCGATTGCAGATGCGGCTGCGCGGTTTGAAACACCTAGATTTTTCATCAGTGCAGACACATGGCTGCGAACAGTGAAAGGCGAAAGATCAAGTTCCCGCGCAATTTCCTTATTGGAAAGGCCGCGGCGCAGGAATTTCAGTATCTCAATCTGACGTGGTGTCAGATCGTCCAGGGAGATATGAGCACTGGTGACTGTTTCATGGCCGATATAGGTCTGCGAGAAGCAGACTTCGATCTGACCCTGCATGACATTGCCAATTGCTTTGACCACGTCATGAGAAGGAACAGCCTTGGAGATGAAGCCGTTCAGACCCAGAGCCATGATATGTTCGATCTCCATTGGATCATTGATCATGGATACGGCAATGATCGGACAGAGAGCAAACCGTCTTCTAATAAGCTTCAGGTCTTGAATATAATCAAAGCCGGGAAAGACCAGATCGGAGATAATCAGATCCGGAGCGGGCAATTGATCCAGTTGACGAAACAGGACGGCTTTGTCGCCAGCTTCATCAACACGGGCATCAGGAAACATTTCATACAGGATCTGACAAAGCCCAGAGCGATAGATCGGGTGATCATCTGCAAGTATGATGCGCATTGTTTCTGTCCCCCATCCCAAACAGGCGCTGATTTGCCGATGGGCAGCAGGTGCCTTTCAAGTCCAAAGCTGGCGCAACTGCCAGTAATATCTTGATTTTTCGGGTATCAGGTCACCATTGTCCACTGATACAGGTGTAGCAGTCAATGCAGTCGTTGCATGGATCAGGCTGAAACATGCAGAAAAAATGGAAAAAGAGGATAAAAAAGCTGCATTCGAAGGGAATGCAGCTTTGAAACCTGATGATCATGATCCTACGGTGATCAAGCACAACCTTATGGTTCGACTATCAGGTGTTTATTTCTACTAACCGCTACAATTATTGCCGTCATCACAACATCCGCATTGCTCTGGTTCTTTTACAAAATGGTGATCCAATCCCGTTTCATATTCCATCCCTTCACGGGTGAGTGCAATTGGCGGTACATCGCGTGATCGAACCAGTCCCTTGCGAGCCAATGCGGTCCAGACAGCACGATTGGAGAAACCTGTGGCATCGCGAGCTGCTATCGTGAATTCGCCAATATGAACATGGTCACCATGCGGTTGCGGAATAGAATGAAGTGTAATGGAACCGTCTTTCCCCCAAGCTTCGTCAGGCTGACGACGTGCCAGAATTTGGGTAAGAACAAGTGTCTTGAGTTGCAGGTTGTTCAGTTTCAGCGGATTGGCTTTCATGACAATTCCTTATGGATCAATTTCCTCAGCTTTAACTTAAATTCAGCAAAAGGAAAAGCGCCCCTGAAAAGGAGCGCATGTGACTGTTGGCGGGCTATCGTAAAGGCTCTAGCGTTTCAACAACCGTAATGCGTTGCTGACGACAAGGAGGGACGTACCGACGTCGGCAACAATCGCTCCCCACATGGTTGCAATTCCGAATATGGTAAGAGTCACGAATATGACTTTCATGAACAGTGAGAAAAAGATGTTTTGCTTTATGATGCCCAAAGCTCGGCGAGAATGACCAACCATCCAGGGCAGTTTGGCAATGTCGTCACTCATGAGCGCCATATCGGCAGTCTCAATTGCAGCGTCAGATCCAATCGCACCCATGGCAATGCCAAAACTTGCTCGTGCCATGGCTGGGGCGTCATTGACGCCGTCGCCAACCATGGCCACCACCTCATGCTCCTTCATCAGGGCTTCTATGGCTTCAACCTTTTGCGCAGGTAGCAAACTTGCATAGACTTTGTCGATGCCAACTTCCTTGGCAACAGCTTGAGCGGTTTGCTCATTATCGCCCGTCAGCATGGCAATGGTTGTAACGCCATGTGCGTGAAGCGCTGAGATGACATCTTTTGCATCATCGCGGATCGCATCCGCCAACGAGATGATGCCCAAAAGGGCTGTATCGCTTCCGACGAGAACCGCAGTCTGTCCCTTGGCTTCCAGCTTGGATAGCATCTCCACCACTGCAGGAGAAATCATATCCTTTTCCTTCGCATAGCGAGGAGAACCCAGCCAGTAGTTGATGCCTTCGATGATCCCGCTCACGCCTCGGCCTGGGTTGGTTTCTGCGTCCAGTGGCTGTGCAAAGGAGATGTTCTCGGATTTGGCCTTGTCCAGAATAGCCAAAGCAAGAGGATGGGAAGAGCGCGCTTCCAAGCTGGCCGCAATTGCCAAAAGTCGGTCATCGTCAATCGGATCAAAGGCAACAATGGAACACACTTCCGGTTCGCCACGGGTCAGAGTACCTGTCTTGTCCAGTGCGATGGCATCCATTCGGGCCGGTAGTTCAATAAAACCGCCCCCTTTGACCAGCACACCATGCTTGGCTGCTGCGGCCAGTGCAGCAACGATCGCCACGGGAGTGGAGATCACCAAAGCACATGGGCAGGCAATAACCAACAGCACCAAGGCATTGTAGAACCATTCGGACCAAGCACCGCCCAAAATCATGGGAGGGAGAACGAAAACCAAGAGTGCCAGCGCCATGACAATAGGCGTATAGATCTTGGCAAACCTCTCTACCCATTGTTCGACATCTGCACGTTTGGAATGGGCATCCTGAACCATGGTGATGATACGAGACAGGACCGTATCACGTGCCATTTTGGTGGCGCGAACCGTCAAGCTACCATCACCATTGATGGTTCCTGCAAACACCTCATCGCCTTCTTCCTTGGAAACAGGGATGCTCTCCCCAGTGATTGGAGCCTGATTGACCGAGCTACGGCCTGAAAGAACGATGCCATCCAGAGGAATTCGATCTCCACCACGCAAGATAAATTGATCACCGATCAAGATTTTCTCTGCGGCTACAAGCCTCTCACTCCCATCTGTTTCCAATTTGAGTGCTTGTTGTGGTGCGAGACTGAGGAGAGAGGAAATTGCATTGCGCGCTCGTCCTACGCTCCAAGCCTCCAGTGTCAGGGATAGTGCAAAAAGGAACGCGACTGTTGCCGCTTCGAAAAACTCTCCAATGATCATTGCGCCAATAATTGCGACCATCATCAACAAATTCATGTCGGGAGAAAGTCGCCGAATTGAATAGATAGCCTTCGGAGCAACATAGCGGGCACCCAAAATGACGGCAATTACATACAGGCCGAGCTCAAGCGTTGGCATCGGGTTGTTTTCATGGCCGGCGAAGAGGTCGAATATGCCGCCTGTATTGCTTTCGAACAAATGAAAGAGCAAGCCGCTAACCCAGGCAAGGGAGCTACCAATTGTGAACAATTTCAAACGAAAGAATTGCAGATCTCGTTCTTTTTTGGCCGCGCCTTCTTCCCATATCGCCCCAGAGAGACCAGTCTTGTTGACAGCATCTATAACGGAGGCATCGGAAACGCCCTTGGCGCTTTCCAGAACAATCATACGGCCACTCAGCAGATCGAAACCCAGATGTTCCGCACCACCAACAACAGGCCCGACTTCCGACTTCAGCATCGCAACTTCCTCGGAACAGCACATGCCGATTATCTGAAAAGAGCGGCCTTTTGGCGCCTGATTTGGATTGAAGGGCACTTGATCACTGGACGAAGCTTCATTTGAACCGCAACTATTATTGCTGGCACAACAGCTCGTTGGTGGAGCAGGATCAATCTTCGGTTCGGGCTCACAGCAAGTGCTGGAGCAGAAGGTCGTCGACTCAGTAGAGTTTGTTGGCGCTGGCGTGACCGCTCCCAAAGCTTCTGAAACTGAAGTGGTATTATTCTTTTGATCGGAACATCCGCAGGAGCTGGGATCAAGGCTAGAACGATCAACCATTGGTCTTCCTTTCCACGGCCTGACTTCAAAGGTCAGGCTATAAAATCATTTGGCTGACAAGATTTGTAAGGCCTATAGCGGCTATAGCTTCAAGGGATAATTTGAAAAAAATACACAACTATATTGATTTTGCCGCTCAACACTCCATCCTATAGGAACTGACAGACCCAAATTCCGGATGAAACCATGCTGACTATCGGAGACCTATCGCGCAGGACTGGCACCAAGGTGCCTACTATTCGCTATTACGAGAAAATTGATCTTCTCGAAGAGCCGGAGCGCAGCGATGGTGGACAGCGTCGCTATGAGGGATCTGCTGTGGAGCGTTTGACCTTCATTCGGCATGCTCGTGATATGGGTTTTGGTCTGGATGCAATCCGCGCTTTGCTCGATTTGACCCGTTATCCGGACGCTTCCTGTGAGACAGCAGATCAATTGGCGATCAAGCAATTGGAATTGGTCAATCAGCATATTGCCCGGCTTGAAGCCCTCAAAAAAGAGCTGGAAAGCATGATTGGTGGCTGCAACCATGCGGATGTGGCCAATTGCCGTATTCTGGAAGTCTTGAACAATCATGATGAATGTCTCGGTGAGCACGCGAAATTGGATAAGTGCTTGGATCACTAAGGCTAATTTTTCTAAAAGCACCTTGTTCTTTTGCCTGCTCATCGACCAGTTGAGAATGGGCAGTGGAATTCATCAACTCCGGCAAAACCGTTATACGAACGCTCTGGTTACTCTGCTGATGTCCAACAAACCCTGCCCCTGTGATCATCCGATTGAAAATACTGGATTGATGGGAGATGTGCATTTCTTTCATTTTGCATGAAATGAATGGCAGATCATCATTTTGATTCATCGTCAGTCTGCGGAACCTGAGGGTGAAGAGTGAGAAGGACGTTCTTTTTTATTGTATGATCATCTGGATATGGCAAAGGCCAGACCGTCGCGATCAAGGGCCCATCAGGGGCAGGCAAGTCTACATTCCTCTTCACATTGACAGAACATGCCGACAACGCGATATACCGACCCAACAGAAGGAAAATCCTGTGGTTGTTATTTTCCCCACGGATTTGTGCACATATGAGTGAAGATGCTTGACGGGTCAAAGCAAAGTGATTAAACGATCCCTCACTACCAAACAGCGTGGTTTTGAGCTCGCTGATCCTGCTGGGGATTAGTTTAATGGTAGAACAGCGGACTCTGACTCCGTCGGTCCTGGTTCGAGTCCAGGATCCCCAGCCATTCTTTCTCTTGCAATTTTGAACATTGAGCATTCCTCAACATGTCCGTTTTGCGCGGCATCTTGTAGGAAGTGTGGGACGATGGCGTGCGAGCAACATTGGTCGCAAAAAGGCGAGAAAGCCATTCTCTTGTCTTGCTCTATTGTGGGGGCCTGATAGACTAAGCGATGACATTGATATTGAATCACAGGCTGCGCGCCATGTCTTGTCCACATGAAGCAGCGCAGCAGGAGACGCTAAGTGGCAAATGAAGCTGACGACCACCCCAAAGGGGGTCGTACAGCTGTTGAACCTGCGTCTTCTTCCGCTACCAAAGATAAGGCGGCAGAAGATAGAAGTGAAAGCAGGTCTCCTGTCACAAAAGGCGAGAGGACCGACAAGCGGGGCCCAAATGCGGGTCGCCGGTCTTCTGCGAATCGGCAGGAGCCTGATAGGCTTCACGGAAAATCCGGGTCCAAGGGGTCGGAGACCGGGCAGGCAGAGCAGCCCAAGTCCAAATCACGCCGCCGTAAAGGTAAGCGTAAACGTGGAGTTGTACCCGCAGCTCAGCAAAACAATCCTACTCGCCAGCCAGATAAGGTTGAGCGAGATAGTGGTATTGGCTTCTCTCTCAAAAACAAATCCGCCTCTGGTGCAAACATTCAAGCAGATCAAGATCGCAAGGATCGTTCTTCGTCTGGCGAACAAGAACGCGGTGAAAGATCTGGTCGTGATCAGAAACGGCATGGTCGCAAAGGCCGCCGCCGTGGTGGATCAGGTGAAGAACAACAGACACAACGGTCATCTCAAACCAGACAAGATCGTTCGGAGCAAGAGAGTGGCGAACGTTCAGGTGAGCAACGCCGCCAGCATGGTGGTGATCATCGTGGCAATCGAGGTTCTCAACCGCGTGGTGCAAGACAGGGGCAATCTACTGGCAACAGAGGCCAGCAACGTCCTGATCGAACGGTTTATGCAGCGCTTGACCTCGGCACCAATAACTGCCGTTTGCTGGTTGCCGAACCTCATGGTCCGTCTTTCCGCGTGGTGGATTCCTTCTCGCGCATTGTGCGCTTGGGCGAAGGACTGTCCCAGACCGGGCGTCTTAGTAATGATGCGCAAGAACGTGCCATTGCAGCCCTCAAGATCTGTAAGTCAAAACTATCCTATCGCCGCGTCAAACGCTTCCGTCTGATTGCAACAGAAGCTTGCCGAAGGGCTTTCAATGGTGGCGCATTCCTGCATCGGGTTTATAAGGAAACAGGCCTGAAGCTGGAAATCGTCAATCGTGAGACAGAAGCACGTCTAGCTGTTGCCGGCTGTGCGTCTCTTGTACATCCGGAAGCGGAAGGGGTTGTTCTGTTTGATATTGGCGGCGGGTCTTCAGAGATTGTCTGGCTGGATCTGGACAAGATCGCCGAAGAAGACAAGCAGCCATTGCCAGGTGAAAAGCGTAATCGCCAGACCCGCCGTGCCATGCGCCGTTTGTCCGAGCGTATGCGCTGTTGGACTTCATTGCAGGTCGGTGTGGTTACGCTATCAGAAAAACATGGTGGACATGTTGTTACCAAAGAGCATTTTGAGGCCATGGTCTCTGAAGTGCGCGAAATGTTGCATGAATTTGAAGAACGTGAAGCGCTGGCACATGCCATTCAGAACAAACATATCCATATGTTAGGGACCTCTGGGACGGTCACCACTCTTGCCGGGGTGCATCTGGGGCTGGAGCGCTATGATCGTAAACAGGTGGATGGAACCTGGCTCAGCGCCCATGAAGTGCGCTCCATGATCAGTCGTGTACTTGATATGGATTTTGAAGAACGGATCGCCAACCCTTGCATTGGACAGGATCGCGCTGATCTTGTACTGGCAGGTTGTGCTATTCTGGAAGCGCTTCATCGTGAATGGCCGTGCCCACAACTGCGTGTGGCAGATCGCGGTTTACGCGAAGGAATCTTGATGGAGATGATGTTGGACGATGGTGTCTGGACACCGCAATCCGGCAAGAAACGCTCCGGAAAGAGCCGCCGTCCTCGTAGGCGTGGGGGCAGAGGCCATCGTGGACAATCGAGCCAGGCCTCAACCTCGCAAGGGCAGAGCAGCAGCTCGGATCAGGACTAGTTTGCGTATCGTTGGATCGACTTCACAATCCAACCTAAAAGATTTGTGCGGCAAGGAGTTGGACCATTCAGGATGAAGTCGATTGACCTGGATAGGTGTAGAGTGTGTTCCCGAAAAGTTGAAGCACTTTTCGGATAAGAACTCGCTTTGGATCAAAGGGTTAAAGCACTACTCACGATTCAACGATTGTGAGAAGTGCTTTAAGAGTTTGACAGCATGTATGCAGGATCATATATCCGCAAAGACGTTGGTTGAGTGAAGACAGGAACGGGAATTATGGCTAAGGGAAAAAGCGGCGGAGAAGGCCGGGACTCTCAAGGACATCGCGTTGAACGCGTGCGCGTGAAAACCGCGCGCGGCCGCCGGGCTTCCTCAACGCGCTGGCTCCAGCGTCAATTGAATGATCCTTATGTTCAACGTGCCAAAAAAGAAGGATTCCGTTCACGCTCAACCTTCAAATTGATCGAGATGGACGACAAATATCAGTTCCTGAAACCTGGCATGCGCGTGGTCGATCTTGGCTGCGCTCCTGGTGGTTGGTGTGATATCGCTGCTGGCCGGGTTCAATCCAACAGTGACAACCCGCTTGTGGTGGGAATTGATTATCTCGGCATGGACCCGATTGCGGGTGTGCATGTCCTGCAAAAGGATTTTTTGGATGACGATGCCCCGCAAGCGTTGATGGACGCTCTTGGAGGTCATCCACCAGATATCGTTCTATCCGACATGGCAGCACCAACAACCGGACATAAGCAAACCGACCACCTGCGTACCGTGCATCTGTTTGAAGTCGCAGCACTTTTTGCCAAGGAAAATTTACGCCCGGGCGGTATTTTTCTGTCCAAGGTCTTCAAGGGAGGAACCGAGCACGACATGCTGGCGGAGCTGAAACGGGATTATCAAAGCATCGCACATATCAAGCCACCGGCAAGCCGCAAGGAAAGTCCGGAAATGTATGTTTTTGCCAAGGGCTTCCGTGGTCGTAAGGAAGACGAGAAATAGGGTGGCTAGCTTAGCCTGATCGGCGAGCTTTGATCGAGTCTTTCATCAAAGAATTTACGTAGTTGCGATGTGATAGCCTGTTGATCCGCAACGCTACAGCGAGTTCTTATCCGATCCGAAAAGTTGAAGCACTTTTCGGATCGGATAAGAACTCGCTTTAAATAGAAGAATTAAAGCACTGCTCGCGATTCAACAATTGTGAGAAGTGCTTTCGTGAACGCAAAGCTGCCATACCAATTCCCAAGGGAGAAACAACTTTTTCTTCTGCCCCTTTGGTGATCAGACCTGATACCGTGCCCAAAACCTATTTCTAGTCTCAAGGATCGTTTGGCAATGGTTTCCATACCTTCACGTCATGATCAACCTTTGACAGGCCTGTTGGTCGTATCGCTGGAGCAGGCGGTTGCCGCACCGACCTGTAGTGTCAAACTGGCTGATGCCGGAGCCCGCGTCATCAAGATCGAGCGCGAGGAAGGGGATCCCGCTCGAAAATATGATGAAGCAGTGAAGGGAACTAGCGCCTATTTCGCCTGGCTTAATCGTGGCAAGGAAAGTGCAGTTCTGGATATCAAGACTGAACCAGACATGGAGCTGCTCCACAAGATGCTGGAGAGGGCAGATGTGTTTATTCAAAACTTTGCGCCCGGAGCAACCAAGCGTTTGGGCCTTGGCGGCGAAGAGTTGACCGCCAGATATCCAAAATTGATTGTCGTCGATATCTATGGGTATGGTCAGGATAGTGCATATCGGGATATGCGGGCCTACGATATGCTGGTGCAGGCCGAGAGTGGCATCTGCACGGTGACAGGTACGCCAGATGAAGCGGTGAAAGTTGGCGTATCAATTGCTGATATTGGCACCGGCATGGTTGCCCACGCATTGGTGCTGGAAGCCTTGATTGGGCGGGGTATCACTGGAAAAGGCAAGCATATCAAGGTGGCGATGTTTGATTGCATGGCCGATTGGATGTCAGTGCCGTTACTCTATCAAGATTATCTGGATCATGAGACCACAAGAAACGGTCTCTCGCATGCCGTCATCTATCCTTATACCAAGATTGCCTGCAAGGATGGCGATCTGGTGATCGCCATTCAGAATCATTCTGAATGGTTGCGTCTCTGTGAAGGTGTGTTGGAACGTCCAGATCTTCCCACAAATCCTCTGTTTGAAACCAATCCCAAGCGAAGTGAAAATCGCCTCGCCTTGGATGAAGAGATCAATCCCATTTTCGCCGGCTGGACGCGGAAGGAAGCAATCGAACGTCTGATCAAGCATAAGATAGCCTGGTCTCGGGTCACAAAACTCGAAGAATTGCCAAACCATCCAGCTCTGAAGCGCGGTGAATCTATTCTTCCAAATGATAAGGCTTTCTCTTTGCCTTTGCCACCGGGGCGTGACCGGTTGGATTACAAAAAAATCCCAGCCCTTGGGGCGCACACAGAGGCGGTCAGGTTGGAATTCAGCTGATCGATCTGGTCGATCACACTGGCTATCAATGTGAACCGGTTTTGATGATTATATCGCATATCTTCGAGTTCTGTTGTTGTAAAGAACCTGTGTGAATGGGACTTAATACTTGTTCCTTGATTAAAAATGCATAGACTTTAAATAATTGCCCCTCTGCGTTGATTGCGCAGGTTATTAAATGCAGAAATATAAGAGCCTGACTCGAAAGTTCATGTGGGATAACAGTATTTTGCAAGCCTTCGGGTGAGGAACCTGATACTGGCGATCAGTGCCCAAGCAGTTGAGCTTTCGATGCTCTGCTCCCAATCCTTGGCAAGGCGACGACATCGTCCGAGCCACGCGAATGTGCGCTCAACTACCCATCGTCTGGGCAAGACCTCAAAGCCCTTGGCCGTATCAGAGCGTTTGATGATTTCAATCGTCCAGTCGCCATGCCCCTTCAATGCCGACCTCAGTTTCTCTCCGGCATATCCGCCATCAGCGAAGACATGACGCAGCCATGGGAAACGGCCGCGAATGCTTTTAAGCACATCAGGTGCTCCATCCCGATCCTGAATGTCGGCGGCATGAACGACGATAAACAGCATCAGGCCAATGGTATCGGTAATGATATGCCGTTTGCGCCCCTTGATCTTTTTACCCGCGTCATAGCCTGAAATCCCTCCGCTTTCCGTGGTCTTAACGCTTTGGCTATCAATGACACCGGCGGTTGGAGTGAATTCGCGTCCTTCCAGGTCCCGAGCGCTCATCACCAGGAGATGGTTGATGGATTGCAATAGGCCTCGATCCCGCCAATCATAGAAGTAGCCCTGCACGGTCGTCATCGGCGGAAAGTCCCTGGGCAACATGCGCCATTGGCAACCGGAACTGGCGATATACAAAATCGCATTGGCAACATCACGCAAACTCGTCGTTCTGGGACGACCGCCTGACTTGGCCGGTGGCAACAAGGGCTCCAACAGTGCCCACTCCGCATCCGTCAAATCGCTTGGATACCGATCCGATTTTCGGATATGTTCTTGCCGGGTGATATCAGTCCAGGTCATATGATCCTCCATCTCTTCGCAAAGACGGTGAAGCACAAACCGCTGATATCACTCAACTACTTTTCGGTCAGGCTCTAAGAACAACAATCAGTTGGAGAAAAGCCAATGTGCTTGCTGCCACGTACCTCTACTATGTCTCGATATATAACGTTCGGTTCTGTCCTGATGCTTGCCGGGTTGCTTTCTGCTTGTGATCAGGGCAGCGATACCCAAGGGAACAGTGAGTTGATGGTGAGACCTGTGAAAGCTTTCACATTGGCTGGAGAAGAGGCGGTAATCCGACGAAATTATCCGGCAACGGTTCTTCCCGCACAGCAAGTAGATTTATCGTTCCGCGTCTCGGGTCAGATTGTTGAATTGCCTATTCGAGCGGCCCAACAAGTCGAAAAAGGCCAGATCGTTGCCAAATTGGATACCCGTGATCTGAAGAACACGATTGCGCAGCTGGAAAGCCAGCTTGAACAGGCGCAAGCCAATTTGGCCGCTATGGCGAGTGGGGCTCGCGCTGAGGATGTTGCAGCTTTGAAAGCAGCACAAGAGGCAGCTCAAGCGAAAACTGATGCAGCAGCTCAACAGGTCGAGAGGTCCAAGACACTGTTTAGCCGTGGTGTGATTACCAAGGCCCAATTGGACAATGATACAACCTCTCTAACCGTCGCCAAGGCTGAGTTGGAAAGTCGCCGACAGGAACTGATCAAAGGGCAGGCAGGTTCCCGTCCGGAAGAAATCAGCGCTCAAGAAGCTGGCATCAAGGGATTGCAGGCCCAGATACAGGCGGCACAAAACAACCTAGCAGATGCAACGCTACGTACTCCCTTTGCTGGCGTGATTGCCAAACGTCAGGTCGACAATTTCTTTAATGTGCAGGCGAAAGAATCCATCGCTATTTTGCAAAAACTGGATCGTCTTGATCTGGTTCTGGACATTCCTGCAACCGATGTTGCTCGCTTCTCCAACAAGAAAAACCCGGATGTAAAAGCAACCCTGGATGCGTTACCAGATCAGGCATTCGATGTGAAGTTGGTTGACTTCTCCACTCAGGCCGATGCCGCAACCCAAACCTTCCGTGCTCGCGTTTCCATAGCGCCGCCAGATGACATCACGATCCTTCCTGGTATGACGGGAAGGATCTGGGTGGTCGAAAAATTGAAAGGTCAATCTGTACTTTCCATCCCGGTAACAGGGCTGGCATCCGAGCCAGACGGCAGTGCCTTCGTTTGGGTTATTGGGCAAGATAAAAAAGTTAGCAAACGGTCTGTAAAAGCTGGTCAGATCACTGGCGCAGATGTTGCAATCCTCGAAGGTTTGAAAGCTGGTGAAATGATTGCCAGTGCTGGCATCTCGGCTCTGCAAGCTGGCCAGATGGTCAATCCCGTCACCGTGATCGGGGAATGACATCATGGATCTCGCTAAGTTTGCTATTGAGAAGAGACTTGTCAGCGCTTTGCTGACATTGGTCATTCTCCTTCTGGGCTATGTTTCCTATACATCCTTGCCGCGTTTTGAAGATCCCGAGTTCATTATTCGCTCGGCACAGGTCATCACACCTTATTCAGGCGCTTCGGCCGAGGAAGTCTCGGAAGAAGTCACAGACGTAATCGAGACAGCAATACAGCAGCTTGCTGGCATCAAAAAGGTAACTTCAACTTCATCCGCTGGTCTGTCGAAGGTTACGGTTGAATTCACCATTGCAGCTGCGAAAACCCGCGATATTCTGGCGCAGAAATTCACTCAGCTTCGAGCCAAGATTTCTGATACCGAGCGCCAACTGCCTCCCAATGCAGGCACGCCTCAAGTCTATGACGATTATGGCGATGTCTATGCTCAATATTATGCCGTGGCAGGTGACGGATATTCCCTATCGGAAATCCATCATTATCTGGATACGCTCCAACGTGAGTTGGTATTGGTTAAAGGGGTATCCAAGGTCATTCAGATTGGAGTGCCACAAGAAATTATCTATGTGAATTATCAGCCATCCCGTCTGATCCAGCTTGGACTTTCAGCGAGCCAAATTGCACAAGTGCTCGAAGGGCAAAATCTTGTCGTATCCGGCGGTAGTGTGAAAGCAGGCAATTTGCGCGTGGTGTTCCGCCCAGGTGCTGCAGTGTCCTCGCTTCAGTCTCTGGAGGAACTGGTGATCTCCGATCCCAAAGGCGGCCGTTCTTTCCGCCTGAAAGATATCGCGACGGTTACCCGAGGTATCAAGGATCCCATCAGTAAGCGTCTTTATCGCGATGGGAAGCCAGCCATTGGTTTGGCAATCTCCAACGTGCTCGGTGGCAATGTTGTAGAAATGGGCGATGCGGTCAGAGCCCGGATCAAGGAGCTGGAAAGCTTGCGCCCGGTTGGTATTGATATCATTCCGGTCTCAGAGCAGAGCGAAAGTGTACGGATCTCCGTCAACGACTTTGTGCTTAACGTCGTGATGGCCCTTGGTATTGTGGTCGGTACCTTGCTTCTCTTTATGGGCATTCGTTCCGGTCTGCTCATGGGGGGTATTCTACTTGTGACCGTTGCAGGTACTTTGCTTGGCATGAACCTCTATGGCCTTGATATGCAGCGTATCTCACTTGGCGCGTTGATCATTGCGCTTGGTATGCTGGTCGATAATGCCATTGTTGTGGTGGAAGGCACCTTGGTGCGCATTCATAAGGGGGAGAGCCCGGCCAGTGCTGCGGTAGCGGTTGTCAATCAAACCAAGTGGCCTTTGCTTGGTGGAACCGTGGTTGGATTTTTGGCATTCTCACCTATTGGCTTCTCGCCAGATGGAACCGGGGAATATGCCGGGTCTCTCTTCTGGACCATCTCCATTGCGCTGCTCTTCAGCTGGCTGATCGCAATCTGGCTGACGCCTTATTATTGCACGGTGATGCTAAAGGGTGAAAAAGCTTCAAAGAATGCAGAAGGAGAGCAGGAAGGCGCGTTTCTCGCCGCATATCGGAAGCTTCTGACATTTGCACTGCACTATCGCTATGTCACCATCATCTTGGCATTTGGACTGCTCGGCTTATCCTTTGCTGCAACTCCCTATATGAAGCAAGGTTTCTTCCCGTCATCGACACGAGCACAATTCGTTGTCGATTACTTCCTTCCGGAAGGGACTGACATCGAGCAAACTCAAAACGACACGGCAAAAATCGCTGAGCATATTCGAGGGCTTCCCGGTGTTACCGGAACCAACCGCATGGCTGGGGGTGGTCATCCGCGCTTCATGTTGATCTATGATGCTGGCAGCGACAACAATGCGTATGGGCAGATCTTGGTGGATGTAGAAGGGTATGAAGATATCGATCCACTTCTCACCTCGGTGAGGGAATATATCGAAGCCAACTTCCCGGCAGCTTTCACCAAGGTTTGGAAATTCAAACTGGGCCCAGGTGGCGGCAGTGCAATTGAAGCCAAATTTACCGGTCAGGATTCTGTTGTCTTGCGTGAATTGTCAGAGCAAGCAAAAAGGATCTATGCCGAGGCTGGTGCCGTTGCAGTTAAGGATGACTGGCGTGAAATGGTCAAGGTGATCCGCCCTCGCATCCGCGAGGAGAATATGCGCCGTCTTGGCCTAACCCAGGGTGATATCACCAAGGCGATTGCTGCTCATTTCTCTGGTACTGCCATTGGCGTTTATCGCGAAGGGGATGAGTTGCAACAGATCCTGTTCCGTCCGGATGAAGCGGATAGAAAAGGTGCGGAAACATTGCAAACCATCCAGATTTTCAACTCTGGTACGGGCAAATATATCCCGATCACACAAGTGGTCGAGAGTTTCGATACCGAATTGGAAAATGCCCAGCTCTTGCGAGAAAATCGCGCTCTGGCGATCAAGGCGCAAGCTGATCCGGCACCAGGCGATAATGCGACGGACTTGTTTGCTCGTGTAAAAGGCAAGGTGGAAGCTATTGACTTGCCTGTTGGCTACAATCTGAAATGGGGTGGTGAGTCTGGTGATAGTGCCGAAGCCAATGCTGGTCTTGCCTCCACCATGCCGCTCGGGTTCGGTGCCATGGTTTTGGTGGTCTTCCTGCTCTTCAACGCCGTTCGCCAGCCAGTCATCATATGGTTGACAGTGCCGTTAATTGGTGTCGGTATCATCTGGGGACTAATTGTCACCGGAACTGCTTTGGAATTCATGGGCATTCTGGCCGTACTCAGCCTCACTGGCATGCTGATCAAGAATGCCATCGTTCTGATCGATCAGACGGACTTGGAAATTTCAGAAGGCAAACCACGCTTGAGTGCTGTGATCGACTCTTCTGTCAGTCGTGTGCGCCCAGTGAGCCTTGGAGTTTTGACAACTGTCCTTGGTGTTGTGCCGCTTTTGTGGGATCCATTCTTCAAAAGTCTTGCGGTGGTCATCATCTTCGGCCTGTCATTTGCAACGCTTCTGACACTGATTGTTGTCCCAACACTTTATTCGGTCTTCTTCCGAGTGAAGGGCGACGAGACAGTGAAAGAAGGCTAGCTGACAAATCAGATACCAAAGAAAAAGGCGGGAAATTTCCCGCCTTTTTGCTGTTTGCTCTTAATGAAAGAGTACCAGACGTGAGTTCATGATCGCAAAGAGACAAAGCGCGACGAAGGTCCCAAAGCCCGTCAATGACCAGACAAGACAGCGCTGGATGGTTGCTGGCAAGACTGGCGTCAGGCTGGATGATGTCAGAGCCCCTATCGGCAGGGACAAAACACCTGATGCCATTCCGAAGGATGTTCCAAGGAACAATGTCAGATAGAGCCCATAGCCAATATAATGATATTCTGCTTTCAGGATACAGAAGGGACAATGGTGATATGGCTGCGCATAGATGTATGGTGCAACCACCGAGATGATTGCGATGATCGAGCCGATAAAAAATAGCAGCGATAACGGTCCATAGAGAAGACCAAGCTGGGGCTGCTTCCAGACGACCAATCCAACCATCATCAGAAATGCAAAGCCTCCAAACAAGACTACGAGGGATGAGGTTGGAGAGAGCGAAGAAAGTGCTGCCTCTACGCCAGATGTTTCTGGTGTGAACAGGCGGGAACAGCAAGATGTGATGACATTGGGATCCAGCTCGTAAAAATAAGCGAACTGAAGTCCACCTGCGATCAGCAGAACTGGAGCAAGGCCAATCAGAACACCGTACTTGAACCGGGTGAGCGGATAATCCCGTCCTTTGCTGTCGATATGATTGAGGATGAGCCAGACAGAGGCACCGAAAAAACCGACAAGCTTGAAGAGAAGGGCAGGGAAGCCAAACTCGTTCATGTTCAACGTGCCAACCGCACACATGGCTCCGACGAACAGAACCGCCATTTGGTCTGCATTATAGACAAACAGCAAGAGGCCACCCAATTCCAATATCATGACAAAACGCAGAGCCGTGGAAACCAGATAGGTCTTGCGCTCCATCCTGATTTGATTGGAATGACCGCTGGATACATCCCAATTGCGTAGAACACTCCAGGCAAACCACGCCGCCCATACAAGTGTAAGGCTGGAGAGAAGAGAGGCCAGGAGCAGCGCAAGGATGGTGCTTTGAAAGATCATGCTATCACCTCATGCCAAGGATGTTCATGAGCAGCCTCATTGATCTGATCCTCTTCGATGCCGCCATCTTTCATGGAAATGACCCGATCCACAATTTCCGCTTGCCAGATCCGTGGATCATGACTGGTCATGATAATGGTCTTTCCTGCTTCACGCAGCTGTCCAATGATCTGCAAAAATTGCTCAGAAAGAGCAGTGTCCAGGTTGGCGGTTGGCTCATCGGCGATAACGATAGAGGGATCATTGATGAGTGCGCGTGCAATGGCCACGCGTTGAGATTCTCCACCTGATAGGGCTTCGACAGACATGTCTGCCTTGGAACCCAGTTCGAGCAGAGATAGGAGTTCTTTTCCGCGCACTATCAATGCTCCACGATCCCCGCCTGTGGGATAGGCAGGAACCATGACATTCTCCAGCACGCTGAGGCCGCGAATAAGATTGAACCGCTGGAAGATAAAACCAAAGGTGCGGCGCCGTATTTCGCTCATATGGGCTTCAGGCAGATTGGAGATCACTTCTCCATTCAGCATGATACGACCGGAGGTGGGCCGTGAGAGGCAGCCAATCAAGCTGAGGAGAGTGGTTTTGCCCGACCCGGAAGGGCCTTTCAAGACACTGGTCTGGTTGAGGTCAAGGGTAATGGTCACGTCACGCACGGCGTTGACTTGATTGCTTTGACCCTGATTGTAAATCTTATGAATATCATAGAGTTCGATCATCTCATCACCTGCTCGGGGTCGGTAATGGCCGCACGCCAGATGGGAACGATGGTGGCGGTGGTAAAAGGCACAACGGTGAAGAAAGTCAGCGTGGCGAGTTGAAGGCCATCAAGATGAGGTTGCAGCGAGAAATCTGGATAGAGAACCGCCCATCCTTGCAACACGGGTTGCAACAACCCGGCATCGAAGAAAAAGACATGGCCATAGGCCATGATGACGCCGGTGATGAAGGAAAAGAGCGAGACCATAGCCCCTTCCCAGAATTTCATACCCAGAATATCTGAAGTGTCCCACCCTACAGCTTTCAGAATGCCAATCTCTCGTCTTTCTTCCCCGGAAAGACCAGAGGCTTTGTCAAAGACGAATATGGCAAAGGCCAAGAGTGAGGTGCCGAGCAGGGCAAGCATGATGCCTTCGCGCCAGGAGAAGATGCTTTCATAAGTGCGTAGAATATCGGCCTTGGTGATGAAGCGTGCATCATGGAGCCTATAGGCTGCTTTACCGACAACGGTTTCCACCTCACGGCTGTTGCGCACTTCCAACGTCAGATCGGTATAGACATCATCCGCAAGCACAAAGAAGCGCCGAAAGTCTGACTCGGATATCAACACCAGATCGGAGCTGACCAGTGCGGTCGAGCGAGGAAGAATCTTTTTGATACGAAATTTGAAGATCTTGCCGGTCGGTGAGGAGAGAAAGAGCGAGCCACCCTCGCGAACACCACGCATACGGGCAACGCCTTCGCCGATGATCGTTTCGCCCTGCACCACCTTGTGTGATTTGGCACCTTTGGTCGGCACCATCAAGGTATAATTGGCAAAGCTGGAGCGATCAAAAAAGTAGCCCCAGAGGCGACCTTGCGCATTGCGAACACCACGGATTTTACCAATGGCATCCAGATAGGACAGTGGGACCAGATCGTGACGTCCCATGACCATACGCTGCACTGTGATTTCCGGAGCGCCACGCATCATGTCCGAGGCCTCACGTCGGATGGCATGGCTGAAGAACATCACCGACGCCAGCACAAACACCACAAGGCTGTAGACGGTGAACAATGTCAGGTTACGCCCGCTGCGACGCTGTAGCGATGAAAGTGTGAAATCGATGAGATATCTTTGTCGATTGAACCATTGCATGGCGTTACTCCTTCACCGGCTCATTGGCAAAGTTGCCACCAGGACCAAAGCTTGGAGGCGGGGCGATGAGTGAGCCGGAAGGGAAATGATCAAGACCAACAGGATGATCTTGAAAGGCAGTATGGAGATCGGCCTGAGTGGGATGGCGGGTATAGCGAGCCTCGGTAAAAAGGGCGAGGTCGGTCAATCCCAATTGATGAACCAGGCTTTTGGCGATGCTATGTGTGGGCGTTGTGCTGGTGTCATATCGCAAGGAATTGAGCATCATGGCAAAAATGACCAACAACCCGATGCCTAGAAGAGAGAGGGCCAGATTGGATTTTCGAAGTGTCATTTGACCAGAAACTCCCCTTTGTCCAATGCGAGGAGAAGGTCCATTGTGATCTCACTAAAGGTGAGAGTACGCCGCCCGAGATGATCCTTGGTGAACTCCTTGGCGTCATATTCATCCGGGTGAGGGATCAGATCATGCCCCATGGGCCCAAGAACGTCCGATCCAATCACATAGAGTGCTTTGGTGGCATCAATCCGCTCGGTGGCGTAATAATCGGTGACACCAACCTTGGCGATCTGGTCCCGGCTTCGGCCTTTGGCAAATTTCTCCATGTCCAACAGATATTTGAACATGTCTTTGGCTCCGTCGAAATGATCGGCATGCCCATCCTCATAGAGCACTGTTGCGATCCAATCGGGATATCGCTCGGGGAACATGCCGCAGACCGGGCAGCTATCCAGCTCGCCCGGCAAAGGTGTACCAAAGGGCGTTTTAACTTGCGCCAATGCGCTTGTCGTTAGAGTAAGGCTGGTGGAAAGACCGATGATACCCAGTCCGGTCATCAATTTGCGCCGGGACAGAGGAGCGTCTTTATAAGATTTATGACAGCACATGGCTAGATCCTTGGCAGATCCAATGGATGCATAATGAAACAGGAAGCGTGGCTCTCCCTATTTCCTGCAACAACAGGAGCGAGGAGAGCCAAAAGCAATGATTTGCGAAAAATGCAGGTCTATTGCTTCTTGGATTTCATATCCTTCATTTTCTTCATCATATGGGCGCGTTTCTCAGCCCGACGCTTGCGGATCATCAGCGTGTTCTTGCCCATGTCGACATAAGCGGCCTGCAAAGCATCATCGAAACCGACCACCTTTTCACCGCCAGCCGCGTCAGCTTTTGCCTTGTCGGCATAGGCCCATTTGCTGACACTTGCCATGGTGCCAGGTTTTGATGGATCGATGACATAATGGGCTTCATCGGCTTTGATCAGTGGCTTGACCTTTGCGTCCGACCCTGCATCACCAACCCAGATATTTTTCGGATTGCGATCCATATTGAGACCCAGGGAGAGGGATGCACAATGAATGGAGCAGGTGCCTTCGGTGCTGTTGTCATCATATTGAATGAGATGACGGGTATGGCTCCATTTTTGACGTGGCATGCCGCAATATGTACAGCGTGGATATTTTTCAAACTCTTTATCGGTAGGATTCTCATCCTTCGGCATATGGTTGGTGAGGCCGTTCTTTTTGGTCCAATCCCACGGCGTCACCATGCCTTTGGCGGCACTGATGGTATTGGATGCGATCAAAGCGAGAGAGCCGAGAGCGGCAGAAGTAAGAAATTCACGACGTTTCATGACAGTTTTCCTGTTCAGGCAATTTAGATGGAAAGCGCCGAAATGAATTGTCCGATTACATACGAGCAGGCTCGCAGCATTGCAGGTAGCCGCGGAGGCTATGCGCTTGGACATAGGCAATTGAAAACAATTCAGATTTCAGCGATAAATTTAGAAATCAGGAAAACACAGGGGGACCGCGAATAGGTTCATGCCATTCATCATGAAGGGCAAAGAGCTGATGCAGATCAGGGATCGCGATAGCGCGATCCAGATCCGGGATCGGACAGATAGGAATACCAGCGTCAGCAGTGAAGGGGGACGTAGCTGCTGATGTACAGACCGGGCAGCGGTCTTTGGCTTTCTCCTGATCTCTCTCGCTGGAGCCTTCTGGCAAGCTGCCGCCTTCGAAACTGATCAGACCATTGGCCGTACAGATTTGAAGATAGCTATAGGAAAGGCTGTCAGGGGAGTTGAGGATCAAAGGTCCGGCAGCGACGGCCAGCATCGCAGCGGTATGTGCCATACCAAACACAATTTGCAAGCTGATCGCCAGCATGGCGAACCATGCAGCAATATAGCTTCTTGCAAGTTGGCTCAGTCTGATCACAACGTCTACCATTCATTGTTCGAGTACAGGCTTAGACAGGCAAATCCGCCTATTTTACTGCCGCCCTATGGCGATAGATTAGTAAATGCGAAAATTTAAAGATTTGATGAAACGCAAATTGCCCAAAATTTATCGATAACTGTCATTTGAAATATGAGAGAACATTTTGCTCTTGTGATTGAAGCTGCAAGGAACATGGTGAGAAATTCCGCATAGATAAGCATGTTCGAATTACCAATTATTCATGTCAGCAAATTGCTGAGTGCGATATGGTGCTTTTGACACAAGTTAAGGACCAGGCTCCAATATTTTTGATATCCGATCTTCGATTGCACGTGTGGCTGATCCAGGTGTGCAAATTGACCGTACACGGACAGGATGCTCATGATCTGTCCGTAAGACGCTTGTGAGCGAGATCAAAGATTATTTATGCCGCAGGATACGAAGGACCATTACATGACGGACTTTTGGCCAGACAATCACCCGCCTGTCAAATTTGGCAAAATTGGCGTCCTTTTGGTCAATCTCGGCACGCCAGATGGGACCGATTATTGGTCCATGCGCCGTTACTTGAAAGAGTTTTTGGAAGATCAGCGCGTGATTGAGGAGCCTAAATGGAAATGGTGGCCGATCCTCAATGGCATCATCCTTCAGACCCGTCCTCAAAAGTCGGGTAAGGCCTATGAAGAAATCTGGAACCATGAGCGCAATGAATCTCCGCTCCGCACCATTACGCGCGATCAGGGAGATAAGCTGGCCAAACGTTTGGAAGCGCTCGGTTCTCATGTGGTTGTCGATTGGGCAATGCGCTATGGCAATCCTTCGATCAAGGAACGGATTGAAGCCTTGGCGGAGCAGGGTGTCGAACGTCTGCTGGTTCTGCCGCTTTATCCGCAATATGCGGCTGCAACAACTGCAACGGTGAATGACAAGGTTTTTGATGTTTTAAAGACCATGCGCTGGCAGCCAGCTTTGCGCACCCTACCACCTTATCATGATAATCCTGCTTATATCGAAGCTCTTTCCATATCGCTGAAGGACAGTCTCTCAAGGCTGGACTTTGAGCCAGAGATGATCCTCGCTTCCTTCCACGGTATCCCAAAACGTTATTTTGATATGGGTGATCCCTATCATTGCCATTGCATGAAAACCTCGCGTCTGCTGCGCGATGCCATGGGATGGAGCAAGGACTATATGCTCGCTACCTTCCAGTCTCGTTTTGGTCCGGAAGAGTGGCTCCAGCCATATACCGATAAAACCGTCGAGCGTCTGGCTAAGGAGGGTGTGAAGAAGCTGGCTATCCTGACGCCGGGCTTCTCCGCAGACTGTCTGGAAACTCTGGAAGAGATTGCCGGCGAGAATGGCGATATCTTCAAGGAGAATGGCGGCGAACAATTTGCTTTCCTGCCATGTCTCAATGATAGCGACGAAGGTATGGATATGCTGGAAAGTCTGGTTCGGAACGAATTGCAGGGCTGGATCTAGAGCATGTTCTTGAAAAGTTGAAGCATTTTTCGGATAAAAATTGGTTCTGAAACAAAGATTTCAAGATCTGTTCGTTAGAAAAGAGAAAACCCGGTATCCAGTTTTTATGGATACCGGGTTTTCTTTCGTATGAACTCAAGTCATACAATCAGGCTGTGCCACCAAGGGCATCCTTATGGGAGTTGTCGTCCTCCAGATGCTTGGCATTCTCTTTCAGATTTTCAATCAAGCGTGTCTCAAGCAACTGACCCTTCTGATACAGGATCGGATAGGCAACCGTTGAAATCTGGCTGTTGAAGTCCTGAAGTGCACGCAAGGTCTCCAGATGAATGTCGCTGGAATCAAAGGATTGTGTTGCGCCTTCGGACAGACGCTTGAGATGCTGTTTGCGGCTCTTGCGTTCATAGCGTTTCACATCACCCTTTTCGGCAACCAGCAAGCGGGCACTTTCCATGTCATTGGAGATCAGCACATTGGATGCCAACGCCATATTGGCCAGAACCTTCTCATGCAGGCAGACAAGCTCTTTCCAGCCTTGATTTGAGAATTCCAGCTTGGCTTTAGCCTTTTGCTCTGCGAGTGGCAGCAAGCGCTTGGCAACGATGTCACCGGCGGTTTCCAGTGCAATGGCATAATCCATCAGATTGTGAATCTGCTTCTTGTGCTTTTTGCTCATTTCATCTTGTGGTATGGCCGCGACATAGGTGCGGATATCGCTGAGTGACTGATTGACATGATTGTCCAGCTCAATGAGCGCATCGATCTTGTCCAGATCACCATGTTCATATTGATCCATGACCGGGCGCACCATGCGGTCGACCACATCGGACATGCGCAAGACTTCGCGTTTCAGACTGGCAAAGGCAAGGGAAGGAGTGCCAAGTACGGCCTGATCCAGTGCAGAATGGACAAGCCCCAGATCCTGACTTTGCGATTGCGTATCGCGCTCCGGCAGAAAACGAACCATGGCGGGCTCCAGCGCCCTTACAAAGACAAGGCTCAACAACAGAATGAGGTTGAAGGCAAGATGGACATTGACCAGCATCTGTCCCGCGCTCACTTGTGGCAGATAGTCAAAAACCGGTAGATTATTGATCAAACCCAAAGCCACCAGAGCCCAGCTACCCCGTAACAACAGATTGCTATAGAGAATGCGACGGCCCGGTGTGCCCATGCCCCGGCTGAGCCAGATTGGAATGAAGGCACTGCCAAGATTAGCACCAAGAACCAGTGAGACACCGGCAGCCAATGGCAAAGCATCGATGCTGACCAAGGTCACACACATCAGAATGGTTGCCACACTGGAATGCATGACAAAGGCAAGAGCAGATCCGACAAAGAAAGCAGTCAGATAATCCTTGGCCAGATAACCGGCAATTGCAGGCAGAAAAGAGCTATCCCGGATTGGCATCATGGCTGCACGCAGCAATTCCAGCGACAACAGGATGAAGGCAACACCCATCAGAATACGACCAATCTGACGTGGTCGGGTATCTTCGACCTTCACGAATAGATAGCCGCCAATGGCCAGTAATAGCGGAATGAGCCAATCGAGTTTGAAGCTCAGGATCTGAATAACGAGAGCCGAACCCAGATCAGCACCAAGGACGGCAGCCAGACCAGAGCCGAAGCCAACGAGCGAGCTGGCCGCAAAACCTGAGACCAGCAATGCAACGGCAGCAGAGCTTTGCAGCACCACGGCCAACCCCAATCCGGCAGTTGCGGCTTTGACTGGTTTCTTGTGCCGCGTCAGCAATCGCTGAAAGGATGCACCATAGCTCCGCTCGATGCCAGTGCGCACCATGCGCACGGCAAAGAGCAAAAGCATGGTCGCTCCTGCCAGATTGATCAAGAATTCAAGGATTGCCATTGCAAACCTTTCCTAATTTGCTCGCCGATGCCATCAGGTTTTAACCGTGGTCCTGAGCCGAAAAGATGCGGGGAGGAAAGCTTTCGACTCGCTCGACAAGACATGCAAAATCATCATGAAGTTGATGAGAATATAACAAGATATAGCGATCAAGAAAAGAAAAAGTGTACTCAGTGCATTTATTAAATTAAAAAAGCGTACAAAATGCACATCACTATAATTTCATGTCGAAAAATACAGACAGAAAATCGCGGAATTCTGCGGTTGGTAAAAGATAAGAAAAGGCGCAACTAGTGCGCAATTTCATCTCCGATATAGACTGCTATTGTGGGAAACCCGCAGGTTTTCTCACTCCAATCATGGTCACTTGTCACAAATAAGCCCTGATTGCGGCCAAATTGGTACCGCTAACATATAGGTGATTCTTCTATTCTTATGGGTTTGTGGCGCACGGACATCGTTATGTATCACTCGTGGCGATGTTTCTCGACGATTGCGTCAATCGCATCCAGCTGAGCCTGTTTTTCCTGATCAGACAGGAAAGAAGCCTTGAAGCTGTTCTGCGCCAGCGTCACCAGATCCTTCTCAACCAGTGGCAGATGTTCATAGACAGCGCGGTAATTGTCATTCAGATAGCCGCCAAAATAACTTGGATCGTCGGAATTGACGGTTACCAACAAGCCTGCATCCATCGCCTTTTTCACCGGGCTATGGGCAAGCGTCGGAATGCCTTTCAAACGCCAGTTGGAGATGGGGCACATGGTCAGCGGTGTCTGAGCTTTTGCCAGGCGCTGGGTAAGGGCAGGGTCATCCAGAGCATGATTGCCATGATCTACCCGTTCCACCTTCAAGAGATCCAGCCCTTCTCGCACATTCTCCGCTGTGCCTTCCTCGCCCAGATGCGCGACAGGCACAAAGCCTTCTTCGCGTGCTTTTGCAAAAACCCGTTCAAACAATGGAGGAGGGAAGCCTTTTTCTGAACTGTCCAGCCCAACCCCGAAAATATGCTCTTTATGTTTGCAGGCACATTCCAGAGCGTCAAAGGCTTGCTCTTCTGGCAAATGCCGTAGGAAACACATGATCAGTTTGGAACTGATACCCAGCTCGCTCTGCGCTTGCTCGAGAGCAGACGTGAGGCCGCCCAACACGGTCTCAAAGCTCACACCGCGATCGGTATGGGCTTGCGGATCAAAGAAGAGTTCGACATGGGTGAGGCCATCCTGATGCACACGTTCCAGATAGGCCCAGGTAAGATCAAAGAAATCCTGTTCGGTCAGTAGCACGGACATGCCAAGATAATAAAGATCGAGAAAATCCTGCAGGCAGTCAAACTCATAGGCCTTGCGTACATCTTCGACATCTTTATAGGGCAGGGAGATCTTGTTGCGCTTGGCAAGTCGCAGCATCATTTCCGGCTCCAACGTCCCTTCAATATGCAAATGCAGCTCTGCTTTCGGCAAATTATCAATCAGTTTTGACGCAAGATCGCTCATTCAATTCCTCAAATATGCTGAAACTATCAAACCGTAGAGGCTACAAGCCTATCACAGCAGGATTGTTTTCCGAAGAATCCAAATGCGTCCATCCCTATCGGCGGAAATAGGATACCGTCGGCCACTTATGTACTGAAAGCAAGGCATTTTAATTTTAACTCTTAACAGGTTAACATGGCATCTAATTATATTCAGATGATTCTAGTCTTTGCTGGTAAGCCAATGAAATTTCTCTCTCCCCTCACATATTGTTTTACCAAGTTAATTTATGGCATTGGCATTATGAGTGTTATGACCCCGCAATGTCAGGCGATTGATATGCCCGTGTCGGTAATGCCTTACCGTTATAGCTATTCCCATGAAGTGAATTTAGCGCTGGAACTAATACATAAAAAACTGATCATCCGGCAAGAGGATATCATGAGGCCGTCCAATGCTGTGCTGAGTTCTGGTGTCCAGTTCAAGTCTCTTTGCCAAGCGGTAAATGAGAAAGTGGGGGAGGTGAGGGTAGCCACCTATGATCAATATTTGGAAAACAAGATTGAAAAAGACACCGCCCTTAAAGATGCTTTTGAAACCATCTCCGGTTTTGTCAAAATCGATGATGTACCAAACTATAGCTTTGCCGATATCCGTAAAATGGAAAAGCCAGACCTAGCGGCAAAAGATAAAGTTGATGACGGTAAAAAGAATCCTCAAGCAGAGATGGATGATAAAGCCCGAGTAGGCGCATATTTCAAATTCCTCCTACAGGATCTTGAAAATACCCTGGCTATCAAGGAGGCATGCGAGACTGGGCAGCTTAAAATTGGCGCAAAACATACGCGACTTATAGCGGTGTATGATGGTTGGCTTCCATCATGTCGTGAATATTCGGTGTCCGAATGGCTGTTACGCCGTTTATTTAAAGAAAAAAAGCTAAAGGAAATACGCCTCAATTGCGCGAGTATTTCAGACAGTTGGGAGGAGAATGAGATCAATGCAACGAGTAAGTTTGAAGGGGAGATTTTTCTCTATAATCTGGATCTGGATTATCTAGAGGTTCGAAACTCCTCTCTCGCAACCTTCTCAGTAAAACAGGTGAGCGTGAAATCCTATTTCGGCATACAAAATGTTACCGTTTCAGACGAGCTCGACATCTCTCACAACAATTTGAAATCCCTGACGATTAAGGAATTGAAACAGACGCAAGGGAAGGAAAAAGGGCGTTTCTTTATCAATCAGAACAGGATTGAACGAGATATAACAATTTCAAATTCAGAAGTGGCTGCCTATGCCAATATGAAGTCTAATGATGTTGGCTGGTCTATAGAGGTAAAAAAGAGCAACTTCAATGAAGGTCTCTATATTACCTCAAATCGTATAATTAATGAGTTTGCAATCTATGACAGTAAAATAAAAGGACCCGTCAAGGCCTATAATCTTCATGCTGGTATTTTTAGATTTGAAAGAACAATTGTTGATGGCAATTTTAATGCAGATATGATGAATGTAAAAAATAATTTTTTCTTTCGTTATAATTCTAAAATATTAGGAAATTTTACAGCTCACTATCTTAAGTTTAATAATTTCACTATAGGTGATAGTAATGTGGTTGGAAAAATAAAACTTTATCGTATAGTATTTAGCGGGACGTTTTTATTGTATGGTAGTAAGATCGATTCAATATATATTGAATCATCTAAATTAAATGAGGTTTCTATTAGTTATAATGTAATTTCTTATTTCGATTTATATAATAGTGAGGCCTCAAATTTAAAATATAATTCAAATCATATAAAAAAATTGACGATTGATGAGGTCTCTGCCAGATCTGTGGGATTTTACAAGAGCAGCCATAATGAGGGCTTAGAAACAAACAGAATAGATGAACTAAAATTAGAGTTTATGAGTGTTTCTAATTATATCAACATTGGTCATGGTTATGTTAAGGATCTTCTTTCATTAAAGGGAACTAGAGTGGAAGGCGAGATATGGCTTGCAAGCGATGGTAATTTTTTCTTTGATAGGGATACAAAAATTGATCTTAGAGGCTCTAAATCTAAACAATTACTGTCTGATTTAAATGCCTTCATTACGGATAAGAATATATCAAAAAAAGCATATCTTTCTGTAGATGTGACAGGTGCAGATTTCAGTTCTTTTTTCCATTATGATCTAGCGAAAGAGAGAGAAACCAGCACTGCAAATCCAAATATTCAAGAGATCATCAACAACAAAGAAAAGAACAATATAATTGGCCTTCACGAAGCCAGTTCTGACGAATTGCTCGCTCTTTTTGTTTTTCGGCAGAAACGTTACAATCCGCAACTCTATGATATGTTGTCGAAGGCGATGTCTAACTCCGGACATAAAACCAAAGCCAAACATATCTTGATAGAGAAGAACCGCGCTTTTGCAGCGCATAGTGACTCTTTTATCACCAAGGCAGTTTACTGGCTGGCAGATAGAATTATTGGCTTTGGCTATGACCAAATGCACGCGCTCAAGCTCTATTTCATTCTTGTTGGCTCAGGATCCTTGTTATATTGGTCGTGGCGTAATTGGTCCATCATCAGGATCTTCGCTTATGGTCCGCATCCAGAGCGTGCCATACGGCTTATGATCTTGGCATTCAGGAGTAAACGCAAAGTACAGAATGTCAATATCTGGCCTCGTCGGTCCTTAAGCTCAAAGTCGAGAAATATATTCTATGCCTTCTGGTTCAGCCTTGACCGCTCTTTACCACCTCTTAATCTGGACAGCGCCTTTTCTACCCATCATGGCATGTCCGCATTGCTTGCCAATTGGTTTTATTTCCAAAGAACGGCCTGTTTTATCGTCATCTCCTTCTTCATTATAGGTTCCTTTGGGTTATTCCAGTAGCAATGAGATAACGTATGCTCATTCAGAAAAATCAAAACCATTCCATTGCCTTTTAACATCCACGGCGCTAAATAGCCTTGATTGAGGAAAAGGGAAGAAGTTTGATCGATCTCACCCCAAAAGTGTTTTCTGTTGCTCCCATGATGGAGTGGACGACCCGCCACTGCCGGGTGTTTCACCGTCAGCTATCCAAGGAAGCATTGCTATATACCGAGATGGTGACGACCGGGGCGGTGATCCATGGGGATCGGGAACGCCTCTTGGGCTTTGATGATGTCGAGCATCCTATCGCGGTTCAGCTTGGTGGGGCTGATGAGAAAGAGTTGGCTGAAGCAGCCCGGATCTGTGAAGATTGGGGCTATGATCAGATCAACCTCAATGTGGGGTGCCCATCTGATCGCGTGCAGTCTGGAAAGTTTGGGGCTTGTCTGATGGCCGAGCCGGATTTGGTGTCCAATAGCGTGAAAGCCATGAAGGCAGCGGTGAGCATTCCAGTCACAGTCAAATGCCGCATCGGCATTGATGAGCAAGATGAGGAACAGGCGCTCGATAGCTTGGTGGATCAGGTGCTGGCTGAGGGTTGCGATTCCATCACTGTTCATGCCCGTAAAGCTTGGCTGCAAGGGCTGAGCCCCAAGGAAAACCGCGATATTCCACCGCTCAATTATGACCGCGTCTATCGTCTCAAACAGCGTCTGCCCAACGTGCCGGTCGGCATTAATGGCGGCATTGAAACGCTGGATCAGGCGGAAGAACATCTTGCCATCATGGATGAAGCCATGCTGGGTCGTGCGGCCTATCATTCTCCGGCATTGTTGGCTGAGGTTGACCGACGTATCTATGGCAAGCAAGTGGAAGATGTCGATCTGTTCCAGGCCGCAGAGGCCATGATCCCCTATATCGACAAGCATATCGCCAAGGGTGGTCGGGCCAATCATGTGACACGCCATATGTTGGGTCTCTTTCAAGGACGCCCCGGTGCGCGTCGTTGGCGGCAGATCATGACCGTAGATGCCGTCAAACCTGATGCAGGGTCGGAAGTCATCATCAATGCTTTGGCTGCTTTGCGCTGAACCGTTCGCTGACGGCCTTACCACCAAGCGGGCTTGACCCGATCTTTTCAATGATGATAACTGCGTTCATCAGAAATTTAGCCATGCAGCAGCATATTGCTTCATGTGCGCTCTCCCGGGAACTCACCCCAAATGCCAGCAACCCTTGATCCGATGCTCATTTCCCTTGCGCTTGCATTGATGGGGGCAGGGGCCGTCGCTGGACTTCTGGCCGGAATCTTTGGCATCGGTGGCGGTGCGGTGATGGTGCCGGTTCTCTATCAGTTTCTGGGCACGTTAGGTGTTGAGGATGCGGTGCGCATGCATCTTTCCGTGGGTACCTCGCTGGCTGTGATCGTGCCGACTTCTTTGCGATCTTATTTCTCGCACAAAAGCAGGGATGCTGTGGATCAGGACCTGCTTAAAAACTATCTTGTCTCGGTGCCCATAGGGGTAGTGATCGGCTCGCTGGCCGTAAGTTATATCTCGGCGGACGGTCTGAAGGCCGTCTTTGCCGCCATAGCCTTTGTGGTGGCGTTGAAGATGATGTTTGGAAAGGAAAGTTGGCGCTTGGCTGAAGATTTGCCTGGCGCGACTGGTCGTGGTGCCGCTGGTGTTATGATCGGCCTGTTGTCTTCTCTCATGGGGATTGGCGGCGGCGTTCTCAATAACACCTTCATGACCTTGCATAATCGTCCGATCCATCAGGCTGTGGCGACATCATCTGGCGTCGGTGTGCTGATTTCCATTCCAGGGACGCTTGGCTTCATCTGGGCAGGCTGGGGTAAGGAAGCGCTGCCAGATTTCTCGCTTGGCTTTGTCAATCTGCTGGCCGTAGCCCTGATCATTCCAATTACGATCTACACTGCGCCTTTGGGAGTGAAGATTGCTCATAGTCTGCCCAAAAGCGTGCTGACGCGCGCCTTTGGGATCTTTTTGAGCATCGTCGCCATTCGTTTCATTTACGCTCTATGGGCATAAGGTGAAACAATCAGGGTTGCAACGTCAAACGATCATTGGAAACGGACCAACTGCCCAGTTTTTCCAGATAGCTCATACCGAGCAGGCTCTCGCGTAAGGCACCAGGCTGGGAAACCATGGCTGGGACACGTCCGCGATGAATACCGCCGACATCGACGGAATTCAGCATCAAACGCGCGGCTTTGGTTCGGCCATTGGCGGTGGATACGGGTGTGGAAAATTGAAGGCCTTCCGGGTTCAGGCCAGCTGCTTGTGCATCTTCATAGGACAGCACAACCGAGGTGGCACCGGTATCCACCAGCATCGGTACTTCTCTACCATTCACCTTGGCCAGAACCATGAAATGTCCATTACCAGAACGCGGGAAGGTAACACTGCCGGAATTGGATTGAATACCCATGCCGGGGACCAATTCACCCGCAACACGGCCCACAAGCATTTGGGCATCATCCTTGAAGCTATAGGCAAGAACAAGTCCGAAGCCGATCAACACCCAAACGGCCAATTGCTTCAGAGATTGTGCCATGGAGCCAAGGGAGCGAAAGCGACCTGCAGCCAGATAGATAAGCCAGGAGGAGAGAACGGTGACGGCTGCGACTTGCTCAATGGGAAGACCAAACACTTCGCCTGCTTCGTGATTGAACATCAACACGGCGGCAGCGGTGACAATCAGACCCATCAGGACATAAAACATTCAGATTATTCCTCGTTCACATTGGGGTATAGCCAAAGCGCTTCGATTCTTGGAGGCTGACTATCTGTATTCTATATAGGAATGAAAAGGGCTTATTGCGAGACAGCGGTTGACCGGAGTGGGAAATGTTCCTCCAATCGGGAAGACAGCTCTTCCATGATGATCGTCCGCTCTTCATCACTAAAGCTGCGCCAATTGACAATCTCATCCATATGTCGACCGCAACCAAAGCAAAGCTGGCTTTGCTCATCCAGCCGACAGGATTTTACACAAGGAGACTGGATCGCCATAAGTCACCATTCTTGAAATGATCTGAAAAGAAAAAGGGATTATCCGGCAGAGGCCAGCAAAAGCAAACCGACACCAAAGGCGATTTCGCCGATTTGCTGAGATCCCCCCAGAACATCGCCTGTTTGTCCACGAATATGGCGCTTTGAAAGCCAGACCATATAGCCGCTGGCACAAACTACCCCTACAAAGGCTGAGAGAGCGGCAACCAGCCCGAAATAGGGGACAATCAGACAGCCCGTTACAATGGCAGCGAATGCAACCCCGATTCCATAGGAACTGGTGGTTGGCTGACCGGCGACAGATGAGAGACCATGAAGACGTGCAGCAGGCAACGTATACCAGACATGGAGCATCGGAACACGAGAGACCATGCTCGAAGCCAGAAACGCAACTCCACCGGTCCAGACACCGTAATTCTCAAACAAATAGGACAGGATGCTGAAGCGGATCAGAACCGAGAACAACAAAGCCAGTGCGCCGAAGGAGCCAAGTCGGCTATCTTTCATGATCTCGATCTTGCGCTCGATTGTGTGACCACCGCCGAAACCATCGGCCATATCAGCCAAGCCATCTTCATGCAGGCCACCAGTGAGCAGAGCCATGGCCGCCAGTGTAAGCCCAGCCAGCAACATTGGCGGCAGCGGAGCGGTAAGAGCTATTGCATCAAAAAGCGTGGCCGGTACAAGCGAAAGAAGACCAAGCAATAATCCGACCAGTGGCAGGGTTCTGCTGGCGCGCTCAAAGTCTGGAAGTCCATCACTTACGGGACCGAAGAGTGTGGCGACAGGAATGCGGGAGAAAAAGGCCAGACAGTCGCGAAAGTCATGAAGCCAATGGCGTGCATCGCGTTGAACACGATCCAGCATGTCGAAAAATCCGGTATTTTTGTCGGATGTAGGCTCATCGTGGTTTTTACTGTCAGACATAAGGTCACTCTCACGCTTTACATCTTGCTCTTTGACTGCATCCCGGTATATCTCGGCACGTGGCAATTGGCAGATTGGCCATAGCACATCGTAATATCAGGATCTTGAGGCAACATCCAAGCTTAGCTGAGGATTGCCAGATCAAGACCGGGTGAGCGGTGAGAAGAGTGCCATAAACCAGCGTGGCAAAAAAGCCTGAAATGTCGGGGTTGGTAAAGAAAAGCGCCCGATTGTCGAAACCAAAAAGGGTAAGAGACCATGACCACTTCTGCGACCGGAATGCCATTCGATGATATTCTGTCCTTGATTGATCAGATGGCCGGACCAGATGAAGATGCTCGTGCCACGGTAAGGGCACGTGATGCAGTGTTGACCAAACCGGCAGGATCGCTTGGCCGTCTGGAGGATCTGGCAGAGTGGGTTGCTGTTTGGCAGCGTCAGGCGCCACCAAAGGTGTTGCGCCCACTGGTTGCTGTTTTTGCAGGCAACCATGGCGTGGCAAATCAAGGTGTCTCTGCTTATCCCGCGTCTGTGACCCAGCAGATGGTCGAAAATTTTGCGGCTGGGGGTGCGGCGGTCAACCAGCTCTGTATCACCAATGATCTGGGCCTGAAAGTCTTCGATTTGGCACTTGATTTTCCAACTGGTGATATCACGCGCGAAGACGCCATGGACGAGATGAGTTGCGCACGCACCATTGCCTTCGGTATGGAAGCCATTGCAGGCGGCACTGATCTTCTTTGCATTGGCGAGATGGGCATTGCCAACACAACCATCGCCGCTGCCATTTATGCCGCATTATTTGGTGGCGATGCTGCCGATTGGTGTGGTCGCGGGACAGGCGTGGATGATGAAGGCCTGAAGCGCAAAGTTGATGCTGTCGAGAAAGCTCTGGCATTTCATGATGGTAATCTGGATAAACCGCTGGAAGTGCTGCGCAGGTTGGGTGGACGCGAAATTGCCGCCATGATGGGTGCGATCCTTGCAGCTCGGTTGCAAAATATTCCAGTCATCGTTGATGGCTTTGTAGCGAGTTCCGCCGCTGCCGTTCTTTATGCGCTGGACAAGTCAGCTCTGGATCACTGCATCTTTGCCCATGTTTCTGCTGAAAGCGCTCATTCGCGCGCTCTGGATGCGATGGGTGTCAAAGCTCTGTTTGATTTCGGCATGCGTCTGGGCGAGGGATCCGGTGCTGCATTGGCGGCGGGCATCGTGAAAGCTGCTGTTCAGATCCATGAAGGCATGGCGACATTCGAGCAGGCCTCGGTAGATGGTCCCGCAGAAAACTAAGCTTCCAGAGATATTCGGAATAATGCAAAAGGCGATCTGGAAAGATCGCCTTTTGCTTTGCAACATATTCAAGCTTTGAGCTTAAATAGCGCGTTTGAGTTGAATGCGGCCCTGATTTCTATCCTGGTGTATTGGAAGTACATCCATAACACGGGATGGGGGGAAGGTTGCCGTGACCGTGGTGCCAACCCGTAAGGTGGATTTGAGATCAAACTCACCATCATGCATTTGAACGAGTGCCTGAACAATCGACAGACCAAGACCGGATCCATCTTCAGCAGACTGGATGGCAAGGGAACCTTGCCCAAAGGCACTGAGAACGGTTGGTATTTCGTCTTCTGGAATGCCTGGGCCAGTATCCTTGACCTGAATATATTGCCCACCATCTTCGGTCGGCTTGACCAATAGAGTGATTTCGCCACCCGGTGGGGTAAATTTCACGGCATTGGTCAGCAAATTCAGCATGACCTGACGCATGGCACGTTCATCCGCCCAAAGCTTTGGCAAGTTCAAATCCAGTTCCAGACGAATGGTGACGTCTTTATTGCGGGCGCGCAGTCTTAGCAAGTTCTCGCAATCCTCTGCCACATAGCTCAGAGTGACCGCTTCTTCATTCAGCTTGTAGCGCCCGGCCTCAATGCGAGAAAGATCGAGAATCTCATTGATCAGGTTCAAAAGATGGCTGCCCGAACTGTTGATGTCACCGACATATTCTCGATATTTGTCATTTGGTAACGGCCCGAGAACTTCATTCTGCATGATTTCGGAAAAGCCGAGAATGGCGTTGAGTGGCGTGCGCAATTCATGTGACATGGTGGCCAGAAAACGGCTCTTGGCCGTATTGGCTTCCTCGGCTTGACGACGAGACTCGTCAGAAATGGCCTTGGCTTGTTCCAGCTCCGCGATCAGAAAATCCTTCTCCATGCGGAAGTTCAGCATGGCCAGTGTCGAGCGATAAAGCCGATTTGCGAGCATCAGGAAGAAGAACATGGACCCGACTGCGAGCAGTGAGAGCGTCATGTCCATGTTTTCGGCATTCAACACGGCAGTGCCGATCACAACAGCCGAAATTGGCAGAGTTCCCGCCCAGGTGCTGGCAGGCAGGGTGAAGCAAAGCATGGTGGAGACCGCCACCACGATCAGCATGATGGCGAAATGAAATTCGGCCAGATAGGCTACGTCTTTTTGTGTTGGCAGCAGTAAAATACTCGCCCAGATGATGCCCGAAAAGAGGTCTCCAACAAAGAAACGGCGCTTCCAGCTACTCAGATCAAGATCTTCCTGCGGCAAATCTTCGAACTTGCGTGCCAGCATCAGCATGACCAGATGAGCAACAAAAGCCGCAGCAATCCAGGACAGAGTATGCAACGGTGTTGCCCACAGAGTGGACACTGCACCAACAATCAGCAAAAGCAAAGGAATGGCCAAGGAAGCACTGGTGCGGTTTTTGGCGTACATCATGGTCAGTTCATGCTGAAACGATGGCCGATAGCCATTGGTCGTGTTCAACTGTTCGCGAACATCATGCACGGTACGCAAAACTGCGCGACGGCGTGCCGCACGTTTACTGTTTATGCCCCGACTGTCATTTTCTTTCGAGCGGCGAACGCTTTGGGCTCCAGCCATGAAAAAGAATGCCTCTAGTGAAGGGATGCTCAAGTCATCACGTTTATTTTTATGCAACTTTGAAACAAATGTCTTAAAATCCCCCTCAGGAAGATGGTTAATTGCTCGTTAAATCAGATTTGTGGAAACTATATAAATAGTTGATTTATATTATTAAAATTGAAATTCCATATGGTGCTGGAACAAGGATTTATTTAGACCGGTCGACATGGGTAAAACAGGGATCAAAATGGTGGGAAAACAGCGGGAAAGACAGCTTGAAGATCTCCGGCATGAGATCGAATCCTGTCGTCGATGTCGAGACAATCCGGTTGGTGTCCAGTTACCCCACGAACCCAATCCTGTTGTGCGCCTTTCCAGCTCAGCGCGCATCTGTATTGCAGGGCAGGCACCGGGAATTCGCGTGCACGAAAGTTCTCTTCCATTCAATGATCCATCAGGGGATCGTTTGCGCCAATGGATGGGCATTGATCGTGATCTCTTTTATGACGAAAACCGGATTGCGATCGTCCCAATGGGTTTTTGCTTTCCTGGTTGGGACAAAAAGGGAGGGGATTTGCCACCGCGAAAGGAGTGTCGAGAGCTGTGGCATGATCAACTTTTTGAACTCATGCCGCAGATAGAATTGGTTTTGGTGATTGGTCAATATGCCCAGCGCTATCATATGAAAGAGTTACGCAAGAAAACTCTGACCGAGACTGTAAGAAATGCAGTAGAGATTTTCGAAAATTCCCAGAAACCCCAATTGCTTCCTTTGCCTCATCCTTCCTGGAGAAATTCTGGTTGGTTGAAGCGCAATCCATGGTTTGAAGATCAGGTTCTTCCATTGCTGAAACAGGAGGTCAGACGTTTGACATGTTGATATATCTGCAAAATTTTGGACTGATCGGGAAAGTATGACAAATTATGTGAACGAAGATGTGAAGCTGCTATGGAGAACGCCTTAATTTTCGGAAGTTTGCAAAATTAATATTAAATGAGAAGTATGAGCTATTTGGTGTTATGAAACCTTGTGTTTGAGAATGAATTTCTATAAATTTGAAGTTAGGCAATGTTTGTTGGAATGAATTTCCGAATTGTTGACTGCTAAAGGTTGGATTGAAAAATGTTGGACCGTCTTGATCGTCGAATTCTACAGATCCTGCAAGAGGACGCGACTATGCCCGTGGCGGAAATTGGCCGCCGGGTTGGCCTTTCAACCACACCTTGCTGGCGACGAATCCAGAAAATGGAAGAAGAAGGTGTTATCACTGGTCGTGTGGTCATCCTTGATCCGGAAAAGGTCAATGCCAAAGTCACAGCTTTTGTAGCGGTTACGACCACGGAACATTCCTCTGATTGGCTGAAGCGCTTTGCAGATGTTATTCGCGACTTTCCGGAAGTGGTCGAGTTTTACCGCATGGCCGGACAGGTAGATTATCTGTTGCGTGTGGTTGTGCCGGATATCGAAAGCTATGATGTTTTTTACAAAAAACTGATCGGTCGTATTGAAGTTGGCGATATCTCTACTACATTTGCAATGGAGCAGATAAAATACACCACGGCATTGCCGCTGAATTATCTGCCGGAAAAAGAGCCTCGCTGACCTTCTGCGACACAAAAGGTTAGGCTCTCCTATGATAGCTTGGCGCTATCTCGACAAAGAAAAGCCCGCTTTCTTCATTGAAGAAGCGGGCTTTCTTGTTTTAGGTGGATAGCCCACATTGTCATTCTCAGTCGTGATCAAGCAGAGCGACGAGAAGATGTGTCCCGGCGATTGCAGCCACAAGATACGTTTTGGTGAGCGAAGCGAACCAAGACAAGCGTATTCGAAAGAAAATGGATGGGCGGTTTTGCCACCCAGCCAGTCTTGATTAGTCGCGGTTCAAAAGTGCTACAAGGGAAGATGTGTCCCAACGATTGCCGCCCATGCCCTGCACTTGCGCATAGTACTGATCGACACTGGCAGTTACTGGAAGGCGGGCGCCATTGTTACGGGCTTCGTCCAGAACAATCGAGAGATCTTTACGCATCCAGTCTACAGCAAAGCCGAAGTCGAACTCACCCTTGGCCATGGTGCCGGCACGGTTCTCCATCTGCCAGGATCCCGCTGCTCCTTTGGAGATCACATCTACAACTGCATCAACATCCAAGCCAGCTTTCTGGGCGAAATGCACGCCTTCAGACAGGCCTTGAACCAAACCTGCAATACAAATCTGGTTGACCATCTTGGTCAATTGGCCAGCGCCAGATGCGCCCATCAGGCCAACCATGCGCGCAAAGCATTCGATTGCTGGTTTGGCTTGCGCAAAAATGGCTTCATCGCCACCACACATGACAGTCAACACACCATTCTCGGCGCCAGCTTGGCCACCAGACACGGGAGCATCAATGAAACCGACGCCGATATCCTTGGCGTCTTGATAGAGCTCGCGTGCGACTTCAGCAGATGCAGTGGTGTTATCGACAAAGATGGAACCTGGCTTCATGGTAGCAAATGCACCGTCAGGGCCAGTGGTAACCGAACGCAAATCATCGTCATTGCCCACGCAGGCAAAAACAAAATCCGCTCCTTCCGCTGCTTTGGCAGGTGTTTCAGCATAGTCCCCACCGTGCTCTTCTACCCATTTTTGAGCTTTGGCAGTTGTGCGGTTATAGACGGTCACAGCATGTCCGCCTTTGGACTTCAAATATCCCGCCATCGGGTAGCCCATCACGCCAAGGCCAATGAATGCAACTTTTGCCATGTCTCTCTCCTCAATTTATGGGAAGGAGGGCCATTCACCGGCCCGTTTTGATTTATGCGAACAATAGACAAGCAAATCCGCTTTGTCAGGCCATCATATTGTCTGGAAACAATTTTTCAGGGGAGGGAGCAGAGAACTCTTTTGATTGTCCATCGTGAAGGAATGTCAATACATCATGTCCTTGTAGCGCTCCAACATCTCTTCGCGCGTCTCTGCCGGACCATCCAGTTGTGTATGGGCTTTCATGATTTCCCCCATGGCCGGGAAAGAAGATCGTTCAATCGCATAGTCCCCAGCCCATAGCTTGGAGCGCATCAAAGCTTTTGCACACTGGAAATAGACCTCCTGTGCTTTGACACGGATGATCGATTTTGGGGTTTTGTTTTGCACACTGAAGTGGGCGCACAACTCGGAATCTGTTTCGATCTCTGCAACACCTTGAATGCGCAGTGTTTCATCCATACCAGGCACCAGAAAGAGAATGCCAATAGCTGGATTCTCAATCAGATTCTCCAGCGTATCGATGCGATTATTGCCTCGACGATCTGGAATAAGCAGAGAGATTTTATTCTCGATCTCTACAAAGCCCGGCGCATCTCCTCGTGGAGAGATATCGACCAAACCGTCCTTGCCCTGAGTTGAGAGAACAAGGAAAGGGGAGAGAGCAATGAAACGCTGGCAATAGTCATCGACATGATCAATCACCTTATTGGTCGGTATTGGCTTGGGATGACCGTAGAGGGCACGTAGATCTTCTTTTGAACGCATGATTGTCATAATGGACTTCCTGATTTCAAAAAGACTAAGTCATTAAAAAAGGCGGCTCGAAGCCGCCTGATTTTATCCTGAAATCTTGGAGAAGTCTGCCACCGTTCTGGTGGTCTCCCTGATCTGGTTGAGCATCTTCAGGCGGTTCTCACGAACCTCGGCCCGCTCATCATTCACGTGTACCTCTATCATGAATGCATCGACAGGAGCACGCAGTGCTGCTAACGCAGACATCGCAGCTTCAAAGTCTTCTTTTTCAACCGCCTCAACAGCTGCGGAACGAGCGGTATCAATGGCTGCGGCAAGGGCAATTTCCTCCGCCGCATCCAGATGTGCGCCTTCCACCTGACCGTTATAGGTCTCGCCGGACTTCTTCTCTTCAGCTCGCAAGATGTTGGTCGCACGGCGATAACCTGCCAGCAGGTTTGTACCATCTTCACTGGAGAGAAATTCGCCCAGCGCTTCGACACGCTTGGAGATCATCAGCACATCGTCCTGATTACCGAGACCGAAGACCGCATCGATCAGATCATGGCGTGCGCCTTTGTCTTTCAGGTGAACACTCAAACGATCCGCAAAGAAGCCCATGAGATCACGGCCTTGAGTGAAATCAGGGCGTGCAGTCTTGAAGACGTCAAAGAGAGACAGACGAATGTTGTTGTCTTCCAAAATGCGGATCACACCAAGCGCTGCACGACGCAGAGCAAATGGGTCTTTGGAACCGGTTGGCTTTTCATCTATCGCCCAGAAACCGGTCAACAAATCCAGCTTGTCGGCCAATGCGACAGAAGCTGCGACTGGATTGCTCGGAAGCTCGTCTGAGGGACCTTGCGGTTTGTAATGCATCTCAATGGCTTCGGCGACTGATGCATCCTCATCTTGTGCCAATGCATAATAACGGCCCATCAGACCTTGCAGCTCAGGGAATTCGAACACCATGTCGGAGACAAGGTCTGCTTTGGCCAGCTTGGCGGCGCGGGCGGCTTTATCTGCATCTGCACCAACCAGTGGCGCAAGGGCAGAAGACAGAGCGATCAAACGTTCAACGCGTTCAGTCTGTGTACCGAGTTTCTCATGGAAGACCATATTATCCAGCTTGTAGAGGCGTGTCTCCAAGCCGGTCTTCAAGTCAGTTTCCCAGAAGAATTTGGCATCAGACAGGCGTGCACGCACAACCTTCTCATTACCAGCAACAATAGTCGCACCATCATCTGGCGCAATCAGGTTGGAAACCAGTACGAACTTATTGGCCAGTTTACCGGTTTTCTGATCTTTCAGAACGAAGCATTTCTGATGCTCACGAATGGAAGTCTGGATCACCTCATCCGGCATATCCAAAAACTCTTCGTCAAAGGAACCCATCAGAACCACTGGCCACTCGACCAGACCACCGACTTCTTCGAGCAAGCCACCATCTTCTACCAGTTCCAGACCTTGTGCAAAGGCCAGGGTCTTGGCGTCGTTCAGAATAATGTCCTTACGTTCATCGAGATCAAGGATCACTTTGCGGGCCTTCAGGCCTGCTTCATAATCGTCAAAGCGTTTGACGTCAAAGCGTTCCTTGCCATGGAAACGATGGCCTTCCGTTGTGTTGCCAGTTACAATACCATCAACGTCAAAGGTGATAACCTCTGGTGCTTCTGCATCAATCCCAAATGTACAGACAATGGAGTGCAGTGGGCGAACCCAGCGAAGCGCGCCTTCTCCAGCCACACCCCATTTCTGAGATTTGGGCCAAGGGAATTTACGGATTGTCTCAGGTACCAGCCCGGCAATGATGTCCTCCGCCTTACGGCCCGGCTTGTTGATCACAGCCACATAGAAGTCACCCTTTTTCGGGTCGGACTGAATGGTTGCCTCATCAATGCTGGATAGACCGGCACCACGAAGGAAGCCCGCCAGAGCTTTTTCAGGAGCGCCGACGCGTGGGCCCTTGCGCTCTTCGCGGATATCGGGAGAAGAAGCCGTGCAACCGGAAACGACCAGCGTCAGACGACGAGGGGTTGCAAAAGCCCGAGCGCCCTCATAGGTCAAACCGGCATCAACCAGACCATTGGTGATCAGTTTTTTCAAATCATCGGCTGCCTTGCGTTGCATGCGGGCAGGAATTTCCTCGGAAAAAAGCTCAAGCAGAAGATCTGGCATTGTCGTCTCGGTTGGCTGAAATAATCATGTAAGTGCCTGAGTGACTAGCAATTGGATGCCGCGTTGTCACTTATAAAATGCGTTCACCGGGTTTGCGAGCACCTTGACCACAAAAAAGCCCGGTACGAGAGGCTCGAACCGGGCTATCATGAGAGATGGATCTGAGTTAGCGGCGCAAGTGCCGGGTCAGGCGATGCTCCAATATATCCCAAAGTCGACGCATCACCTCCACTACGATCAGATAGAAGATCGCGGCATAGATATAGGTCTGATAATCCAGGGTTTGAGAGAATGCCCGACGTGTATGGCCCATCAGATCAAAGATCGTAATAATGGAAACAACAGCGGAACCTTTGACCATCAGGATGATTTCATTGCCATAAGGGCGTAGAGCAACAATCAAGGCTTGCGGCAAGATAATCTTGAAGAAGGTTACCATGTTTGGCAGGCCAAGGCTGGCTGCGCCTTCATGCTGACCTTTGGGCACATTCATGATGGCTCCGCGCAAGATCTCGGCCTGATAGGCGGCGGTATTCAGCGAGAATGACAGCAATGCGATGGACCACGCGTCGCGGAAGAACCACCAAAGCCCTACATCCTGCCAGAATGAGCGGAAGGATCCAAAGCCATAATAGAGCAGGAAGAGCTGGGCGAGCAGAGGGGTGCCGCGGAAGAAATAGATATAACCAAAGCTGAAGCCACGTAAAATCTTGTTGGAAGACATTCGGCCGAAAGCAATGGGAAGAGACAGTGCTGCACCGATGGTGACAGAGATGGCGACCAGTTTCAGAGTGGTTAGGAAACCATCAAAATATCGGGGACCATATTTCTCGATCTGGGCAGGGTCGTAAGATGTAATCAGAAAAACAATCAGGGCGATTCCTGCTGCAATCCAGGATACTACACTCATAAGGCCCAGTATTTTACCAACGGACCACTCGCTTTTGCGGGCCTCGGCAGGGCGAGGGCGCGATGAGATCATCTCGGAAGCGACATAAGCTTCACTCATTATCGAACCTCCCCACGGCGCACTGTTTTCTCAATTTTTTCGAGACCGACTGATGAGAGGAAGGTCAAAGCCAAATAGATCAGGCAGGCAAGGCTGAAAAACAGAAATGGTTCTTTCTCGACGCGCGCGGCAATGCCAGTAACACGGATTGTGTCCGCCAAGCCGATGACTGAAACAAGAGAGGTTTCTTTCAGCAAGATCAACCAAAGATTGGAAAGGCCAGGCAAGGCGAGTTTGATTAATTGCGGTAAGATGATCAGGCGCATGGTCTGAAAACGTGACAGTCCCAGAGCAGAAGCCCCTTCATATTGCCCCTGATTGATGCCTTTGAACGCAGAGAGAAAAACTTCACTGGCATAGGAGGAGAACACAAAACCCAGTGCGATCATGCCGGCAACAAAGGAATTGATCTCTATATTGATGCCAAAGACCTTCTGAAAAAGAAAATTGCCGAGAATTTGCGCTCCGTAAAATACGATGAACAGGGTCAGCAATTCAGGTAGACCGCGGAAGATTGTGGTGAAGATTTTGGCTGATACCTGCAAACTGGGCTCGCGCGAATTGATGCCCAACGCCAGAAAAAAACCAAGTAACAAGCCAAAAGGAAGCGTAGCAAGACCCAGAGATATGGTCACCCATATGCCACTAAGTATCTCATCCCCCCAGCCTGCATCGCCGTACGAGAGTAACGATAACAATTCCATAGTTGATCTGCCATCCTAAAGAAAACCCGGCGAGAAGCTCGCCGGGTTATATCAATGCTTGGAGATGGGATTATTCACCACCGTAAACGTCAAATTCAAAGTATTTGTCGTTGATCTCTTTATAGACGCCATTTGCACGGATAGCTTTGATGGCAGCAGAGAATTTGTTGGCTAGCTCGGTTTCGCCTTTACGAACGGCAACACCTGCGCCAGCACCATTGATTTTTGGATCGGGGGTCAAAGGAGCAAGGATCTTGCAGCATGCACCCTTATCAGATTTTACCCATTCATCCAGAACCACGATGTCTTCAACTGCACCGTCGATACGACCGGATTCGAGATCCAGCTTGTACTCGTCAGGAGTCGGGTACAGCTTCAGTTCGATGCCTTCCAGTTTCTTCTCTGCATATTCAGAGTGAGTGGTGGAAGACTGGGCACCGATCATTTTACCTTTCAAAGATGCAGGAGAAGCATCTTTCATGTCGGAATCCTTAGGCACCGCGATCGCAGGTGGGGTGTTGTAGTATTTCTCGGAGAAGTCGATTTTCTTCAGACGCTCTTCAGTGATGGACATGGAGGCGATCACTGCATCGAACTTGTTGGCCATCAGGGCAGGGATCATTCCATCCCAATCCTGTACAACAAACTCACACTCAACCTTCATTTCAGCGCAAAGAGCATTGGCAATATCGATATCGAAACCAACCAGCTTGCCGTCTTTGGTCAGGCTGTTGAATGGAGGATAAGCACCCTCGGTACCGATACGGATTTTGTCAGCAGCTTCGGCAGCACCAGCCACCATCAGAACAGCAGCAGCCGTCAGAGCAAGTTTTTTCATGAAACGCATGGATTTCTTCCCTCTTGCATATTGTATAATGCTTTGGGCCTTTGAAGGCCTTCTTTAAATGCGCAAGACCACACTGAGCCTCGCTTGTCTGCATATTCCCATTATTTTAGTCTTGATGACAATAGAGAAATGCAAACCTTATGAACGGCCTCACAATGCGCTCATTGATATTACTTTTGCAGCATTATTGTATTTGTAGGGTTTGATTTTTGGAAGATTGTGCCGCCATCGTGGAAAAGTAGCAGTTTTTTTGGGGCGCTGGGGTCTACAAAAAATGCCGACATAAGCGACATCAGGAACAAACTGCTTGTTGAAGTCGACAAAATGCTAAAACGGGGGGGAGGCAAGCTGTCTCAGGGGTTTTACATCACTCAGATTTTGCCCCATCAAATTGGAGTTTTTAGGCGTTAAAATACGGCACCACTTATGCGAAGCACTATCCCTTGCCTGGCAGATCCGTGTGGGCAACCACAAAATCAGCTATGGCATTCACGTCATCCAGATTGAAGATCGGCAATCCTTCTGAGCCTTCCAGATTGTTCGGGTGATCACTAGCCAGTGCTACAATCATGTTGTCTTTCGGGGCCAGCGGGTCGTGATGCTTGGCTTCGGCACGGCGCACCTCTATCTTGGGAAAGCCTTCCTTTTTGTAACCTTCAATCAGCACCAAATCACACGGGGAGAGTTTGGGCAGGATATCACCCAGCAGCGGTTCCGGTTCATCACGGCATTCATGCATGATGGCCCAACGGGTGCCAGCAGCAACAAGTGCCACTTCTCCGGCCCCGGCTTCCCGGTGACGAAAACTGTCTGCGCCGGGCTTGTCTATATCACATTTGTGATGAGCATGTTTGATGGTAGAGATTTTATAACCCCGACGTACCAATTCCTCGACCAGTCGAACCACGAGTGTGGTTTTGCCGGAGTTTTTCCAACCAGTTATCCCAAAAACACGATGTCCATGGGCATTGAAGAAACCGCGATTGCTCATCTTGTCTGTCTCCATCTCACTTGTCAGATCATCAAGTGTCAGTTGTCGTTTGGTAGTTTGTCCAGCTCTTGCGCAATGGCGCGGGCAACTTCCAGATCATCTGGCTCATTGATATTGAAGAAAGGATCAATCTCGATATCTCCATCTACGATCGGGCCGCCAAAGATTGCACGACTATTGGAATGACTATCTGCCCACATGCCAACCTTGTGATTGCCATCCTTTAGGAAGGCCTCAAGGCTATCTGCGAGCATGACGGGCCAAAGACCAAAAACGGGATGTCTGCGATCGCCAGATTGTGCCAATACGATGCAGGGTTGAGGTGCTCCCTGGGACATGACAAGGCGGTCGACAAGGTCTTGCGGAAAGAAAGGTGTGTCCACAGCGGCGGAAGTCATCCAGAACGCTTGTGGCACATTTTTCTGTGCCCAGCGCATACCGGCGAGAAGGCCTGCCAAAGGTCCCGCATAACCCTCAATCTCATCTGCCAGAACAAGGGCATTGCTGTCCAAAGTAACAGGGTCTGCATTGCTGCTGATGATGAGATTCGCCACTTGAGGCTTGAGACGTTCTTCAACCCGCTTCAGAAGGCTTTGACCTTCCAATGTCAAAGAGGCTTTGTCTTCTCCCCCCATTCGGCTGGACCGGCCGCCAGCCAGAACCAAGCCAACAGTCCTGTGAGCCCAGCGATTGGCCAGAACCGGCTTTCCATAAAATCCAGCCTCGCTGGCCTCCATCGCTGTTTTGTCCAGTTCGGCTAGTTCCTGGGTGCTAAAATGGATGACGGTATCTGACATGGTGGAAGGGTCCGATTGGATTGGTCTGGACTTGGGGCTAAGCGGACTATAGGAGAAAAGCTCTCTTTGCCAAAGCTTTGCGGTAGATTGGCAGACTGTTACGCACAATCATTCCTGCTCCTTGATGTTCTGATTTATAATCGAAAAGAAAAGACCAATTGCCCTTGACGATGAACAATGTGAGCCCAACATGTGGCAAATAGCCTGCCCATTGCCCACCGGACGCATTGACCTGACATCATGAGCAGGGCAAAAGGGGGCAAGACAGGAACCATGCGCTGATATTATCTTCATTCCACCCCGGCGAGAAGATAGTTTGTGTGCATGGCAGGAACCAATTTGAGGGATTTCCCGTGTTCTGGAAAAAAAACAAAGTGCCAGCAGACAATGTGACGACTGATCAGATTCAGGATGTCTTGAGAAAGTTGAAACTGGAGACTGGCGGCCCGGATATCGTTGAGCTTGGTATGGTCTCCGATATTTTCATCAATGAAGGCTCTGTTATTTTCTCGCTGACTGTTGATGCTGAACAGGCCAATGCAATGGAACCTTTGCGCGAAAAGGCACAAGAGGTAGTCAAATCGCTGTCAGGTGTTGAGAAGGTCATGGTCGCCCTGACTGCAGAACGCAAGCCCGGCTCAGGTCCTTCTTTGCCTCCACCAGCTAAGCCCGGGGTAAAACCTGCGGCAGCCAAGCCCAAAGCACCTCAAGGAGCTGCAGGTGGACATAAGCTGGATGTCAAAGGCGTGAAGAATATTGTTGCTGTATCTTCCGCCAAGGGCGGCGTAGGTAAATCAACGACTTCTGTCAATCTGGCTCTTGCTTTGCAGGCCAATGGATTGAAGGTCGGCATTCTGGATGCCGATATTTACGGGCCATCCATTCCGCGTCTTTTGGGTATCAAAGGCCGTCCGATGGCTTACAAGGACAAGATCTTGAAGCCGATGGAAGGGTTCGGCCTCAAAGCCATGTCAGTTGGCTTTCTGGTGGACGAAGATACGCCGATGATTTGGCGTGGTCCCATGGTGGTCTCTGCGCTGACGCAAATGATGCGCGATGTAAAATGGGATATCGACGGTGAGTTGGATGTTCTGGTGGTCGATATGCCTCCTGGAACGGGTGATATTCAGTTGACCATGGCACAACAGGTGCCGCTCTCCGGCTCCGTGATCGTCTCCACACCTCAGGATTTGGCCTTGCTTGATGCACGCAAAGGCATTGCAATGTTTGAAAAAGTCAACATTCCAATTCTCGGTGTGGTCGAGAATATGAGCTATTTCCTCTGCCCATCTTGCGGTGAGCGCCATGATGTCTTTGGTCATGGTGGAGCGCGCGAGATTGCAGATAAGATTGGTGTGCCATTCCTTGGTGAAGTGCCGCTCCACATGGATATTCGCGAGCGCTCCGATTCCGGACGTCCGATTGTTGCGACAGATGCCGATAATGAGCATTCGAAAATCTATCGTGAGATTGCCCGCATCATGGCCGGAGAGTTGGCCGGAGCGGGCAGGGAAGCTCCAAAGATCATCATCGAATAAAAGAGGGCATTTCCTCTAATATTGAAACAAAGAAAAGGCGCTCCATTCGGAAATGAGCGGAGCGCCTTTTTTGCGTCAACCTTCTCAGGCTTCAGCCATTGCACAGATCTGTCCCTCGGTTGGGCCGGAAAGACAGATCTGGCTTTGATCCCGGTCGGGATGGCAGAAACTTCCAGACCAATGATACAATTTTTCTGAATTGGCGAGATCTTTCACGCCGACCATTAACGAGCGCTACAGTCATTGGATCTTGGGAGTGAAAAGTCATTATTCGATTTCCTGTATTATATATCAATTAATTAGAGAAATTTTTTAACCTGATATCTTAAATTCCTCTGCTCTTGATCCGACTATAAGGGGCTTGTATAGGCACTGACAAACGGGTAATTCTCAAGTATGACTTCAAATAATTTGAACTGAAGGATGCTTGATGATCCTGCCACCACTCAATGCATTGAGAGCTTTTGAAGCAGCCAGCCGGCATCTGAGCTTTCAGTTGGCTGCAGAAGAATTGCATGTCACGCCTTCGGCTTTATCCTATCAGATCAAAAGTCTGGAAGAGCATCTTGGTATGGCGGTCTTCGTACGGGGAAACAGACAAGTCAGCCTGACCCGTGAAGGAGAATTGATCCGTCCGGCAATTGCGGAGGCTTTTCGCCTGCTAAAGGAAAGCGTCGCTGCATTGGAGCGAGAAGAAGACAACAACATCATTGTGGTTTCATGTGGACCGTCTCATGCGGCAAAATGGTTGGCACCACGGCTGTATCGCTTTTCCGACGAGCATCCCGAACTGGAACTTCGTTTGTCGGCAACGCTGGCACTGACGAATTTTGAACGAGATGGAGTCGATGCGGCCTTGCGTTTTGGCGGAGGTATCTATCCCGATCTACATGTCGAAAAGATGTTCGATGAGTTTCTTGTCCCAATGGTTGCTCCCTCTCTCATGGAAAAGGTCGGGCAATTGGACCATCCAGATGATCTTGCCAATTATACCTTGCTCCATGATGATTCCATGACCCTTATCGGAAACTCGGTAGGTTGGCTGGAATGGTTGGAGCAAGCCGGTGCATCAAAGGTGAATGGAGAAAAAGGCCTCCGCTTTAATCATGCTGATCACGTTCTGGATGCGGCCATCAATGAGGCGGGGGTTGTACTCGGACGCACCGTTTTGGGGCGGAAAGACATCGCCAATAACAGGTTGATCACACCTTTTGACCTTCCTGTCTCAAGCGGGTTTGGGTCTTACTTTGTTTGTCCGCCAGAAAATCTGAAAAAAAACAAAGTGCAAAAATTTCGCAACTGGCTGTTCAAGGAACTGGATCTTGATTGCGCTCACTCTGACTCTGGTCAAGGAAAGCATTTTCAAAATGATTAGAAACAGCTATCAAGAACGCAGTTGAGATCAAAAGCAAGGTATGCATCATGACCGCATCCAAAAATGACAAACCCAAGTCGAGAGAGATTCAGGAAAAGGATCTAAAACCGCTGGCTTGGGCTGCCTATATCGTGATGGGTGTTTTGGCTCTGGTGATCTCGCTGCAGGATCCATCCATTCTACGGGCCGCTTATGCCAAGAGCGATGCGCACCGTGCCGCAATGGATCGATGTTCTGTTGAGGCCAAGCAGAAGATCCACACACGCATGGAGGAGGGTGAGTTTACCGTCTATGGGTCATTCATTCGCATGCCAGGTGTGCAGCTTCGTTGTTTGTGGCGAGAAGGCGACAGCCCGAAAGCTTAAGGATTGAAGCCGGATATTTGAGGTTGCTGGTTCGCAGCCTTACAAAAGCTATTCTTCTTCTGTTACTGCTGGAGATACCAAACCAAACAACAGAGCAAGGAGTGCGCAGCCTGCCATGAACAAGCCCATGGGGAGCAGGCTATCACTGAGAACCAGTGTTACCAGAAATGACGCAGAGGCTGCGGTCATGGTCACAAGGCTGCCTGAGAGGCCCGAGGAAGAGCCAGCGAGACGAGGCATGACGCTCACCACACCTGCATTCGAGTTGGGCAAGGTAACACCATTGCCAATTCCCAAAAAGAACATGGCTGCAAACAGGATTTGCGGACTCTCGATCGACATCAGGCTCAGTATCACAAGAACGGAACAGGCTGCGAGCGTGAGCAGATTGCCAACCAACATCATGCGATACAGACCAACCAGTGCCGAATAGCGCCCGGAAAAGAAGTTGCCGAGGCTATAGCCTCCAGCGACCAGAATGAAATAGAGACCATATTCCGTTGGACTCATGTCAAACAGAGCCCGGCTGACATAAGGTGCAGCTCCCAGGAACGAGAAGAATGTGCCTGCTGCAAAGGCGCTGACCGCAGTATAAACCCAAAAAGGGCGCATGCCGAGTAGTTGACGATAATCTCGCAAAAGGCCCTTGGGACTTTTCGCCTGACCAATATATTGATTGGTCTCGGACAGGTTGATCCAGGCCGCAATCAGAACGGCGAGCGAGAACAAGCCTGTAAAGTGAAAACCAGCTCTCCAGCTCCATAGATCATCCAATATCCCCCCAATGACAGGTCCGATCATTGGAGCCATTGCCATACCCATCGTGACATAGCCCAACATACTGGCAGCTTCATTGGTGCTGTGAGTATCGCGAACGATTGCTCTACCCAGAACTAGACCGGCAGCACCGCCTGCGACTTGGACAATACGTGCGAAAATCAAATGATCGAGCGATGAGGCCAGCGCGCAATAGAAAGAAGCAAGCACCGCAATCACCAGTCCACCCAATAGAATGGGGCGTCGACCAAACTGATCGGATAGTGGGCCAATCAGCAATTGAATGAAGGCAGTGCCTAGCAAACCAAGCGATAGCGTGAGCTGAACCATTGAGGCGCTGGCAGAGAATTCGCTCTGCACACTCGGCATTGAAGGAATATAAAGATTAAGAGCCAGTGGATTGACGGCGGTGACCGCGACCAGAATCAAAATCGATGGTCGAACTATGCTCTTGGAAGCGGTTTGTGAAAGTATAGTCATGAGTGCCAACAATGAAAAACAAGTTTGAAAACTGATTGGAAGATAAAAGGAATCTCTTAGCCATCCTTCATGCGTTTTGCTTCGCACGCTCGTATACGCTCACGGTAGATTGTGTAAAGACCGGAGGAGAGAACCAGTGCAATGCCAACCTGTGTCAGCCAGTCCGGTACATCACCCCAAATGAGATAGCCATAGGCCAAGGCAATCAGGATGGAGCTGTATCTGAAAGAAGACACCACAGCCACATCACCATTGCGCATTGCCATTACCAGAAGAAAGTGGCCAAAAACCAGGCAGAGTGAGGATATGAGCAAATAGATCACGTTCGGGCCGGAAACAGCAACCCATTCCTCGCTTAGCCCCAACAAGAACCCCGCAATGGTAACAAAGACCAGAGTTGTGGAGGTAACAACCCAAACTGACGTGCCTTCAGGGATTTGGCGAGTGAACAAATCACGTGCTGCGGCAAGCAACATAGCAAGAACCGCATAGAGCGAAAAGGAGTTGAAGCCCTCGAAGCCCGGACGCACGATTAGCAGAACGCCGATGAAACCAACAAGAATAGCCGACCAACGGCGGATACCTACCTCTTCTTTGAACAGAATTGCTGCACCAGCTGTTGTCGTAAGACTAATTGCCAGCAAAATTGCAGTCACATTGCCAAGGGGAATGTGAGCCAAAGCATTCAGGAAACAAAGTGCAGCTGCTGCTTCCAGAATGGAGCGAGCCAGAACAGTATAGTGTAATGCCTGAGAGAGATATCGATATTGGCGAGTCAGAACCAAAATGACGGCTACGGCAACAACAGTACCCAAGCCTCGAATGACGGTCAATTCACCGACGGGCATGTCTGCTCCGGCAATTTTGTTGAGCATGTCGTTGCTGACAAACAAAAACATGGCAATTTGCATAACCGCAATGCCAAATAGATTGCCCTTGCCGACTGTCTCACCGACTTGTCGACGCGCAGCCGTACCCTGGGGAGCTGTCGTCATAATCCACTACCTATGTTGCGAAGGTCTGCGAATAAAGAATATTCACGGTAGGCTAGTGGATGAGATCTATTCCGACTCTAACCTCCGGTCACAGACATATGCCGACCAATAGAGGGTCGATTGTTCGCTCTGTCAATCACAAAATCATGGCCTTGCGGTTTTCTGCTGATTGCTTCACGAATTGCCTGATTTAAAAGATCATTGCTTTCCGAAGCTCTAAGAGGAGCGCGCAGGTCTGCTGCATCTTCCTGTCCAAGGCACAAATAGAGAGTGCCGGTACAAGTGACACGAACACGATTGCAGCTTTCGCAGAAATTATGAGTAAGGGGAGTGATGAAACCGACACGGCCTCCGGTTTCTCTCACACGCATATAGCTTGCCGGGCCGCCGGTCTTGTATGGAATCGGTTCAAGTTCCCAGCTCTGTGCCAATTGCTGTTTGACTTGAGACAGCGGCAGATACATGTCGAGACGATCACCATCAATTTCTCCCATTGGCATGGTTTCGATGATGGTAAGGTCCATCCCGCGCTCATGGGCAAAGCGGATCATGTCATCAAATTCATCGTCATTGACACCTTTGAGTGCTACCGCATTGATTTTAAGGTGAATACCAGCGGCTAAAGCAGCTTCAATACCATCCATGACTTGAGCGAAGCGACCCCAACGCGTGATTTCTGTGAAGCGTTTCTCCTGCAGCGTATCAAGCGAGAGATTGATGCGTTTCACGCCCATGGAAGCAAGATCCTTGGACATGTTTTTGAGCTGAGAGCCATTGGATGTAATGGTCAGCTCATTCAGAGCCCCACTATCAAGATGACGAGATAAGGAGGATATCAGGGATAGAATGCCTTTGCGTACCAAAGGCTCACCACCAGTCAGGCGGAGACGTTTCACACCGTGATCGACAAAGGCTGAGCAAAGACGATCGAGTTCTTCAAGTGAGAGAACTTCTTTCTTTGGAAGGAAGTTCATATGTTCCGACATGCAATAGAAGCAACGAAAATCGCAACGATCAGTAACTGAAACGCGCAAATAGCTGACCTGACGCCCAAAGGGATCAACGAGTGGCCCCTGACTTGTTGTGTCAAAATCGGAATTAAGTCCTGAAGTCGTCATTGCATGGGTCTCCTTGTTCAACCCGCTGGCAGGATGAAACAGATATCCAGCCAAGATTGCGTGCGCTATTTGGTCCGGCCAATGCGGTAAACACCAGCATACGTGATTTTGCCGCAGATGGAATGTAAAAAGCAGTAAAGAAACATAACAGGATTGTTATGATTGCCTGTTAGGCGGTGCCAGAATGCGGGCACTCAGACACACAACGCTTTGTCATCTCCATTTATTCCATGCAGACTAGAAAAAAAGCGGGTTGCCAACATTGATCTTTGGCAAATCGACCAAAAACACACCGACTTATTGTGAGCCAGGATGCAAAGGGTTATGAAGGAGAGAGACCTGCCTGCTTTTGGGTATAGACAATAAGGAAAGCAAAATGGCAACGGAAATCTGGCCAACAGAAATTCGACTGCATAAAGATAAACGCACTCTGAGTGTTCGCTTCGATAATGACGAAAGCTTTGACTTCCCAGCTGAATTTCTGCGGGTGACCTCACCCAGTGCAGAAGTGCAGGGTCATGGTCCGGACCAGAAAAAGACAGTTTCGGGCAAGCAGGATGTCGAAATCATGCAGGTTGATCCAGTCGGAAATTATGCCGTTCGGCTGGTTTTTACCGATCTGCATGATACGGGCTATTATACTTGGAACTATTTCATCGAAAACGGTCGCAATTTCGATGCTGTTTGGGCTGCCTATCTGGCAGAGCTGGAAGACAAGGGACTGAGTCGCTAAAGCATATTCCCCAAAAGTGTGCGTGGTCGTGGACAACAAAATACCCAGTTATCCGAAATCCGGATCCTGTCATATTCACCGGCAAGCAATGCTCTTACTATGTGAAAAGCACTGAAGCAAAAAAATAGCCGGGCATTGCCCGGCTATTTAAATCTCATGTTGGATGCAATTTAGCGGATCACATGCACTTTGGAACCGATTTTTACACGCTCATAAAGGTGGGTTACATCTTCGTTTGACAGGCGAATGCAGCCGGAAGAAACAGCCTGACCGATGGACCAAGGCTCATTGGAGCCATGGATGCGGTAGATGGTTGAGCCAATATATAGGGCGCGTGCGCCAAGCGGGTTGTTCGGCCCCCCTTCCATATGACGGGGAAGGTTGGGAACACGCTTGCGCATAGCGGGTGGAGGAGTCCAGCCCGGCCATTCTGCCTTGCGAGAAACACGGTGAGTACCAGCCCACTGGAAGCCATCACGGCCAACGCCAACACCATATTTCAGCGCCTTGCCTTCGCCCAATAGATAATAGAGGCGGCGCTCCTTGGTGTTTACGATGATGGTACCTTTTTTGGCCTTTGAATGAGGGCCGTCATAGGAGACCGTCGAACGCTTGATTGGTGATTTACCACCGCGGGTTCCGCCTTTGACGTCTTCCCAGCGCTTTGTTTCCATATTGTAATAACGGCCAGCTTCAGCGCTTGTCGCGACCAAAGTCAGGCCAAGTGCTGCGCATGCAGCCAATGAAAAGAGTTTCCGCATTAATCCTATCCCGAGCTCTCATTCCTTGGATAATCAAGATGACCGAAATTGAAATTACCAAGGCGCACCCAACACAAATTCAGCAATCCAATTCGAACCGTTATTTTGTTAATATCTGGCCCAAACGCAAGACTTTTCTGGTCATAAGCGATCCCATATCAGGGTTTCCAAGGGGCTTGATTGTTGCCTGTGGTGGTTTTGCAACAGTTACGAAGATCTATCATTGGAATTTTGTCCAATCTGTCTCAAACTTGATAGAATCTGTCGCAAAAGCAATCGTGGCTGCATTTTATCAGGTCAAAATCATCTGAAAAGCGATTCGATACCGGGTGACTGGCTACAGACGATACAGGGTTTCGCAGAATGAGTGGCTCCGGGAGCGAAAAGCCAACTTTAATTCTTTCGGTCTGAGCGTGAAATCAGAAACGCAGACGGAAACCTGCACTACCGGTATAAGTGCGCTCTACACCGTTGAAGAGCGCAGATCCACCAATATTCAGAAACAAGTTCTTATTGATGTTGGCTGAAAGGGCAGCCTGGAGATTCAACAAATCCTTGCTTGGCGCTGACCCGACATTTTCAAAGGTAGCTCCACTATCCACCGAGATACGGCTGGCCCTGTCCAAATCACCAAATCGATGTGTCCATCCAATACCAATGACTGGTACGATCGGTGCGCGACCCCAGAACCAGACAGTGGACAAGTTTAAGCCTACTTTCGTGGTACCGGTGAAAACATCCTTGCGAGCGGTATGAATGGCAGCATCGGCATTGCCATCTTCTACTACTCTCGCCTGACGCATGCCGTTATACTGAATGCCCACATGAGGTTGAGCAACGATTGAACCAAGAGTAATTCGTCGACCGGCTTCAAATGCACCGGTGATACGATGATTGGTATATTTGGAGCTCATCCGGCGTAAATCACCATTTCCATCGATATCGATATAGCGGCTGGTTTCATAATATTCCGGACCATATTGTGCCATTCCATCCAGATACCAATTCCGCCACTCAAATGTGCCCGTCAGTCCGACTTTGGGAATGAAAATATCGATACTGGTAATATTCTCGTTCACATCGACATCCACCTTGTTGATGGATCCGAGAAGACCAAGGCGAACATAGGAGTTGGAAATCAGATCGATGCCAGCGACCGCGCCAACGGCTTCCACCTTCACACTTGCATCAGTCGCTGTCGCATTTTTGCTACCAAAAGATCCGGTAGGGCGGAAAAAGAAGGAACGCTCGAGTGGAGGCAGATCACTCCAGTCATCTTCATAGGTTTGAAGATCATCCATGGCTTGCACACTGGCTTCTTCTTTTGCCTTGGGAGTATAACCCAATACATGCTCAGCCGACAGACTGGATGGAATGGTATGACCGATACTGGTAGGGGAGGATGTGCCAGCACCAGCACTGGCAGCACCAGCTGATGACCCGGCAGCAGAGCCGCCAGATGAAGAACCGCTGGACGCGGCTTCCCCTACATCACGTTGATAGTCATAAAATTCTGCTGGGACATTCGTACAATTGTGAGGGCGGGTAGGCGTCCGATAAATATACTGGAAATAGTCCAGAAGACCGCAGTCATTGACGGTGGAAATTGGCGAATGTGTCCCATGTGCGTGACTATTTGCAACTCCCGTCAGGGAAGCGATTACAAACAAGGTCAGTCGAACAACAGCATGAAAACGACACATCGGGTGCACTCAACAAATGGATTAGTGGATGGCAACATCACTTCGTCAGTCAATGGAGACTATTAACGAGATCCTAATGAAAAAACAACCGCCAGAGTTGAGACTGTATTGAAAACACGATTGATTGGTATGGTCATTGATTCCAAAAATCATCGGTTCATTGCGGTAATTTCAACATTAGCCAACGATGGGGTCCAGATTGATGAAGGAGAATGCCATTTTCGAGTTGCCCCGAAAGTGATAAATAAGGCATTAAGTGTTCGAGTTGAGAAACGGTCGGTATTGCGTAAATTGGGACGTTTCTGGACTGGGGATGAGAAAGCGCTGCGTTCAGGGTCATTATGGGTAGAAGACAGTTTAGTGTCGCCTTTGTTATGGGAATAGGTGCCTGGTCAGCATTCTTGATGCCGACGGGGCAGGGACATGCTGCCTCCTGTGATTTGGAAACTTACCTGATCTGGTCGGGGCTGGGCTCTCCTGCAATTTGCGACAATCATGCGGAGCTGGAGACCGCGCGTCATAAAAAAAAGCAGCAAGACACAAATCTGCGTGACGAACGGCAGCCTGATTACAGTGTTGCGTTGGAAACCCTCACAAGTACGGATATATCGGAAGGGGCGCCTTCCAAGCATGCGCAGTACAGTTCCTCTCAAATAGATACCGATGTGTCTTCCTTAGGTCGACCCATATCTGTGTTTTTGGATAAAGATATTTCGAAAGAACAACCCGCTATTCTTATCGAACCCATATTGTCAGAACGGCAAAGCCATGCAGTTCATGTCGAGCCTCTGGCGCGTTCATATTTTGTCAGCGCATTCGGAGGAGGGGGGTCTCAAGATGCCCGTCTGGGTGAGCCAAGCTCAAACATGAGAATAGGCGGTGCTGCAGGGGGAGTTGACCTCTATACTGATGACCGGTTGAGATTAGGTTTGATAGGCATGTATGCCCATATACATGTAGATGTGAATGAGAACCAGGAAACTGTCGATATCATATCACCAAAGATTGGTGCCCAGGCCAGTATGGAGTTCGGAAACTGGCATTTGGAGAATATTGTTCTTTACGGTCCGGAAATTTCCAGTGCCAGTCGCGTCATAAGCGTAAGTGGTGTGGAACAACAGTTGACGAACAATTACACCAATCACCGCGTTACTCAGGCCTTTGAACTGGGATATACAGAAAGCTTCGGCTCCATGGTGGTCCAACCCATCGCAGGAATAGAGCTGGATTGGCATTATCAAGCCAAGGCTGCCGAACGTGGCGTGCAATCATCAGCGGCCTGGATCAAAAGATCATCTCATTGGGAAGGTGAAACCAAGCTGGGACTCACCCTGTCTACCGAGGCAATGATTGGTAACATTTTGGTCGTTCCGACAATAAGCGCCAGTTGGCGTCATCGGTTTGGAAAATTGTCAAACACTGTTTCCGTGTCTTTTGACTCTGGTCTGACATACGAACGAGTGGGAACCGCACCCGTACGCGATCTGGCTGAGATAGAGGCGTCTCTTGGTTTCAATTTGAAACCTGATATGGTTTTGGATATCGGTTATTCCGGCAGATTCAACGGCGTGGAAAGGTTGCATTCAGGTTCAATCGGGCTTCGGGTTGAATTCTAAAGGTAACGCTTTCATTCCTAATTGGTGACTGATTGATGGTTTGCGCAACAAGTTCCAAAAAAGAGCCACAAACTCAATAATCGCTTAGTTGCAGGCAGCAAAACGACAGTAGCCCGACAAAGTCGGGCTACTGTCGTTTGTGAAATGCCGTTCATGTGAGCCTATAGCGTGGTCCCGAAAAATTGGAGCATTTTTCGGACAAGAGCTCGCTTCAGATCAAAGAGTTAAAGCACTATTCGCAATTCAATAATTGTGAGAAGTGCTTTAGCCCAGCTTCAATTCCGCAAAGAAGTCATTGCCCTTGTCATCAACGACAATGAAGGCTGGAAAATTCTCTACTTCAATCCGCCAGATAGCCTCCATACCCAATTCTGGATACTCAATGCATTCGACTTTCTTGATGCAATCTTGAGCCAGACGTGCAGCAGGACCACCAATGGAGCCAAGATAGAAGCCACCATGCTGCTTACAGGCATTGGTCACAGCTTTGGAGCGGTTACCTTTCGCCAGCATCACCATGGAGCCGCCATGGGCCTGGAACTGATCAACGAAGCTATCCATACGGCCAGCTGTGGTTGGGCCGAAGGAGCCTGACGCGTACCCTTCCGGGGTCTTGGCCGGGCCCGCATAATAGATTGGATGGTTCTTGAAGTAATCCGGCATTTCTTCGCCGGCTTCCAAACGGGCGCGGATTTTGGCATGAGCAGCGTCGCGAGCCACAATCAGTGGACCGGTCAGGGACAGGCGGGTCTTGGTCGGATATTGGCTCAAGGTTTCAAGCATCTCGCTCATGGGAGCATTGAGATCGATATCGACCACTTCGCCGCCAAGGCTTTCATCCTCGACTTCTGGCAGATATTGTGCCGGATTGGCCTCCAGTTCCTCAAGGAAAATACCATCCTTGGTGATCTTGCCTTTGGCCTGACGGTCAGCGGAGCAGGACACGCCGATGGAAATCGGCAAGGATGCACCGTGGCGTGGAAGGCGGATTACACGTACATCGTGGCAGAAATATTTGCCGCCGAATTGCGCGCCGATGCCCATGGACTGAGTCATTTCATGGATCACTTCTTCCATTTCCAAATCGCGGAACGCGTGACCGCTCTCGGACCCTTCTGTTGGCAAGGCATCCAGATAGCGAGCAGAGGCCAATTTGGTGGTTTTTAGATTCAGTTCAGCAGACAGGCCGCCGATGGTCACTGCAAGATGGTATGGAGGGCAGGCTGCTGTTCCAAGAGTTTTGATCTTTTCTTCAAGGAAAGCCAGCAGGCGTTCACGGGTCAACAGAGAAGGAGTGCCCTGAAACAGAAAGGTTTTATTGGCAGAGCCCCCACCTTTGGCCATGAAGAGGAACTTGTATTCATTCTCGCCTTCTTCGAAGATATCGATCTGGGCAGGCAGATTGCTGGCGGTATTCTTCTCTTCAAACATGGACAGGGGAGCAACCTGACTGTAGCGCAGGTTCTTCTTGGCATAAGCATCGAATACACCCTGCGACAGAGCACCTTCGTCATCACCTTCTGTCCAGACGGCAGTGCCTTTCTTGCCCATCACGATACCGGTACCGGTGTCCTGACACATCGGCAGAATGCCAGAGGCGGAAATGTTGGCATTCTTGAGCAAGTCAAAGGCAACGAATTTATCATTGTTGGTTGCCTCGTCATCGTCCAGAATTTTGCGCAATTGAGCAAGATGATCCGGACGAAGCAGATGGTTGATATCCATGAAAGCCTGTTCGGAGAGGAGGCGCAGACCTTCTTCCTCTACGACCAGCACGTCCTTGCCACGAAAGGTTTCGGTAGACACGTAGTCGGAGGTCAGTTTGCGATAGGGGGTATCATCTTTCCCCAAAGGAAAGAGCTTCGACGCCTGATTGCTCATATTGGGTCCTCTTGCAGCAAGGCAGCTTGGGTTCGGTCATGGTTCACAAGATCGTGGTCGACAAACCTGCAAACACGCTGACCATTTATCTGGCCCATCAGTGCGACTCATTGGCCGAAATTTCAAGCCCTTCTTGTGACCTAATTGTGGGTTTTCCGGTAGAGTGGAGGCAGTTTTTGTCATTTCATGAGAAAAGGCTGGATTTGGGAGGATCAAACCAAGACAGTCATCAACTGCTCATTTTTCAACCATATTATATGAATATAAAGTTCATATAATATGGCATGTAAGGCATCGTTATATTATATGGGTAACGCCAATCCCGGTTTTGACTGAATAAAAGCGGATGAGGGCAGATGCACAGATCATAGTGCGATAGAGCAGGGCAGATTGAGGAGAGACAAAGATGAGCGAAATGCGCATTGAGACGGATTCGTTTGGTCCGTTGGAAGTACCCAGCGATAAGTATTACGGTGCACAGACAGCCCGTTCACTGATCAATTTTCCAATTGGTGACGAGACGATACCGAAACCATTGGTGCGCGCTTTGGGGATTGTCAAATATTCTGCAGCCAAGGCCAACATGGCGCTGCATAATCTGGAACCTCGTATTGGTGAGGCTATTGTTGAGGCAGCCAGGGAAGTCGCTACCGGTGACTTGAACGATCATTTTCCTCTTTCCGTCTGGCAAACCGGGTCTGGTACTCAATCCAACATGAATAGCAATGAGGTGATCTCGAACCGGGCAATTGAGATTCTTGGTGGCAGCCTTGGTTCCAAGGACCCGGTTCATCCCAACGATCATTGCAATCGCTCTCAGTCCTCGAACGATACCTTTCCAACCGCAATGCATATTGCCGCAGCGGAAGAAATCAATGCCTCTCTGGTTCCTGCGCTGAAAAACCTGTATGAGGAACTGGATGCAAAAGCAAAGGCTTTCAAGGATATCATCAAGATTGGTCGCACCCATTTGCAGGATGCAACACCTCTGACTCTGGGGCAGGAATTTTCCGGCTATGCGGCAATGGTCAACAATGGCATCCGCCGTATTGAAAGCACTTTACCCGCACTTTATGCCCTCGCACAGGGAGGAACAGCTGTGGGCACCGGTATCAATGCAAAAATTGGCTTTGCAGAGAAGTTCGCAGAAGAAGTTGCAGAGTTTACCGGCCTCCCTTTCGTAACTGCTCCCAACAAGTTTGAAGCGCTCGCAACCCATGATGCCATGGCCGAAACACAATCCATGCTCGGTGTCATTGCTTCCAGTCTGTTCAAGATTGCCAATGATATTCGTTTGCTGGGCTCCGGCCCACGCTCCGGTCTTGGTGAGATTTCTCTGCCGGAAAATGAGCCTGGTTCTTCCATCATGCCTGGCAAGGTGAACCCAACTCAGTGTGAAGCGATGACCATGGTATGCTCGCAAGTCATCGGTAACAGTACTACGGTTTCTTTTGCAGCAAGCCAGGGGCATTTTGAACTGAATGTCTTCAAGCCTGTTATTGCTTTCAATGTGTTACAGTCCATTCGTTTGATTAGCGATGCGTCCAATACCTTCACCGACAAATGCGTTGTTGGCATCAAGGCCAATGAGGAGCAGATTTCTGAACTTATGGGTCGCTCGTTAATGCTGGTGACAGCTCTTGCTCCGCATATTGGTTACGACAAGGCAACCGAGATTGCCAAAACAGCTCACAAGAATGGTACGACCTTGAAGGAAGAGGCAGCTCGTCTGGGGTATGTGCCAGCTGATCAATATGACGAGCTGGTGAAACCGGAAAAGATGATCAAGCCGCAATAAGCTTGATCCATTGAAGTCCTGTCGTCATACTCTAATGCATATTCTTCCAAACAACGGCTTGGGTCTTCGATCCAGGCCGTTTTCTCACTTCATGAAAAGATATACGCGCTCGGGAGTATGGCGATATGAAAGATATTGATTTCTGGTTTGAATTTGCATCCACCTACTCCTATCTGGCAGCAATGAGGGCGCAGGATCTGGCGGCTGACTGTGGTGTTAGATTGACTTGGCGCCCATTTCTTCTGGGTGCGATTTTCAAGAAAGACCTCGGCTATGCCGATAGCCCCTTCAATCGTCATGCTAAGAAAGGTGATTATATGTGGCGTGACATGGATCGCCAAGTCAGGATTCATGGCCTGCCATCGGTCAAAAAGCCTGAGCCATTTCCCCAGAACGGCCTGACTGCTGCTCGTATTGCGATGGTATTGGAAGAAGATGATCGCCTGCCAATATTCGTGCGATCTGTGTTTCGCGCTCAGTTTCAATATGGAGAAACCATATCGGAACCTGATGTACTTTTCGATATATTGTCCCAGAATGGCTTTGATGCCCCGGATGTGATGCAAAGGGCCAAGTCTGACAAAATCAAGCAAGCATTGAAAACTCAAACAGAGCATGCCGATCGGATAGGTATTTTTGGAGCACCTTCATTTGTGACACCGAAAGGTGAACTCTTTTGGGGAGATGATCGCATGGAAACGGCATTCCGTTGGCAGGACTAATGTGATTAGGAGAAAAGTCAATTGCTATTTTCCAGTAATAGTATGGAAAAATAGGAGAAATTACAAAGTAGTTATTGGTTAATAATTTTTTTAACAGTAAAATTGCCTAGGATATATATCCATTATTATTACCAAGGCTCTTCAAAGGTTTATATCTATTCGGTGAATATTGGTTAATTGTGACTCGATTTTTTTAGTCAGGTTCGTTATAGCGCAAACCAGAGCTTACCCTAAGGTCAGCTCAATAGAATAGGAATTTATTTTAGGTTTCGACCGGAATAGCTGGTGGTGGGCTGTGTTCTGGGATCAGAGACAGGGCCTAATTCAAGCGTCCCGACTCTGCCCGGATTGCAAATTGCGGGGATATGGATGTGAAACCGAAGTTATCTGATGTGGCAAAATTTGCAGGCGTTAGTCTGGCAACAGCGGATCGCGTTATAAACAAGCGAAGCGGGGTGCGCGATGCTACCCGGCAGAAGGTGATGGATGCGGTTGCCAAGCTCGGATATGAACCAGACCCTGTTGCTGCGCGCTTGGCTAGGTCTCGCAAACAGATCATTGCGATTGTGGTTCCCGGCGATGGTGATCGCCTGACAAAAAGCATCGAACATTATTGGCATCTCATTCAAAAAAAATCTGTTCATGCGCGTGTTCAGCTTCGCATGGCCATCTATGACATGAACCGTCAGGAGACCATGCTCGAAGAACTGGAAAAGGTATGTCAGGAGGTCGATGGAATACTGCTAAGCGCGCCGAATACGGAGCACACTCGACAAGCCGTCAGAAATATTACTGAAAAAGGCGTTCCAATCTTTAGCATCTTTTCACGTTTGTCCGATGGATATGCGAATAGATACATCGGATATGACCATTATAAGATTGGCCGGACTGCAACGCATTTGCTTAAGGTTTTGACAAACGGGAAAACAGGAAAAATCCTGACTTATTCCACTTTTCTGCAAATGATGGCTTACAAAGATCGGCTTGAAGGGCAGCAATCTTATCTGAATGAGCATGATTGGTCGTGTGAGCTGGTGCAGGTTCCTGTCCATCAGGACAGCACGGATCAGATCAAGGTTCTGGCTGACTATATCGACAACAACGAAGATGTTGTGGCATTGACTTGCCTGGGGCATGAAACCACCGATTTGATTGACCATCTTTCAAAACGGCCAACACGTTATGAGCACCTCAAGATCGTATCTGTCGTCATTGATATGGAAAGACGAATTGTTGACGCTCTTTTGGGGGGGGAAATCGATGCAATCCTCTATCTGGATGCCAAAGAAGTAGCAAGGGTGGGGATCTCTGCATTGATCGAAGATTTGGAGAAAAATTGTTATCAGAACGGCTTTGCAGACCTCGCTTCAAAAATTTTGGACTTCAATATTTTCGTGAAGGAAAATCTTCCTCATTGGGCACTATGTTTGCCCGAAGAAAGATAAGCCTGATAGAAGTGGTAGGCGCATTCATTGGTAACAATTGACCATGACATCAGGCAACCGTGGGAAATTTGCTCGACAATAGTTTGGTTCTTGTGGAGTTTGCTGCCATATTTTGTTCATGGCTTTAGTGACTTGCAGGTCAATTTGCGCTTCAGGATTTTGCCTGTTCGTGCTTATGTTGCAATCACTTTGGTGCCTCTGGTAATTGCATAGACGCCAGAATTGGATAATATATTCCCTATGCGTTTCACTTGAATTCAGTTCTGAACAAATGCAGTTCAGAGGAATATTGGTGTGCGGAAAGATAGGACGGCATAAAACAAACGCCACCTATAAGTGAAGAGGGAGAAAATTATGGCGAGGTTGGTCCGACGCACAACCACGAATATTGTTGCTGACGAGATCCGTCAGCGGATTCTCAGGGGGCAGCTCAAAGAGGGAGAGCAAATTCGCCAGGAAGCTATTGCAACCGAGCTTGGGGTGTCACGTATTCCGGTACGTGAGGCATTGCGACAGTTGGAAGCCGAAGGTTTGATCACCCTTGTATCTCATAAAGGGGCAGAGGTAACTCGCCTCGAGCCAAATGAAATCGCCGAATTGTTTGAAGTACGCCTGATGCTGGAAAACAGGCTGTTTGGGCTGGCCATTAAACAGATTACAGCGGTGGATTTGCAAGCAGCTCAAGAGTTGGTTGAGGCGATGAGGAATGATGCCAGAATTGAGGATTGGGGTAATCTGAACTGGCAATTCCATGAAACACTTTATCGACCAGCGAATCGACCTGCAACGGTCAAGATCCTTCGAAGAGTGCATGATAATATCGACCGATATGTCCGACTTCAGATTGCATTGACTGATGATGCCAAGGATCAGGCTCATGAAGAGCACATGGGATTGATCAAAGCAGCCAGAGATAGGGATGAAGAAAGGGCCATTGCTCTCCTAACCAGCCATATCGAACATGTGAAGGATCAATTGCTGGAAACCATCAAGGATAGAGACAGCGCGGGCGACTAAGTTCCTGTATCACATGCTTTATCGCATTGACGCGAAAATAACGCCAAGTCGGGAATATTCCGCCGCAAAAAATCTTTCCCTAGCGAGCTAGAAATGAGAGTGTTTGGGTTGTCGAGCGCTGACCGGAAGCTTCAGATCCTATGGGTAGAGGAGTACGTGGCAGTTCACAGTAAAAGTATCCATCGAATAAATGCGCACGGCTACCAATTCTAACCACCATGGGAGAGCGTTCTGCCACAGGGGTCGGGATGTTGGCGATCAGTGGGCGGCGTTTTTCAACTTGTGTGGCTGCCAGAACTGAGTTGGGTAGGAAGCCCGGAAACGCGACTGCCTCGATAGTTGTGGTGCTGGTCACTGCCGTCAATGCGATAGCTGCGCATGAAATCTGTTTCAACATTTTTGCTGCCTTCCTCCTGATAAGAAGAGCAAGGTCCCTGTACTCATGACTTCGATCAGATCTGAGGTCTGATTAAGTTTGGGAATATGTCCGAGAAAGGTTAATATCCGGCCTGAGAAGCAGGCGATATTGGCGCTGAAACAGCCTGGAAGAACGGAAATTGATTATTATGCTTTCCAAGAAGTTAAATGTAAATTCCGAAAAAAATAAATTAAGTAATTGAAAGTAAATGTAAAATTATATTTTTACGGTAATGTTATCGCAATTGTAGAGCTTGTGGCTCCATAACTTCGTTTGCTTAATGAGATGTAAATGCTGCGCTGGGTTGATCGGAGTGGTGCTTGGTTCAAAGCAAGAGCAGAACAGATGACGACAGCTGGTTTTACCTATCAATAGACTTATCCGATGATAGCTGTTTCAGGGCGTCAGGTAGATCACCAAAAGACGAGAGCAGCACATCTGGAGACAAATCAGCCATAGCGACGGTGCTATAGCCGTAGTCGAAACCAATGATCGGGATGCAAGCATTTCTTGCTCCATCAACATCGGGTGAGGCATCTCCCACCATCACACTTCGGTCAAGTGAAGTGCCCGCGCGGTCTGCCGTAATTGCCAGATGATCGCGGTGCGGTTTGCGATTGGGAACGCTGTCAGATCCACATATAGCAGCAAAATATTTGGACAGATCCAGTCGATCAAGTAATTCAACGGCCAGATATTCAGGCTTGTTGGTGCATATTGCGAGGCGATATCCTTCTTCATAAAGACTGGGAATAACATCCCACACACCATCATATGCTTGGCTCTCCACACAGATATTTTCTTCATAATATGCCCGAAAGACGCCATGAACCTGGGCTAGTTGTGCTTCATCTATTCCCAACTCGTGATATTCATAGCCTTTTTGGAGCATTGCCAACGCTCCTAAGCCGACATATGGCCGGACTAGTTCTCCGGGTACCGCAGGTAAATTCTGTCTGGCGAAAACATGATTGACCGCGTTTATAAGATCCGGAGCTGTATCAACCAGTGTTCCATCAAGATCAAAGAGAAGGCTCGTAAAAGGGGATGCGACCATGATTGATAATCTCACTGAATGAACATCGCCCGATAAGGCGTGTTGAGCTGAACCTTGAAGCAAACAACAAGCTGGCCCGTCTCATCGGCCATGTTGTCCAAACTGGCTTATCTCATTCTCAAAAATGGTGCAACTCCACGACATTGAGTGAAACTGACGTTGGATTGACATCACATGCATGATAAGAGCATCGCAATGATATTTGTTGTGCCGTTATTTAAGATACACTCTATCTGGATCTCCAGTTATGCTTGATCAAAGGCAATGGAGGATATCCCGGGTGCATTCCCTCTAACGATTGAGGTCATATTTGTCAGCCCTGAAGCCACCTGGATGGCGGCGAACAATATATGTGTTCGTTTTGGTTTGCATGGCGACGTTGTCTTGCGTAAAACAACAAACAACAGGACTTTTGTCAAAAATGAGCACCATTTTGTTCGGGATGCCCCTTTTGGCCGCATTTCTGATGTATATGGTTCGGATAAGGTCTTGAGAGCGGTCACGGGAGTTGTGGAAACCGGGCTATTATCATGGGCCAAGGCGGCATCACAGTTATGGAGCCGGTTGACGCAAAAGCGGAACCGGAGGAAATATCGACTAACTCCCAATTCATCCGGCGAGATGATGGGAAATTGCACTATTAGAGGATGGTAAACGGATGAAATCGACCTTGCGCGCAACTCTTGTAGCCGGTCTAGTTGTCATTGGCGCTATGGCCGTGGGTGCTCAGGCACAAAGCGCGACCGATGGTAAAAAAGACACTCATTTGCAGGCTGCTATTGCAGTGGTGGAAGCAACAAATACGTTGCCAAAATATGAGGACCAGATCGACCTGATCAAGAAAAATGCCAAGGTATGGCTGATCAGACAAAATCCTGCCCTTGAAAAGGTGATCAGTGAATCTGTTGAAAAGCAAGCAAAGGTATTGTCTAATAATGAGAATTTGTTGCTCGACAACGTTGCTACGGTTTGGGCTTCTTATTTCTCTGAGGAAGAGCTTAAAGAGCTGCAAGTATTCTTCAAAAGCGAAGTTGGCCAGAAACTCGGCTCTTATCAGGCTCGCATCATCGGTGAATCCATTGGGTCCGTACAGAAAATCAGCCAGACTCTGACTGCCGGTCTGGTAAATTCCGTGAAAGAAGACTTGGGCAAGAAGGGTCACAAGTTCTGATCTCGATGAACGAGATGAAAAATTGAGAAGCCACCCAACACGGGTGGTTTTTTTTATATTCGTGATCCAAATCGAGAATTTGTGATGTCTCTGTGATCATTCGCGTCATCTTGCGCCTTTTAATACTCTACAAGATGCCTATGTTGAGCGGAATGGGATGAATGGGGATGGTCTGTTGGGGTACCACAGTGATTTGTCGGAGCTTTTGGCAGCGATGATGTTTGCTGGAAACTGATTTGTTCCTCTCAAGAATCAGACCATAAATGAAGATATGCGATCAATGCTCTTTTGCGGGCAATAAGAGGCAAGATAATGAGTGAATTCGATTATGATCTGTTTGTCATCGGCGCTGGCTCCGGTGGTGTTCGTGCGGCGCGTATGGCGGCAACCTATGGCGCCAAGGTGGCGATTGCAGAAGAGTATCGGGTAGGTGGCACCTGCGTCATTCGAGGGTGTGTGCCGAAAAAGCTGATGGTCTACGCTTCCAAGTTTGCCCATGATTTCAAGGATGCAACGGGATTTGGCTGGACAGTAGGCGAAACCAATTTCGACTGGAACACACTGATTGAGCGCAAGGACAAGGAAATCGATCGTCTGAATGGCCTCTATATGCAGAATTTGGAGCGTCACAAGGTTGAAATCATTCATTCTCGTGCTGAAATAGAGGCGCCTCACCGGGTGCGCCTGGTCGGAGAAGACCGCCATGTCAGTGCGAGGCATATCCTGATAGCGACAGGTGGTCGTCCAAATTTCGCTGCCGATCTGCCGGGAGCTGAGCATATGATCACCTCCAATGAGGTCTTCCATCTGGAAGAAAAACCCGAACGTGTCGTTGTTGTCGGTGGTGGCTATATTGCTTTGGAATTTGCTGGTATCTTCAATGGCTTGGGCGTCGATACAACCGTTTTGTACCGCGGTGAGGAAATCCTGCGTGGTTTTGATGACGATATTCGTGCCACTTTGCACGAGGAAATGGAAAAGCAAGGTGTCAAGGTTATCTGTGGTGATCTGATCGAAGCGATTGACAAAGGATCGGAGGGCCTCACAATTCGGACCAAAGAGGGCCGTGTATTGGTTGCCGATCAGGTGCTGTCCGCAATCGGCCGTTCTCCTTACACAGAAGGTCTGGGGCTGGATCGCGTTGGTGTGGAGTTGGACAAAACAGGAGCCATCAAGGTCGATGAATACAGCCGCACCAATGTTGATCATGTCTTTGCTGTTGGTGACGTGACAAACCGTGTGAATCTGACCCCTGTTGCAATCCGTGAAGGCGCGGCGTTGGTGGAAACTCTCTATAACAACAATCCGACCAAGATTGACTACAAGGATATTCCGACCGCAGTCTTCACTCAGCCTGAAATTGGTACGGTTGGGCTCACCCAGGTTCAAGCTGAACAGAGCTATGACAATCTCGATATCTATATGGCCAAGTTCCGCCCAATGAAAAATACGTTGGCAGGCAATGATGAAAAGATGCTGATGAAGATCATTGTCGATACTGATAGCGACAGGGTTGTAGGCTGTCATATATTGGGGCCGGATTCGGGTGAAATGTCCCAGCTTCTGGGCATAGCGGTAAAAATGGGAGCGACAAAAGCTGATTTTGACGCAACAATGGCTGTGCATCCAACAGCCGCAGAAGAGTTGGTGACGATGAAAGAACCATCGACGCGGATCCGCAAGTAAAAGACAGAAATATCAAAATTGGGCTCAACCATCTGGTTGGGCCTTTTTTGTAAGCAATGAATATGATCAGGAAAGAGCGGGGAAAGTGAATGGCCTTGCTGATACGTGCAGCGACATCGACCGACAGGAGCGCTTTGGTGCAAATCGGCCTAACCGCTTGGATATCAGGAATTGCGCCTTTGCTGGATGATTTATGCTCTGAAGAACTCATTGAGATCGAGAAGTTATTCGACGATTTTATCAGCGCGCATTTTTGGGACGATCGCCAAAAGAATTCAGATGACTCGACAGGATGTGCCAGTTATCTCTTTTGTGCAGATCTTGGCGGCCAGGTCGTTGGTTTCTATGCCCTGCAAACCAGTTTAGGTAAAAATGGATATCTATCCGATCTATGGGTGGCCCCTCAATGGCAGGGGCAGGGTATTGCAACCCCTTTGATACAGGATGCGCTGGATAAATGCCGCCAAAATCACCAAACTGGTCTGGCACTGAAATTGCTGGCAAATAATAGGCGTGCTCAGGCTTTTTATGAAAAAAACGGTTTTTCAGAAACCCGTAGTATCTCTGTTTTTGATCCAATGCTAAAACGCTATCTGCCAAGGCTGGAAATGCTCTTTCGTTTTTGATAAGACCCTTCCACTCGTTTTCCTTCCGCATGGGGCAAGATATTGCCAATCAAGAAAATTCTCGACAATCCCGATCAATGGGTAGCGTATTTTGGTTATGGATCATTGGTCAATGACCGAACTCGCAATCTGGAGAGCTTTGGTTTGTCAGGTCGACTGAAAGGCTTTCGCCGTCAATGGCGAATGCGATCTGGTTATGGTGACACTGGTCAGCCGGGGAATGAGGGAGTGACTGCTCTTTCCGTTGTCCGGGATGACAATGCCTATTGCGACGGTCTTTTGGTCTTCGATCACAAGGACCATCTACCACAGGTAGACAAACGCGAAACCAATTATGATCGTTTGTCGCTGGATTTGGCGGATTTCGATTGTAATTTCGATATTCCGGCAGGCGTAGAAGCTTATATCTATATTGGCCAACCTCATTATACCCATTGGGCAGAAGGGGCCTTTCCAGTTCTTCAATCCTATATTGACGCGGTGATGCAAGGGTTTCTGGATAAGTTCGGTCACGCCGGACTTGAGCGGTTCATAAGCGAGACCGATGGATGGAGGGTGCCTATATTGCAAGATCGGCATAACCCAATTTATCCTCGCCCGGTGCTCCTCAATGCAAGTGAAGAGCGGCTTTTCGATCAGTTATTGCAAAAGGTTGGCGGGCAACCGGTTGCCCTTGTAACTTAGGCACACTATTTTTGATGAAAGCCAGACACTGATCTCCGGATAGAAGATCAGACAGATTTGGGAGCCATTGAATTGTGGGCTCCAGCCAAGGATATTTATGGCAATGGATGAAAAAGAAGAGAACGGCCTTACCAATCCCTTTCAGTCGTTCGATCCCGAAGGGAAAGCTGCTGATGAACATGAAGAGGCCAATAATCCCAAGCAGCGGGGCATCAAAGGTGTTCCGTTTCGGGTGATTGCACCCAATCTGGTGACATTAATGGCGCTCTGCGCTGGCCTTACTGGCGTTCGCATGGCGATTGAAGGCCGGTTCGAGCTTGCTCTCTACGCAATTCTGGCAGCTGCCTTGCTGGACGGTCTGGATGGCCGTATCGCGCGCTTGTTGAAAGGGTCCTCGCGCTTTGGAGCGGAACTGGACTCGCTAACCGATTTTGTGAATTTTGGTGTTGCACCAGCCTTGATGCTCCATGTTTGGATCCTGAAGGAGATTCCAAGCTTTGGCTGGATTGCGTCCCTGCTTTTCGCCATGTCCATGGTGTTGCGGCTAGCGCGCTTCAATGTGGCATTGGATGACAAGAATAAACCTGCTTGGCAGAAAGACTTCTTTGTGGGGGTACCGGCTCCGGCAGGGGCAATGTTGGTGTTACTGCCACTTTATCTGGAACAGGTAGGATTGCCTAAATATAGCGAAATGGCCCCCTTGGTGCTGGCTTATACATTGTTTGTTGCAATGCTCGTGGTTTCCTCTATCCCAACTTATTCAGGCAAGACCATCGGTGTGCGTATTCCAAGGGATCGTGTTTTACCTCTTTTTGTCGGTGTCATTGCCTGCGTTGCGCTTTTCTTCTCATATCCATGGGTGACACTCACTCTGATCTCACTTGGTTATTTGATCTCCATTCCTCTAGCGCGTCGTGCCTGGCACAGAGCCAACCGCGCAATGGGCGACAGCGCAGAAGCTGAGTTTGGTGATGTCAATTTTGGTGAGGATTTTGAAGAGACAGACAGCAATAAGAAGTAGTGATGAGTAACTACGTGCTTTTAAAACAAAAAAGGGCGATGCTGATATCAGCATCGCCCTTTTTCAGTTCTGATTGAGCCAGTTCAGCTATTCTGCAGCATTGACGTAGTCGATGTCGTTTGGCGCAGGCTTGTTCGCACTCGTTTTTGCTTTGGGCTGCAACGCCACAACATCAGCTGCTGCTGGTTGCGCCATAGCTGATGCTGTTGCACCTCCTGCCACACCTGCAGATCCGGCAATCGGAACACCAGAGCCACGTTGTTTTCTGAGACCGGTGAATAGCCCCAGAACCCAGCGACCTGCTGGCAGCAGGGTGACAGATGGCATAGCCAGCAACACCGGAATGAGCACCAGGGTCAGGATGGTCGAGAAGGCCAAACCGGAAATCACAGCTGTTGACAACTGAACCCACCATGTTGCCGTGATACCGCCAACTGAGATGACACGTTCAAAGAAATTGAAGTTCACCTGTGTTGCCATCGGTATCAGACCCGCAATGGTGGTAATCGTCGTGAGCAAGATCGGACGGATACGTTGAGCGGCTGTTTTGACAATCGCCTCAACCGGTTCGATGCCATCGTGGCGGAATCGATTATACGTATCGATCAACACAATGGCGTTGTTCACCACAATTCCGGCAAGAGCCACCACACCAGTCCCTGTCATGATGATGGAGAATTTCTGGCCTGTGATCATCATGCCCAAAAGTACTCCAAAGACTGACAGGATCACTGTCGAAAGGGTCAGAAAAGTCTGATAGAAGCTGTTGAACTGGGTGATCAGGATCATCGCCATGATGAAGAGGGCACCAACCGCCGCCTTCATCAAGAATTCGCCAGACTCTTTCTGATCCTCATCCGCACCGCGGAATTTGAAGATGACATCTGCTGGCCATGTTTGGCTATCCAACCAAGCCTGTACTTCCTTCACTTTGTCATCGACAGTGACACCGTTATCCTTCACCACAGTGGCTTTCACATTCATGGCGAAGAAGCCATCACGACGGGTGATGGAAGAGACTTTCTGCTTTGGTTCGATCTTGATGAAATTGCTGATTGGAACCTGACCATTCGGCGTGATCAGTTTCAGCTGGTTCAACTGATCCAGATTACGCTGTTCCTGGGGCAAGCGTACACGGATTTCTACTTCATCTTCTGTATCATCCGGGCGATATTTGCCGATCATCACTCCGTTGGTCACGAGCTGAACCATGGCACCGACCGGAGCGATGGCAGCATTGTAACGACCAGCTTCCTCGCGATCGATATCCAGTTCAAGTTCAATGCCGGGCAGAGGGCGATCATCCTCTTGCTCTATCAAGCCGTCAATCTGATCAAAGCGCTTGCGCACAATTGCAGTGGTCTCCATGACGCGATCATAGCTGTTTGACGTGACCTGCAACGTGATGTCTTTACCGGTCGGAGGGCCGCCCTGAACCTTCTGAATTTCCGTGCGGATACCCGGAATGAGAGCTGCTCTTTCACGAATATCTGCAAAGATTGCATCTGCCTTGCGGCGTACGGCATAGTCATTCAGCTCCATTGATAGGGTGCCAATGGTGTCATTGGGTTTGTTATTGGAGCCAAGAGCATTGAAACCACCACCGCTTGCTCCCGATGGATTGGAGGTGGTTACCACATCACGGACGCCGGGTGTGGTGAGGACGATATCTTCGACCTGTTTTACCAGAGCACGGCTTTCCAAAGCAGACATGTTGCCACGGGCTGAAACAAAGACCGTGGCAAGACGCGGTTCTTCCTCAACAAAGAATTCGACCCCTTTGCTGTTTTGGCCGAAGGCGGTGACAATGACAAAGCCAGCTCCAAGTATGGCACCAATGGTCAGGAAGTTACCTAGCGGGTGTCTCACCAGCCAATGAAGGAAGCGTACATAGATACCAGTCAGACCCGTGACTTCTTTCGGATCAAAATGCTCTCCACCAGAAAGGTGCGCAGCATTGGCCATCTCTTCTTCAGATGCTTTTTTACGACCAATGAAACCACCGGTTACTGGCAGGAAGACCATGGCGGTCAAAAGAGCGGCCGACAGTACGATAATGACCATGATCGGCAAGTAGCTCATGAACTCACCAGCGACGCCTGGCCACAGCAGCATCGGCAGGAAGGCTGCCAAGGTTGTTGCTGTAGAGGATGTGATCGGCCAGAACATCAGCTTTGCTGCACGAATATAGGCTTCCTTGCGCTCCATTCCTTCCGCAATTTTGCGATCGGCATATTCCACAATCACAATGGCGCCATCCACCAACATACCCACGGTCAGAACAAGGCCGAACATGACCATCATGTTCACCGTCATGCCAATGCCGGAGAGGATCAGAAAGCCGAGCATGAAGGAAGTTGGGATCGCGATACCGATCAACAAGGCTGAACGGAACCCAAGGGCTGCCAGAACCAGCATCATCACCAACGCAATTGCTGTCAGGATGGATGACTGAAGTGAACCAAGAACCTCATTGATCGGCTTGGCTTCGTCCAGCATGAAATCGACCCTTATAGCCGGATTCCAGTTGGCGGTCTCAGCTTTGACAACTTCTTGAACCGCCTGATTGTTTTCAATGATGTTGGTGCCAAGACGCTTTTTGATTTCAATTGAAATAGCTGGACGGCCATTCACGCGCGTAATGGCAGTTGGATCCTTGAAAGTACGCTTGATGTCGGCGATGTCCCCAAGGGTAACCACACCTTCGCCATTTTGTTTGATGGGGATGGAATAAACATCCTTGGCATCTTCAATCAGGCCCGGAACCTTGACATTGAAACGGCCCTGTCCATTATCCAGAAAACCGGCCGGAACCAGTTGGTTGTTCTGTGTAACTGCGGAGATCAGTTCGTTCTGCGTGACATTGTAGGATTCCAGGCGCATGAGATCGATTTCGACCTCAAGCAATTCATCCCGATGACCGGAGAGATTGGCTTCCAGAACGGTGGAAATACCTTCCAACTCATCTTTCAGGCGACGTGCATGACGATAGAGTGCGCGTTCCGGCACTTCACCTGATAAGGTGACATAGATGGTCGGTTGCAAAGAGAAGTTGGTCTCGGAAATCGTGGGTTCATCTGCGTCTGTTGGCAATTCAGCCTGAGCCTGATCCACCTTATCGCGAATATCGGCCAGAGCTTTGTCCTTGTCGAAGTCGATGGTGAATTCCAAAATGATACCAGCATGGCCTTCGGAAGCGACAGCGGTCATTTCCTTTAAACCATCAAGGCTTTGCAGCTTGTTCTCCATGGGGCGAATAAGCAGGCGGGCGGAATCTTCTGGTGAAATGCCATTCTGACTGATGGAGACGTAGAAAACTGGAACATCGATGTCCGGGTCCGACTCCTTTGGGATCGTGATATAGCTCATGATCCCGGCGGCGACCAGAACGATCATCATGGTCAGAACGGTCCTGCGGGCGCGCAGGATTGTATCTAGGATACCATTCATGATTGGCTATCTCCGCTTTGAGAAGCAGCAGTTTTACGATTGAAGTCGGCTACTGGTATGGCATCCACCAATTGGCCATCTTTGACATATTCCTGGCCAACCACGATCAAGGTAACCTCGGAAGGAAGGCCTGAAACCCAGACACCATTTTTGGCGCTAGTGAAAGTGGTGAGAGGGGTGAAGGCTGCTTTTTTGCCTTCCAGTCGCATAACGCCGATCGTGCCGTCATCGGACAAGGTCAGATGAGCCGGACTCATCAAATGGGCACTACTCTGAGGTAGATGCAGATTGGCAGTGGCGGTTACACCATCGCGCAAGGAGTGATCGGAATTGGACACTTCCACTTCTACGCGGAATGTACGGGTTTCCACATCGCTGGCGGTGGAGACATAGCGAACCATACCTTTGGTGGACTCACCTGTCACAAGCGTCACATCAGCTTCCAAACCGGATTTGACTTGTTGGATGTCACGCTCTGACACCTGACCAATTATCAGCATTGGGTCTGCGTTCATCACGGTTGCACAAGCGCCACCACGATTGAGCTGATCACCAATTTCCGCCAGTGGGCCCTGAACAATGCCATCAAAGGGAGCTGTAATATGGGTGCGTGCCATTTCTAGGGTGGCTTCTTCGACCTGCGCCAAGGCCGCATCACGGTTTGCACGAAGCGCGGTCAGTTCAGCTGTGGTCGCAAACCCCTTTTTCTTGAGCCGTTCCTTTGCATTCAGATCAAAATCGGCTTTTGCCAGCGCTGCTTTGGCCTGTGCAAGGCGTGCCTGACGAGATCCTTTGTCCAACTCGCATAACAAGTCACCCTTTTGAACTTGCTGCCCTTTGGAAATTGGGCGAGAGCGCACAATCGCGTCAGTTTCGGAGCGAACCACAACTTTGGTATCCGCCTGGGTGCGACCGCGAATGACCAGAAGGTTATCTCGCTGCTGTGCTTTGAAATCTTGCACGGCAACCCGTGTCAGAGCTTTTTGTTGATCTGTATCGCGTAGCGCAGGAGGTGGTGCGCCATTTTCATCAGACTGACCGGAAACAACCATTGTGCCAGTTGCCAGCCATCCTGTGATGCAAGCTGAGAATAGAAGAGCGAGCCCGTAAGAGCCTTTTATTCGCAACGCCATCGTTCAATCATCCTTCAAAGTCAAAAGAGCTTGTAAGGAAGGAGAGATGCTCTTTTGATAATTGCAATCGGCTTGGTGCCGTTTCGGTTCATATAGGTATTGCCTCCAAAAATTGGAGGCAGAAGCGGGAAAATATCTGCCCAAATAGAAATTATACAGCCAGCTTGCCAGATAAATCGATCGGCAGTTCGCCATTGGCGATCGCCATAAGCTGTGCGCGATTTTCTTTCAGATAGGCAATTGATGCCGTTATTACATGTGCTCCATAGCGACGTGTCCATTCTCCGGCAGCGGCAATCAGTGGATCGTAATTTGTTTCATCAGGTGAGCATTTATCCTTACATTCTGTCATGCAATTCAGTTCTTCATTGAGTTGCTCCAGTCTCAGATCAAGCGCTTTCTCAATCACTTTAGGGCCGAGCAATTTTGCATAAATTGCCACGAGCAAAAATCCGGAACGAAATACATCAGGTTTGGGTGGCTGGCTCAATTCTTCCAAAAAAGCCTGACGCCCGGCATCGGTAATGGAATAGACCTTGCGCGCTGGTTTTCCTTCCTGAGGTTCCAATCTGCAGGTTACCAATTCCTCTGCCTCCAGACGATTCAGGGCAGGATAAATTGACCCGAAACTGGCTTCTGCGAAATAGCTATAGTCGCCCTCGCTTGACGCTTTGCGAATGTCATATCCCGTTGTGTCACCTCGGAACAGAATTGCCAGACATAGGCCTTTTACATTCATGTATGGTCTCCATAGCCCATTGCTGGTTTTGGGCTTGTATGCACTACCTGTTTGTACCTCTCTATAAGGCGTATATTAAGTTTAGGTATATGCCGGATCGATATAATATCGTTTATATATATGCCGGAACGATATATGTCTAGTATATATATAATGTGGATGTGGTTTTTACGTAAGGAAGAATGCGGCAAACGGTCTCGAAAGCATGACTTGCCAATCGATCTGTAAGGCCGGACAATGGTCGTCAGAGGCAGTTTAAAATAACGCGTGACCTCCCAATTTCTATTTGCATCAGATGAGGAATGAAGCCGCAAAAGGATAGTCATTCAATCATTTGGAGGGAAAAGAGCTAAGAATGGAGCCAGACTGTGCCAATCACCAATCTAGTGCCACCGCACCGTCGTCAGGAAAAGGGAATCAAGGGGCTTTTTAAAAATCCTCTTATTCGTTTACTGGCCATTAATTGGCTGATAGGCCTCTTTACCACTATTCTGATTTGCGCCGGAATTTTACTCACCAATGCAGCTGGTATGCAGGAGCTGATCCTCAATAGCGAGAATCCTATTGTGCCACTTGCTTTACTTTTCTTTGGCTTGCTGATCACAATATGCAGCGTAGCCATGGGGGTCGCTGTTATGAGTTTGCCGCGTGAGGATTTGGGTGACGACCCGGATCGGTAAAATGCGATCAAGCGACAGCATTTTCGGTTGTCTAGCAAGAAATGCTTGTAGCTTGAGTGATTTCATACTCAATCCTGAATTTGTTCAAAGATGATTAAAATGAATTCGTATGGCTTATTGAAGCAACTCAGTTAAATCAACGAATGAATTAATCCTAAAAATCGCATTTTTAGGGATAATATTCCTGCACTAAAACGGTGATATGGTGGAAAACCATATTTATAGCTGACATATGTCAAAAATTATTTTGATCTACCTCAAAAGATGGCTGATAAGCTCAACTTTTATCCTTTCGATTATAGGTTTGAATCTAAAGCGTTAATTTTTATGAATAAAACAATATGCTGACAGTTGTTTGTTTCTTGAAACTTCTTGCTGTGGTAAGCGCTTGCTACTTTTGAACGATCCCTACTAGGCTCGTGCCAGCTCACCCCGGGTCTGTAGCATGGCTGCTTGCGCGCCAAATTCTGGCGTAGACCAATCCTTGAATTCATACGGGGCAGGGCTTCGAGATTAAAACATATCTGGAGGTGAAAAATGCTCAAGAAAACTCTGGCTGCGGCCCTATTGGCTAGCGTCTGTGCTCTGCCAATGATGGCAGCAACTGCTTCTGCCGAAGTGGTTTATCATCGTGGCAATACCGCAGACCCTGAAACCCTTGATCAGCATAAAACATCCACCACTTACGAGGCGCATATTCTACGCGACCTCTATGAAGGTCTTCTGTCCTATAGCGCAGATGGCAAAGCTATTCCTGGCGCGGCAGAAAACTGGACGGTTTCCGACGACGGCATGGTTTACACCTTCAAGCTGCGCGACAATGGCAAATGGTCCAATGGTGATCCTGTCACCGCCAATGACTTTGTCTATTCCCTTCGCCGCATCATGACCCCGGATACCGGTGCCAAATATGCCAACATCCTTTATCCGATTAAAAATGCGGAAAAAGTGAATAAGAGTGAGGCAAAGGTCGAAGAGTTGGGTGTCAAGGCGATCGACGACAAAACTCTTGAAATTACTCTGGAAGCTGCAACTCCCTACTTCCTCGAACTGCTGACACATCAGACCGGTCTTCCGGTTCACAAAGCATCTGTTGAAAAGCATGGCTCCGACTTTGTTCGTGCTGGCAACATGGTCACCAACGGTGCCTTCACTCTGGCTGAGTTCGTACCAAACAGCCATGTGAAAGCGACCAAGAACAAGCATTTCCATGATGCGGCCAATGTGAAGATCGACACCGTCTTCTTCTATCCAACCGAAGACCGCGGTGCTGCTCTGCGTCGCTTTCAGGCTGGCGAATTGCATTCAAACAATGATGCGCCAACCGAGCAGGTCGATTTCATGAAAAAGGAAATCGGTGATCAGTTCCGTGTCGCGCCATATCTGGGTACCTATTATTATGCGATGAAGGCAGACAAGGATAAACTGAAAGATCCTAAAGTCCGTCGTGCTCTGTCCATGTCCATCGACCGTGAGTTCCTGGCTGAGTCCATCTGGGGCGATACCATGGTTGCAGGCTATTCCTTCGTACCACCAGGAATCGGCAACTATGGCGAGCCAGCATTTGCTGACTATAAAGACATGGATCAGCTGGATCGTGAAGATGAAGCCAAGAAGCTTCTGGCAGACGCTGGCTATTCTGAAGCCAATCCGCTGGAAATCGAAATTCGCTACAACACTTCCGAGAACCACAAGAATACTGCTGTTGCGATTGCAGATATGTGGAAGCCGATTGGTGTGACGGTTAAGATGCTGAACACCGATACCAAAACCCACTATGCGCATTTGCGTGATAAAGGTGACTTTGATGTCGCCCGTGCTGGCTGGATTGGTGACTATTCAGATCCTCAGAACTTCTTGTTCATGGTTGAGTCCGACAACGATGGCTTCAACTATGCCAACTACAACAATGCCGAATATGATGGTCTGATGGACAAAGCTGCCAAGACCGTTGACCTCAAAGAACGTGCTGAAATCCTGAAGCAAGCGGAAACTCTGTTCATGCGCGACCTGCCATTCATCCCTCTGATGTATTACGGCTCCATGAACCTGGTATCTCCGAAGCTCAAAGGCTTCAAAGATAACCTGCTGAACGTGCACCCGACCCGTTGGATGTCCGTAGAAGGCTAAGGATCATTCCCGAATAATATAAAGGCTGCCCCTCAAGATGGGGCAGCCACCATATGCCAGTCTATCCATAGTCTGTGCCGCAAAGAGCGATGGCTTATGCTGTTGTTTCTATGGTGTCACTTGGGTGGTCATGGCAGGCCTTATGCACACGCTGTTGGGCAAATTTAGTAGCTGATAACATCTCGGAAAAGACTTTGGTCAATCTCTGCTTTGCAAGACAGGGATAATCAGAAGGCAAGCCAGATCAGAGCGAAAAGCAAGTGATCAATCTGGTGCAAATCAGCTCACAACTCAGCACCAATGGCAATGTCCAGCTGCATAAGAGAAAACTGAGGAAACCGGCATGTTGCGTTATGTGCTCAAGCGCTTGCTAACCGCAATTCCGACATTATTTTTGATTGTTACCATCTCCTTCTTCCTGATCCGCGTCGCCCCCGGTGGTCCGTTCGATCTGGAGCGCCCACTTGAGGCCAAGGTGATGGAGAACCTGAACAAGATTTACCAGCTCGACAAGTCGCTCTGGGAGCAATATCTCATATATTTGAGTAATATTCTCCAAGGTGATCTTGGTCCCAGCTTCTTCTATCGTGATTTTAGCGTCAACGAACTCCTGATTGAGCAAGGTTTGCCTATTTCCGCCGAAGTGGGTGGTTATGCGCTGCTCTTGGCTTTGATCGTTGGCTGTGCGCTGGGAATTATGGCTGCGCTCAAGCAGAACCGAGCTCCCGATTACACTGTCATGACCTTCGCGACCATGGGCATTACCATCCCCAATTTCGTGGTTGCACCAGTACTGACGTTGATCTTTGGCGTTGCCCTTGGATGGCTGCCTGTAGGTGGCTGGAATGATGGTGCCTGGCCAAACAAAATTCTACCAATCGTCACACTTGCTCTGCCGCAGATTGCCATCGTGGCTCGTCTGACACGCGGATCGATGATTGAGGCGATGCATTCGCATCATATCCGCACTGCACGCGCAAATGGTCTGCCCGGCTGGATGGTTGTCATCGTGCATGCATTGCGTGGCGCATTGTTGCCGGTGGTCTCTTATGCCGGCCCTGCCGCCGCTGCATTGCTTACTGGCTCGGTAGTCATCGAAACCGTCTATCAGATCCCAGGTATCGGTCGCTACTTTGTTCAAGGTGCGCTGGATCGTGATTATACGCTTGTGATGGGTACCGTGATTTTGATTGCTGTTTTCATCATGATTTTCAACCTGATTGTTGACCTGCTTTATGCATGGCTCGACCCTCGTGTTCGTTACGATTGAGGCCAGCCATGAGTGATACAATGAAAAACACAATGAAAACTCCCGCAGGAGCTTTGACCGAGACGCTTGTTGAAGCGCAGGTCGGTCGTTCCCTTTGGGACGACGCATGGGCGCGTCTGAAGGCCAACAAGGCAGCGATGGCTTCCTTCGTGGCTCTATTCATCATCTCCGTTGCCAGCTTTTTTGGACCCATGCTGTCACCGCATGGCTTCGATACAGTCTACCGGAACTATGTGAAGGTGCCGGCCTCTCTCACCGCCTATCCAAGAAATGAGGCGATTGAACCTGCCCTGGAAAAAGCCTTGAAAAGGGCGCGACTGACGATCACCTCTGTCGCAATCGAAGGTGATCAGGTGATTGCAGAAGTCACTTCCCGCAGAGAAATTCGTGAGCGTACAGCGCAATATGTTGATCGTTCAGATTTGTTCAAGAGTGCCAAACTGCAGGATTTCTCTGATGACAAGCAAAGCGGTAAACTAATCGCAGACATCGACCGCAAGCATTTCTATTTTGGCACCGATGCCAATGGTCGCGATCTGATGACCCGTACCCTGATAGCTGGGCGGGTGTCGCTCGTGATTGGTCTTCTGGCTTCCGGTGTTGCCTTGCTCATAGGTGTGACCTATGGCTCATTGTCCGGCTATTTCGGTGGCCGGGTTGATCTGATAATGATGCGTGTAGTTGATGTTCTCTATTCGCTGCCATTCATCTTCTTCGTTATCTTGCTGGTCGTCTTCTTCGGGCGAAATTTCATACTCATGTTCATAGCCGTAGGTGCAGTTGAATGGCTTGATATGGCAAGGATTGTTCGAGGGCAGACGCTTTCAATCAAACGTCAGGAATATGTGCTGGCGGCTGAGGCAATGGGGGTCGGAACCGGTGGTATCCTGAAACGGCATATCATCCCGAACACCTTGGGCCCAGTTGTGATTTTCGTCACGCTTCTGGTTCCAAAAGTCATCCTGCTGGAAAGCTTCCTGTCTTTCCTTGGGCTTGGCGTGCAAGAGCCAATGACCTCCTGGGGTGTTTTGATCTCGGAAGGTGCTCGGAACCTGCAAGGGGCAAGCTGGATGCTTCTGTTCCCGTCAATCTTCCTGACCACCACGCTCTTTGCGCTGAACTTTATCGGCGATGGCCTGCGTGATGCTCTGGATCCAAAAGATCGCTAGAAGGGAGACAGAACAATGACAAATCAAACACAACCGCTTCTGGACGTGAATGACCTGCATGTGCGCTTCTCCACCAATGATGGGGTTGGTGTGCATGCCGTGAAAGGCATTCATATGCACATCAACAAAGGCGAGACTGTCGCTGTGGTGGGTGAATCAGGATCTGGTAAGAGTCAGGTCATGATGTCCGCTATGGGCTTGCTCGCTGAGAATGGCTGGGCCGAAGGGTCGGTCAAGTATGATGGGCAGGAAGTTCTGGGGCTCTCCAAGCGTAAGCTGAACAGCTATCGCGGTTCCAAGATGACCATGATCTTTCAGGAACCCATGACCTCTCTTGATCCACTCTATACTGTGGGACGGCAGATTTGTGAGCCTCTGATTGTTCATCAGAAAATGAATACGAAGGCTGCAATGGTGAGAGCAATCGAACTGCTTGATCTTGTGGGGATTCCTGATCCAGCAAAACGCATCAAGGCCTATCCGCACGAAATGTCCGGTGGGCAACGTCAGCGCGTGATGATCGCTATGGCTCTCGCCAACAATCCCGATCTATTGATCGCGGATGAGCCAACCACGGCATTGGATGTGACCATTCAGGCGCAGATCCTGCAATTGCTGGCCGAGCTCCAAAAGAAGCTGGGTATGGCCATTCTTTTCATCACCCACGATCTGAACATCGTGCGTCGCTTCGCTGATCGTGTTTATGTGATGAAGCGTGGCGAAGTTGTCGAAGAAGGAGAAACCAAAACCATCTTTGACACGCCAAGCCATGACTATACCAAAATGCTGCTTGCTGCCGAGCCTGATGGCATCAAGGAAGCTCCATCAGATGATGCAGATGTCTTGCTTGAAGGCCAGGGCGTCAATGTCACGTTCAATATCGTTGAAGGCCTGTTTGGCGGCCAAAAAACTGAGCTGAGAGCTGTCAATGATGTCAATATCCAGCTGCGTCGCGGCCAGACCATCGGTATCGTCGGTGAGTCCGGGTCTGGTAAATCCACCCTTGGTCGGGCATTGCTGAAGCTGAACAATTCTACAGGTAAGGTGCTGTTGGACGGCGTCGATATGAGTGTGATCAGCGAAGGTGATATGCGTGCTCATCGGCGCGAACTGCAATTGGTCTTCCAGGATCCGTTCGGATCTCTGTCTCCACGTATGATGGTCGGGCAGATCATCACAGAAGGTCTCCTGGTGCATGAGCCGGGTCTGACCGCAAAAGAACGAGATCAGCGTGCGATTGAAGTTCTGCAAGAGGTTCAGCTGGATCCATCCATGCGCAACCGCTATCCGCATGAATTTTCTGGCGGTCAACGTCAGCGTATCGCGATTGCCCGTGCAATGGTGCTCAAACCACGCATCGTGGTGCTGGATGAGCCAACTTCTGCGCTGGATCGTTCAGTGCAGAAGCAGATTGTTGAACTGCTCCGTGATCTGCAGGAGAAGCACAATCTCTCCTATCTCTTCATCTCCCACGATCTTTCGGTGGTACGTGCCATGTCAGATTATGTGATGGTGATGAAGCATGGAGTAATTGTTGAAGAAGGTTTGACCGATCAGGTTTTCGATGCTCCCAAAGAGCTGTATACGCGCCAGTTGATGGCCGCTGCTTTTGATTTGGAGCCAATCTCGGCTTAAGCGAAGGCTAGAGACAATCAAGCAATGAAAAAGCCACCGGAGAAGTCTGGTGGCTTTCTAGTTTTCAGAGTTCGAGGCCTTGATCAATAAATGTGTGAATGCGGCACTTAATTCTGATCGCTCGGCGCTGTTCATTGTGGGCCAAAGAAGGATGGAACCAAGAAAGGCGGAATATTCCAATTCAGCAATGCGGCGTGGGGGGATGGCAAAAGGTCGATTCAAAGAGATATAAAGATCCTCCAGAAAGCGAAGACGCTTCTGATCGACCGCTTGTACCAATTCACCGACCAATTGACTGCGTCCGGCCAATTGTCGAATGGCGATTTCCAGTTTCAGATCAAGCGCCAAAGTCAGCTCGTTCAAAGCCTCAAGTTGCTGACTGGCACCGGATTGTCGGGCAGCCTTTTCGATTACATCCAGCGTATTACGCCGCTCCCATTCATCAATCAATGCCTGTAGATAGGTCGAATGGTCCTTGAAATGATGATAGAAAGAGCCCTTGGTGCGTCCTGCTTTCTCGCATAAGCGATCAACCACCAAAGCATCGGGCCCTTCATTTTTAAGAAGAAGCCCCCCAACTTCGATCCAGTCTGATTTTGAGAAGCGTTGAAATTTTGACATCACGCGATCTGGCCCAATAGTCCGGGAATGCCAATGGCAATGAACAGAATCCATTGCGGCAATTCGATTGCTTTGCTTTTGGTGCCAAGCATAAGGACGAAGTTCCAGATTGCAAAGGCCCAAGCGAGGAATGTGGCCAAAGTAGCAAGAGGCCAGCCTGCGGGTGAGAAAAGTGCAATACCGTAACAGCCAGCCATTGTCACGAGTATGATGGAAACCATGTGCCAGCAATAATAGTTGGTGTATTTGGGAACCCGTTTAAGTTCGGAAGCCAACAGCGGCTTGGCAATTTCTCGCCCACCCAGAATGATATGGATGAGGGCTGTGGCCAATGACAATATCCCAGCTGTTGCAATCAGCCAGACATTCAACTCGGAAAGAAGCATGATCTTTTCCCTGTTTCTATGAGCAATATGCAGGTTATTCGATCAAAGGATGATTATTCTCCTCAGAATCACATACCATACTGAATGGTATGTTATATGATTGTCCAGAGAAGATTATGACGGATGATGGGATGTTCTGCCGGGGCGGACTGAAAAAGACAGGAAAAAGATCGTAGAGCGGCAGGCTCTTTGAAAGAATGGCAGGCGATATTGAAGTGCCGTTCAAAGAGGTTGGGGAACACTGGCAGCGTTCTGAAGTCTAAGCTTTACTTGATTCTATTCGTTGAACAGATCAAGTCTCAGAATAGATAGGCGCCGCCGATAAGGGCGACCGCGCAAAGTACAAAAAGAAGTAGGAAAATCTGGATTGATTTGGATAAATTCGGCTCATTCTCTGACATGACAAGGCCTTTTACGTACTGTTTAAACTGGATAATAGCTTACCAAATATAGGAATGCTGAATATCATTCAAAAAGTCGCAGGGCTCGATAACCTTGATTGATAGGGTTAATTCTCTCACCTTTGGATGAATACATAGATAGTGCCGCAAGGCCATTTGCCTTGCTCATGCATCTTGTCTATCGTGCAGAAATTGTGATGCTTTTCAGTGCCGAGATTCTCTATGCAGCAATTGGACGATCAAGCGCGACCGCCATTCTCCCCCGAAGTGGAGCAGTTGCTCAAAGCTTTCCATGCCCAAACGCCAATTCGGGCTTGGTCCATGATCATCACCATTTTCGGTGATTGCGTGATGCCAAGGGGAGGGACACTCTGGCTCGGTTCGCTGACACGTATCATGGAGGCCATTGATATAGGTCCCGGTGTTGTGCGGACTGCTATGTCAAGACTGGCTGCGGACAACTGGTTGGACCGTTCCAAAGTCGGACGTAACTCCTATTATCGCCTGACTGATAAAGGTGCTGAAACCTTCAAGGGAGCGACGCGTCGCATTTATTTTGAGACCACGCGATCATGGGATGGACAATGGATCATCGGCTTCTTGGCATCTGGTTCTGATAGGGCAACAAGACGCGAGGAACTTTTAGGACGAGGATATGGCGCCATAGCGCCAAATGTTGTGGTGCGCCCCTATACCGGGGTTTTGCCCGACTCTGATCCGCAAAATTGTGTTTTCTCTACTATCGATGGTCTGGGCCCAAATGCCTGGACATTGGCGGAGCAGGGGTGGCCCTTGGAGAAGATCTCTGAAGGCTACCATGAGTTCCTTGAGCATTATCGCGCTATTGATGAAGCCTTGGTATCGGGGCAGAGCTTCTCGCAATTGGAGAGCTTGATTATCCGTATCATGCTCATCCATGATTTTCGCCGCCTGGTACTCCGTGATCCGCTTCTTCCACCAAGTGCCTTGCCGAAGAACTGGCCTGGTGATGCCGCACGCCAGCTCAGCGCTCGCATCTATCACAGGGTGATGGAAGCGTCGGAAATGTGGCTTGATAGTCGCGCCGAAGGCGAATATGGGCCGCTTCCAGCCCCTGACTTCGATTTTTATCGCCGCTTTAACGCACTGTAAAGTCGCATATTTCTGCGCTTTCCCACGGCTGTAATTTAATATGTTACGAAATTGGCTTGATAAAAGTAAAATTTGTGACATATTAAATTCAGGACAACATTGTTGGTTGGGAGGACCAGAACCAATGTATAGCCAAGCGCTGAACGCGGCTGACGAGCGAGTGGAAGAGGATCAGGAATTCCTCGACGCCTTTCAAGCCCGTATTGATGACGAGCAAAAAATCGAACCCAATGACACCATGCCATCTGCCTATCGCAAGACGCTGATCCGGCAAATTTCCCAGCATGCCCATTCAGAAATCGTCGGGATGCTGCCAGAAGGTAACTGGGTGACACGTGCGCCAACCTTGCGCCGTAAAGCTGCGTTGCTGGCAAAGATTCAGGATGAGGGAGGCCATGGCATGTATCTCTATTCCGCATGCGAGACCCTTGGTGTCTCTCGTGAGGAGCTGATAGATGATCTGCATTCTGGCAAAGCCAAATACTCATCCATTTTCAATTATCCGGCTCTGAACTGGGCTGACATTGGTACCATTGGCTGGCTGGTGGATGGTGCTGCCATCATGAACCAGATCCCGCTGTGCCGCACATCCTTCGGTCCTTATTCCCGCGCAATGATCCGTGTTTGTAAGGAAGAAAGCTTCCATCAGCGCCAGGGTTATGAACTGCTTTTGACCATGATGCAGGGCTCTGATGAGCAGAAGGAAATGTGTCAGGATTCCATCAATCGTTGGTGGTGGCCTGCGCTGATGATGTTTGGACCATCTGACAAGGAAAGCATCCATTCCAGTCAGAACATGGCTTGGAAGATCAAGCGCTTCTCCAATGATGAACTGCGTCAACGTTTCATTGATGCCACTGTTCCGCAGGCTCACTTCCTTGGCTTGGAAGTGCCGGATCCAGATCTGAAATTCAACGAAGAGACCGGTCACTGGGACTTCGGTGACATCAATTGGGACGAGTTCGTGAATGTGGTTCGCGGTAATGGCATCTGTAACAAGCAGCGCATGAAAGACCGTGTGGCAGCCCACGAAAATGGTGCCTGGGTGCGCGAAGCTGCACTGGCTTATGCCGCCAAGCGCGCTGCTCCGCAAGCCGCCGCTGAAGCTGCTGAATAATCGCACTCGTTGGAAATGAAATTTTTAAGGAATGCCAGTGAGAGGACCGGAAGGAACATATAATTTCCTGATCGGACTGGAAATTCCGACCCGCCGAACTTGAGGCAGGGAATTGGAGGACATTAAAATGACCGAACAACATACCCCACTTTGGGAAGTTTTTATCCGTGCTCGTAACGGTATGGCTCATCGCCATGCAGGCTCTGTTCATGCAGCTGATGCCGAAATGGCACTGCAGGCAGCGCGCGACGTTTATACCCGTCGTGGTGAAGGCTTGTCCCTTTGGGTTGTGCCATCCAATGCGATCGTTGCAAATGATCCGGATGAAAAAGGCATGATGTTCGAGCCGACAGCCGACAAGATCTACCGTCACCCGACCTTCTACGAAATCCCCGAAGAAGTCGGCAACATGTAATGAGGCTGGCCTGAGTGGGATCAGGTTTGGTCCTGTTCACGCCGCCCAAGCAAATGACGGAGACATTCATGTCTGATGCACTTTTCAAATATCTCGTCCGTCTGGCCGACGACACCGTAATTCTATCTCATCGACTGGGCGAATGGTGTGGTCATGCTTCTCACATTGAGGAAGATGTGGCCATGACGAACATCTCGCTGGATCTGATCGGTCAGGCCCGCAATCTCTATTCCTACGCTGCTGAAGTAGAAGGCAAAGGGCGGGATGAAGACCAACTGGCTTATCTGCGCAATGAGCGTGAGTTCACCAACCTAATTCTGGTTGAACAGCCAAATGGCGATTTCGGCAAGACCATGGCGCGCCAGCTTCTCTATTCCGCATTCATGCTGCCTTTCTGGGAAGCCATGATGGCCTCCAAGGACAAGCAACTGGCGGCTATCGCAGCCAAGGCTGAGAAGGAAGTAGCATATCATCTGCGCCATGCCGCCGAATGGACCATTCGTTTAGGTGATGGAACTCCTGAAAGCCATCGTCGCATGCAAGAAGGCATCGACGAGCTTTGGATGTATACCGGCGAGCTTTTTGCCAAGGATGAAGTCGAAAAAGAGTTGATCGAAGCTGGGATTGCGATTGATCCGGAAAGCCTGCGTGGTGCTTGGGAGCGAACCATCGAAGAGGTTGTGACCCGCGCGACATTGAAGCGCCCGGAAGATGGCTGGATGCATGTGGGTGGCCGCAATGGCGTGCATACCGAACATCTTGGCCATGCCTTGTCAGATTTTCAATATCTGCAACGGGCATATCCTGACTGCACCTGGTAAACGCCTCAAAAGGGAAGGGCCCGCTTTCGGCGCTTCCCCTGATCTGTCTGCAGATCATAAATCAAATCTCGAAAAGGACCTCAGTCACAAAGGACCAAAGCTATGCATGAGGAAAGGACCAGCTCCACTGCACCTTCCAATCGTCAGGCCTTGGCCTGGGCCGCCGTTTCAGAAGTGGTGGATCCGGAAATTCCGGTGCTGACCATCGCGGATTTGGGCGTATTGCGTGATGTGCAGGTCGAACAGGATGGTAGCGTCCTTGTTACCATCACCCCGACCTATACGGGGTGTCCGGCCATGAACATGTTTGAGATGGATATCCAGCTCTCATTGGCCAAGGCGGGGTTCGATAAAACAAAGATCGAAACCGTTCTTCATCCGGCTTGGACCACCGATTGGTTGACACAGGAAGCTCACGACAAACTGGAAAAGTTTGGCATTGCTCCGCCGAAAGGCAAGGCTGGTCGCCGGGCTTTATTTGGTGAGGAAAGTGTGAACTGTCCCAAATGTGGATCCAGCCATACAGAACGTATTTCCGAATTTGGTTCGACTGCCTGCAAAGCCCTGTACCGATGCAAAGACTGCGCGGAACCTTTCGATTATTTCAAATGTATCTAACCGAACCAATTGATCTATCGAGATTAATTAGGTTGCGGATAGGAAAGAGGTAAAGTATGAGCCCTCGTTTTCACTCTCTCAAGGTTATTGACGTCAAGCGCGAAACGCCGGACGCGGTTTCTATCGCTTTCGAACTGCCAGAGAATCTGAAGGAAGACTATTCCTATATCCCTGGCCAATATCTGACCCTGAAAGCCGATATCAATGGTGAGGACGTGCGCCGTTCCTATTCCATTTGTTCCGGCAAAGGCGAGGATATTCGAGTTGCGGTCAAGAAGATTGATGATGGAATATTCTCCCAGTATGCTAACGATGACATCACTGTTGGCATGAATATGGATATCATGACGCCCATGGGGCGCTTCTATTTGCCCGAAAATGGAACCGGCGAAGCACGTACCTACGTCGGCTTTGCAGCAGGCTCAGGCATTACGCCCATCATGTCCATTATCAAGGAAGTGATGCAGCGCGAGCCGGAAAGCCAGTTCTTCCTGTTCTATGGTAACCGTACCTCCCAGACCATTATCTTCAAAGAGCAGCTGGATGATCTGAAGGATCAGTATTTGGGACGCCTCTCTGTCTATCATATCCTGAGCCGAGAAGAGCAGGAGTTGTCACTTCTGAACGGTCGTTTGGATGAGGAGAAGGTCGAGGCCTTCCTGACGTCCATCCTGCCAGCAGGCGACATCGACCATGCCTTCCTGTGTGGTCCTGGCGAGATGATAGAAGAAGCTCGCATTGCATTGGAAAAGACCGGTCTTGATAAAGAATGCATCCATAATGAGCTCTTTACACCAGCTGATGGCTCCGCAAGCCATGAGGCCCACGAAGCAAAGGATGCCAAGGCAGTTGATCATAAGGCCAAGGTGGATATGATCGTCGATGGTGCACGTTATAGTCTGGATCTGGAGCCTGGGGAGACGATCATTGATGCGGCTCTGAAGGCGGATATCGAAGCGCCATTCTCTTGCAAGGGCGGTATGTGCTGTACCTGTCGTGCCAAGGTTCTGGAAGGTGAAGTGGATATGGCAATCAACTATTCACTGGAACCATGGGAAGTGGAAGCTAATTTCGTGTTGACTTGTCAATCCCGACCCAAGACCGATAAGGTCGTCGTCGATTTTGACGTTATGTAGGCCAATAATTAAGTGGATGATATCGAAAGCTGCACACGGAAATCCTGTGTGCGGCTTTTTTGTATTTGCGTAATTGAGCAAGGATTCATTCTTTGAAAACCATCACATCATAAAATTATACCGACTTGGCCGCATGAAACAGGTTCTTTCATGGCTTTCGGGTATCCTTAATTCATCGCTTCTCGCGATTGAACGGATCAGATATAGCGGGATATGAAAATGGTGCAGTGGGACAAAAGTGAGGTTGAGCAAAAAAACAACGACCGAAGTACGAGTAAAGCAACCTTGATGATGCCAGACCAGAACAACAATCAGTCGACCCGTTTGAACGGATCCGTGGCCATGAACAGGCAGCGTCAGCAGCTTGTACAAGCGCAAGCACCAGCACCAGCTGTGCGCCGTGGCCCCTATGTCCCGCCACCGCCTAAGGAACAATTTCGGGTTACTGCTGATATGCAACAGGCGGATGTAGCGCTTGAGAATGGCAATATTCAACAACCGAGGCAAGTTGCTATCGGAAAGCCTCTTGAAAAGGCAGTCATCCAGACATCATCGGCATCAATGCTGTCTAAGATGTCAATATTAAAGCCATATTGTGCCAAAGTGATGAAGGATCTTTCTCTCTTGAAAAGAGAGGATTTGCACAAAATGGCCATTGGCTTGGTGGCCTATCTGTTCCTGATTGGCGGAGCGGTTAGTGGTGCAGTGGTTGGCGGGGATCGCTTCTTCAAATTCCTGAGCTCTCACATGTATGATATGAGCAGCGATATGAATGCAGATCAGATACAGCGTGGAATGAAGACGGCAAGTCTCAAGCGATAGAAATCTGCAAGTCTGAAACAAGATAAAGCGGGCAAGGCCCGCTTCATATTCTAAACCAGATAAGATCTCACCTATTTGGCAATCGCAAAGGGCAAGGATATTTGATCCTGCTTTTCCGAATATTTATCTTTGATCACATAATGCGATTCATATTGGCCTTCCGGAAGACCAGTCAGGTCCACGGTCAGATTCAGATGTACTTCCTTGTTGTTGGCTCCGAGGGGTAGGTCGATTTTCAAAAAATCCGACCGTCGCAGAATAACTCTGCCAGTTGCATCGGAGAGAGAGAAGTCAATCCGGAATCCCGCTTCCCGTTCGCCGCTGGTGGTCGTCCCATAGGTAAAGCCAATGGGTTCCGCATAAATTATGTGAGTTTCATTGGGTTTGAAAACTGCTGACTCTTTGGGCGTGAAGCGACGAAATGAATAGATTTCCTGCACATATTGAGCGTTGCGTACTTTCATTGGCAGCTTGGCCCAAACTTTGTCGGACATTTCCAGCAATACATCATATGCTGCGACTGGCTGGCTGGCAGCCAGTAGATCTTCAATTTTCTTTGCAGAGTTTGTCAACTCTCCAGCATAGGCTGAAACACACAAAGATGTTACGACAGCCAATCCAAATGTAACGCGACGCAAAGTATTGATCATCAAAATCCTCCCCACTAGTGCTCAGGCAATCCGATTTGGTCACTATCTTCCCATTATGCCGAATTATGAAAATAGATGGGAACTAATTGAGCAAAATCGGACTGGTAACTCGCTATTGGGGACAACTGAATTAGGTTAGGAAATGCAGATGAGTAATGGAGAGAATGAGCATTGCCGTCACGTACCTGCTGATGATTGTAAATGCCGTGTGCCGTCGATGATCAGATTTGTGACCAATTCAGCATAATCAGTTCTGGTAAGATCACCGGTGGGGCGGAACCATAAATATGTCCAATTAAGGATCCCAAACAGGCTCATGGTCACCGGCATGATCATCTTATCGCGCGAAGCGACTGCTGGGCTGGCTGCAATCACTGCATCAGCAAAAATGGTGACAAGATCACGCTCCAATTGCTTCAGTCCGACCTGACGTTCTTTGGGAAGGAAGGATAGTTCATTGATTTGCAGCTTGTGCTTGTCATCTGCATCTTCATAAGCCAGCAAAAGAGCAGTAACCAAGGCCTGCAATTGTGCCTTGGGGGGAAGATCGCCATTCACTGCCGCCTGTACTTCATTCAGCAATTCTTCCAGGTGCACCTGGATGATATCAGTCAGCAACGCTTCCTTGTTTTCGTAATAATGATAGAGAAGTGCCTTGGAAAATCCACACGTCTTGGCGATCTGTGCCATCGAGGTTTTGTCGTAGCCCTGGGCTGCAAAAACCTTAGCGGATTGGTCCAGAATTGAGCGGCGTTTACTGCCATAATCAGCAGCGCGTGTACGGGCCATGGATTTTTCCATTTCAGCGAATGAAGGGGCGATCCTTGCCACTAGCCGCTAACAGATCCCTTGTTGGTCTTGCTTGATCAGGAGCTATTCGTCGTCTATGGCGCGAATGCGCTACTCATATAGCACTTGTCCGGCGAAGGAAATGGGAGAGTTGTGCGCCTAAACGTCAAAACCCCGGCTCTTTCACCGAAAAGAGTGATTAAATGGCAAATTATGGAGCCCAAAACGGCTTTTGCCCCAAGGGGCGCCAGAAGATCAGGATCAAAACCTATGTTGCGGTATAGGGACCAAGATCCTCCCTCTATGATCTTCTGGCAGCCATAGTGATAGCTTTCCTTTCCCAAAAAGCTCTCACCAATTGTTTGGGCTCCACACTTTGGGGTGGAACGGCGAACGACCTCAATTCTCTTTTGGTCGTAAATCCACAACCCGTTGGGCTTTACCAAGAGAACGCTCGACGGAATGTGGCGCACCAACATCGACTTTGACGGAAATGCCGATGTTATTCTTCACATGAGTCGCCAATTCGCGTGCACTGGCCTCACGGTGATTGTCTGATCCAGCTTCATCAGTTGCTTCCACCCGCACCAGCATACGATCCATGCGGCCAGAACGGGACAATTCGATTTGATAATGCGGTGCAAGCCCCCCACAGCGTAGCAATTGCTCTTCAATCTGGGTTGGGAAGACATTCACGCCACGAATGATCATCATGTCGTCAGAACGACCGGTGATCTTCTCAATACGGCGCATGGAGCGCGCTGTACCAGGCAACAAGGTTGTCAGATCGCGTGTGCGATAGCGAATAACCGGCAGGCCTTCTTTGGTCAGTGTGGTAAAAACCAACTCACCTTCTTCTCCATCTTCTTTTACTTCGCCTGTAATCGGGTCAATGATTTCCGGGTAGAAATGATCTTCCCAGATATGCAGGCCGTCTTTGGTTTCTACACATTCATTGGCGACACCGGGTCCCATAACCTCAGACAGGCCATAGATATCGACCGCATGCATGTCGAATGCTTGTTCGATCTCGCTGCGCATCTTGTTTGTCCATGGCTCAGCACCGAAGATACCAACCTTCAAGGAAGATGTACGAGGATCGATACCTTCCTTGCGGAATTCATCCAAGATGGACAGCATATAGGACGGGGTGACCATGATGATGTCAGGTTCAAAATCCTGAATGAGGCGCACTTGACGCTCCGTCATGCCGCCCGACATCGGAATAACAGTCGCACCCAGGGCTTCAGCGCCATAATGTGCACCCAGGCCACCGGTGAAGAGGCCATAGCCATAGGCGATATGGATCTTGTGGCCCGGGCGACCGCCTGCAGCGCGGATGGAACGTGCGACAACGCTGGACCAGGTCTCGATATCTTTCTTGGTATAACCAACGACAGTAGGCTTGCCGGTTGTACCAGAGGATGCATGAACGCGAACGATTTGCTCGCGGGGTACCGCAAACAGGCCAAACGGATAATTGTCACGCAGATCTTGTTTGGTTGTGAAAGGGAATTTGGCCAGATCGGCCAAGCTCTTCAAGTCATCCGGATGAACCCCGGCGTCATCAAAACTCTTTCGGTAAAAAGGTACATTCTCATAGGCATGGCGAATGGACCATTTCATCCGTTCAAGCTGCGTGGCGGCAATCTCGTCACGGGATGCAGTTTCAATCGCGTCTAGCTCACCAGCTTTTGGTGACAAATCAAGCATGTATTCCTCCCTCAAACACCGGCTCCTCCTGCCGGTTGGCCGCATATCAGCAGGCCAATATTCAAATATTGATCAACCGGGGTAAAGCATCTGGCTATTCGTCTGCCAAACGGGCGCCCGGCACCAATTCCCCTTTGATATTGCGGCTATTGCCGCGAAATTCTGCGATGATCTGGCCCTGTTCATTGCGTATGGTTACGTCATAAACACCGCTGCGACCGGCAAGAGAGCGCTCAACAGCTTCAGCGCTAAGGCGCTCGCCCAATTTGCCAGGAGCCAAGTAAGTGATGGAGCATTGCTGGGCAACAGTATTGATATTGTGACTGTTGCAGGCAAAGGCAAAGGCTGAATCCGCAAAGGTGAAAATATAGCCACCATGGCAGGTGCCATGACCGTTGCTCATTTCCTCGCGGATCACCATGCTCATTCGGGCGTACCCTGAGCGCACTTCTTCCAACACCATTCCCAATTTTTGCGTAGCTGGGTCAGCGTCCCACATTGCCTGTGCTGCTGCCTGTGCCAGGGTGTCCTTATCGGTAAAAACCTGTCCCATCAAAGTCCTCCTCTTTCACGACCAAATTCGATCAGACCTAGCGACGGCCTGTGAAATTAGGAGCGCGCTTTTCCATGAAGGCCATCACGCCTTCAATATAGTCTGGCGTGCGTCCGGCTTCGCCCTGATAATCCCGTTCCAGATCCAGTTGCTCATCAAGACTGTTGGAAGCGGAGGCATTCAGGGCTTGCTTGATCAAGCCAAGACCGATGGTAGGTTGAGTTGCAAGATGCTTCGCGAGGGCAATGGCTTCTTCCATCAAGGCTTCATCATCAACTGCACGATAGATCAAGCCCCATTCCTCTGCCTTCTCAGCTGAGATTGGCTCCGCCAGCAAACACAAGGCACGAGCACGGGCATCACCCAACAGACGTGGCAAGAAATAGGTGCCGCCAGAATCTGGAACCAAGCCGATTTTCGCAAATGCTTGCAGGAACTTGGCGCGCTTGGCTGCCAGAACAATATCGCAGGCCAGCGCAATATTCGCGCCTGCGCCAGCGGCCACACCATTCACCGCGCAAACCACCGGAATGGACAGGCTGCGCAATTTTCGAATGAGCGGATTGTAATAGGCCTCAATGGTTTGTGTCAGGTCGGGAGGAGGGGCGTTGGGGTCAGGTTTTACACGGTCTCCCAAATCCTGTCCGGCGCAGAAACCTTTGCCGGATGCGGTCAGAACTAAGGCACGACAGCTTTCATCCTGTTCCACGTCCACAAGCGCCGCCATCAGAGCCTTATGCATCTCCTCGTTAAAGGAATTCAACTTGTCCGGCCGGTTCAGCGTCAGAATCACATAGCCGTCCTGACGGTTCACCAATATCGGGGCTTCGCTCATGACAATGTCCTCCCAGAAATCATAGCGACAAACATGGAATATGAAATCAATGGCACTTTATTACTACTCACATCATATTTGAGATTTATTCTTTCGGTAAAATCTCGATGTTATAGAAAAAATTACTTGCATTGACTGTCCGGTCGGTTAATTATTGGAGAAACAAGAACCAACTGTCAATGCATCAAATTCTGAAATTTTGAAAACTTCGAAGATTTCTCATCCATCCACCCAGAGTGGAGCGAAGGCAGAGAAGTAAGATGTAGAGATAGTGAAAGGATAAAAAAGCGCCAATGTCCTGGTCCGTGAGATGTGGATGATGGTGCGTTGTTCAGGAGAGGGAACAAGTGGATGACCAGTTTTTTTGAAAGGCATCAGGCCACACTTCAAAAAGCGTGCGAGACAAGCCGGACAAGAACCTATTGGGCTGCCTATCCCGAAGCGCCTTCTGGCAAGATTTATGGCGAAACTGCCAAAGCAGATGCGCAAAGCACTTTCGACGCCATGCTGGGCCAGACCTTCGATCTTGGTCAACCAAACAATGGTGGCGCTGTTGGTGGTGAGGTCTCACCATTTGGTCTCGAGATGAATATCTCATATCCAGACGCCGATGTAGAGCAGCTTGTTACAGCTTCCAAGGAAGCTGGCAAGGCTTGGGGTAAGGCCTCTGTCGAGGATCGCGTCGGTGTCGCGCTGGAATGGCTGGATCGTTTGAACAAGCAATCCTTTCTGATTGCCAATGCCGTGATGCATACTTCAGGTCAAGCCTTCATGATGGCCTTTCAGGCTGGTGGTCCGCACGCTCAAGACCGTGGTCTGGAAGCTGTTGCCTATGCATATGATGAAATGGCGAAACTGCCAGGCCAGGTGCGCTGGGAGAAGCCACAAGGCAAAAATGATCCATTATTGCTGGATAAAACCTTCCGCATCGTGCCGCGTGGTGTGGCACTGGTGATCGGTTGTGCAACATTCCCAACCTGGAATACCTATCCGGGACTTTTTGCAAGTCTGGTCACCGGCAATCCAGTGATTGTGAAGCCGCATCCTGCTGCTATCCTGCCTCTGGCCGTCTCATTGAAAATTGGCCGGGAAGTGCTGACAGAGGCCGGTTTTGATCCAAATGTTTTGTTGCTGGCAGCGGACAATGCTGATGCGCCAAAGACCAAGGACTATGTGACTCATAAGGATGTCGCCATCATAGACTTTACCGGGTCTTCTACATTTGGTCAGTGGGTGCGTGAGAATGCAGGCAATGCGCTGGTTTATACCGAAGAAGCTGGTGTGAATTCCATCGTCATCGATAGCACCGACAATTTCCGTGGGATGACGTCAAACATCGCTTTCTCACTGTCTCTCTATACGGGCCAGATGTGTACTGCTCCGCAGAATATCTATATTCCGCGTGGCGGCATTGAAACCGATCAAGGCCATAAGAGCTTTGATGAAGTTGCAGAAGGCATCAAGATCGGCTTGGACAAACTATTGGGTGATCCAGCTCGTGCTGCTGCCATTCTCGGTGCTGTGCAGAATGAGGCGACCATTGGGCGCATCAATAGTGTTCAGTCTCTAGGCCGTGTCGTGCGCGAAAGTAATGAAGTTGAAGGCATGAATGGTGCACGTTCGGCAACGCCGACTGTGGTCGCTGTCGATGCGAAGGATGAAGGCGCGTATCTGGAAGAGCGCTTTGGCCCGATTTCCTTTGTAATCGCAACGGACAGCACCGGTCAATCAATCGAGATTGCATCCAGATCAGCCAAGACCAAGGGCGCAATCACTGCGGCACTCTATACCACATCAGAAGATGTGATTGATCAGGCAGCCGATGCTTTCGCGTGGGGTGGTGCTCCGCTTTCAGTGAATTTGACTGGTGGTATCTTCGTCAATCAGTCAGCAGCTTACTCCGATTTCCATGTAACCGGTGCAAACCCGGCAGGCAATGCAGCCCTGACCGATGCCGCCTTCGTTGCAAATCGTTTCCGGGTCGCGACGCTGCGTCGCCAAGTTGGGTAACCCAACCTGTTTTTCGGTCTCTTTTCAAGGGAGGAGACCTTGTCAGAAGCGGTCGGGTACGCCCGACCACATCAAGGTAGGTTCTTCATCACTTGATCCTGCTTTTTACATTTTCAGTTTGATCTCTCGATCAATGCCCGGGTTGGAGGACCCAATGAGAGATCTGAACCACGTACTCATACCATCTGGGAGGAATTGACTATGAGTGTACTTTCCAAATTCAAGACCATTGCCGTTGCAGGCGTTGCTACTTTGGCTGTTATCGCCGGCGCACAGGCCTCTGATACCATCAAGATCGGCTCCGTTCTGTCTGTGACAGGCCCGGCCTCATTTCTGGGGGATCCGGAAGAAAAGACCCTGAAGCTCTATGTTGACAAGATCAATGCTGAAGGTGGCATTGGCGGCAAGAAGATCGAGTTGATCGTTTATGATGCCGGTGTTGACGCCAACAAGGCGCGTACCTTCGCGACACGCCTGGTTGAAGAAGACGAAGTGGTTGCTGTTGTCGGTGGCTCCACCACAGGAACCACCATGGCCATGATTCCGGTTTTTGAAGAGGCTGAAGTGCCTTTCATCTCCCTTGGTGGCGCTGTTGTTATCGTGGATCCGGTCAAGAAATTCACCTTCAAAACCCCACATACCGACAAGATGGCATGTGAAAAGATCTTCGAAGATATGAAGGCCAAAGGTCTGACCAAGATTGCCATGATTTCCGGAACAGGTGGTTTCGGCAAATCGATGCGTGGCCAATGTCTGGGTGTTAAAGACAATTACGGCATCGAAGTCGTTGCTGATGAGACCTATGGTCCAAAAGACAGTGACATGACCCCACAGCTGACCAATATCAAAGGCGCTGCTGGTGTGCAGGCAGTCTTGAATGCCGGTTTCGGTCAAGGCCCAGCTATCGTGACCCGTAACTTCAACCAGATCGGTATCACTGTTCCTCTCTATCAGTCTCATGGTGTTGCTTCCAAGAAGTATATCGAACTGGCTGGTGATGCAGCAGAAGGCGTTCGTCTTCCTGCGTCTGCTCTGCTAGTCGCAGATAAGCTCGACGATAGTGATGCTCAGAAGAAAGTCGTGACCGCATATAAAGCTGATTATGAGAAAGCAACCGGACAGTCGGTCTCGACTTTCGGTGGCCACGCTTATGATGGTCTTTATCTTCTCGTTGACGCCATCAAGAAAGCCGGTAGTGCTGAACCGGAAGCGATCCGCGATGCTTTGGAGCAGACCAAAGGCTTCATGGGAACCGCTGGTGAAGTGAATATGTCAGCGACCGATCACTTGGGCCTCGATCTCACCGCATTTCGTATGCTGGAGATCAAAGGTGGCGACTGGACCTTGTCCAAATAAGCTGCATATGGACCAGATCATTCTCATTCATGCCATTGAGGCAGATGAGAATGATCGCCTACCAAGATTGTCAAAGGAGGGGAGCTCCATTCTCTCCTTGGCCTCCTTATCCGACATTCCAAAAGGGTGTGAAGCTTTCATCCCGACTGCCATGAACTGGCATCCCCGGTCGTAGAGGATCTCAATTCCTTCACGTCTTTATTGCAAACGAAATGCGCGGGACGTTCGGGTAAATTCAGGACGGAGCCGAATGGACTGATCATGGCTGAATTGTTGCAATTTCTCTTTTCCGGTCTGACCGTTGGCGCAGTTTATGCGCTGGTCGCACTGGGTTTCACCATCATTTACAATGCCTCGGACGTGGTGAATTTCGCACAAGGTGAGTTTGTCATGCTTGGCGGGATGGTCACCGTCTTCATGATTGCGGCTGGCTTGCCCCTGATGGTTGCTGCTCTGTGCGCAATTATTGTTGCCGTGATTATCGGCATCTTGCTGCATCGTCTGGCTATCGAGCCGGCACGTGGGGCCTCTCATGTGACCTTGATCATCATCACCATCGGTGCGTCCATTTTTTTGCGTGGTTTGGCCAGTATTGTCTTTGACAAGCAGTTCCATTCCTTGCCTGCGTTCTCCTCGGATACACCAATCCATGTCGGTGGTGCATCCATCCTGCCGCAATCGCTTTGGGTTATGGGCGGTACGATTGTCGTCTTCATGATGCTCTATTTCTTCTTTGAGCGCACCAAGGTGGGTAAGGCTGTCTTGGCGACAGCGGCCAACCGTCTGGCAGCCAAACTGGTGGGTATCAATACATCCATGATCATGGCGCTGGCCTTTGGCGTATCTGCTGCCATTGGCGCTGTGGCTGGTATTCTGGTCACTCCGATCACACTGACAAACTACGAGATTGGTACTCTTCTGGCTTTGAAAGGCTTTGCTGCTGCCATGCTTGGAGGTATGGGCAACCCGTTTGGTGCTGTAGTCGGTGGCTTGATTGTCGGGCTTCTGGAAGCATTTGGGGCTGGTTACATCTCGTCCGATTATAAAGATGCTGTCGGCTTTATCGTCATTCTTCTGGTGCTATTCGTATTACCGAATGGCTTGTTCGGCAAATCCTCTGTTGATCGCGTATAGAGGGAGGATTGGATTATGAATTTTACTGCTGATAAATGGAAAATTCTGGCAGCACTCACTGTGATGGTTGTTGCTTTGACATTTGTTTTCCCATCCAGCTTTTATTACCGCGTAGCGGCTCTGATCTGGATTTCTGCCTTCACCGTGATTGGTCTCAACCTGCTCATGGGGTATGCCGGACAGGTGAGCCTTGGCCATGCTGGATTCTTTGGCATCGGGGCTTATGCTGTTGCCATCGGGCCGGTTCACCTTGGCATTCCGCCTTTGCTGTCACTGATCATTGGCGTGTTGCTGGCTGGGGCGCTGGCCTTCCTGATTGGTCGCCCTGTGCTCAAGCTGAAAGGCCATTATCTCGCTGTTGCGACACTTGGCGTTGGTATCCTGATCTCCATGGTCATCAATAACGAAGCGCAGTGGACCGGTGGCCCGGATGGCATGAATGTTGAGGCACTTGGTATCAAAAGCTTGCTCAAGAGCATGGGTTGGAAAGTCAAGACTGCAAAGCTCTGGTATTGGATTACTGGCATTGTCATGATCTGTGGTGCCTGGGTGGCGCTGAACATCATCGATAGTCCGACAGGCAGAGCATTACGCGCCATTCATGATTCTGAAGTTGCAGCCAAGGTCGCTGGTATTGATGTGCCAAACTATAAACTGCTCGCCTTTGTGGGTTCGGCTATGTATGCAGCGATTGCGGGGGCAATGCTGGCTTTCATGAACCGTTTCATCACACCTGACGCTGCTGGCTTTCTGCATTCCATTGAGTTGGTCACCATGGTGGTATTGGGGGGTATGGGCTCCATCCTCGGATCGGTGGTTGGCGCGGCTTTCCTCATCATTCTGCCACAGGTTTTGGCCGATTTGCAGCATTACGAACATATGATGCTCGGCTTGATCATGATGATCTTCATGATTTTCCTGCGCTCCGGGATTGTTCCTTCCATTGCCAATAAGCTTAAAGGGAGGGCGGCATGACACTTCTTCAAGTAGACAAGATTGGCATTGAATTTGGTGGACTGAAAGCAGTTGATGAGGTGAGCTTCACGGTCGATAAGGGGCAGATCGTTTCAATTATTGGCCCCAATGGTGCGGGCAAGACGACACTGTTCAATCTCATATCCGGCGTTTACAAACCTTCAGTCGGCGAGGTTTATCTGAACGGTCGGGATGTTACCGGTTTGGAACCAAACGAATTGGCCAAATATGGGCTTTCGCGGACCTTTCAAAACTTGCAGATCTTCTTCCGTATGACCGTGATCGAAAATGTCATGGTTGGATGTCATTTGCGGGAAAAGCGTTTCCCATTTCCGCATCTCTTCTCGCTTCCGAGTGTCGAACGGCAGAATAACCAAAGCCGTGCCAAGGCTATGCAGCTTCTGGAACGGGTAGGGCTGGCGGAGAAGGCTGATGAGATGGCAGACTCCATGTCTTATGGTGCATTGAAGCGGCTCGAGATTGCTCGTGCTTTGGCCGCGGAATCCGAGATCATCTTACTCGATGAACCGGCAGCTGGTTGCAATCCGATAGAAACCGAAGAGATTGATAACCTGATCCACGATATCGCCCATAAGGATGGGATTACAGTATTGTTGGTTGAGCATGACATGAAGTTGGTCATGAAGATATCCGACAAGATAGTTGTGCTTGATTACGGCAAGAAACTGGTTGAGGGAACGGCGGAACAGGTGCGCAAGCATCCCGATGTGATTGCCGCCTATCTGGGAGATCACGGCTCGAAGGAGGCAGCGCGTGCTGTCTGAGGGCAGCTGCTGGGATAAGGATGACCGATCATATGCAAAAACCTGAAATCATCTCCGCTGAGCCTCCTCTCAATGCTGCCGAACAGTCAAAGGCTCCTAAAGTCTTGTTGGATGTGAAAGATCTCACATCCTCCTATGGTCGCATTCAAGCGTTGAAAGGGGTATCCCTCCACGTGAATGTCGGTGAAATCGTCACGCTGGTTGGCGGTAACGGTGCGGGCAAAACGACACTCCTGCGTTCCATTTCCGGTGTACAGCCAATAACAGGTGGTTCTATTACGTTTCGAGACAAGGATATATCGGCGTTACCTGCCCACAAGCGGGTGCCTAATGGAATTGGTCAAAGTCCGGAAGGTCGTCAGATCTTCGGCCCGCTGAGCATTGAAGACAATCTGATGCTGGGAGCCTATACCCGTAAAGATGACCTGATCGACTATGATCTGGATCGGGTCTATAAAATGTTCCCGATCCTCAAAGAGCGTCGCAAGACCGCCGCAGGTGGCTTGTCAGGCGGACAGCAACAAATGCTGGCGATCGGCCGAGCGCTCATGGCCCGTCCACGTCTTCTGTTACTTGATGAGCCCAGCATGGGCCTGGCCCCAATCTTGGTTGATCAGATATTGGAAGCGATAGCCAGCCTGAAGGAAGAAGCTGTGACAGTCTTTCTCGTTGAGCAAAATGCCTTTGCAGCTCTGTCTATCGCGGACAGAGGCTATGTGATTGAGACAGGCAAAATCACCGCCAGCGGTAATGCCAAGGATCTGATGGAAGATGATGCGGTAAGAGAAGCTTATCTAGGCGTCTGATCCATTCTGCAAGACCAAAGCTCGGCTGTTTTGAGGCAGCTGAGCTTTCGCTTTGTCTTGCTTAAGAGGCTCAATGAGTATCGAGCTGAGGCACGCCATCCTCTCCAATCTCATAATAATCGCCCTTATGTGCGCAGAAAATGTGTTTGCTGATATGGTTATCACCAAGCTCGTCGATACAGCCAGCTGCAATGGCAATGTGATCTTTATGATCATCCAGTTTATGTGCCTGCCAGAAAAGCGAAGAGCCGCATTCTGAACAGAAGCCACGGCGTGCAAAGTCAGACGATTCATACCACTTCAGTTTGTCCTCACCCTTGGTGAAGACGAAATTCTTGACACCCCCGCCTACGCTGGCCCAGGCATGCCCGCCCCATTGGCGGCATTGTTTGCAATGGCAGACGACTGCAGGGTTCACATCGCCTCCCAGCTCAAACGCAATCGAGCCGCACAAACAGCGGCCAGTCAAAGGATCATTGGACATAATTTTGACCTCATGAAATGGAACGTAATGAGAACATTTCCGATTTGGAGAGCGAAGTCAACCCAAGTGATACAAGTAAAGCCTATCTCAAATTCACTCGCTTTGCCCGGTTGAATATGGCGTCAATGATCAAGATTGAGAAATGGTTGGCGACCACATGATGGGTTGAAGTTGTTCGACCCCCGAATGCTGTTGTGGGGCTTGGCAAAGAGAATGGATATGACCGACAGCGTTCTGATGGAATAGCAAGCATTATGAAACAATCGAGATTTTTGATTTGATTGCATAAGTGATTTTCTGATTTGCGTCTTGCGCAGGACGAGTGACAAGGACCAAGCTATTGCAAATTGATTCCAGCAAAAAGGCCGACATCATGACTGCAACAAAAATCTGGACCATCTATCTGTCAGGTGAAATTCACTCCAATTGGCGTGAGGAGCTGGAAGAAGGAGCAAGAGCGAGGGGGCTGCCCGTTGAGTTCCATGCTCCGGTTACCAATCATGGTGCATCCGATGATTGTGGCGTGCATATTTTGGGAAGCGAAGAAAAGAAGTTCTGGCATGACAACAAGGGGGCGAATATGAATGCCATTCGTACCCGTACCCTGATCGAACGTGCTGATATTGTTGTTGTTCGCTTCGGAGAAAAATACAAGCAATGGAATGCAGCCTTTGATGCTGGCTATGCATCGGCGTTGGGAAAGTCGATCATCACCATGCATGGCGACGACCATCAGCATGCTTTGAAAGAGGTCGACGCTGCGGCGCTGGCAGTTACTCAAACACCCGCACAGATCGTTGATATCCTTGATTATGTAATTCATGGCAAGTTGAACTGATCTTCTCGCAATTAAGCTGTAATTGCGATGGCTGATCTCGTTTGGCCGTCATTTGGGGAAGATAAACGTGGAGTGAGCGCTTCATTTCATTCATTTTCTTGATCAATCAAAGTAAGAAATTCATAGGACTGGCGAGCAAAGCTCGCTTAGAGTGCGCCTATGACACACCGACTCGATGATGACAGCATGAGTGCCAAGGCGCTCTTTTTTGCCGGAGCAAAGCGATGTATTCCAGTTTGCATCGCTGCTGGCCCTTTTGGCGCGCTCTTTGGTGCTTTGGCGGTAGAAAGCGGTATGTCCATATTTGAAGCGGTGTTGATGAGCGCCACCATTTTCGCCGGGGCCAGCCAGATGGTTGGGGTTGATCTGTTTGGTCAGACAATACCGGCCTGGGTTATCGTGCTTTCAATATTTGCAGTGAATTTCCGTCACGTGCTCTACTCTGCCTCTATTGGTCGGCATCTTCGTCACTGGACCACACTGCAGAGAATTATCGGGTTCCATTTCCTGATAGATCCGCAATATGCCGAAGCAGAAGGGCGTTTGGAGCGAGGTGGCAAGATTGATTTTGCCTGGTATATGGGCCTCGCCATTCCAGTTTGGTTGTTTTGGGTTTTTATTACCTGGATTGGAGCTATTTTTGGCAATTTGCTGGAAGATAGTTACACCTACGGTATCGATTTTCTTTTGCCTATCTATTTCCTTGGCCTTGTCATGGGATTTCGCAAACGCAGTTTTTGGCTGCCTGTTGTTGGTATTTCCGCGATTGCGGCAGTCATTGCGTATGAGACGGTCGGATCACCCTGGCATGTTTCAATTGGCGCCACTGCAGGTGTATTGCTAGCAGCATTTTTCTCTCCGCAAGCAAAGGGAGAAAATAGTGACGGTATCGAACTGAAGGAGGACTTATCATGATGTCCTCTATCATCTGGATCATTCTGGCTGGAGCGGCTCTGACTTACCTTACCCGTATTGGGGGGCATTTGGTTCTGTCGCGGTTTGATCGTATTCATCCACGTGTTCAGGCTGGGCTGGATGCTGTGCCTGCTGCGGTTTTGACCACAATTGTGGCACCAGCTGTTTACAATGGTGGGCCCGCGGAATGGATAGCTATATGCGTTGCTGCTATTGCCGGGCTCTACTTGTCTTTGTTGCCCATGGTGGCAATCGGCACTCTGGCTATTATTCTGGCACGCATGGCCATTGGCTAGTGTGGAATGGAAATAGGTATCATTATCAATCTGCAGGATCATTTGCCTATTTCAATTCCTCAATCCACATTGAAGATCTACATTTTCTAGTCATTCTTTTGAAGCTAAAATTCGTTTGGTGCTCGCTAATCAATGTGATGAACTTTGGATTCGTGCGCCTGGAATGCTTGCATGAGACTAGAAAGGTGATGTGGAATGAGATTGGGAATTTTGGAAGCAGACAGCGTCAGTCGGGAAGTGGAAGACAATTTCGGAACCCTGAGCTCCATGTTCTCCGATTTCTTCAAGCTCGCCGACCCTGACATTCTCTGCACACCCTATCTGGCTCATTTGGGAGAATTGCCTGACAATCTCGATGAATGTGATGCTTGGGTTGTTACCGGCTCAAAGGCCAGTGCCAATGATGAAGCAGATTGGATGCTTGAGCTGGAAGAATTTATTCGCAGCACAGCCAAGCAGAATATACCAACCATCGGCATCTGCTTTGGACATCAATTGATGGCTAAGGCCAGAGGCGGCAGGGTTGAACGAACCCAAGGCGACAAGTGGGGTATCGGCATTCATCACTACATGGCTAATTCAGCGCCGAGTGAGAGGCCCGACTGGATGAGCAAAGGCGAGATTCGTTTGCAAGCCATGCACCAGGATCAAGTGGTGGAACTGCCTCCGCAAACCCTCTGTCTAGCCGGGTCGGATCATTGCCCTAATGGGGTGATCCTTTATCCCGATAATGCATTGTCCATGCAATTGCATCCTGAAATCAGGCCGGATTTCTCTCGATATCTGATCAATCAACGCAAAGGAACTCACTTTCCACTGGAGGAAGGAGAGCAAGCATTGATTGATGTTGATGGAACTGTGGATGATGTTCTTGTAGCAAAGTGGATGCTCCACTTTATTCGACGATCTGGTTAGGCTGGTAAATTCGTCTCCTATTGTTCCTGACAGGATGTTTCAATGAATACTCCCGCAATTCCGGTTTTTGATGGTCATAACGATACACTTCTCCGTCTGGAAATGGCCAGAGCTGCTGGAAAACCGATTTCCTTCATGAATGGAGATGACAGCCTGCATATCGATCTACCTAAAGCGAAACAAGGTTCATTGGCTGGCGGTTTGTTTGCAATGTTCGTGCCTCCAAAACAAGAGCCGGGACAAACACTCAAATTCGAAGATATGCAGCGCCCGATCGATCAGGCCCATGCGCTCAAAGAAACATTGGCAATGGTGTCATGCGCATACCGACTTGAGCGCGAAAGCGAGGGAGCGGTTCGTATATGCCGGTCCAGCTCAGAGCTTGACATGGCTCTGCAGGACAATGTCGTAGCCCTCATGTTGCATATAGAGGGGGCAGAAGCCATTGACGCGAACTTCGATGCATTGGAAGTCCTTTATGCGGCTGGTCTGAGATCTATTGGTCCGGTCTGGAGCCGCAACAATATCTTTGCCCATGGTGTGCCGTTCGATTTTCCTGGCTCCCCTGATCAAGGCCCTGGCTTGACAGATCTTGGCAGGGAGTTTGTACGGTGCTGTAACAAGATGCATATCTTGATCGACATGTCCCATCTCAATGAAGCAGGCTTTTGGGATATTGCAAAGCTCTCGACCGATCCGCTTGTAGCGACACATTCCAATGTCCATGCTCTTAGCCCCAGTCCGCGGAATCTGACGGACAGGCAACTGGATGCAATTGCGGAGAGCCAAGGTGTTGTCGGATTGAATTATGCGGTCGGTTTCCTGCGTGATGATGGGCAGAAATATGAAACCGATACACCAATCAGCTTGATGTTAGCTCATCTGGACCATCTGCTGACTAAATTGGGGGAAGAGGGTGTTGCGCTGGGCTCAGACTTTGATGGAGCCACAGTACCGGCTGGGATCGGCAGTGCTGCGGGCAATCCAATCCTCATCCAGGCCATGTTGGATCATGGCTATGGCGAAGCTCTGGTCAAAAAGATTGCCTATCAGAATTGGTTGAGCCTTCTGAAACGAACTGGTATCTGATTTGAGACCAGTCTGGTTCAAAACCTTCAAAAGCAAAAGCCCGGATATATCGATCCGGGCTTTTGAAAATCAGGTCGCACAAGATTTGAATGAAATCCTGGCCTAGTCACCATCATATTCGTGATCGTCCTCAAATTCACCCTGAACAGGCATCCGTTGCGGACGCTCCGAAGGATCACGACCAATGCGATCGGCAATATGATTGAGATCGATAAAATGATCGGCTTGGCGACGCAATTCGTCGGCAATCATAGGAGGTTGGGTGGACATGGTGGAAACGACGGATACTTTGCGGCCGCGACGTTGTAGGGCTTCTACCAGTTTACGGAAGTCCCCATCACCCGAAAAGATAACAAAGTGATCCACATGTTCCACCAGCTCCATGGCATCGATGGCGAGTTCGATATCCATATTGCCTTTGATTTTACGACGGCCGGTCGAATCGGTGAATTCTTTGGTTGGCTTGGTAACAACATGGTATCCGTTATAGTCAAGCCAGTCTATTAGAGGGCGAATGGAGGAATATTCCTGGTCCTCTGCGAGTGCCGTATAATAATAGGTCCTCAAAAGATAGCCTTTACTACGGAACTCCTTGAGAAGTCGCTTGTAGTCGATGTCGAAGCCAAGTGTTTTTGTAGTTGCGTACAAATTGGCGCCGTCGATAAACAACGCGACTTTTTCACGGGGATCGAACAATTATTTTATCCTTGTTTTTGGAATTGCTACTACCGATGAGGCTGTAAAACATGTCAGCAAATCTCAGTATTTATATTTAATTTGAGATTCTTGGCTGGGCAAACATGATTTTTTTATTATGGTTGCCTTACTCAATAGTTTATAGCAATAATTTAGTCCTACAGGTTCATGCTACCGTAACAGGGAAAAAATACAAGAAAAGTCCGCCATCATGACGTACATTTAAGATTTCTTCCCAAAAAAAACATCTACATTAAACAGGAAACCTGCATAAAAGAGCGAATTAACATCTTCTGCACTCTTGTCAAGAAGGCAAATTCGTTTTATTGAAAGAAAAAATTCCCCCATTCAGGAGATTTGTATGGCACGCGTAACCGTTGAGGATTGCGTCGATAAGGTCGACAATCGTTTTGAGCTTGTTCTGCTCTCCGGCCACCGCGCACGGATGATTTCCTCTGGCTCTTCGATAACTGTCGATCGCGACAACGACAAGAACCCTGTCGTTGCTCTACGTGAAATTGCTGACGAAACCGTATCTCCAGGCGATTTGAAAGAAGATCTGATCCATTCCCTGCAGAAATATGTAGAGGTGGATGAGCCTGAGACCGATGAAGTACAGATGATCACTGCTGATGAAGCAGCGACTACTGATTTCGAGTCTGTTGTGGCAGAGCCGAAAAACGAATTGGTCTTTGATCAGATGTCGGAGGAAGAGTTGCTGCGTGGATTGGAAAGTCTTGTACCGCCAGATCGTAACGACGACTAAGATATTTGGGCATAAATGCCAGAGGAAGCGGGCCATTTGGTCCGCTTTTTTCATAAATGCAATCGGGTGCTCCCCAATTGCTTCCCCAAGTTGCCGCTACCGTGGGCTCAGGGTTGCTGATCCAAGTCGCGTTGCCGGAATAAATCTGGGACTTGGTGTGCGCATCATTTGAGATGATGATAAAAAGAGACTATCTTCATTGGGTGCATCGACAAAATGCGAAATTGGCGGAGCGATTTGCCTAAGCGTTAGGGTTTTGCATGCAGACTAGGAGAATTCGGGCGTCATGAGAGTATTCGAATAATGCTTGCATGAAGGCTTCCCGGCACATCCTTGATCGATTGGATGAAGCGGGGTAACCGGTTCAGACCTTAAAAACAAACAAAGAATTCCGGAATAATACGTCAGCGCCTGAGTTCCGGCCCCGAGCATTACAAGGTTTACCCTCCGTCATGATGCGTCAATATGAGCTAGTCGAACGCGTAACCGCCTATAATCCCAATGCCAACGAAGCATTGCTCAACAAGGCCTATGTCTATTCCATGCAAAAGCATGGTAGCCAATATCGCGCATCTGGTGATCCATATTTTCTGCATCCCCTGGAGGTTGCGGGTATTCTGACCGAGCTGCGTCTTGATTCCAGCACAATTGCCGTGGGTTTGCTCCATGATACGCTGGAAGATACCGATGCGACCCGTCCTGAACTGGATGATCTCTTTGGACAGGAAATCGGCAAGCTGGTCGAAGGTCTAACAAAAATTGCCCAGCTGGATCTGGTTTCCAAAAAGACAAAGCAGGCTGAGAATTTACGCAAGCTTCTTCTTGCAATTTCCGATGATGTGCGGGTGTTGATCGTAAAACTGGCAGACCGCCTGCACAATATGCGTACTTTGCACTTTGTGCCAGATCATAAGCGTCACCGCATTGCCCAGGAAACAATTGACATCTACGCCCCATTGGCGGAGCGCATGGGGATGCAGGATATTCGAGAGGAACTGGAAGCACTTTCTTTCAAATATATCAATCCAGAGGCATTTGAAGCGATTTCATCCCGATTGGAAGGTTTGCGACAGCAGAATAAAAGCCTGATCGAAGAGATTGAGGGTGAACTGCAAAAAACCTTTGCCGAGCAAGGCCTGAATGTGAAGGTAAGGGGTCGTGAGAAACGGGCCTATTCCATTTTCCGTAAAATGCAGCGCCAGCAATTGGGTTTCGAGCAGCTTTCGGATATTTATGGATTTCGCGTGCTTGTTGACGACATTTCTGCCTGTTATCAGGCATTGGGAATTGTTCATACCATCTGGCCATGCGTCCCAGGTCGCTTCAAGGATTATATCTCGACTCCAAAACCCAACGATTATCGTTCCATCCATACGACGGTCATCGGTCCCGGTCGGCAAAGGGTAGAATTGCAGATTCGTACCCAGAAAATGCACCAGATTGCCGAATATGGAGTAGCAGCACATGCTCTTTATAAAGATCCGGAAGGGCAGACCAAAGGTGGACGGTCTCTTGGCAAACTAGCCAAGGACAGCAATGCCTATGCTTGGTTGCGCCACACCGTGGAAATGCTGGATGCCGGCAATGATGCAGAGGAGTTCCTGGAGCACACCAAGCTTGAGCTGTTTCAGGATCAGGTCTTCTGTTTCACTCCGAAAGGACGGGTCTTGGCCCTGCCACGCCACGCCACGCCAATTGACTTCGCTTATGCGGTTCATACTGGCATTGGCAATACTTGCGTCGGGTGCAAGATCAATGGTGCCATCATGCCATTGGTGACCGAATTGCAAAATGGTGATGAGGTCGAGATCATTTGCTCCAAAGCACAGACGCCACCCGCTGCCTGGGAGAATATTGTGGTGTCTGGTAAGGCCCGCGCAGCGATCCGGCGTGCAACTCGTGATGCCGTGCGAGCGCAATATGCAGGCCTGGGTAGTCAGATTTTACAAAATGCCTTTGAACGTGGCGGGCAGGATTATAGCGACAAAATGCTGACCGTCGCGTTGCCACGTCTTGGCTATAATGCTGTTGATGATGCGTTGGCCGCTGTTGGCCGTGGTGAGTTGCCTTCTCGTGCTGTTATTGAAGCCGTGTTCCCCGATTATCAGGATGAGCGTGCTTCCAAAAATGGTGAAGAAGAAAAAACAGGTGTTCAAGGCGAGGGTTGGTTCGATCTGAAACAGGCAAGTGCCATGAAGTTCCGCGTTCCTGGCACCAAAGGGGATAGCGAGACTGATGGGCGAAGCAAAGGAATACCCATCAGAGGCCAACAAGGAGATCTTCCCGTCAGCTTTGCACCAGAGGGTGGCGCGGTACCTGGAGATCGTATCGTCGGTATTCATATGCCCGGGCAGGGGGTCACAATTTATCCGATCCACTCGCCAGCTTTGAAGAAGTTTGATGATCAGCCAGAGCTTTGGCTGGATGTCCGCTGGGATATTGATGAAGCCTCACACGAACGCTTCCCCGCCAGATTGCATGTTTCTGTCATCAATGAGCCCGGTGGCCTTGCAGCCATAGCACAGGTGATCGCTGAAAATGACGGCAATATCGACAATATCCATATGAATAAACAGAGTCAGGATTTCCAGGACATGACGATTGATCTGGAAGTTTGGAACCTTAGTCATCTCAATCGCATTATCGAGCAAGTCCGCTCCAAGCAGTCGGTCTCGAAAATCGAACGTATCAATTAGGCCGAAATATTGATATCGGAATTGATCAGGAAATCTCGGCCGAACATGGCCTTCGTAAAACAGGGAAGAAAGAAAGTATGAATACGGAACAGGTTCTGGATGTTTTTCGTCAATGTGGCGCCTTGCTGGAAAATGGACACTTTATCTTGTCTTCCGGTCTACGCAGCCCAACCTTCCTTCAAAAAGCCAAAGTTTTCCAGTATCCAGATAAGGCGGAAATTCTATGTAAAGCCCTGGCTGAGAAAGTGAAAGAATCCGACGTCGGTCCAGTTGATATCATCATTTCTCCAGCGGTTGGTGGCATCATTCCCGGATATGAGACAGCTCGTCATATGCAGGTGCCATCCTTGTTTGTAGAACGTGAAAAAGGGGAATTTGCTTTGCGTCGCGGATTTGAATTTGAAAAAGGCGCGCGTATATTGATGGTAGAGGATATCGTCTCCACTGGTCTCTCCAGCCGCGAGTGTATTGATTGTATCAAGGCTCTTGGCGGCAACGTTGTTGCTGCTGCTTGTATCGTTGATCGGTCGGCAGGCGAGGCAGATGTTGGCGTGCCTCTCATATCGTTGGCCCAGTACAAGGTACCTGCCTATCAGGTGGATGCCATACCGCCACAAATGCGGGATATACCAGCAATTAAACCCGGAAGCCGTGGTTTGCAGTGATCAGCCGTAAACTTTTTTGTCTTGGCAGTAATTTGTTTGGGTTTGTATGAAATACTAACAAAATAGACTGGAATTTTAGGTGTCAAAAGGGTTTATATAGTCCTGTATTTACAAGGCGCATGTGACCCCTTGGCGTTTTATCAGTGAGAGTAACTGACCGTGATTTTTGGCCGCAGAAATAAACCAGGACTGGCAGAGCGTTTCAGAGTTTTCATCTGGCCGCGCAGAAGCTGGTTGCGTTCTGGCAAATATTTTGTCAAACGGATTCTGCGGCTGACAGGATCTCCATATGCCATCGCAGCAGGCGTTGCCGCTGGGGCTTTTACCTCGTTCACGCCGTTCCTTGGCTTCCATTTTATCATCAGTTGGGTGCTGGCCTTCATTATTGGCGGCAATCTGTTGGCCGCCGCTTTGGGAACTGCCGTTGGCAATCCCATTACATTCCCGTTCATTTGGGGAGCAACCTACAATACAGGTGCATTGGTTCTGGGAAAACCCAAGATTGAAGGCGGGGAGTTGCATCTGGGCCATTCACTCATGTCGTCTTCCTTTGAAGCGCTTTGGCCTGTTATCAAGGTGATGGCAGTTGGTGCTATTCCGACAGGTCTAATTTGCGGATTGATTTGTTATTTTTTGGTACGTAAGTCCTGTGATGCTTATCAGCATCGTCGCAAGGCAGTGTTGGCACGAAAAGCCTTTGAAGCTGGCAAATGGCGTTCTGCTATTGCCGAGCATGAAAGCGCCACCTAGTTCAGTTTCATCTCGATCTTTCCCAATATTCTGCAATTTGATTGGTATATTTTCTATTGCCATCTCTCCGAAACGATCTATTTCTTATATCGACGTTATGAAGCGAGTGGATCGCCGATCATCATATGGTCAGAGGTGCAAGTATGATTTTGGGAACTGGTAATGATCTGATTGATATCCGGCGGATCGAGAAGTCTATTGAGCGTTTTGGAAGTCGTTTCATCCAGCGAATTTTTACTGACAAAGAACAGGCCAAGTCAGAGCGACGCCAGAACAAGGCTGCTTCCTATGCCAAGCGCTTTGCTGCCAAGGAAGCTTGCTCGAAGGCATTGGGTACTGGTCTCAACCATGGTGTTTATTGGCGTGATATGGGGGTTTCCAATCTGGCGTCGGGTAAGCCAACAATGGTTTTGACGGGCGGTGCGCGGGAACGATTGCAAGCGATGATGCCGGACGGCTTCGTGCCGCAAATTGATCTAACAATCACGGATGATTATCCACTCGCTCAGGCCTATGTCATTATATCGGCATATCCGAAGGAGTGGCCCCGGCCGAACTAGAGAAATCGCCGCGAAATAAAAGCCTTTGGGGATCTATATAAGTCGGTTCAAAAAAATCAGATGTGGTCAGGAAGCAAGAAGATCTAGGGAAAACTACGCCCGGATGCGAAAAAGACTCAAAGAATCCCAATTTTGATGCAAAAAGAAGAAAAACCGGCTTGCAAATACGGGCTGCCATCCTAACTGCCTCTAGTAAGTCCTGTCATCCAGCAAGCGCGAAAGATGAATTTCGTTGCATGAGCCTGCTGACCTGCAGCAAGGCGAAAGAGGAAAAGAGCATGAGCGTGTCGCAAGACAATATGAACGAAGCTGAAGGTGGCCTTGGGGAGACCATCAAGGTTATCATTCAGGCCCTTATTCTGGCACTGGTGGTACGCTCTCTTCTTTTTCAGCCTTTCTCCATCCCTTCCGGGTCCATGAAATCAACGTTGCTGGTTGGTGATTATCTGTTTGTCTCAAAATTCTCCTATGGCTACAGCCGTTACTCACTACCCTTTGGACCACCTCTATTCAAGGGCCGTATCATGGGCAGTGAGCCCAAGCGCGGCGATGTCGTGGTGTTTAAATTGCCACGTGATAATTCTACCGACTACATCAAGCGTGTGATTGGTCTGCCGGGCGACAAGATCCAGATGATTGAAGGTCAACTCAACATCAATGGTAAGGCCGTGCCGCGTGAGCAGGTTGAGGATTTTATCGAAACGCAAGACAACGGTAAGAAGCGTCGTGTCGCTCGCTATAAAGAGACACTGCCGAACGGAGTGACCTATACAACGCTTGATCTGGAAAATACCTATCTCGACAACACGCCTGTTTATGAAGTGCCGCAAGGACATTATTTCATGATGGGAGATAACCGGGATAATTCCACCGATAGCCGCGTACTGACGTCGGTTGGGTATGTGCCATATGAGAATTTGGTTGGTAAGGCACAGGTTATCTTCTTCTCGATTGGAGACGAAAAAGCACCTTGGCAGGTCTGGACTTGGCCAGAATCAGCTCGTTGGGATCGGTGGTTTACCTGGATCTAGTCCAAACAATTGCTGAATTGGGCTGAAATCAGCCGATGTCGGGCAAAAAAGCATGGACCTGACATCACTCTTTGGATAGAAGAGCCAAGCAAATTACGCTATATATGGCAAGGAACGCCGCACAGCTGAGAGGCAGTGCGGCTTATCTTTTTTCGGATACACACTCCCAACCGGGAAATCGAATGAAAAAGAAAAATACCAGTTCTTTGGAAAAGACACTGGGATATGTCTTCAAAGATATGTCCCATCTGGAACGGGCTTTGACCCATTCCAGCTCGGTCAGTTCCCCAAAACATCAGATAGAAGAAATTTATCAGCGGCATGAATTTCTGGGTGACCGTGTTTTGGCACTCACCATTGCTGATATGCTCTTGGAAGCTTTCCCCAAAGCCGATGAAGGAGAGTTGGCGCGTCGTCTCAACGGGTTGGTCCGTAATGAGACATGTGCTGCTGTTGCCCAAGACCTGAAGGTCGGGTCCTTTATTCGCCTTGGAGAAGGAGAAATTCAGGCTGGTGGTTATAAGAAGGATGCCATCCTTGGCGATGTTTGTGAGGCAATCATCGGTGCCATTTTTCTGGATGGTGGCTTTGAACAGGCTCGAGATTTCATTTCCAGAAACTGGAAAGAGCGTATGCTGAACTGGAAAGGTCCGCTACGTGATGCCAAAACCACTTTGCAAGAATGGGTGCAGGGACGCAAATTACCTCCGCCTCTCTATAGTCAAGTCTCCCGTAAAGGTCCCGACCACGCACCAGAATTCATCCTGAAATGTGAAGTCGAGGGTATGGAATCTATCTTTGGCAACGGACCTTCGAAACGCATAGCAGAACAAAATGCAGCCCGTGCCATGCTCATACGTGAAGCAATCTGGAATGAGGATGGCGAACCGGTGGAAAAAGCAAAATGATCGATACACAAGATATGAAAACCAAGTGTGGTTTTGTTGCCCTTATCGGTGCGCCCAACGCTGGTAAATCGACATTGGTCAACAAGATCGTGGGTACCAAAGTCTCCATTGTGACACACAAGGTCCAGACCACCCGTTCCTTGATTCGCGGCATTGCCCTGAAAGGCGACGATCAGGTGATTTTCGTCGACACGCCTGGTATTTTTGCTCCAAAACGCCGTCTTGATCGTGCAATGGTCAACACTGCTTGGGGTGGAGCCAAAGATGCTGATCTTGTCGCCGTTCTTGTCGATGCTCGAAAGGGCGTTACCGAGCAAGTCGAGCGCATTCTGGAGGGTGTCAATGATATCAAGATGCCCAAGGTGCTGATACTCAACAAGATTGATCTGGTGAAGCGCGATAGCTTGCTGGCGCTTGCTGCAAAGGTGAACGAGATTGCCGGGTTTGACCAGACTTTCATGGTATCTGCGCTGAATGGCGATCATACCGATGATATCCTCGACTATTTCTCCGATCAGATGCCAAAGGGTCCATGGCTTTATCCGGAAGACATGATCTCTGACTTGCCAATGCGTCAACTGGCAGCAGAAATCACACGCGAGAAGGTTTTTCTGCGTCTGCATGAAGAATTGCCATATGCTTCCACCGTCGAAACGGAGAAATGGGAACAGAAGCCTGACGGTTCCGTGCGCATCGAGCAAGTCATCTATGTTGAGCGCGATAGCCAGAAAATGATCGTTCTTGGCAAGAATGGCCGTAGCATCAAGGCGATTTCCATGGCGGCTCGTGAAGAGCTGAGCGAGCTGGTGGAAGCCAAGGTTCATCTCTTCTTGTTTGTCAAAGTGCGCGAGCGGTGGGTGGATGATCCTGAGCGGTATCGCGAAATGGGGCTGGATTTCCCGATCTAGGTTCTATCTGACTTGATTTGCGAGCAACGCTCGAGTCACTTAAAAAGGAAAGCGCCGAAAGATCAGTGCTTTCCTTTTTTCTTTTTGCGAGCCAGGCTGCTGCCATGGAATGGACATCCGACGCTATAATTCTTGGAACACGCATCCATGGTGAGAGAGCGGTTATTTTGGAAGTAATGACCGCAGAACGTGGTCGTCATTTGGGGGTTGTGCGTTCGGGACGTTCGAAGCGCATGCAGCCCGTGCTTCAGCTTGGCAATAGTGTCCAGGTGACCTGGAAAGCACGCATGGAAAACCATTTGGGCCAGTTTACTGTGGAACCACTGCATTCACGTGCTGCCAAGCTCATGGAAAGCTCAATGGGAACCTATGGTATTCAGTTTCTCGCAGATCTGATCCGGTTGTTACCAGAACGTGATCCACATCCTTATCTTCATCGGGCACTGTCGGTTATTGTCGATGAGTTTACAGAACCGGATATTGCCGCTGAGCTGATGATACGTTTCGAATTGGCTCTTCTCGCAGAGCTTGGTTTTGGACTGGAGTTGGAACATTGCGCTGCAACGGGCCAGGCAGATGATCTTGCCTATGTTTCACCCAAATCGGGTAGGGCAGTGTGCAGTGAGGCCGGAAAACCTTATCATGATCGCCTTTTGGTGCTGCCGCAATTCTTGCTTGGGCAGGAAACAGGCAATCGTCTGGCTTTTGCCGAAATCGAAAAAGGGTTTGTGTTGACGGATTTCTTTTTGAAGCGACACATCTATCAACCCAGAGAGTTGAACGAGCCCGCCATGCGCGAAAGCTTTATCAATTGCATACGCTCGCATCTGACACTGGATTGATGTCAGGTTAGTTTCCCCGGTTTTCCGCCGCTCTCAACCGCCAGAAGATTGCACGAATCGTGCAGATTCGCTATCCATCGCTGTATGGGAAATGATTTGATGAAATCTGGCGAGATTGAAAGCATCAATCTTCGCTCGGCGCTGGAAGAGCGCTACCTCGCTTACGCATTGTCGACGATCACGCAGCGTGCGCTGCCTGATGTCCGTGATGGCCTGAAGCCCGTGCACCGCCGCATCCTTTTTGCCATGCGGCAATTGAAGATGGATCCGAACGCTAGCTTCAAGAAATGTGCGCGTGTTGTCGGTGATGTTATCGGTAAATTCCACCCCCACGGAGATCAGGCGGTTTATGACGCATTGGTTCGTCTGGCACAGGATTTTGCCGTCCGCTATCCACTAGTTGATGGTCAGGGAAATTTCGGTAACATTGACGGCGATAATGCTGCGGCCATGCGTTATACTGAAGCACGTATGACCGAGGTTGCCCAGCGCCTTCTGGAAGGCATCGACGAAGATGCAGTCGATTTTCGCGAGACCTATGATGGCGAGGACAAGGAACCTATTGTTCTACCTGCCAATTTCCCAAATCTATTGGCAAACGGTTCCAACGGCATCGCCGTGGGTATGGCAACTGCCATTCCGCCGCATAATGTTTCGGAACTATGCGAAGCAGCTCTTCAACTGATCAAAGATCCGGAAACATCAGATGAGAAGCTGGTGGAACTGGTTCCCGGGCCGGATTTCCCAACCGGTGGCATGATTGTTGAAAGCCGCGAGCAAATTCTGGATGCCTACAAAAGCGGGCGAGGCGGCTTTCGTCTGCGCGCCAAATGGCACAAGGAACCTCTCGCGCGAGGCGCATACAATATTGTTGTGACCGAGATTCCCTATCAGGTGCAAAAATCCCGCCTGATTGAGAGGATCGCCGAACTGATTCAAAACCGGAAGCTGCCATTGCTGGTAGATGTACGGGATGAGTCAGCGGAGGATATCCGGGTTGTGCTGGAGCCGAAGAATCGGTCGGTTGATCCGGATCTTTTGATGGAAGCGCTGTTCAAGCTGACAGACCTGGAATCGCGGGTCTCACTGAACATGAATGTTCTGAACTCTCAGAATGTTCCGAAAGTTCTCAGTCTACGAGAGGTCATGCGGCAATGGCTTGATCATCGCCGCGAAGTTCTGATCCGTCGTTCTCGCTACCGGTTGGCAAAGATCGAGCATCGTCTGGAAGTGCTCGATGGCTACCTGATCGCCTATCTCAATCTTGATGAGGTTATTCGCATCATCCGTTTCGAGGATGAGCCAAAGACCGAATTGATGAAGGCTTTCAATCTTACGGAAGTTCAGGCTGATGCGATCCTGAACATGCGCCTGCGTAGCTTGCGAAAGCTCGAGGAAATGGAAATCCGCAATGAGCATGATCAGCTGAGCAAGGAACGCGATGCCCTGATCGAAATGCTCGGTTCTGAGAGCTTGCAATGGAAAAATATTTCCGGTCAGATTCGTGAGATGTACAAGTCTTTCGGTCCGGATACGGAGCTTGGTCGTCGACGCACCATCTTCGGTGAAGCGGGCTCTGCCGATATTGAAGATATCAATATGGCCATGGTTGAGCGCGAGCCGGTAACCTTGGTGCTATCCGAAAAAGGCTGGATCCGAGCCATGCGCGGCCACATCGCGGATTTCAAGACGCTCAATTTCAAAGATGGTGACAAGCTTAAATTTGCCATCCATGCCGAGACGACTGACAAATTGTTGATCATGTCAACACTTGGGCGTTTCTACACTTTAGGGGCGGACAAGCTGCCTGGTGGGCGCGGACATGGCGAGCCGATCCGTGTGATGGTGGATATGGAACCTGGTGTTGATGTCGCTCATTTCTTCGTTCACAAGCCGGGTCGCAAGTTGTTGTTGGCTTCTACTGATGGTCGTGGGTTCGTTACATCCGAGGATGGCCTCATTGCGAATACACGCAAAGGCAAACAGGTGTTGAACGTAACGGCTCCGAACGAAGCCAAGCTTTGTATCGACGCGGAAGGTGATCAGGTCGCTGTTATTGGTGAGAACCGTAAGCTTCTGATCTTCCCGCTGGACGCAATGCCGGAAATGGGCCGTGGTCGCGGTGTGATGCTGCAACGCTATAAGGATGGCGGCATCTCGGATGTCAAAGTGTTCAAGGCGGAAGAGGGCATGAGCTGGAATGACAGTTCAGGCCGCACTTACACCCGTTCCATGGAAGATTTGCAGGAATGGCTGGGTGATCGTGCGCAGGCAGGTCGCATGCCGCCGAATGGCTTCCCACGCAGTAACAAGTTTGAAAATAGCTAAGTTGCTCGCACTCTGAGAGAAGTTTAAAAGGGCTGAAAGGCCCTTTTTCATATCCGTTAATATGGCCTATTTGAAAATCAGGACATCCGCAATCAATGGGTGATGATCGGCCACAGAAGCAGAACCGCGCTCAAGATTGAAGACAGGAACGCTGGGGCTGGAAAAGACGTGATCGAGGCTAAGAAAGGCTGGTAGCCACAGATACCGCTTTACTCGTAAATTCTCCGTCGGATAGGTTGGTTTGAAATAGCTATGACGAATAAGGGGCAATTGATCCGAGAAGTTTCGCATGGTGAAAGACCAGCTGGATGAATTGAAATCCCCCGCCAATATTGTATCCGGATAACGCTTCATATCCTTCCGAATATAGCTATCCAATCTGGAGAAATGCAGATCTTGCTCCCCCAATGGTTTCGGCCACTCAGCATGAAAAGTATGGAGACGTAGAGGTTTGTAGCCTTTGACCAGGGCAGTGGCAGATAGAACACGGCCATGCACATCATCACGGGTATTGTTGGAAGCAAGCTTCTTGTTCTGAATATTGGAGAGCGGATATTTCGACAAGATTGCCAGAGTGCAGTCCCTCCAATATTTACATCGTGCCTGATAAGGGTAGCGGTTTTTGAGCGCTTGTACATTCTTGTAGCGATTGGGCGCATATTCCTGCAAAAAAACGATATCTGGATCATAAATGAGGATGGACTTGGCAGTCTCTTCCTTATCCCAGTTCTCGAGATAGATATTGAAGCTCATGATCCGCAAGGCACGGGTGGAAGCTGTATCTACTCTGGTGATATCCATTTTGGGAGCAGTAAAGGAACCAATCACATCTGGTGCTAGAACGCCAATGGAACTGATGAATGGAACCAGTAAAATCCACTGTGCGATGGCACGCAGGCGCGGAAAGTAGTACGGCCAAAGGAATGTGGCGATGGACGAAATCACCGTCAATACCAAAAACAAGAGCTGAAACTGATTCAGAATATCAAACGATGGCCAGATGAAAGCCAGAAGGCCCAGGGCTGATAGGCTGCTACCCACAATCAGCCCAAGTAGAATGGACCCATCAATAAATGCTCGAAACCAGGAGAAAACAGTACGCACAGTTAACGCCTTCATTGCCAGATTGGGAATCAACTCAAGAAAGATCTTTCAGGCTTTAAGCCAGATTACGGCATTTGTCATCCTCGATAAGGTTTTGGGGCAGTCAAGATGAGGCAAGGCGCTATTTCATCTGCTCCCAGCCATAAGGGCCGAGAAACTCCATGGGTTGAAAGCGAACCTTATAGTCCATTTTGGAAGAGCCTTTGACCCAATAGCCAAGATAGACATGGCTCCAGCCTTCTTCAATTGCTCTGCGAATATGATCAAGAATGATGAAGGTGCCCAAGCTTCGTTCTGCCATATCGGGTCGAAAAAAGCTATAAACCATGGAGCAGGCCCCATCCAGTTGATCAGTCAGTGCGACGCCAATCAACTCGCCTCCTTTTCCTGTAATGCCGCTATCGGGATGACGCAGGCGATATTCAATCATCTGCGTGTTGACATGGGTATCCTCCACCATGGCTCCGTAATCGCCCATACCCATAGCGGCCATACCACCATCATCATGGCGTGCTTCCAGATAATCCCGAAACAGAGCATATTGCTCGGTAGTAGCTACGGGCCCGCTTGTTTGAGTGATCAGATCCTTATTCCTACGAAGGATGCGTCTCTGATTTTTGGAGAATTTGTAGAGCGGTACGACGATGCGAACGGATAGGCAAGCTTGGCAATTCTCACAGGCAGGGCGATAGGCGATGGTTTGACTGCGGCGAAAGCCACCACTGGACAGGCTGTTATTCAAATTATCCGCATCCTCGCCAACCATATAGGTGAAGATCTTGCGCTCTCGTTGGTCTGATAAATAGGGGCAGGGTTGCGGAGCAGTCAGGTAGAATTGCGGATTATTGAAACTGTGCCGTGTCATCGAGGTCCTATGGTTCAGGCGTGCCGGAATCAACACTGTTGGTTATCGTGATCTATACTTTCACATCACTATACCATATCTGCAAACGGCTCTGGTTCTGCTAATGCAAATGTGAGGAACAGTCTTAATATGCAATCCCGTAATACCATGGAGCTACAAGCGAGAAGGTGATCCAAATCAGCAGCATGAGTGGAATGCCCGCGATTAGAAAGTCCTGAAAGCGATAATGACCCGGCCCCATGACCAATAGGTTGGTCTGATAGCCTATTGGCGTGGCAAAGGAGCAATTGGCTGCCAGAATGACACAAACCACAAAAGGTTCGACCGGTAATCCTGTTTGTGTTGCAATGGAAATGGCGATAGGCGCAAACAAAACCGCTGTTGCGTTGTTGGACAGGATATTGGTGAGAATTGCCACAAGCAGAAAGAGGCCAGAGAGCAGAACCGGGGCAGGCTGTCCCTGCATGGCGTCGACCACAAAGCTTGCAACAAAGTGTGCCCCTCCGGTTTTTTGCAAGGCAACGGCACTGGCCAGCGATGCTCCCACCAGCATGAAAATACGACTATCGAGCGCGCGAATAGCCTGTCGAAGATTGAGGCAATTCCCCAAGATCATCGCAAATGCTCCGCCAAGAGCTGCCGTTGCTATGGGAAGAAAGCCTGTTGCAGCGGCAATGGCTGTTGCCAAAAAAATGATCAATGCACGAGGGGCATAGCGGCGCTGAGGGACATCGGTAGTTGACAATTCAATCAACAGAATATCCTTGCTGAGGCGCAATGCTTCGACAAATTCGCGCCGCCCACCGACCAGTAACACATCGCCAGCTTCCAGACGAATGTCATTCATGGCCATTCGCGGCATGCGAGAGCGTCGCTGGATGCCAAGGGCCATGCAATTGGTCTTGGCCCGCATGCCAGCCTGCTCGATTGTTTGGCCGATCATCCGCGAGGCTGGCGGAACAATCACTTCAGCGAGTGTGAAGTCCGATTGCTGCATGGCTGCATTCTGACTCGCCTCGTCTTCCTCGACCTCTGTCTCTTGTGTCACATTGTGACCGCCTTTGAGCGCAACCAGCAAGGCCTGCCGCGTCGCGGCGACGACAACCGTATCACCAGGCTGCAAGGTGACATTATCAAAAGGAGGAAGAAGAGGGCTCTCACCGCGCTGGACCAGCCTGACTGTCATGTCCTTCAAGCTTGGAAACATGCCAGCAACAGCCTGTTGCCCGACCAGTCGATCACCATAAGTGAGCGGAATCTGGGCGATGAATTGTTTTCCGGTGGTTTGCGACATCTCTTCGGTCATGCTCTCGCGCTTGCGGAGCAATCGAGGCATGATCAGCAGCGCATAAACTGCCCCAACACTGGCCATGATCATGCCAATACCAGTGAAATCGAAGAATTGTAGATCAAGCACACCTACTTTACGTGCAGCTTCTGCAACCAGTAGGTTGGTTGAAGAGCCGATGATTGTCGTCATACCGCCAAGGATCGAAATGAAGGAAAGCGGCATCAGAACCTTGGAAGGTGATAGTCTCAAATTGCTGGCTACAACGGTCATGATAGGCAGAAACATCACCACCACAGGGGTGTTGTTGATGAAAGCACTGATCACAGCAGCAGCGATATAGACACCGATAAATGCGAGATAGCGGGATTTTTTTGCTATTCTCGTGATCAATTGTGCTGGAGCATCCAGCGCATCTGTCTGGAACAACCCTTGACCAATCACCAAAAGTGCCAGAACGGTCAGGAGGGCAGGATTGGCAAAGCCAGCCAATAGGTCATCAAGGGTGACCATGCTGTCGGTAGCACGTGGTGCGGAAGGCAGACCGACAAAAATGACCATCAGGATGAGAAGAGAACCAAGCGCGGTAAGCTCGATCGCGAAACGCTCGATACTGTAGGCAATGATGGTCAGCCCGATAACGGCAAAGGTAAGCCACATTTGCAAATCGGCTGTCAGCATATATTCGCCCACCCTGTCTTGTCTCTAGGTCCAAGCCTGCGAAGCAGACATTCATAAGCATTACAGATCAGGATGCAGGATTTCAAAAGTGAATCCTAGTCTTACCTCTTTTTCCTGTGGTCAAATAACAAAGGCCGAGGAAATTCCTCGGCCTTTGAAAGTGAAAAATGGTTCGGAGCGGAAATCTTGAATCAGTCCTGATCGTGATATAATGCGTCCCGATCAACAACAATGCTTCCCAGGATCATGTCATGGAGCAGCTGACCCCGTTTGGAGAACAGGGCCACCAACAGCATCAGAGGCGTGAATGCGACATGGATGAACCAGAAAAGCAGGCTATGCATGAGCGCTAACAACATATAGGGCTTCGCACCATACCAGAGACGCATTTCAAGACCCATGATCCGCATGCCAAGAGTGGAGGCTTTTGAACCACCCAGCGTAAGAGCGGTGTAGGTGATAGCAACCAGTGGCGCCAGAATGCCGTAGAGCAACCAACCAAGACCAAATGTCAGGACGCCAAGGATAGCGACCACGACGCTAGCACCTGCTACAAGGGCAGCAATGAAGACTACATCGAACAGAAAAGCGATGGCACGCCGTGACAATACACCGTCAAACAGAGCCGGGCGTGTTTCCGGGTCATAGGCATGGCGACGGTCGTTCATTACCGGTGCCGTGGAGGTGTTTGTCATCGAAATGCTTCCTTTCCTTGAAATGCGCATATACAGCCGATCCGCTATGGAGTTCCGGCTTATTGCGCTTGCGTTTAACTTACACAAGATGTGGGATGCTAGAGACAGCTTTCAAGAGCATTGAAGACGATAACACGCAAATTAACCGGAGCGTGCTTTATATGCCCCGGCTAATATATGTTCAGTGGCTAGAACAGATTGCGTAATGGAAACAAAGGTTTTTCTGAAATCTTAGGCTGCTTCCCGCTTTGCAACGGCGACAGCAAAGTCATCCAGTTTTTCAATAACCTGCTGGCTGGCATGTTCCAGCTTTGCCAGACCTGCAAAGGCGGAATCAAGATCACCTGCCGCCTTGGCCTTCAATGTATCGATGGCAACCGAATGAACGATACGATGGGGCTCTTTCAGAGCCATGAAGGCCGGATGACGGCGCAGGGAAGGATCCTGAATATTGTCGTACCATTTGCCCAAACGGCAATTGTGATGATCTGGTACTTGATCGGAGCGCCATTCGCCACGCCCGGTCACGGTATCGACCACACGTTTGGTGAAGAGAACATGATCGATCTTGGCCATTTCACAAAGGGAGGCGGCAGATTGGTTGTCGAACCAGCTGCTTGCGTTGGAGCTGAACTTGTCATTGCTTGACTGCATGGTCGCGGCCATACCGGAAAGTGTCTGCTCATTCTGGGAAGACAGGTCCGCCACACCGGTGATGCTATGGGCAATTTCCTGACTTGCAACGGTTTGCTGTTGCAGGATGCTGGCGACATCTTGCATGCGATCAGAAACGTTGGCCACCTGATTACCAATATTGTGAATGACCTGATTGGCGCCTGAAATGGCATCCATTCCTGTTTCAACCGCGTTTCGAGAGCCGGATACCGCCCCTTCAATGGTGCGAACACCTTCGCTGAGCGCATTGATACGCTCAGAAATGTCCTCAGTCGCTTTCGCTGCTTGCGTAGCGAGGTTTTTAACCTCCGAGGCCACAACGGCAAAGCCTTTTCCGGCTTCCCCTGCGCGCGCAGCTTCAATAGTCGCATTTAATGCAAGCAAATTGGTCTGATTGGAAATATTATCGATAACAGAAAGGAATTCGCCAATTTGCTCTGAGACAGAGACCAGGTCGTGCAAGCTGTTTTCCGTCATGCTGGAGGCGCTGGCAATGTTCTGAATTGCATCCGAGACCGATTCCATGATGGATAGGCCTTCAGAAACCGTCTGATGTGTCTCTGATGCGCCCTGTGCGGTCTGCTCGGATGTCTCGGACAATTGTTCGACGGAGGAAACCAGCTCGGTCACGGCAGCAGATATGGATTGGCCATTTTCTGCCGCCATTTGAGTGTTTCGAGACAAAATGGCCATGTCCATTGAGATTTCATTGATCTCAATAACAGAGTTGGCGAGATTTTGAAGATTTTTCAGATTGTTGACGACACCATTTTCCTGACTGGACATATGTTCCAATGTACCATGATAGGCGTTGGATGAGAGGACCATGTCCAAAAAGAAGCGAGAAATTGTAGCTTGCAAGCTCTCGGTGAGTTTTTTGGCAGAAAAACGATTGTTCTTAACAATCTCCGGAATCATATCGCACATCAGGCGTCCATAGGAGGCCAGATACCAATCCAGAGTTAAATCGGTACGAACGTGAGCGACGCCCACTTTGTAGGAATGATCTTGAAAGCTACCATTCACCTGACTGGTCAGAATCTGCTCCCAATGGGAGAGTTGAGCATTGACAAGAGAGGGGACTTTAGCAGCATTGGACCCCAGTTTGGAGGAAAGGCCAGGATTTTTGGAGAGATCATTATAGAAACTCTGCATGATTGATGGCATCTGGCGGGAAATGGCATCCCAAGACTTTTCGGCCCGATCATCCAATGATCTGTTATTCGTAATAAAACTATATAGCTGGCCAACCATTTCTGATTGGATCTTGCCCGCTTCCAAATTGGTCTTCATGAGCCCACAACCCCACTATGTCGTAGCTGATAACTTTGATTTTAGTCATCCCTGACTTAAGGCTCGTTGAGTTAACAATTAATAAGTTTCGAAGTTTAGAAGATAAATGAGTGATCTAAAATCAGCATTTGTGGAAAATTGTCAAAACTGATAATTGACCTATAACTAGTGGAGTACGTTCAATATGTTAGAATTGATCGGTCCGGTAGTTTTCTGAAGGGCGCACCTCATTTTTTCGGGGCGTTGAGATGTTCTACCTTATGGCCTTTTGACTCGATGCCCTTGATGATGTCTTGGGCATGATCAGCATCTCTGGTCTCGATCGTGATATCAATGGAAGCACCCTTGACCGGAACATTCAGAAAGGTCCTGTGATGATCAACTTCCAGAACATTTCCTCCCAGATCACCGATGACAGTGGAGATTTCACCCAACACGCCGGGGCGGTCAGGAATGGTGATGCGCAAACCAACGATCTGCTGCTTGCGGCCCAACTGACGTACCATGATGGATGAAAGCAGACGAGGATCGATATTTCCTCCCGACAATACCAGCCCTACCTTACGACCCGCAAAGCGTTCAGGTTGAGAGATAATGGCAGCAAGGCCAGCGGCGCCTGCACCTTCTGCCATTGTTTTAAGGTGAGTGGCAAAGGCATTGATAGCTTGCTCGATCTCTCGCTCTGATACCAGGATGATATCGCTGACCAGATCTGCAGCAATCAGGGCAGGAAGGCGACCTGCTTTCTTGACCGCGATGCCTTCAGCCAATGATTGACCCCCACATTCCAGATTTTCCTGCTTTAGCTCATTATGCATGGTGGGATAAAGCTCGGTTTCAACTCCGATGATTTCAATTCCCGGCTTGACCCCCTTTGCAGCGATTGCCATTCCAGAGATCATCCCACCGCCTCCAATAGGGATGACCAGACAATCCAGGTCCGGCACTGCTGACAGCATTTCCAATGCAATGGTACCCTGACCGCGTATGATATCATAATCATCATATGGATGTACGAAGGTCATGTTATGCTCATCTGCAATGCGTTCGGCAGCCAAACCTGCCTCTGCGACTGTTTCGCCTTCCAATATGACTTTGGCTCCAAAGGCCTTGGTGGAAGCAACTTTCACGAAGGGAGTAAATTCCGGCATGACAATGGTTGAGGGAATTCCAAGGCGACTGGCATGATAGGCGACTGCCTGAGCATGGTTGCCTGCTGACATTGCAATAACCCCTGCTTGCCTTTGCCTTTGTGTCAGCGAGAGCAATTTGGTCAAGGCTCCGCGTTCCTTGAAGGCATTGGTGATCTGCATATTCTCGTATTTGACGAAAATATCGGTCCCCAAAGCATCAGCAAGCTTCTTTGCGGGCAGCGTAGGGGTATTGAGAAGAGCACCTTCAATCTCGTTTGCCGCGGCCTGAATATCAGAGAGTTTGGGAATTGCAGGAGGCAATGAAGTATGAGATTGATTTGCCATGACTGGGACCTTTTACGGAATTCGGAATCGGGTTTCTAATTCACTCCTTTCCATTCGAAAGCTCAAGGGAAAAGTTGGCGTGAAATAAATTGAGTGAAAAATTCATGATACTGATGGTAGTAGCACAAAAAATACCCCCAACTTTGAACGAGTTGGGGGTATTTTTCTCAATTTTTGTTTTGATAGGTCTTATTCATTCAGAGCTTCTGCGACCGTCGGCGCGAAATAAGTCAGAATGCCATCAGCACCAGCACGCTTGAAGGCAAGAAGGCTTTCCCACATTGCACGGTCTTGGTCCAGCCAGCCATTCTGACCGGCAGCACAGATCATCGCATATTCCCCAGAGACCTGATAGGCGAAGGTCGGTAGTGAGAACTGATCTTTCAAGCGACGGACAATATCCAGATAAGGCATGCCTGGTTTGACCATCAGCATGTCAGCTCCCTCTGCGATATCTAGCTCCGCTTCATAAAGGGCCTCATCGCTATTGGCTGCATCCATTTGATAGGTCTTCTTATCGCCCTTCAGGGTAGTATTGGCACCAACAGCTTCACGGAATGGTCCATAGAAGGCTGAAGCATATTTGGCGGTGTAAGCCATGATTTGAGTATCGGTGAAGCCATTGCCGTCCAAGACTTGGCGAATGGCTCCAATGCGACCATCCATCATGTCCGAAGGACCGATAATATCTGAGCCCGCTTCTGCTTGAACCAGAGCTTGGCGGGTCAATTGTTCGACTGTCTCGTCATTGACAATGATGCCATCGCGTAGCAAACCGTCATGGCCATGGCTGGTATAGGGATCCAGCGCCACATCGGTCATCAAGCCAATTTCTGGCACTTCCTTTTTGATTGCGCGAAGAGCACGGCAAGTGAGATTGTCGCTATTCAAGGCCTCCGATCCCTCATCATCGCGCAGCTCTGTCGGAGTGTTGGGGAAGAGCGCCACAACAGGAATACCCAGTTTGGCAGCTTTCTCGGCAGCACGGACCGCATTGTCAATGGAATAGCGCTCGACACCAGGCATGGACTTAACTGGTTGTATTGCATTCTCGCCTTCAATCAGAAAAATCGGCCAAATCAAATCGTTCACGGTGAGTTGGTTTTCCTGCACAAGACGGCGGGACCAATCGCACTTTCGGTTACGGCGCATGCGACGGCCACCGGTGATGGCACTGACGTCAATGAAAGAAGAAGAATGTATAGATCTATCCATTTTGCAGGGTCCTGAATGCGGTCTCATAAGCAAGTCAAATCAAGAGTATCTAACTGCCTGTCTCTATATTGTATCAAAGTGTGGGTGACGGCCCGAATGGTCCTTCGATTTTGTCATAGCCCCATCTCACTCCTAGCACTTTATCAAAGGTCAAATAACTAAGCATTTCGTAATGATGGATCAAAAAGCACAAATAACTATTCCGTCAACGTAAAATGCATCTATTAAATTCAAATAAAACATAAGGTTGAATGGATATATAGTGATACTTTACCCTTTTGGCGCGTTGACGAACATTGTGGGATATGTCAAGCACACTGAAAAGAGAAGTCCGGGAGGGAAGATTCATGGATTTTGCACTATCTGAAGAACAACGCGCCTTTCAGGAAATGGCGGCGGACTTTGCCGCCAACGAAATGGAACCGTATGCCAAGGAATGGGATGAAAAATCCATCTTTCCGGTCGATACCCTGCGTGCGGCGGCGGCACTCGGCTTTGGCGGTATCTATGTGAAAGACGATGTTGGTGGCTCTGGTCTATCTCGTTTGGATGCAGCAATTATCTTCGAAGAGCTCTCCAAGGGCTGTACCTCTACTTCTGCTTACGTCTCCATCCATAACATGGCGTCTTGGATGATAGATACATTCGCCAATGATGAGCAGCGTAACAAATGGTTGCCATCTCTCTGTACAATGGACAAATTTGCCTCCTATTGTTTGACCGAGCCAAATGCTGGTTCTGATGCTGGAGCCTTGCGTACAAAAGCCGTGCGTGATGGTGATCATTATGTATTGAATGGCTCCAAGGCTTTTATTTCCGGCGGTGGGGTTGCTGATGTTTATGTTGTCATGGTTCGTACCGGGCAGGATGGTCCGAAGGGCATTTCTTGTGTTGTTGTAGAAAAAGACACACCAGGCCTTTCTTTTGGTGCACAAGAGGTGAAACTAGGCTGGAAAAGCCAGCCAACAGCACAGGTGAATTTCGAAGATTGCCGCATTCCTGCTGAGAATCTGATCGGTGAAGAAGGGCAAGGCTTCAAGATTGCCATGGCTGGCCTGGATGGTGGGCGCCTGAATATTGGCGCCTGTTCCCTTGGTGCAGCACAGAGCTGTCTGGATCGTGCGATCGACTATATGAAAGAACGTAAGCAGTTTGGCCGCGCCATTGCAGAATTTCAGGCCCTGCAATTCCGGGTTGCCGATATGGCGACCGAGCTGGAATCAGCCCGCCTGATGTTGCATCGTGCAGCAACACTGGTTGATGCCAAGACGCCTGATGCGACCACACAGGCGGCCATGGCCAAACGTCTGGCAACTGACGCTGGCTTCAACATTGTGAACCAGGCGCTGCAGCTACATGGTGGTTATGGCTATTTGCGTGATTATCCGATCGAACGGTATTTGCGTGATGTCCGCGTCCATCAAATCCTGGAAGGGACCAATGAAGTCATGCGTCTGATTATCTCACGCGATTTGTTTAACCGCTAAGAGGGTCTGTTTAATGTCCAGCGACATCTCTTTTGAACAACGCGGCTGTGTAGGCCTGATCACTCTGCAACGGGTCAAGGCGTTGAATGCCCTTAGCCATGATATGGTCAAGGAACTGGCGGCAAAGTTGGGTGAATGGAAAGGGGATGACGGTATCAAAGCTGTCATCTTGACTTCAGCCAGTGAGAAAGCCTTCTCTGCCGGAGGGGATATCCGTGCCCTTTATGATGGCAAAGGCAATCCTCCCTTTGATTTTTTCTGGGACGAGTACCGACTCAATCGCGCCATCTTTCGTTACCCAAAGCCTTACATTTCCCTGATCAATGGCATTGTCATGGGCGGAGGTGTTGGCATATCGGTCCATGGCAAATATGTCGTGGCAGGTGAGAACATCATGTTCGCGATGCCTGAGGTTGGCATTGGCTTTTTCCCCGATGTCGGTGGCACTTATTTCTTGCCACGCATGAAGGGCAAGGTTGGCACATATCTGGCCATGACCGGTGCGCGCTTGAGACAGGCTGATTGCGCAGCTCTTGGCTTTGCCACTCATGCAACTTCTTCAGAGAATTTTGACGCCATCATTGATCGTATTGCACAAGGCGAGCAAGTTGAGGCGGTATTGTCCAGTTACAATCAGCTTTTCGAGCCAACCTTTGATGCTTCAGCGCTTGACATCATGAATGAAGCCTTCTCCAAACCAACCGTCCTGGAAATCGTCAATAGCTTGAAGGAAAAAGCAGATGGACATTCATTCGCACAGAAAGCACTCAAACAGCTAGATGGCAAGTCACCAACTTCCATTCACGTTGGGCTCGCTCAGGTTTTGCGAGGAGCGAAAGCTGATTTTGAAGAATGCATGGCGCTGGAATATCGGATTGTCCATCGTATTTTGCATGAAGAAGATTTTTATGAGGGAGTACGCGCAACCATCGTTGACAAAGACGGTGCACCGGAATGGAATCCAGCAGAGCTGGAATCAGTGGATCCAGCAAAGATCGAAGCCCATTTCGCACCGCTTGAAAACGGTGAACTGACATTTGATGAGATATGACAGCATTAAATCTGGATTCCTATTCCAAGCATGTATGGAGTGAAAATCTTCCATTCTGGTTCATAGCCTTGGCGCGTTTTGGCAGTCTATGCCTGATGGTTGCCGGCCTTTTTTATTGGGCTGATTTGCTCGGTGCGAGAGGGGAGAGTGGGTTGATCCGGGGAAATTGGGAACAGCAATCTCTGCGGGTTATTCTGGCCTGTTCTTTTCTGATTGCTGCTGTTGGCCTCTGGTTGCTGACTTTCTGGGGTGTTGTCGTCTGGGGAGTGACCGCTATTGTCGAGATCGCGGCCATCATTCGTTGGGATGGTTTTGCGATCCATCCGCTGCCATCGGTGTTGTTGCAAATTGCCGGATTGCTCATCATGCTTCTTGCTTGCCTGTTGGTATATTACCGGGCAAGCAAGAAAAAGCATGAATAAGAGCAAGGTATGATTTCCCATTCTGGTCGATCAGCGGATTGATCAACTGATTGGGCTGGGGGAGCAGTATCATGTGATCTGGTGCTATCTCTGTGATGAATTCGAAAACAGGCATCCACCTGTTGGATGCTGCAATAATCACCAGCTCAAATAAATCGGGTGGGGTGAAAAATATTGGAGGAAAGAACCATGGCAGTGGTTGCATTTGTAGGTTTGGGCAATATGGGTGGTCCAATGGCCGCCAATCTGGCAAAAGCCGGTCACGACGTGAAAGGCTTCGATTTGAGCCAGGATGCCTTGACCAAACTGGAGGAAGCAGGTGGTAAGGCCTTTGGTTCCGTTGCTGAGGCAGTAAAAGGTGCTGATGTTGTGGTGACCATGTTGCCAGCTGGTAAGCATGTTCGTGAGGTTTATGCTGGTGAAGACGGTATTCTGGCAAATATCAATTCAGGTGCAACTCTGATCGACTCCTCGACCATTGATGTGCAATCCGCTCGTGATGTGGCGAAAATTGCCGAGCAGGCTGGCATGAAAATGGTTGATGCCCCTGTTTCTGGTGGTGTGGGGGGAGCTGCTGCCGGCACTTTGACCTTCATGGTTGGTGGTTCTGACGAAGCCTTCGCTGCCGCAAAGCCATTTCTGGATATCATGGGCAAGACCATTGTTCATGCGGGTGGTGCTGGTAATGGCCAGGCAGCCAAGATCTGTAACAACATGATGCTTGGTATTCAGATGATCTCGGTTTGTGAAGCTTTTGCTCTGGCAGAGAAGCTCGGATTGGATCACCAAAAGCTTTACGATATCTCTTCCACTGCGTCCGGTCAGTGCTGGTCGCTGACGTCCTATTGTCCGGTCCCGGGACCTGTAGAGACATCACCTGCCAACAATGAATACAAGCCGGGTTTTGCTGCCGCCATGATGTTGAAAGATCTTAAGCTTGCGCAAGAAGCATCTGGAGCTGTTAACGCCCAAACCCCTCTTGGAGCAGCTGCGGATGAGCTTTATTCCGCTTTCTGTGATGCTGGAAACGGCAATGTCGACTTCTCCGGCATCATCAATAAACTTCGCGGTTAAAATCGTGTCAGGATAAAAGCGCGGTTTTCTGCGATTTTGTAAAAATATTGCAAGATCTTATTTACCAATTATGGAAGTCGGCCGCCAAAAAGGCCGGCTTTTTGCCGTTTAAGGCTCTGTTAAGTCTCTTTTTTTACGGCATTTTATGCGCTGAGCCGTAAGTTGATTTTCAGAAGCGGGAAAACCCGCCGCATAATAAGTCAAATAAAAATGAGGCTCAAACGGATGATTACAGCACAACAGGCAGTGGAAACGGTCGGCGACGCTGAAGGCACGGTAGAGATGAAACCTCTCTACATGGATGCCCTACGTCTCGTCGAACGACTGCATCGTCGCCTTCTTGATGTTATCAAGGATGAATTTGATCGCCGTGGTCGCTCTGATGTTAACAGCGTACAGGCTTTGCTCCTGTTCAATATTGGTGATTCAGAAGTGACCGCAGGTGAGCTGCGTTCTCGTGGATATTATCAAGGATCGAACGTATCCTACAATCTCAAGAAACTTGTAGATATGGGCTATGTGAACCACGAGCGTTCCAAAGTGGATCGTCGTTCTGTTCGCATCAGTCTATCGGACAAGGGTTTGGAAATTCGTCAGATCGTTAGCGAATTATACGAGCGTCACATCAATACCATCGAACAGGTGGGTGGTGTGAATGCAGACGACTTCGTCTCGCTCAACAAATCCTTGCAGCGCCTTGAGCGCTTCTGGACCGATCAGATCCTGTATCGCCTGTAACAGGGCAATAACTTCCTTCTGTCTGCTTAACAGGGACAGGCAGAGGGCAACTTCTCGACACGGATTAAAAATTTCCGGCGGGAAGCCTGGGCTGATGGAGATTGGCCCCAACCAAGACAAAGGGACTGTTTGCGACATCAGCCCCTTTACAATCAAGATAATGTTCTATGAGAACTGACCATCATCAATCCCTCCGAGATCGCACTCTTGGGGGGATTTTTTATTCTCTCATATGTTTCAATTATTGATTCTCTGATTGCACTCAATACGGTAGCAATATTGTAAACTCCGCAATCTCTTCATTTGATGCCTGATATTGAATACTCACAATTCTGTCATTGCGTGTGAGCTGCTTGTGAGCAATTCACCCTCCATTCATCCAGAATTCGCCACAATCAAAGCGCATTCAGTTTGTGAGCTGTTAGTCGATCTGACTGGGACTAAGTCAGAGATTGTAACCCGACAAACCTCGTGCTACGCATTTACACACTTTCAAAGAGAGCGGTGAACCACCATCGGGAGCGCCACGGAGAGACCAGTGCAAGACAAGAAAAGCCAGAAGAGACATCTGCCAGCGAACGCTTCCAACCCTACAGAGCGCGCTAGAATGCTTGAAATGTCCAGACGACAGGTTTTCGGATTGGGAACAGGGTTGGCTGCCTCCCTTGTGATGGCCAAGACGGTTCCAGCCTTTGCGCAGTCCAACCCGCTTGATGAAGTGCTGAACCAGAATCAAGTGGAATGGGGAGATCGTTTCGATACTCCGGGCCAAACTGTGGCAGCAGTGAGAACTGCAGAACCGACACTCTCGCCGCAAACCGCCAGCAACATCGAACAAGCCATGCAATTCTATTACGGTGTGGTGCAACGTGGTGGCTGGCCTCTGGTTCCTGATACAAAGATTTTGCGCATTGGTGCGCGTAGCGAGGCGGTGACCATTCTGCGTCAACGCCTCACCATGTCAGGTGATTTGCAGCAGTCTCTTGGTGTCAGCGATGTATTTGACTCTTATGTTGACGCTGCCATACGCCGTTTCCAGTCTCGTCACGGTATCTCGCCTGATGGATTGGTGGGCAAGGAAACTTTTGCCGCACTGAATGTTCCGGCGCAGGTGCGTTTGCGACAGCTGGAAACCAACTTGGTGCGCGTTCGGGCCATGTCGGGATATCTGGGTGATCGATATGTCATGGTCAATATTCCGGCAGCAGAGATTGAGACAGTTCAAACCGGTGCAGTTCACTCTCGTCATACCGCCGTCGTTGGCAAGATTGATCGGCAGAGTCCGGTTTTGGCATCCAAGATTCACGAAATCAATTTCAATCCTTATTGGCACGTTCCGCTCAGCATCATCCGTAAGGATTTGATTCCGAAAATGCAGAAGGATCCGGATTATCTGAAAGATAACAGGATCCATATCCGCGATCTTCGAAACAATGTCGAACTTGACGCCTCGCAGGTAGATTGGACGACTGATGAAGCTCTGAACTATCAATTCCGTCAGGAGCCAGGCGCGAAAAATTCGATGGGATCCATCAAGATCAATTTCCACAACAAGCATGCGGTTTATCTGCACGATACCCCGTCAAAAACCTTGTTTGGATCATCTTATCGCTTCCATTCTTCAGGATGCGTACGTGTTCAGAATGTGCGTGAATTCGTAACTTGGGTGTTGGGTCAAACGCCGGGCTGGAATCGTCTTGCGATTGATGATGTGATCCGCTCGGGAGAGCGTATGGACGTGTCTGTCAGAAGTCGAGTGCCGATTTATATGACTTATATCACAGCATGGGCTACGTCTGGCGGCATGATCCATTTCCGCGATGATATTTATAATCGCGATGGTCTCTCACCTGTTGCTCCCTTGCAATAGGTGTCTGAGAATCGGTTAAACTGCCATTTCAGGCGGGCAGGGGCAGGGCCTCCGCCCGCCTTTTTTACACCTTATGTCGGAATAGCAGTTTCAGGAGACGGTTATGAGCAAGCCCCAACCCGGAGAGATCTATATTGAATTTATCTCTATTGGTTCACAGGTGAAGGCGATTGCCGTAGATGCTGCAACAGGCGTTGAGGTATCTGTTTTTGGTCCTTCCAGCGTCTCTCAGTCGGATTTGCAGAACTTGGCTGTTCGCAAACTCAAAAAACGTCTGAACGATCTGGCGTCGAAGGTAGACCGTCCCGGAAAGTGGGTATAAGGAACTGAAAATTGCTCCGTATTATCCAAAAGTTTCTCATAGGAAACAAATTTCTTTGCAGAAACCTTGCGTAATTGTTGGGAATTTGCCATTTTATGCGGAAGATATGTTTCCTATAGGAAATTGATGAGCTCATATTTGCATCATAATGATGCTTAAATGAGATCATTTGAAAAAAATAAGAGCATAATTAGAAACAGACGGGTGGTACTTTTCCATGCTAGAAGCTAAATCCGAACCGAACAATCAGCCGGTTTGAAAAGAGCAGAACAGCATTGGAAAATGAAATGAACTGAAGGACGGAGCAATCCGGTTTTCAGTCTTTCTGCCATCCTCAGGACCAGGCAAGCATTTTCTTGAGTCAAAGGGTAATGTCTATGACAGAAGCGATCTTCCCAAACTTCTTCACCAATGATCTGGCAAGCACGGATCCAGATATTGCGAAAGCAATCAATGACGAACTGGGCCGCCAGCAGCAGGAAATCGAGCTGATTGCCTCAGAGAATATCGTCTCCAAGGCGGTGCTGGAAGCACAGGGCTCCATCATGACCAACAAATATGCGGAAGGCTATCCAGGTCGCCGTTATTATGGTGGTTGTCACTTTGTTGATGTTGCCGAAAATCTGGCGATTGATCGTGCCAAGCAGTTGTTTGGCTGCGAGTTTGCCAACGTTCAGCCAAACTCCGGTTCTCAGGCCAACCAGGCGGCCTTCATGGCTTTGATCAAGCCAGGTGATACCATTCTTGGCATGAGCCTGGATGCAGGTGGTCACCTAACCCACGGTGCGCGTCCAAACCAGTCTGGTAAATGGTTCAATGCCATCCAGTATGGTGTACGCAAGCAGGACGGCCTGATCGATTTCGATCAGGTTGAAGAACTGGCTAAAGAACATCAGCCGAAAATGATCATCGCTGGTGGCTCTGCTTACTCTCGCGAGTTCGATTTCAAACGTTTCCGCGAAATCGCAGATAGCGTTGGTGCATTCCTGATGGTGGATATGGCTCATTTTGCTGGCCTTGTTGCTGCAGGCCTGCATCCGAACCCATTCCCATATGCTCATGTTGCAACCACCACTACTCATAAAACCCTGCGTGGTCCACGTGGTGGTATGGTTCTGACCAACGACGCCGATATCGCCAAGAAGGTGAACAGCGCTGTGTTCCCTGGTTTGCAGGGTGGTCCTCTGATGCACGTGATTGCTGCTAAGGCTGTCGCATTCGGCGAAGCTTTGACGGACGATTTCAAAGCGTATCAAACAGCTGTTCGTGACAATGCGCAGGTTCTGGCTGATACCCTCTACGCAGGTGGCCTGGAGCTCGCATCTGGCGGTACTGACAACCACCTTCTGTTGGTTGATCTGCGTCCAAAAGGCTTGACCGGTAAAGCTGCAGAAGCGTCACTTGGTCGCGCTTTCATCACCTGTAACAAAAACGGTGTGCCGTTCGACCCTGAAAAGCCAATGATCACTTCCGGTATCCGCCTTGGTACTCCAGCGGGGACATCCCGTGGCTTTGGCGCGGAAGAGTTCAAGCTGATTGGTGAATTGATCATCGAAGTGCTTGACGGTTTGGCCGCAAATGGCGAAGAAGGCAATGCAGAGGTAGAATCAGCGGTAAAGGCAAAGGTCATTGCACTGACCGATCGCTTCCCGATTTATGCCGGTCTGTAAGGCTTGAAAAATCAGCTATCGGGAGCATTTTCCCGATAGCTGCCTAACGTGCGAGGGTGATCAATGCGCTGTCCTTATTGTGGATGTGACGAAACTCAGGTCAAGGATTCTCGCCCGACAGAAGACAATACTGCCATTCGCCGTCGGCGTGTGTGCAATGGCTGTGGTGGGCGATTCACAACCTTCGAGCGCGTCCAGTTGCGCGAACTCTCCGTTATAAAACGTACAGGTCGCCGTGTTCCCTTTGATCGCGACAAGCTTATGCGCTCTGTCCAGGTTTCTCTTCGCAAGCGTCCTGTGGAGCCAGAGCGGACCGAGCGCATGGTGTCGGGCATTGTACGTCAATTGGAAAGTCAAGGTGATTCAGAAGTATCGGCCGAGCAAATTGGTACACTTGTCATGGAAGGTCTGAAAAGCCTCGATGACATCGCCTATATTCGCTTTGCATCTGTTTACCGTAATTTCGCCGAAGCAAAAGATTTCTCCGACGTTCTGGATGAGCTATCTTCTGAAGGTGAATAATCCATTCTCCGCCTGATCCCGTTCCCCGGAAAGGCCAAAGCATGATCTGTCGCAATTCAATTGCCCCTCTTTCAAAGAGCGAGCAAGTGTCATGGGATGAACGTTTCATGCATCTGGCTTTGCGTCTCGGGCGACGAGGAATGGGACAGACTGCAGAAAATCCATCTGTGGGCTGTGTGTTGGTTCAATTCACGGGCAATGGTCCCATCATAGTCGGGCAGGGACATACCCAACCCGGGGGGCGTCCTCACGCCGAACGTGTTGCATTGGCTGTTGCCGGTGATCAAGCCAAAGGTGCGACAGCTTATGTGACGCTGGAGCCATGTTCCCATACCGGAAAAAGCCCCCCTTGCTCACAAGGTTTGATAGAGGCGGGCATAGCACGTGTTGTTTGTGCCAAAGGCGATCCGGACCCCCGTGTCAATGGACGTGGCTTCGGGATGTTGCGCACAGCAGGCATTGAGGTTGAGACCAGCCTCCTTGAAGCGCATGCCAAACGAGATCTGTCAGGGTTTCTTTCTCGTACTCAGACCAATCGTCCTTGGTTGCAGGCCAAAATGGCTATCTCGCCCGATGGTTTCATCGGTAGTCGGGACGAGGCGAATGTGCCGATTACCGGACTTGCGGCAAAGAAGCGTACTTATGCTTTGCGATCTCGTGCCGATGCTATTCTGGTCGGGATCGAAACGGCTCTGATTGACGATCCATCTCTGACGGTTCGTCTGCCCGGGCTGGAAGACAGATCTCCTATTCGCATTGTTCTTGATAGTAAGGGACGTATTCCACTCTCCACCAACTTGGTGAGGACAGCTGAAAGCGTTCCTACGTGGATAATTGCCAGTGGTCATATCTCGGCAGAAAAAGCGCTTGCACTGGAAGCGAGAGGCTGTAAGCTTTTGCTGACAGATCCGACCTCCCGCGGTCATGTGGATCTGGATCAGGCGCTGAAATTATTGGCCGAAGAGGGCATCAATACACTCTTCGCTGAGACCGGGGCAACGCTCGCCAAAGTGCTGCTTTCAAAACAATTGATTGATGAGTTCATCCTCTATCGCGGCGCAAACCCAATCGGGGAGGGTTTGCGGCCATTTGGCATCGATCCTCAGCAAGCCCTGATAAGGGCTGGTTTTTCTCTTGAACATCAGAGCGCGATGGGGCAAGACAGAGCTATGACTTTTGTGCGCAACGAACCACGTTTTTAAAGCACATCTCCCCAAGGTTGCCGCCACCCGCCACAGCTTGATGAGACAGGAATAGAAGATGTTTACAGGAATTGTCACCGATATCGGCGAAATCATCAAACTGGAAAAAATTCCTGCGGGGCAACGAGTTCGCATTGCAACCTCTTATGCACCTGATGGCATTGATCTGGGTGCATCCATTGCCTGTTCCGGTATTTGCCATACAGTGATTGAAAAAGGATCCTTGGATGATGGCCGGAACTATTTCGACGTGGAATCTGGCAAGGAAACCCTCGATCTGACCAATGCCGGCGAATGGCAAGAGGGCAAGAGGCTCAACCTCGAGCGCTCCCTTGGAATGGGGGATGAATTGGGAGGGCACCTTGTTCTCGGCCATGTGGATGGTCTGGCAGAAGTAATCGAGCGTGAAGATCATCCTGATTCCGTCTTTTTCAAGTTGCGTGCGCCGGGGGAGTTTGCTCGTTTCATTGCCCAGAAAGGTTCCGTAGCGTTGGATGGTTGTTCGTTGACGGTCAATGATGTCGATGGAGATGATTTCACCATCTTCCTGATCCCGCACACTCTGGAGCAAACCACTTGGAACGAACGTCAGGTTGGGTCGACCATCAATCTCGAGGTTGATATGATGGCTCGCTATGTAGCTCGTCTTGCCGATTACACTCCTTCCAAATAAACCAATGAACAATATCTGGGAGTGAAACCATGATCTCTCGCATCACAATTAACACACCCGTTCTGTTTCAGGATGCTTTGCCGGACAGTGTTGATGTGGTGATTATCGGCGGCGGTGTGATTGGAATTTTTTCCGCACTCTATCTCGCCCGGCGGGGCAAGAAGGTCATCGTTTGTGAAAAAGGTCGAATAGCTGGCGAGCAGTCGTCGCGCAATTGGGGGTGGATCCGCCAGCATGGCCGCGATGAAGCAGAAGTGCCGATAGCAACACAAGCTCTGTCTCTCTGGCATGAGATCAATGAGGAAACCAACGGCGCCTGTGGTGTGAAAACTACGGGTGTTCAATATCTGGCTTCAACTGAATCCGAGATGCAAAAACTCGAAGAATGGCTGGACATTGCGCACAAATATGACATTCCTACCCGTCGCCTGACTGGTGACGAGGTTTCTACGAGCTTTGGCGGTCAATCAACAAATAAATGGGTTGGTGGTACGCTGACGGAGAATGATGCCAAGGGCGAGCCATGGCAGGCAGTACCATCTGTGGCAAAGTTTGCGCACGAGAAAGGTGTTCTCATACGTGAGAACTGCGCTGTGCGCGCCTTGGACATCGAAGCTGGTGTGCTTAAGGCGGTGGTGACGGAAGCAGGAACCATCAAAACAGAGCAGGTCATTTTGGCTGCAGGCGCGTGGTCGTCGCTCTTTGCTCGCGCACATGACATCAATATCCCCCAGCTTTGCGTAAAGTCTTCAGTCCTGCAAACTCAGGAAATGCCTGATTTTCATGCCCCCAACAGCACCGATGAAAAATTGGCATTGCGCCGTCGGGATGATGGTGGTTTTACACTTGCAGTCTCGGACGGTCATGATTTCTATCTCGGGCCAGACGCATTTCGTCATTTTGCATCCTATCTTGAGGTTATGAAAGATAGCTTTGCCGATACCAGCTTTCATCTGGCAGCACCAAGGGATTTCCCTGATGCCTGGGGCATAGCTCGCAGTTGGCCAAAGGAAGGACCATCTCCTTTTGAAGCGTGCCGTGTGCTGGAACCAGAACCAAACCGGAAATTCTTGAAATTGATGCAGGAGCGTTGGTCTGAGCGTTTTCCAAAACTTGAAAAAGTGCAGATCAAGGAAGCCTGGGCCGGTATGATTGATGCGATGCCGGATGTTGTACCCATCGTTGATAGGGTGCCTCATTTGCAGGGATTGATCGTGGCAACGGGCATGAGCGGCCATGGCTTTGGCATTGGTCCCGGTATGGGGATGGCCATAGCCAAGATGATTTGTGGAGAGGCAGTGGACCATGATATGAGCCGTTTTCGCTTCAATCGTTTCTCAGATGGAAGCCGGTTGATCATGGGACCTGCTTTGTAGGAACACGGAGAACACAATTGCTGGTGAAATTGCTGAAAAACAAGTACAGGAAGCGATAGAAAACAGCTCTAAATGCTATTAAGGACTGGACTTTGCTGCTCGGACATGGTTTGACACGCCACCGCAGACGATTGGGTGAGTGACATGAGCGATTCAAAACCACATTTTCTGATTATCGAAGCTCGTTTTTACGACGACCTGGCCGATGAACTGGCGCGTGGCGCAATGGAGGCCTTTGAAGAGGCTGGCGCGACTTACGAACGCATTTCTGTGCCTGGTGTATTGGAAATTCCGGGCGCAATGTCCATGGCAATGCTCGCTGCCGAGAATGGTGGCGTTGTCTATGATGGCTTTGTAACCCTGGGTGTTGTGATCCGTGGTGAAACCACTCACTACGATATCGTTTCCAACGAGTCGGCTCGTGCTATCATGGACCTGTCTGTCGAAGGTTGCGTTGCTGTGGGTAACGGTATCCAGACGGTTGAGAATGGAGATCAAGCTTGGGCGCGTGCCAAGGTTGATGACAAAAACAAAGGCGGCGGTGCTGCCAAGGCTGCTTTGGCCATGGCTGAAATGCGCCAGAAATTCGGAATTGATGCATGAGCGATCAAGCCAACAACGAAACACCTGCCCGTAGCGCCAATCAGCGTGGCTCAGCCCGGCTCGGTGCTGTGCAAGCGCTCTATCAGATGGATGTTGGTGGAACATCTCTTTCCAAAGTTCTGGAGGAGTTTGAGCTATATCGTCTGGGTAAGGAATTGGATGAAGAACTCTATCTGCCCGCCGACATTGCTTATTTTCGGGATCTGGTAGCAGGGGTGGTAAAGCAGCAATTGGTTCTGGATCCGAAAATCCACACCGCTCTGGAAAAAGGCTGGCCTTTGGCGCGTATCGACACCACCTTGCGTGCGGTCATGCGTGCCGGTCTGTATGAGATGCTCTATCACAAGGACGTTCCAGCGCGCGTCATCATTACCGAATATGTTGATGTAGCCAAAGCCTTCTTTGAAGGGGACGAGCCACGTATCGTGAATGGCGTTTTGGATAATTTGGCCCGCGAAGTGCGTGAAGAAGAGCTGAAACCGCGTGACAAGACGTGACAGTGTATCACGAATAGGCAGTAGAAAAGACTTGGAGGCGGCTTCTCATGTGAAGTCGCCTTTGTCATATTCAGACTAGAAAAGTCATGAATAGATAGCAGCGATGGATTGGGCAGTATGGCTGATAAAAGACGAGGAGAAGCGGAGCTGATCGCTCATTATTTTGCGCCATTGGCCAGCGACAAAGAGGCTTTTGGTCTTAGGGATGATGCAGCGTTTCTCTCACCCCCTGCAGGATATGACCTCGTTGTGACCAAGGATCTGCTGATGGCAGATGTCCATTTCTTTGCCAATGATCCCCCAAGAAAAATCGCTCAAAAAGCCCTGCGTGTGAATCTTTCAGATTTGGCGGCAAAAGGAGCAAAGCCCTATGGCTATCTTTTAGGATTGGGGCTTCCCAATGACTGGAAGGAGGATTGGCTTGTAGATTTCGTGTCGGGGCTTGGTAGCGATCAGAAAGAATATGACTTTATACTTTTGGGTGGAGATACTGTTAAAAGTCCTGAGCGATTGAGCCTTTCCGTTACGGCTTTGGGGTTGGTGCCTACAGGTTCTCGCATCGTGCGACCCAAAGCAAAAGTCGGTGACAGTCTCTATATGAGCGGAACATTGGGTGATGCCGCTCTTGGTCTATTGGGGCGTTTGGGTAAACTTCCAGCAGGGATGAGCGAGGATGATGCGAACTATCTGCGAAATCGCTATTGGTTGCCAGAGCCACGTACTCAACTTGCAGAAATCCTGCAATCATATGTTCATGCTGCGATGGATATCTCGGATGGTTTGCTCGGCGATGCTGAAAAGATGGCGAAAGCCTGTGGAGCCAAGGCGCATATTTATACGGATCAAGTGCCATTGTCAGGAGCAGCAAAGGCCGTACTCGAATTGGATGAAAAACTGATATCAGTGATCCTATCGGGTGGTGATGATTACGAACTGCTAATGGCAGTATCAGAGGAAAATGAACAAGCATTTTTGAATCATGTGTCTCAGCAGGCTGTTTCGGTAACAAAGATCGGTAGGCTCGAAACAGGTGAGGGTCTCGAATTGTCTTCAAACAAGTGGACACTATCCGATAGTGCATACTTGTCTTTTGAGCATTTCTGAAAGCCCAATAGACACCGCTCAAGATAGTTTGCAGTTTTCAATTTGATTGATGGCAATTTTCGAAAATTTTGAGGCTTGCTTTCTCGATTGGCAATCGGCAGACTGTGGCCCTTCCTATGAGTCACAGTACGCTGATATATATACAGCCCTGCAATGTGAGATCCATAAATGACAATCGATGTAATCGATGATCGCCTGGCCAGGCGAAACAGTTTTATTCTTGCCGGTGCTCAGTCTTTTGCAGGTTCCATCCCCGCGATCGTCGTCGCCATGGGTGGACTGACTGGGCACTATTTGCTGGGGGCTGACAAATCTCTGGCGACGTTGCCTGTTTCTACCTTCGTTGCCGGGACTGCTATTGGTATCTATCCGGCAGCTTTTCTGATGAAACATTTCGGGCGACGAAATGGCTTTATCATCGGTGCACTATTCAGCCTGTTTTCTGGTATTTTGTCTTGGTATGCAATCATGCAAGGCAATTTCGCATTATTCAGTTTTTCAACCAGTTTAACCGGTTTTGCCACCGCCTTTACTCAACAATATCGTTTTGCAGCGGCGGATACAGCCAGTGATACATTCCGCCCCAAAGCGATTTCCTGGGTGATGACTGGCGGAGTACTGGCCGCCATTATTGGGCCCCAGACAATCATCTACACCAAGGATTTGTTTGATCCTATCCTTTTTGCCGGTGCGTTCCTTGCTCAGAGTGCTCTGGCAATATTTGCTATCTTGATTTTGATGGGACTGAAATTCCCGCCAAAACAAACCAAAGAGCAGAAACAGGGGGGACGTCCTCTTCTTGAAATCATCACCCAGTTCCGCTTTATCGTGGCGGCCACTTGTGCTGCATTTTCCTATGCGCTTATGAGCTTCGTGATGACCGCATCTCCTTTGGCTATGGTGGCTTGTAATCATAGTCAGGAAGATGCTGCTCTGGCCATTCAATGGCATGTGCTGGGTATGTATTTGCCAAGTTTCTTTACGGGCAATCTGATCCAGAAATTTGGCAAGGAAAAGGTTGTTGCTGCTGGCCTGTTTCTGCTTGCCTCTTGCTCGGTTGTGGCGCTGATGGGGATCGAGCTCAGCCATTTCTGGATTGCTCTGGTCTTGCTGGGTGTTGGTTGGAATTTCGGATTCATTGGAGCCACGGCTATGGTCACCGATTGTTACCAGCCAACAGAACGTGCCAAAGTCCAGGCAACAAATGATTTTTTGGTTTTTGGTGTTGTTACGATTGCTTCTTTTTCCTCCGGCTCTGTCTTGAATGCCTGGGGATGGGAAAAGCTCAATCTCATCATGTTCCCTGTTGTTGCACTTTGTTTGGCCTTGCTGGCCTTACAATGGGTGCGTAACAGAAGTTTACGGGAAAGCAATGCCTGATCTCAGGCGAAAAAGAACAAGGCTCCACATGGAGCCTTGTTCAGCTCCGATAATCCTAACTGCGGCTGGCAAGAAATGCACCTGCGCCAATCATGATTGATCCTGCGATCCGATTGATCCAGCGCGCGGATACGTCTGTTCTAAGCAATATGCGCGCTTTGGAAGCGGAATAGGCAACCAGCATTAATCCGGACATCAGGGCGAACATCGTCAGGACTGAGGCAATTACAATATCCCGACCAGAGAGCGATTCAACATCCAGAAATGTTGGCAGGAAAGCAATATAAAACAAAATGACCTTTGGATTGGATGCTGAAATCAGGAACCCCTGACCAAAAGACAGAATCATTCCGGATTTGGTTTCTTTTTGCGGTTGTGCGGTCAGATTTGGTCTCGCAGTCCACATCTTCCAGCCGAGATACAGCAGATACGCAGCACCAATCAGGCGCACAACGGTAAAAAGCTCGCCCCAATGATGTGCCAGAGCAGCAAGGCCAAAACATGCAGCAATCAAATAGACTATATCGCTGATTGTCATACCCAGAGACAACATGAAGCAGGAATGAGCACCATTGATCATCGCCTTGGCCAGAATGGCAAAAATGCCAGGGCCTGGCGTTATGGAGAAGATGAAAATGGCAAGTGTGAATGACATTGCACTTTCAATTGTCATGAGTCCACTCCTCCATGGAAAGTGTCCCTATATGAAACCATCAACAGATTGCACTGAGAGAGACCGGGAAGGAGGTCATCAGCTCCCGATCTCAATTGGGCATTCAGTTGTGTCCGGCATATAGGGAAATAACGAATTCCACTCTCACGAATTTAGCCGCCGCTGAACAGGCTGTTGCTAGGGCCAACACCTTGCAACATGCGTCCCAGGAAGCTTGCTTCTTTACCCGCTGTCGGTGTGACCTCATTGGTAAAGTCATAGAGGCGACCATCTTTCAAACCATATTTGGCAGTTCGCGCCACACGGCCATCATCATCAAAGTAAACAGCTACAACTGTTTGGGCGACAGGCGATGAATTCAGGAAGGCAACGGATTTCTTTCGGGTCTGGCTGATATAGTAATAGACATCATTGCCAAAATTTGCCGTTGTCGAGGGAGTGCCCAGACTCAGCAAGACTTGTTCCTGACTGGAGCCGGGGACAATTTCATCGAGTGTATAGTCTGTTGGCACAAAGCCATGGATTGTTGTCTCGGAAGTCAGACAACCTGTCAGGGCAACGGAACTCAGTGCCAGCACAATACTTGCCACTCGAAATGGCTTGAACATACGGCGTGATGGCAATTCGCTTTTTGCAGTCATTTGAGTATATTACTCCCGATTGTGGCTTGCACATTGACGTTTGCACAATGTCGTTGTCTGTCGGTAGCTCTTTTAACAGCGAAATGCAATCGCTGAGACAACATTGAATGCCTGTTCTTGCTGTAAGCCCCCTCAATGTGGCAAAGAAGTGGCAATCAGGCTCCGATATGGCCAAATGGGTGATATTACCTGCAGATTTACGAGATCAAGCAACCATGATTTTCAATCTCTTCAAAAAAGATAGCAAACGAGATGAACTGGCTGATCGGCTTTATCGCCAATTGGTGGATCAGGCGAGATTGCCAGTTTTCTATACCGATTATGCGATTCCGGATACCATCAATGGACGATTTGAAATGATCCTGCTGCATGCCTATATGCTGTTCCGTCGCTTGCGCGACGAGGATGAGGCTGCGAAAGACTTGGGACAAGCAGTGTTTGATCGCTTCTTCAAGGATATGGATCATTCCCTGAGAGAAATCGGTATCGGCGATTTATCTGTGCCGAAAAAGATAAAGAAGATGGCTCAGGCATTTTATGGCCGTATTGAAGCCTACGATACGGCCAGAGAAGAGAGCAAAGAGCAGTTGATAGGAGCGCTGGGGCGTAATTTTTTCCCGGAAGAAGAAAGCCCTCCCAGTGAAGTTTCTGCCTTGGCCGACTATGTGTTTGAAAATGACACTGTGCTTGGAAATGTGAATGTGGATGTGATCAAGCAAGGACAAATTCCCTTCGCGCATCCTTTGTCGCTAACTGCAAAGTCAGAAAGCTGACTTGGAAAAACTGATAAGAAATGAAAAAAAGCGAACAGATAGAAGAGTTGGCCAGCCGTGAGGCTGTTCTGTCCCTGCCGGTCACTGTCACAAGGCTGAAAAGCCTGGGAGAAATGGTAAAGGGCGAGGCAGACGACGCCATGTGCAAAGAGCTTGCACGCCGTCTGGATATCCAAAAGGTTCATAGCTTCAATATAGACTGTCGTGTCTTGCCATGGAAGAAAACCGGAGCGCGACTGGAAGGTCGTGTTTGGGGGGACGTGGAACAGACTTGCGTGGTCTCACTGAAGCCTGTCGCCGAGAATGTCGATGAAACGTTTGAAGTGACCCTCGTACCGGAAGGTTCACCATTTGCTCGTCGCTCCAATGATCAGGAAAGTGGTGGAGAGTTGATTATCGATGCCGAAGGAGAAGACCCACCAGAGGAGTTTTCCGGTGATGACATTGATGTAGGGCTTTATGCAGAAGAATTTTTTGCCCTTGCCCTTGATGATTATCCAAAAGCTGACGATGTCGATTTTTCCGATCATGTCGAAGATGATGGAAGTGAGAACGAGAGTGAAAATCCCTTTGCTGCCCTTGCCGGTCTCAAGGATAAACTCGATAACCAGAATTAAACTTATGCCCCACTTCGCCAGAATTGGCCGATAATCCGGTTGTTTATTTACAGGAATTGGATATTGTCCAAACATTCTTACTTTGGACTTGGAACAGCTCTAAAGTGAGTCGGAGCATCCTTGAGTGATGGGCTGAGCCCACAAAAGACGCGTGGAATGACCGAAACGATTAGAATTTCTCTGGATGTGATGGGTGGCGATAATGGCGCTACCACCGTCTTGGAAGGGGCAGATATCGCTCTGGTCCGTTATCCGGACATCCGATATGTGCTTTATGGCGACAAGGATACCGTCCTGCCGATGCTGGAAAACTTCCCCAGGGTGAAGCAAGCCAGCACATTCCACCATACAGATGTCACCATCGAAATGGATGAACGCCCGAGCCAGGCATTACGTCGTGGCCGCGGTAAGTCGTCCATGTGGCAGGCAATCGAAGCAACGAAAACCGAAGAAGCCGATGTCTGTGTTTCTGCCGGTAACACCGGCGCTTTGATGGCAATGTCCAAATTTTGCCTGCGCACCATGGCCAATATCGAGAGACCCGCAATTGCTGCTATGTGGCCGACCATGCGTGGCGAGAGCATCGTGCTGGATGTTGGTGCCACTATTGGTGCCGATGCGCAGCAATTGATTGATTTCGCCATGATGGGTGGTGCGATGGCCCGTGCCTTGCTGGATATTGAGCGCCCGACCGTTGGTTTGCTCAATATAGGTGAGGAAGACGTGAAGGGCCTGGATGAGGTCAAGGAAGCCGGCCGTCTGATGCGTGAATTCGAATTGCCAAAACTGGATTATCAGGGCTTTGTGGAAGGCGATGATCTGGGGCGTGGCACCGTTGATGTGGTCGTGACTGAAGGGTTTGCGGGTAATATCGCGTTGAAAACCGCTGAAGGTACAGCCAAACAGCTTGCCGAATATCTACGCTCAGCCATGAGCCGCACATTGATGGCGAAGATCGGCTATATGTTCGCCCGGTCAGCTTTTCAGCGTCTTAAGGAAAAAATGGATCCGCGCAAGGTCAATGGCGGGGTATTCCTTGGCCTCAATGGCTTGGTGATCAAAAGTCACGGTGGAACCGATGGCGAAGGCTTCGCGGCGGCCATCGTGTTGGGGCATAACATGGTCAAAAATGGCCTGACGGACAAACTGGAACAGGACTTGTCCGTATATCATAAGAATAGAATGCCGACGGATGAGGAGAATGCATCGTGAGTACCATTCGTTCAGTTGTGGTGGGATGTGGATCCTATTTGCCAGAAAATGTCGTAACCAATGAGGATCTGACCAAGATTGTCGATACCTCGGATGAATGGATTCGGCAGCGTACTGGTATTGAACAACGCCATGTTGCTGCAAATGAGGAATATACCTCCGATCTGGGTTACAAGGCTGCTTTGGATGCACTGGATCACGCCGGTTTGGAAGCAAAAGATGTTGATCTGATAATTTGCGCTACTGCAACGCCGGATAATACCTTTCCGGCAACTGCGGTTTCCATCCAAAACAAGTTGGGCATTACTCATGGTGCCGCATTCGATCTACAGGCTGTCTGCTCTGGTTTCGTCTTTGCGATGTCGACTGCCGACCTCTATTTGCAGGGCGGCAAGGCCAAGCGCGCTCTTGTGATTGGTGCGGAAACTTTTTCACGTATTCTGGATTTCAATGATCGTACCACTTGTGTTCTGTTTGGCGATGGTGCAGGTGCAGTTGTTCTGGAAGCCCAGGAAGGATCGGGAGAAGTATCCGATCGGGGTATCTTGACGAGCCATCTACGCTCCGATGGACGACATAAAGACAAGCTTTATGTCGATGGTGGACCATCTACCACTCAGACCGCAGGCTATCTTCGTATGCAAGGAAAAGAGGTCTTCAAACATGCTGTTGGCATGATTACGGACGTGATCACCGACGCGTTTGAGGCGACGGGTATTGCTGCAGAAGATCTCGACTGGTTCGTGCCTCATCAGGCCAACAAACGCATCATTGATTCCAGTGCCAAGAAACTTGGCATTGCTGCGGACAAGGTGGTGACGACAGTTAATTTGCATGGCAATACATCTGCAGCCTCTATTCCCTTGGCGTTGAATGTTGCCGTCAAGGATGGGCGGATTCAAAAGGGTGATACGGTGATGCTTGAAGCCATGGGAGGGGGCTTTACCTGGGGCTCTGTACTGTTACGCATGTAACAACACTGATTTGCCTCTCTGCTCTTTAAGTTATTGACGGATAGGCAAGATACCAATACCCTCTATACCCGGGGGCGAGTCTGTAAAACTTTTGTAATTTTAATAGTGAGGTATTTCGCATGGGGGGTAAGACTGTTACACGCGCCGATTTGTGCGAAGCGGTTTACCAGAAAGTTGGACTGTCTCGCACTGAATCAGCCGAGTTGGTTGAGATGGTGCTGGGCGAAATGAGCGATTGTCTGGTCAATGGCGAACAAGTGAAATTATCGTCATTCGGTACATTTTTTGTACGCTCCAAGAATGAGCGTATCGGGCGCAATCCCAAGACTGGTGAGGAAGTACCTATTTCTCCGCGTCGGGTGATGGTCTTCAAACCATCCAATGTGCTTAAGAAGAAGATCAACGATTCCCTGGCGCCCTCAGACGCATAACAAAGAATAAGGCCAGAGGGAATTCGACCGGTACAATTGGAAGTGTGACTCATCCAGTCACACACAAAAATGGCTGCAAATGGTTGGCTATGCGCACAACTGCGCATGGTCTAGTGGGGAGGGAGCCGTGCGCAAAAGCCCGGACGCATTTCGTACAATTAGCGAAGTGGCGCAAGAACTAGACTTGCCGCAACATGTCTTGCGCTTTTGGGAAACGCGCTTCTCTCAAATCAAACCCATGAAACGCGGTGGTGGTCGGCGCTATTATCGTCCGGATGATGTGGAACTGCTCCGTGGAATTCGGCACTTGTTGTATGGTGAAGGCTACACCATCAAGGGTGTGCAGCGCATTCTGAAAGAGCAGGGTGTCCGACATGTGATCGAGGCTTTCCCGGGTCACATAAATGTTCCTGAAACGGAGATTGGTGAAGCAACGCACGGCGACGACATCGGACAGCCAGAAGTGCAGGCTATCGTATCACATGGTGTTCAACAACTACAGGACGGCCATAATTCCGGCAATATGCTCGCCCCCGAAGGCATTGAAACCAACCAAGCTACAGCGGTAATCCAACCCGATCCAATAGCATCCAGCCAAACAGCACCTATTGTTCAAGCTCCGGTGCCGCAAGTAGCAATACAGGCGCCACAGACTGCACAAGTAACTGTCCCGCAGTCGGAGCAATCTACTGCAACCCAGGAAAGCGGAACGGTTTCTGTTGTACCGTCAGCATCACCGCAAAATCCCGTACAGCAGCCAGTACCAGCCCTGGCATCTCAACAGGAAGAAATTCCGCTCTTTGCTCAGACATCATATACAGAAAGCAATACTGCTCAGGGTCTGAACAATTCTGCTGCCCCGACTAGTGTCATCACTCCGCATACAAGCCAGCCAACTCCCATGCCTCAGGACTTGTCACAAGGAGAGCCGGTCTTTCAGCAAGGGCAGGAAGCTGCATTTTCGGTTGAAGCAGGGCGAAATACATTATTGCAAGAAAACAAATCGGGCTTTTTCTCTCGTCTTAGAGGAAAAGGCGTGTCAGATGATATGGTTGCGTCACAGGAAACTTCCGGGCTGGCTGGTATGCCGCGCGACGATGTTCGTCGCTTGCAGTCGACTCTGTTTGAACTGTTGGAATGCAAGCGAATACTGGATCAAGCAAGAAACTCCAGTTAAAGTATTTTTTGAAATAAATCTTTCAACCAATTGTAAAGAATAATTTTTCTCTAGGAAAAATACTTGGCTATTAGTTGTATGGGCCGGATCATTTTGAGTGTAAGTCACAAAATTATCGCAAGGATTCCATCAATTCCTGACTGGTTTCAATCAAGGTGCGAGCTGCTAGTGCACTGGTCTTGAAGACCATTTCTGTCTGCTTCAGATCGACCAATTGCATCACGGGACTGGCATCCGGTGAGGCAGAGACTGGGGTGGAGAGAGCTCCTACTGCGTCTTTGGGTTTTGGTTTGTCAGGTGAAGAATCATCGATATTGGCATGCACAGGGCCTCCATTAGCAATGGAGTGTGCAATCTCTGCTGCGCGATCAGAAGCATCACGCATCGCCGACAAGGCCGTATGAGTACCAGAAATCATCATGAAGACATAATAGAATATAGAACTTAAGGAAATCTGCCGGAAATCGATAAAATTTGAAGGATCATGCATCTCAACACACAGTGTAATAATGTCGCAACACTGCCTTTTGGATTGCGGATGAGTCGACTTCTGAATACGGTTCTTTACGTATATAAAGTCGAAATGATGAGCAAAGCTGATGAGCGTCCCGATTTCCAAAACAATTCGTCTACATGAAGCCAGTGCTCTATGGGCTTATTTCAAGGATAAGGATCATTTGGATTGTGTGACCATCAGTGGACAAACTGATCAGTCAGCCGCCGAACTGGCCAGTCTCGTTTTTGATCAACAACCTGCCTGGGTAGAGTTCCTTATGGCGCTGCGCAACAGGATCGTAAAGCCGTTGGGCCTGAAAACGGGCCATGATGGTCCTTTCACGATTGATGATCCCCAAGTTGAAAGCGTAGGAATACGCGAAAAAATTGGGTTATTTGAAGTCTTTCAGCAGTCAGACGATGAAATTGTACTGGGGGCGGATGATTGGCATCTGGATTTTCGTGTCGGTATCAGAAAGTCGGAAAATAGGGTGCAGATGGCAAGCTGGGTGCATCCTCACAACTGGATTGGTCGGGCATATTTGACTCTTATCATGCCCTTTCATCATCTTATTGTTGGTCAAAGTGCCAAACGTATGGCCGTCGCAATGCAATCTCGCGAAAAGCGTTAGAAGAAGCCCGGGGCTTATTTTTTGAAAAATGTGTGCGGTTTTCAGAAAGGAATATGCTAGCAAACAATGGATTAGGAAATTGGAATGACCGGATATTCATTCAAAGCGCTTTAGAAAACGAAAAATGGCCCCATCATCCGACAGGGCCACTATGCGTCAGAATATCCAAGATCCGTCAGATAATCCAAACGCTCTGGTGTTCTGGTTTCTCCCACGGCGGAAGAACTACGAAAACAGGTTATTTCCAAGCCTTGTCCAGCTTCACGCGAATGGCGCGGGTCGGAGCTCCCATGATGCCAAAATCGTTGTCGTTGACCAGCAAAACGTCCTTCTCACCAAAGAGAGCAATGCCTTCGATCTTTTTCGGATAGGTTGCACCTTCTCCAATCAGAAGCTCTTCCTTCTTCAAAGGCTGAATCTCCGCTTTGGAAAGATCTGTCTGAGCCAGAGAAGGAGAGGTGGCAGTTTTGTCCCACTCGGTACCAATAATATTGGTCGCCCCGTCCTTCAGATCAATAGCATAGAATTTCGTGGTCTTGCTGATCCGTTCCAGCACCACAAACCGCTCATCAGACAGCAGGGTTAGCTCGGAGATTTTAACATCACTTTGCTTGCGCATCTTCTTGGCATTATCAGCAGGGAAGCTATCCGCCAGATCCAGTTGGTAAACATATTCCGCTATGGCCTTTCCACTCTCTGCTTCCACCTTCAAAAGGCGCACATTGCGAGAGGTTTTGTAGGCTTTGCCATTCGGGTTGGCCAATGGGCTCTGCATGGAGAAATAGAGGTGCTTTTCATCTTCGCTGATCGCCAAGCTCTCGGCGCCACGATTGAGTTTGCGTTTGGCAAGAATGGAAGGCAGGGAGCCAATGATGTTATAGTTGGCATCTTTGAGATCAGCTTCCATACCTGCAGGCACAAAGCGCTTCAGGATCTTGCCATCGGCAGCGACGTGAATGAGGGAAGGGCCATATTCCTCGGATAGCCAGAAAGTGCCGTCTTTCAAGCGAGCCAGCCCTTCAACATCAAGACCCTCAGCGTCGAAAGGAAGCTCTCGTCCATCTTTGGAATAAGCACCTTCGGTGTTGGTGATCTTCAATGGCGCCGAGCGACCGGAAATTGGCTTGCCATCACGATCTTTCAAGGTCAATACTTCCAGTAACTCAACTTTGCCACCGTTGTCCTTGAAGGTAAGAATGGAGGGGGAAAAATCTGGAAGCGGGAAGATTTTTCCAGCTTTAACGCCTTTGCAGGCCTCTTCCAAAGTGCGTTTGATGACTTTCTCGGCGTCTCCACATTTGATGTTTGGCCCCCGATCTGTTGCGGTATAGAAAACGCCAGCCTCGTCACCCGCACGGCGATAGGCAGCAGAACCAATACCATAATCGGCCTGCATTACATGACCTGAAGGAAAAGTGATAGTGCCCAGATCCAGTGCTTTGGTGGTTGCCGAGAGGTCCAGTTCTTTGACTTCTTGCGCAATTGCGGTTGACCCGGCAAATACAAGAGCCATGCCAGCTGCGGAAAGGATGGTGTTGATCTTCATGTTTCATATCCTGCAATAGTGTGTTCGCTGGCAAAACGCCAACATGACTATTTGCAAGAAAATCTAATAGCGGGATATTGCAGCTCTATGACAGACTGGATACGCAGCTGCTATTGGTGTTCGAAACGCCGAAACCAACGATCTGCTTACAAGAATTTGAAATATCGGGTAAATTCAGGCTGAGGGGAAGTTAATGGTCGGAGCGATAGGATTCGAACCTACGACCCCTTCACCCCCAGCGAAGTGCGCTACCAGGCTGCGCTACGCTCCGACTGAGAGTTATATAGGGCTTATGCTGCAATCATGCAACAAAGTCGGTCACCATAACAGCCATTATCCTCAAGCTTTATGAAAGCAGGAAAGAGGGCTTAGAAGGTCAAAATTCGTGTGGGATGAATGTCAGGTTGTTGTGACAGATCCATGCTGTTGGATTGCGGCTTTGTAGTCTGCATGTACTGAGGTGTTTCTCGGCGCTCTTTACGGCGAGTGAGATATTCCGCGCCAATAAAACCCCAAATGAATCCGAACAGCATATAGACATGACGCCAATGGTCGATATCAATCACTTGCGCAATCAATACGTGACCAAGCCAAACCACAAAGGCGCACTGCAGCAGCAACTGCCATGGACGTGTACGAAACAATAAGGGAAATGCAACGATAAAGGTTGTGATGATCATCCCCAGATAGGCAATCAGACCAAGCCAGCCATAAGCGACCAGCGATTTCAGATAGATATTATGGGGATCCTGCCCGAATAGAGGACCAAATTCCAATGCACCAAAGCCCAGCGGCTTGGTCCAAGCGGCCGCAAATCCTGCTGCATGTGTTGCAAAGCGGGTGTTATCGTAATTCTGTTTCAGCGTGAAGCGCTGCAATAGCAACCCGCGTACTTCCTCAATACTCAGGGCTGCCAGAATGCCCAGAAAAACCAACCCAGCGCCGATCATCAAATATACCATGATGCGCCCGCGTATTCTGAGAGAGCGGGTTGTGACAAGAAACAAGAGAGAGGCGGCGAGGGTAGAGAACACGGTCAGGCCCCAGGCTGCTCGAGAAAAGCTGAGCAGAATGCCAATAGCCAAGATACCGAAGATGGGCAACAGAATTAGCGCTTTGGAGGGCGGGTTCTTCAAGATGCTGACCAATATGAAGATGAAGGGCAGCACCAAATAAGGGCCAAATACGTTCGGATCCTGAAAGGCTCCCATGGCACGTGAATTTCGCGTGAAGATTTCAAAGCCCGGCACTGCGCCGAAATAGCCGATGATCCCCAAAATAGCAGTCACCACTGCCGCTGCCACATAGGCTTTGTAGATATGTGTCGCATAATGGACCGGATTTTGACTGATAATGCCAGCGAAAAAAATAGATGTGAAGGCCAGGAATGCCGAAACTGCCATATAAAGCGGTTCATGATCTATTATACTGGACTGGGTGATGGAGAAGACCCCGCCCGCGATGAAAAGCAGCATCAGACCAACGAGTGGCAGGATATAGCGATTGATCTTGAAGTCCACAAATGCCCAAATCCCGATGAGGGCGACCATGGCAAACTCATAGGGCGATGGTTCGTTGATAACAAAACCGGAGCAGAAGACGGCAACTGCCAAGGTTGCCGACGCAATATGCTGTTTCCATGCGGACGCACTTGGCCAAGCCAGGCGACCGGTCGCCAAAGGGGCAAGTGCGCTGGCCATGGTTAGTATGCTCCGTCCTGATTGATGATCTTGAACGGAGTTGCAGCAAGAATGTAGAAATCCAGTGCCAAAGACCAGTTTTCGATATAATAGATATCGTGTTCAACACGCTGTTTCAGCTTGTTGTCGTCGTCAATCTCACCACGCCAACCATTGATCTGTGCCCAGCCAGTGATACCTGGCTTGACCTTATGGCGTGCCATATAGCCATCGGCGACTTCTTCAAACAGCTTGTTGTCAGTTTCCTGATGCGGTACGTGCGGGCGCGGACCCACCAGGGACAGGGTACCAACCAGCACATTGAAGAGTTGTGGCAGTTCATCAATGGATGTACGGCGAATGAAGCGGCCGACTTTGGTAACCCGGCTGTCATTTTTGGTCACGGATTTCGCGGCCTTCTGGTCAGACTGGTTGGTATAGAGTGAGCGGAACTTGTAAACCATCACCTGCTCGTTATTGAAACCAACACGCTTCTGACGGAAAATAATAGGGCCGGGACTATCCAGTTTCACCGCAATCGCAGTAGCAATCAGGATTGGTGAGAGAACGATGATCGCGCAGGCCGCTACCAGCACATCAAAGACACGCTTGAACATTGAGCCCCAATTGGCAATTGGCTTGGCGAAGATCGGAACGGTCGGTAATTTACCGACATAGCTGTAGGTGCGACGGCGAAACTGCATCTTGTTCATATGTGCACTGAGATGGATATCCAAGGGTAAAATCCAAAGCTTGTGCAGCATTTGCAAGACACGGTTTTCTGCTGTTACTGGTATAGTCACAATCAGCATATCGATTTTGCAAAGACGCGCAAATTCGACCAGATCATCCACATTGCCAAGTTTCGGATAGCCGGAAACAAGAGCGGGGGAACGTTCGTCGTCACGGTCATCAAAGATGCCGCAGATGCGAATATCATTGGCTTCCTGACTTTCCAGAGTGGAGATAATATCGGCAGCAGGTTGGCCACCCCCCACAATCACCGCACGGCGCTCCAGGCGGCCTTCCTCTTTCCAGCGACGAATAACGACGGTCTGCAAGGCCCGAACAACGACAATGGCGCCGATACCACCGGCAAACCAGGCTCCCAACCAACCGCGGTAGGCTTCAAAACTGGTTCCTGTGAAGAAATTGACCAGAATTCCAAGTACGACGACAAGGGTCCAAGCCCCGACAATCTTGCCAATCTGTGGTGAGAAGCTGTGCATGCCACTCATGTTATATCCCTCGGCAGAGAGCATGAAGAGGGCAAATAGCAAGCCACCCAGCAAAGAATAACCCATTGGATATAGAAGATTGGGGAACAGCATCTCGCTGGCAAAATGCAGGGAAGCGATGCCAGCGATTGAGATGAGAGCAATATCTGTCATCTGCACAAAACCACGCACCACCATCGGCGCATATGTGGTGGATGCAAATTCAGAAGCTACCTCGCGAGCCATCTCTGTGATTTCATGATTCTTGCTCTGTGGCTCATCATCTGAGGAGGCAAGAACTGCACTCGAAGTATAGACTGCTCTTGGATCCAAAGCCTGCATTGTTCAACACCGTTTTCCGAATTTTATTATTAAGTCGTCCCGGAAACCAGACTATTGGTTGCAAGCTGAGAAAGATTTAATTGGATGGAAATTATGCAGCGTTTTGAACGTTTTCGGTTTTTGTCGTTAATGGCAGATTAATGTCAGGACGAATGCGAAAGCCGCGATAATATTCATCCAGAATCGTGCGGTTCATGGTGGTCAGAGAGAAACCACTTTTGATCTGTTCAACCAGTTGTGCGGCCTGCGCTTGAGCCAGTTCTCTGCTCTCCAGTTTGACAAGCATTGCTTCGCCAAGGCTTAAGGCATTGTTGGCTGGAACAAGCACATGCGCCTGGTCGCCAAAAATCTCTGGGATGCCCCCAACTTGTGTAGCGATTAGTGGTTTTTGCGCACCGATGGCCTCCAAAACGATATAAGGCATGGATTCCGCACGAGAGGGTACCACTACACAATGTGTCTTGGCAAAGGCTTGGATCGCAGGCATCGGTTTTGAGAAGGTAACGTGGGCCTCTAGCCCGTATTCACGCACCATTGAGCGATATTTTTCTTCATCTTCACCAGAACCGACGATGAGTGCGGTGGCTTTTTTTCCTTGATTGTGAAGCATCTTCAAGGCGTCAATGAATAGATCTGGGCCTTTCAAATCGCGCAATTGACCGATCATCAGGAAATCATAAGCCTGTTCATCAGCTGGAATTGGTGTGAATTCATGATCGCGTAATCCATTATAGGTCAGGTTCCAGCTTACCTTGGGTTGACCTACCTTGGCGAAGTAGGAGCGCATTTCATATTCAGAGACAAATACGAGAGAGTCGGTAATTTTTTCGAGCATTCTCTCAAGGCCGAAGAAAATCTTACCCTTCAGGCTGTCCTTATCATAGTGAAGGCTACCACCGTGAGGGCAATATAACCTCACTGGCTTTTGAGGAAGACAAGACGCAACAGTTCTTCCCAATGCCCCACCTTTTGCACCGTGAGTATGAACCACATCAGGTTTCATGGCTTTCAGCGCTTTATACATGCGCCAGAACGCCATCAGGTCGCCGGGGCCGATTTGTCGCTTTATTGGGAACTTTGCGACACCCAAAGTCAAGCTGGTAGTTTCCGCTTCAATCTTGGCTGCTTCAAATGGGCTGCAGGTTTCACTATCAAGGATCAGGCCAACATCATGACCTTCATGATGTTGTTGATGGGCTAAATCAAGAATATGACGAAAAATGCCACCAAAAGGGGAACGCACGCAGTGAACGATACGTAATTTCTTTGCCCTGGTCATGCCGAACTCCTGTCCTGGTCACGGCACGACCATTGTTGTTATCGTTTAGAAAAGGCGCTCTCTCACATAAATTGTGTCGCCTGGTCGTACCGGGTCAGTCAAACTTACTCGACCGGTTATGATTTTACCGTTAATTTGACGCGTAATATCGACATAGCGTTGTTTGGCACGTGGTGTGAAACCGCCGGAAATCGCAATGGCAGTCTGGACCGTCATTCCGGTTACATAGGCATATTGGCCGGCATTGGTGACTTCGCCCATAATGAAGAATGGACGATATTGTGCAATCTCTACGGAGACGTCAGGATCGCGTACAAAGCCATTCTGCAAACGTGTTGCTATCTCGGCTGCCAACTCAGTTGTGTGGCGACCACGGGCGGTGACATCACCAATCAACGGAACGGAAATATATCCTGACTGATCAACAGTATATTCGTTATTCAGGTTTTCTTGATCATAGACGATAACACGCACCCGATCCCCTGAATCCAGCTGATAGGGGCCAATCAGGGATTTATGGAATGCATCCCCGGCAGGTCGATAGCTGGAGCATGCCGAAAGGCCCAATGCGATTGCCAGCAAAAGAAAGAAACGAATAATCATTGTGTCCGACTCGTCTACTCAAATCTCCTTCTAACAAACAGTGTTTATAGTTAATGAAGCGTAAAATACCGGCGCAGCAAGCATAAAAAAGACGATCACGAGGGAAGTGTAATTTCCGTTTAGGGTAAACAAAATATCTCCGGCATTAACGCCTTGCTTACCATGTTTTGGCATGCTCTGGGCATGACCAAATGCGGAGAAAATGGCAATGAACTCGTCTCGCGTAAGCCATAACGATGAAGTTGAGCTGGATTTGAAAGCTCTTTTGACTTCCATATATGGAGCCAAATGGAAGCTGTTGATTGCCTCGCTTGCAATGGCGGGGCTGGTCGGTTTTATGATTTTCTCCCAACAAGCCAACTATAGTGCAGATGCCCGCCTGTTGATTGCGCCACAGGATGCAGGGTTTGCTCGCTCCTCCGTGGATAGTCCGGTTCCAGTTGCATCAGCAGACGAAGCCATGTTTGCATCACAAGTTCAGGTTCTGACCAGCCGCGATCTTGCTTCTCGTGTGATTGATAAGCTTGGTATCATTGATGAACCGGAATTGCAGGAAGGTTCGTTACTATCAGGTCTGGTTGCCAGTATTGGACTTGGCGGAGGAGGCAAAGATGCCAAGGAACGTGCCATCGAGAATTTCGCCAAGCGTTTGAATATTGAAGCAGTAGATATGACACGGGTCATTTCTGTTCAATATAAATCGCTAAAAGCTGAAATGGCGGCGAACATCGTAAACGCCGTGATCGAGGATTATCGTCTTTTGCAGCGAAATGCCAAAGTCGAGAATACCAAGGATGCGACACGGCTGTTGGAAACAGAAATCACCAAACTGCGTGAACGTGTCCGTATTGCAGAATCCAAGGTTGAAGCTTTCCGGTCCACTTCCGATCTGCTGCAAACGGCTGGCGATGGATCTGACACCTTGATCGAACAGCGTCTTTCTGATGCCAATGCCCAATTGGCTCGTGTGAGAACTGAGAAAACAGAAGCAGAGGCACGTGCCAGCCGTGTGCGTGCATTGCTCAAGGATGGTGTATCAGGTCAGAGTGCGACGGAAGTTGCCTCCAATCCTTTGATCCAGCGCTTGAAAGAACAGGAGCTTGCACAAGAAGGGCAGATTGCAGAATTATCAGCAACTTTGTTGCCTGCGCATCCAAGGATCAAAGCACTTAAGACCCAGCTCACCCAGACCCAAAATGCTTTGCGCTCCGAAGTTCGTAACATTCTTCAGGGGCTCGAGAATGACGCAAGAATCGCAGCCGCGCGTGAGAAAGGGCTGTTGAAGGATTTGAACCGCCTCAAAATTGATGTGGCGGGTGTGAATGAACAATCCATCAAACTGCGAGCATTGGAGCGTGAGGCAACGGCTCAACGCCAGTTGCTTGAGAGTTTCCTTGCCCGCTATCGTGAAGCTCTTTCTCTGCAAAATCCGGAATTTGTACCACCGGATGCACGTATTATTGCTCGTGCGACTGTTCCGTCAGAACCACTACCCAAGAATACAGTCGCCAAGGCCATTGTTGCTGCTATTGGCACCATGCTGATCGGTATCATTCTGACCATGTTCAAGGCGTTCTTTTCCGGGGCTGCCTTCAGACCCGTTGAATATGTTCAGGAGTTACCACGAGAGGCAAACGCGGGTCCCGTTTTGCAAGAGCCTGTGTTGGATGATCGAATGTTGGAAAAAGCAGCCAAGCAAAAACAAGGTAGTAATTGGTCAAAAGAAGCTGACGTGACCAGAATGGCCGCAGGAGCGAGCGCTGAGCTGGAACACTCGTCTTATGAAGATGTGGTTTCGCTCGCGGCCAAAGCGGCGTTGGAAAACCTGAAAACGGGCAAGGCACGAGTTGTGATGTTGTCTCCGGGTGGCATGCATAATGACCGCACCAATGCCAAGCCGATCGCACGTGCAATTGCTCAGTCTGGTAAGAATGTGGTGCTTGTATCGTTGGCGGATGCCAATCTGGCTGGTCGAGCTGATATAGCGTGGGAGGGTGTAAGCGATCTGATTGATGACGAAGCATCTTTCTCACAAGTGATTTATCGCGACCGATTGTCTCGCTGTCATTTGGTGCCATGTGGCAGCAGAGCATTGGAGCAGGAGGATGTGCAAACCGAAATGTTCCAGATGCTTCTTGCGGCCTTGGGCGAGGCTTACGATATTGTGTTGGTGGATACAGGACGTTTTTACAAGGATGATGAGGTTGTAGAGGGACTTGCAAACGGTACAGAAGCAATGGCATTGGTTCTGACGGCTCAGGAAAGTGACGATGGTGCTGCCGAGATTGGAAAATTCCTCAAGTCCATCGGATATGCTGATGTTGCGATCGTCATTTCCGGAGAGGCGGGAATTGAAGCGAAGGATGTAGCTTGACTATCAGTCGTTCAAAAATTGCAGAGAAAAAGCGGCTCCATGATGAAATTGTCGTTTTTGGTTTTGACCTTTAATCAGGCAACCAGTTTTTTTGCTTTACGCAACTTCTTATAGCTGGCCCAAAGCGTCTCATTTGATCGGATCGTGCGCTTGACGTCAGCAACAATGGTTGCGCCCATTGCAGCCAGCTGTCCTTTGAATGTTCTTGATTTGGTGTAGGTAAAATAGTCAATTCGAATGTCACACCATAGGTGCTTGTAACGCTCGTCCCCCATACCGAGATCGAGAAACCGGTCTCCAAGTTCGCAACGGTGGCGTATCATCTCGCCAAGCAGCATCTCTCCAGCCGACAAACGCGGCAGATAGTCTTCATCAAAACTGTTGAAATAGGCCGAGAAACACCCATTTTGGCTGCCCCCTCCATAGGTGGCTATCAGGCGACCATCGACCTCAAGGCCATAGAAATGAAGGGCAGAGGCAAGATCCTTGCCTTGTGAGTTCGATCTTTTCAGGGCATCAATAAATGCTTGAGTGTGGTCTTGAGAAAAAATATCCTCAATTCCCAATGCATTGAAACGTGCACTTTTCTGAGCATAGAAAGCCTCAAGGAAAGGTGCGAACTGATCGGGTTCAGCAGTTTCCACCATACGCCAGGTATGGTTTCCGCTTTCCAGAAAACGCCGCTGCCAACGATGTTTCTTGCGCATTCGTTTGCGGCTTTTTGCTTCGAATAGTTGATCAAATCCAGGGGTGAGGTCCAGGCCGAATGCAGGTGTCATTCCCGCATTTATTGCCTTGGACCCTATGACATGTGGGAACCCATCCCAGTGTTCCGGATTTGCGGAGAGTTGTATCAAATCGACATTTGAAGTCGTCAAAACATCAAGAACTGCTTGCTCCAGCCCCGAACGCTTTTGCTCTGAATGTAGAGTATCAGCGACCTGCTCGGAAAAGAGACCGAAATTAAAGTTGCTATGCTTGCCACCTGACCAGACCAGCCTGTTCAAACCTTTGTTGCATATGATAGCAAAGGGCAGGACCATAGCTGGTATATTTTCCCGATAACCGATCACGATGAAAGGGCGTGCCTTTTGTGATGCGCCAAGCGTTTCAAACCATGATTTTTGCCAGGCATGGCGTTGAAAGGTTGGGCCAACTGCGCCATTGGTCTCCAAGTTCAGCCAGTCATTTTGGCAGGCCTTCAGATCGCCCCAGGTTTTAAGCTGTAAGCCACCTGAAACGGAAAATGTCTTAATTGGTAAGTCTGGCGTTGCCAGCATGGTCGTCCTCGGATTTTCTACCTCTTATTGGGTAGAGAAAAATTACTTCTTACCCCCTATATCATGGGGAGAGTAAAAGCTTTGCTGCACGTGTTAAGAAGATTCCAATATTGTGCTGCGATGGTAAAAAAAATCTTCAGTGCCGCATTAGCCGCTCGTCATTCGCCTTTGGGCAGGTTTCTATGGATTTAATTCGTTTCTTTCAGCGTTCCGTTCTGGCAACCATTGCCAATACTGGTCTTGCTCCGGTTATCAAGCCGGTTCTGGGCGGACGTGGTGCTATATTGATGTTTCATCGGGTAAAACCGGATCAAGGACATTCATTTCAACCGAACGCCCATTTGGAAATCTCTCCTGATTTTCTGGATGAGTTACTCGAATTGATGCCCCAATGGGGATATGAATGGATTTCATTGAAGGAGATACCGGATTTTCTCGCAACAAGATCCAGGGGTGAGAGATTCGCGGCGATCACATTGGATGACGGCTACGCGGATAATCTGGAATTTGCAGTTCCCATCTTTAAAAAGCACAAAGTTCCATACACGGTCTTTTTAGTGCCGGGATTTGTGGAAGGACAGGCACTTCCATGGTGGATCCTGATTGAAGAAGTTATTCGCAAAAATGAAACACTGAAACTTCCTGAAATCGTGGATGGTTTGGGGGGGCAAGCAACGACCAAAACGGATGTTGAGAAAAAAAGAGCCTTCAAATATCTGGGACGTCACTATCTGACAATGGATCAGGAAAAGGTATTCGGCTCCCTGTTTGAGCTCTGTCAGGAGAACGGTGTTGAAGCCGTGAAGTTTTCTCAAGAGACTTTCTTGTCTTGGAATGATGTGAATGCTCTGGTAACTGATCCTTTATGCACTATCGGAGGCCATACTGAGCTTCATCCATCACTAGCCCGTTTATCTGACGATGCCGTGAGAGATCAGATTGTAGCGGGACTCGATCAGATAACCGACAGGATTGGCAGTGAACCCGAGGTTTTTGCCTATCCTTTTGGATTCAAAAGCACAGCCGGAAAACGAGAGTTCAGAATCGTTTCGGAGTTGGATCTGACATGTGCGGTGACTACGCGCCCGGGATTGGTGCATGATGAGCACAATTTACATCTGTCAGCTCTGCCGCGCGTCTCTGTCAATGGTCTGTTCCAGAAGCCCGGATACGTACAGGCTCTACTCTCCGGTCTACCCTTCTTGTTGGCTAACAAAGGCAAGAGGATCGATATCGATTAGGCCGTGAATATCTGGCTTTATTACTCCGCTTTTTTTCGGAAGCGTCCATGTTCCATCCAGCGGATGATGAGTCCGGCGGGGAAAATCCAAAGCAGACCTGTGATGATAAAGAACAGGATCTGAACCCAGCCTGCGGCTTTGGCTACAACAACAGCCCCAATTGTCATTCCGATAGCAGCATAAACAACGATGAGTGCGACGAGAGCCAGCATTCCAATGAATTTGCGTGTCCGAATGGTCATGATGCATCCTGATGGTTTGTTCTGCGCATTTCCTTTATCTCAGTCCGGCGATAGAGAAAAGAAAAAAGATGATCATCTTCATGTCTGCGCACCTTATCGCAGGATTTTGATACTTTTCTCTTTGGTTCCTTGGTCAGACTTTGTAGCATGCGCAAAAAAGAGACTTGAAGACTGGACTATCGAGAGAAGCAGGCATCATGGAATTGACACAAGAGGACCGCTGGCTAAATGTAAGCAAAAAAGCTGCAGCCAGCCGAAAGGCAGTGCGCATCTGGCTCTATCTTATAGCGGCGCTGGTCTTTTTGATGGTGGTTGTCGGCGGCGCAACCCGCTTGACCGATTCTGGCCTTTCCATCACGGAATGGAAACCTATTCATGGCGCTATTCCACCCATGAGCTCTGAAGCTTGGGCAGAGGAGTTTGAGAAATACAAACAGATTCCGGAATATGAACAAGTGAACAAGGGCATGAATTTGGAGGAGTTCAAGTTCATCTTCTGGTGGGAATGGGGCCATCGCCAGCTTGGCCGCTTCATCGGTCTCGCTTTCTTCATTCCAATGCTGTTTTTCTGGCTCACAGGGCGTCTGACTGACGAGATAAAACCGAGGGTTCTGGTTCTTTTCTTCCTTGGTGGCTTGCAGGGAGCAGTTGGCTGGTGGATGGTGGCTTCTGGCCTGTCTGAGCGGGTTGATGTTAGCCAATATCGTCTGGCTTCACATCTCATAATGGCCAGTCTTATCTTCGCGGCTCTCATATGGGTAGCACGGGGCTATCGAGAAAAAGATGAAAAACCGGAATGTGTGAGCGCAGATCGTCATTGGTGGACTATGCTACCGCTGTGGATCTTTGTGATGCTGCAGATTTTCCTCGGTGCATTGGTTGCAGGCACCCATGCGGGTAAAACCTATAATACCTGGCCGCTTATGGATGGCAGTTTTATTCCTGATCAGCTTTATGACGGATCACCTGCATGGCTCTCTGCCTTTGAAGATCACATGACCATTCAGTTCAATCATCGCATGCTGGCTTATGTCATCCTTGTGATTGCTGCTCTGGCACTGTTGCGGCTGTTCAAGGACAGTTTTGCCAACACCTTGAGGCCATGGACTATTGCTTTGGCCAGCCTGATCGTCGCGCAAGTACTGGTAGGAATTCTGACACTCCTATTGGTCGTGCCACTTAGCCTGGCTCTGATCCATCAGGTCGGAGCAATCATCGTGTTGGCTTGTGCAACAGTGATGCTTCGCGATCTTTATGACAATAGAAGTTAGAAGTTGAATAACTTCAGAACATAAAAAAGGCCGGGGAATCCCGGCCTTTTCACATTTCCAAATGGTATATCAAGCTTAAGCTTTCATTGCCTGATCCAGATCAGCGATGATGTCTTTGACATCTTCAATACCGATAGACAGGCGCACGGTGTCCGGAGAGGCACCAGCTGCAATCTTTTGCTCATCGGTCAGCTGACTATGAGTGGTAGAGGCAGGGTGAATAGCCAAAGAGCGCGTGTCACCAATGTTGGCAACATGGCTGAACAGCTTCATGCTCTCAATCAATTTCACACCAGCTTCATGGCCGCCTTTCAGACCGAAAGTAAAGACGGAGCCAGCACCTTTGGGCATATATTTCTGATGCTTGGCATAATTATCGTCGCCTTCCAAGCCAGCATAGGAAACCCAGCTCACAGCCTCGTGGCTTTCCAAGAACTTGGCAACAATCAAGGCATTCTCGCAATGACGTTCCATACGCAGATGCAATGTTTCGAGGCCGGTCAGGATCTGGAAGCAGTTCATCGGAGCAATAGCTGGGCCCAGGTCACGCAGACCAAGCACACGACACGCAATGGCAAAAGCGAAGTTACCGAAAGTCTCATGCAATACAACGCCGTTATATTCCGGACGTGGCTCGCTGAGCATTGGATATTTGCCAGAAGCAGACCAGTCGAAGCTACCGCCATCAACGATTACGCCGCCCATGGAGTTGCCGTGACCACCCATGAATTTGGTCATGGAATGCAGGACTACATCGGCACCAAAATCGATTGGCTTACAGAGGAACGGAGTTGCCATGGTGTTGTCGACGATCAGCGGAATACCAGCTTCCTTGGCAACAGCTGCCCAACCTTCGAGATCGGTGATCACGCCACCTGGGTTGGCAAGGCTCTCGATATAGATGGCTTTGGTCTTGTCATCGATCAGGGATTTGGCTGCTTGCGGATCCAGAGCATCAGCCCAGCGCACATGCCAGTCAAAGCTTTTGAAGCTGTGGTTGAACTGGTTGATGTTGCCGCCATATAGCTTGTCTGCTGCAATGAAATTATCGCCCGGGCGCATGATGGCGTGGAAGGTCAGCATTGCAGCGGCGTGACCAGAAGCAACAGCCAAAGCCGCCGTGCCGCTTTCCAGAGCAGCCACACGCTCTTCCAAAGCGCCCTGGGTCGGGTTCATGATGCGGGTATAGATATTGCCAAATTCCTGAAGAGCGAACAGTTTGGCAGCATGTTCTGTGCTGTTAAATGCATAGGCTGTAGTTTGGTAAATCGGAACCGTACGTGCACCAGTGGTTGGATCTGGCTGCGCGCCTGCATGAATGGTCAAAGTGCCAAAGCCCGGTGCTGTCTCTTCGCTCATTTTTTTACCCCTTAGAAGATTTGCCTGAATGGTTGGGAGGGCCAACCGGCAGAAACAAGATTTCTATTTGATTACAGGGACTTTAGCCCAGAGTGCTCTTGGGAGCTATTTGAAAATTGCAAAAAAAATTCTATTTATTGCGCAATTTCAGGAAAACGAACCCCCGCAATAATGCAAATATCCTTATGGCAGCAATTTTCTTTCGTCATCGTCTCGCTGCCAATCTGGCTTCCGTTTGGGAACTAAGCATGATTGATGTCTGAAAAAGGTCAATAGAATTGAGTGAAGGCAGCCATCGGAAAAACTAAAAGCCAACTGATAGAGGTATCAGTTGGCTTTCCTTCGATCTCTAAATGGATAACAGCTGAAAGCTGATCAACCTTGCTCCAATCTCGGGATTTCAATCTTGGGGCAGCGATCCATCACCACACGAAGACCGGCCTCCTCAGCGCGCTTTGCGGCCTCTTCATTAACCACGCCGAGCTGCATCCACGCCACTTTAGCCCCGATACGAATGGCTTCATCCGTCACATTGCCTGCAGCCTCGGAGTTACGAAAGATATCGACCATATCAACCGGCACATCAATATCAGAAAGTGATGCAGCAACTTTCTGGCCAAGAATTTCTTGCCCTGCTTTGCCCGGATTAACAGGAATGACTTTGTAGCCTTGTTCCAGCAGATATTTGGTCACTCTATAGCTCGGACGCTCTTCCTTATCACTGGCTCCAACCAGAGCGATAGTCTTCACTTCATTCAGAATGTCTTGGATATACTCGTCAGGATAGGTGAGTTCAGCCATGGGTCTGTCCGTCTATTATTGTCTCTTGGTATATTTGTCCAAGTGAATATATGAGCGAATGGCAAAAGTGCAAGTTGATCAACTTGAGAGAGGCTAGGCGAATCTTGGAATGTCTAGCCTTGTATTGATTTAGGAACCGCAAGGCCATTCTGGTTTGCGTTTCTCGAGAAAGGCCTCAATACCTTCTTCTGCGTCAGCTGCCATCATATTTTCGGTCATGGTTTTTGCGGCGAGATCATAAGCATCTGACAATGGTAACTCGACCTGCTGGTAGAATATTTCCTTGCCAAATTTCAGGGCTGCAGGGGATTTTTTGGCGATTTCCTCGCAATAACGGTCGACCACCAAGCGCAGGTAATCCTTGGGAACCACGCGATTGACGATGCCATAAGCTTTGGCGGTATGAGAATCGATCTCTTCGCCGGTCACCAGCATTTCCATAGCCTGCTTGCGTGGCACATTGCGTGTCAGTGCCACCATAGGAGTAGAGCAGAATAGGCCTATATTGACGCCCGGAGTGCAGAAGTTGGCTTCATTGACTGTAATGGCCAGATCACAGGTGGCTACCAGCTGGCAGCCTGCTGCAGTCGCAGTACCTTGTACCTCGGCAATAACAAGCTTTGGGCAATTAACAATCTGCTGCATGAGCTTGGAGCAAGTTTCCATGATCATGGCAAAATAGGCTTTGCCACCATCTTTATCCGCACGATGCGCAGTCAACTCTTTCAGGTTATGGCCAGCACAAAAGACAGGGCCATTGGCTGCAATTACAATCAGACGCGTCACATCATCCTGGTTTGCGCGCTCCAACTCCAATGCCAGTGCCGCCATCATTTCTTCGGAAAGGGCATTGCGGCTCTTTGGACGGTTCATGATCAAGCGGCGGGTAGGGCCGATCTGTTCGATCAGAACCGCAGCTTCCTGCACGTCATCATTGGCGGGATTATTCTTCTCGGTGCTCCCAGTAGCGTCCACGATAGCGTCTCCTAAATCAGGCAAAGTGCATGTCGGGGCACTGCATAGTCCGTTTTACGACCCAAATGCAAGATAAACCCTCAAACTCGCTCAAGTCTGCTGAGGGAAGGCCTGAAGGTCAAGGCCGCCGTTCGGACTATTTGGAAAAGCGAGGTTATAGAAAGGTTAAGGTTCGGAAGCTGTTGCATCGTAGCGAATTTTGGGCTTGTATTTCCTTTAACGTCAACTGATTTGGTCAGATGCCTGATCAAATGAGGAACCGGTTGGCGGAGAAGCTGCAGATCCAAAAAAGGCAGGCGCAAAGCCAAAGCTACTTTTCATATTATCAACCTGTGACAGCCGAAGACTTTCGGGGGAGGGGCTCGTGAGCCTGAAAATGAACAAGGAAGAAGTTTCTGCACTTCTTGATAAGGAATTTCCGCAAATCAATCATGGTGGGCGTTGCTATCATATCGACTGGGTGGAACCGGGCGAGACACAAATGCGCCTGAAGGCAGATGATCGTCATTTGCGTCCGGGCGGAACTGTATCCGGACCATCCATGATGTCACTGGCAGATCTGGCTGCTTATGTCATCATCTTGGCCGAAATTGGCCCTGTGGCATTGGCTGTCACCACCAGTCTCAATATCAACTTCCTCAATAAACCAGGACCGGGAGATCTGCTCGGTCATTGCAAGATCCTCAAAAAAGGCAAACGCTTGATCATTGTAGAAGTTGATATCCGATCGGAAGGACAAGAAGATCTGGTGGCGCATGCGACAGCAACCTACTCTGTGCCACCACAGGCGAATTGAACTGCCAAAAGATGCGGATGATCGAATCCTGCTCTTGGGGAGTGACAATGGAATGAAAACGACATGATATTTTGTGGTAAAATAATACCGCAAAATTATCTCGTTGATTTTGTTGGTGTATTCGTTTTGAAATTGCTTGACTTATGCGCAGGGATCTTTAAAAGAAGCCCAGACATTGCGGCGGTACGAAGTGTGCCGCCGTTTCACGTTGTCTTCACTGACACCGGAAATACGGATAAGCAATGAAAACCTTTTCTGCAAATCCTTCTAACATCGAGAAGAAATGGATTCTCATCGATGCTGAAGGTCTGGTGGTTGGTCGTCTCGCTTCGCTGATCGCGATGCGTCTGCGCGGCAAACACAAAGCCACTTTCACTCCGCATATGGATTGCGGTGACAATGTTATCGTAATCAACGCCGACAAGGTAAAACTGACCGGTCGTAAATACGAAAACAAAAAATACTACTGGCACACTGGTCATCCAGGTGGCATCAAAGAGCGCACCGCTCGTCAGATCATGGAGGGTAAATTCCCTGAGCGTGTTCTGCAGAAAGCTGTGCAGCGTATGATGCCAGGTGGTCCTCTGACCCGCGTTCAGCTGTCCAACATGCGTGTTTATGCAGGCAGCGAGCATCCACATGAAGCTCAGGCTCCTGAGACTCTGGATGTAAAATCCCTGAACTCCAAGAATGCAAGGGGCTAATCCATGAGTGATCAGATCCAGTCTTTGGAAGAACTCGGTGCTGCTGTAGGCGCAGAGGAATCCGCTCCAGTTCATGTTCAGAAGCTTGACCAGTATGGCCGTGCATACGCTACTGGTAAGCGTAAAGATGCCGTTGCTCGTGTTTGGGTTAAGCCAGGCACCGGCAAAATCATCGTGAACACAAAAGAGTACACCGAATATTTCGGTCGCCCTGTTCTGCAGATGGTTCTCAAGCAGCCAATCGTTGCCGCTGACCGTGATGGTCAGTTCGACATCATCGCTACCGTTGCCGGTGGTGGTCTGTCCGGTCAGGCTGGCGCCATCCGTCACGGCATCTCCAAAGCTCTGACCTACTACGAGCCAGAGCTGCGTGCAGTGTTGAAAAAAGGTGGCTTCCTTACTCGCGACTCCCGTGTCGTTGAACGTAAGAAATACGGTCGCGCAAAAGCTCGTCGTTCTTTCCAGTTCTCCAAGCGTTAATTGCTGGGTTCTGTCGAAGTCGACAGTTATACGAATACAAAAGGGCAGCTCTTCAGCTGCCCTTTTTTGTTGCCTGCATCAATGGAAGAAAATCAATGTGCGGTAATGCCTTGCGCATGATAGCTTTGCTCAAATCGTTTCGGCAGGAAGTAGGCAAGGCTCACGCCTGCGCCATCCAGGATCCAGCGTAGGATTAGAACAAACACAGCTCCAGAGCAGTTGGCGGCGATGTCTGCAATGGAAAAGAGGCGATTGGGCATGAAAGCCTGAATGACTTCTACTCCGGTTCCGGCAATCAGAACCAGAATGGCCGCAACGACATAAGCATGAAAGAAGCGCCCGAACAGGAAGGTGAACAGAGCGAAGCCGATGAAATGCGCGGCTTTATCGATTGGGTGAGGAATATGAAAACCTGTATTTGCTGTTCCCATGACTGCACCCGATATAACGACGGCCACGAGACAAATCCCAGTCAAAATATGGGCAATTTCCGCTCGCTTACTTCCCCTGAATAATGTCATGCCCCTGCCTTTACTCCTGTATGTTTGGGAGCAATGGTGACGAACAGTCCCTAACGGCAGGCAAATACTGAGATGATCTGGCTTTATTTCGATAAACAGACTTAAGATTATCTTAGCCTGAAAGAGAAAAGCGTGATGCTGAGCACCACGCTTTTTATACTAACAATTGATTGCTTCGAAGAAGCGATCAGATTTCGCCACGGTGATAGGAAATACGATAGAAAATCGCAAAAAGCACCGGCAAAACGATTAGCGTCAGAACTGTCGCAAAGCCAAGGCCGAACATGATCGTCACCGCCAATGGGGCGAAGAAAACGTCGGTTAGCAATGGGATTAGACCCAGAACCGTTGTAATTGCTGCCATGGTCACCGGTCGCATACGACTGACCGCTGCTTGAGCAATCGCATCATGCATGGACACATTTTCTTCTTCATTTAGTCGTTTGATCTCCTCAATCAGAACGATACCGTTCTTAAGGAGCATTCCTGACAAGCTCAGGAAGCCAAGAAGAGCGGTAAAGCTGAATGGCTGGTTGAACAACAACAACCCGGATGCCACACCAATAACGGCCAGTGGCACCGTCAGCCACACCACAATGGTTTGGCGGAAGGAGTTGAAGAGCATCACCGTGATGGCCAGCATCACCACAATACCCAGTGGCACGAATTGGAAGACGGCCACATTGGCCTTCTGTTGTGCTTCGAACTCACCACCCCAGGTCAACTCATATCCAGCAGGCAATTCCAATGCTTCGACTTTTGGCTGAAGATTTGCGAAGAGCTGGAAGGAATTGATTGGAGAATTGGGAGCAGGATCAACCCAGACCTGAATGGTGCGCTTGCGATCACGGCGCATGATCAGGTTGTCTTCCCATCCCAGATCGATGGAATGCACGACTTGATCGATATTGACATATCGGTTCAGGGCAGGGCTGAAAACCTGCACATCACCCAACTGTTCGACGCTGGAACGCTCCTCATATGGAGGGCGCAGGATGATGGGCAGAATATCGGCACCATCGCGCAACTTGGCAATCTCGATACCCTTCACATTCAACAACAGGGCATTGTCGATATCGGATTTGGAGATCCCGAGACGACGAGCCTCTGCTTCTGCAAATTGCGGCAGCAGTACTTTGGTGCGTTCACGCCAGTCTTGGCGGATGTTGGTGACATTATCCTCAGTGCGATAAATGTCCTTCACCTTCTGGGCCAATTCACGCAGAACCGCGCGATCAGGACCGGAGATGCGAGCCTCAATCTTGGCCTTCGTGCCAGGACCCAATTCGAAGCGGGATGCTTTGGCGAAAGCCTGCGGTGCTCGCTCCGAAATGATGGTCAGGACCCGATCGATGATGGCTGGCATTTTGTGAAAGTCATTCACCTCAATGATGTATTGGCCGTAAGAGGGGAAATCCCGCTCGCCGGCATAGGTCAGCATGAAACGTTCCGCACCGGTGCCAATTGTTGTGGTGATCTGATTAATGTCAGGATCTTCCAGCAGGTCATCTTCCAGATCGGCCATATCCTCAATGGTTGCACGAATGTCGGACCCTTGCGGCAGCCAGAAATCGACAGTGAATGCCGGAAGATTGGACGGTGGGAAAAAGGCCTGGCTAACAAAACCAAAGCCATAGATAGCTAAGGCCAATGCTCCAACGGTTAGACCTGCTGTGATCCAGCGGAAGCGCAGGGCAAGCAACAAAATGCCTTTATAGATCTGATAGATGATCCCACGATAAGGATCTATTTCCTCCTCTGAGTCCCGCGCTGCTGCCCGTTCCTCGTCGCTTAATTCCTTGAACAAAATGGAGGCAAAGAAAGGGGTAAGTGTGATGGCAAAAAGCCAGCTAATCATCAATGAGATCAGCAAAATCCAGAATAGCGCGCCGGTAAATTCGCCCGATGCATCAGGAGAAAGTCCAATTGGTGCAAACGCCGTAACAGAAATCACGGTCGCACCAAACAGAGGCCAGATAGTTTGAGAAACAATGCGCTTGGCTGCTTCTACGCGGCTCAAACCACGCTTCAGGCCAATCAGGATACCATCTGTAATCACGATGGCATTATCAACCAACATACCAAGGGCAATGATCAGTGCCCCCAGAGAGATACGGTGCAGATCAATGGCATAGATGTTCATGATGATGAAGGTGCCGAGAATAGTCAGCAACAAAATCCCACTCATCAAGATACCGGACCGTAATCCCATGGTTAGCAGCAAAACCACAATCACAATACCGATGGCCTGCGCGAGACTGATCAGGAAGTCATTGACGGACTTGTCGACCTGCCCGGGCTGATCATAGATTACGCTCAAATCCACACCAATCGGGCGGGTATATTCCAGTTCGCTCAGGCGATCTTTTACGGCCTTGCCGACTTCCACTACGTTCACACCGGACGAGAAGGAAATGCCAAGGGTGAGAGCTTCCTGACCATTGAAGCGATAGACATGGCGAGGAGGATCGGCGAATTCCACCGACACATTGGCAACGTCAGAGAGATAGACAATCTGACCATTGGCCTGACCGAGCATCAGATCACGCAGCTGTTCTGCCTGATTGTAATTGCCAGTGGAGGCGATGCGTACATATTCGCTACCGACCTGCAATTGACCGGCATTGGAGATCAGATTCTGACTCTGAAGCAATTGCTGAAGCGCGCTGACAGACAGATTGAGTGATGCGAGTTTGGAGCGATTGACTTCCAGAATGATCTGCTTCTGCAAAGTTCCGCCGACGGAGACTTTGCCAACACCTTTGACCAGAACAAGTTCGCGACGAAGAAGATCAGCATAATCGCTCATTTCTTCCTGGCTATAGCCTTTGCCGGTGATGGCGAAGAACATGCCGTAAACGTCACTGAAGTCGTCATTGACGCGTGGTGGGTGTGCACCTGGTGGCAGGTTGCCCGCCATATCACGGATCTTGCGCCGCATTTCATCCCAGATCTGTGCGAGATCTTTCTTGCGGTAAATGGACTTCATCTCGACGGTGACCTGCGATAGGCCACTGGAGGAAATGGAGGTTACATTGTCCAGATAGGGAAGCTGCTGCAAGGCAGTTTCAATGGGAAGGGTGATCTCTTCTTCCACCTCCAGCGCTGACGCGCCGGGATATTGAGTAACGATCACAGCCTGCTTGATTGTAAATTCTGGATCTTCCAGTCGGCCAAGGCCGGTAAAGGCCAAAACTCCGCCAATCAGGAGAAAGGCCGTAACCATCCAGCTGACAGCCTGGTTCTTGATGGCATAATCAGTCAAATTCATGATTTTCGTCCCTTATCTATGTCTTACAGACCACGTTCTTTTTTAAAGGGACGGACCTTTTGGCCCTCGACAATGTGTGTCACACCAACAGCAATTAATCGGTCACCTTCATTCAAACCGTCTGTGACGCGCAACATGCCGTGATCGATGCCTTGAACACTGACTTCTGTCTTTTTAGCGATATTGTCGGCATTCAGCTTCCAGACCCAGCGCTTGCCATCTTGATCAAAGACAGCCTCTAGCGGGATCAATAGACCTTTCTGTGCTTGTTGTTTGACCAGTTTGCCCAAATCAAAGGAGACATTGACGCTCATGCCTGGCAACACACTAAGCTGGGTTGGACGTGGCATGCTGACCGTGACCTTGAAGGAGCGGGTAGCAACGTCTGGCACACTTTCATGTTTACGATACCAGGCGGTAAATTTGTGCTCAGGCAGGGCATCAAAGGCGACGGAAACCTCATTGTTTTCCTCGGCTTTGTCACGATCCAGCATCAGGAAAAGGCTTTCAGGAACATTGAAGGTGACATCAATATTCTTGTTGCCATGAAATTCCGCGATGGGGACACCTGCCTGAATATTCTGAAAACGCTCTGCTTGGGTCTGGGCAACAACACCATCATAAGGGGCTACCAGACTGGTATAGCCAAGATCATCCTTAGCGCGTTTAAGAGCAGCTGCGGCAATGTCGAATTGAGATTGAACTCGATCCAAACCAGCCTTTGACAAATGCTTTTTCTCGAACAGGGCCTTGCTACGCTTCAGCTCAGTCTGGGCCAGATCATAGCTTGCCTGACGTTCTGCGAGAGTGTTGAGAAACGGCGTTTCATCCAGTTTGGCAATCAGCGTGCCCTTTTTCAGCTCTTGGCCGGATAGGGCAGGAAAGTTGGAAATTTGCCCGGTTACACGGAAGGCAAGAACGGACTTGCGGCTGGCCTCGGTAATGCCGGGAAAGGTCTTCTCCAAATTATTGAGTGAGGACTTGGCCGTTATGATTTTTGCAGGTCGAACGACATTGGATTTGGTCTGATCGGCGTCCTCTTGCGTGCCTTGATCCATGCAGCCAGCCAAAGCAAGCAAGGCGCCTAGGATCAGAATTGAAGGTCTGACTTTTACCATCGGATATCACCACCGGAGAAAATTGGGCCACCGTCAGGACGGATTTCGGCCGTAAGCTGGAATTTTTTATATAAATACATACAGGAATGTATATTTGTCTACTGGTAATTTCCCGCGCTCTGGTTTATGCAGAAAAAAGTAAGGACAAAGGTGACCCCAAATGGCGCGTAAAACCAAAGAAGAAGCAGAGAAAACCTATCAGGCCCTTTTGCAGGCTGCGGCAAATCTGTTCATCAAAAACGGTATCGCTGAAACCACATTGAACCAGATTGCCAGGGAAGCAGGTGTAACAAGAGGCGCATTTTATTGGCATTTTGAGGACAAGAATGATGTGGTGCGGGCGCTATGGGAGTCTTATGCAAAGCCGCAACTTGAGCCTCTGCGACAGGAGCTAGTTGGTACAATTCAAAATAATCCGGTCGATAGTTTGCGCTATGTCACATCTCAGCTACTTGATCGGCTGCTACATGATGAACGTTTGGGGCAGGCTCTTCGTATTGTGATGCATAATGTGGAGCTGAGCGAGAATCACACAGCTTTACGTGAATATTTGATGGAAGAGCACAAGATGATGATCGGCAGCTTCACTGGGGCGTTTGAGAAGATACACGCAGCAGGTTTACTGAGAACTGATCGGTCAGTTGAGACCATTGCATGGGGCTATATTTGCCTTATGGGTGGATTGGTCGAAAAGCATTTTATGCCGGGGACGCCTCTTATGCTGCCGGATCAAGGGCAGAATATCCTAGATATGTATCTGGATGGTGTGGTGATGGTGCAGCCTGACACCTGCTGACCCTACAAAAAAATTGCTTACGACAAAAAATCCCGCCGCAATGTTGGAATTGCGACGGGATTTTTGTTTTGGAGCACTGATTGAGAAATCAGATCGTGTTACTTGCGAACGCCCTCAACATGCAAAGATAGATCTACATTCTGCGAAGCTGGGCCAAGATTCATCTTGATACCGAAGTCTTTCAGAGCAATCTGAGTGGTTGCTTCGAAGCCCTGACGGAAACCGCCCCAAGGATCTTTACCGCCACCAATATAGTTGGTATCGAGAACAACTTCCTTGGTGACCCCATGAAGGGTCAGGTCACCATGGATTTTGGCTGTTTTGTCACCGGTAACTTCGACTTTGGTGCTCTTGAAGCTTGCGGTCGGGAACTTGTCGACTTCAAGGAAGTCAGCGCTGCGCAGATGCTTGTCGCGAGCCGCATGGTTGGAGTTGACGCTGTTAGTGTCGATTTCCACCATCACCTTGCTGGCTGCAGGATCTTTCTCGTCAAAGCTGAAGTTACCGGAGAAGGTATCAAAACGACCAGTCAGCCAGCTATAGCCAAGATGCTGGATTTTGAAATTGATCGAAGCGTGAGCGCCTTTGGTATCAACTACATAATCTGCAGCCGAAGCTGGAAGAGCAGCAACAGAGCTTGCAGCGATAACAGCGGCAGCAACAAAGGTGGTCTTGATTTTTGAAAGAGTCATAGGTTTGGCTCCTGTTGAGGGTAAATTATAGTATCTGGGAATGGGGGCGGGACGAGAAAATGCCCCGCGACCTTTAAGCGTCGCCGTGCGTCATGCGACGCAGGGTAGGATCTTTGTCGATAAAGTGATGCTTGATTGCGGCAAGACCATGAAGGCCAATCAGTGCCAAGGCACCATAGGCAACATATTCATGAATAAATCCCGCAACATTCTCCATGCCTTGAATTTGGATGAGGGAAGGCAGGGTGAAGAGGCCGAAGATATCCAGCGGACGGCCATCTGCGGTAAAAATCAGATAGCCTGATACAATGAGCACAGCCAGTCCGGCATAAAGCAGCAAATGAACCACGTGAGAGGCCAGACGTTCATGCCATGGCAGATAGCTGGAATCGGGTTCGACGCTCAGTAAACGCCAGATGAAACGAATAGGCAGCATCAAAGCCACCACCATGCCAATGCTGATATGAAGGTTGGGAGCGGTCTTGTAATAGGGGCTGTAATAGGTCAGTTCGACCATCCACCAGCCAAGACCGAACATGCCAAAAAACAAAAGTGCCATGCTCCAATGCAGGAAGCGCGAAAGCGAGCCATATCCGTTTTCTGTATTTTTCAATGCCATGAGGCACTCCATTTAAACATGACAAAGGCAGCGCTCTTCCCCGTGGACCTGTCTTGGGAAAATCCATCACGGGTAAGGGCAACTACCAATTCCAAGGATCAATTTGGGTTTGCCTTGTTCAAAGATAAAGAAGGGAATTGACATTACATTCTCAACATGGCGTTGATAATAATATGGATACCTTAATCGGAATGCGCACTTTCTGTGCGGTAGTTGAAGAAGAAAGCTTTGTGCGCGCAGCTGCGAAACTTGAGCTTTCTGCAGCACTTACCAGTAAATATGTGGCTCAATTGGAGGAACGGCTGCAGGTGCGGTTGCTCAATCGGACCACTCGAAGTCTGGCTGTGACACAAGAGGGGCAGGCTTACTATGAGCGTTGCTCACAAATAATTGATCAGTTTGACGAGATGGAAAATTTGATCCGTGAACAAAAGGGTGTCCCGACCGGACGTCTACGCATCTCTGCACCGATCACCTTGGCTGAGCAACATCTGGCACATGCGACCAGTCGTTTCATGGAACTCTATCCGGATGTCTCAGTCGAATTAAAGTTGGCTGATCGTTATATCAATCTGGTTGATGAAGGGTATGATCTTGCTATCCGAATGGGAACACTGGAAGACTCAAGTCTGATTGCGCGTAAACTGGCTCCAATGCGTGTGTCGGTGGTGGCGTCGCCAGGATATCTTGCCAAGCATGGCACGCCGGAGCATCCCCATGATCTCGCTCAGCATCAGTGTATTCATGATACCAACTATCTGGGTGGCAAGATGTGGGGCTTCACCGAGAATGGCAAAGATTTCACCGTTCCTATCAATGGTAGACTGACAACAAACAGCATCTTGGCTGTCCGTGCCGCTCTCTTGGAAGACGGTGGGATCGGTTCCGTGCCACGCTATGTCGTCAAGGACGATATCAAAAAGGGGCTACTAAAGGAGATCCTACCTGACTATCTAAGGGATGGTGGGGCGGTCTATGCGGTCTACCCTCACAATCGCCATCTTGCGGCTAAAGTTCGCGTCTATGTTGAATTCATCGCGAGCTATTTTGCCAACCAAAAGGATTGGCAATAGATTGACAGTTTAAAGATATCATAATTTCATTGTAAATGAAATTATGTGCCGCAGAAGGTTGCGTGCACCATTTCATTGTCACTGGGCTCTGCCTCATATTCCTCAGCCCCCGCCTGTTCAGTGTAAGGCTTTGAGAGCACTTCGCTCAATCGGCGAAAAACTTCGAAATTACCGTGATAGGCGGCATTGATCGCTGCTTCGACTTGATGATTGCGCGGAATATAGATCGGATTGGCCTTGCGCATGGCTTGATAACGATCTGACGGATCATTGACCTGCTGTCCCATCAACATCAACCAATTGTCCAGCCAAACGGCAACAGCACGGCGATTGGCGAACAGATTGGCTAAGCCTTCATGCTGGTTATCACGGGCAAATTCGCTTAGATGTCTGAAGAAGAGAGTGAGATCAATCTGATGTTTGGTGAGAAGCTCAAGAGTGGTATTCAGAAAGGCTTCTTCCTGTTCTTCTTTTAAGACAAGACCCAGCTTTTGCCCAAAGCGCTGCAAATAACTTTGATTGAACTGCTCTGCGAAGCCATCCAGAACCTCTTGCGCCAGTTGCATGGCCTCAGATTGATCCTCCGCCAATATTGGCACCAGTGCGGTGGCCAATTGTGCCAAATTCCAATGTGCCATATGGGGCTGGTTACCCCAGCTGTAGCGGCCGTGACGATCAATGGAGCTGAAGGTTTTGGCAGCATGAAAACGATCCATGAAGGCGCATGGGCCATAATCTATCGTTTCACCTGAAATGGCCATGTTGTCAGTATTCATGACGCCATGGATGAAGCCTAGACTTAGCCAATGAGCAACCAATGTTGCTTGCTTTTCAACGACCTTCGCCAGGAGGGCTTGAACGGGGTTATCGGCATTTCGACAATCGGGATAGAGACGGTCAATGCAAAAATCTGCTAGTTGTTGCAGTGCCTCATGATCCTGATTGGCATAGAAATATTGGAAGGTGCCAACCCGCACATGACTGCGAGCGATTCGGGTCAGAACTGCGCCTTCCAGAGCTTCTTCACGGCGTACATTATCTCCGGTGGTGACGACAGCCAAACTCCGCGTGGTCGGCACATCCAGTGCATGCATGGCTTCGGAGACAACATATTCCCGTATCACCGGCCCCAAAGCCGCCAGACCGTCGCCATTGCGAGAATAGGGGGTTGGACCCGATCCTTTCAGATGAATATCCCACAGCGTGCCGGAGCTATCTTTCACTTCACCAGCCAACAGTGCACGCCCGTCACCAAGACGTGGAACCCAATTGCCAAATTGATGGCCCGCATAAACCATGGCAAGAGGATCGGCATGCTTTGGAAAACGGGAACCGGAAAGAAAACGGGCTGTTGCCTCTGTATCATGAAAATGATTGGCAATGCCCAATTCCTCTGCCAGTCCTTGATTGAATTCAACCAGATATGGGCTTCTGGCGGCAATCGGTGACAGGCGCGAGTAGAATTTGCCAGGCAATCGGCCATAGCTGTTGTCAAAAGGCAGATTGGCAAATGGTTCCGACACGGCTCATCCTTTGGGCGATTCTGATTGAGCATCAATTCTAGCACGGCGATGCTGGAGCTAGATAGCAAGAGACGTGAGCGAGGTAACCAAATTCTCTAGATATCCAAATGTGTGGGTTCTCGAACCGGAAAGAAACACAATTCGTCAGGAAGCGGCTTTCTTACGTTCCATTTTATCATCGAAGGCCAAAACCATTGGAGCAAAGAAGCTCAAAAAGAACAAGCGGAACACGTGCTGGGCGGCAACAAAGGTCGTGTCGACATCCATGATGACAGCCATGGCAGCCATGGCCTCCAATCCACCGGGCGCAAAGGCGATGAGGAGCTGAGGCAGAGGTAGGCCAAGAAGCCAGCTGGCGAGGAAGCCCGCACTGATCGCGATAATGGCGGCCCAGCTTACCGAAACGAGGCCTGCTCCCGCAGATCTTTTCAATTGATTGATACTCACATCAGCAAACCGTGTGCCAATCAGGCTACCCATGATGGCGAAGGCGATGATACTCAGCCAATCGGGAATTTGGCCGGTAACAGTGCCAGTGACATGGGTGAGGGTGGAGACCAGCATACCGCCCAACAAAAAAGCAGCTGGAAAGTTGAGCTTGATGAATAGCCATCCAACAAGACCCGCAGCAGGTATGAGAAGACCAAGTTCCCAATAGGACATGAACAATCGTGCTGTTGATGATGGCTCTCCGGCCAATCCCATGAAACTAACAACAAAAGGAACGGCGACAGTAAGCACCATCACTCTGATCGACTGAACAATACTGACGGCTGCTACATCGACATTGCTTTGGCTTGAAAGCCCTAAGATGAAACTCAGATGACCGGGAGAGGACGCCAGTGTGGCCGACTTGGCATCAAAGTGCCAAAAGCGCCTTAGCAATATCCGACAGCCGAAAAATGTCCCAAGCAGTGAGACAACGAGAATGACGAAGGCAAAAGGCCAAAGACTGATTGTCTCGAGAACATTGGGGGTTACGCCCGATCCCATGGACAAACCAATTCCAATGAAACAAGCATTTCGGATGAGATTGGGGATATTCAATGTAAGGCCGGATAAACAGCCAATAGTGACCGCAATGGCCGAGCCGGTCAGAAAAGGAGCGGGGAATCCTGCCAAATAGGCCAGGATCCCCCCAACTGCTCCGATGCTCAAAGTCAAAATGACTTGCTTGGTCATTTGATCTCCTGTTTGGATGCCGCTCTAGTCCGCTGTTGGTGTTTCGACTGGTTTTGCCTTTCGCAATTTGGCGAAAAGTGGTGAGACCATCGGAACAATCAGACATAGGCCGGCAATAACAAGGATGCTGAGGGTCAGCGGGCGTTCCCAGAGGAAGGACCAGCTGTCATTATTGATCAACAATGCCCGGCGCAGATTCTCTTCCATCATACCACCTAAAATGAAACCTAGAATCATCGGAGCCATGGGGAAATCGAGGAAGCGAAGGAATAGAGCCACCGCGCCAAACAACACCATCAATTGAATATCGAACGTGTTGAAGCTGACAAAATACACACCAATCAAGGAGAAGAATAGAATGAATGGCAGAAGGAAACGAGAAGGAATGGCCAGCACCTTGGCGATATACGGGATCAAGGGCAGATTCAAAATCAGAAGGATGATATTGCCAATCCACATGGATACGATCACGGACCAGAAAACTTCTGGCTGATCAATGTAAAGACGTGGTCCAGGTTGAATACCATAGCCAATCAGGGCTCCCAGCATGATGGCGGTGGTACCAGAGCCAGGAATGCCAAGGGTCAGAAGAGGCACAAAGGAGCCAGTAGCAGCGGCGTTGTTGGCGGTCTCAGGTGCAGACAAACCACGTACGGAACCTTTACCAAACAGCTTGCCTTTTTCCGCACCGGCAATGCGCTGCTCTGTACCATAGGCAAGGAATGAGGCGATGGTTGCACCTGCACCGGGAAGAACGCCAATCAGGAAGCCAAGAACTGACGAGCGGCCAATGACTGGAGCCATTTCCTTCACTTCTTCCTTGCTGACAGCCATGGAACCCAAGTGACTGGAGGCATCTTTCTCTTCTTGGCGTTTGGAATCATCATTTGGCTTCAGAATGGCAATCAAAGCTTCTGACAAAGCAAATGTTGCCATCACCAGCAGAAGGAAGGAAATGCCATCGGTCAGATCCAGAATGCCCAATGTAAAACGTGGTACACCTTGAGTTTGGTCGGTGCCAACGGTGGAGAGCATCAGGCCAATCACGGTCATCAGCAATGCTTTCAGCACATCGCCCTTGCTGGCAAAGGCAGCCACTGCGGTCAGACCCAGCACCATGAGAGCAAAATAGTCGGTTGATTGAAAAGCCAGTGAAACACTTGCCAAAAAAGGAGCCGCAACAAGCAGGAAGATAGCTGCAATCACACCACCGGAGAAAGACGAATAAGCGGCAATGGCCAAAGCTTTGCCTGCCTTTCCTTGTTTGGCCATGGGAAAGCCGTCAAAGGAAGTCGCAACGGTAGAGGCTACGCCGGGAGCATTGATCAGAATGGAGGATGTTGACCCTCCGAAGATAGCACCATAATAAACGGCAGCCATCAGGATGATACCAGCCGAAGGTTCCAGAGTTGAAGCGATCGGGATCATCAAAGCAATGGCAGACATGGGGCCAAGGCCTGGCAACATACCAATGAATGTGCCGACGAAACATCCAATCATCACAAAGATCAAATTCATCGGGGTGAGGGCGGTGCCCAAACCAATCAGGATACCGTCAAGCATATCAGGATCCTTTCATAAATTGCGGCAGAGGCTCGATGAAAACATCAAGGCCATAGGTCATCAGCGCCCAAAAGGCGAGGACGGTTGGAACAGCAACAGCCAAAAGACGCCACCATTTTCGCTCACCCAGAAGCGCAAAACCGATCATCAGGAATAAAGATGTTGCGATCAGAAAGCCCATTGGGCGTACCATCAATCCATATGCAGACATCAGGGCGAGAAATAAGGCACCAAGACCCCAGTTCAGTCCGGCAAAGCGGGGCTTCTCATCAGATCCGGGGAATAGAATGATCAGAACTGATAGTCCAATTGCCAGAACCGATAATACCTCTGGCATGGTGCGAGCATGGAAAGCGGAGTTGGCCTGAAATGGTAGCAGATGGATCTGTTGGCTTAGCAGGCCATAGGTAATGCTGAAGATCAGCAAAAGCATCCCGCCAATACGGTCCTTAACGAAGAGCATGATAGGGTTCCCAGAGGTCTTGTATGAAATTGCCGCCCCAAATGCTGTGTCTCTGAGAGCCTTTTAGCGACGAAATCGTCATCAAACATATTGTGCTTGATTGCGCACTGGACGAAGCGCATTCAACAGCAATTATACAAGCGGGTTTGCATTCAATAAAGCTCGGGGAGAGTGTCCAGCTCTCCCCGACAGGCAAGCCAGAGAACCGGCTATGCCTTGGGAGTGTTCCCTAGAGGAAACCAAGTTCCTTCATCAACGCAGAAACTTCCTCTTCCTGGGTTTCCAGGAATTTGACGAATTTGTCATCAGGATTGAAGATTTCTACCCAACCGTTGCGGTCACGAACGGTCACCCAATCGGAAGTCGTATACATTTCCTGCAATGCTTTCACGAACATGGCCTTCTTCTCGTCTGGTAGACCAGGAGCTGCGAAGAAACCGCGCCAGTTCACAAAATAAGTCCCATCAGACCCGGCCTCTGAGCAGGTAGGTGTATCTTTGGATGCTTCCACACGAGCATTTGAAGTGACACAAAGGATTTTCACTTCACCTTGACGAGCGAGCTCGATTGCCTCACCAAAACCCGTTGTCAACGCCTTGATCTCACCAGACAGCAGACCTGCCATTGCTTTACCACCTGCGTCATATGGGATATATTTCACGGTCGTCGGATCGGCACCGGCATTTTTCATGACCATGGAGGCAATCAGATGATCCATGCCACCTGCAACGGAACCGCCGCCAATAGCAACATTCTTTGGATCGGCATTGTAAGCTGCAAGCAGATCACCAAAGCTCTTATGCGGTGAATCCTTACCGACTACGATAGCACCAAAATCGCCGATCGTACCTGCGATTGGGGTCAGATCACGGAAGGACTGAGGGAAGACCTTCTGCAAGGAACGAATAACGATTGGAGTGGAGTTGACCATCAAGGTGCTCTGATCTTTGGTTTCGATCAGATGAGCAATGGCTTTGCCACCGCCGCCTCCAGACATGTTTTCATAGGATGCGGCGCCTACGATGCCCGACTTTGTCAGAGCTTCGCCGGTTCCGCGAGCAGTCCCATCCCAGCCACCGCCAGCACCACCAGGAATCAGGAACTTGATTTCATCAAGCACCTTGTGACCATCGGCTTTGGCAGACACAGAAAGACCGGCTGCAGATACAGAAAAAACGGCAGCACAAAGGGCTGCTTTCAAAAATTTCATCAGATTTTCCTCCCAGTTCAAATCCAATCGGCCCACCTTGGTGGTGAGCGTGATCGGCATGAACACAGTCAAGCAGATGAACCTGACACGAAGCTGTCATTGCAGTGCAATAAAACATGGAAACTGCGGGATACTTGTTTTTTACAGAAATTACTGATCACGCAACGCTTCGTTCCATTTCTTGACGATGCGGGCACGCTTCACCTGATCAAGATAAACCATCAGACTGGGGCGAACCGCGATCGGACGTAGTTGGCTGCCATGATTGCTAGCCAGATGATGCGCTGTGCGTTCTCCCCGGATATCGGGGTGAAGGACGGGAATACGTACCTGGTCGGATAAAACCGATTGGCCTTCCTTGCTCATTAGAAAGGCGAGAAACCTCGTTCCCAGTTCTGGATTGCGCGCAACACGAGGAACAAAGGCTATGCGAGACATGACGATGGTATAATCTGAAGGCAAAATAATACCGAGGTCGGGATGGTTCTCCGCCCAGTTGCTGGCATACGACCCAAGAATATTATAACCCAGCGCAAACTGACCTTCCGAGACCCGTTGCAAAATGGCGGACGAGTTGGAATAGAGTTTCACACCTGCACTTCCCAGGGCGCTGACAAGATCCCAGATATTCCGGTGATTTTTCTCGTCCATCGCTAAAAACAGGTAACCAACCCCTGCGCGTTCAATGTCATAGGTTGCAACACGCCCAAAAAATTTATCGCTGCTCTCTCGCAAGAGCTTGGTGAGTTCCGCACGAGAGTTGGGTGGTATCAGATTGGCAAATGTAGGTTTGTGATATACGAGAACGGAAGGTTCAAACGTGAAAGCAAAAGCTGTATCGCGCCATTGTGCCCAACTCGGCCAATTTTCGAGATCGGGCAGATTGACAGGCTGAGCATAACCATCATTGGCCAGCTTCATTTGCAGATCCATCGCAGACGAAAGAGTAAGATCGGCGGTCGCGCCTGATTGATCGCTCTCGTTTACAACCCGCTCATAGACGTCCTGCGTTTGCATTTCTTCATAAACAATCGAAATGTTCGGATTCAATTTCTGAAATGCCTTGATCAGCGGTTCTGACAGATGAGTATCCAAAGAAGAATAAATAGTTAGTGTTTCGCCATCAGCGCCCGGTGCAGGGGCCTCAAATAGAGTTGCTGCTGATGATGGTTGCGCGTTGAAAACTCCGTAAACTAATGCAATAAAAAGGAAAATTCCAGTGTTGGTAAGTCGATTTATCCAATTGTGCAATCGATCCTGTTTCATGGAATTTCCTCCTCCCAAATGCTTGAGCAGACAAGTCAGACATAATTTGGACCTAGGCACAAGAGCAATCTTGCTCTTAGAATGTCTCTTGGGAGGAGTTTATGCGTATTCTGATTATCGAAGATAATGAGGCACTGTCACAGGGCTTGAGCAAGATTATGCTGACCAATGGTTATGCTGTTGATGCGGTGACGACGGGCGATGAAGCTGACGCCGTGCTGGCTGCTCAAAGCTATGATCTGGCATTGCTGGATTTGAACCTTCCCAATATGGATGGATTTGAGATCTTGCGCAATTTGCGGGCTCGACGGAATGATACACCTGTGCTTGTGCTTACCGCTCGCGATGGTCTGGATGATCGCATCAAAGGATTGGATTTGGGGGCGGATGACTATCTTACCAAACCCTTTGAAATCCCGGAGTTGGAGGCGCGTGTTCGGGCTTTGTTACGCCGTCGATCCGGAGCTATGGCTGCAAAATTGGAAATAGGCAAAATCTGTCTGGATATGAGCGCCCAAACGCTTCATCTGGATGAGCAACCTGAAGATATCCCGGCTCGAGAATTTCATGTCCTGCAAGCATTGATGCTGGCTAATGGGCGAGTGTTGTCCAAAATACAGATCTTGGAATCCCTTTCCTCTTTTGATGATGAATTGAGTGAAAATGCCGTGGAACAATATATTTCTCGTCTTAGAAAACGCTTGGCTCCATTTGCGGTGACCATCAAAACAGCACGGGGTTTGGGTTACTTCCTTAAAAGTGATGATGAAAGCCCATGAACGAGCAGCCCACTCCATATTCTCTACGTCGACGACTTTTGCTGTGGCTGCTGATTCCACTTGGCCTGATCGCCTTGCTGGCTTTGGTAGATAGCTATTTCAACGCGCGTCAAACCGCGAATGATGCTGCTGACAGAGTTCTGGCCGGGTCTGTGCAAGCGATTTCCGAGCGTGTTTTTGTCAATGATAGCGGGCAATTGGAAGTCGACATTCCCTATGTTGCTTTGGATATGCTGACTTCTGCGGCTCAAGACCGTGTCTTTTATCGTATTGACGGACCTGATAACGAATTTGTCACCGGTTATCGTCAATTGCCGGTAACGTTGCAAAAGCCCCAGAGTCTTGCGACGAGAGATGCCATCCAGTTTGATGACACTCGATACAAACGGGACAAAATTCGGTTGGCTGTCATGTATACAGCGGCATCTTCTGGCCTCCGTTCTATTCCGTTCAGAGTGGCAGTGGCTGAGACCATGATTGCCCGGCAACGCCTTACTCAGGAAATCCTTATCCGTTCTGCCTTGAGACAGGCAGTTCTGGTTCTTTCTGCTGCAATCATCGTCTGGTTTGCTGTTACACGTGGTTTGAGACCTTTGATCAAGCTTGAAGCGGCAATTGGGCGACGTAGCCCGGATGATCTGAGGCCCATATTGCATCATGTTCCTCATGAGGTAAGTGGTCTTGTGTTACGGATCAATGACTTCATGGCTCGTTTGTCATCATCCATCCATGCACTTAAGAACTTTACGGGGAATGCCAGCCATCAGATTCGCACTCCTCTGGCGATAATCCGCACTCAGATTACGCTGGCCCAGCGGGCAGACCAAATGGAAGATGCCAAGCACGCATTGATCACCTGCAATCATGCCATCAGCGATGCTGAGCGGACATTATCGCAGTTGATGCTTTTGGCCCGCCTTGATCACAGCGCAAGAGATGACATTCAAAGATCGGAAATCAATCTCAGTCAGATTGCGAAGACAGTGACCACATCCTTTGTTCCACCAGCCCATGAAGCCGGATTTGACCTGGGATTTGAGGGAGAGGAGGATCTAATCTGCAACGGAGACGAGATTCTGATCAGCGAGTTGCTCAAGAATTTGATTGATAACGCCATCAAACATGCAAAAGGTGGATCAGAAATTACCGTTCGTGTGCAATCTGTTAAACGTGACAAGCAGGACTATGCCCGGCTGGAAGTACAGGATGATGGTGTGGGAATACCGCATGAGATTGCGAACCAGATGGAGCGTTTCAATCATTATGTGAACTTGTCCGAAGGCAATGGTTTGGGATTGGCAATCGCGAATGAGATCGCCAATCTTTTCAAAGCCAAACTGGCGATCCAGCCGATCGATGCAGGTGAGGGCGGCTTGATCCGACTGGATCTGGAGCGATCAAGCTGATCTGATACGAAATACGGCTTCAATCTCTACCGCTGCATTTGAAGGTAGGCTCGCACTGCCCACAGCAAAGCGTACGTGGTTGGCTTTCTCAATTCCCATAACCTGAACCATGAAATCCGATGCTCCATTGACGACTTCAGGGTGAGAGGCGAAATCTGGAGCAGCATTGACAAATGCACCCAGCTTGAGGAGCTTTTCAATGCGATCCAAATCTCCACCAAGAGCTGCCTTTGCGCGAGCTAAAATTCCGATTGCACAATAACGAGCAGATTCTTGACCTTGCTCCAGACTGACATCATTGCCAAGTTTGCCTGTCAGGATTTTGCCGCCCAAATCAACTGAAATCTGACCGGATATATAGAGATAATCTCCATCAATCAGATAGGGTGCAAAATTGCCCAGTGGCTTTGGTGCAGACGGTAGTTTTATTCCAAGCTCACTCAGTGCCTGATCAATCACGCTCATCGATATGACTTTCCTGTTTTGACCGTAGATTTTTAAGGGAAGAGCAGCACTTTAACTGGTGTGGCTTTTGTTTCCAAAGCCGGAAATCGGGGCCGGAATGAAGCCTATAGAGGCCTAAAGTCTCTAGAATTGCAAATGAAATATCTGTAATTGCAGACTCGTCAACTCGAAAGAATTTGAAAATGAGCTATATAGTCTTCACTCTTTTTTATGACAGAAAAATTTGCTTCTACCAAATTCATCGCATTGATGAGTTTCTGCCTTACTGCGTATTCCTGAAAAGTTGAAGTGCTTTAAAAGATAGCATTTTTTGATTTCAGCTCTTTCACGCGGGCACGATCTATATCAAACGGTTGCCCGAATTGATCAAATGGTATTTTGAAGGTGAAAGCAAAGGAAGAGGGGCCGTGGTCATGAAGATACTCGAGCCGTTCGACACCTTCGCACCATTGCGGATTGTCCCGCCTTTCATGCCACCACAAGACCAGAGGCGGCCATTTGGGAGATTGAAACCATTCCCGTCCGTGTTTCAGCGCCTTTGCGTGAAGGCCTGAATATGTGAAGACATAAAGGGATTCAATATCCCTCCAAAGAGAGAGTTGCCGGAGACCACCCATCTCCGCGCTCATTGTAAAAGCGAGGATAGACCTCTTCGCCCCAAGGACTTGGTCCTTCGTCTGACGCATAGCCAGATCGGGCTATGAGGCCGGGGGCCTTGTCAACAACCTCAAAGACTGGATCATTCAGCTCATGAAATCCATCATTGGATGGATTGTCGGCTGGTTCAATAAATTGGCCAAATGTGTACAGAGCTAGCGGCATTTAAAAGACATGCATGTGGAAATCAGATTGAATTGTACATAACATAACCAATTGAACACAGCGGCTCCAGGGAAGAATCTGGTATGGTCTTTGCGTGACCCTATTCTTCGATGGCTGCGATAACGCGAATTTCGACAACGGCTCCTTCACGCCTCAAGCCAGCAACTTCAATTGCAGTCCAAGTGGGGTATGGAGCACTAACATATTCGGAACGTATTCTGTTGAACAGGTCAAAATGTTCTCGCAAACCAATATGGTAAGATGTCATTTCCACGATTGATCCATGTGTTAATCCCGCTTCATTCAAAACAAGCCCAATTTTGTCAAAGGCGCTGCGAAACTGTTCTTCCAAATTGCTTGGCATTGATCCGTCAGGAAGGCTGCCTGTCAATCCAGTCAAAAACACATGATTCCCGGATATTATCCCTGGGGAGACTTTGATCTGTTCTGCTGAAATTTTGGAGTTTTTGGGAAACAGAGGTTTTCTTATCATTTTAAAGTTTTCTCCATACATTTTATGGGCAAAACAGGTGTGCAGGTTATCCGATCCTATATTTCCCGGGCAATTTGGCTTCAGTCCAAGAGTGAAGGTCTTTGCGAACATTTTCAAGCCTGATTGGGGTGCCTTCTGCAAGATCGACGGAAATGAGGGTACGGCAAGCGTTGCGCTCAGTGTTTGTCGAGTTTGTCCTTTGCAAGATCGGCTATATCCAGTCGCTTTTATTGTTGTTTTGTTCTATGGTCTGTCATGTAAATCCTGGAGCCGGTTTAAGGGCGCATATAGCAGCGGATTTGGCCGAAGAAAGTGCTTGTTACTGCTATTTCAGCTGATTGGAAGGTGATCATGTCCCAGCTGGGTTTTCCTGATGCCTGTGGGTGGCGCTTACGGATTAGATCTGCAAGGCAGAGAACTCATTTCGCTGTCCAAGATATCTCTCTAAGAGCGCTTAATTTTTTGTATGTATCAAGGGTTGCTTCATGCCTCCCAAAAAGCAGTAAACCACTGTCAGAACTGATCTCGGAGACGTGGAATTTCCAATCGCGCACGAGGCTTGAAATCCATTCGAACATCACCCTTAGCATCTGAATCGGCTAGCTTTTAATGATCGAAAAGTGGTCGAGCCAAAAGTCTTCCAAGCCAAAGTCTCGACAGGAGAGCGGTATCCCCGACGCATGGTTGAACTTGAAGATGTTTTCCGGGCTAGAATGCCAACCCGGAAAAGACAATGCCCAATCCCAGAGCACTCAAGCCAAGCTTGGGCAAGAGTGAGCGGGCTGCAATCAGACCATAGCTCAGAAGGCTCAGACCGATCGCGACACGAACAAAGCCAAAGAGAGCATTTGCAGGATTGTCCATGAGCTGCAAAAGCTCAGGATTGGCAATCATGCCAAGGGGGACCACATAAAGTCCCACGCCCAGCGCCATGGCTGTCAATGCCACTTTGATCCAATTCTCCTCAATCATGCCAGCAGCAATGAAAACTGCGCCACAGACTGGCGGAGTGATGGTTGATAGCAAAGCGAACCAGAAGACAAACAGATGGGCTTGTAGAGGGGCCAAACCTTGCTGGATCAGGGCAGGGCCGGCAACCGATACACAGATCACATAAGCCGCTGTGGTCGGGACTTCCATGCCCAGAACAAGGCAGGCCAGTGCGGTCAAGAGCAATGATGGCCAGAGCATTCCGCCCGACCCAGACAAAATCAGGGATGTGATCTTTACGCCCAAACCTGTAATGGACAGGACACCAATGATGATCGAAGCACAAAAGATGATGGATGCGATCATCGACACCTGACGGGCGGAGTTCAAAAGAGCAGAGGAAAAACGCTCATTTATCAATGCGAGATCAAACTTTGCCGAGCGATTGAAAAGCAACAGAACAGCACCGGCCAGAATGGCCATGCAGGCCGCATATTGCGGAGAAAAACCAGCACCGAACATGCCCCATAGCAAGATTGTGAATGGGATCAGAAAGAAGGCGGATGTGATCAGTACATCTCTTGAAGAGGGGTGCTCGCTCTTGTCAACGGCCCGAAGTTCGAAGCGGCGGGCATAGGCATTGATGCCCATCCAGACGGCAAAGAAAAACAGGACGGCAGGTAAAATGGCTGCGGACATGATCCCGGTATAGGGAACACCGGTCAACTCAACCATGACAAAGGCACCGGCGCCCATGAGAGGCGGCATGATTTGTCCACCTGAGGAAGCAACGGCTTCTACTGCGGCGGCAAGTCGTTTGGGATAGCCCAGCTTGGTCATGGCAGGGAGAGTAATAGCACCAGTAGATGCAACATTGGCGGATGCTGAACCTGAGATGGATCCGAATAATGCCGATGAAATGACGGAGACCTTTGCAGCGCCACCTTTCAGGCGTCCGGCAGCAGCGGTTGCAACATTCATGAAGCCTTGTCCGGCTTCACCTGCATTCAAAACCGCACCAAAAATCACGAAAATCGACACCACTCCGACGGATACCGCAGTCAGGCTTCCCCAAATGCCGCCTTCTGCAATGGTGAGCGTGCCCAGAAAGCTTTGCAACGGAGTGCCGGAATGGCCAAACTCACCGGGAATATGTTGCCCAAACAGGGCATAAAGAAGCGCAACAACTGCGACTATTGGCAAAGGCCAGCCAATCGCACGACGTGCCGCTTCTATCACGCAGATCAACAGCACCAGTGCGACACCAATCTGGAAGTCACCTTCCAGAAACCCATATTGATCGCCCAGCATATTGTGATTGAGAGCAATCCAGATGGAGGCGGCTACGCCAAGAAGAGCCAATATGCTGCCACTCATCAGTCCAAAACCGGATTTTGCGCCATAAACAAACACCCATGGCAACACGAAAGCCAGGTGAAGAGGGCGGCTGACCAGGTTGGGCACAAGTCCTGAAAAGATCAGACCAAGGTGGAAGGCAACCATAACCAAGGCCAAAAACAGCCAGAATAGCTTGATTGGTTTCGGCCAACTGACTTCGGTCATAAGAATGCTTCCTCAAGTAAAAGGGCCAGTACATTACTGGCCCTTATCATTGTTGAATGGATGGCTATTACATCTGAGCGTCTGTCAGAGTGATGCCTGCTTCCTTGTAATACCGAACAGCACCTGGGTGGATTTTGCCAGTAATGTTTGTCATCAGGCTGCTGTCGACACCGTTCCACCATGGGGCAGCGGAGCCCATGGACTTCTTGCCTTCCCAGAAGGTTTTGGTCAGCGCATAGGCGGTGTCGTCATCCATTTTTGTGGTGGTGTAAGCAGCAACTGGCAGAGATGTCGTTACGATGTCTTCTTTCTGACCAGCATAGGTGCCTGCAGGAATGGTCAGACGCGTGCGCTTGCTTTTCTTGATCTGCTCGTCATTCAGCGTCAGAACTTTCACACCAGTGCTTGCGGCAGCTTCGATCACATTTGGTGCAGGATAGGAACCGGCAGTCACAAAGCCATCGATCTGTCCATTTTTCAGCGCTTGAACTGCGCCGGAAAGTTCAACGTCGGCAATCTTCACTTTGCCTTCCAGACCGAACAGCTTCAGATATTTCGCGCCTTCACGAGCACCGAAAGAGCCTTTGCCCAACAGGATGGTCTTGCCTTCCAAACCGGCGAAATCCTTGATGTCGGAGCCTTCAGAGACAACAAAATGCATGGTCAGGGATGGGATAGGGAAGAGAGCACGGATGTCGTTGAAAGCAGGGTTGCCCTTGTCCTTGAACATCGCCTTGCCGCCTTGCGCCAGCTTTACCAGAACAGGAGGCGTTGTGAAGACATAGTCACCGCCACGGGCGCGGACTTCCATCACATTCTGAACGGACCCTTGGCTTTCCTCGACGGTCACAATGATATCGCCATTTGAGCCTGCTTTCATCGCCTCAGAAATCTGCACACCCATCTGATAATAGGATGAGGTGGATTTTGCGGATTTATAGGTGACCCGTGTTTCTGCGAGGGAAGCCGTAGAGCCGACTGCGATCAGAGCTGCAGCAGAAATTATCTGTTTCAATGTCATTTTTATGTTTCCTCCTGAATATTTGAACAAATACTCACCTGTTTGAATGACGATGTCGAGACTGGAATGTGTTTGATTGTGTGCAGCCATATGAAACGGCTACGTAGGGAAGGGATGCTCTATCTTGTCTATACAAAACAGGGTTTTAGTCAAGGTTGTTTTGTTTATGCTATCCCGATTACCCGTTGGTGGAGTAACCAGCGCCTATTTGTCGAGCTGAAGTAGAGTATACGAGGCTTGTCATTCCCAATCATGATGTTTGGGAGAAGATGTTTTGCTTGCTTTTCGGCTAGATGCTAGCGCTACGTTGAAATTTGGTAAGATATTCAACGAGAAAGAGAGCACACTCACCCATGTCGAAGCATGCTTAATATCTAAAGCTTTTTATATGCTGGATTGAACCGGTGAGAGCTTTGGATAGACTGACAAAGGATAAGTGAAACAGAATGAATGCATGCTGGATGGCATGAAAGCAGACATGCGTTAGATTCTGATCTCCACTCATGTGGCATTGTATCTTGAACAAAGGAGTGTGGACGTACGGTCTCGAAAAAGAACGGGAGAGCTCATTATCAATTGAGCTCTCCGCTGAGCTGATTTTGACTAGGCCGTAAACTCATAAAAGTTGTTTGATTTTTGTCGATTTCATGATTCAAGGT